>VOFB01003336.1_pt1 | contig 423472 bp, 356 predicted proteins | sample 5384141 | NCBI WGS metagenome assembly VOFB01 (sample SAMN12384721, study PRJNA508395) | human gut metagenome | isolation source: healthy gut A | host: Homo sapiens
GGCGTTTAACTGCGGCACAATGGCATCACAGCCGGTGAACTGTGCGTCCGAACCATTCCGGTGCATCGAGTTCCTTCTGCACCTCCACAGCCGCTGCTCCGTTGTGCGTCGATACAGATGTCTTCTGTTCGTTCGTGGTTCATGAGCGTCAGGCGGATCATATAGGAAATTTTCTGCGGCTCATAGTCCGGCAGCGGCTGCAATTCCTCCGTTCGGACAACGTAGCCGTGGCGGTGAACCGCGGGCTTTCGCTCTCGCGCATCTGCTTGCCGATTTTTGCGTAATCAGAAGGGCATAGACACTGTCGGCAGATTTCATCCAGATCCTCCCGAAATCATTGTCCGCGCAGAATTTTCCTAATTCTGTGTCTGTATGCACATCTGCAAGCACATGGCAGCGATTCACATTGGCAGCCAGCATCATCAGCTCCCGGCCGTAATGATGCCGCTGTGCTCCTGCATATGCTTGTTGACCTGCATCTGCAAAGAGTCCTTCCAGCGCTGTTTCCTGCCGTTCATCAGCTGGAAAGCTGTGCCGTCAGGAGTTGAATTCAAAGATGGACATACTCTCGTCCAGATGCGGGGCGAGGTAGTCAAAGCAGTAGAATTCATCCACCTGCCAATACACATCGCCAGGTGACTTCGTGTGAATCTGCTCAAATGCGTCCATCATCTCATACTGGCTGACAGGGAACGTCAGCTCCACGCCGCGTTCGTCGCGGACGCGCTGCTTACCAGATAGACCTCACATACTTTGCAAGGGTCATACCTCCTGTCTGCTCCTGCTTCTTCTGCATTTCTTCCACAAAAGCCGGGTCTGCACCGGGCACTGTCCATCCGTGCATACTTCCGCACAGCATGGCTTCCTCCTGCGACGGTGTTACGCCGAGGCGCTGGTTCTGTTCATCCGCGATCTGACGGTTCTGCGCCCGGTCGGGTGTGTTCCAGTCGCTGGGATAATAGCCGCTTTCGCCGCGTTTGATGCAGATCAGTACGCCGGTACTGGGCAGCGTGGAAAAACAGAGTTCTGGCAGACCTTTTGCCAACTTTGGACGAAGCATTCCTGCTCGGTCTGAATGCTCCAACCAGCCGCCTGCCAGAGATGGGCATAAGCTCCATGACTGCCAACCCGGATCTCATGCTGCTCCACGCTCTCTCCGAACCCATCACTGGCCTGTCCCCTACAAAGAGCTTTCAGATTGTCTAGTTCCGCGCCGGTCAGTTCCCCAGAAACCATACACCTCGAAGGCCGCCCCAAAGCTTGCCGTTCCTTGCTTCTGGCTTTTGAAAAAGAGCGACCGCACCTTTGCGTCAACGCCGTCGCTTCGGTTGTAGCATTCATGAATCCGCGCGGCGTGTCAAAAACTTTGATTCACGTTGTGTAATCCAGTTCGCTCGAATTCGGTTCGCACTGCTTCTGATTGAACATTCCGAGATTCATGACGAGCTTTCTGTAGTGTGAAATGAAGCCGTCCAGAATGGCAGAATGACTTCGGGCTGCGAAACAATTATACATTCATCCTCCGGAATGTAATGGCTTTCCGCCCAAGCTCGATTGTCCGGACGGAATCGTCCATCGCCGCGCCGCTCCTGCACCGTGTTCGCAAGGACGTGTTCCACACGCTTGTAGCCGTAAAGCTCGACGATTTTTCCACCGTGCCGTCCTTCAGATGCATCCCGTCGAAATTTTTCCCGAATGAGGATATCGATCCCGCCCGCGCAGGCACAATTCTCGCGGAAGCTTTCACGCCATTTTTCGATCTCGCCGCGCTCGCGTGCGGTTTTGGCATTGTAGGGATAAACTAGGATCTTACTCTGCATCACTGTTCTCGCTTTCTGCAGTCAGAATATCGTTCAGCGCATACAGGCTGTGTCCGGAGGCCAGCAGGCATTGCAGGATCGAGCGCGGCACATCCGTCAGATCATGCCTGTACGATGCCGGATAGACGGCAATCACGCCAGCATCCTCGCTGGCCTCGCAATCCAGTTTGGTGTCTGCCGTGATCCCAGCCTTTTTCGCGCCCAGTCCGGCATGAGCTTCACATTTTCCATCCTTAATAGAGTTTGAACATCCTGTTCGGGACGACGGCATTGCCGTTTCGTTTGATAACCTTGAATTCATATGAACCTCCTTACATTCGTTCAAACTCGTCGCCATAAAAAATCGAACACGATATCAATGCGGATCGCCGGGCGTGATCGTGTGACTCGTTGTCGCCTCAATCGGATGCAGTCCAGATATTTTTGGCATCTGTAAACGCATCGCCATTGATTGCAGCGCAGGCAGTATTCGTACTGCGATAAATATGCCTGTTTCTGCGACATAGCCATAATTCTGTGACCAACCACCAGGAATATCGCCCGCCATTTTCGCAGCAAAGCGCTGCATAGAGGAAAGGTCTTTTCAGGACTGTTTCCCGCAGCTTGTCCACGACCTGCTGGAGTTCCGCTTTGAACTCCGGCGTGTTAAGGCTCTCTGCGCCGCGCGGATGCCATGTGTGCCAAAATTCTTTCCGCTTCCTCCGAAATCCATGCGGACGTGACCAATGGCCCCATCAGCGCGTCCTGTTCCGGTGTCTGGGCAAAGAAAACGCCTGCTTCCTCCGGCTGCGCTGGCCGAACACGGAATGCGGGCGGATCAGTAGATATCTTCGTCAAATCAGTTCTTCCGGAACCGGAAAAGCGCCGCACACCACCAGATACCGCCCAACAGAACGTGCGCTGCTGCATCCGGGCAGAATGACGTAATCGTCCAGATGCTCCGTCAACTGCAAAATGTCCTTTTGTGCCGGAGATGCTGTTTGCATCCAGCATCCCAGCGAATTTGTCACAGTCGGCCTCCGACATATGCTCTAGCCGCTCGGCAAGCTGATTGATGCGCTCGACTTCGCCCTCTGCGGCAAAATCTACGCAGCTCAGATACAGCCCTAAATTCATGACCTCGCTTGCCGCACCCTGAATCGTGACTGTTTTGGACATCGATTTCAAAGTTTCCAGCGTTCTGTCAACATCCTCTTTTTCTGCGGGAGTTGTCGTAGGAAATGAGAGAAGCACCTGTTTCCCGGTTTCGCCCTGCCTTAAAAACAACGTCACCATGTCATGCCCTCCATTCTTACATTCTGCTCCTGCTGATAGCTTTCTTCCGGATCGCTCCGCATCAGTTCCTCCAGCGTCAATGTGCCGTGGTAGGAAACGTAGCCGCGATCTACAAATACGCCGTCCTCCTGAAGCATCTGCTTTACGCCGTAATCACCATAGTTATAGAAATCTTCAAGGTTTTCGTCATATTCGTAGTGTCCTGACCGCTGGATCATAGCTCCATGATACAGCTTTCTGGTATCCAGATCGGAGGCAGATGCTTGCGGTCATATGCTTGATCCAGCTTGATGCCGTTGTCATACACAACACCGTATCTCGTTACATAGCCGGGCTGCCCGGAGATCAGCGCCAAAGCCGTCTCCTTTCCATCCAGATTTTCCAGTTCTTTCGGATCACGGGCACCGTGGACGGTCAGATAGTGCCGTTTGCCAACCAGCTCCAAATCCTTGAAATCCGAAACGACCGTCACCTCTCTGGCGCAGAAAGAAAGATCGATCAGCTCGTCCGCTGCGGATAATCGAATCGCTCCACCGCTGCATTAAATTGCAGCAGTTCATATCGGTCGAAGCTCTCCAACTGCTTTCCGAGCCAATCCAGTTCATCCACGTTTGCCATCGTGTTTGTCATTCTGAGCAGAGCAGGGCAGTCAGGGGCGCGAATGCTTTCGATGCAGCAGTCCTGCTTTCTTACGTCACCAATTTGGAGATTCTGCAAAGCGAAGATCATAGTTTCATATCGTTCCTCTGGGATTGGAAACATGACTGCTAACGCCCCAACTCCGGCTGGCTGTGGCTTTTCAGTTTTGCTTCAAACAAGTTCTCACCTCGTTTTTCGATTTTCTGCATATCCGTAAACGTGCATTCGCCATTGCTGCGCCAGCAAATCAGAGCCAGGCGCATATACGGACACTGTCCCTCGTGCGGATACCAGCTGCACTGGATAGTCGGCGGTGGGTCCGGATGAGACCGCAGCGGCGGCGCGTGGAAACGCGGCCGCCAATATTCTTCTTGCTTGTGTTTCATAAAATCCCTCCCTGAACGCAAAAAAAGCCGAGACTTCCAAACGAAATCTCGGCTCTTTGCAAATAATATTGTCTGTTCCATTGTGGGTCGCTGTTCCTGTTCCTGCTGCGGCAGAAGTACTTCCGATCTGTTCAGTACACTGCGGAGCTGTTTTTCTTCACGCCACGAGAGCGTTGCGTCATCCTCCAGCGCAAACTCGCAGGCGTTCCGAATCACGGCAAGCTGCTCGTCTGAAAAAAGGCGCTGCTCGTTTACCAAACCAGCCTGACAGCAAAATCCAGCTTCGCGGCGTCGTAGTTCTCCATGGTAATGACCGGCGTGAACACCCTGCCGGTCAGGAAGTCCCACTCCCACGTCAAACCGAGCAAACCCTTTTTTCCCAAGCTGTCCAGCCAGCACCGCGTCACTGAAATCCGCAAGGACTTTGTAGCTGTCTTCCAGACCAGCGGCCTTCGGAAGCGGTTCGATTCCATATCTCCTTGACCTGTCAGCCGCCTGACCGTCAGAGTGCTTGTCGCCGGTCTCGATATCCATCTGAACGTGACGATACCAGTCAACCAGCAGAGTGGCTTTTCGTTCCATCTGACGTGGAGCCAGCAGCCTTGCATCCAGCTCCCTTGCGCAGAAGCTTCTGTTCTACCTCGTGTAGAAATCGTTCCTTATGCGGTGTGAGTTCGCTCATTTCTAACCTCCAATCTGTATCAGCCCTTTTGAGCGCAAGACCGCATATTTCCTGCAGAGAAGGGACGGATAACGAACCAGTAAGATCCCGTATCCATGCGCATAGCGTGGATCTTGATGAAGAAATCAGTAAAATCGGCAGCCTTCTTGCGAAGACTGCCGATTTTGGTGCGAGAGATGAGACTTGAACTCACACGACGGTTGCCACACGCCCCTCAAACGTGCCTGTCTACCTATTCCAGCACTCTCGCATGCAATTTTCATTTGCTCGATTATTATACTCAGCTGCTCGCCGTTTGTCAAGTGTTTTATTTCTTTTTGCCCGGATGTTCCATCACTTTTTTTTACTTGCGCTTCGCTTCGACATCTGATATAATATTATTCGTATGTACGTGAGGAAGGCGGGCGATGGGGTTGCCGAAGTTCTTTGTTGCGCCCGGGTCGGTGCGGGGCAGCTTTCTGACGCTTGAGGGCGAAAACGCCGCGCATGCCAGGGTCCTGCGCCTGCGTCAGGGCGACCGTGTGCTCGTCTGCGACGGCTGCGGCACCGACTACAGCTGCACCATCTCCGACATCTCGCCGCAGCAGGTCTGCCTGGTGGTAGACAGTGCTTCGGCCTCCGCGTCGGAGCCGCGCGTACAGTGCAGCGTCTACATGGCCTACGCCAAAGCCGACAAGCTCGAACACGTCATCCAGAGCGACGGAGCTCGGCGCGTATGAGATCGCCGCGTTCCCCTCTTCGCGCTGCGTGATGCGGCTCGACGCCGCCGGGGCGCAGAAGAAGCTCGACCGCTGGCAGAAGATCGCCGCGTCCGCCGCGGCGCAGTCCGGCCGCGGACGGATCCCGCAGGTGCTGGCGCTGCCGTCGTTCGCCGATGCGGTCAAGCGTGCCGCCGGGTGTGAGCTGGCGCTGCTGCCGTATGAGAACGAACACGCGCTCTCGCTGCGCCGCGCCGTGGGCGAGGCCGCGTTTGGGACCGTTTCCATTATGACCGGCCCGGAGGGCGGCTTCTCAGAAGACGAGGTGCGCCTGGCCCAGGAGGCCGGGATGCAGATCTGTACGCTCGGTCCGCGCATTCTGCGCTGCGAGACCGCCCCGCTGTGCGCGCTGAGCGCCGTGCTGTATGCCGCGGGCGCGCTGGACTGAACGGAATTTTCAATCAAAGGACAGAAGATTATGACGAAGAACAAAACTGCTGCAAAAAAGACGGAAGATCAGTCTGTTGTCTATAAAGTTCCTGCCGCGTTCGCGCTGATGGTGCTCGTGGTCTACGGCTTTTGGAAGCTCGGGTCGTATTACGCGACGATGGCCGGCTTCTCGGCGCTCTACCCGGTGTTCACGGTCACGAGGTTCGTGTTCCTCGCGCTGTTCGCGGTGCTGACCGCGCTGGCGATCGTGCTGCGCGCGCCGCTGGCGAAGTCGATCTGCCGCTATGCGGCGGCCGCGTCCGCGCTGCTGTGTGTGTCGGCGTGGATCCTCTCGATCTTCTGGACCGGCAACATGATCGCCATCTATCTCATGCACGCGCTGGTCTACTGCCTGTACATGGTCTGGCAGCTCTACCGCTCGGAGTTCTTCACGTTATCGCTCGTGACGGCAACGGCCGGCGTCGTCTTCTTCCTGACGGCCCGCACGTCCTACATGGCCAACCGCATCGGCGGCAGCATCCTGCTCGCGCTCATCCTGATCGGCACGGCGCTCGTCGTGTTCCTGTGCGCGAAGAACCGCGGCCGGCTGACGATCGGCGGCAAGACGCTGCAGCTGTTCCCCGACGGGTTCAATTCGCTGCTGTTCTATTTCATCTGCGTCCTGTGGGCCATCGTGCTGATCGCGTGCCTGCTGTTCGGCTCCGGCTTCGCGTATTACGCCATGTTCGCCGCCATCGCGGTGGAGCTGATCGGCGCCGTCTATTACACGTTCCAGCTCAAGTAATTTTTGCATACTGCCGCCCTCCGCTCCGTATTCTTGGAGCGGAGGGTGATTTTTTGTTCACTGGCCGTCAGATCCTGAAAAATACCTTACTGCTGACCGCTGCGGCGCTGCTGCTGCGGCTGCTTTCGATGCTGTTCCAGGCGTATCTGGCCGGAAGGATCGGCGCGGAGGGCCTGGGCGGCGTGCAGCTCGTGCTGTCGGTGTCGGCGTTCGCGGCGACGCTGGGGCTCGCCGGGGCGCGGGTCGCAGCGAGCTGCCTGTGCGCCGAGGCCTACGGCAGGCGTGACAGCGCCGGGCTGCAGGGCGCGGCGGCGCACTGCCTCGGCTATGTGCTGCTGACGAGCATGCTGGCGGCCGCAGGGCTGTTTTTGCCGCGCCGTGGATCGCGCGGTATGCGCTGCGCCTGCCGGAGGCGGAGGGCAGCCTGCGGCTGCTGGCAGGGCTTGTGCCGGTCGGGTGCGTCAATCTGGTGCTGGGCGGATATCTGACCGCGGCCGGGCAGGTGCTGCGGCTGACGGCGGTGGACGCGTGCGAGCGCGTATGCTGTCTGGGGCTGAGTCTTTTGCTGCTCCGGTCTGCGCCGGAGGGGCTGGGCGGGGCGTGCTTCGCGCTTCTGGGCGGGGATCTGCTCGCGTCCTGCGGGGCGGCCGCCGTGCTGTACGGGTTTTACCGGCAGGGCTGGCGCGGTGTTTCGCCGTCTGAAGCGCCGCCGGGGCTTGGGCGGCGCGTGCGGAAGCTTGCCGCGCCGCTGGCGCTGAGCGACTATCTGCGCGCCGCGCTGCGGACGCTCGAGCAGCTGCTCATCCCCTGGGGGCTTGCGCAGGCGGGCGCGTCGCAGCAGCGCGCGATGGCGGCCTACGGGACTGTCACGGGGATGGTGTTCCCGGTTTTAATGCTCCCGGCGGCGTTTTTGTATGCGCTCATCGATCTGCTGATCCCGGAGCTTGCCGCCTGCCGCGCGCAGAGGCGCGCGGCGCGGCTGCAGTCGGTCACACGGCAGTGTCTGCGGGCGGGGCTGCTGTTCGGGAGCTTTACGGCGGGGCTGCTGTTCGTGCTGGCCGGGCCGCTGGCGCAGCTCTTATACCGCAGCGCGGAGGCCGGGCGGCTGCTGCGGCTGTTTGCGCCGGTGGCGCTGGTCTTGTATCTCGACGCGCTGGTGGATGGGATGCTGAAGGGCCTTTCGGAGCAGGTCGCCAACGTGCGCTACAACACCATCACGTCCGCGCTGGACGTGGCGCTGCTGTTCGTACTGCTGCCGCGGTATGGGCTGGGCGGATATGTCTTCACGTTCATCGCGGCGCATCTGGTCAACTTCGCGCTGAGCCTGCGCAGGCTCCTGCGCGTGACCGGGCTGCGGGCCTCGGCGGGCGCGGCTGTGCGGACAGCGCTTCTGGCCGTGGGCGCGGGCGCGGCGGCGCTGCTGACGCCCGCGCCGGGTCCGGAGGCGGCGGAGCTGCTGCTGCGCGGGGCGGTATATGCCGGGGTCTACGGGCTGGCCGCATGCGTGAGCGGCACGGCGGAGCTGTGCGTGCCGGAAAGTCTTCGGCCGGCGCGGCGCGCGGAAAAAGCGCGGACGCTCCGTTGACTTTTGCGCGCGGAACCCGTACAATCAGAGCAGAATGTGACGAAAGGAAGACGTTTCCCATGATCTCTTTCCGCAATGATTATTCCGAAGGCGCGCACCCCAAAATTCTTGCCGCGCTGGAACAGAACAACCTGACCACCACCTGCGGCTACAGCATGGACCCGTTCTGTGACGAGGCCCGCGCCGCCATCCGCGCCCGCTTCGCCTGCCCGGCGGCGGACGTGCATTTTCTCGTCGGCGGCACCATCGCCAACACGACCGTCATCGCCGCGGCGCTGCGGCCATGGGAGGGCGTGATCGCCGCGGACACCGGCCACATCAACGTCCATGAGACCGGCGCGATCGAGGCCTCCGGCCATAAGATCTGCGCCATTGAGGCACCAAGCGGCAAGCTGACGCCCGCGCTCGTGCGCGAGGTCATGCGCCGCCACTGCGACGGGCAGGACGAGCACATGGTGCTGCCGCGCATGGTCTATATCTCCGACGCGACGGAGCTCGGCACGATCTACACGAAGGCGGAGCTCGCCGCCCTGCACGAGGTCTGCGGGGAATACGGCCTGTACCTGTTCCTCGACGGCGCGCGCATGGCCGCGGCGCTGGTGGCCGAGGGCAACGACCTGCAGCCGGAGGATTTTGCAACGTACTGCGACGTCTTCTATCTCGGCGGGACGAAAAACGGCCTGTTGTTCGGCGAAGCCGTCGTCATCACAAATGAGGCGCTCAAGCCGCATTTCCGCAACATGATCAAGCAGCGCGGCGGCATGTTCGCCAAGGGTTTCCTGTTCGGCACGCAGTTCACCGCGTATCTGCAGGACGAGCTGTGGCTCACGATGGCGCGGCACGCCGTGACGCAGGCGCAGCGCATCCAGACGGCCGCCGTGCAGAAGGGCTACCGGCTCTTCGCCGTCTCCCCCACCAACCAGGTCTTCCTCGTGCTCAGCCACGCACAGATCGAGCGGCTGCGGCAGGACTTTGCCTTTGAGATCACCGGCCATGTGGACGACGACCACGAGGCCGGGCGCTTCGTCTGCTCGTGGGCGACGAAGGAAGAAGCGGTCGACGCGCTCATCGCGGCCCTGTGATGGAGCGGATTGACCACCCGATCCCGCCGCTGTACGACGGAAGCTCCCGGATTTTGATCCTGGGCTCGTTTCCGTCGGTCAAGTCGCGGGAGGCGATGTTTTTCTACGGGCACCCGCAGAACCGGTTCTGGCCGGTGCTGGCGGCGGTGCTGGGCTGCGAACGCCCGACGACGATCGAGGAAAAGAAGCGGCTGGCGCTGACGCACCACATCGCGCTCTGGGACACGATCGCCAGCTGCGAGATCGAGGGCTCGAGCGACAGCTCCATCCGCGGCGTGGTGCCGAACGATCTGACGCCCATTCTCCGCGGCGCGGATATCCGGCAGATCTACTGCAACGGCGGCACGTCGTACCAGTATTTCCGCCGCTACCAGCAGCAGCTGACCGGCCGCGAGGCCGTCAAGCTCCCCTCGACCAGCCCGGCCAACGCCGCCTGGAGCGCCGAGCGCCTGACCGCCGCCTGGCGCGTGATCCTGGAGGCGCTGAAATAGACAGAAAAGGACCCCGCCCAGCCATATGCGGCTGCGGCGGGGTCTTTCAGTCTGCAAGGAGGCCGGCCATGTCTTCCGCGGAGATGCGGTAGACCGCGCCGTCAATGCCGCCTGCGCGGAGGGCCGCGAGGACGCTGGCCCGGTCATACCGGCAGCCGGTCACGGCGGCGGCAATGGTCTCGGCGGACAGCGTCGAGAAGAAATCTCCCCAGACAGACGCCTGGCAGATCACGCCGCGCTGCACGTCCAGGCGGAAGGTGAACTTGCCGCCGGCGAAGTGCCCGGTCCGCTCGATATTGAAGCGGGGATTGCGGCCGTAGACCGCCTCCCAGGCCGCAAATTTTTCCTCTGCCAGCGCTCGGATGCGCGCGTCGTCCGCGGGCGTCAGGCAATAGGTCTGCGTGCTGCCGCGCATCAGGTGCCGGAGCATACAGGCCTTGAACTGCTCCGCCGGGAGCTTCCTGGGCAGGTGCTCGGAGATATTCGTCACGCGGTCGCGGACGGATTTGATGCTCTTGGACTGGATCTTATAGGGGTCGACCGTCGTGGCGGCGGCCATCTGCGCAAGATCGGTGTCATAGAGCAGGGAGCCGTGATGGACGATGCAGCCGGGCAGCCGGTACTGCGCGTTCCCGGAGAATTTTCTGCCGCCGATCAGCAGATCGTTGCGCCCGTTGAAGCCCGCGTCCGCGCCCAGCTCGCGCACCGCGTCGACGACGGGGCCGATGTACTGGGAAAAATCGATCTGCGTCTGGTCGGAATGCTCGATAAAGGTGAACTGCCAGCCGCCCAGGTCCGTATAGATCGTCCCGCCGCCGGACATGCGGCGGACCAGACGGATCTCGTGGGCGTCGGCATAGGGCTTGTTGATCTCCTCAAGGATATTCTGGTATTTTCCGACCATCAGCGTCGGCGTCGTCCGCCAGAACAGCAGCACCGGTTCCGGCAGCTTCTTTTCGGCCGCGAAATAGTATTCCAGGCCAAAATTATAATAGACGTCGGTCGAGCCGGTCTCAATATAGATCATGCGTGTCCTCCAGCGCTTCCCAGGCCCGGTAGGAGCTGCGCGCGAGCGGCGCGGACGCCACGTGGCGGAAGCCCTTGGCGAGCGCCAGCTGCTTATACCGGGCAAAATCCTCCGGCGCGGCATAGCGGGCCAGCTTCCAGTGCGCCTCCGACGGCTGCAGATACTGGCCGATGGTCAGAATGTCGCAGCCGACGGCGAGCACATCATCCATCAGGGCGGAGATCTGCGCGTCTGTCTCGCCGAGGCCGACCATGAAGCCGGTCTTGGTGAGGATGCTCGGGTCCTGTTCCTTCACATAGCGCAGAACGCCGAGCGTGCGCGCATAGTCCGCCTGCGGGCGGACGGCCTTCTGCAGCTCCCTGACGGTCTCGATATTCAGGTTGAACACCTCCGGGTGGGCGGCGATCACGATATCGGCGGCCGCATGGTCGCCCTTCATGTCGCTGGTCAGCGTCTCGACCGTCGTGCCGGGGCAGCGGGCGCGGATAGCGCGGATCGTCTTTGCAAAGTGTTCCGCGCCGCCGTCCGGCAGATCGTCCCGCGTGGCGCAGGTCAGAACGACATGGCGAAGCCCCAGCTTTTCGGCCGCCTGCGCCACGTTTTCCGGCTCGTCCGGGTCGGGCGGCAGGGGCTTGCCGCAGGTGACGTTGCAGAACCGGCAGCTGCGCGTGCAGACGTCGCCGAGGAGCATAAACGTGGCTGTGTGCTTCTGATAGCATTCGCCGAGATTCGGACAGTTGGCCGCCTTGCAGACGGTATTGAGCTTCAGATCGCGCATCAGTTCCGCGACCTCGCTCACGGCCTGCTGGTTATAGCGGACGCGGAGCCATTCGGGTTTGCGTTCCATGGTCCTCCCCTGCCTTTCCTACGTTTCGACGATCGCGACGGGCGTCAGCACCGCGACGCTGTCGCCTTCCTCGCACAGCTGGCGGCGCAGGATGCCGTCTTCCGTCGCTTCGATCTGGTTGACGACCTTATCGGTCTCGATCTCGTACAGAGCCTCGCCCTTGTGGATCTCCTCCCCCTCGTTTTTCAGCCAGGCGCACAGAACGCCGCTCTGCATCTCCGGCTGGAGCTTCGGCATAACAAGCTGTTTTTCCATCGTTTTTTCTCCGTTCGGTTTACATAAAAATATCGAACAATTCCGCCGCCCGCTCGCCCGCGAGCGCCTGGCAGACGTCCAGAAACAGCGCCGGGTCCAGCCGTGCGCCTTCGAGCAGCGCGGATGCGCGCGCGGCGTCGATCGCGTCGGACCGGACGGCTGCGTTCCGGATCAGCCCGTGCCGCGCCTCATAGCGGACGCGGATCGGCCTTCCTGCAAATTCCGCGGTCTTTTCATAGGTGAAGGCCGGCGTCTTGCCCCAGGTCCAGTCCCAGGACTGGTAGAGCTCCGCGGCAAGGCGGCGGACGTCGGCGAGCTGCGCCTGCGTGAGGCGGACGGTCTTTGCGCCGGGAGGCAGGATCTTCTGCGCCAGCTGCCGGGCGAACGTCACGATCTCGCAGTCCTCCCTGAGGTGCGGCCGCAGGTTTGTGACCGCGCAGATGGCCGACTGCATCCCTTTTGAGCAGAACGCGTCGTTTTTCCGGCCGGTCGTGATCTCGTCCAGCCGGGTCAGATCCGCGTCGAACAGCAGCGTTCCGTGGTGCAGCACGCGGCCGTTTGCGATCTTCTGCGCGCTGCCGGAGATCTTTTTCCCGTCCACGGTCATGTCGCAGGTGCGGCTTTTCTGCGCCGGGACACCGAGGGCGTTCAGCGCCCGCAGCACCGGGGCCAGACAGCGGTCATAGTCCAGCGCGCCGCTCTGGCCGGTGATCAGCGTGTAGTTGAGATTGCCGAGATCATGATAGACCGTCCCGCCGCCGGACATGCGGCGCACGACCGGGACGTTCTGCTCCAGAAGCGCGCGCACATGGACCTCGCGGCAGATGTTCTGATAGCAGCCGACCACGACCGCCGGGCGGTTGCGCCAGAGCAGCAGCACCTCGTCCTCCCGGAAGGTCCGGAACACATAATCTTCAAACGCCTGATTGAAAAACGGGTCATGCGATGTTGTTTCGATTTGAATCATGTGCGAGTCCTTCCGTTTTCAGATTTATTTTCAAATTCTATCACATCTTCCCACAAAAAACAACATAAAAATAACCTCTTCCGAAAGGAAGAGGTTATCGGCAGACGATTTCAGAAGGTGCGGGCCAGGGCCTTGGCCCGGTCGATGGCGGCGGCGAGGGAGGCCGCTGCGTCAAAGCCCGCGACGTCCATGCCGTCGGCGGCGATGCAGGTGTATGCGCCGATGCCGAAGAAGGTGTGCAGGGCATCGAGATACCGGCTGCCCATCTCCATGGCGTCGCCGGTGTAGAAGCCGCCGCGCGTAGTCAGGAAGACGAGCTGCGAGGCCCGGCAGAGGCCCTGCAGGCCCGAATCCGTGGAGCCGAAGGTGATGCCGTCGACCGAGACCTGCTCGATGTAGACCTTCAGCAGGGCCGGGAAGGACAGATCCCAGAACGGAGCGGCGATGACGATGCGGTCCGCTTGCGCAAACTGGTGCGCGTAGCGGAAGCGCGGATGATCCCGCTCCCCTGCCGCGAGCAGCTGCTCGCGCTGGGCAAAATAGCCGTCCTTGAAATACGAAAGCTCCTCCGCCATCAGATCCAGCCGCGTGACGCGGCAGTCAGCCGGCAAGGCGGACAAAAACGCGTCCGCGAGCTTTTTCGTGCGGGAGGCTTCGCCGCGGATGCAGCAGTCGACAAACAGAACGTTCTTCATTGGCCTCTCTCCTGTTCCAGCCGGTACAGCGCCTCGAGGGCGACCCGGATCTCATTTTGCTCGCCGAGGGCGGTCAGACTCTCGCCGTCCACGTAGCCGCCGATGGCGTCGGCAGTGTCTTCGCCGTAGACGACAACGTTATTGAGGATCGACGCCGTCTTCATCCCGCGCAGGCGGCCGATGGTGAACAGCGCCGCGGACTCCATATCCGCGCCGAGCGCGCCCTTGCGCGACCAGTAGGCGCTTTCCGCGTCGTTTTCCTCGTGATAGAAGCTCTCGTGGCTGTGGATGATGCCGACGTGGCTGCGGCAGCCGAGGTCCTTCGCCGCGTCCACGCAGAAGCCGAGCAGCCGGTAGTCCGCCACGGCGGGATATTCGGTATGGACGTAGGCCTTCGACGCGCCGTCGTCACGGATGGCGCCGCAGCCGAGGATCAGATCGCCCAGCCCGATGCCCTTCTGCAGCGCGCCGCAGGAGCCGATGCGGATGGCGGCCTCCACGCCGATGTTGTGCAGCTCCTCCACGCAGATGCCGGCGGACGAGCCGCCGATGCCCGTGGAGACGGCGAGGATAGGGACGCCGCGGTAGGTGCCGGTCAGGCTGCGGAACTCGCGGTTGTAGGCAAGCTCGCGCACGCCCTCCAGCTGCTGCGCGATGCGGTCGAGCCGGGCCGGGTCGCCGGGCAGGATGGCATAGCGGACGCCCAGGGTCTCATCCAAACAGATATGCGGCTGCTTCATGCAGAACTCCTCCTTGTCAGACTGTCAGATCGTCTGAATTTCAATGTGGTAATGGTTGCGGCTGCACAGCGCGTGCTCCACCTCGACGCGGTATTCCAGGTCGAGCACGCCGCCGTGCTCGTTGAGCAGAATGGTCATATCCTCCGTCACGACGCTGATCATCATGACGCCGAAGCCCATGTCGTACAGCGAATCATGCGTCTGCCCGCGGACAAAGCGCATCTCAGCGTTGAGCTTGCCGGTGCGGCGGAGCGTAACGGTCCTGCCGTCTTCGACGGTGAAGGAGGTCACGACGCCCTCGAGCCCGGTCATCTCCGACTCGACGTAGGAGACGATGGCGAGCCCCGGCTCATAGCAGTACGAGCCCTCGGTCACAAGGCCGAGCGTCTCGGGCTCGACGCCCTCCATGCGCTGCGTGCCGGTGATGGAAATTTTGGCTGCCTGTACCATCACGCCTCCAGCGCGAGCGCGATCAGATCGTCGATGAGCTCGCTGTAAGGGATGCCGCTGGCCTCGAAAAGCTTGGGGTACATGGAGATGGACGTGAAGCCGGGGATGGTGTTGATCTCGTTGAAGACCGTGCTGCCGTCCGGCGTCACGAAAAAGTCGACACGCGACAAACCCCGGCAGCCCATGGCCGTATAGACGCGGACAGCCTGCTCGCGCACCTGCTCGGCGGTCTGCTCGGCGATGCGGGCGGGGATGTAGAGCTGGGCGGAATCGGAGATGTATTTCGCCTCATAGTCGTAGAATTCCGCGCCGGAGTCGATCTCGCCGCAGACGGAGGCGAAGGGGTTTTCGTTGCCGAGCACAGCGACCTCGACCTCCTGCCCGCGGATGAACTCCTCGACGAGGACCTTGCGGTCGTATTTGAGCGCGGCCTCGATGGCCGCCTCCAGCGCTTCGCGGCTCTGGGCCTTGGCCACGCCGACGGACGAGCCGGTCCCGGCGGGCTTGACGAAGACCGGGTACGGGAATTTCGCCTCGACCGCGTCCAGCACGGCTGCGCGGCTGCGGGCAAAGCCTTCGCGCGTGACGAGCTGCCAGTCGGCCTGACGTACGCCCGCCTGCGAAGCGATGAGCTTCGTGATGGTCTTATCCATGCAGGCCGCGGAGGCCGCGACGTGCGGGCCGACATAGGGGATCCCGGCGATCTGCAATAGACCCTGGATCGCGCCGTCCTCGCAGTTTTCGCCGTGCATGACGGGGAAGACGACGTCGATGCGCTCGCGCACGACGCAGTCGTTTTCAAAGCTCAGAAGCCCCTGGCCGCGCACGGGCGAGATGGCCGCGCGGCGGTTTTCCTCGCAGTTTTGCCAGGTGCCGGCGGGCAGCATGCCGTAGTCCTTGCCGCCGAACAGGATCCAGTCGCCGTCCTTGGTGATGCCGACCGGGAAAATGTTATATTTGTCTTTGTCGATATGGTTCAGCACAGACTCGGCTGACCGCAGCGAGACCTCGTGCTCCGACGAGACGCCGCCGAACAGAATACAGACACTCAGTTTTTTCAAAACAGGACCCTCTTTTCCGCCGCCGCAGCTAAAACTCACGCGGCAGCATTCCTATCATATGCGAAACTGCCGCAGAACACAAGTATCTTTTTCCTGAATACTGTGATTTTAACAGTAGAAAATGCCAAGCAATGTGTATATAATGTTTAGAGACAGCAGAGGAGGCTTTGGTATGCAGATCGATCTATCAAAAAAAGAGTTCCGCCGGCTTCTGGATATGGTCTATATCGGTAACTGGATCCTCAACTCGACCCGCGGCGACGACCGCTTCGCAGATTATGATGATTTGGAATCGAAGCTCTTCGCCCTTTGCCGCGGCAACGGCATGGACGCGCTCGTCGAGCGGTATGAGGGCACGGACGTTCCGTCGCGCGCCTTCTCTGACGGGGGCATCCACGAGGCCATCATGGATTACGAGGACACCGTCTTCTACGAGATCCTGGCCGAGGAGCTGGCCCGGCGCGACATGGACTATCAGCCCGTCTCCAACGACAATTACGAGGCGCTCGTCTCCCGCATGGACGATTACATCGCCGAGTTTGAGGCCCACGGCACCGACAACATCTCCATCCCGGATATGGACCTGCCGTGAGGCGCGGCATCCGGCAAAACAGACAAATACCCCTCCGGCGGTTCCCGACGCCGGAGGGGTATTGTGTTGCTGACAGGCGTTTGCAGAGGGGGATCTGCTCACGCTGCCCGGAAAGCACATGGGGTGTGCAGCTTTCCAAGCGGCGGCGGGCTCCGGGGGAAAATGGAGCGCAGCGCCAGATAAAAAGTCCGCACAGCCACCAGCCGTGCGGACAAAAATTCGTCCATCGACTCCCGGTGACGGCAGGAGCACAGGTCTGGTCCTTACGTATCTGACTTAGCGCGGCATGCGCGCATCACAGTGACCCACTCGCGGGGCTTCGCACCCCATTCCGCTTCCGGCTTCCGTTCAAAACCGGGCGGACCGACCCGCCTTGTTTACTTTCCATATTCATTATATCATATTTTTTCCGCTTTGCAAGCCCTTTTGTACCACTTTTGTTCCACTCGTTTTTTAACACCAAATTAACGCCCGCCTGCGGTATAATAACCCCGAAAATCGGAGCGCACAGGCGCTTTGTGAGGAGGAAGAAACATGTTTCTGGTAAACGCCGCGATGGAGAAGATCTCCATCGGTACCGCCGCTTTGATCGTCGTGCTCGGCATGGCCGTCGTCTTTTTCGGCCTGATCCTTCTGATGTACGTCACGAAGATCGCCGGCGCGATCATCAACCGCAAAAAATCCGCGGAGCCCGCTGCCGCGCCCGCCGCAGCCCCCGCTGCGCCCGCTGTGAAGACGGCCCCTGCCCCCGGCACCGCCGGCAAGATCGCCCTGCACGACGTGCCCGACAAGACGGCCGCCATGCTCATGGCCATCGTCGCCAGCAAGACCGGCAAGCCGCTCAACCAGCTCCGGTTTATCTCCATCCGCGAGATCAAGGATTGACACCATTGCTACATAGGGACGCGCACGGTTCGTGCGCGTTCCCTTTTTTGCGCCATTTTGTGCATTATGCTCATTCATAGCGTTAACATCTCGTTAAGATTAGGCAGTTTGCCTTTACCGGCTATCCGTTTTATGGTATGATGAGTGCAATCTGAGGGATATCCTCAAAAAAGAAAAGGAGAAGGAAAGCATGAAAGAAAAGAAGAAGCTCAGTTTGCCGGCATGGATATTCATCGGCATGCTGGCCGGTATCGTCGCCGGTCTCATCTTCGCATTCGCCGGTCTCGGCGATTTTACCACGGAGTGGATCAAGCCTGTCGGCACGATCTACGTCAACCTGCTGAAGTTCCTGGTCGTCCCGGTCGTCCTGTTCTCGATTGCTGACGGCGTCATCAGCCTGAAGGACCTCAAGCGTGTCGGCTCCGTCGGCGTTAAGACCTTCATCTACTACATGATCACGACTGCACTGGCCGTTGTCATCGGCCTGATCCTGGTCAACATCTTCAAGGGCAATTTCACCCCGCTGCCCTCCGCCGACCTCGGCGCGCTGGAGTACGAGGCCAAGGAAGCCCCGTCCGTCATGCAGGTCATCGTGAACATCTTCCCCGATAACTTCTTCAAGCCCATGGTCAACTCCGACATGCTGCCGGTCATCGTCATCGCCATCTTCCTCGGCGCGGGCGTGCTGGCTGCGGGCGAGCAGGGCCAGAAGATCGGTGATCTCATCCACTGCTGTGAAGAAGTCATCATGAAGATCATGATGATGATCATCAAGTTCACCCCGATCGGCGTTTTCTGCCTGATGACCAATGTCGTTGCCGTCAACGGCGCGGACATCATCGGTAAGCTGGCGCTCATCATCGGCGTTGCGTACCTCGGCTATATCGTGCACGTCGTGGTCGTCTACGGCCTGTCCGTCAAGTTCCTGTCCAAGATGAGCCCGATCAAGTTCTTCAAGGGTCTGGCTCCAGCCATGATCACCGCCTTCACCACCACCTCCTCCAACGCGACCCTGCCGGTCAACATCGAGTGCTGCAACAAGATGGGCGCGGAGCCTGAGATCAGCTCCTTCGTCCTGCCTCTCGGCGCGACGATCAACATGGACGGCACGGCCATCTATCAGGCTGTCTGCGCAGTCTTCATCGCCTGCTGCTACGGCGTGCAGCTGACGCTCGGCGACATGGCCATGATCGTCCTGACCGCGACGCTCGCTTCCGTCGGTACCGCAGGCGTCTCCGGCGCTGGCATGATCATGCTGGCCATGGTCCTGACGCAGGTCGGTCTGCCGGTCGAGGGCATCGCCATCATCGCGGGCGTCGACAAGATCTTCGACATGGGCCGCACCACGCTGAACATCACCGGCGACGCCACCTGTGCCCTGTTCATCTCCCGCCTCGAGCGCGAGAAGGCCGCCAGAAAGGCTGCCAAGGCCGCAAAATAACGACGTCCCCTCATCCCCATACACCCACACCAAAAGCCCGCCGCCAGGCGGGCTTTTGCCATGTCCGTCCGTGCGCCCACCTCATCAGTCAGCCGCAAGTCCAAAGCCTCCCCTTCCAGGGGAGGTGGCTCGGCGCAGCCGAGACGGAGAGAGGTCGCAGCAAATTTGATACAACCTCTCAGTCAGCCTGCGGCTGACAGCTCCCCTGGGAGGGGAGCCTTTCTCGCTGCGGCGGGATAACCCCTCAGGCGCTCCGCGCCAGCTCCCCTTGACAAGGGGAGCGGATTTGGATTTGTGCACACCCATGCCTTCCCCTCATAGAGGAAGGCAAACAAAAAACCGACAGTCTTTCGACTGTCGGTTATGGAGCGGGTGACGAGGCTCGAACTCGCTACCTCCACCTTGGCAAGGTGGCGCTCTACCGGATGAGCTACACCCGCATCTCAAATGCAGGTATGATTATAGCAGATTTTTTTCAAAAGTCAAGGGCCGATGCAAAATTTCCCGAAAAAAATCCCCGGGCGGGCAGAAGCTCTGCCCGCCCAGTACACATGTTTCAAACTTGAGGGGGATGAAACAAGAGGGTAACAAATTTGGATCCGCGCTTACGGCAGCATATACGGCTGCAGCGTGCGGAAGACCAGGCCAAACGCCTGCTCGCTCAGCTCCGGCGTCGCCTCGAGATCGCCGCACAGCACGTGCGAGACGAAGCTGAGGATGGTCTCGAAGATGTGGGCCATCAGCAGCCAGCAGTCGTGCTCGGAAATAAAATAGCGGTTCAGCCGCGCCTGCAGCTGCTGGTAGTTGCGGTGGTGCAGCGCGCGGGCGCTGGTCAGGTACTGCGCGGAATAGTAGTACCGCAGATAAAAACGGATGATGTCCGGCCCGGACAGGCAGAACGCCCACACCGGCTGCCAGAGCGCGTGGCAGCGCTGCTCGAGCGTCATGCTCCGGTCATCCAGCACGTCGAGATGCTTGATCACCATCTGGATGAAATGGATATCTGCGCGGTCAAACGCGGCCTGCAGCAGACCTTCCTTGCTGCCGAAATTGCGGTAGATATAGACCTCGTTGCATGCGGCTTCCTTTGCGATGGCCTTGGTCGTTGCATGATCCAGCCCGTCGCGCGAAACGACAAGCACGGCCGCCTCCAGCAGAAGCTCCCGGTAATCCTCTCTTAGCGCCATGAAATAAGAGCCCCCACATGACAAGTAGTATTCACTACGTTCATTATACCGGATGACGAACAAAAAAACAAGAGAAAATGTAAATGTTTCAAATATTCCATTTATTCCAGATATTGCTCAAAACCCGCGGAAAACCCGCCGCCCGGAGCCGGGCGGCGGGGGGGAGAGGATCAACTCTGAATTTTGAACTTTGCGGAGCCGAGCAGCTGGTTGCCGATGTAGATGGAGAGCACATAGTCGCCGTCGGTCTGCGGGGTGCGCGGGAAGTAGCCGACGAACATGTTCTTCTCCCACATCTCGCTCCACACAAGGACCGAGCTGGAGGAATCGACCAGCTTGCCGTCCGCGTCACGGACGACGAGGTTGACCATCACGGTCCCGTCGGACGAATCGTCCAGCGTGCTGCCGGCGTCCACGTCAAAGGCGACAAGCTCACCCTTCGAGAACGTCGTGCGCGGCGAGACCAGGTCGACGTAGCGGAACGTTTCCTTATTCGGCTTGACGAACAGGCCCGTGTAGGGGCTCTTGACGCCGTTGGCCGTGTAGGGGTTGTCCACATTCGCGGTCGTGAAGGTCAGCTCCGTCTCGCCGTCGAGCGAATCGCCGCTCTTGAGCGCCAGCGTGATCTTGTACGTTGCGCCGGGGTACATGTTGTTGGCCGGGATGATGCAGCTTTCGGTGTCGGTCTCGATGGTGACCGGCTCCGCGTTTTCCACGTCCTGCAGTGTGTAGGTGACGACCCAGTTGGGGTCGGCTGGCTCGGTCTCGCACGTCCAGTCGAGATTGACGTTGATCGTGCGGCCGCTCTCGTCGGTCTCGGAAGTGGATTTGAATTCCGTGACCTTCGTGATGGTCGGCGTGACGCTCATGGCGTAGCTCGAGAGCATCGTCGGCGCGGAGATGACGATCTCATACTCCGTCCCGGAGACCAGATCGTCAAACGTGACGTTCGGGACCGTGACCTCCTTCGTCTCCTCGAAGCCGGCCTTGTCCTTGATCGTGACGACCCACTTTTCCGGCGCGTCGCCGTCATACTGCCAGGTGAGGATGGCCGAGGAGCTCGAAAGCGCGATGGTCACGCTGTCGGCCTGCAGCTCGACGGTCGGGACCGTCGAAAGCGCGGTGCTGACGGCACCGGTGAGCAGGGTGTCGGCCGGGGCCTGCAGGGTAAACGTGTATTCCGAGTCGGACAGCAGATCGCTGATGACGACAGAGTGCCCGGAGAAGCTCACGCTCTTCGGCTCCGTCCCGGCGGTCTCGTAGGTAACGGTCCAGGTGTCGAAGTCCGGGCCATCCTGCAGGATGAAGTTGAGCTCAGCCTGCGTGATGGAGATGGGCGTGGCCGTGAAGCTCAGGATCTTCGTCTCCGCGAGCGTCGAGGCGGTGGCGGAGTAGGAGCCGCTCATCTTCTTGCCCTCGAGCGCGACGGCCTCGATGGTGTACTGCGTGCCGGGCACGAGCGAATCGAAGGTCAGCTCGCCGCCGGCAACATAGGCCAGGCTCGACTGGTTGCCGTAGGCGTCGGAGCAGGTGACGTCGAACGCGCCGCTTTCCTCGCCGGACTCGACCTGCACGGTCAGATAGTCCGAGCCGATGTCGGTCACGGTCACGGAGCTGACGAACGTGACGGACGGCACGATGATGAAGAACCACACCGCCGCGCAGATCGCGGCCAGCGCCGCCGCGCTGATGAGCACCGGCAGCAGCCACCGGGGCGCAGCCTTCGCCTTTTTCCGGCGCTGGCCCCGCGGGGGCAGGTTGATCTTCAGCTCGCCGTCGTCCTCCGCGGCTTCCGCAGCGTCCGGCGTCTCGTCGTCTTCAGAAGCGTCCTGCAGATTTTCGTCGAGACCGATGGAGTCCTGCCCGGCGCTGCCGCGGTGGACCTCGTCGATGATGGCGTTGAGCATCCCGGTGTCGGGGGAGAAGCTCTGCTTGAAGTCGTCGGCCATCTGCTCGGTGTCGGCAAACTGGACCGGCTCGACCTCCTCCTCGGCGTTCGGGTCGATGGGCTCGGGCTCGCCCTGGATGGGCGGGACGATCAGCGCATCGGAGGCCTCGTTGCGCTTGCCGTATTCCAGCAGCGCCTCCTGCAGCTCCTGCGGCGTCTGATACCGGTCCTCGGGCTTGAAGGCGCAGGCCTTCAGCACAATGTCCGCCATCTCATAATCGGCGTACATCGGGGCCGGCAGCTGCTCGCCGGTGACGCGCAGCTTGTCCGCCGCGCGGGCGGAGGTCTTTTCATCCTCAAACGGGCCGTGGTTGCCGTTGTAGATGCGGTAGAGGATCATGCCGACGGAATAGATGTCGGTCGTCGGCTCGATCGTCCCGAGCAGGCTGAACAGCTCCGGCGCAGAGAACGAGCTGAGCATGGTTTCCGGCATGGAGCAGTATTTGAGCTCGTCGATCTTCGCGATGCCCAGATCGCCCAGCAGATAGTGGCCCGAGCTGCTTAAGTAAACGTTCGACGGCTTGACGTTGCGGTGGATGAGCCCCGCCTCGCGCAGGCTGCACAGCGCGCTGCACAGATCCACGCCCAGATTCACCGCGCCCGACTGCGTCATGGGCGTCCCGGCCAGCACCTCGGCGAGGGTCTGGCGGTATTCGGCGAGCAGGTAGATCTCAAAGCCGACGCCGTCTTCCTTGGGCTCGATCTGGTAGCTGCGGTAGCAGCCGATGTTCGGGCTGGCCGAGAGCTTTTCGAGTGTCTCGAGCTCCGCCTGATAGTCGGCGGCGACCTGCTTGTAGTAATTCTGCGCATCCTCGACCGTGGCGGCCGCGCCGGTGAACATCAGCGCGTCGACCTGCTTCTGCGATTCCGGAATGCAGATGTGCTTCAGATAATAGGACTGATTGCTTTTTGTGCTCTTTACGATATAGACAGATGTACCGCCGCGCACGCTGATGCATTTGACGACTTCCATGTTCGTCAGCAGCGGCGATATCATTTTCAGTTCTGGCAAACCATTCGCCTCCTTTACAAACACATCTTTATTCTATGTCATTTTCATAAAAAATGCAATACAATATCTTGTCCTATCCACTTGGAATCTGTAACAATCTGTGATATACTGTCCTCAAGTCTGAACATTTGCAAGCAAGCCGCCCGCCGTTCGGCGGGCGGAACGACAACGGAGGTTCTTATGGAACTGAGAAACTGTGAATACTGCGGTACGGCCTATGACGCGCGTCTGAGCCAGTGTCCGCTTTGCGGCCGGACGGCCGGCGGCCAGAAGGCCCCCGCCCAGCCGGAGCCGAAGCGCGTGCGCCCCGCCGCAGAAAATAAACCGGAAAAAATCCAGCCCACGCAGCCAGACACCCCCGCGCGGACCGAAAAGGCCCCCGCCGGCAAGCGCCTGCGGCAGGAGCCAGGCGGCGCCCGCGCCGCCCGCGGCTATACCGGCAAGCGCCTGCGCACCGGCGCGGCTGTCCCGGCGCAGGACGGCTCCGACACGCCTGAGGCCCCGAAGAGCGGCAATGTCTACGCCATCCCGAAGTGGATGATGGCCACGATCTGCGTCATTCTCGGCCTCGCTGTGCTCGGCGGGGCGCTGCTGGCGTTCAGCCGCCTCGGTTGGTCGCCGCTCTACCGCGAGACGACGCTTGAAGCCCCCGCGCAGACCGCCGACACCCAGCCTGAGACAACGCAGCCCGAACCCGTGCAGTCTGCGCAGCCCGCAGAAGCCGCGTCTGACCCCGCCGCGGATGAAAACCGCTACCGCAACGAGGAGGACCAGAAGCCCGTCCAGACCGAAGAAACGTCCCAGCAGCCCGAAAGCGCCGCCTGCACCAGCCTGACGCTCTCGGCCCCGACCGTGACGTTTGAGGACGCGGGCCGCTTCTTCAACATCACCTTCACCCGCAAGCCCGCCGAGTGCACCGAGCCCGTCACCTTCACCTCCAGCGACGAAAACGTCGCCACGGTCTCCGAGCAGGGCAAGATCGTCGCCGTCAACGCCGGCTCTGCCGTCATCACCGCCGCCTGCGGCGAGCAGACGGCCCAGTGCCTCGTGACCTGCGACTTTGCCTACGTCGGCGCGGAAACATCGGAGGAGGGGAGCGTTCCGCTTGCGCTCAGCAAGGACGATCTGACGTTCTTCAATGCTGGCGAGCAGTACACGCTCTCGGTCACCGGCGCGCCGGAGGGCGCGAAGATCACCTACGTCTCGAGTGACGAGTCCATCGCCACGGTCTCTGCTTCCGGTGTCCTGACCGCGAAGGGCAGCGGCACCACGACCGTCTCTGTCACCGTGGACGATAACCCCGCGATGACGTGCATCGTCCGCTGCAACTTTGAAGACGGCGCGGCTGAAGCCGGCACCTGCACCATCAGCAACAGCGACGTCACCATGGGCGTCAAGGGAGAGACGTTCCAGATCTCCCTGCGCGACGCGAACGGCGATAAGATCACGGGGCTGCTGTGGGTCTCGAGCGACCTGTCCATCTGCTCGGTCGACGGCACCGGCGTCGTCAAAGCCGAAGGCAGCGGCACCGCCTACGTCTCCACCACCTACAACGGCATCAGCTACCAATGCATCGTCCGCTGCAACCTCCACTAAAGAAAAGGCTCCCCTCCCAGGGGAGCCTTGGTGGGCTGCGTATGAAAAAAAGAAGCTCCCTCGTGACAAGGGAGCCTCTTTTTATGCCTCCTGGCGGCCTTTTTTGCGGAACAGCATCGTGATGCACCACAGTCCGGCGATGCCGACGACGGCGTAGATCACGCGGCTGACCCCGGCGGTCTGCCCGCCGAAGATCCACGCGACCAGATCGAACCGCGCGAAGCCGACCAGGCCCCAGTTGATCGCCCCGATGATGGCGAGGATCAGACAAAGTGTGTCCATAATTCCATCTCCTTGCATAAAATCAAGCTTGAATCAAAGCTAGTATGGCCCCCATGTTCCCACTTCATGCGTCCGCGGCAAAAATCTTCAAATACCTGTTGCTTTTGCGGCAGGATTTTGTATAATGAACACAGAGCCTGTTATTTTTTTAGGCTTCAACAAATTTTTTTAGTCGAGGACTGCCCTATGTATATTACCTGCCTGGACCTTGAGGGCGTGCTGGTGCCCGAGATCTGGATCGCATTTTCCGAAGTCAGCGGCATTCCGGAGCTGCGCCGTACCACGCGCGATGAGCCGGACTATGAAAAGCTCATGCGCTGGCGCATGGACATCCTGCGGCAGCACGGCCTGGGCCTGCGGCAGATCCAGGACGTCATCGCGCAGATCGACCCGCTGCCCGGCGCGAAGGAATTTTTGGACGAGCTGCGCGCGACGACGCAGGCCGTCATCGTCAGCGACACGTTTGAGGAATTCGCGCAGCCGCTCATGAAAAAGCTCGGCTGGCCGACCATCCTCTGCAACTCGCTCGAGATCGACCGCGACGGCATGCTTACCGGCATCAAGATGCGCTGCGAGCACTCCAAGCTCACCACCGTCCGCGCCCTGCAGTCCATCGGCTACGAGACCATCGCCTCCGGCGACAGCTACAACGATCTGGAGATGATCCTCGCCAGCAAGGCCGGCTTCCTCTTCCGCTCGACGGACAAGATCAAGGCCGACTATCCTCAGCTGCCCGCCTTCGAGACCTACGACGAGCTTCTTAACGGAATCAAAGCCGCTATGGCTTGATAATACGAAAAAAACAATGTGAAAGGTGATTCAAGATGAACGCATTTTTACCCGCTGATATCCTGATGCCCAAGACCGATCATATGGAGAAATGGGCCGTCATCGCCTGCGACCAGTTCACGTCCGACCAGGCGTACTGGGACCGCGTGCGCAAGAACGCCGAGGGCGCCGTGTCCACCATCAACCTCATCCTCCCCGAGGCCGAGCTTGGCACCGAGAAGGAAGCGGAGCACACCGCCGAGATCAACGCCACCATGAAAAAGTACATGGAAGACGGCGTGTTCACGGTCTATCCCAACAGCTATGTCTACGTTGAGCGTACGCTCGAGAACGGCTCCATCCGCGAGGGCCTCGTCGGCATGGTCGACCTGGACGCGTATGACTACACCCCCGGCGCAACGTCCGCCATCCGCGCCACCGAGCGCACCGTGCCGGAGCGCATCCCGCCCCGCCAGCGTGTCCGCCGCGACGCGCCCATCGAGCTGCCGCACGTGCTGATGCTCTGCGACGACCACGACAAGAAGCTCATCGAGCCGATCGCCGCCAAGAAGGACTCCCTCAAGAAGATCTACGACTTTGACCTCATGGAAGACGGCGGCCACATCACCGGCTGGCTCGTCGAGGGCAAGGACGTCGAAGACTTCAACAAGGCCCTGACCGAGTATTCCGCCACTGTCGGCGAGAAGTACACCGGCCTCAAGGGCACTCCGATGGTCTTCGCCGTCGGCGACGGCAACCACTCCCTCGCTACCGCCAAGAGCTGCTATGAAGAGCTCAAGAAGAACAACCCCGGCGTCGACCTCTCGAACCATCCGGCGCGTTATGCCCTCGTCGAGCTCGAGAACATCCACGACCCCGCGCAGGTCTTCGAGCCCATCCACCGCGTCATCTTCAAGACCGAGCCGAAGAAGCTCCTCAAGGCCCTCGAAGACGCCTGCGGCGGCACCGAAGGCTTCCCGGTCAAGTGGTACATCGGCGAAGAATCCGGCACCATCGTCCTCGACAAGAACAAGGGAGAGCTGGCCGTTGGCATCCTGCAGCATTTCCTCGATGAATATCTGAAGTCCAATCCGGGCGAGATCGACTACATCCACGACGACGACGCCCTCATCAGCTTTGCCAAGCAGGAAAACGCCATCGGCTTCCTGCTGCCCGCCATGGAAAAGAGCCAGCTGTTCCGCGGCGTCATCGCCGACGGCGTCCTGCCCCGGAAGACCTTCTCCATGGGCCACAGCCGTGAAAAGCGGTACTATCTGGAAGGCAGAAAGATCAAGGCATAATGAAGCGCATCACCGAAGGGGCTTTCGCAAAGCTCAATCTGACGCTCGACGTGCTGGACCGGCGCGCCGACGGCTACCACGACATCAAGTCCATCATGCAGACCGTTTCCCTGCATGACGACGTGCTGGTCGACCTCGGCGGCGAGGGCTGGCAGGTCCACTGCTACCGCGAGCTGCTTCCGCCCGACGCGGACGAGAATACCACGCCCGAGCTTGTGACCTGCGGCCTGCCGCAGGACCGCGACAATCTCGCATGGAAGGCGGCCGAGGCGTTCTACGCCCGCACCGGCCTGCCCAGGGAGGGGCTGGAGATCTTCATCAGCAAGCGCATCCCGATGCAGGCCGGTCTCGGCGGCGGCAGCGCCGACGCGGCGGCCGTCCTGCGGGCGCTCAACCGCGCGTATGACGCCCCGCTGTCCATTCCCGCGCTGTGCGAGCTCGGCGCGCAGGTCGGCTCCGACGTGCCGTTCTGCGTGATGGGCGGCACCGCCATCGTGGAGGGCCGCGGCGAGCTGCTGACGAAGCTGCCGCCCGCGCCCGAGTTCTTCCTCGTCATCTGCAAGCCGGATTTCTCCGTCTCCACGCCGGAGCTCTACCGCAAGCTCGATGAGGCCTTCATCGAGAAGCGGCCGGACCACAAGTCCATGCAGCTGAATCTGCAGAAGGGCGAGCTGCTCGGCATCGGCGGGAGCCTGTGCAACGTGTTCGAGCCGATCGTCATGCAGGAGCATTTCGATATCAATTATATCCGCTCCATGATGTACACCTACGGCGCCTACGGCGCGCAGATGACCGGCTCCGGCTCCGCCGTGTTCGGCATCTACGACTCGTTTGAGTACGCGACCGTCGCCTGCACGATGCTCAAGGACAAATACAGCGAGATCTTCCTGGCAAAAACGGTTTAAACCAACGAAATACCGTCCAAACTGTCTGTAAAACCAGTTTGGACGGTGTTTTTTATGAAAAAGCGAGTCGTATCCCTCATCCTTCTGGCCGCCAGCGCCCTGACCGTGACGCTCTGCGCCGTGCTGCAGGCCCAGAGCCAGCGCATGGCGGACAAGATCATCCGCCTGCACGTGGTAGCAAATTCCGATACAAGCGCCGATCAGGCCGTCAAGCTCGCCGTGCGCGACGCAGTGCTGCGCGAGGCAGGGCGCGTGCTGGACGGGGCGGAGGATCCGAAGCAGGCCGTCGCGGCGCAGCTGCCCACGCTGGAGGCCGCGGCGAACGCGGAGCTGCAGCGGCAGGGGAGCGAAGACCTGGCCCGCGTGAGCTTCCGCCGCGAGCTGTTCCCGACGCGGGAATATGATACCTTTTCGCTGCCCGCGGGCGTGTATGATTCGCTGCGCGTGACGATCGGGCAGGGGGAGGGGCACAACTGGTGGTGCGTCATCTTCCCGTCGCTCTGCGTCCCAGCCACGGCGGATGGCTTCGCCGAGGCGGCCGCCGCCGGCGGTTTCTCCACCGGCGAGATCCGCCTGATGACCCAGGCCGACCCCGCCTACACCGTCAAATTCCGCTCCCTCGAGCTCCTGCAAGCCCTCAAATCCCGCCTCTTCGGCGAGGAATAAAGAAAAGGCTCCCTTGTGTAAAGGGAGCTGGCTCGGCGCAGCCGAGACTGAGGGATTGACTCTTGCAAATTTGCGCCTGCCGGTTGCACCAAACCGCAAACTGAATTTGCGGTTTGGGTTTTTCTATACAAATCCGCAGCAACCTCTCAGTCTCGGCTTCGCCGAGCCAGCATCCCTACCCCTTTTGTCCCTTCGGGACATTTCCCCCTGATAGGGGGAATCGGTCCCTGGGAGGGGAGCCTTAGGGGGTCTCGGGCTCGGTGGGTTGCGCCTCCGGGATCTCGGCAGGATCCTCCGCGGGGTCCTCAGAGGCAGGCTGGTCTTCGGTGGGGGCGGGGGCTTCCGGTTCTTCTTCCTCGGGGACGGGCGCAGGGCAGGCCGGGACGTCTTCGGCGTCCCAGTAATAGCCGCCCGCCATGTCCTCATCATACCGCAGCCGCAGCGTGCTGCCGTCCAGCAGATCGCGCAGCACGTCCACGTGGCAGGACACGCCGTCGAGCGTCACGATGTTCCACCAATACGCCTCGCCGCCGCGCAGACCGCTGACGGTCCGGCAGCTGAGCCCCGCCTCGTCACACAGCAGCTGCCAGCTCTGCGCCATGCTCTTGCTGTTCGCCACGCCCTGGCAGAGCGCGGAATAGACCGGCGTGCGGCTGTCGCCCTGCTGATATGGGAAGCGCTCGGCCAGATAGGTGAACAGCAGCGCGGCCTTCTCCGTCTCGCTCATACAGTAGCGGACGTAGACCTCTGCCGCCGCCAGACTCTCGCGCACGTCCTGCTGCATCTCCTGCAGCTCCCGCCGGGAGGCGGGATAGGAAAAGACCAGCTCCACGATCCGGTTGCGGGCGTCGGCCGGGTATTCGGTGACGGTCAGCTCCGGCTCGGCCGCATGCTCGCGCAGGTGGCTGTCGCAGTAGTCCTGCACAAGGGCGGCATAGTCCGGCCGGCCGGGATAGGTCGCGTAGAGGGTCAGATGGTCGTCGTAGTCCTCCAGCGCCCGGCTGATAAGACGCCCGGCCTCGGTCTCGCCGCCGACGTATTCGATCTCGTCCAGCGGCGTCAGGACGTCCCGGAACGTGATGTCGACCTTGATCTCGTAATAGGCGACGATCAGGGTGCAGTCGTGCGTGATATAGTCGATGGCGTAGGCGCCGATCGGATCCTCGCGGGCGATCTCATAGACGGCCTGCGGCAGATCCGCTTCGATATCCGCCTCGTACTGGCTCGTATGGATGACGCCGTGCTCCACGCCGTTCTGGACGAGCGTGCGCAGGGCGTTTTTGAGCATCTTGTAGTTGCTGACCGTCAGCACGTCGCTCTGCTGCTCGGTCTTGGTCCCGGGGTTGTGCGGGGTGACGAGGGTGTATTCCGACGGCACCAGCGCGGCGCAGCCGCACAGAAGGAGCAGAAGCAGGGCGAAAAGGACGGTCAGGAGTCTTCGTTTCAAGCCGGTCCCTCCTTACAGCTCGTCGCCCGCGCGGCGGAAGCCCTCGCCCAGCACCTGATGGGCCGGCAGGAGGATGACGAACGCGTCGGGGTCGATCTCGCGGACGATGGTCTTGAGCTCGGGAAGCTCGCGCTGACGCACGGCCGACATGAGGACCGGCCGCGGCTGGCCCGTATAGCTGCCGCTGCCGTCAAGGACGGTCGCGCCGCGGTCGAGCCGGGTCTCGATCTGCTTGGAGACCTGCTGGTAGTGCTCGGAGATGATGAGCGCGACGGTGGAATGGTCCAGCCCGTAGAGAAGCTGATCCATGACGACCGACGAGACCGCCAGCGGCAGGGCGCTGTAGAGCGTCCTGGAGATATCGCGGAAGACAACGCCCGTCAGGAAGATGATGAACAGGTCGATCGCCAGCAGGACCTTGCCGAGGCTGGCCGAGCGGAAGCGGCGGCGCAGAAGCTTGGCCGCGATGTCGGACCCGCCCGTCGTCGCTCCGGAGAGGAAGACGAGACCGAGCCCGAGGCCGACCAGCAGCCCGCCGTAGAGACTGTCGAGCAGGATCTCGGTCTTCGGGGCCGGGATCACGGCGAACAGATCGATGAATGCGGAGCTCAGGAGCATCCCTGCCAGCGACCCGAACAGGAACTTCTTCCCCAGCTTGCGCGCGCCGAGGACGAACAGCGGCACGTTCAGCAGCATCGTCAGCACGCCGATGGAGCCGAAGCCGAGGAGCTCGCGGAGGATCATCGCCAGACCGCTCATGCCGCCGACGTTCAGGCTGTTCGGCTCCAGAAACAGGTCGAAGCCCAGCGCGAAGATCGCGCAGCCGAGGGTGATCTTCCATCCCATCTGCCAGATGGTCTTGCACGTTTCTCGTTTCAAACCGTCATCCTCCCTATTGTGTTCGTGCGGGTTTTATCATTCCCTGCGTCAGATATCCAGCTTCATCTGGGTCTCGCCGATATCCTCGGGGCGGACGAGCGCGCCGGCGGCGGGCAGCGTGCGGGCCGAATAGCGGCCGACGTTGCTGATCAGCGTTTTTTCCAGCTCCGCGGCCGATTCGACGACGGCCTTGCGCTTGAGGCTCATCACGGCCACGCCCTGCGCCGAACGGGTGGTCTTGACGGCGAGCTGGGCCGTGGAGAAGATGAGCGCGCGGCCATCCGAGGCGCGGACGACGATCTGTTTCTCCTCCGGCAGGTCGATGATCGCCCTGACCGGGCTCTTGTCGGAGTAGGCGCCGGTGAGCCGCTTGCGGTTGGACTTCGTGTCGTAGCAGCTGGCGGCGATCTTGGCCGCCTTGCCGTTTTCGAAGACGAAGAGCAGGTTCCCCTCATATTTTCCGGGGAATACGGCCGTGAGGAAGCTCTCGCCCTCGTCGAAGCCGAGCTTGCCGGGCAGGTAATCGCCGAGCGCGGAAGCCTTGCCGTCGGCAAAGTCGGAGATGCGGGTCTTGTAGACCTGATATTTGTCGGTGAAGACGAGCATTTCGCTGCTGTTCTGCGCGGGGCAGGTCAGAAGCAGGCTGTCGCCCTCCTTGAACTTCTGCTCGCCGGACATGCGCAGCGACTGCGCCGTGATCTTCTTGAAATAACCCTCGCGGGAGAGGAAGACGGTGACGGGGTAGTCGTTTTCCGGCTCGTCGTCGGGCTCCTGCTGCAGCTCGTGGTCGTAGACAAGGGTGGTCTTGCGCTCCTTGCCGTATTTCTGCGCGACCTGCTCGAGCTCCTTGCAGATGAGCGCCTGCACCTTCTTTTCGGAGCCGAGCGTCGCTTCGAGCTCGGCGATCTCCTTTTCCAGAGACTCCGTCTCCTTCAGGCGGTTCAGGATGAATTCCTTGTTGATGTTTCGCAGCTTGATCTCGGCGACGTATTCGGCCTGGATCTGGTCGATGCCGAAGCCGATCATGAGGTTCGGGACGACCTCGGCGTCAAGCTCCGTCTCGCGGATGATGGCGATGGCCTTGTCGATATCGAGAAGGATCCGACCGAGGCCCTTGAGCAGGTGCAGCTTGTCCTTCTTTTTGTTCATCTGGAAATAGAGCCTGCGGCGCACGCACTCGGTCCGCCACGCGGTCCACTCCTGCAGGATCTCGCGCACGCCCATCACGCGCGGCATGCCGGCGATGAGGATGTTGAAGTTGCAGCCGAAGGCGTCCTGCAGCGTCGTCATCTTAAACAGCTTCTGCATGAGCTTGTCGGGGTCGGCGCCGCGCTTGAGGTCGATGGTGAGCTTGAGGCCGTTCAGGTCGGTCTCGTCGCGCATGTCGCTGATCTCGCGGACCTTGTTGGCCTTGATGAGCTCGGCGACCTTGTCGAGGATGATCTCGGTGGCGGTGGTATAGGGGATCTCATAGATCTCGATCATGTTCCCCTCTTTGACATAGCGCCATTTTGCCCGCAGGCGGAACGAGCCGCGGCCCGTCTGGTAGATCTGCAGCATCTGCGCCGGATCGTAGAGGATCTCGCCGCCCGTCGGGAAATCCGGGGCCGGGAGCGTGTCGAGCAGGTCCGCGTCCGGGTTTTTGATGAGCGCAATCGTCGTGCGGCAGACCTCGGCGAGGTTAAACGAGCAGATGTTCGACGCCATACCGACGGCGATGCCCATGTTGGCCGAGACGAGGACGTTCGGGAAGGTCGTCGGCAGAAGGACGGGCTCCTGCATGGAGCCGTCGTAGTTGTCGACAAAGTCGACGGTGTCAGCGTCGATGTCGCGGAAGAGCTCCTGGCAGATCGGCTCGAGCTTCGCCTCGGTGTAGCGGGAGGCGGCGTAGGCCATATCGCGGGAGTAGACCTTGCCGAAGTTGCCCTTGGAGTCGACGAAGGGGTGCAGCAGCGTCTCGTTGCCGCGGGCGAGGCGGACCATGGTCTCATAGATGGCGGCGTCGCCGTGGGGATTCAGCTTCATCGTCTGGCCGACGATGTTGGCGGATTTTGTGCGGGGCTTGGTGAGAAGCCCCATCTCATACATGGTGTAGAGCAGCTTGCGGTGCGACGGCTTGAAGCCGTCGATCTCCGGGATGGCGCGCGAGACGATGACCGACATGGCGTAGGGCATGTAGTTCGACTCCAGCGTCTGGCAGATCGGCTGCTCGAGCACCTCCGCCCGCAGCCCCATCACATTCGGATCGTCCTGCTTTCTGCTTTCCGGTTGTTTTTTCTTTGGCATAGTGATTCGTTCCTTTTGGTTCGTTCCTCAATGCTTTCCCGCAGGGGAAGGTTCTTGGCTCTCCCTTTGGGAGAGCTGTCGCCGCAGGCGACTGAGAGGTTGTCGCAGATTTGCTATAAAACCCAAACCGCAAATTCAGTTTGCGGTTTGGAAAGGAAGAAATGAGCACAGAGGATAAGAAGCCTTGCTTGCAAGGATTCGTTCCGTCGTGGTCATTTCTGACGCGCCAGCGTTTTCTTTTGGAGAAGCAAAAGAAAATGCTGAAGGGCAGCTGCTAATTTGCAGAAGACTATCAGCCTTATACAGCCTTACGACACATCCAGCTGGTCGAGGTATTTGTAGCCGTTTTCGGCGATGTGGTCTTTGCGGCCCTGGAGGTTGTCGCCGAGGAGGAGGTCGAAGACCTGCATGGTGCGTTCCATGTCCTCGGGCATGACCTTGATGAGGCGGCGGGTGGCGGGGTTCATGGTGGTCATCCACATCATCTCGGGGTCGTTTTCGCCGAGGCCCTTGGAGCGGTTGATGGAGAGCTTCCTGCCCTCGAGCTTCTTGACGATCTCGGTCTTCTCCGCGTCGGTGTAGGCGAACCACGTCTTGTCCTTGCAGGTGATCTCATAAAGGGGCGACTCCGCGATATAGACGTAGCCCTCCTGGATGAGCGTGGGGCAGAGCCGGTAGATCATGGTCAAAATCAGCGTGCGGATCTGGTAGCCGTCGACGTCGGCGTCGGTGCAGATGATGACCTTGTTCCAGCGGAGGTTCTCAAGGTCGAACGCGGACAGGTCCTTCGTCTTCTTCGTCTGCACCTCTACGCCGCAGCCGAGCACGCGGATGAGGTCGGTGATGATGTCGGATTTGAAGATGCGCTCGTAATCGGCTTTCAGGCAGTTGAGGATCTTGCCGCGGACGGGCATGATGCCCTGAAATTCCGCGTCGCGCGAGAGCTTGACGGAGCCAAGGGCGGAATCGCCCTCGACGATATAGATCTCGCGCTTCGACACGTCCTTCGTGCGGCAGTCGACGAACTTCTGCACGCGGTTGGCGATGTCAAGGCTGCCGGTCAGCTTCTTTTTGATGTTCAGGCGGGCCTTTTCGGCCGATTCGCGGCTCCTCTTGTTGACGAGGACCTGATCGGCGATGCGGTCAGCCTCCTGCTTGTTTTCGATGAAGTAGACGTGCAGACGGTCGCGGAAGAACTCGGTCATGGCGTCCTGCACGAATTTATTCGTGATGGCCTTTTTGGTCTGGTTCTCGTAGGAGGTCTGCGTGGAGAAGCAGTTCGTCACGAGGACGAGGCAGTCGGCCACGTCCTGGAACGTGAGCTTCGACTCGCCCTTGGTGTATTTGCCCGCTTGCTTGCAGTAGGCGTCGATGGCGTAGACGAAGGCGTTTTTGACGGCCTTTTCCGGCGCGCCGCCGTGCTCGAGCCAGGAGGAGTTGTGGTAATACTCCAGACGGCTGACGCGGTTGGAGAAGCACAGGGCGGCGGAGATGCGGACCTTGTACTCCGGCTTGTCCTCGCGGTCGCGGCCCTTGCGCTCGGCCTGCCAGAACTGCGGCATGGTGAGCGTCTGCTCGCCCGCGATCTCGTTGACATAATCCAGTATCCCGTTGGGATAGCAGTAGTCGGTCTTCGTGAATTTCCCGTCTTCCTCGTTGCGGAAGGTAAAGGTCACGCCCGCGTTGACGACGGCCTGGCGCTTGAGGATGTCCTCAAAGTACTCCTTGGGGATATCGATGTCGGTGAAGACCTCGAGATCGGGCTTCCAGCGGAAGACGGAGCCGGTGGCCTTGCGGTCGGTCGGTTCCTTTTTCATTTTGCCGACGAGCTCGCCCTTTTCAAAGTGGAGGGAGTATTTATAGCCGTCGCGGCGGATAGTGGCGTCGAAGTATTCGGACGAATACTGCGTGGCGCAGGAGCCGAGGCCGTTGAGGCCGAGGGAGAATTCGTAGTCGCCGCCGGTATTGTTCTGATATTTGCCGCCCGCGTAGAGCTCGCAGAAGACGAGCTCCCAGTTGTACCGCCCCTCTTTTTCGTTCCAGTCGACGGGACAGCCGCGGCCGAAGTCCTCGACCTCGATGGAATGGTCGGCAAAGCGGGTGACCAGGATCTGTTTGCCGTAACCCTCGCGCGCCTCGTCGATGGCGTTGGAGAGGATCTCAAAGACGGCGTGCTCGCAGCCCTCGAGGCCGTCGGAGCCGAAGATGACCGCCGGCCGCAGCCGGACGCGGTCCGCGCCCTTCAAAGACGAGATGGACTCGTTTCCGTAGGCTTTTTGTTGTTTCATGCGGATTCCTCACAATATTTCGTGCTGTAAGTTGGGCGAATAGCCCACTATATTGATTATACTATACTTTCTTTCCCAGCCAAAGTCAAGGTTTCCACTTCCGGCGGGGAGTTGTCGAAACCTCTCAAAAAGGAGATGGAAAGTTTGGTCTATTTTTTCCCCGGCAGACGGTTGCAGTCCGGCGCGATTCGCGGTATCATTTATGGTGAACAAATATTAGCGTCAGCTGACAAGAGCCCACATGGTTTTCCCGGGCCTGAACAACAGCTGGCGTCGTTATCCTCGTTGATGGGCGTCAGCCCATCTGCCTCGTCTGCCTTGCCATCTGCCGTCCATGCTCCGGGAAAACTCGAAGACCCGCCGGGCGCTCCGGCACGTTTTTCGCAAGGCAGAGGACGCAGACAGGCTGGCGCCTGTCAAGGACGATAACGCAGCGAAAGGCGGGCCGATGCGTCCTGCGGGCATGTGCGCCCTTGTCAACTGACGCTATTCTGTGCAACTACGAAGAAAAGGAAAAGAACAGCATTATGGCAAAAATCGGATTTGATCTTGAAAAGTATCTGCGTCTGCAGTCTGAGCGGATCCTCGAGCGCGTGCACACCTTCGGCGGCAAGCTCTATCTGGAATTCGGCGGCAAGCTGTTTGACGATTATCACGCCTCGCGCGTGCTGCCGGGCTTCCTGCCGGACAGCAAGATGAAGGTGCTGCTGCAGCTCAAGGACCAGGCGGAGATCGTCATCGCCATCAACGCGGCTCACATCGAGATGAACAAGCGCCGGGGCGATCTCGGCATCACCTACGATCTGGACGTGATGCGGCTGATCGATACCTTCCGCTCCATCGGGCTGTACGTCGGCAGCGTCGTCATCACGCAGTACGCCGGGCAGCACGCGGCCGACCTGTTCCAGCGCAAGCTGGAGGCGCTGGGCGTGAAGGTCTACCGCCACTACCCCATCGCGGACTATCCCTCGAACATCGGCCTCATTGTCTCCGACGACGGCTACGGCAAAAACGAGTACATCGAGACCAGCCGCCCCATCGTCATCGTGACCGCGCCGGGCCCCGGCTCGGGCAAGATGGCCACCTGCCTCAGCCAGCTGTATCAGGAGCACAAGCGCGGCGTGAACGCGGGCTACGCCAAGTATGAGACGTTCCCGATCTGGAATCTCCCGCTCAAGCACCCGGTCAACCTTGCCTACGAGGCGGCGACGGCGGATCTGGCCGACGTCAACATGATCGACCCCTTCCATCTCGAGGCCTACGGCGAGACGACGGTCAACTACAACCGCGATATCGAGATCTATCCGGTCCTTGAGACGATCTTCCGCTCCATCTTCGGCGAGTGCCCGTACAAGAGCCCGACGGACATGGGCGTCAACATGGCGGGCTTCGCCATCTGCGACGACGAGGTCTGCCGCGAGGCGTCGTATCAGGAGATCATCCGCCGCTACTTTGCCTCTGCCTGCGCCGTCAAAAAGGGCATCGCCATGCCCGAGGAGCTGCGCAAGCAGGAGATGCTCATGAACTCCCTGCATCTGGACGTCAGCATGCGCAGGACCGTCCCCGCCGCCCGGGCCAAGGCTGCCGAGACCGGCGCGCCCGCCGCCGCCATCGAGCTGCCGGACGGCCGGATCGTCACCGGCAAGACCTCCGGGCTCATGGGTGCGTCCTGCGCCGCCCTGCTCAACGCCATCAAGCTCTCCGCCGGGATCGACGACCGCGTGAACCTCATCTCCCCCATGGTCCTCGCACCCATCCAGCATCTGAAGATCGAGCATCTCGGCAACTCCAACCCCCGCCTGCACACCGACGAGGTGCTGATCGCGCTGTCCATCAGCGCCGTCACGAACCCGACGGCAGAGCTGGCCATGGAGGCGCTGGCCTCGCTTCGCGGCAGCCAGGTGCATTCGTCCGTCATTTTGTCCTCCGTCGACGAGGGCATGTTCAAGCGTCTGGGCATGAACGTCACGTTTGAGCCTGTCTATCAGTCGCACACGCTCTATCATAAGTGAGGTACCGCATTCTATGGATCATCCGCGCAGCAAATTACCCGCCGTTCTCGCCATCCTGTTCTGCATCGCGCTGCTCGGCGGTGTAGGCGTGCTTCTTTGGAAGACGCTCCCGGAAAAGCAGCAGCCGCAGCAGGCCGAGACCATCCAGACCGACTCCGTCTTCTCCTCCGAGCAGACCGCCGTGGAGCCGGAGCGCGAAGCGCCGTATGAGGGCGAGCTGCCCGATCAGGCCGAGGCCGCGCAGCCGGAGCAGCCGGACAGCGAGCAGCCGTCCGAGCCCGCCGCGGATCCCGCCGCGCCGGACGACGCCCCCGTCACCGACGCGCAGAAGACCGCACAGGCCACCCTCGCCTCCATGACGGAGGATGAAAAGCTCTGGCAGCTGTTCTTCGTCACGCCGGAGGCCATCACGAACGTCAATACCGCTACGGTGGCCGGTGAGGCGACAAAAAATGCGCTCGCGCAGTACCCGGTCGGCGGCATCGTCTATTTTGCCAAAAATCTCGAAGACCGGGCGCAGGCCGCCGCGCTGCTCGCCAACACGCAGTCGTATGCGAAGATCCCGCTGTTTCTGGGCGTGGATGAGGAGGGCGGCACGGTCAGCCGCATCGGCGCGAACGAGGCGCTGGGCGGCACGAAGGTCGCCGACATGCGCTCCTTCGGCCAGAGCGCCGATCCCGCGCAGGTCTATGCCGCCGGGCAGACGCTCGCGGCCAATCTGACCGGCCTCGGCTTCAATCTGGATTTCGCGCCGGACTGCGACGTCGTCTCCGGCGTTGACAGCGTGATCGGCAGCCGCTCGTTCGGCTCGGATCCGGAGCTGTGCGCGTCGCTCGCGGGCGTCATCGTCAAGAGTCTGCGGGCAGAGGGCGTCGTCTCCTGCCTCAAGCACTTCCCCGGCTACGGCAGCGCCACGGTCGACGATCACAACGGCACGTCCATCGTGGAAAAAACGCTCAGTGAGCTGGAAAGCTGCGACCTGGTCCCCTTCCAGTCGATCATCGCGCAGGAAGGGAGCGTCCCGTTCGTCATGGTCACGCACCTGTCCTACCCGAACGTGACCGGCAGCGACACGCCCGCCGATCTTTCCTCCGCCATCGTGACCGACATCCTGCGGGACAAGCTCGGCTACCAGAACGTCATCATCACCGACTCGCAGTCCATGTCCTCCATCACCGACCACTATTCCGCAGGCGAGGCCGCCGTACAGGCGCTTGCCGCCGGGTGCGACATGATCCTCATGCCGTCTGACCTGCAGGGCGCGTTCGACGCGGTCAAAGCCGCCGTGGCAGACGGCACGCTGACGCAATCGCGCATCGATGAGAGCGTACTTCGCATCCTGACCGTCAAGGCGGAATACGGGATCCTGCAGAAATAAAACGCAAGACCGGCGCCAGCCGGCGCAGCCATACAGAAAGGAAGTGCATCCGATGTCCGTGAAGCCGAACAAAAAGCCCTCCTTTGCCCTGGGTCTGATCCTGATCCTGCTTTTGCTGGCTGCCGTCATTCTCGGCGGCAGCTGGGTGGTGCGGCAGGCCTTTCTGCCGCGGCAGTCCGATGCACGGCCGGCGGCGGCAGCCGTCTCCGGCCAGCCGGACGCTGCGGCGCAGCTGCCGGTACAGACCGCGGAAGAGACCGTCTCCGGCGCGCAGCCGGAGGCGGTCCCGGAACCTGCGGCCGAGCCGGAGCCGGAGCCCGCGCGCGTCACGCTGATGGCGGTGGGCGACGATCTGATCCACAACTGCGTCTACTGGTCCGCCGAGACGCCCGAGGGCGGCTACGACTTCACCCCGTTTTTTGACGACATCCGCCCCATCGTGCAGCAGTACGACCTCGCCTGCATCAATCAGGAGACCATTCTGGTCCAGGATCGATCGCTGATCGCGAGCTATCCGATCTTCGGCTCGCCCATCGAGGTCGCCGATGCGCTGGCGGACGCGGGCTTCAATGTGGTGACCTTCGCCGGGAACCACTGCTTCGACAAAAAGGAGACCGGCGTCACCGACACGCTCCGCTACTTCCATGAAACTTACCCCGACATCACGACGCTCGGCATCCACGACTCGGAGGCCGATGCTGCGGTCATCCCCATCGTGGAGAAAAACGGCATCCGCATCGCCATGCTGAATTTCACCTACGGGCTCAACAACTCCATGCCCGAAAAGCGCTGGATGGTGGATATGCTCTCGAGCACCGACACGGTCTGCGGCCGCATCGCGCAGGCCAAGCAGGAGGCCGACTTCGTCATCGTCTTCCCGCACTGGGGGACGGAGGACGAGCTTTCGCCGGATGAGAGTCAGCTGCGCTGGGCGCAGGAGATGGCGGACGCGGGCGCGGATCTCATCATCGGCGGCCATCCGCACACGCTGCAGCCGACCGAGCTGCTCACAGCCGCGGACGGCCGGGACGTTCCGGTCTACTACAGCCTCGGCAATTTCCTGTCGCACCAGAAGGAGACGATCAATCTGCTCGGCGGCATGGCGAGCGTCACGATCGTCAAGGACAAGGATGGCACACGCGTGGAGGAATACGAGCTGAAGCCCACCATCAACGTCATCCTCCGCGACCCGGCGTCCGGCTGGTATGACTACCGCCCCATGCTCCTGGAGGACTACACCCCCGAGCTCGCCGCCCAGAACCGCTTCACCGACTGCACCGTCGAAGCCATGCAGACGTTGTATGAGGATATCGTCGGATAACCAGAGGCTCCCCTCCCAGGGGCCGATTCCCCCTATCAGGGGGAAATGTCCCGCAGGGGCAAAAGGGGTAGGGATGCTGTCAGCCGTAGGCTGACTGAGAGGTTGTATCAAATCTGCAGCGACCTCTCCGTCTCGGCTTACGCCGAGCCACCTCCCCTGGAAGGGGAGGCTTTGGAGGTGCGCACCTCAAGGCTTCCCCTATGAGGGGAAGGCTTTGGGATGCTCTGCCGTCAATTTTCACGCGCATTTTCCTCTGGATGCTCATATACTAAGCAGGATCGCAAAAAGGAGGAAGCGTATGGACAGAAGATTTTGTGGGTTTACGGATCACGGGGATCTGGATGATCTGATCTTCCGGGATGAGGAATACGAAGTCAGCCGCCGCTGAGGCGGAAAAGCGTCTTCTCCGCGTGGGAAGGCGCTTTGCCTCTTTACATCCCATTTGTTTTCCTGTATAATATTCTTCGATAATTTTGAAAAGTGTGGGGAAACCATGATCGAATTTGATGAATATAAAGTAAAACTCAACAATATCCGGCCGAAGCTGGACGCGCTGTCCGACTCGCTCGGCATTGAGGCGGCGAAGGAGGAGATCGAACGTCTGCACGCGCAGATCGACTCCGACGGCTTCTGGGACAACCAGGAGGTCTCACAGAAGGTCATGAAGCAGAGCCGCCAGCTCGAGTCCAAGGTCGAGCTGTATGAGAGAATGTGCAGCCAGTGGGACGATCTTTACACGCTGTGTGAGATGGCCATCGAGGAAGGCGACGACTCCATGCTCCCCGAGCTGACCGAGGGCTATGCCCAGCTCGAGCAGGAGATGGAAAAGGCCCGGCTCGAGACGCTTCTGTCCGGCGAGTACGACAACAACAACGCCATCGTCTCCTTCCAGGCGGGCGCGGGCGGCACCGAGGCGCAGGACTGGGCCTCCATGCTCTACCGCATGTACACCCACTGGGCTGAGCAGCACGGCCTGAGCTACAAGATCCTCGACTACCTCGACGGCGACGAGGCGGGCATCAAATCCGCCAGCATCCTCATTGAGGGCGAGAACGCCTACGGCCTGCTCAAGAGCGAAAACGGCGTTCACCGCCTCGTGCGCGTGTCTCCGTTCGACGCCAACGCCCGGCGGCAGACCTCGTTTGCCGCGGTCGAAGTCATCCCCGAGATCACCGATGACTCCAAGGACGTCGAGATCCGGCCCGAGGACATCGAGATGCAGGTCTACCGCTCCTCCGGCGCGGGCGGCCAGCACATCAACAAGACAAGCTCCGCCGTGCGCCTGATCCACAAGCCGACCGGCATCGTCGTCTCCTGCCAGACGCAGCGTGACCAGTTCCAGAACCGCGAGACCTGCATGCGCATGCTCCGCTCCAAGCTCATTGAGATCAAAGAGCGCGAGCATCTCGACAAGATCTCCGATATCAAGGGCGCGCAGCTCAAGATCGAGTGGGGCAGCCAGATCCGCAACTACGTCTTCATGCCCTACACGCTCGTCAAGGACACGCGCACGGGCTACGAGACCTCGAACGTGAACGCCGTGATGGACGGCGGGCTCGACGGCTTCATCAACGCCTATCTCACCTGCCTTGCCACGAATACCTGGGTCACAAAGAGCTGATTTTTGCGGAAAACAGCAAATATCCCCTTGCATTCGGGTTTAAATTATGATATGATTTTCTAGCTGTTTAATAGCAGCCTGATTGGATACGATCTCGGCGAGCCGTCTGCCGGCGAAGGGCGGCATATGGTTTGGAGGAATTATCATGAACGCTCTGCATACGATTTTAACGATCATTCAGGTCATCCTGGCTGTCGGCCTTGTTGTTATCGTGACCATCCAGTCCGGTAAATCCGCGGGCCTGTCTGGCGCCATTGCCGGCGGCAGCGGTGATACCTATCTCGGCAAGAACAAGAACAAGGGTCTCGACGCCAAGCTCGCCCTCGCCACCAAGTGGGTCGGCGGCGTGTTCATCGTCCTGACGCTGGTCCTGAACCTGTTCTGATCTGTGATCCAAAGCTGCAGCGATACCCGGCCTGGCTGGGTATCGTTTTTTATCTGCCGCCCCGGGCCCTCCCGGGCGGTTTTTTGGAGGAAGTCATGCCGAAACAAACCTGGAAGACGCTCGCGCCGCAGCTCCGGCTGGTCTGGCAGCTGAGTCTGCCCGCCATTCTGACGCAGATCACGACGATCGCCATGCAGTATATCGACTCGGCCATGGTCGGCGCGCTGGGCGCGGACGCCTCGGCGGCCATCGGCCTCGTGGCCTCGAGCACGTGGCTGTTCGGCGGTGTGACGACCGCGGTGTCCGCGGGCTTTTCCGTGCAGGTCGCGCACCGCATCGGCGCGGGCGAGGACACCGAGGCCCGGACCGTCGTCCGGCACGGGCTGGCGGCGGCCCTGACGCTGGCGGCGCTGCTGGCGCTGCTGGGGCTCGGTATCTGCCGGCAGCTCCCCTACTGGCTCGGCGGCGGCGCGGAGATCTGCGCGGACGCGAGCGCGTATTTTCTGACGTATTCGCTGATGCTGCCGTTTTCGCAGCTCAATTCGCTGACCGCGGGCTTTTTGCAGTGCGCGGGCGACATGGTCACGCCGAGCGTGCTCAACGCGGTGATGTGCGGGCTGGACGTGGTCTGCAACGCGCTGCTGATCCCGCATTTCGGCGTGCTCGGCGCGGGGATGGGCACGGCGCTGGCCTGCGCGCTGGTGAGTCTGGCGATGGGTTGGTGCTGCTGCGTGCGCAATGCGCAGCTGCGGCTGCGGCGCGGCGAGGCGCATGCGTTCCGGCCGGAGATCTTAAAGAAAGCGTTCCGCATCGGCGCGCCGGTGGCGGTGCAGGAGATCGCCATGAACGGGGCGATGGTCGCCTCGACCATGATCCTGGCGCCGCTGGGCGCGGCGGCCATCGCGGCCAACTCCTTCGCGGTGACGGCGGAGAGCCTGTGCTACATGCCGGGCTACGGCGTCGGCTCAGCCGCGACCACGCTTGTCGGCCGCAGCGTCGGCGCTGGTGACGCCGTACAGGCCCGGCGGTACGGGAACATCTGTACGGCCCTTGGCGGCGCGCTGATGGGCTGCACTGGGCTTCTGATGATGATCTTCTGCCCGTTCGTGTTCCGGCTGCTGACGCCGGTCGCAGAGGTCCGAACGCTTGCGGCGCAGGCGCTGCGGATCGGGCTGCTGGCGGAGCCGCTGTTCGGCGTGTCCATCGCGGCGGCGGGCGCGCTGCGCGGCGCGGGCGACACGCTCGTGCCGAGTCTTCTGAACCTCGGCAGCATCTGGATCGTCCGGCTGGGGCTGTCGCTGCTGCTCGTGGGGAAGCTTGGGCTGCGCGGCATGTGGATCGCGATGGCGATCGAGCTGTGCGTCCGCGGCACGCTGATGCTCTGGCGGCAGAAGACCTCGAAGTTCTACGAAACACAGAGCAAGCTGCACGGAGGCTGAAGCGTCCCAAAGGCTCCCCTCCCAGGGGCCGATTCCCCCTATCAGGGGGAAATGTCCCGAAGGGACAAAAGGGGTAGGGATGCTGGCTCGGCGCAGCCGAGACTGAGAGGTCGTCGCAGATTTGCATGAAAAAACCCAAACCGCAAATTCAGTTTGCGGTTTGGAAAGGAAGAAACGAGCACAGAGGATAAGAGACGTCGCTTGCGGCGGCTCGTTCCGTCGTGGTCGTTTCTGACGCGCCTCCGGCGGCCCCTTCTTTTCCGTCTTGCCGGAAAAGAAGGGGGAGAAAAGGGGCGCTTGGTTACGTTTGGTGCTTCCTGCCTCTGAATTCAGGCAGGAACCTATGTTTCAGGCATCGTTCCACACGATAGTCACCTCACGTATGTCTGACTACGCGCCGCCTGATACGTAGGAATCAGATTGGTGAGCAGTTTCCTTAGAATATTTGCAATAAATAGAAGGTGCAGTCTGATTTTGTCAGACTGCACCTTTTTGCATTGGATTTTCTTGATTTGCACGCACCCAAGGCTCCCCTTGTCAAGGGGAGCTGGCCCGAAGGGCCTGAGGGGTGAACCCCGCCGCAGCGGAAAGGCTCCCCTTGCAGGGGAGCTGTCTGCGAAGCAGACTGAGAGGTTGTCACAAATTTGCAGCAACCTCTCCGTCTCGGCTTCGCCGAGCCACCTCCCCTGGAAGGGGAGGCTTTGGGACTGTGCGCGCCAAAGGCTTCCCCTATGAGGGGGAAGGCAGGGGCTGCGGTTCCACTTATTTGACCCCCGTCAATGCGTTGAGGTAGCGGACGAAGGCTTTGCTGTTGATCATGTAGGGGTAGTTGATGACGATCAGGTCGTCGACGCCCTGGTCGGCGGCGAAGGCGGCGAGGTCCAGGGTGGGCTTGCCCTCCTGGTTGAACTCGCGCGGGTCGATGACGATGATGCGGCCGTAGTGGCTCGTGAGGAAGGGCACGAAAGCGTTGCCGTAGGATTCCTTCAGCACGATGCAGGTCGGGCCCTGCACGTCGCTCTCGACGATGCAGACGGGCGTATCGCCGCCGATGAAGCAGAGATATTTATTGGAGACGCTCTCATCGAGCTGCGTATAGACGACGCTCACCGGCGTGCCGTTTTCCAGAGAGCCGTCGGCATAGTATCTTGCATGGGTATCGGCGATGGGCAGGTAATAGTCCAGATAGTCCGGGTGCTGCTTGAGCACGTCGCTCTGCGGGTAGCCCTTGGTGAAGGTGTACATGGAGCCGAGGAAGGTGTCATACCGGCCGGTCTGGAACTGCTCGAGCGGCACGGCATCGAAGCCCGCGGCCTCACAGAAAGCGGTATAGGCGTAATACGCGCCCAGCTGCGTCCAGTGGTGGTCGGTGCGGAAGTAGATATATTCGTCGGTATGGGCGCGGAGCTTCGCGTAGGCATCGACGGTGACGATGCCGCTGTCCATCTGGCCGTAGCAGAAGTCGATCATATCCTTCTGGCTGTGCTCACCGGTGTGCAGGCTCTCGGGCGAGTAGAACTCGCCGCCGTTCGGCGTCACGAGCGAGATCGTGCGCACGTCCGGCCCGAGGGCCTTTGCCAGATTTCCGACCGCGGCGGCGTAGCTGGTGATGATATCGTCGAGGCGCGTGGGGATCTCCATCGCGCGGTCGCCGACGACCACGACGGAGCCTGCGTAGCTCGCGTCGGACTCGTCCGGCGTGTCGATCTCCGGGTCCGCCTCAGGCTGCGGTTCGGTCGGCTCCTCCCCTGCCGGTTCGGCCGGATCGGTCTCGTCGGGCTGCGGCTCCTCCTGCGGATCGTCAGACGGCACAGATGTGGAGTCGGACGGCGGTTCGGCAGGTGCTTCCTGCGCGGGCGGCTTCGCCTCGGGCGCGGTCTGGCCGTTGGCCTTCTGCACGGCGTCGAGCGCTTCGCCGCCGTGCGCGGCGGCGTCGGTCTGGTTCACGATGAGCACGCTGTCCTCGCCGGAGCCGGAGTAATAGTAGAATTTATTGAGCGTCCGGTTCGCGTTCAGCAGCGTCTCGCGGCCGGGAAAGGTATCAGAGTAATACTGCTCGAGCGCCGGGATATACGTCCCGTCCAGCAGCGCGCGGACGGAAAATTCCGGCTTGACAAACTCGCGCTTTTCCGAGGCGGAGCCCGCCGCGTCCTGATCAGCCAGCGAATATATGCCCACGCCGAGCAGCGCGGCCAGCAGCACGAGCAGGAAGGCCGTATAGAGTTTTTTCATCGTTCCGCCCTCCCTTAGAACCGGAAATACAGGAATGCGTTGTAGGTCGAGCCGACCAGTGCGATCGTGGACAGCGCCAGCAGCGCCGCGTCAAACACGAACGTCACGCAGGCGTAGATGATCTGCCCGCTGCGCTTGCCGCCCTGCACGCACACGCCGCCGAAGAGATTGCCGAGATTCTGCGGCACCGACGTCGCGCCGATCGCGCAGACGAGCAGCAGCGGCAGGTTGTTGACCAGCTGAATGCCGGTCTGCGCGTTGGAAAATCCCGCCCCGAGCAGCCCGAACAGCAGCCCGAAGTGCTGCAGCAGCTGCGTCAGGTCCGTAAAGTAGAAGATGTTCCACCCGAGGATCACCAGCAGCATCGTTCCCACGCGGCGCAGGATCGTGGGGATGCGCCGCAGGCGCTTTTCCCCGATGGTCTTTTCCGCAGCCAGGATCACGAAGAAATACAGGCCCCAGAGCACGAAATTCCAGCTCGCGCCGTGCCACAGCCCGGTCAGGGCCCAGACGACGGCCATATTGAGCAGCTGGTGCTTTTTCTTGCCGCCCAGCGGGATATAGACGTAATCGCGGAAGAACGAGCCGAGCGAGATATGCCAGCGCCGCCAGAACTCGGTGATGGAGCGCGAGGTATAGGGCAGGCGGAAATTCTCCGGGTATTTGAAGCCGAAGATGCGGCCCATGCCGATGGCCATATCGGAATAGCCGGAAAAATCGAAATAGATCTCAAAGGTATAGAGCACGATGCCGAGCCAGGCCGCGGCGGTCGTCGCCGAGGCGGCACTGCCGTCCAGGATCTGCGCGGCGACCTTGCCCGCGGCGTCAGCCAGCAGGACCTTTTTGGCAAGGCCGATGCAGAAGCGGGTCGCGCCGTAGAACGCATCGGCGGCGTCAAAGCTGCGCGCGTCGATCTGCCCGGCGACGTCGGCATAGCGGACGATCGGCCCGGCGATGAGCTGCGGGAAGAGCGAGATGTAGAGCAGAAATTTTGCAAACGACCGCTGCGCCGGGACATCCCCGCGCCAGACGTCGACCGTGTAGGAAAGCGCCTGGAAGGTATAAAACGAGATGCCGATGGGCAGCGCGATGACCGGCACGGGGATCGACGCGCCGAACAGCGCGTTCAGGTTTTCCACCACGAAGCCCGTATATTTGAAGACCGCGAGGCACCCGAGGTCCAGCACCAGCGCCAGCACAAGAAACACGCGCTTGTGCCGCTTTTCGATCAGCAGCCCGAAGCCCCAGTTGACCGCCGCGGCGGCGATCATCAGAAACAGGTAGACCGGCTCGCCCCAGGCGTAGAAGATCAGGCTGAAGACGATCAGCACCGCATTTTTCGCCGGAACGCTGCGGCAGAGGAAATACGCCGCCAGACACAGCGGCAGGAACAGATATAAAAAGATCAGGTTGGAAAAGACCATGGCACGCACGCTCCAGCTTCGGGTTTGATTTACATAATTCTATCTTTTTTAATTTAGCAGATGCGCCGGTATTTTTCAAGCAAAACTGACAGTTTTACACAACTTTTCTCGCGGGCGCGGAAAAGCTTTGCTTGCTTTTGCCTGTTTTACGTGCTATACTGATGTTGTTTCATGTGGAATCTGCACAATATCGGAAAGTTGAGGGGTTCAGACATGCTGGCTATCGAGAGGAAAAATGAAATTCTGGACAAGCTCCGCGCCGAGCAGCGTGTGCTCGTCAGCGATCTTGCCGAGTATTATAACGTCACGGAGGAGACGATCCGCCGCGACCTGGACAAGCTGGAAAAAGAGGGCTACGCGACCAAAACCTACGGCGGCGCGATCCTCGGCAACAGCACGAAGACGGATCTGTCCTACACCATCCGCAACAAGACCAACGTGGAGGCCAAAACCCAGATTGCCGCGCTGGCCAGCCGCCTCATCGAGGACGGCGACCACCTGATGCTCGACGACAGCTCGACGTCTTTGTATCTGGCAAAAAAGCTGAAGGAAAAGAAGAACCTGACCGTCATCACCAACTCGGTCGAGCTGGTCGTGGAGTTCAACGGTGTCGAGGGCTGGACGATCATCCTGACCGGCGGGCGGCTGAAGCCGGATTCTCTCGCGCTGGTCGGCGACCAGACGCAGCAGATGCTGCGGCACTACCACGTCGACACCGCCGTCATGTCCTGCAAGGGCATCGACCTCGAGGCCGGGGTGACGGATTCGTCCGAGTTCCACGCGCAGACAAAGCAGTCGATGCTGCGCTGCGCGAAGAAGAAGATCCTCATCCTCGACAGCAGCAAGATCGACAAGGTCTCCTTCATCGACATCGCCCCGCTCGACGCCTTCGACATCGTCGTCACCAACACCGCCCCCAGCAAACCCTGGCTCGACTTCTTCGCCGACCACAACGTCAAATGCCTCTACCCCGGAAAATAAAACAACCACCCCCCAGCCGCCGCAAAGCCGCCGGGGGATCTTTATGCCTTCTTCTGTAGGGGCGTAATAACAACTCCCCCGCAAAAAGGTGCAGCCTGACGAAATCAGACTGCACCTTCTATTGATGGCAGATATTCTACGGCAACTAGCTGCAAATTTGGACCCACCGTATCAGGCGGCGCGTACCAAGACGCCCGTGAGGTGAGTCCCGAGTGGAACGCCAGACCAAAACATTGGTCCCTGCCTGAATTCAGAGGCAGGAAGCACCCCGCGTCCCCAAGCACTCTTTTCTTCCATATCTTTTCTCTTGCGAGAGAAAAGATATGGCCGTCGGAGACAACCGGCAGTTGCAAATTTGCAGCAACCTCTCAGTCTCGGCTGCGCCGAGACAGCATCCCTACCCCTTTTGTCCCTTCAGGACATTTCCCCCTGATAGGGGGAATCGGCCCCTGGAAGGGGGGCCGGGGAGGGCGAAAAAACGCGGCTGCTGGGGAGCAGCCGCGGGGGCACTATATTATTATGTATCAGCCTTTGACGGTGCCGTCGGGGTTGAAGACGGGGAGTTTGCCGAGGTAGACGATGTCTTTGCGGTTCTGGGCGTCGCCCTCTGCCAGGACGGCCATGCGGCCGGCGACGGTGCCGCCTGCCTTTTCGACCAGCTCTTCCATCGCGCGCAGCGACTCGCCGGTGGAGATGACGTCGTCGACGATCAGCACGCGCTTGCCGCGGATCTTATCGGCCTCTTCGCCGGAGAGATAGAGATCCTGATCGTGCTGGGTGGTGATGGAGCGGACCGTCACGTGCAGGGGGTGCGGCATGTAGACCTTCAGACCCTTGCGGGCGACAAAATACTCGCGCGCGCCGGACTGGCGGGCCATCTCGTGGATCAGGGGAATGCTCTTGGCCTCGGCGGTGAGCAGATAATCGTAGTCCTTCGGGGCGCGGGCCAGCAGCTCGCGGGCGCAGGCCACGGTGATCTCCGCGTCGCCGAACATGATGAAAGCGCCGATATACAGATCGTCGGATACCTTACACAGCGGCAGCTCCCGGTCGAGGCCGGCAATGTTCATTTTATATTTCATGCAGAATCTTCTCCTTCATGCGTTTGTCGTGTTCCCGAAGAAATATTATACCGGGCGGCCGGCAGGTTGTCAATTTCTTTCTGAAAAATGCGCGGATCCGTCGATTTTTATTTTTCGCCATTGGCGAAAAAAGCTGATTTTTTGTGCAGTAGTGTGAATTTTTCGTGAACTTTTTGGCGCTGCCGCCTCTTGTTTTCGGCGGCCATATCCTCTATAATTATCCTGTCAGAAAGTTTGATGGACTGAAACTTTTTTCGGTCCACCACGAGAAAGAAAGGATGGATCTTCAAACATGAGCAATTTCTTTAAGGTCAAGGAGCACGGCTCGACCGTCCGCACCGAGATCATGGCCGGTGTGACGACGTTCATGGCGATGGCCTATATTCTGATGGTCAACGCCGGCATGTTCTCCGCCCTCGGCACCGTGAGCTACGGCGCGATCTATATCGCGACCGCCATTTCCGCCGTCATCGGCACAGTCCTCATCGGCCTGCTGTCGAACCTCCCGCTGGCGCAGGCCTCCGGCATGGGTCTGAACGCCTTCTTTGTCTACACCGTCTGCTTTACCTTCGGCCTGAGCTACGCGAACGCCCTCGTGCTCGTCCTCGTTGACGGCATCGTGTTCGTCCTGCTGACGGTCACGGGTCTTCGCAAGATGATCTTCGATGCCATCCCGGCTGCGGTCAAGACCGCCATCTCCGCCGGTATCGGCCTGTTCATCGCCTTCATCGGCCTGCAGAACGCGGGCATCGTCGTGGACGACGGCGCGACCCTCGTCAACCTCTCTTCCTTCAACGTCTTCTCCGGCACCGCCACCTGGGCGACCATCTTCCCGATGCTCGTCACCATCATCGCGGTCTTCGCCATCGGCGCCATGTCCAAGAAGAAGGTCAAGGGCGCGGTCCTGTGGGGCATGCTCGGCGGCGCAGTTCTCTACTACGTCATCGGCCTTATCACTGTTCCTGATTTCTATGCCACCGCTGTCGCGCCCAACCTGTCCTCCGACTTCTTCGGCGCGTTCAAGGACTTCGGCACCCAGGCGTTCGGCAAGGTCTTCACCGAAGGCTTTGACTTCAGCCCGTACATTGCCGAGCACGGCATGAGCAACTTCATCGTCATGTTCCTGACCACCATGCTGGCGTTCTGCATGGTCGACATGTTCGATACCCTCGGCACGCTGTACGGCGCCTGCGCGGCCGGCAACATGCTGACCAAGGAAGGCAACGTTCCCAACATGGACAAGGCCATGCTGGCTGACGCCGTCGCCACCTGCTGCGGCGCTGTCTGCGGCACCTCCACCGTCACCACGTTCGTCGAGTCCTCTGCCGGCGTTGCAGAAGGCGGCCGCACCGGTCTTTCCTCCATGGCGACCGCTGCCCTGTTCTTCATCGCGATGTTCCTCGCGCCTGTCGCGCAGCTCATCCCGACCTACGCCTGTGCCGCGGCTCTGATCTACGTCGGCGTTCTGATGATGTCCAACGTCCGCACCATCGACTGGGACGATCCTGCTGCAGCCGTTCCCGGCTTCATGACCGTCGCTTTCATGCCGCTGACTTACAACATCTCCTACGGCATCGCCTTTGGCCTCATCTCCTACGTCTTCATCAAGATCTTCACCGGCAAGATCAAGGAAATCAACGTCGGCACCTGGGTCATCACGATCCTCTTTGCCCTCATGTTCTTCCTCACCCGCTAAGTAACCTAAGCGATCTTCTTCCCGGGCGCACCATCCGGTGCGCCCGGTTTTTTTTGCGCGCAGTACAAGAAAAAAGCGCGTTAAAAAACCGTGAAGTTGCCTCTTGACTTTTTCGGCCGGATTCGCTATGATACAATTTCACCAGAAAACAGGAGGCGTTGGGCATGGGCAATCAGCCGTATATCGTCGGCGTCGGCGCGGCAAATCTGGATCTCAACGGCGCGTCGTGCGCGCCGATCCATCTGCGGGACTCCAATCCCGGGCATATCAGCCTTTCCGCGGGCGGCGTGACGCGCAATGTGTGCGAGAATCTCGCACGGCTGGGCGCGGACGTGAAGCTGCTGTCGTGCGTGGGCGATGATGTGTTCGGCTCGTATATCCGCCGGTCCTGCGTGGAGGCGGGGATCGATATCCGCTATCTCCATGAGGCCAAAGGCGCGCACTCGTCCATCTATCTCTCCATTCTGGATGCGGACGGCGATATGCTGGTCGGCATGTCCGACATGCGCATCGTCCAGCAGGATCTGCCGGCAGATTACCTGCCGTCGCAGAAGCAGCTGATCCAGGGCGCGAAGGTCGTCACCTGTGACCCCTGCATGGGGGAAACGGCGCTGCTGCAGCTGCTGGACCTGTGCCAGCCGTCGCAGATCGTGTGCGTCGACCCGGTCTCCTGCGCGTATGCGCGCGTCGTCGCGCCGCTCATCGGCCGGTTCCACACGGCCAAGCCCAACCGCATGGAGCTGGAGATCCTGGCCGGGATGGAGATCCGTTCCGACGCCGATCTGCAGCGTGCGGGCGAAGTGGTCCTGAATAAGGGCCTGAAGCGGCTGTTCGTCAGCCTCGGCGCGGAGGGCTGCTTCTATATGGATGATACCGGCGCGGTCCTGCGCCGGAAGCTGCGTCCGGCGAAGATGGTCAACGCCTCCGGCGCGGGCGATTCCTTCGCCGCCGCCATGCTCTACGCAACACTGCAGGGCTATGACGCGGAGAAAACGCTCGACTACGGCATGGCCGCCGGGATCGCGGCCGTGACGCATGAGCGGACCATCAACCCGAACATGAGCGTTCCCCTGCTGGAAAGCATCCTGCAGACATATCGTCTTTGAACCTGTACACCCATCTGAAAGGAGTTATTCATATGAATCTGAAAGACTATCTGTCCATCACCCCTGAGATCCAGGAAGCGCTGGCCGCGGGCAAGCCCGTCGTCGCGCTGGAATCCACCATTCTGAGCCACGGCATGCCCTATCCGCAGAACGTGGAGTTTGCACACAAGGTCGAGGAGATCGTCCGCGCAGAGGGCGCCATCCCCGCGACGACCGCCATCATGGGCGGCAAGCTGAAGGTCGGCCTGAACGCGGACGAGCTGCTCGTCATGTGCAAGGCTGAGGGTGTCGGCAAGGTCAGCCGCCGCGACGTGGCTGTGTATCTCGCCACCGGCATGACCGGCGCGACGACCGTCGCCACCACCATGATCATCGCCTCCATGGCGGGCATCCGCTTCTTCGCCACCGGCGGCATCGGCGGTGTGCATCGCGGCGCAGAGAAGACCATGGATATCTCCGCCGACCTGCAGGAGCTGGCCAACACGCCGGTCTGCGTCGTCTGCGCGGGCGCGAAGAGCATTCTGGACCTCGGTCTGACACTCGAATATCTGGAGACGCAGGGCGTTCCCGTTCTGGGCCTGCGCACGGACGAGCTGCCGGCGTTCTACTGCCGCACCTCGGGCTTCAAGCTCGACTACAACTGCCAGGATGAAGAGACCGTTGCCAAGATCATGAAGGCCAAGTGGGACATCGGCCTCAAGGGCGGTGCCGTCGTCGGCAACCCGATCCCGGAGCAGTACGCAATGGATCCGAACTACATGAACGGCATCATCGACCAGGCCGTCGCCCAGGCGAACGCCGAGCACATCCACGGCAAGGCCATCACGCCGTACCTGCTGGCCCACATCAAGGACATGACCGAAGGCAAGTCCTTCGCCGCCAACCTCGAGCTGGCCTACAACAACGCCCACGCCGCCAGCAAGATCGCCGTCGCTTATACCAAGCTGTAAGCTGCGGACCGCCATCATCGATCGCACCCCCGGCTCTGAAAGGAGCCGGGGGTGTTTTGCGTATGTATGGGCCCTGCGCCCATCTCATCAGTCAGCCTCCGGCTGACAGCTTCCCCTCATAGGGGAAGCCATGGGGCGTGCGCATCCCCATGCCTTCCCCTGGTGGAAGGCATGGGGTGCCTGCAAACACCCCTTTTCTCCCCTATCTTTTCTCTTGCGAGAGAAAAGATAGGGCCGCCGGAGGCACGTCAGAAACGACCACGACGGAACGAATCCTTGCAAGCAAGGCTTCTTATCCTTTGTGCTCGTTTCTTCCTTTCCAAACCGCAAACTGAATTTGCGGTTTGGGTTTTTCTATGCAAATCTGCAGCAACCTCTCAGTCAGCCTGCGGCTGCCAGCATCCCTACCCCTTTTGTCCCTTCGGGACATTTCCCCCTGATAGGGGGAATCGGCCCCTGGGAGGGGAGCCTTTTCTGCTGCGGCGGGATAGGAAAACCCCCGGTTTCGGGTGGAAACCGGGGGTGGGTTGATGGAAATTAAGCTTCTTCCTCTTCCTTCTTGGCGTCTTCGATGATCTTGGCCTGGTTCATCTGCGGGACTTCCTCGTAGCGGACGAACTTCAGCGTGTAGCTGCCGCGGCCCTGGCTCATGGCGCGCAGGTCGATGGTATAGGAGGTCATTTCGCCGACGGGGACTTCGGCCTCGACGATCTGATAACCGGGGTTCTCAGGATCGGGGTTCATGCCCATGACGCGGCCGCGGCGCTTGTTGAGGTCGCCGATGACGTCGCCCATGTTGCTGTCGGGGATGAGGACCTTCAGCTCGCCGATCGGCTCGAGCAGGGTCGGGCCAGCGGTGGGCAGGCCTTCCTTGTAGGCGATGCCGGCAGCGGTCTGGAACGCCATATCGGAGGAGTCGACGGGGTGATAGGAACCGAAGTACAGCGTGGCCTTCAGGAACACGACCGGGTAGCCGGCCAGAACGCCCTTGCCGACGCAGTTGCGCAGGCCCTTTTCAACGGACGGGATGAAGTTCTTCGGCACGCAGCCGCCGACGGTCTCATCCGCGAAGATCATCTCTTCGGACTCGGACTGCGGCTCGAAGCGGATATAGACATCGCCGAACTGGCCGTGGCCGCCGGACTGCTTCTTGTGACGGCCGTGGATCTCGACCTTCTTCTTGATGGTCTCGCGGTAAGCGATCTTGGCGGGCTTCAGGACAGCCTCGACCTTGTACTTGCTCTGGAGCTTGGCCATGAGGACGGACAGCTGCATATCGCCGACACCGGCAATGATGAGTTCCTTGGTCTCGGGGTCGTTGCCGTAGGTGAAGGACTCGTCTTCTTCCTTCAGCTTGACGAGGCCGTTGGCGATCTTGTCTTCGGTGCCCTTGACCTTGGCGTAGACGGCCATCTTGTACATCGGCTCGTCATAGGTCATGCCCTTGATGCGGACGGTCTTACCCGGCAGGCCGAGGGTGTCGCCGGTCTTGACGGAAGCGAGCTTGGTGAAGACGCCAATGTCGCCGCAGCAGACCTTGGAGGTCTTGGCGTTGTCCTTGCCCTTCGGGAAGAACATGTTGCCGAGCTTTTCGGAATCGCCGGTGCGGACGTTGGCAACGGTGAGGGTGTCTTCCATGTCGCCGGAGATGACCTTGAAGTAGGAGTTCTTGCCGTACTGGTCAGCCAGGGTGTTGAACACGAACGCCATGGGGCTGCCGTTTGGATCGAGCTTGAATTCGGACTCATTGCCTTCCTCGTCGACCTGGGTCATGGGCTTGCCCTCGAGCGGGTTCGGAGCGTACTTGACGATGTTGGCCAGGAGGTTGGTGGTGCCGAGGCCCGTGTAGGCGCAGCCGCAGAAGACCGGGGTCACGCTGCGGTCACGGATGCCGGCCTTGATGCCGGTCTGGAGCTCTTCGGCGGTGAAGGGCTCTTCCATGAAGAACTTCTCCATGAGAGCCTCGTCGGTCTCAGCGACCTGCTCGTTGAGCTCGGCCATGTATTCTTCGATCTTGTCGTTGGCGTCGGCGGGCAGGGGGATCTCCTTGCCGTTGGCGTCATAGGCCTTCTTCTCGATGAGGTCGACCAGACCGACAGCGGTCTCGCCCTGCAGGATGGGGAAGGTGAAGGGGATGACGGACGCGCCGAACATCTCGCGCAGGGAATCGAGGACGTTGAAGAAGTTGGCATGCTCCTCGTCGAGCTTGGAGATGTAGAACATGGCGGGCAGGCCAGCCTTCTGCAGGTACTTCCAGCCCTTTTCGGTGCCGACGCCGATGCCGCTCTTGGCGGTCAGGCAGATGAGGCCCGCGTCAGCCACGCGCAGGGACTGCACGATCTGGCCGGCGAAGTCGAAGTAGCCGGGGTTGTCGATCACGTTGATCTTGCACTTGCTGTATTCAACGGGAATGACAGAGGAAGAGATGGAATACTGTCTCTTCTTCTCTTCATCATCAAAGTCAGAAACAGTGGTGCCGTCGGCACGCTTGCCAAGGCGGGTGATCGCCTTGGTGGTGAACAGCATGCTCTCGCACAGAGCGGATTTGCCGTCGCCGCCGTGGCCAAGCAGGCAGATGTTGCGAATGTCATTGGCAGTATAGCCCATAGTTAAAAAAACTCCTTTCTCCGGACCCAGCGCAAAACGGCGCGCTGCGCCCCTCGGCAGATCTCATTTCGCCGACTCTTAAATTCCATTATATACGAATCCCCATGGGATTGCAATTAGAATCTTGTCAAATCCCATGAAAATCTGCGAATTTTCCCGCGCCCTTATGCGCGCCCCGCCAAGTGCGGTCAGCAGCCCCGGAATGAGCCACAAAACCGTGTACAGAAACAGGTTCCAGCACGAGGCGGAAAAGCTGGAGCCGAGGAAGGTCAGGAAGAACATCAGCGCCGTGCCGAGCACGCTCCCGGCCAGCGCCACGATCATGGCGATGATCGCCGCGCCGCGCAGCGTCCGCGCCGAGACGACGCTCCCCGGCAAAGCTCGCAAAGCTGCTGCGGGCCATGAGCGCGCCCTGCGGCCCGGTGCGGGGGATCTCCTGCGAAGACAGGCGCGCGCGCTCCTCAACGATGGGGAACTCGATATGCTCGGGCGGGATCTTGTAGCGCAGCTTGAGGAACTGCGGGGTGATCATGAAATCGCGGGTGGCCAGCACCGGCACGAGCGAGCCCGCGCGCAGAACGGCGGAAAGCCCGGCCCGGACCGACTCGGCCGGGGCGTAGTTGAGGGCGAAGACCGCGGTCAGCTCGCCGTTGACCGACAGATAGACCGCCTGCTTCAGCCGCGTCCCCTCCGGCACGCGCACGCGCATGAGCTTCATAAAGGCGATGGAGCCCATCAGCACCACGTCGCCCCGGATCGTCGCACCGAGACCGCCGCCCTCATAGCGGCGGAAGGTGTCGACGGTATAGCGGCGGCCGTTCTGGTCGTGCATCATCTGCTCGAACAGGGGCACGAGGCCGCTGCCCGCCGTCTGCACGACGGCGTTGGCGTAGCCGATGACCATCGGCGCGGGGCGGCTGCCGTAGAGCTTCATGCCGCCCTGCGTGACGTTCTGCGGCGGGAACAGGTCCGCGTCCTCGACGATCAGGCCCGCCTCACCGGACAAGATCCGCGCGCCCTGCCAGCCGGCAATGGCCGCGCCCGCGCGGTAGAGCCGCCGGGCCAGCGCGGAAAACGGCTTGGCGTAGGCGATCAGGATCCCGGCCGGGAAGCTTGCGAGCAGCATGGCCGACCAGGCCCAGAGGAAGTGCTCGCCCGTGCGCAGCGACGTCAGGACAGACAGCGCGAGCGTCACCGCCGTCATCACCGGCGCCCAGACGCGCATGATGCGGCTGCCCGCGTCCGGCATTTCCAGCTGCACGGCGAACTGCTCCGCGTCGCCGGGGGCGCGGAAGATACAGTCGTAGCCGTGCCAGGCCTTTTCCTCGCGGATGGCGGCGACGGGCTCGTCCATATTACTGATGGCGCGCAGCGAGCGGCGGCGGGCATCATACAGCAGGTCCCTGCCCCACAGAGCAAGCAGCAGCAGGATGCTTGCGACCGTGCAGAACGGCGTGCGCCCCTCCGCCACGGCGAAAAACGCATCGGCGATGACGGCGCAGAGCGCCAGAAACAGCATACTGTATTGATCGAAACGGAACCGGAGCAGCGCAATGACGCCGGACAGGCACACATCATAGCTGCACACGGCCTGCAGGAGCAGAAGCCCCAGCATGGCGGCGGAAAAGACCGCGGCATGGTCACTGAACGCGCCGGTGATGAGCGGCGTGGAGAGCACGAGCAGCAGTACCGACCCGAGGCACAGCAGCGTGCTCACCAGCAGCCGCAGCCGCGTGCCGGACGCCGCCGCGTAGAATGCATACGCGGCCTCCGGCGAGGCAAAGGTGTGCTCCGGCTGCTCCTGGGCGCGTTTTTTCCGGGCCTCTTTTTTCTGGAAGCGCTCGAGCTGGCGGCGGCGCTTTTCTGCCTGCCGCTTTTCCCGGCGCTCGGCGCGGGCAAGCTCTCTGGCCTCCTTGGGGTCCGGGGCCGGACGCTCCGGGTCGGGCTCGCCGCGGTAGGTCCAGACGGCAGGACGCTCCGGCTCGGGCGCTTTTTCTTCCTCGACCGGGGTGAAGCGGATGGTGTCGCCGCTGGCGGGCGGCTCAGCCGGCTTCTCCTCCCCTTTCGCCTCCGCGGCGGGGACCGCGAGACGGACGGTCTCGTCGGTGACAGGCTCCGCAGGCGCGGGCGCGTCACGCTTCGTCCAGCCGCCGAACTCGTTCATGATCTCCTCGAGCGAGTAGGCAGGCTCCTCCTGCGGCGCGTCGGCTGCAGCCGGGGTCTCAGGCGTCTTGTTCAGTTTTTCCTCGTCCTCCGGACGCCTGGTCTGTTTCATAGGCTGCTCCAAAATGAAATGTGGATAACATCATCGAAAGGCTCCCCCCGCAGGGGCCGATTCCCCCTATCAGGGGGAGAAATGTCCCGAAGGGACAAAGGTGGTAGGGACGCTGTCTGCGAAGCAGACTGAGAGGTTGTCTCAAATCCGGCTCAACCTCTCCGTCTCGGCTGCGCCGAGCCACCTCCCCTGGAAGGGGAGGCTTTGGGGCTGCGCACATCCAAGGCTTCCCCTATGAGGGGAAGGCATTGCGTGCGCACCACGCAAGACTCCTCCGTTACCCTCTCTGCCGTACTGCCTCATAGAGGAGGATGGCGGCGGCGTTGGAGGCGTTGAGGGATGAGATGCGGCCGTGCATGGGAATACTGACTTTGAAGTCGCACGCTTCTGAGACGAGGCGGCTCATGCCCTCGCCCTCGTTGCCGATGACGATGGCGGCCGGACCCTTGAGATCGGCCGTGTAAAGGCCGGTATCGCCGTCGGCCGCGGTGCCGAAGACCCAGACGCCCGCCTTCTGCAGGTCGCGGATGGTGCTGACCAGGTTGGACACGCGGGCGACCGGCAGGTATTCCAGCGCGCCTGCCGAGGCCTTGCCGACGACGGCCGTCAGGCCGACGCTGCGGCGCTTCGGGATGATGACGCCGTGCGCGCCCGCGCACTCCGCCGTGCGGATGATGGCGCCGAGGTTATGCGGGTCCGACAGATCGTCGCACAGGACGATGAGGGGCGCTTCTCCCCTGCTTTTCGCGTTTTCGAGGATCTCGTCGACCGTGGCGTAGGCGTGGGCCGCGACCATGGCGACGACGCCCTGATGCGCGCCGGTGGCAGAGAGCTGATCGAGCTTGCGCCGGTCGGTCTCGACGACGGCGGCGCCAGCCTCCTTCGCCATGGCGGCGAGGCGGGCAAGGGCGCGGTCGGTCTCGCCGGCGGCGATATAGAGCTTGTCGATCGGGCGGCCGGCAGCGAGCGCTTCCTGCACGGCGTTGCGGCCCTCGAGCATATTTTCTGCCGCCTCCGAGGGCTCCTGCGCGCGGCGCAGGGGCGGGCGGCGGTCATTGCGGTTCCATTTTTTCTGTTCCATGATCTCTCCAGCTTCCGAGTGATTTCGTCAGAATTTCTTTTCATAGTATTTCATGGTATAGTATAACAGCTTCTTCGGCAAAGCTCAATCCCAATCTCACAATTCACAGAAAATTTACCGCCCCGCCGCGGGTTCTTTCTTGTAAAAGCCGGGCGGGTGTGATAAGATTTGAAAAAGGAAAAACAATACTAAATTTTCCCATGTTTTTCGCAGAAAGAAGGTGCGTTTTTGAATAACGACCCCAATGGCAAAAAGCCGCAGGACAATAAGCCGCAGAACGGCGACGATGGACGGCAGGGCAGACGGATCGTCTTTTTGATGGTCGCGGCGCTCATTGCCACGCTGCTCATCAATTCCGTCTATACCTCCATCGCCAACGCCTATCTGTCGGAGATCCCGTACAACGAATTCCAGGAGTATCTCGACAAGGACGAGATCGCGGAGCTGGAGTTCCAGTCGGACCGGATCGTCATCCTGACGCGGGATGAGGCCAAAAAGCCCGCTGCGCAGCAGCGGATGTACTACACCGGCATCATCCCCAACTACGATAATTCCGAGCTCAAGGCGCAGCTGGACAAGCAGGGCGTCATCTACAACACCGAGATCGTCGAGCAGGCCAGCCCCATCGTGACCTTTGTCGTCACATGGCTGCTGCCGGTCATCATCATGTACGCGCTGTTCAGCCTGCTGATGCGCAGCATGTCCAAGCGCATGGGCGGCGGCATTGGCGGCATTGGCGAGAGCAAGGCCAAGGTCTATATGGAAAAGTCCACCGGCGTCACGTTTGCCGATGTCGCCGGTCAGGATGAGGCCAAGGAATCGCTCGTCGAGATCATCGATTTCCTGCACAACCCGCAGAAATATGCTGCCATCGGTGCAAAGCTTCCCAAGGGCGCGCTGCTCGTCGGCCCTCCGGGCACCGGCAAGACGCTGCTGGCCAAGGCCGTCGCGGGCGAGGCCAGCGTGCCGTTCTTCTCGATCTCCGGCTCTGATTTCGTCGAGATGTTCGTCGGCGTCGGCGCGAGCCGCGTGCGCGATCTGTTCCAGCAGGCGGCGAAGGTCGCCCCGGCCATCATCTTCATCGACGAGATCGACGCCATCGGCCGCACGAGAGACTCCAAGTTCGGCGGCAACGACGAGCGCGAGCAGACGCTCAACCAGCTGCTCGCCGAGATTGACGGCTTCGACTCGAGCAAAGGCGTCGTCATTCTGGCCGCCACGAACCGGCCGGAGATCCTCGACAAGGCGCTTCTGCGCGCGGGCCGCTTTGACCGCCGCATCATCGTCGACCGGCCGAACCTCGCCGGGCGCTATCAGACGCTCCGCGTGCACACGAAGAATATCAAGCTCGCCGAGGACGTCGACCTGCACAAGATCGCACAGGCGACCGCGGGCGCGGTCGGAGCGGATCTGGCGAACCTCGTGAACGAGGCGGCGCTACGCGCCGTGCGTCTGGGCCGCAAGGCCGTCAACCAGCAGGATCTGCTGACGTCGTTCGAGCTCGTCATTGCGGGCACGGAGAAAAAGGGCACGGTGCTGACCGACACGGAAAAGCGCATCGTCTCCTACCACGAGGTCGGCCACGCGCTGGTCGCGGCGCTGCAGAAGCATTCGCAGCCGGTCTCCAAGATCACGATCGTGCCGCATACCTCCGGCGCGCTGGGCTACACCATGCAGATGCCGGAGGAGGAGAAGTTCCTGTCGAGCCGGGAAGAGCTCATTGTCGAGCTGCAGACCATGCTGGGCGGCCGCGCCGCCGAGCAGGTCGTCTTCGGCATCGCCACGACGGGCGCGTCCAACGATATTGAGCGCGCCACGGAGCTGGCCCGCAAGATGGTCACGCAGTACGGCATGAGCGACAAGCTCGGGCTCATGGCCCTGTCCACGGTCTCGAATCCGTACCTCGACGGCAGCACGATGATGAACTGCGCCGACTCCACCTCCTCCGCTGCGGATGAGGAGATCCACAAGCTGCTCATGGACTGCTACGAAGACGCCAAGCGGCTTCTCACCGAGCACCGGGCGCTGCTCGACGAGATCGCCATGTATCTGCTCACCAAGGAGACCATCACCGGCGACGAGTTCATGACCTACGTGAACGCGGAAAACAAAAAGCTGACCGACGGCAGCGAACCCGCGCAGGACGAGCAGGACGCGGAAGCCCCCGCCTCCCCGGACGTCCCGCAGGAAGACGCGCCGTCCGCCTCCGACTGACCTTTTCCACGCCCCTGCCGCGCAGGGGCGTGGCGTTTATCCATGCCTTCCCCTATGAGAGGAAGGTGGCTCGGCGTAAGCCGAGACGGAGAGGTTGCAGCAAATTTGCGACAACCTCTCCGTCTGCTTCGCAGACAGCTCCCCTGGTAGGGGAGCCTTATGAAGATTTTTTATCACCCGGAGGGTCGTTTATGATCTTTTCTTCCGTTCTGGATACGCAGACCATCGACGAGCAGCAGGTGCAGTCGTTTTTTTCGCGGCTGACGCTGGAGAAGCTGCTGTATGCGGCGGTGCTGCTCGTTTTGTGCGCGGTGCTGATCCGGCTGATCTTACGGGCGGCGGACAAGCTGTTTTCGCGCTCGAAGCTCGACCATACGATCTTCGGTTTCCTGCGCACGTCGGCAAAGGCGATCTTGATCTTCATCACGATCATGCTCGTGGCGGGGACGCTCGGCGTCGATACCACGTCTTTGCTCGCCATCCTGAGCGTCGCCGGTCTGGCCGTCTCGCTCTCGCTGCAGACGGCGCTCTCCAACGTGGCGGGCGCGATGATGATCCTCACGGCCAAGCCCTTCCGTGCCGGGGATTACGTGCAGATCGGAGACAAGGCCGGGACGGTGCTCACCATCGGCGCGGTCTATACGAGCCTGCGGACGTATGACGGTCAGCGCATCTACCTGCCCAACAGCCAGGTCACCACGGCCGCCATCGTCAACCAGACCGCCGAGCCTGCGCGCCGGATCGACCTGAACGTCTCGGCCTCGTATGACGACGCGGCGGACACCGTCCGCGCCGTGCTCACGCAGGCCGTGGCTGCGCATGAGAAGGTCCTCAAAGACCGGCCCATCGAAGCCCACGTCACCGGCTACGGCGACAGCGCGGTCAATTACGTCCTGCGCTTCTGGGCCCGCACGGAGGATTACTGGACCTGCTACAATGACGTCCTCGACGGCCTGCAGGCAGCCTTTTCCTCTGCGGGGATCACCATGACGTATCCGCATATCAATGTTCATATGGAATCATAAAAAAAGGAATATCCGTATATCGTATATCATTTTGTGCATAAAGTCAGAATCGTCCGTTTTTTGTCGACGATTCTGACTTTTTATTTGTTGTTTTTATTTCGATTTCGTCTGATTTCCGCGTTTGCCGATAACCCCCCGCCGGGGTTCGGATCGGTTGACTTTCCCGCGGGGGCTTGATAGAATAGACCCAAGCTGTATGAGGCGTATTGCGTCGCTTTTGGTTTCGAGGCGAAAATACGCCCGCTCGGTTTGTCCGGACGGACACGCCACCCCCCTTCGGCCTGGGCAGTTGCTGCGCAGGCCGGTCCAGAACAAAATTTAGGAGGATACATCATCGATGGATTGGGATCGCTTAATCACAGTTGAACAGATGGAAGCAGCGACCAACGAATTGCTCGAAACCGGCAAAAAAGTTGGCGCAGATTCCTGGCAGCAGCGCGTCAAGAATCAGACGCCGCACTGCGGCTTCGGCGAAGCCGGCACCTGCTGCCGCATTTGCTCCATGGGCCCCTGCCGCATCACGCCGAAGGCCCCGCGCGGCATCTGCGGCTGCGACGTGCACGGCATCGTCGGCCGTAACTACCTGCGCTTCACCGCAGGCGGCGCAGCCACGCACTCCGACCATGGCCGTCAGATCTGCCACACGCTCTATCAGGCGAAAGAGGGCGGCTCCTACCAGGTCAAGGATCCGGAAAAGCTGAAGAAGATCGCCGCCGAGTGGGGCATCGAGACCGAGGGCAAGGATATCTACGATCTGGCCCACGAGGTCGCCGAGACGGGTCTTCTCGAGTACGGCAAGCCGTTCGGCGTGCAGCGCTACCTCAAGCGCGCACCGGAGCACACCCAGAAGCTGTGGCATGACGCCGGCATCGAGCCGCGCGCGATCGACCGTGAGGTCTCGCAGTCGCTGCACATGACGCATATGGGCTGTTCCTCGCTGCCGGAGGCTCTGATCAAGCAGTCCCTGCGCGCCGGTCTGTCCGACGGCTGGGGCGGCTCCATGATGGGCACCGAGTTCTCCGACATTCTGTTCGGCACCCCGCGTCCCGTTGACACCACCGCCAACATCGGCGTCATGGAAAAGGACATGGTCAACATCATCGTCCACGGCCACGATCCTTCCCTGTCCGAGATGATCGTCATGTACTCGCAGGATCCCGAGATGATCGCGCTCGCAAAGTCCGTCGGCGCCAAGGGCATCAACATTGCCGGCGTCTGCTGCACGGGCAACGAAGTCGCCATGCGTCAGGGCATCCCGATGGCCGGTAACTTCCTGCAGCAGGAAAACGTCGTTCTGACGGGCGCCTGCGAAGCCATCGTCGTCGACGTGCAGTGCATCTTCCCGGCACTGGGCCCGCTGTCCAAGTGTTTCCATACCAAGTTCATCACCACCTCCCCCATCGCCCGCATGCCGGACTCCGATTTCATCGAGTTCCATGAGGATACCGCGGCGGACAACGCCAAGGCGATCATCAAGATGGCGATCGAAAACTTCAAAAACCGCAAGCCCGAGCTTGTCAACATCCCGAACCTCAAGACCAAGGCCCGTGTCGGCTACTCGGTCGAGGCCATCAAGAAAGAGCTCGACGGCGTCTGCAACACCCATGTCGACGCGTTCGGCACGCTGAAGCCTCTGGCGGATGTCGTCAAGGCGGGCGTCCTGCGCGGCGCAGTGGCGATGGTCGGCTGCAACAACCCCAAGGTCCGCCCCGACACCGCCCATATCGAGCTCATGAAGAAGCTCCTCAAGAACGATATCATCGTCATCGTCTCCGGCTGCTCGGCACAGGCTGCCGCCAAGGCAGGTCTCATGGACCTCGACGCCGCCGAATACTGCGGCGAGGGTCTGCGCCGCGTGTGCAAGCTGGTCGGCATCCCGCCGGTCCTGCATATGGGCTCCTGCGTGGATATCTCCCGTATGATGATCCTGGCTTCCGATCTTGCAAAGGATTGGGGCATCAACATTTCCCAGATTCCGCTCTGCGGCTGCGCGCCGGAATGGATGTCTGAAAAGGCAGTTTCCATCGGCAACTACGTCGTGGCCACCGGCATCGACACCTACCTCGGCGTTGACCCGTATTCCAAGGGCTCCAGCGAGATCACCGAGCTGCTGCAGGGCGAGACCCGCGGCTGCAAGGAGTGGGTCGAGGCGCACTTCGTCGTCGATACCAACATCGAGAGCCTCGGCGACAAGATGATCGCCGCCATCGAGGCCAAGCGTGCAGCTCTCGGCATCTAAGCGAAGCTCCCGGAGGGTCTTTACCGATATGAAAGTAGCTATCACCGGCAAGGGCGGCGTCGGCAAGACGACGCTGGCCTCCACGCTCGCGCGGCTGTACGCCGACGAAGGGCGCACGGTCCTCGCCGCCGACGTCGATCCGGACGCGAACCTGGGTCTGGCGCTGGGGCTGAGCGAGGAAGAAGTCAACTCCATCGTTCCCGTGTCCAAAATGAAGCAGCTGGCCAAGGAGCGCACCGGCGCCAACGACCAGAACAGCTTCTATAAGCTCAACCCCGACGTCTCCGACCTGCCCGACAAGCTCGCCAAGGACATCCACGGCGTGAAGCTTCTCGTCATGGGCACCGTCGACACCGGCGGCACCGGCTGCGTCTGCCCGGAGCACGTGATGCTCAAGGCGATCATGACGAACCTGGTCTTCCGCAGGGACGACGTCGTCATCATGGACATGGAGGCCGGGCTCGAGCATCTCGGCCGCGGCACGGCCAGCATGATGGACCAGTTCATCGTGGTCATCGAGCCGGGCGCGCGGAGCGTACAGACCTATGTGCGCATCAAGGAGCTCGCCCGCGACATCGGCATCACGAAGGTGCGCGTCGTCGCCAACAAGATCCGCGACGAGTCCGACCGCGAATTTATCCGCAGCCGCATCCCGGCCGAGGATCTGCTCGGTTTCATCAGCTACAGTCCCACCGTCATCGACGCGGACCGCAAAGGCCTCTCCCCCTACGACTGCAGCCCCGACGCGCTGGATGAGATCCGCGCCATCAAGGCTGCCATCGACGCCAAAGAATGAATCTGAAAGGAATGAAACCACAATGAAGACATTGTTTGAACGCGTCTTCAACGGCTCTGACGAGATGTTCGCCAAGGCCGAGGAAGAAGTTAACAAGATCGTGGCTGAAGTCGGCCGCGACGCTCCCCTGACGCTTCCCTCCACCGCTTATTTCTGCGCCTGTATCTATGCCTACATCGGCAAGAAGGTCACCACGACCGGCGAGCTGCAGGATGCGCTGGCCGACGTGAAGGCCATGATGCTCCGCGAGCCGCGCACGCACTCCATCTTCCAGTCCGGCGTCGGCACCGCCATCGCCGCCGAGATGATCGAGGCCTGCAAGTACGTCAAGACCCAGACCCCGTACGAGGGCACCAACTACCACGGCCACTTCACCGACGCGGAAGTGCGTGAGCTGGGCGTTCCCCTTGTCACCGGCGATATCCCCGGCTTCGTCGTCATGATCGGGCCGGCTCCGTCCACCGAGGAAGCGGTTGAGACCATCAAGGGCTATCAGTCCCGCGGTATCTTCGTATTCCTGATCGGCGGCATCATCGAGCAGGCTGTCGAGGCCGGTCTTTCCATGAGCTTCCCCGTCCGTGTCGTTCCGGTCGGCGAGGAGATCTGGTCCGTCGGTCACGTCATCTCCCTGGTCGTGCGCGCGGCCATGATCTTCGGCGCCATCCAGCCGGGCGACGTCGAGGGCTTCCACAAGTACACCTTCGACCGCATCAACGCGTTCGTCAACGCGTACAAGCCGGTCAACGATATCACCGTCGCCTGCGGCGCGGGCGCCATCAAGCTCGGCTTCCCGGTCATCACCAACGACCACGACGATATGTGGGCCGTGCCGAAGTCCCTCATCATCTACGATGACACCAAGGACTGGATCGATACCTCCATCGAGGCCCGCGGCATCAAGCTGAAGATCACGAAGATCGACATCCCCGTCTCCTTCTCCTCCGCATTCGAAGGCGAGATCATCCGCAAGGGCGACATGCAGGTCGAGATCGACGGCTCCCGCAAGGACTGCTTCGAGCTCGTCACCACCAAGGACGCGTCCGAGGTCGAGGATCACAAGATCGAGGTCGTCGGCCCCGAGATCGACGAGATCCCGGTCGGCTCCAAGATCTCCATGAGCTACACCGTCGAGGTCGCAGGCAAGGCCATGCAGCCCGACTTTGAGCCGGTCTTCGAGCGTAAGATCCACTCCTTCCTCAACTGCGTGGAAGGTCTCATGCACACCGGCCAGCGCGATATGATCCGCGTGCGTATCAGCAAGGCGGACTTCGAAGCCGGCTTCAAGTTCAAGCACATCGGCGAGGTGCTCTATGCCAAGATCAAGTCTGAGTTCGATACGGTCGTTGACAAGTGCCAGGTCCGCATCGTCGTCGGCGACGAGCCGAACGCCGAGCTGCGCAAGCACGCCAACGAGGTCTTCGACAAGCGCGACGAGCGTCTGAAGTCCATGACCGACGAATCCGTGCCCGTGTTCTATTCCTGCATCATGTGCCAGGCGTTCTCCCCGAGCCACGTGTGCATCGTCACCCCGGAACGTCTGGGTCTGTGCGGCGCCGTGTCCTGGCTGGACGCGAAGGCCACCAACGAGCTCGACCCGCAGGGTCCCTGCCAGGTCGTCACCAAGGAGCGCTGCACCGACGAGCGCACCGGCCGCTACGAAGACGTCGACGAGGCTGTCGCGCAGTACTCGCACGGCGCGCTGGAGCACGTCACGCTGTACTCCCTGCTCGAGGATCCGATGACCTCCTGCGGCTGCTTCGAGTGCATCTGCGGCATCGAGCCGTGCTCGATGGGCGTCGTCATCACCTGCCGTGAATACGCCGGCATCACCCCGCTCGGCATGACCTTCTCCGAGATGGCCTCCATGACCGGCGGCGGCGTGCAGACCCCGGGCTTCATGGGCCACGGCAAGCACTACATCGCCTCCCACAAGTTCCTCAAGGCCGAGGGCGGCGTCGGCCGTCTGGTCTGGCTGCCGAAGGAGCTGAAGGATCAGATCCGCGACAAGCTCAACGAGACTGCCAAGGATATGTACGACATCGACAACTTTGCCGATATGGTCGCTGACGAGACCAACTGCCCGAACGGCGATCCGGAAGAGCTGCTGGCCTTCCTGTCCGAGGTCGGTCACCCCGTCCTCAGCATGGACCCGCTGGACATCTAAGCATTCCAAAAGAACCGGAGCATCCGCTCCGGTTCATTTCATAAGACATAGAAAGGAAAGCTCCCATGATCAATTTCAACGGAGACTCCATATGGAACCTCAAGCCGATCGACGTGTCGTCCGTCAAGACGCAGGTCTTCGGCCTGCTGATCGAGGGCGAGGAGATCGTCGCCGCGTTCCGCACCATCCGCGATCAGCTCGTCTTCACGAACAAGCGCATCATCTCCATCGACGTGCAGGGGCTGACGGGGCTCAAGAAGTCCTTTGCCATCATGCCCTATTCCAGGGTCCAGTTCTTCACCATCCAGACGCCCGGCTTTGCCGAGCTGGTGTCGGATTCCGAGCTGTATCTGATGTTCTCCAACGGCTTCACCGCGAAATTCGAGTTCCGCGGCAGCGTCGACATCGGCGCCCTCGGCCGCACCATCTCCACCTACGTCCTGTAAGCCCTGTAAAGCAAGTCCCCGTCTGGCGACGCCAGCCGGGGATCTTATTTTTACGTAAAAAATTAGAAAAGCGGCTGATCAACGATCAACCGCTTTTCTGGTACGCCGGAAGGGACTCGAACCCCCGACCTACTGGTTCGTAGCCAGTCACTCTATCCAACTGAGCTACCGGCGCATACCACGCTTCCTCAGCGCCCCATTATATTAGCACAGTCGGTCGGAAAATGCAAGCCCTTTTTTATGTTTTTCCGCGAGAAATCCTGTTACAGCTCCTGCACGTCGAGATCGCCGCAGGCCTCGAGCTGCGTGCGCGGGCCGAGGACGCAGACAACACCTTCGTCCAGCGCCCGGCCGATCTGCACGCCGCAGGCGGCAAGCTGCTCCGGCAAGGTATCGAGCATCTCATGGCGCAGGCGGCAGCGGTCGGCCTGCGTCATGCCCTTGAGCAGCCAGGTATCGGCCACAGCGCCCTGCAGGCGCGGCGAGAGCAGCGGCTCAGCGTCACTGATGGCGCCGATGATATTGGCCTCCTGCGGCTCCGAGGCGGCCGCCGCGAGATACGCGGCCGTGCGTCCGATCGCGCCGCGGGAACGGGCGCAGTCCGGATCGCGGTAGGTATAGGCCGTGGCAAGGCCCGTGTCGCGCAGCAGCAGGCCCGTGCCGTAGGCGCCGCCCTGCACGCGGATCTCGTTCCAGTAATGGCCGAGCGAGGCGGCGCGGCAGGCGATGCGCAGCGCGCCGGAATAGGCGTGCACGTCGCCGCAGACCGCAGCGAACGAGACCTCCGACGGGATCACGATGCCCTCCCGGCGGATCGGCAGCAGCGGGGCCGGATGCGCCGGGCCGGGCGCCTGCCCGGCGGGCAGGGCCTCACGCAGGACGCGCAGGACGGTCTGCCGCTCGTCCTCCGTGCCGCCGGTCACGCTCAGGCGCAGCCGGGCGGTCACGAACAGCTTCTCGCTCAGCCGCTGCAGCGCAGCGATGCACACGTCCGCGCGCGCGTCAAACTCGCGCTCGAGCGCGCACAGCCAGCGGTAGAAATCGACGCCGCCGCTGCGCTCGGTACAGGCCCCGGCCGCGTTCAGCGCGGCGGAGGCGCGGAGCATGGCGAAGCTGGAGCCGGAGCTCACGATCTGCTGCTGCAGGCCGTCGCGCAGCTGCCGGAGGATCTCCAGCAGCTTGCCGCGGTTTGTAAAGTCGGTCTTCGTCAGGATCGCGGCCGCAAGGCTGAGCGCCTCCGGCAGCTTGGAGCCGAGCGCGCTGCACGAGGCCGTGGCGTAGAGCTGGTAGGCCTGCGGGTCGCGAAGCTGTGTAATGGGCGACACGCCGACGGAAAAGCTGCCCAGGCGCAGCCGCAGCTGCTTCTGCAGCTCCTGCGCGTCCATCTCCCCTGCCGGCAGCTGCGAAAGGACAGACCGCAGCAGCGTCAGGTACGGCAGCTCCTCCGGCGTCAGATCGTCCGCGGCAAAATAGGCCGTGGTGTAGACGATGCCGTCCGTCTGCAGGTCGTGGATGATCACGTTCCCGTCCTCCCGCAGCTCGGTCGGCACAGGGGCGGGGTCGCGCGGCAGGTCCGACAGGCAAACGTGCGGGATCGTGGCCAGCGCCTCCGGGCTGTCCGGCTCCTGCTGGAGCGCGGCGAGGCGGGTCTGCCGGGCGCGGATCTCGTCCTGCTGCTGCGCGGAGAGCGTCTGCAGCACAGCGGCAAGGGCTTCCTTTTCCCTGGCCTGCCGCGCTTCGCCGCAGGTCGCGGACGGCTGCATGAGGATGCTGGCGGTGTGATCGCAGCTCAGCAGCAGCCGGCGCAGGAGCGCCTCATAATAGCCCGTGCCGATCGCCTGCCGCAGCTGCTCGAAGACCGGGCCGAAGCCCAGGAGGGCTGCCGGGTCGCCGCCATAGAGCCAGCTGGACAGGATCTCCAGCGAGAACACCAGCCCGCGCGGCATCGTGCCGTAGTCGCGCTCGCGCAGACGGAACTCAAAGCTCGCGAGCGACGCTTCGATCTGCTCGCGGTCGAGCCCCTGCTCGCAAAGGTCCGTCAGGGTCCGGCGGATGGTCTGCTCGATGGCGGGCAGATCATCGCGGCGGAAGTTCTGCACCTGCAGCAGGAGCATCGGCTGCAGGCATTCGTCGTCGCAGCTGAGCGTCACATCCTCGGCCAGGCCCGTTTCCAGCACGGCGCGGCACAGCGGCGCGTGGTTGCTGCCGCACAGCACGTCGCAGAGGACCTGCGCGGCGAAGAGCGTCTGCGCGTCCTGGCTCGTGCCGATGACATAGCCCTGCCCGAGCTTCCAGCGGGTCTCGGCCGGTTCTCCGGCCGGGAGGGGGTATTCGATCGTCTTGCGCGGCGGGCAGACGGGCGTCTGCGGGCGGATGTCGGTATCGGGGAAGATGGCTGTAAAGCGGGAAAGATAGCTGTCCAGCAGCGCCAGGCAGCGGCTCAGATCGATGCTGCCGTCGAGCAGGAGGTAGGCGTTGGACGGATGATAAAACCGCTTGTGCGCGGCGGTAAAGGCTTCGTAGGTGAGGGTCGGGATGGCCTCCGGGTCACCGCCGGAGACGAAACGGTACGGCGTATCCGGGAACAGCGCGCGCGTCAGCGCGTTGGCAAGCAATGTGTCGGGGTCGGCGAACGAGCCCTTCATCTCGTTCAGCACCACGCCGGAGCGCGTCAGGACGCCGTCCTGCAGCTCATAGTGCCAGCCCTCCTGCTGAAAGATCTCCGGCTTTTCGTGGATGCGGGGGAAGAAGACCGCGTCGAGATAGACGTGCATGAGGTTGAGGAAGTCCTGATCGTTGCGGCTCGAGACCGGGTAGCAGGTCTTGTCCGGGTAGGTCAGCGCGTTGAGGAAGGTATTGAGCGAGCCCTTCATCAGCTCGACGAACGGCTCTTTGACCGGGAACTGCTCCGAGCCGCAGAGGACGGAATGCTCCAGAATGTGGAACACGCCGGAATCATCGTACGGCAGCGTGCGGAAGGCGGCGCAGAAGCTCTTGTTCTCGTCCGCGCGCTCGAGCCAGCACAATCGCGCGCCGGACTTCGCGTGGGTATATTCATGCAGCACCGCCCCCAGCTCCGGGATGCGGCGCTCGCGTGTCTGTTCAAATCCGTATGTCTGCGGCATAATGGGTCTCCTTTTCCCCTGTGATAGTGTCATAGTACCACACTTCGACCATTTCCGCAACGGCAGTTGTTGGGGGCAAAGGCTCCCCTTCCAGGGGCCGATTCCCCCTATCAGGGGGAAATGTCCCGAAGGGACAAAAGGGGTAGGGATGCTGGCAGCCGTCAGGCTGACTGAGAGGGTGTTGCAGATTTGCATAGAAAAACCCAAACCGCAAATTCAGTTTGCGGTTTGGAAAGGAAGAAACGAGCACAGAGGATAAGAGACGTCGCTTGCGGCGGCTCGTTCCGTCGTGGTCATTTCTGACGCGCCTCCGGCGGCCCTATCTTTTCCGTCTTGCCGGAAAAGATAGGGAAGAAAAGGGGCGCTTGGACGCGTTTGGTGCGTTCTGCCTCTGAATTCAGGTGTGACCCTATCTTTCAGGCATCGTTCCACTCGGGAGTCACCTTACTGGCGTCTTTGTACGCGCCGCCTGATACGGAACAACAGATTTGCAACTAGTTGCCTTTGAATATTTTCGGTAAAACGTCCTGCAGATAAAAAATTGGGCAGTACGAATTCGCATTGGTTTTTAAACTATCGCGGGAAAGATCCAAGAAAACCGAAGCGGTTTTCTTGGTCGGTTCAAGGGAGTCTGAGGGGAAATCGAAATCCCCTCAGGCTCTTTTTCTTTTGCCAGCGTTTTCTTTTGGAGAAGCAAAAGAAAATGCTGATGCGCAGTTGCAAATCTGTACAGTCTACCAGCCTTTTGAAAGACTTCTGGAAACGCCAGAGGCTTCCCCTATGAGGGGAAGCTGTCGCCGCAAGGCGACTGATGAGGTGGGCGCAGTCGCGCAAATGAGGTGTCTCCACCTCATCCGTCACGGCTGCGCCGTGCCACCTTCCCCTCATAGGGGAAGGCTTTTTTCCAGCAAAAAGCCCCTCCCGTGCGGGAGGGGCTGGGTTTTGCTTATGCGAACGGATTCTCCGTGGGATACGGGAGGGACTTCGGCTGGTTGTAGGCAATATCGCCCACGCCGAGGAACTTGAAGACCTCGAACAGGAGCTTGCCGTAATGGCCGAAGGCGACCGCGCCGTGGTGCGGGTAGCGCTTCTGGACGAGGACGTGGCGATAGAACCGGCCCATCTCCGGGATGGCGAAGATGCCGATGCCGCCGAAGGAACCGGTCTTGACGGGCAGGATCTCGCCCTCGGCGATGTAGCTGCGGAGGTTGCCATCGGAGTCGCACTGCAGGCGGTAGAAGGTGATCTGGCTCGCCGCGATGTCAGCTTCGAGCGTGCCGCGGGTGAAGTCGGGTTCGGAGCCAGCCGGCTCGAGCAGACGGTGCTGGATGAGCTGATACTTGATGGCACGGTCGGCGCACATCTTGCAGCTCGGGGTATTGCCGCAGTGGAAGCCCATAAAGGTGTCGGTGAGCGTGTAGTCGAACTTGCCCTTGATCTCGGATTCAAACAGGCTGGCCGGGACGGAGTTGTTGATGTCGAGGAGCGTCACGGCATCCTTCGAGATGCAGGCGCCGATGTACTCCGACAGTGCGCCGTAGATATCGACCTCACAGGCGACGGGAATGCCGCGGGAGGCCAGGCGGGAGTTGACGTAGCAGGGCTCGAAGCCAAACTGCTCCGGGAACGCGGGCCAGCACTTGTCTGCAAACGCAACGTATTTGCGCGCGCCCTTGTGGTTTTCTGCCCAGTCGAGCAGCGTCAGCTCAAACTGCGCCATGCGCTCGAGCATGTCGGCGTAGTACTTGCCCTCGCCCATTTCCTTCTTCATATCCTCGCAGACGGCGGGGATGCGCGCGTCGCCCGCGTGTGCCTTGTAGGAGACGAGCAGGTCCAGCTCGGAGTTCTCTTCGATCTCCACGCCGAGCTCATACAGGCCCTTGATGGGCGCGTTGCAGGCGAAGAAGTCCTGCGGGCGCGGGCCGAAGGTGATGATCTTGAGGTTTTTGACGCCGATAACGGCACGGGCAATGGGAATGAAGTTCGCAATCATCTTTGCAATGTCTTCGGCGGTGCCGACCGGGTATTCGGGGATGTAGCCCTTGAGGTGGCGCATGCCGAGGTTATACGAACAATTCAGCATGCCGCAGTAGGCGTCGCCGCGGCCGTTGATGAGATCGCCATCGCCCTCGGCGGCAGCTACGAACATGCACGGACCGTCAAAGTACTTTGCAATCAGCGTTTCGGGCGTCTCGGGGCCGAAGTTGCCGAGGAAGACGACGAGGGCATTGCAGTCCGCGGCCTTGACGTCGGCGACGGCCTTGAGCATGTCGGCTTCGTTCTCGACGGTGACGGGACATTCGTACACGCCGCCCTCGCAGGCTTTGGCGATGTTCGCGCGGCGCATCTCGGAGAGCGTGCGCGGGAAGCAGTCACGGGAGACGGCGATGAGGCCGAGCTTTACATTGGGGATGTTTTCAAACATGATACCTTTCCTCCTTAGTTTTCGGTAATATCGATATTTTTGCCGGTCAGGCCGATGTGCGCGCCGGACTTTGCCTCGCTGGAATCCGGATGGGCCAACAGCCACTTGTTGCGGGCGGTCATCCATGTATCTTCTTCGCTCTGCGGCTCGAATGCGGGCTTTTCCGTGTTCGTGCCCTTCGGCAGGACGACGGCGACGCGGAAGCCGGTCTTCTCCGTCTGACACGGCGCGTAGTGAAGCGTCGTGCCGTAGACCTCGACGGCCATGCCCGCCGGGACGCGGAAGGCCTTGACCTTCGCGGTGTCGAGCTGGCCGTCTTCGATCTCGGCTTCTTTTGCAAGCAGGAGAATAAAATCCTGCTCGCCGACGTTGATCTCACTGTCCCGGTGGTACTCAAGGCAGTTGAGCTTCGTGTTATAGCCCCAGCACATGCCGATCTGGATGGGCAGACCGCCATAGGCCCGATCCTGCATCGCGTCAAAGATGCCGCAGGTCTCGAGCGCTTCGATGGCCGGTTCGTAGGCCGTGCCGCGCTCGGGCATGGGGACGGTCTGCATGGCTGCGACGAGCGCAGATGTGTCATACCCAGTCAGGACCCTGCCGTAGGGCCGAAACTCCGGATCGGAAACGGAATAAATTTTCATAGTTCCTCCTTATACCGTCGCGGCGAAGAAACCCTTCAGCGCGGGGTAGAGCTTTTTGAAGTTCTGGTAGCGGGCTTCGTATTTGGCCGTCAGGGCGGCGGCCGGTTCGGTCGTGGACGCGGTCTCGACGAGGGCGTCGGCGGCCTCCTGCACAGAGGCGAACTTGCCGCAGCCGACCATCGCCAGCATCGCCGCGCCGTAGCCGGGGCCCTGCTCGGTCTTGACCATGTCGAGGGGGATGCCGAGGACGTTGGCAAAGATCTTGCGCCACAGGGGGCTCTTTGCGCCGCCGCCGCAGATATTCGAGCGCGGGATGGCAATGCCAAGGGACTTCGCGACCTCAAACGAGTCGCGGATGGCGAACGCCACACCCTCGAGGACAGCCTGCACAAGGTCTGCCCGGCTGGTGTCCATCGTCATGCCGGTGAAGGTGCCGCGGGCGTTCGTATCGTTGATGGGGCTGCGCTCGCCCATGAGGTACGGCAGGAAATAGACGTGATTTTCGCCGAGCTTTTCGTCGGTGATATCCACCTGTTCGCCCGCAAAGTCGGACGTTTTCAGAATTTCTTCGCACAGCCACTTGTTGCAGCTCGCGGCCGAGAGCATGCAGCCCATGAGGTGATAGCCGCCGTCGGCGTGGGCAAAGGCGTGCAGGGCGTTGTTGGGGTCGACGCCGAATTTGTCGGACGAGATGAAGATCGTGCCGGACGTGCCCAAGCTGATGTTGCAGCCGCCCGCGCCGACCGTGCCGGTACCGACCGCCGCCGCGGCATTGTCGCCCGCGCCAGCCACGACCTTGACGGTCTCCGGCAGGCCCAGCGTCTGCGCGGCTTCCTTCGTCAGCGTGCCGACGACCGCAAAGCTCTCAAAGAGCTGCGGCATCTGGCTTTCCGAAACGCCGCAGATGTCAAGCATTTCCTTTGACCAGCACTTGTGCTGCACGTCAAGCAGCAGCATGCCGGAGGCGTCGGAGTAATCGCAGGCGTGGACGCCCGTGAGCTTGTAGGTCAGGTAGTCCTTCGGGAGCATGATCTTTGCGATCTTTTTGAAGTTTTCCGGCTCGTTTTCGCGCATCCAGAGGAGCTTCGGGGCGGTGAAGCCCGCGAAGGCAATGTTGGCCGTCAGCGAGGACAGCTTGTCTTTGCCGACGACGTTATTGAGATAGTCGACTTCTTTGGACGTGCGCCCATCGTTCCACAAAATTGCCGGACGGATGACGTTGTCGGCTTCATCCAGCGCGACAAGGCCGTGCATCTGCCCGCCGGAGCCGATGCCTGCAACTTCACTTGCGTCAAAGCCGCGCAGCAGCTCGGGAACACCGGTCACAACTGCGCTCCACCAGTCCTCGGGCTTCTGCTCCGACCAGCCGGGGTGTGGGAAGATGAGCGGATACTCGTGCGTGACCTCGTTCACGATCGCGCCGACTTCATCCACCAGCAGCAGCTTGCACGCGGACGTGCCGAGATCGATACCGATAAAATACATGGCTGCCTCCTTTTCCGCCGCAGCCGCCGGGGGCAGACTGCGCCGCAACATTTATGAACTGATTTTATAATTCTTTTTTATAAAATTCAATCACCTGCGCGAATTTTTTTCAATTTTTGTTGGTTCTGCTCAAAATCGCATGGAAATCTTCGTATATTCTACACGTCATCTTTTTCTTTTAAAAAATTCACGTCTTGACTTTTGTAAAAGTTCTGATAAAATAGAGGTAAAATCGCAAGAATTTTGGAGGTGACCGGCATGGCGGAGGTCTCTGCCCTCGACCAGACCATCAGCGCCCGCCGCAGGCAGACGCGCAGCAGCATCTACCGGTATTTGTACGAGGCGGGCGTCCCCTGCTCCAAGCAGCAGATCGCCGCGGCCCTGGGCCTCAGCCTGCCGACGGTCTATCAGAACCTGACGGAGCTGGCCGCGGCCGGGCTCATCGGTGAGGCGGGCATGCAGCCGTCCTCCGGCGGGCGGCCGGCCACGCAGCTTTCGATCCTCGCGGACGCGCGGCTCTCCGCGGGCGTGTGCATCACGCGGCAGCGGCTGCGCTTCATCCTGACGGACCTGAGCCGCCGCGAGCTCGGCTATAAGGACGTCCGCCACCAGAAGGACGTCTCCGACCCGGACTACAGCGCGTTCCTCGCCGCGCAGCTCGAGCGGTTTCTGGATGAGAATGGGGTCGACCGGGGGAAGCTGCTGGGCGTCGGCGTTTCGCTCGCGGGCGTCATCTCCGCGGAGAGCCGCTCGATCCTCTTCGCGCCGACGCTGGCGCTGCGCGACGTGCCGTTTTCGCAGCTCCTGCAGGCCATCCCCTACCCCACGCGGCTGGAAAACGACGGGACCTGCGGCGGCTTTGCCGAGTGGTTCTCCTCACCCGGCACGCGAAATATCGCCTTTTTGTCCATTGAGGACGGCGTGGGCGGCTCTGTGCTGGTCAACGGCGCGCAGTTCACCGGCGACAACGGCCGCAGCGGCGAATTCGGCCACATGTGCGTTGAGCCCGGCGGGCTGCCGTGCAAATGCGGCCGCCGCGGCTGTCTGGAGGCCTATTGCTCCGCCACACGGCTGACGGAAGTCTCCGGCGTGACGCTGCGGGAATTTTTCCTCGGCGTCGAGTGCGGCAACAGCGCCTACCGGACGCTGCTGGACGATTATCTGCGCCATCTTGCCATCGGCATCCACAACATTCGCCTCGCGCTCGACTGCGACGTCGTACTCGGCGGCTTCATGGCGAAGTTCCTCGAGCCCTATCTGCCGCAGCTGCGCGACCAGCTCGCTCAGCTCGACCCCTTCGACGCCGCCGGCGCCTACCTCCACCTCAGCCGCTACCCCAAGCACGCCGCCCTGATCGGCGCCGCCCTCTACTTCGTCAAACAGTTCCTCGATCAGGTGTGAGACGCAGCTTATGCCTTCCCCTATGAGGGGAAGGTGGCACGGCGAAGCCGTGACGGATGAGGTGGAGGCACCCTGTCTACGCGACGCAGCCCACCTCATCAGTCGCCTTGCGGCGACAGCTTCCCCTCATAGGGGAAGCCATTGGAGTGCGCAGTTCCCAAGCCTCCCCTTCCAGGGGAGGTGGCTCAGCGAAGCCGAGACGGAGAGGTCGTGGCAAATTTGATGCAACCTCTCAGTCAGCTTCGCTGACAGCTCCCTACCCCTTTTGTCCCTTCGGGACATTTCCCCCTGATAGGGGGAATCGGCCCCTGGGAGGGGAGCCTTTCCCCGCGAGAAGGTAACATCTATCCGGATTTCATCCGCACCTTCTATTGATAGCAGTCGTTCTAAAGCAACTAGTTGCAAATCTGGTTCCCCCGTATCAGGCGGCGCGTAGTAGAAACTCGTAGGGTGAGTATCGAGTGGAACGGCGCCTGAAACATTGGTCCCACCAAAATTCAGACGCAGCATGCACCAAACGCGTCCAAGCACTCTTTTCTCCCCTATCTTTTCTCTTGCGAGAGAAAAGATAGGGCCGCCGGAGGCACGTCAGAAACGACCGCGACGGAACGAGCCGCCGCAAGCGACGTCTCTTATCCTCTGTGCTCGTTTCTTCCTTTCCAAACCGCAAACTGAATTTGCGGTTTGGGTTTTTCCCTGCAGATCTGCAGCAACCTCTCAGTCAGCCTGACGGCTGCCAGCATCCCTACCCCTTTTGTCCCTTCGGGACATTTCCCCCTGATAGGGGGAATCGGCCCCTGGAAGGGGAGCCTTGGGATCTCATGCTTCCCGGACGGGGATGGTGATCTCGGTGACGAATTTTTCGGTGTCGTTCGTCAGGCCGTAGTCGATCAGGGTGATCTCGCGGGAGAAGCCGTCCGGCGCGAGGAACATGCCGTCGTACTGCGAGAAATCCCCCGCCCGCAGATGCTCCTCCGAGACGCTGACGCCGATCTTGCCGAGGAAGATCAGCGCCTCGGTCTGCTCCCGCGCCAGCTGGATCGTCGGCAGTTCGAGCTGGCTGCAGTCGGTGATGCGCAGCGTCTGCCCCAGCCAGAACAGTCGGCAGGGGCATATCCAGCGCGCGCAGATGGAAAACAGCGAGCCTGCGGCGTTCGTCAGCCCCATCGGCAGCAGCGTCTGCGGAAACAGCCGGGACGTCAGATACGCGCCGGGGATGCGGACGCAGACGATCGACAGAAAATTATGCAGAAACGACAGCCCGGACCGGCCGCAGGCGCAGAAATAACCGCTGAGGCTGAACTGCACCCCGGCAAAAAAGCTGTCCCAGATGTACCCGCGCAGATACTGTCCCCCGGCCAGCACCGCCGCCTGGTCCGGCATGAACAGGCCCACCAGCGCCTCGGCAAGAAACTGCACCGCAACGACCGTGACCGCTCCAAACCCGCAGGCCAGGCCGATGGCCCAGAACAGGGTCTGCTTCGCCCGCTCCGGCTTTCCGGCGCCGAGATTCTGCGCGCCCAGCGCGCAGACCGCCGACAGCATCGACGACGGGACGAGGAACAGAAAGCCGATGATCTTCTCTACGATCCCGACGGCCGCGGCGTCGGTCAGCCCGCGGCGGTTGGCGATGACGGTGATCACGATGAAGGAGATCTGGATAAACCCGTCCTGCACGGAGATGGGGACGCCAATCTTCAAGATCGCGTCCATCACCGGCTTCTGCGGGCGCAGGTCCGCCTTTGCCAGCGGCATGGTCCTTCTGCGCACGATCACCGCGAGGCTGATCGCCACGCTGATGGCCTGCGAGAGCGACGTGCCGAGCGCGGCCCCGGCAGGACCAAGGTGCAGCGCGCCGATAAACAGGTAGTCAAGCGCGATATTGGCCAGGCAGGCAATGAAGATAAAGATCATCGGGCTTTTGGAATCGCCCATGCCGCGGAAGATGGCGCTGAGGATATTATACGCCGTAATGCACGAAATGCCAGGAAAACGAATCGTCAGATAGCGGACCGTCCCCTCGACCGCCGCCTCCGGCGTCGACATGACGGCCGTGATCGGGCGGCGGAGCAGCAGCAGCCCGGCCGTCAGCACGAGCGAGAGCGACAGAAACAGCGTCACCGTATTGCCCGTGGCCGCGTCGGCCTGCGGCCGGTCGTCCGCGCCGATGACCCGCACGATCGAGACCGTCGTGCCCATCGCCAGCCCCACGATCATGACCGTCAGCATGTGCATGACCTGTGAGCCGACGGCGACGGCCGCCGTCCCCGCGACGCCCTCATACTGGCCAATGATGAACAGGTCCGCCATCCCATAGAGCGTCTGCAGCAGGTAAGACAGCAGATACGGCAGCGAAAACCCGATCAGCTGCCTGCCCACGCTGCCGGTCGTCAGATTCTTTTCCATCCGGATCCCTCCCTTTTGCCCCGTATGATAAACCCTGCAATCGTTGCAAAGTCAAGCCCCGCACGCAGAAAAACGCAGAGGGGGCGGGCGACTTGCACCTCAAAACCAGATTTCACGGGCAGATGTCCGACACGTTCCATGCGGCCGTGTTCGTCACGCTCTCGGGCGGCTTTCAGGACGCCTATACCTATATCTGCCGCGGGCAGGTCTTTGCCAACGCGCAGACGGGCAACATCGTGCTTCTGAGCGCGGCGCTGCTGCGGGGCGACTGGGCCGTGTGCCTCAGGTATGTGATCCCGCTGCTGTCCTTCGTGTTCGGCACGATGGCGGCGGACATCCGCGCCATCTGGGTCTGCTGCGGGCTGCTGGTGAGCTTCGCGCTGATGTTCGTGCGCGACGAGCGCGAGAGCTGAGGTTCCTATCAAAAAAGTCAAGGAATGTTCACAAAACGTTCCTTGACTTTTCATTTTTTTTGCTTATAATTTAATTCAATATTGAACAGTTCGATATTGGAGGTCTTTTGTATGCCGGAACCGATGCTGACCGCTTCTGTCATGTTTGCCAACGCGGCGAGATTCGCCGATGCCTACCATACCGCCATCGCGCCGCTGTGCGCGTCGACGGGGCTGCCGCCGGCGGCGGCCGACATCCTGCTGTTTCTGGCCAACAACCCCGGCTGCGAGACGGCGGGCGAGATCTGCCGGATGCGGGGGATGAAGCCCGCGCTCGTGTCGTTCCACATCGACCGGCTCGTGGGCGAGGGCTATCTGCTCCGCCAGCCCGTCCCCGGCGACCGGCGCAAGACGGCGCTCGTGCTGACCGCGCAGGCGCAGCCCATCGTCGCCGAGGGGCGCGAGCTGCAGCGGGCCTTCGCCGACCGGCTGGCCGAGGGGCTGAGCGCGGAAGATCTGGCGCACTTCCGCCGCTGCGTCGCCATCTTTGACCGCAATATCGAGCAGATCCGCGCCGAAAAATCCAAAAGAACGGAGATCCAGAACCCATGATCCAGCTACTCAAACGTATGCGCAGACGCGAAGCGCTGATGGCGCTGCTCTGCGCGGTCCTGGTCGTCGGGCAGGTCTATTTTGACCTGCGGCTGCCGGACTATATGACCGAGCTCACCAAGCTCATCAAAACGCCCGGCAGCAGCACGGGCGATATCCTGTCCGTCGGCGGAGAAATGCTGCTGTGCACGCTGTGCAGCGCCGTGCTCGCCGTCGGCTGCGGGTATCTGTCCGCGCGGACGGCTGCGGGCTTCAGCTTTTCCGTGCGCCGTGACCTGTTCCACCACGTGATGGACGCGGGCAGCGAGGAGATGCAGACCGTCTCCGTCCCCAGCCTCATCACGCGCACGACCAACGACATCACCCAGATCCAGATGATCGTCGCGATGGGCCTGCAGATGCTCATGAAGGCCCCGATCATGGCCGTGTGGGCCGTGATCAAGATCCTCGGCAAGAGCTGGACGCTCTCGGCCGTGACAGCGGGCTTCGTCGTGGCGCTGGTCACGCTGGTGCTGCTCATCATGTCGAGCTGCCTGCCCCGGTTCCGCAGGGTACAGAAGAAGACGGACGAGATCAACCGCGTCGCCCGGGAGAATCTGACCGGCATCAACGTCGTACACGCCTTCGGCGCAGAGGACTATCAGAACAAGAAATTCGACGGCCCGAGCCGCGATATGATGGACCTGCAGCTGAAAAACCAGCGTCTTTTCGCTCTGCTGCAGCCCGCGATGGGCCTCGGCATGAACGGTCTCGCGCTCGCCATCTACTGGGTCGGCGCGGCGCTGGTCGAGTCGATCGCGCGGACGGATATGGCCGGGCGGCTGACGATGTTCACGAATGTGCTCGTGTTCAGCACGTATGCGACGTACGTGGTCATGTCGTTCATGATGCTCGAGATGATCTTCATGCTGCTGCCGCAGGCGCAGGTCTCGGCGGAGCGCATCAACGAGGTGCTGAACACGAAGCCCCACGTCGTCGAAGGCTCGAAGACCGAAGGGCGCGAGACCGGCACGGTCGAATTCCGCGACGTCTCCTTCCGCTATCCCCATGCAGCCGCCGACGAGCTCGAGCACATCAGCTTCCGCGTCGAGCGCGGCCAGACGCTCGCCATCATCGGCGCGACCGGCAGCGGCAAGACGACACTCGCCGGCCTCATCCCGCGGTTCTATGACGCGACGCAGGGCGCCGTCCTGGTCGACGGCGTCGACGTGCGGGATTATACCTTTGACGCCCTGTACGACAGGCTCGGCTACGTGACGCAGAAGGCCGTGCTCTTCTCCGGCACCGTGCAGGACAATATTTTCTTCGGCCAGAGCGAAGCCGCGGATACCGACGAGACACTGCAGCAGGCGCTGCAGCTGTCGCAGGCGGCAGAGTTCGTGGACCGCTACCCGGAAAAGGCCGCGCACCCCATCGCGCAGCTGGGCCGGAACGTCTCCGGCGGGCAGAAGCAGCGGCTGTCGATCGCGCGGGCGCTGGCAAGACGGCCGGAGATCCTGATCTTCGACGATTCGTTCTCCGCGCTGGACTATAAGACCGACGCGACCCTGCGCGAAGGGCTTGCAAAGCAGCTGCCCGGCACGACGAAGATCATCGTCGCCCAGCGCATCAGCACCATCCGCCACGCGGATCAGATCCTCGTCCTCGACCGCGGCGAGATCGCCGGGCTCGGCACGCATGACGCGCTGATGGCGTCCTGCCCCGTCTACCGGGAGATCGCCATGTCGCAGCTGAGCGAGGAAGAACTCAAAAAAGGAGGCGCATCCAAATGAGACCCAACATGCGTCCAATGGAAAAAACGGACCTCAAGGGCGCGCTGCGCAGTCTGACGGTCTATCTGCAGAAGAGCCTCGGCGTGATCCTTCTCGCGCTGGTGCTGGCGGCGCTCAGCGCCGTGCTGACCATCATCGGGCCGGATCAGGTCGGTAAGATCGCGACGCTCATGTCCGAGGGCCTGGTCGGCGGCATCGACCTTGCCGCGGTGGCGCGCGTCGGCGTGCTTCTGGCCGTCATCTACGGGCTGAGCGCGCTGTTCGGCTTCATCCAGCACTATATCATGGCGAGCGTCACGCTCAAAATGTCCTACCGGATGCGCGGCGAGCTGTCGGAAAAGATCAACCGCGTGCCGCAGAAGTATTTCAACTTCCACGCGCAGGGCGATATCCTCAGCCGCATCACCAACGACGTCTCCACGCTCCAGCAGGGTCTGACCAACAGCCTGCCGACGATCATCTCGGCCGCGACGCAGTTTATCGGCTGCCTCATCATGATGTTCGTGACCGAGTGGCGTCTGGCGCTGGCCGCGCTGGGCATCACGCTGGTGGGGCTCCTGCTGACGGTGCTCATCATGTCCCGCTCGCAGAAGTACTTTACCGCCCGGCAGGAGAGCCTCGGCGCGCTGAACGGCTATGTGGAGGAGATGTATTCCGGCCACGAGGTCGTGCGCATCTCCCGCGCCGAAGCGCCCGTCGGGGAGAAGTTCGACACGCTCAACGACGCGGTCTACGACGCCAACTGGCGCTCGCAGTTCCTCTCCGGCATCATGCAGCCGCTCATGAACGTCATCGGCAACCTCGGCTATGTTGCCGTGTGCGTGCTGGGGTCGATTCTGGCTCTGCAGGGCATCATCGACATCGGCGTCATCGTCTCGTTCATCCTGTACGTGCGCCTGTTCACCTCACCCCTGACCCAGATCGCGCAGGGTATGACGAACCTGCAGACGGCCTCTGCCTCCGCGCACCGCATCTTCGACTTCCTCGCGAGCGAGGAGCTGCCGGACGAGCGGACAAAGCCGCAGCTGCCCCGCCCGATCCGCGGCGCGGTCGACTTCGAGCACGTCCGCTTCAGCTACCCGGATTCCCCGGATAAGATCATCATCAAGGACTTCTCCGCCCACGTCGCCCCCGGCCAGAAGGTCGCCATCGTCGGCCCCACCGGCGCGGGCAAGACGACGATGGTCAATCTGCTGATGCGCTTCTACGAGCTGACGGACGGCTGCATCAAAATCGACGGCGTCCCGACGACGGACATCCAGCGCGAGGACGTGCAACGCCTGTTCGGCATGGTGCTGCAGGACACGTGGCTGTTCGAGGGCACGGTCCGCGAAAACCTCGTCTACAACCTCCCCGGCGTGACCGACGCGCAGCTCGAGACGGTCTGCCGCGCCTGCGGGCTGGATAAATTCGTCCATTCCCTGCCCGAGGGCTTCGACACCGTCCTGTCTGAGAGCACGAGCATCTCCGCCGGGCAGAAGCAGCTGCTGACCATCGCCCGCGCCATGCTGCAGGACGCGCCCATGCTCATCCTCGACGAGGCGACGAGCTCCGTCGACACGCGCACCGAGCTTCTCATCCAGCGCGCGATGGATCAGCTGACGGAAAACCGCACGAGCTTCGTCATCGCCCACCGCCTCTCGACGATCAAAAACGCCGACCTCATCCTCGTCATGAAAGACGGCGACGTCATCGAAAGCGGCACCCACGACACCCTCATGCAGCAGGGCGGCTTCTACGCAGCCCTCTACAACAGCCAATTCGAGCAGGCGTCGTAAAAGGCCTTCCCCTATGAGGGGAAGGTGGCACGGCGCAGCCGTGACGGATGAGGTGGAGGCACTTGCGTCTGCGCGGCGCGGCCCACCTCATCAGTCAGCCTAACGGCTGACAGCTTCCCCTCATAGGGAAAGCCTTTGGGGGGCGCAACCTCAAGCCTCCCCTTTCAGGGGAGGTGGCTCGGCGCAGCCGAGGCGGAGAGGTCGTTTCGAATTTGTGACAACCTCTCAGTCAGCCTTCGGCTGCCAGCTCCCCTGCAAGGGGAGCCTTGGAGCCTGCAAATTCATAAAACCTCCCCGCAAAAAGGTGCAGTCTGACAAACTCAGACTGCACCTTCTATTTGCTGCAAATATTCAAAGGCAACGACTCATAAAACTGATTCCTACATATCAGGCGGCGCGTACCAAGACGCCCGTGAGGTGACTATCGTGTGGAACGACGTCTGAAACATTGGCACTCGGCTAAACTCAGAGGCAGGAAGCGCCAAACGCAACCAAGCACTCTTTTCTCCCCTATCTTTTCTCTTGCGAGAGAAAAGATAGGGCCGTCGGAGACATGGGGCAGTCGCAAATTTGTGACAACCTCTCAGGCACTACGCGCCAGCTCCCCTGCAAGGGGAGCCGAGGGGCGTTCGGTTGCTTATTTCAGATCTTTCGCTTATAATTTCCATAGACCACCGCGCCGTCTTTGGCGACGATGAACGCGTGGGGGTCGTGTTTGCAGACGATGGCGCGCAGGCGGCTGATCTCGTATTTGGTGACGAGGATATAGAAGATGTGCACCGGCTGGCCGGTGTATTCGCCCACGCCCTCGTAGCGCGTGATGCCGCGGTGCAGGTCAACGAGGATCTCGTGCTCCATCTCGGGGCTGAGGATCTTGGTGACGACCGTGACCTCGACGTTGATGTTCTGCATGTGCAGCTTATCCATCGCCGTGGTGGAGATGAACGAGAAGAGGATCGAATAGATCGCCGTCGACAGGTTGAACGCGGCTGCGCAGATGGCGTAGAGCGCCAGATTCCAGATCAGATTCACATGGCCGATGGAGGTATGCGAGCCGCGCTTGAGGAGCATCATGCCGATGACGTCCATGCCGCCCGACGTGCCGCCCATCCAGAGCGTGATGCCGATACCGCAGCCGCAGAGCATGCCGCCGATCAGACACTCGGCCAGCTTATCGCCGCCCAGAATGCCCGTCCGCGGGACAAGAGAGAGAAACACCGTCGTCGACGTGACGGACAGCAGTGTCTTGAACACCACGCGGTGATCGATCCGCCGCCACGCGATGCATAAAATCGGAAGGTTGATTGCATAGTTGATGATGCCCGCGATATCGATCTTCAGCTCCAGCCCGGTCACGTGCAGAAATAAGGTACGCAGCAGCTGCGCAAAGCCCATGATCCCGCCCGTATAGAGCCCTGCGGGCACCACAAACAGGTTGATCCCCAGCGAATACAAAAATCCCGCTCCGACGATGCCGAGGCAGTGGAGCACCTCCTGCTTCGAAACTGCAAGTTTTTGCAATTGCTCTTGCATTTTTCTCTTTCCTCCCGTTCTTTATGAACGAATTCATGCATTTTTGCATGGTGAGCATAGCACGGCAGGCGAAAAAAATCAACCCAAAATCCTGCAACCAGCGCGAAATTTTCCGGTCTGTATGAGCAGGAGAACCAGAGGAGGTCCGATATGGAAGACGAAACGATCCTTGATCTGTACTTTGCCCGCGAGGAGCGGGCCATTGCCGAGACGGGCAAAAAATACGGCGGCTACTGCCGCTCCATCGCCTTCAACATCCTGCGCAGCCACGAGGATACGGAGGAATGCGTCAGCGACACGTGGCTGCACACCTGGAACGCCATCCCGCCCGCGCGCCCCGGCTGCCTGCGCGCGTTTGTCGGGCGCATCACGCGCAATCTGTCCTTTACGCGCTGGGAGGCAGCCCGCGCGCAGAAGCGCGGCGGCGGGCGGACGGAGATCCTGCTCTCGGAGCTTGCCGACTGCCTGCCGGGCGGCGAGCGCGTCGACGCGCGGCTGGACGCGCAGGCCGTCACGCTGACGATCGAGGCGTATCTGCGCACGCAGACGCGCGAGAACCGGCAGCTGTTCGTCCGCCGGTATTACTACGGTGACTCCGTCCGGCGCTTATCCGGCCTGTTCGGCCTGACGGAAAACACGGTCAAGTCCCGGCTGTTCCGCCTGCGTGCGGGACTGCGCGACGCGCTTTTGAAGGAGGGGATCGCGGTATGACGACGAAAGACCTGTTCCGCTGCATCGGAAACCTGAGCGACGGCATGATCGAAGAGGCCGCCGACATCAGGTGGAAGCCGCGCTGGCTGCCCATCGCGGCGCTGGCCGCCTGCGCGGTGCTGGCCATCTCCATTCCGCTGGCCGTGCGCAGCGCGAACAGCACCAAATCGGCCTCCACCGCGGACACCAGCGCGGCGGAAACGCCCGCCGCGGAAGCGCCTGCGGAAGCGCCTGCGGAAGCAGACAGCGCCGTCGGGGCCACCGAGAGCCCGCGCGAACCGGAGGCCAGCGACGGCTGGGAAGACAGCGACCCGATCGCGGCACGCATTCTCAGCACGGAGATCGGCGGCCTGCGGCTGGGGATGACGGAGGCGGAAGTCGCGTCCCTGCATGACGGGCCCGATTCCTTCAGCAACAGCGGTGCCGTGGAACGCGGCGACGGGCTGCAGGAGATCTGCTGGTTCTACAACACGTCCGGCAGTGCAGACGTCCTGTACGACGCGTCACTGACGCTTGTGGGAGACGATGTGCGCGATGGCCCTGACGCCGTACTCTGTTCGATCTGGGTCACGTCGCCCAGCACCTGGACGCTCGATACCGGCATCGGCATCGGCAGTCCGCAGGAGGCCGTCGATGCCGCATACCCGGACGCAGCATTTGCCCCCGGCAGCGCGGAAAACACCTGGATCTACAGCTATACCGCGGGAGACCTGTATCTGCGCATCCTCGTAACAGACGGCGAGGTCTCGAGTATCGATCTGGGCGGTCTGAACGAATATCACCTCCCGGATGAGGAGAAACCGGCCCCCGCCGACCCCTACACCTTCACTCCCTACGACACGCTCTCCGGCGGGACGGTCACGGCCTATACCCGCACGGAAGACGGCTGGGCGCAGCAGGTCCTGACGGAAAAGCGGGCGAAGCTGCTCGTGACCGCGTTCAACATCATGGACCCGGAGCCGAGCGACACGCAGGGCGAGCCCATCGTCTGGCTGGTATTTGAATCCGGCGGCGTCGCGGCCCTGTATGACGAGACGGGCGCGGGCGCGATCTACCGGCTGGAAGACCCCTCCGCCTTCGAAGCCGCGCTGGCCGCAAACGAAGACCCCACCCCCGCCCTGACCCTGATCGAGTCCTGCGTCTTCCCCGACGTCTGGGACAACGTGCAGCAAGCACTGAAGCAGTAAGCCCCCTGCCTTCCCCTCATAGGGGAAGCCTTGGGGTGCGCAGTTCTAAAGCCTCCCCTTCCAGGGGAGGTGGCTCGGCGCAGCCGAGACGGAGAGGTCGCTGCAAATTTGCGACAACCTCTCAGTCAGCCTGCGGCTGCCAGCTCCCCTGAAAGGGGAGCCTTGGATGGTGCGTTCTGTAGGGGCGGCGCGTACCAAGACGCCTGCAAGGTGACTATCGAGTGGAACGACGCCTGAAACGTTGAGACTCACCTGAGATCAGAGGCAGGATGCACCCCGCATCCCTACGCACTCTTTTCTTCCATATCTTTTCTCTTGCGAGAGAAAAGATATGGCCGTCGGAGACATGGGGCAGTCTCGAATTTGCAGCAACCTCTCAGTCAGCCTGCGGCTGACAGCTCCCCTGGAAGGGGAGCCTAAAATAGTGAACCCCCTTCCCCGCAGTGCGGGGAAGGGGGTTTTGTTTGGGGGTTACAGCTTTTCGTCGTCGATCATTTCCTCGGTCACGATGGATTCCGGGGTGTTGAGGGTGTCGAAATCGCGGTAGGCCTTGAGGCCGGAGCCGGCGGGGATGAGCTTGCCAATGATGACGTTCTCCTTGAGGCCCACGAGGTGGTCGACCTTGCCCTTGATGGCGGCGTCGGTCAGGACCTTGGTGGTCTCCTGGAAGGAGGCGGCGGACAGCCAGGACTCCGTTGCCAGAGACGCCTTCGTGATGCCCATGAGGATAAGGCTGTCGGTCGCGAGCCGCAGCTCGGTCTCGCCCGCGTCGATGCGGGCCTGGACGGCCGCATTGGCGTCTTCAAACTCGAAGACATCGACCACGGTGCCGCTGAGCAGCGTGGTATCGCCGGGATCCTCGACGCGGACCTTGCGCATCATCTGACGGATGATGACCTCGATGTGCTTCTCGTTGATGTCGACGCCCTGCTGGCGGTACACGGCGAGAACGCCCTGCGTCAGGTAATCCTGCACGGCCTCGACGCCGGAGATGCGCAGCACGTCGTGCGGGTTCAGCGCGCCGTCGGTGATGGGCTCACCCTTGCGCACGCGCTTGCCGTGCTCGACCTTCAGACCCACGGAGTACGGGACCTGATACTGCTTGACCTCGCCGTCGTCGGCGGTGATGGTGATGTTGCGAAGCGCGGTACGGTGGGAATCGTCGACGTCGACAACGCCGTCGATCTCGGAGATCTGCGCCATCTTCTTGGGCTTTCTGGCCTCGAAGAGTTCTTCGACTCGCGGAAGACCCTGCGTGATATCGTCGCCGGCGACGCCGCCGGTGTGGAAGGTACGCATGGTCAGCTGCGTGCCCGGCTCGCCGATGGACTGCGCGGCGATGATGCCGACAGCCTCGCCGAGGTTGACGAGCTCGCTCGTCGCCAGGTTCATGCCGTAGCAGCGGGCGCAGACGCCGGAGCGTGCCTTGCAGCCGAGGACGGAGCGGACATAGACCTTATCGATGCCGTGCGCGATGAACTTGGCCGCGTCTTCCTCGCGGAGCATGATGTCCTTGGAGTGCAGCAGCTCGCCCGTCTGCGGGTCGGTGATGTCGTAGACCGGGTAGCGGCCGCGGATGCGGTTGCCGAAGGAGTCGATGAGCTGGCCCTTTTCGTAGTAGTCGCCCTTCCAGCTGCCGTTGGTGGAGCCGCAGTCGTTTTCGCGGATGATGACGTCCTGGCAGACGTCGACCATGCGGCGGGTCAGGTAGCCGGAGTCCGCGGTACGAAGGGCGGTATCGGTCATGCCCTTTCGAGCGCCTCGGGAGGAGATGAAGTATTCGAGGGCGGACAGGCCTTCACGGAAGTTCGCTTTAATAGGAATTTCGATCGTGCGGCCGTTCGTATCTGCCATCAGGCCGCGCATACCGGCCAGCTGACGGATCTGGTTCATGCTGCCTCGGGCGCCGGAATCGGCCATCATGAAGATCGGGTTGAAGCGCTTGAGGTTCGACTGCAGCGCGTCGGTGACGTCCTTGATGGACTTCTCCCACTGCTGGACGGTCAGGCGGTAGCGTTCGTCGTTGGTGATGAAGCCGCGCTTGAACTGGCGGTCGATCTTGACGACTTCCTTCTCCGCCTCGTGGATGAGCTCGTATTTCTTCTCCGGGATCTCCATATCGGCGATGGAGACGGTGATGGAGGCTCTGGTGGAGTACTTGTAGCCGAGGGCCTTGACCTTGTCGAGCATCTCGGTCGACTGCGTGAAGCCGTTGATGCGGATACACTTGTCGATGATCTTGCCGAGCTGCTTCTTGCCGACGACGAAGTCGATCTCCAGCGGGAACTGGTCGTCGACGGTCTCGCGCTTCTTGAAGCCGAGGTTCTGCGGGATGGCGTCGTTGATGATCAGACGGCCGACGGTCGCGTCGATGATGCGGTGCTCCTTCTTGCCGTCGATCTCGAGCTCTTTCCAGACCTTGATGGGGTCATGCATGGCGATCATGCCGTCGGCATAAGCCATCATGGCCTCGTCTTCGTCGTGGTAGAACTTGAAATACTCCTTCGGGCGGACGTCGCCGGCCGCGTGGGCCTGACGGGCGTATTCGCCGACGGTACGGACGTAGATGTGGTTCTCTTCCTTGATATCGGCGTCGGAATCCCAGATGTTCCAGACGTAGATGACCTCGTCGGGCTGGATCTCACCGGCGTCCAGCGCGGCCACAGCCTGGCCCAGCGTCTGGTAGGAGCCGGGGATGGTCTCCGGGCGGTCGGTCTCGTTTTCGAGCAGCGCGCCGCGGGTGCGCAGATAGTACTGGTAGTCCTCCGCTTCGGCGTCATCCCAGATGTTCTTGACCCAGATGGGCTTCTCATACGGCAGCTTGCCGCACTCGAGCAGCGGGAAGATCTCGTGGATGGTGTCGTAGGCGTCGACATCGTAGCGCTGGTAGGTCAGGTAGTAGGTGCCGAGGATCATATCCTGCGTCGGCACGGTGACGGGCTTGCCGTCCTGCGGGCGCAGCAGGTTGTTGGCCGAGAGCATCAGCATGCGGGCCTCTGCCTGCGCTTCTGCGGACAGCGGCACGTGGATGGCCATCTGGTCGCCGTCGAAGTCAGCGTTGAACGCGGTGCAGCAGAGCGGATGGAGCTTGAGCGCGCGGCCCTCGACGAGGACGGGCTCAAACGCCTGGATGCCGAGGCGGTGCAGCGTCGGCGCACGGTTGAGCATGACGGGGCGGTCCTTGATGATGTCCTCGAGGGCGTCCCAGACCTCGTCCTTGCCCTTGTCGATCATCTTCTTGGCGGACTTGATGTTGTTGGCAAGACCGTCCTCGACGAGCTTCTTCATGACGAACGGGCGGAACAGCTCGATGGCCATTTCCTTCGGCACGCCGCACTGGTAGAGCTTCAGCTCCGGGCCGACGACGATGACGGAACGGCCGGAATAGTCGACACGCTTGCCGAGCAGGTTCTGGCGGAAGCGGCCCTGCTTGCCCTTGAGCATGTCGCTGAGGGACTTGAGCGCGCGGTTGTTCGCGCCGGTGACGGCACGGCCGCGGCGGCCGTTGTCGATCAGAGCGTCGACGGCTTCCTGCAGCATGCGCTTTTCGTTGCGGACGATGATGTCCGGCGCCTGCAGCTGGATGAGCCGCTTGAGGCGGTTGTTGCGGTTGATGACGCGGCGGTAGAGGTCGTTGAGGTCGGAGGTCGCGAAGCGGCCGCCGTCGAGCTGGACCATCGGGCGCAGCTCGGGCGGGATGACGGGCAGCACGTCCATGATCATCCACGTCGGGTCGTTGCCGGAAATGCGGAAGGACTCGACCACCTCGAGGCGCTTGATGATGCGCAGCTTCTTCTGGCCCGAAGCGTCCTTCAGCTCGGACTTGAGCTGCTCGGAAAGCTCATTGAGGTCGATCTGCTGCAGCAGCTCCTTGACGGCTTCGGCGCCCATGCCGGCCTTGAAGTCGTCCTCATACTTTTCGCGCATGTCGCGGTATTCTTTTTCGGACAGGATCTGGTTCTTGGCCAGCGGGCAGTCGCCGGGATCGGTGACGATGTAGCTGGCGAAGTACAAAACCTTTTCGAGGATGCGGGGGCTGATATCGAGGAGCAGACCCATGCGGGACGGGATGCCCTTGAAATACCAGATGTGGCTGCAGGGCGCGGCGAGCTCGATATGGCCCATGCGCTCGCGGCGGACCTTGGCGCGCGTGACCTCGACGCCGCAGCGGTCGCAGATCTTGCCCTTGTAGCGGATCTTCTTATACTTGCCGCAGTGGCATTCCCAGTCCTTCGTCGGGCCAAAGATGCGCTCGCAGTACAGGCCGTCGCGCTCGGGCTTCAGGGTGCGGTAGTTGATGGTTTCAGGCTTTTTGACCTCTCCGTAGGACCATTCACGGATCTTTTCCGGGGAAGCAATACCGATCTGGATTGCGCTGAATGTTGCATGACTCATTGTATTGCCGCCTCCTTCTTATTCATTCTCCGAATCGGCATCGGAGTCCATGGTATAACTGTCGTTCAGCAGGCCGAAGACGTCGTCCTCATCCTGGATCTCGAAGCCGGCGTCCGCCGCTTCGTCCGCGTCGACGTCCTTGCCGTTCGGCAGATCGTCGTCCATGGTGATCTCGTCCTCCGGCAGGGCCTTGCCGCCCGCGCCGTAGATGGAATCGTCGTCATCGTCATCCTTGAGGTCGACTTCCTCACCGTTCTCGCCCAGGATCTTGATATCGAGGCAGAGGGACTGCAGTTCCTTGACCAGGACCTTGAACGACTCGGGCACGCCCGGGGTCGGGACGTTGTGGCCCTTGACGATGGCTTCATAGGTCTTGACACGGCCGGTCACGTCGTCGGACTTGACCGTCAGGATCTCCTGCAGGGTATAAGCAGCGCCGTAAGCTTCCAGCGCCCAGACTTCCATTTCGCCGAAGCGCTGGCCGCCGAACTGCGCCTTGCCGCCGAGCGGCTGCTGGGTAACGAGGGAGTACGGGCCGGTGGAACGGGCATGGATCTTATCGTCGACCAGATGGTGGAGCTTGAGGTAGTACGGGTAGCCGACCGTGACGCGCTGGTCAAACGGCTCGCCGGTCCGGCCGTCATAGAGGACGGTCTTGCCGTCTTCGGCGACGCCGCCCTGCTTGAGCAGCTCGCGGATCTCGCGTTCGTTCGCGCCGTTGAAGATCGGGGTGGCGACCTTCCAGCCCAGCGCGTGGGCCGCGTAGCCCAGATGGACCTCGAGGACCTGACCGATGTTCATACGGGACGGGACGCCCAGCGGGTTCAGGACGATATCCAGCGGGGTGCCGTCGGGCAGGAAGGGCATATCCTCCTGCGGCAGGATGCGGGAGACGACACCCTTGTTGCCGTGGCGGCCGGCCATCTTATCGCCGACGGAGATCTTGCGCTTCTGGGCGATATAGACGCGGACGACCTTGTTGACGCCCGGGGCCAGCTCGTCGCCGTTTTCACGGGTGAAGACCTTGACATCGACGATGATGCCGGCTTCGCCGTGCGGGACCTTCAGCGAGGAATCGCGGACCTCGCGGGCCTTTTCGCCGAAGATGGCGCGCAGCAGACGCTCTTCTGCGGTCAGCTCCGTCTCGCCCTTCGGGGTGACCTTGCCGACCAGATAGTCGCCGGAGGTGACCTCCGCGCCGATGCGGATGATGCCGTTTTCGTCGAGGTCCTTGAGGGTGTCCTCGCCGACGTTCGGGATATCGCGGGTGATCTCTTCCATGCCGAGCTTGGTGTCGCGGGATTCGGTCTCATACTCCTCGATGTGGATGGAGGTGAAGACGTCCTCGCGGACCAGGCGCTCGTTCAGAAGGATGGCGTCCTCGTAGTTGTAGCCTTCCCAGGTCATGAAGCCGATGAGCACGTTCTTGCCGAGCGCGATCTCGCCCTGCGAGCAGGCGGGGCCGTCTGCAATGACCTGACCGGCTTCGACGCGCTCGCCGACCGCGACGATCGGGCGCTGGTTGATGCAGGTGCCCTGGTTGGAGCGGGCGAACTTCGTGAGGGTATAATCGGCGGTGTTGCCGTCGTCATAGCTGACGGAGATGTTGGTCGCGGAGACGCGGGTGATGACGCCGGGGCCCTTGGCGGTGATGCAGACCTCGGAGTCGACCGCGCACTTGTGCTCGATGCCGGTGGCGACGATCGGTGCCTCGGTGACCATCAGCGGCACGGCCTGACGCTGCATGTTCGCGCCCATCAGTGCGCGGTTGGCGTCGTCGTTCTCAAGGAACGGGATGAACGCGGTCGCGATGGAGGTCATCATGTTGGGCGAGACGTCGACGTAGTCGATGAGCTCGCGCTCGACGGAGATGATCTCGTCGCGGTGGCGGCAGATGACGCGCGGGTTGGCAAAGCGGCCTTCCTCGTCGAGCGGCTCGGCAGCCTGGGCGACATAGTAATCGTCCTCGACGTCGGCGGTCATGTACTCGACGATGTCAGTGACCTTGCCGGTAGCCTTGTCGACCTTGCGGTACGGCGCTTCGATGAAGCCGTATTCATTGATCTTGGCGTAGGTGGCCAGGTAGTTGATCAGGCCGATGTTCGGACCTTCCGGCGTCTCGATCGGGCACATACGGCCGTAGTGGGTGTAGTGGATATCGCGGACGTCGAAGGACGCGCGCTCGCGGGACAGACCGCCGGGGCCAAGCGCGGACAGACGGCGCTTGTGCGTCAGCTCTGCCAGCGGGTTGTTCTGATCCATGAACTGCGACAGCGGCGAGGAGCCGAAGAACTCCTTGATGACCGCCGTGACAGGCCGGATGTTGATGAGGCTCTGCGGCGTGACGACGTCGAGATCCTGGATGGTCATGCGCTCGCGGATGACGCGCTCGAGACGGGTGAAGCCGACGCGGAACTGGTTCTGCAGCAGCTCGCCCACGCAGCGCAGGCGGCGGTTGCCCAGATGGTCGATATCGTCCTTGGTGCCTGCGCCCTGCACCATGCAGCACAGGTAGTTGATGGAAGCAAGGATGTCGTCCTTGGTGATGTGCTTCGGAATGAGCTCGTCGCGGCGGGCCTCGATGGCCTCTTCCCAGCCGTCGGCGGGGACGGTCTCGAGCATTTCGCGCAGGACATTGAAGCAGACCTTCTCCTTGATGCCGTACTGGGCCGGGTCAAAGTCGACGAACTGCGCCATGTCGACCATGCCGTTGGAGAAGACGACGACCTTGCGGTCGTTGACCTCGATCACGGCGCGGCTGACGCCGCGGCGGGAGATCTCGTGCGCCTTTTCGCGGGTGACGGTCTCGCCGTTCATGGCGATGATCTCGCCGGTCATCGGGTCGGTGACCGGCTCGGCGAGCACCTGGCCGCTCAGGCGGCTCCAGATGTCGAGCTTCTTGTTGAACTTATAGCGGCCGACCTTGCTCACGTCGTAGCGGCGGGCGTCGAAGAACAGCGCGTCGAGATAGCTCTCGGAGCTTTCGACTGTGGGCGGCTCACCCGGACGCAGGCGGCGGTAGATCTCAAGCAGGGATTCCTCGCGCGTCTTGCACGGATCCTTGTCCATCGTGGCCTTGATGAGCGGATCTTCGCCGAACATCCCGGTGATCTGGCCGTCGGTGGCGACACCAAGGGCGCGGATGAGGCAGGTGATGGGCAGCTTGCGGTTTTTGTCGATACGGACCCAGAATACATTATTATAATCGGTCTCGTATTCCAGCCAGGCGCCGCGGTACGGGATCACGGTCGCGGAATAGATGTGCTGATCGGTCTTGTCGACCTCGTCGCCGAAGTACATGCCGGGGCTGCGGACGATCTGGGAGACGATGACGCGCTCGGCGCCGTTGATGACGAAGGTGCCGCCGTTGGTCATGAGCGGGAAATCGCCCATGAAGATCTCCTGCTCCTTGATCTCGTCGGTCTCCTTGTTGAGCAGGCGCACGCGGACCTTGATGGGCTTCGCGTAGGTGGCGTCGCGCTCCTTGCACTCCTCCACGGAGTACTTGGGCGGCTCGTTCATGGAGTAATCGAGGAAGCTCAGCTCAAGGTTGCCGGTGTAGTCGGTAATGGTATCGACGTCGCGGAAAACCTCGCGCAGACCCTCACGAAGGAACCATTCGTAGGAATCCTTCTGGATCTTGAGCATGTTCGGGATCTCCAGAATCTGGTCTTGCTTGGCAAAGCTCTTGCGGAGCGTCTTGCCCATCATGACATCCTTTGTGATCGCCATGGAACTTCATCACAGCCTTTCTGTTGTTGTCTTATGGCACGCCTGGTTGCGTTGTTTAAAAATTTCCATCTCCGCTTGCATCCGCCCATCCGCGGTGCTATAATCACCATAGATATTGGTGAAAGCTGCGCATGGCCCTATACAGGCATTATGGACTTACATTCTATCAGCTTTTGTCCGCAATGTCAATTCTCCCACCCCATTTTTGTGAAATATTTTCCGTTGACAGCCGCTGCATCCCTGCGATGCAGCGGTTTTTTGCATAAAAACACGAAAAAAGCGCCGCCCGTTTGTGGGGCGTTCGTAAGACAGTTAAATTTGCAAATGGCGTGACTTTCGTGGTCACACCTTTTGCTTTAAGAGGATAGCCGCAAAGTGGCGCAAGGGGTGCAGACCCTTGTTCGGAACGAAGTAACGCATAACAGCCCGGACATTCAGGTGCCCGGGCTGTTCAGTCTCACAGAGCGCACATACGGGGCTTGACCCGTATAGAAGTGCGCCCTTGTATCAGTTCGAAAAATTGGAAGTTGGCTAGCAGGGCAAGACAGATATTTATTTTTGGAAATTCTCTTTCAGCTTGCAGCCAATGAAAGAAACTGCAACCATAAGGGCAAAGCAAGTAACATAAGCGGTGAATACACTATGACTCCAATTTGTTAGACTGAAGCCGAGTTTTAACATAGGCAAGTAGAAAAATTGTGACCAACTTCCAACACAGTTCATCCAATAGGCATGAAGAAATAGTTCCTGGATACCAAGCAATAGTAAATCTAATGAAGCGATTAGATTCAAGGAAATAACAATTGCTTTCGTACTGTGAGAACGGTCATTGAGCAGAAACGCAATACAACCCCATAGGCACAGCACAGCCAGCGATATGAATCCATACGGAAGAACAGAATCTACATAGGTAAACATATACCAATTTTGAATACAACCAATAAGAAAAGGTAACGCACCAAAAACAAAAGCAATGATGACAGGGAATCTCTTTTTCATTTGGATACCTCCTTAGTCAAATTCCGATTTTGCAGGTCTGTTCGCTTCCATATTATCGCATAACAGGATAAAATACAAGAACAGCCACCGCGGTTCAAACTACGGTGGCTGTTAACTGTCTTACGGACACCCGCCCTTCGGGCGGCGCTTTGCAGTTGGATTTACTTGTCTTCCGGCTCCTCGTCTTCCATGTCGAACTCGAGCTCTTCGCCGCAGTTCGGGCAGGTGGTAGCGCCTTCGTCGAGCATTTCCTCGTCGATGGTGATGACCTCGCCGCAGGTCGGACATTTGACCTCATAGAGCGTCTCGGTGCCGAAGTCGTACTCGTCCTGGTCGTCGGCGTCGTCTTCGTCGGAGATGTCTTCGTAGTCGTCATCCTCGTCGTACTCGTCATCGTACTCGTCGTCATCGTCGTCCATCAGATAGTCGTCGATGTTGTCGAGATCCTCTTCGATGCAGTCGAGCTCGTCCGAGATGCAATCCACGACCTCTTCCAGATCGGAAACATTCTCAGCCACATCCTGAAGCATGCTGATGATCTCGGAGATCAGCTTGCCCTCGTTGGTCTCGGTGTCGAGCTTCATTCCCTCCATCAGGCCCTTGAGATATGCGGATTTTTCAGAAAGCGTCATCGTAAAATCTCCTTTCCGGCAGTTTGCCTGTCCTGTAATGACGGATCAACCCTTGACACGGCCCAGATATTCACCCGTGCGGGTGTCGATCTGGATCTTTTCGCCCTCGTTGATGAACAGCGGGACCTTGATCTCGGCGCCGGTCTCAACGGTAGCGGGCTTGGTGACGTTGGTAGCGGTATCGCCCTTGACGCCCGGGTCGGCCTTGGTGACGGTCAGCTCGACGAAGTTCGGGGTCTCGACGCTGAAGATGTTGCCCTTGTAGCTCAGGAGCTTGACCGGGGTGTTTTCCTTGATGAACTTGAAGGAATCGTCGAGCATCTCCTTGCTGACGGGGACCATGTCGTACGTCTCCTGATCCATGAAGTAGTACAGATCACCGTCGTTGTAGCTGTACTCATAATCCTTGCGCTCGATGAAGGCTTCTTCGAACTTCGCAGTCGGGTTGAAAGAAGTCTCGGTCACGGCGCCGGTCACAACGTTCTTCATCTTGGTGCGGACGAACGCAGCGCCCTTGCCGGGCTTGACATGCTGGAACTCAACGACCTGCATGATCTTGCCGTCCATCTCGAAAGTTTTACCGTTTCTGAAATCGCCAGCGGTAATGGTAGCCATAAAATATTCCTCCAATATGTGTATAATACACCAACAAAATAAAATAGCGTATTGATTTTACACTATTATGATCGGCTTTTCAAGGGATTCTTATAAAATAATCAAATTTTTCGGACTCTTCGTCAGGATCTCGCAGCCGGTGTCGGTGATGACGGTCACGTCCTCGATCCGGACGCCGAACTCGTCGGGGATATAGATGCCCGGCTCCGCCGAGACGACCGCGCCGGCGGGCATGGGCTTGTCGTTGCGCATGCTGGCGTTCGGGGCCTCATGGATGAGCAGGCCCAGGCTGTGGCCGTAGCTGTGGCCGAAGCAGCCGACGAACCCGGCGTCGTCGATGACCTTGCGGGCCGCGGCGTCCATCGCCTTACCGGTGACGCCCGCCTTCGTCGCGGCGATGCCGGCCAGCTGCGCTTCGAGCACGGTGTGGTAGACCTTGTCCATCTTCTCCGACACATAGCCGAGCGCGATGGTCCGGGTCATGTCGGAGCAGTAGCCGTGATACAGGCAGCCGAAGTCCATGGTGACGAAATCGCCGTACTGCAGCTCCCGCTCAGACGGCACGCCGTGCGGCAGGCTGGTGTTCGGGCCGGAGATGGTGATGGGGTCGAAGGACGGGCCCTCGGAGCCGAACTTGTACAGCCGGTAGATGAGCTCGGCGCACAGCTCCTTCTCCGTCATGCCCGGGCGGATAACGTTGAGCAGGTCCTCAAACGTGCGGTCGGTGATCTCCTGCGCCTTTTTCATATATTCGATCTCCCACGGCTCCTTGGACTGCCGCGGGGCGTTGATCTCGGCGGAATAGGGGTGCAGGACGGCGTTCAGCTTCGTGTTGTAGAGCGTGTACTCTTCCACGGTCAGCGAATCGTCTTCAAAGCCCAGGGTCTTGACGGTATGGGCGGCGATGGCGTCGTTGATGAGCTTGGTGTAGGGATGGTCCGCGTCGGTCATGACGACGGTAAAGCCGGGCAGGTTCTTCTGGGCCGCTTCGATATAGCGGAAGTCGGTGAAGTAGTAGCTCTCCTCCTTGCAGATGACAGACACGCCCTCTGCCACACAGTATTCCGCGGCATACATCCGGTTATGCTTCGAGGTCAGAAGCAGCGCGTCGACTTCGCCCTTGGCGATCAGGTTGCGGTACTTTTCAATGTTTTTCATGACGGATCCTCCATTTTCCGATTGCAATAAAGGGAAGCTCGGCCACGTGGCGGAGCTTGAGCCATATGGTGTGATTATGAATGGCCGAGATCAGGATGGACTGCACCCCGGCGCAGTTGGCGCCGAGCACGTCCGTAAAGATCTGGTCGCCGACGAGCGCGCACGCCGCGGGGTCGAGCGCATAGCGCGTCAGACAGGCGCGGATGCCGCGCGAAAAGGGCTTTTTCGCGTGCGTGATGCAGTCGAGCCCGTATGTTTTGCAGAACTCCACCACGCGGGGCTTTTTGCTGTTCGACACGATGCACAGGCGGATCTCGGACGCCTGCATGGTCCGGATCCAGGCAGCCATCTGCGCGGTCGGCTCGCTCGTGGTGTAGGGGACGATAGTGTTGTCAAAATCCAGCATCAGAAACGAGATCCCGCGCGCGCGCAGCGCCTCGGCGGTCACGTCGGTCAGATGCGGGAAGATCATGCGGGGCAAAAACGAAAAAGGCATACGGTCTCCTGCAGCTTCATAAGTTTGATGATATCAGTATAACACAAAAAGGTAGGTTTGTCCATGATCCTGTATCCATTTCAGCCCGATCTTCCCTTCGGCTACAGCGTCGCCGGCTTCGACGAGGAGAAAAAAACGCCCGGTTCGGAGCTCTATCTGCTCCCGCCGGGCGCGCAGATCCCCGCGGAATTCACCGGCGGCGCGATCTTCAGCGAAGCGCCGGGCTGCGCCGACGCGCGCCTCCTGCAGCCCGCGCAGTCGGCCGCGCCGGACGCGGCCGGGGTCTGGGTGGACACGCAGGTGTCGGGCGGGTCACTGGAGGGGTACGTCCGGGCGCTGCTGGCGCGGTGGGGCGAGCGGCTGTGGATGTACCTGCGGCCGCTCTGCATGCGCTTCCCGGTCCCCTGCCCCACCGGCGTCGGCGAAGCTCTGGGCCCGGATGAGGCCCGCGCCCTGCTCTCGCAGTATCCGTCCCATTACTCCCCCGACCTCGTCTGCCGCTACAGCTTCTTCCTCGATGCCGCCGGCCAGCCCCGGGTCCTCCTCTTCGACACCCCCGAGACCTGCCGCCAAAAACTCACCCTCCTCCGCCCCCTCGGCCTCCAGCAAGTCTTCGGCTGGATCCCATAAGCGCACGCCCCCCAGGAGAAGGCATTTGGTCCGTGCAAATACAGAAATCCAATGCAAAAAGGTGCAGCCCGGCAAATCCGGCCTGCACCTTCTATTGACTGCAAATATTCAAAGGCAACTGCTCACAAACCTGGTCCCCGCGTATCAGGCGGCGCGTAGTCGGACACCCGTAAGGTGACTATCGTGTGGAACGACGCCTGAAACATTGGTTCCCGCCTAAAATCAGAGGCAGGAATTACCAAACACATCCAAGCACTCTTTTCTCCCCTATCTTTTCTCTTGCGAGAGAAAAGATAGGGCCGCCGGAGGCGCGTCAGAAACAGGCTCGGCGGAACGAGTCCCCGCTGTTCGCGGAGCCTCTTTTCCTCTGAGCCCGTTTCTTCCTTTCCAAACCGCAAACTGAATTTGCGGTTTGGGTTTTATAGCAAATCTGCAGCAACCTCTCAGTCAGCTTCGCTGACAACATCCCTACCCCTTTTGTCCCTTCGGGACATTTCCCCCTGATAGGGGGAATCGGCCCCTAGGAGGGGAGGCTTGGGGTCAGCTGAAGCGTTCGGCGTAGCCGCAGCGGCGGCAGAGGGGGGCGGCGCGGATGCCTTTCTCGAAGCCTTCGCGGATCGTGCGGGCCAGAGGAGCGGAGAGGATCTCCGGCAGGTCCTGGCAAAGAAGGTTTCCCAGCGCGAGCGTCCCCTCGTGGTCCAGGCAGCAGGGCACGACCGTGCCGTCTGACAGGACCGCCAGCTGGTCGGAAAGCGCCCGGCAGCGGCCCAAGGCGCCCCGGTCGGCCGCCTGTGCGTCCGGCCAGTCAAACCGCTCGCCGAAGCTCACGAACACGCCCTTCGCCAGCCGCCAGCCCCAGGTATTCCGCTGCCACGGCTCGGAAAAAGCTGCGTGCAGATGCGCAAGGATCTCGTCGTTGCGGTCATGCAGGCCCTTCGTCTGCGCGCCGTCCAGATTCCAGAGACGGAAGTCCGTCAATACGCCCGCCGCCATCGCCGCGCGGGCAAAGTCCGTGCAGCCCGTCAGGTACGCCCGGAAGTCCCCCGCCTCGTTTGCCTCGAAGCTGTGCAGGCTCACCGAGACCTTACGCAGGGCCGGCGCGGCGAGCAGGACCGGCTGCCGCGCGGGCAGGAGCGTGCCGTTCGTCGTGAGCGTCACGCGGAAATCCAGCACGCGGCAGATCTCCAGCAGCTCCGGCAGCTGCGGGTGCAGCAGCGGCTCGCCCATCACATGCAGGTAGAGGTGCTGCCCATAGGGCCGGAGCTTTGCGGCAAGGGTCCGGAAGGTCTCCGGCGTCACAAAGGCCGCGGGCCGCGCCGTCCCGGGACAGAAGCTGCAGGCGCGGTTGCAGCAGGTCGTGATCTCAAGATACAGCCGTGAAAACATCGCATATCCGCCTTTTCATTTCTATCATTAGTATAACGGCTCCGGCCGGAAAAGGAAAGATGGAATTCTGCCGTGCCATGTGGTATGATAGACGCAGAAATGAGGGATATCCATGTGGACGCTGGAGCAGGTCCGCGCGGAGTACCGCCGGCTCGACCGGCTGCTCGGGATCGACACGAGCGGCATCCCGGTCCGTTTTTCCAAACGTATGACCCGGCAGTACGGCGTGTGTACCTTTTTGAAAAACAGGCCGCAGGAGATCCGCCTGGCGGACTTTCTGCGGCAGGGGGACGCCGTCTTCTGGGACACGGCGCGGCATGAATACGCGCACGCGGCCGCGGCGCTGCTCACCGGCAAACGGCACGGACACGACGAAGTCTGGCGGGCCGTCTGCCGCCGGATCGGCTGCCCGGAAGACCGGCTGGCCCCGCAGTGCGCGGCGGCCGAGGAAAACCGGAGGCGCATTGCCGCGGCACGCGGCGTGTATGTGGTGACGTGCCTCGGCTGCGGCGCGGAATCCAGATACCTGCGGCGCGGCAAGGTGGTGCAGGCGCTGGAGGAAAAACGGGGCCAGATCCGCTGCCGCCGGTGCGGCGGGAAGAAATTCCGGCTGGAAAAGCGATACGAACAGGAGGAGCACGAACAATGACACGAGCAGAACGGGCAAGAGATCTGTTTTTTGAGGGCTGCAACTGCGCACAGGCAGTCTTTCTGGCCTTTGCGGAGGACCGGATGGACCGGGATACCGCGCTGAAGATCGCCTCCGGCTACGGCGGCGGCATGGCGGGGATGCGCGGCGTCTGCGGCGCGGTGAACGGGATGTTTATGGCCTACGGCCTGCTCCGCGGTTCTGCCGACCCGAACGACCGCGCGGCCAAGACCGCCGCCTATCAGACGCTCCGGCAGCTCGCGGGGGAATTTGAGGCGCAGAACGGCTCGCTGATCTGCCGCCAGCTGCTCGGCCTCGACCCCGACTTCAAGCCCCAGCCGCCCGAACCGCGCACGGAGGGCTACTACAAAAAGCGCCCCTGCCCGGAGATGGTCTTCTGCGCGGCATCGATCCTCGAAACCTATCTGGAACAGAATCCGGAATAACGCAATCGGCCGCCCGGCATAACCGGGCGGCCTGTTTTCTCTGTTTTACGCCTTCCGGGCGAGCGTGGCCCAGTAGGTGGGGATGTTGTGCGCGTGCAGATTGCCGTAGCCGTTGGTGTCCTCATAGAGGTCGAGCAGCTGCAGCCCGGCTTTGAGCTGGCCGGTCAGCTGTTCGTGCGCGGTGTGGGAGAACTGGATGCCGCTGTCGTCCTTCTGCAGCTGGCGCATCTGGTCCTCGTCCTCGAGTGGATTAAAGGGCAGGGTGTTGATGATCTTCGTCTCGTCCTCGTCGAACGCGTAGTTGAAGCCGTTGTCCAGCCCCGCCAGCAGCCGCCCGCCGGGCTTCAGGACCCGCGCGCATTCGCGCCAGATCGGCAGCACCGCGTAGACATAGCAGTTGGAGACGGGATGGAAGATGAGATCGAAGCTGTTGTCGTCGAACGGCAGGCGCTTGGTCATATCCGCGCGGACGATGGTGATGTCATAGTCCTCGCGCTGCGCGACCATGCGCTCCGACTCCAGCTGCTTTTCCGAGTAGTCGAGCACGGTGCATTTGGCGCCCAGCGCGGCAAAGATGGGCATCTGCTGCCCGCCGCCGGCGGCCAGACCCAGCACACGTCTGTCCTTCAGGTCCCCGAACCAGTCGTGCGGGACGAACTTTACCGGCGTGAGCTTCACGTCCCACTGCCCGTTCTTTGCCGCTGCATAGACCTCGCGGGAGATGGGCTTGCCCCACTCCCAGCCGTCGTCCACCCAGCGGTCAATGGTCTTACGATTGATATCTTGATAGGAAATTTCCATAAAGGCTCCTTTCCGGAACAGTCTCAGTTTCCTTCCTTCGCCAGCTTCCAGGCGACGTAGTCGTCGTAGGAGCTCAGACGGTCGATGATGGTGCCATCGGGCTGGAACTCGATGACGCGGTTGCAGGTGGTCTGCAGCAGCTCATGGTCGTGCGAGGCGAGCAGGATATTGCCCGGGAAGGCGCACAGGCCCTTGTTGACGGCCTGGATGGCCTCCATGTCCAGATGGTTCGTCGGCTGGTCGAGCAGCAGCACGTTCGCGCCCGAGAGCATCATGCGCGACAGCATGCACCGCACCTTCTCGCCGCCGGACAGGACGTTCACGGGCTTGAAGACCTCTTCGCCCGAAAACAGCATCCGGCCGAGGAAGCCGCGCAGATACACGTCGTCCTTCTTGCTCGAGAACTGGCGGATCCAGTCGACGAGCGAGTCGGTGCAGCCCTCGAAATACTCCGTATTGTCCTTCGGCAGATAGCTGGTCGTGACGGTCTGGCCCCATTTGACGCTGCCCTCGTCCGGCTCGAGCTCACCCATGAGAATTTTGAAAAGCGTCGTCTGCGCCAGCTCGTTTTCGCCGACGAAGGCGATCTTGTCGTTTTTGTTCACGATGAACGAGACCTTGTCCAGCAGCTTCACGCCGTCGATGGTCTTCGACACATCGGTCACGAACAGGATATCCTTGCCGACCTCGCGCTCGCGCTCAAAGCCCACGAACGGATACCGGCGGGAGGAGGCCGGCATCTCCTCGACGCTCATCTTGTCAAGTAACCGGCGGCGGGAGGTCGCCTGCTTGCTCTTGGCCTTGTTGGCGGCGAAGCGGGCGATGAAGGTCTGCAGCTCGGCGATCTTTTCCTCCGCGCGCTTGTTCTTGTTGCGGATGAGCTGCTGGATGAGCTGGGAGGATTCGTACCAGAAGTCGTAGTTGCCGACGTACATCTTGATCTTGCCGTAGTCGATATCGACGATGTGCGTGCAGACGGTATTGAGGAAGTGGCGGTCATGGCTGACGACGATGACGAGGCCGGTGTCCTCATAGTCGAGGATGAAATCCTCGAGCCAGTTGATGGCCTCGATGTCGAGGTTGTTGGTCGGCTCGTCGAGCATGACGATGTCGGGCTTGCCGAACAGCGCCTGCGCGAGCAGCACCTTGACCTTCAGCCGCGGGTCAGTATTGCCCATGAGGTCATAGTGGAGCTCGACCGGGATGCCGAGACCCTGCAGCAGCTTCGACGCATCGGATTCCGCTTCCCAGCCGTCCATGTCGGCAAACTCGGCCTCCAGCTCGCTCGCGCGCATGCCGTCCTCCTCGGAAAAGTCGGGCTTTTCGTAGAGCGCATCCTTCTCCTTCATCACGTCATATAGATGCTGGTTGCCCATGATGACGGTGTCGAGAATGGTATAGGCGTCATACTGGTTCTGGTCCTGCTTCAGAACGGACATCCGCGCGCCGGGCTTGATGGCTATCTGGCCGGACGTCGCCTCGAGCTCGCCGGACAGGATCTTCAGAAACGTCGACTTGCCCGCGCCGTTGGCGCCGATGATACCGTAGCAGTTGCCCGGCACGAACTGCAGATCGACCTGCTTGAACAGCACCGACCCGCCAAACTGCATGGCAAGATTGGAAATCGTGATCATACTAACCCCTCGTGATTCTTATAGTTTTCCCTATTGTACCACAATTCCCCCAGTTTGCATAGGCGAAAAACAAGTGGGCTGCTAAGGCCTCCCCCCTGCCTCCAAAAACACCCTTACGCCTCGGCAGAACATGACCTTGTGATCTCAGCACATATATAAACGCCGCGCTGCGATGCAGCGCGGCGTTTTTGTTTTACATGACCCGTTCTACGGCGTGGTAGAGGCTGCGGATGGCGAGTTCGTAGTCGGTTTCCTTGACGGCGATGATGATGTTCAGCTCGCAGGAGCCCTGGTCGATCATGCGGATGTTGATGTTCGCGTCGGCGATCACGCGGAAGATGCGCGCGGCGGTGCCCTTGGCGTAGATCATGCCCTGGCCGACGACGGCGATGAGGGCGAGTCCGTCTTCGACGCTGACGTGGTCGGGCTGCAGCTCGTCCTGGATCCGGCGGAGGATCTCCTCGCGCGCCGGGGCCAGCGCCTCGGTCGAGACGATGATGGAGACCGTGTCGATGCCCGACGGGCAGTGCTCGAACGAGATGCCGTGGTCAGCGAAGATCTGCAGCAGATGGGCCACAAAGCCAATCTCGCTGTTCATCATGGATTTTTCTACGTACACACTGCTGAAGCCCTTGTGCCCGGCGATGCCGGTGACCTTGCGCTTGTGCGCGTTGGCCGGGAGCGTCGGGACGATGAAGGTGCCGGGATCCTGCGGGCGGTTGGTGTTGCGGATGTTGATGGGGATATTCGCGCGGCGGACGGGGAAGACCGCGTCCTCGTGCAGGACCGACGCGCCCATATAGGAAAGCTCGCGCAGCTCGCGGTAGGTGATATAGTCGACGACGTGCGGATGCTCGATGATGCGCGGGTCAGCCGCCAGCACGCCGGACACGTCCGTCCAGTTCTCATACAGCTCTGCGCCCACCGCGCGGGCCACGATCGAGCCCGTCACGTCGGAGCCGCCGCGGGAGAAGGTATGGATGGTGCCGTCGGGCATCGCGCCGTAGAAGCCGGGGATGACGGCGCGGTCGATGCTGACGAGCGCGTGACCGATGGCCGTGTTCGTGGCCTCGGCGTCAAAGGAGCCGTCTGTGCGGAACAGGACCATCTGCGCCGCGTCGACAAAGGCAAAGCCGAGATAGGCGGCCAGAAGCTTGGAGTTCAGATATTCGCCGCGGCTGGCCATATAGTCGCGCTGCGGTGAAGTGCGCAGGTGTGCTTCGATGGCGGCAAAGTCCGGCGCGAGATCGACCTGCAGCTGCAGCTCGGAGATGATATCGGCAAAGCGCTGCCGGATCTCATCGAGCGCGGGGGCAAAATCCTGCCCGGCGCAGGCGGTGTCATAGCAGCGGTAGAGCAGGTCCGTGACCTTCGTATCGCCGGAAAAGCGCTTGCCGGGCGCGGAGGCGACGACGTAGCGGCGGCCGGGATTTTCGCGGATGATGGCCGCGACCTTTTCAAACTGACCGGCGGTCGCCAGCGAGCTGCCGCCGAATTTCACAACGGTGGGGTTCATAAGGGGGCTCCTTTCTGCAAATACCCTGCAGAGGGATGGGATTTTAACGCTATTTTCGCACAAAGGGCCCGTTCCGTCAACTGCAAACTTTTTCAGAATCTCCGATTTGGACAAAATTTATGCGCGCGGCAGAAAAACAGATGTCTTTTTGGTGAGAACGAACAAAACCGCCGGAGGCTGTGCCTCCGGCGGCTGTCATTGAAAAGTCAGCCGATCAGGCTGCAGACGAGATCGGTATATTCGCCGGCGTTTTCGACCGGCAGATCGGCCATCAGCAGCGCCTGCGTGTAGAGGATCTTCACAAGATCCTCGGCCTTCTTCTCATCCTGCGCGACGGCGATCTGCAGCTTGGCGAAGATCGGGTGGTCGGCGTTGAATTCGAGGATACGGTCAGCCTTCATGCCCGAGTTCGGGTCCACGCGCTTGAAATACTTCTCCATCTCAAACGTCATACCCTCCGCCGGGACGACGCTCACGGGGTGACTGCCCAGATTGTCGCTCAGCCGCACGTCCCTGACCTTGTCGCCGAGCGTCTTTTTGACGAAGTCCAGCGTCTGCTTCGACTTTTCGCTCTTTTCCTCGGCGGCCTTCTTTTCCTCCTCGGTCTCGAGACCGAGATCGCCCGCCGTGATGGACTTGAGCTCTTTCTCCTGATACTTGCCCAGCGTCTGCGGCACGAAGCCGTCGACCTCGTCGGTCATGAACAGCACGTCGTAGCCCTTCTGCTGCAGCTTTTCCATCTGCGGCAGCTGACCGAGGCGCTCGCGGCTCTCGCCGTTGGCATAGTAGATATACTTCTGATCCTCCGGCATGGCGGCGGCGTATTCCTTGAGGGAGATGAGCTTGCCTTCCTTGCTCGACCAGTAGAGCAGCAGATCCTGCAGCGCCTCTTTTTTCGCGCCGTAGTCGGCCAGCACGCCGTATTTGATCTGCGGGCCGAAGGCGGCGAAGAACTTCTCATATTTCTCGCGGTCGTTGTCCAGCAGCTTCTGCAGCTCAGCCTTGATCTTCTTTTCCAGATTCCCCGCGATGAACTTCAGCTGCCGGTCATGCTGCAGCATTTCCCGGGAGATGTTCAGGCTCAGATCCTGCGAGTCGACCACGCCGCGCACGAAGCGGAAGCAGTCGGGCAGCAGATCGGCGCAGTTTTCCATGATCATCACGCCGGAGGAGTACAGCTGCAGGCCCTTCTTGAAGTCCTTGGTGTAGAAATCATACGGTGCCTTGGCCGGGATATAGAGCAGGGCCTTATACGTGACCGCGCCCTCGACATTCGCGTGGATGACGGCCAGCGGGTCTTCAAAGTCGAAGAACTTCTCCTTATAGAAGTTGTTGTATTCCTCGTCGGTGACGTCCTTCTTGTTCTTGTTCCAGATGGGGACCATGGAGTTGAGCGTCTCGACCTCGGTGTAGGTCTCGTACTCGGGCTTCTCGTCCTTCTCCGTGCCCTCTTTCATGCGGCTCTTTTCGACCTCCATGCGGATGGGGTAGCGGATGTAGTCGGAGTATTTGCGCACGAGCTGCTGCAGCTCCCAGGTCTTGAGGAAGCGGGAATATTTTTCGTCGTCGGTGTCGGCCTTGAGCTGCATGATGACGTCGGTGCCGGCGTTCGCGCGCTCACACGGGGTCATAGTGTAGCCGTCCGCGCCCTCGGATTCCCATTTCCAGGCCTCGTCGGAGCCGTATTTCTTCGAGATGACGGTCACCTTGTCCGCGACCATGAACGCCGAGTAGAAGCCCACGCCGAACTGGCCGATGATGTCGGTGTCGGCGGCCTTGTCCTTGTCGAGCGTCTGCTTGAACTGCAGACTGCCGGAGCGGCAGATCGTGCCGAGGTTGTTTTCCATCTCGTCCTTGTCCATGCCGATGCCGTTGTCGCTGACGGTCAGGGTGCGGGCGGTCTCGTCCGGCTTCAGCTGGATGGCGAAATCGCTGCGGCTGAGGCCGACGTTTTCGTCGGTCAGCGCCAGATACGCCAGCTTGTCGATGGCGTCGGAGGCGTTGGAAATAATTTCACGCAGGAAGATCTCCTGATGCGTATAAATGGAGTTGATCATCAGATCCAGCAGGCGCTTGGATTCTGCCTTGAACTGTTTCTTTGCCATACATGTCACGTCCTTTGCATATTAGCACTCACCAACTCTGAGTGCTAACTGTATTCTAGCACACTTTCCCCCATTTGCAAGCGCTTTTTGCAAAATTCACAATGTATTCACATGCACATAAAAGCTCACTTGTGTAAAGGGAGCCTTGAGCTGCAGAAAAATTTCGGATTGATGCTTATTGCCGCTGCAGTTCGGTGCGGAGGGTGGCGGCTTGGGCGGCGGGGGTGGCTTGGGTGAGGAGGCGGGCGCAGAGGGTGGCGGGGTCTTTCTGCAGGGCTTCGGCGGCGCGGGTGTGCTGCAGGCCGTGGAGCAGGATCCAGAGCTCCTGATCCTCGCCGAACGTGCCCTGGACGAACCGCAGGCCGTTTTCACATGCGCGGCAGGCCGCTTCGCGGCTCGTCTGCGCGGAGGCTGCCGCGTCCGCCGCGAGCTTCTGCAGGGCGGCCGACGCTTCCGCATCGGTCTGGGCGGGCGCGAACGCGGCTTCGGCGCGGGAGAGGAAGGCCGCCTCGCGCCGCTCCTCCTCCGGCGGCAGGACGCCGCAGTCCTTCCGCACGGCCAGGGCCGCACGCCGCTTCTGCAGCAGCTCCTGCGCGCGGGCGAGCGCGTCCGCGCCGGGCGGGACGCTGCCCGCAAAGCTGGCCGCGCTGAAGGCAAGATCCGCGTCCTGCTGCATGGCGGCCGACTTCGTCTGCAGGCTGTGCAGCAGGAACTCCACGACGGACAGCCGCCCATCGAACGGCAGCTCGCGCAGCGCCCCAGCCTCCGGGCTCGCGGTGCCGGTCAGAATTTCTTCGAGCGGAAGCTGCGCGGCATAGCGCCGGAACAGATCGTAAAACGTGGCGAAGCCGGCAGCCGCCTCCTGCGCGTGCAGATATTGCTGCATCTGCGCAAGCGTGCAGGGATAGCCCAGCGCCTCGTAGGCGAGCAAAAGCGCAGAAAGCTCCTCCCAGCCGCGGGCCGTGGCGAACTCCCCTGCCGCGGCGCTCGCGCTGCAGAGGAAAAAGTGCTCCGGGTGCAGCCGCAGATAGCTCAGCACGGCCGGATGCACGCCGCTGGCGGCAGCGTAGGGCTGCCAGGCGGCAAGACTCGGCTCGAGCTCGATGCAGCGCACGCGGTCGAGCGTCGCCATGTCGAAGCTTCGGGCCGACTGGTTGTAGCGCGGCGGGTTGCCCGCGGCCACGATGAGCCAGCCCTCCGGCAGACTGTGCACGCCGAAGGTCTTGTTCTGCAGCATCTGCAGGATCGCTGGCATGAGCGTCTCGGACACGCAGTTGATCTCGTCGAGGAACAGGATCCCCTCGCGCAGGCCGGTCTTCTCCATCTGCTCGTAGACGGAGGCGATGATCTCGCTCATGGTGTATTCCGTGGCGCGGAAGGTCTTCCCTGCCGCCGTGCGACCCACAATGACGGGTAGGCCGAGCGCGCTCTGGCGCGTGTGGTGCGTCATGGTGTAGGCAGCGAGGCCGATGTGCTCCTCCTGCGCCAGCTGGGAAAGGATCGCGGTCTTGCCGATGCCCGGCGGGCCCATGAGAAGGACCGGCCGCTGCATCCTCCGCGGCATGCGGTACACGCCGTCCTCTGTCTTGGCCGTGTAGGCCCGGATGGTCCGCCGCAGCTCCTGCTTCGCCTGTGCTATATCCATCGTTCGTCTCCTTTCGGCGCTTCGGCCTCCAGAATCAGTTTCTCCGCCCATGCGGGCAGGTCGATATCGTCATACCGGTACCGGAGCATCACGAAGACCGCCCGGTACGCGGGCGGCACATCCGGAAAGACCCCGTAGCCGTCGGTAAAATACAAAAGTCCCGGCAGGTGCGCAAATTCCCCGCGCTCCACCAGCCCGTCCACATAGCGGAAGGCCGGGCGGAAATCCGTCCCGCCGCCGCCGTGGAGCGTCATGGTCCGCAGCCAGTCGGTCAGCTCCGCGAGGGTCGTCAGGCGGGTATCCTGCTGCACCTCGCAGTCGCATTCGAGGATGTGCAGGTTGAAGCGCTCAAAAAACAGGTCCTCCCGCGTCAGGATCCCCGCCAGCTCCCCCAGAAACGCCGCGCAGAGCGAGCGCGAGCAGGACGCGGACGTGTCGATCACGACGGCAAGCTCACGCAGGCGGCGCTCCTCCGAATATTCCAGCGGCTCGATGAGCGGCATGCCGCCGTAGTGCTCCAGACCGTAGAGATACCACGCGTACTGAAATTCGTCGCCGGAGACATGGCGGTTTTCCCGCATCTCGGAGCATTCGCGCAGCAGCGCCGCAAAGGCCCGGCTGCCGCGCGCATCCGGGCGCACGGCGAAGGCGGCGTTCCCGCTTCCGCTGCCGATCACGGGCTTCGGCGGCAGCGGGTCCGGCAGCTTCCGGCCGAGCGCCTGCCAGCCCGTCTCCGCACCGCCGTCCGCGGTCTTCGGCGCGGAAGCAGACGCGGAGAGCTGCCAGAGGCGGTGGTCGTCCAGGTAAAACGCGGCCTGTTCCTCCGCGGTCAGCGCGTCCGGCTGCTCGAGCAGCAGCGCGTAGATCGCCGGGGCGCGGACCGCCCGCCTCGCCTGCAGCTTGCAGCGGGCGGAAAAAGCCGCAGGCGTCTCCGGCTCCTGCGGCAAAAGCGCGTGCCGGACGAGGCCGACCGCCAGATCGCAGGCCGTATCCCAGAGCGCCCGCGCTCTCCCCTGCCGCCCCCACGGGTGGCCGAGCATGAGGTGCAGCAGCAGATGCAGCGTCAGCCGCTCCGGCAGATCGCTTTCCGCAAGGAATTCCCGCCGCAGAAGCCCCGGGGCAAATACGGCGGCTTCGCCGTCGGTCCCGGCGGGGTCCACATCGCCCTCACGGCAGGTCAGCCTGCCCAGCGGCAGCGCAAGCGACGGCAGCTTCGCATACAGCCCGCCGCGCACAATGGAAAAGATCCGCTCCTCCGCCGTCATCCGCCCACCTCCTTTTTCTTTATTGTATCAATTCCCCGCAAAAATGCAATCCGCCATTTTTCTTCTTTACTTTCCGCCCCCGGTCTGCTATACTATATGGGCAGTTAAATATGCGCCCGTAGCTCAGCTGGATAGAGTGACAGACTCCGACGTTTCTGCCCCATTCGGCTGAGAGAATCCCAAAGCCGTTGATACGACTGGACTTTTCGGGTGTGAGAGCGTTTTTCCGCTTGTTCCTTGACTACTGTTTGACTACCAATTTCAAAAAGCGATGACCGGCACTTCGCCGTTTATCTCATAAATGCGCCCGTAGCTCAGCTGGATAGAGTGACAGACTCCGACGTTTCTGACCCATTCGGCTGAGAGAAGCCCAAAGCCGTTGATACGGCTGGACTTTTCGGGTGTGAGAGCATTTTTCCGCTTGTTCCTTGACTACTGTTTGACTACCATTTTCAAAAAGCGATGACCGGCACTTCGCCGTTTATCTCATAAATGCGCTCGTAGCTCAGTTGGATAGAGTGACAGACTCCGACTCTGTAGGTCGCACGTTCGAATCGTGTCGGGCGTACCATAAAAATACCCACCCCACCGGGGTGGGCATTTTTATATAGAAATGTTCAAATTATCTGTTTTTACTGCGTAGCGCAACCGGACAGAGCTTTTCGGAAAATAGCTCAGATCTCCAAGCTGCTTTGCATAATCTGGCTGGCGGCTTTCTTGTTCTTATCGAACGCGTGGGTGTAGATATCCAGCGTGGTCGATGGTTGACTGTGTCCGAGAAGCCCCGCAACCGTACCGACATCCGTGCCGCTGGCGATGAACAGGCTAGCCGCCGTATGGCGCAGACTGTGGACGTTCAGGTCGGTCGGAAGATCGTTTGCTTTGAGGATTTTCTTAAAGCGCCAAGTGAACGTTGACGGTGTCACCGGGAGTTTCATGCCTTTTCTGCGAAACACATAATCGTCTTTCATCTGCTTGCGTCGGTCGTAACACTCTGTTTCCGCTGCGCAGAAGGCTTCGTATTCGCGCAGCAGGCTTTCCATTTCGGCGGAGAAGTACACATAGCGATTGCCAGCTTTCGTTTTCGGAGCCTTTACGATGATCTCGTCGCCGGTCGTTTTGACCGCGTTCCGGCAGACGTGGATGCTGCGTTCGGCGTAATTGATGTCCTCCCACTTGAGCGCACAGCACTCGCCGCGCCGCATCCCCGTGGCGATGATGAGCTTGAAGTACGCTTCGTAGAGAATGCTTCCGGCTTCCAGTGCCTTGATGAGCTTTTTCACGGTCTCATCATCCGCGATTTTCTTTTCCTTCTTCTGACCGGCGTATTTGTAGGTGCGCCACGCCGGGTTGTGATCCAAATAGCCGCCCTCCATCGCGTCGGAGAGGATGCCGCACAGGCAGCTGTGGACACCCTCGACCGTCGCTTCGGAGAGCGGCTTTCCGTTGGCTTTATTCTTTTGCTTGCGCAGCTTTGCATACAGGCTGCGGAAGTGTTCGGGGCGCAGATCGACCAGCTTGTAGCTGCCGAGATACGGTTTGAAGCGTTCAATATCCTGCTTCTCGCGCACGAGTGTAGACTTTTCCAATTTGTCAGGAGCAATGGTTTGCAGCCAGATCTCGGTGTACTTCTCCAGCGTGATCGACCGGTCAATGTCCGGGTTCATCTTCTTGCAGCTCATCTCGAACAGCATCGCCTGCTTCTGCAACCACTTCTCCGTCTGCTTTGGCGTAAGGTCTGTGGACGGCTTGACCGTCTTCTGCTGCGGATTGCGCCGCCGTCTGTCGGGCGTGTAACCCATCGAGACGACAAGCAAATAACTGTTTCCGCGTTTTCTGATACTTGCCATTTGTGATTCCTCCTGTTTCGCTCAGCACGGCTGAGATTTTGTAACAGCAACAATACCAGAAAAATCAGGAATAGCGAGTAGATTTTGAAGATTCTACGAAACCAACAATTCCAGATTGGGTGTTGCAAACAGACTATTACTCATGCATTTCGCAGCCTCCTGCTTGAGCTGCATCTGCGGGTGGCAGTAAGTACGTTCGAGGAAGGACGTGTCGCCGTGCCCGGCGAGGTCTGCAACCGTATTTTTATCCACGCCTTCGTGCAGAAGTGTCGAGACAAAAAAGTGGCGCAGGGTGTGCAGGTGATAGGTTTTCGGCAGACCGATTTCCGCGAACAGGGCTTTCAGGTGCTTGCTGAACGTGTCCGGGTGGATGGGAGTGCCGTCGTCTTTTGTGAAAATGTATTCCGGGAACGGGATACCATGCTCATCGCGGAGTCTCATTTTGCGATAGCAGAACCCGCGCAGCAGACTGAACATTTCTTCGTTCATCGAAACCGTCCTGGTTCGTCCATTCTTGGTTTTGCCCTCTTGCACACCCTCGCCGGAAACAGTGCTGCGGGAATGCTGGACAATGATGTAACCCTCATAACTGCCGGTCACGATCACGTCTGACCAGCGCAGGGCGCACAGTTCTCCGCGGCGCATCCCCGTGTTGATGGCAAGAAAGTAGAACAGTTGGAAGACCGGTTCTTCATAGCAGAGGGCGGAGAGAAATTTCTGCATTTCTTCCATCGTTGGAATCTCCTGCGCTTTGCGCTCGGCATCTGGTAAGTCAATCATACGTGCAGGATTTTTCTCAATGATCTCGTTGCGTTTCGCATCACTGAGAACTGCTGATACGACGGTCAGGTATTTCTGCACCGTTTTTTCCTTGATCGGTTTTCCGCGATGGGTGCGCTTGCGGAGCTTCGCCAGCAGATTTTCCAGCGCGATCGGGCGCAGCCGGTTCAGCTTGATCGCTCCGATCTCCGGGAATACCGTTTCGAGCGAACGGCGGTAGAAGGCCAGCGTTCCGGGCGCGTATTTCGTCTGCCGCTCCAGCCAGCCGCGGGCGTAGGTTTCAAATGTCATTTCGCCGTCCTCGCTATAGCCCTGCTTGAATAGGCGCTCCAACCGCTCGGCTTCGTGGTAGACATACTGCTCGACACCGCGCTTTGGTACAGAATCCGGCACCTGAATCGTTTTCGCCTTGCAGATTTTACGTCCGTCCGTGCGGTAGCCATTGCTGATGGTGATTTTATATTTCCGTTCAGATATCTGCTTGATGCTTGCCATAAATCTCCCCCTACATCTTTTGTTCCATATCCCAATCTTCATGATCGTCCTCGGCGTGACCGAGGGCGGTTTTCTTTTGCTGGAGCTTTTTGCGGCGCTTGCTGTCGATGTGCGGCGGCGTGGTCGTTCCGTCGTGCGCCGGCGCATCATCCGTCATCTGCTCCACAGCACAGCCAAGGCGCACAGCGCCACGCACAAGATCACCGCTGTAATCGAGACCCACGCGCACGTCCGGATTTTCTTCCGCGTCTCCTGCACCGTATTCGAAAGCTGCTTCTTCGTATCGTTCAGGATCGCGGTCAGGGAGAGCTTTGTATTCTCTGTCAGCGCCTTGCAGTTGGAAGAATACCTCTCGTTCAGGTTCCCAGCCTGTCTCGCAAATTCTGCCGCGCTCATCTGCATCTCGGTCAGGACTTCCTGCACTTCTGCTTTCGTCAGAAGCATCTTCAGGTCTGCGTCCAACTGCATCTGCTGCCGAAACAGCCTGTCCTGCATTTCGAGCATCGCCTTCCAATTCCGCTCCGTGACCATCACGCCGGTTTCCAACTGCTGCGCCTCGTTCATCGACCGCCGATGCAGGGCTTGAAGTTCCTCCGGTGATTTTCTCTGTTCTGTATCCAAATTCCGCCTCCATATTTTCTTTCAGGTATTTTTCTATATGTAATTTGTTGTCACGGCATTTGCGTCCGTCTGGTGTGATATAGGTGATATTCTTCCGGCTGTCCGTCCAAGTTGCCGAGTAACCCTCCGAGCGGAGCAGCGCCAGAAATTCTTCACGATTTCCGGCACAGCGCATACAATCGTCGATCACGCGCATGAGTTCAAACTTCCAGCTCTCGCCTTTGGACGCCGTGTAGTATTCTGCGTTGGACATTCCACGCGACTGCCGCTGGTCATCCCTCTGAAATTTCGGCAGTCCCAGTTCTTCACAGATCTGGTCGTTGCGAACGCGCAGCTCCTGAATCTGCTCATCCGCCATGTGTACTTTCTTTCCCGTCTCGAAGTTCACGCTGTTGATGATACAGTGGGAGTGAATGTGTTCACGGTCAACGTGGGTGCAGACCAGCACCTCGCAACCTTCAAAATATCCTGCCAACCGCCGAGCTGCTTCGTGCGCCGTGCGCGGGTCAACGTCAGCGCCTTTCGGAAAACTTTGCACCATGTGGTAGAACATCACGCCGCCGTCTTTATGGTGCAGCAGCTTCGTACTCAGAAACTCATCGAACGCTGTTTCCGGCTGACAGCCAATGCCGCTGACGAGCTGCTGTCCATCCCAGAGCGTTTTATTTACCTGTGACACATACCGCATCACGCCTTTCAGGCATCTGCGCGTCTGCGTCCTCTTTTTGTAGTTCACGAAATGGACGATTGCGATCTTGGCGCACCTCCCTCCTGTATCTCCCGCAGAGCAGGGTTGATCTTGGCGAACGCCAGCACAGCGGAGTCCAGATTGGCGAACTGGACTTTTCCCATATTCGCCAGCACCGCCAGCTGGTTGAGATTGTTGCCGATGGCTTTCTGCTGCCGCAGGACTTCCTTCAAGCCGTCCAAAATCACGATCCGTTTTCCAATGCAGCAGGTTGTCACATAATCGCTCTGGGTCATGTGCGCCTGCGCCGCTTTTCGGCGGATTGTCTCTAAATCCTGTTCCGAGATCCGAATGCTGAATTGCTTGTCTTTTTTCATGTTTCCTCTGTTTCTATTGAAGTGGGTGTGGGCTGCTGCCCGCAAACAGCATTTGGCAGGACGCCGGGACACCGGCGACTAGCCAAATGCGATGCTGGCTCCTTCGTCGGCACAAGCTCCATATCCCTCGCCCCGCCGCAAGCGGCAGGTCTCGTCCATTCCGCTGCGCCTCCTCTCAAAATCGCAATCGCGTTGCTGGATTGCGATTTTGTTATTTTCGCACGTCGGCGCAATGTTGGCTTTTGCACCGCTGCCGCACACACTCGCAGGCTGGGTGGAAAGCCGCACACAGTGGCGACACGCGCCTCACGGCGCGGTGCAGGCGCTCGGTACGCCCACAGGGTCGATCGTGCCGATTGTTTTCACGGGCAGAAAATCGGCACTATCGGCACGTTTGAGGGAAATCCGCCGTTTGCCGTTGCTACGGTAGGTATCCGCCAGAATCCCATTTCCCCTTAGAGCCGCAACGCTTTCCCGCACCAGTCGGGTGATCTTTTTCGGCGTGATACCGAGACTGCCGTCAGGGTCGATCTTTGTGGACAATGCCGATGGTGAATCGAGATATTCGGAATCGGCACGGAGCAAGTCAGAGAGAAGATATACGAGTTGAAGCGCAGAAATCTTAGAAGCGCTGCTGCAAGTTTTGCTGTCTGCAAGCAGCTTCCAGACGTGATCGTCCTCGCCAAGCTCCAACTTTAACGTTCGATCCGGGATGTCGCGCCCGGTGCAATGCAGGGAGGCAATGTTGGCAAGACGAGAGTTTTTCTGGAGAACAAAGGTCGAATCTGCCGCGCCGCTTAAGCCAGTCGAACCGGAGATCATGTTCATCGGATCGTCATCATGGAGTTTTCTCAGATGATGAATCAATAGGATTGCAATGTGCTGTTTGTCCGCAAGATTCTTGAGCAAACCGATGTCCTGATAGTCATTTGCGTACAAATTGCTGTCACTGCCCGCGCTGCGGACACGCTGTAATGTATCGATCACAACAAGCTTTGTGGTCGGATGCTCCGTCAAAAACTGCTCGATCTGTTGTTCCAACCCGTGCTTGAGTGTGTCAGCCATAATCGCAAAATGCAGCGTCGGCGGTGCGTCCTCGGTCAAATCAAAGAGCCGCGACTGGATGCGCCGGTAGGAATCTTCCAAACTGAGATACAGAACTTCGCCCTGCGTCACCGCGAAATTCCAGAGCGGCTGCCCCTGCGAAACGCACAAGCAGAGCCACAGTGCCAGCCACGATTTGCCGATCTTCGGTGCGCCCGCGAGGATGTGCAGGCCCTCTGGGATAAGCTCATCTACCAGAAACGGCACCGGTGAGTATGGCGCTCTCTGTAACTGTTCAGCGGTCATGGTTTCGAGTTTCTTCATTTGTTCACTTCCTTTCGATTTTATTTGTTATAGATACATTATCTACAAAGGAGGCGCACGTGCATGGGCGTTTTGGGAAAAGAATTATTGGAGTTTCATCGGCCGCGCATCAATACGAGGGTGGAGTTCGGCGCTTGCGGCTATTGGGTCGAATCCCATCCGACGATGCAGCCCTACGGCGCTGTGCTGACGGAAATTCTGAATCTTGATGCTGTGCCGTTTCAAGAATTATTGGATCAATATCGGAAGACCGTTGCAGAAAAGGATGCAGAGCAGGCAGCGCGGGCGTTTCAGGCGGTGACAAATGGATTTGCATCTTTACCGCTTTACCGCCTGTATTGGAATGACGTTCAGCTGTTTGCAAGCATGGATGTGCGTGAATTATTCGTGGGAGAAGCGCAGGAAGCGTTCCGTGAATATGTGATGCAGGACGATACGCTGCCGCGGTTCATGCAGGAGCAGCTGGATGCCATCTGGCTGATCCAAGATCGCTATGCGTGGTTCCTGGATAGCATCTTTGCGGGCAAGCCGTTTGAAAAGAAAAAGGGTCAGAGAAAAACTTCTCTGGCACAGCAGATTGAGAAAAAAGGCTTGGAGCCGTTCGTCAGAGGCGTCAGCCTTGGCGCAGATTCGAAGGTGGACGCGCCGAAGGTAAACGCGCAATTCTGCATCCGCGGCACCGGGCGCGAGGCGGAGGTGGTCGAAAAAATGTACTTTGACCAGCTGCTGGATTTTGTCTATGTGGAGTTCATGAAGGGGCTGCAAAAGGGATTTGTGCCGAAGCGCTGCGCCAACTGCGGGCGCTGGTTTTTGCAGGCGCCGGGCGCGACCTTTGCCTATTGCGCCGGTCCTGCGCCGGAAGACCCAGGTAAAACCTGCCGGGAGATTGGCGCGGTCAGCAGCTTTAAGGACAAAGTTGCGAACAATGAAGTCTGGCAGGTGCAGCAGCGGGCATACAAGAAATACTACGCGCGCACGATGCGGAAGGATATGACCACGGCCGAGTTCGAGGCATGGACGCGCGACGCGGAGCAAAAGCGGGACGCCGCGCTGGAACCGTATGCACGCGCAGAAAGTGAGGAAGAACGGCAACGCATTGCGGCTGAACTGGAGGAAAAACTCAACAGGCTGTGACGCATCGCTTTTGCTTATCTCCTACTTGAGTATTTCTTCCAACACCGCATAAAATACAAGTAAATTCTGCGCAGAAAAAGTCCCGGCAAGCCATCGGACGATGGTTTACCGGGACTTCGTGTTTCGGCTGATTACGATTTTGTTTCTTCCTGCTCCTGCAGTTTTTTCTCCAGCGCAGACTGCTTTGCAAGAATGGCATTGACCTTATCATAAAGATCTTCGATCATGATCTCGGTTTTGAGATTGACCTTGTAATCATTTTCCGCGCGGCGGCGGTCCTTTTCCTCCTGCCGGTTCTGGCTCATCATAATGAGCGGCGCCTGGATCGCCGCGACGCAGGACAGAACCAGATTCAGCAGGATAAACGGGATACGGGTCAAAGGCGTTCGAAGCTAAAATCGTGTTGACGACCATCCACAAGAGCAGTACGCCCGTAAACGCAAAGATAAATGCCCAGCTGCCCGCAAATTTTGCGATCGCATCCGCTGCACGCTGCCCGAGGGTGTATTTTTCCGCGGTGGGGCTTTCGGAGATCTTGCTGTCTGCCAGCAGGTTTAGAACTTCCTCGTCCGACATATCGTGCCGGATGTCCTTGAGGACTTCCTTCAGGAGCTTTCGGTTTTCTTTCATTCGCCTTCCCCTTCTTTCCGGGATTTTCTTCATTATACTCCGCTCCCCCCGACGCGTTCAAGCCGCTCGTCCGGCACGGGCGCTGGGGCTGTCTGCCGCGAAGCAGGAAAATGCCCGGAGGCAGAAGGCCTCCGGGCAGATTCTGTGACTGAGAACGTTACGGCGTATAGCTTCTGACCAGGACAGTCAGCTCGCCGTGTTCGATGGTCGCCAACGTGTTGTTGGCGGTAAAGCCGGGTTCAGACGCAGCCAGCTCTGCAAGGTCAGCTGCGGCATACGTCTCGTCCGGATGCTCGAGGTCGGAGTTGTCCATCAGGACAAAGCCCTCGGCAACCGGCACGGTGACCTTGCCGAGCTCGTGATACGATTTTGTGTCATCCAGACCAACGGCGTAGTAGACACCCGAATCGTCGCTCGTCAAATCGACGCCGCCCTGCTCCAGACCTCCGTTGATGGTGACAAAGCCGTTCTCGTCCTCTCTGGACGTGACGACCATGTCCTTGCCGTCCACAACGATCGTATCGCCAACAGCAAGCTGCGCGATATCGACCATGTCATAGAGGTCGTAATCATAGACCGTCAGCGTGAGTTCCGTTTTGCCGTCGGTTCGGAAATGTCGTCTGCGCCGAAGCTCGCCGCGACGGTCGCATCGGTCAGCGCACTTCAGATCAAGGCTTTCTGCCAGCGGCTCGACGCGCTTTGCCTCCTGTGCGGGCTGCTGCTCTTCCGAAGCCTGTTCTTCTCCCGCCTGTTCAGAAGCGTCCGGCTGCCCGGTCGTTTCTGCGGCAGGAGTGTCCTGCGTATCCGGAGCTGTCTGTCTGGCCGCGCAGGCACTCAGCGCCAGCACCGATATGGCCAGCAGGATCGCCAGTACTTTTTTCATAAGTCAAACTTCCTTTCCCCACGGGGTGTTCCGCTCTTTCGAACTGCTGTCAGTATGACAGAAAGTTGTAACGAAATCTTGCTGGAACTGTAACCGCATTATGAATTTTCGGCTGGCATCTGCGGCGACCAGATGGGTTGGGACGCAATGAAGTCAGATATCTTTGCAAAAACAGAAATACGGCTTGTTCAGCGCTTGCCGAGACAAGACTGTTGAAATCTGTGGCCGTGCCGTTTTGGAAAGGCAGGGCATAATTATCTGCGGAGCATGACCTTTGCGCAAAACAGACCGTCCTGATAGGTGACTGTACTCACCCCACCGGATTTTTCTGCGATATGGCGGACGGACTGAAGCCCGACACCGTCTCCTTTTCGCTTGGAGGACAGAAATACCCCGTCTTTTTCCCGGATAACTCCATCATACGTGTTCTCAACCTGAATCAGTACCAGACTGTTTCCATGCAGATAGGCGGTCAGCTCGATTCTGCGTCTGGCAGGTGCAGTACGCAGGCTGGCTTCCTAGCGCATTTTCCAGCAGATTCGAGAGGACCAGGCACAGATCGATCTCGTCTACAGGAAGACATTCCGGCAGATCGAGCTGTACGGAAAATGGGATCTGCTCCCGCTTCGCAAGTGCGCAGTAATAGCCGACGACGCCGTCTGCCGCCCGGTTTTCACAGAAATGCAGCTCCAGACTCGGGATTCTGGAAACTGCGCCGGAAAGATAGGCTTTGATCTTTTCAAGATTCCCTTCTTCTGCAAGGGCGGCGAGCTGACATAGCTGGTGGCGCAGATCGTGCCGCGCCTGCCGGGCTTCCTCAATGGCAGCTTTCAGGCTCTCATAGCGCTGCTGCTGCATGGAAAGCAGCTGGTTTTCTTGCTGCAATCTCACATTCCGGTTGATGCTGATCGCCATCAGAAGGAAGATTGCGTTGAAGAAAAGCATCAAAAACAAAAGTACGATGCTGATCACAAAATACCCCTGCAAAACACGCCCGGTATAGAGCGTGTCCGCATACTTGGGGATCATAAACAGATTCAGCGCAATGAACACCAGCGGCAGCACCCAGAACACATACCAGGTCTGCGCAAAATTTTCGTCCTCGACCATCCTCCGCACGCTGTGCGTCGCAGGATAATAGGCGATGGCGGCAAACAGCCAGCAGATCGCATGATAGCAAATCGCAGACCGCAGACAGAACCATGGCGCAGCCTGCGCCTGCGGCAAACCGGCCAGCATAGCGGCGTTGATCGCTCTTGAAAGGCTGTTGATACAGGCAAATACCGCACAGACGGACAACGCAATCGTTCCGGATTTCCAAAGCGAGATCCGGAGCGTTTTTATGTAGATCACGACTGCAAGCAAGGTTAGGCCTGCAAGCATCGGCGCAGTCGGCATGCGGCGCGCATAGCACACCACGCCTCCGGCGGCGCAAAGCAGCGCAAGCAGCGGAACAAGCCACAAAACAAGCTTTGACAGCGGCTGCTTTAAGCTGGATTTTACCGGGAAGTAGGCAAGCAGCATGCCGGGAATCACCACGCCGAGCTCCAGAATTGGACGCAGCAGCTCCATTATACCATCCGCCCCCTTTGAAGCAGGAACTCCATAAATGCCTGCCGGGCGCTTTTCAGAAGGTCCTGACTGACAAACACGCGGCTTCCGTCCGCCATGCGGAAGGCGGCGCCTTCCAGATCCTTCGCGTGTTCCAGATTTACGATCACGCCGCGCCCGCACACAAAAAAGCGTGTGTCATCCTTTAGTGGGGAGATGAACGACTTGAAGGGTTGGCGTGTGGCAAGCGTCTTTTGAACCGTCGTATGGACGTAGATCATGTGGGCAAAATGCTCGGCATAGACAATATCCCGATACCGCAGCCGGAACTCGCTCCCGTCTACCCGCAGTGTCATAAATTTCTCCGGCTGCGGTACGCGGGCAAGCAGCTCGTCCGTCAGCGCATCGATGTCCTCCTCGGTGAAGGGCTTGACCAGATAGTGCAGCGCCCGGACCTGAAATCCCTCCAGCGCATGATCGGTGGAGGTCGTGGTAAAAACCAGCAGACAATCCGTATCGGTTTTGCGCAGCTCTTTTGCCGCCTCCATGCCTGTCATGCCATTCATATAGATATCCAGAAATGCGGCAGTAAAGGGGGCTTTCCTTACTGCTTCCAGAAATTTCCCGCTGCTTTCGTATTCCAGAATATCTGCCTGCACATTTCTCCGGTGAAGCTGCTGCTCCAGCCGGTCTTTCAGCAGTGCACGTTCCGCGGCAAGATCGTCCACAATCGCAATTCTCATGCAGCGAATTCTCCTTCCTCTTCCTGCACATATTCAAATCCAAAGTGATTATATCACAGAGCGTCAAGGTTGGAGAAGCCACAACCCCGGAATTCGTGCCATAATCGTCCCTTTCGTGCCACGGCGCTTGAAAGACCGGCAGAACCTTTTTATACTGAGCGTAAGCAAGGCGTCAAATTGGATTCAGGAAGGAGGGCGGTCTGTGTATCGTATTGCCGTACTGGCAGAACAGGAAGCGGAGCGGCAGCGCTATGCCGAACAAATCACCCGGTTCTGTGAATCGAAGGGGCTGTTTCCTCAGGTCGTGCAATATGACGACCAGGAACGCTTTTTTGAAGCGGCGCAGAAAGATGCTCCAACCAATGCTGTCATTGCACTCTCCGGGGTGGCAGGGCTGAATGCAGCGGAGCACCTTCGTTCCTTATGTCCTGTGTGCCGGATGATCTGGTGCAGTGATCTTGATTTCTCGCTTCACGCCTTCCGACTGCGGGCCGATTATTTCCTGCTGAAGCCCGTTTCTGAGGAAGCGTTTCAACTGGGACTTTACACCTGGCTCGCATAAAACCCCAACAAACTGTATGAAAAATAAATAAACGGAGGATAGTTTGATGAAAATGGAAAAAGTATTACGTTCTGCGCTGCTCCTGCTGCTGGCTGCTGCGCTCTGCCTGAGCATGGCAGCCTGTACACAGACGCCAGCCGAGTCTTCCCCGGTCTCTGAAACGCAGACGCCCGAAACGGCCGCATCAGAGGAAGCCTCGCCGGAGGATGATATGCCGGAGGACGCTGGCACAGAGGAGACCCCGGCGTCCGACGCATTGTCCTCTGCACTGCCGGTCAAGACGCTGCGCGCCAAGCGTGTCGACGAAAACCCCTATATGGCAAAGAGCGACGCTAACATTCACCACGACGGCTACAATACCGACTCCACGGATGAAGTTCTGCCGCTCGGCATCTACCCGGAAATCAACGTTTCCTATGAGAAAACCAACGCGAACGCTTCGCCTGCCATTTACTTTGACAGCTATGGCCACGCGGTCGTGCCGTTGCTCGGCGGCATCGCCATCCGCGACCTGAACGCAAAGGAAACCACGACGCTGGGCTATTTCTCCCCGAAGCAGCATGACGGCGGAGGTTACGTCATCCAGAGCTCCTATACGTTCTTGGACTCGGAAAACCGCATCGTCTGCCCCACCAGCAACAACCATGTGCTGATGCTGCGGGCAACTGATGAAGCAGGAAACATCCTGCCGGAGTTTGAAAAGGTACTGGACATTGACATCAAGGCGGCAGCCGAAGCTGCGCTCGGCAAGGAGCTGACGCAGAATCTTCTTTCCGTGGTCTTTGACTACGACGGCAACCTCTGGTTTGCCACCGGCGGCTTCCGCATCTATCCTGAGCGGCAGCAGCAGGGCGTGCTCGGCTACATTGCGAACTCTGCGATCGAAGCGATCCTGAACGGGGAGCAGACCGATCTTTCGAAGGCCGTCTTCGTCTATGAGCTGGCGCTCGGTGAGGGTGCAGAAAACGGCATCGCCGCCTCCAAGGACGGCGCGGTCATCCTGACGAACCAGAACTGCTATCTGCTGCGCGCGAATAATGGTGTCGAAGCCGTCTGGTGCACGCCGTATGAGGGTGTCGGCGCAAAGGTCAGCGGCGAGGGCGACAAGACCACCGGCGGCGGTCTTGCATGGGGCGGCGGCTGCTCTCCGTCACTGACGCCGGAGCTTGTGATGTTCACCGACAATGCTGACCCCGTCAAGCTGCTGGCTCTGGATATGAAGACCGGTGAGATCGTTGCAAGTCTGCCGGTGCTGGACGATTTGCCCGGGGGCTATCAGGTGGCGGTTGAAAACTCTGCCATCGTCTATGACGACAGCGAGGGCACTGTCAGCACCATCGTGTGCAACTGGTTCGGCGCAGGCAACGCAGGCCTTGCCGACCCCAACAACGACTCCTCAATTCAGAGCTATGCCAACATTTATGACCAGAACTGGTTGATGAAGGGCAACTGCATGATCGCGCCCGGCGTCGAACGTGTCGATACCATCAAAACCGATTCCGGCTATGAGATGAAGAGCATCTGGTCTCGAAACGACCTGAGCGACACGTCGATTATGAAGCTCTCCACCGCGACGGGCTATGTCTACGGCTACGTGCAGGATCTGACCACCGGTATGTGGCAGTACATCATTCTGGACTTTGAGACCGGCGAGACCGTCTTCACGATGGACGTCTCCAACAAGTTCGGCTACAACAACATGGCCATCGGCATGTACGCCGGCAACAGCGGCAACGCACTCTACTGCCCGACGGGCTATCTGGAGCTGCTGCGCCTGCAGGACCGCTTTGTCTACCTGCCCGAGCTGCCGTACCGTGAAGTCGACCTCGACCAGGCGGCGAGAAATGTTCTTTCGCAGGAACAGTTTGCGCTTGACGGCGGCGAAGGAGAAGTCGCGAGCTGGCGCAATACCGTCACAGTCGAAAATGTTCATCCCAATACGACGGTCGCATTCCGGATGAACAATCTTTCCGGAAGCGCCGCTGAACTGAAGCTCTATGGCTACGGTGCAGACGGAAAGCTGGCGGAGGTCGGCAATGAGCTGTGGTCGATCACGGATGAGACAGGCGCTGCCGTAGATACCCTGTCCGATGGCACACTGTATGAGCTGCGTGTGAGCATCGCAGACGGCGGTGCGCTTGATCTGAGCGAGGCGGAAAAGGAGATCAAAATTTCCGTTGTGCTTGCAAAGTAAGGCTCAATCATAACCACCGGCACTGAGCTGGTTGTTTTCTTGATACAAAAAGGCTCCGGCGCCAAAAACGCCGGAGCCTTTCTTCAAATTTGCGTCTTAAAATTGCGAATCAATCTTGCAAGTAGGAATATCGAAGGATGAAAAAATGCGGCATTTTCCTGTTGCCCGATGCGTGCTATCTCTCTGAGCTCAATGTTCCCGGCAAACCGAACCGGACAAACCTTGGAAAATGTGCTGCAATACGAAGATTTCTTTCCACACATCCAAACGAGAATCTGCCGATCCTCATGCCATACCGCAATCAGCGTGCTCTTAGGGTGTATCTGAAAACTCCCAACGCACCCGGACAGCGGGCCTTTTAGCGGTGCGCCGTGTCATTTTTTCCTTGAATTACGTCAGTATTCCTGCGAAAAAATGTCTTGCGCAACGCAAAAATCCCTCGCTGCCGGTCACATCATGAGTTTTCAGATACACCCTAGCAGCAATGTCATTAAGATAAGACTGCACAAAGCGCAAGGCAGCTGCCACAAGTAAGCGAAAAGGTCTATTTTTGTGGTAGCAGCCCTTTTTGCGCATGACAAAAGCAGATGTCCAGAGGACATCTGTAATTACGTAATATTGTAAGTTGTTTTAAGAAAACCGGTATTGGAAAGCTACAGCGGAAACAGGGTTTTGATAACGCTTATATTGTCGCCCCGGCCTAATTGGCGACAGATGCTTAGACAATATTCCAAATATTTGAGCAGGCCTGATTTTCCCTTTCAGGAATTGTTTGCATACAAGCATAGCAACCGAAAAGTTGATTTGTTTTTCCTGTGGGACAGGTATTTTCCGTGCAATAAGCGAAGCATAATTATATAGGATCAATCGCACAAAAACCTCTTGCAGTAAAAAGTCCGTTTTCTTGCCATGCAGGCAAGATAGCCCAATGGTATATTTAAGTTCTCTAAAGGAATGTATATTCATCGCTGCACTCTTATATAAACTGGTCAAATTTTCTCCTTTGAGACATAGTTCAGTTGGATGGAGCCTTTTCGTGGACAAATAAAGGTTTACCGCTCATATTCCTCATATTCTTCTGCTCGAGATAGCCGCGCTCGTTATGCGCGATTCCTGCCCAATCGAGGATTGTTGACAATACAAATACTGGGTCATCGGCATATGCACCTTCTGCGATATGTTTATACTTTGCGATGCAGCCGACAATTGTGTCCTCCGTACAATCGCCATCTGGTCGCCGCGATCTGCGTCGCTTTCGGCATTTTGCACATCTAAGCGCTGTTTTCAGATACACCCTAGTGCAGAAACTTCTGGATGATTTCGAAGGACATGCATCCGTATTTCTTCTATCTGTGGCTGGAATGGAGCGATAGATTAAAACTGGCGACACCGGATTGCAAAAAATCCAATGAAGCTTCTGCCACACAGGGAACTGGCGCACGTTCCAGGCAATTTGGCGACTATGCATCAGCAAATCCAAACGCCTGCTCCAGACGGCGCTGGACGCAAGCATGACTGATGTCGACTTTTCCCTGCGCGGGTGCGTCTGACAAAGGATTTCCATGCGCATCTGCAAAGCTGCGGCAGATATTTTGCGCTCACGGTTCACGGCAGCACGGAATATTGTAGCCGCGTGTTCGATAGCCGTGGCCGCACCTGCAAGGAGGTCGGCGCTATGCGGCAGTATGTGCAAAGTCACGCACAGGACGAGTTGCTCAAAATCTATCGTCGTGAGTACATGCGCCGCTTCGCGCGGATTCGCGTAGGAAAAATTTAGCAGAAAGTATGTTCCGCGTGGAGTTAGGAAGCGCAGAAGGAAAAAGAGAAGTGCGAGAGCGGCCAAGATCTCACAGAGGAAATTTGTGCAGTGGCTGAAGCGGTAATACCAACATAAAACATACGGGACAAGGCAAGCTTGTCCCGCATATTCGTATTTGTGCTGTGCCCTTGAAAGCAGCGCCAGTCAAAGCTCCTGCGGCATCTGCCAGGCTTCGATATCGGTATGCAGCAGATGGTGAGAACGTTCGGACAGCGGCTTTCCGAGATACTCTTTGTAAAGCGCCTGCACATCGGGGTTTTCATGCGAGAAACGAAGGGGCATCTTGTAGTCAAGTCTCCACAGGACATTTCCGCGCGCCTCGGCGCACTCCTCGCCGTCGTGAATCGGCTGGCCGCCGCCACCTACGCAGCCGCCGGGGCAGGCCATGACCTCAACGAAGTCATACTGCACGTGGCCGGAGGCAATCGCCTCCATGAGCTTCCTGGTGTTGCCGAGTCCACTGACCACCGCCGTGCGGACCGTGCCTGCACCGGGAATGTCGAAACTCGCTTCCTTCCAGCCCTGCATGCCGCGCACAGCAGTAAAGGCATCGGGGTCCGGATTTTCACCGGTCACAAGATAGTACGCGCTGCGAAGCGCCGCGTCCATGACGCCGCCGGTCGCGCCGAAGATCACCGCCGCGCCCGTACCGGAGCCGAGCGGCGAATCGAAGCTGCTCTCCTCCAAGGACGCCGGGTCGATCATCGAGCAGCGGAGCATCCGCACGAGCTCGCGCGTGGTGATGACCACGTCGACATCGGGGCCGCCGCAGGCGTCTTTCATCGTGGGAAGCGCCGCCTCCGCCTTTTTGGACGTGCACGGCATGACGGAGATCACGCGAAGGTTCTTGGGGTCGACGCCGATCTTCTCTGCGAAATAGCTTTTGGCCACCGCGCCGAACATCTGCTGCGGCGATTTCGCGGTAGAGAGGTTCTTTGCAAACTGCGGGAACTGCCCCTTTACGAACCGCACCCAACCGGGACAGCAGGAGGTAAACATCGGCCAGGAATACACATCCCTGTGCGTAAAGCGCTCGATAAACTCGCTGCCCTCTTCCATGATGGTGAGGTCGGCGCTGAAATTGGTGTCGAATACATAATCAAAGCCCAGCTCCCGCAGCGCAGAGGCCAGAACGCCCGGCGCGGCCTGTTCGGGTGAGAGACCAAAATATTCTGTCCACGCCGTGCGGACAGCAGGTGCAACCTGTACGACGGTCGTGAGGGTGGGATCGGCGAGCATGCGGTAGACGTGGTCGGTATCGTCGCGCTCCTCCAATGCACCGACCGGACAGTGGGTCACACACTGGCCGCAATAGGTGCAGAGGGACTGGGAAAGGCTGTCCGCCTTTGCCGTACCGACGGTCGTCCGGGAGCCGGTGCCAACCAGATCCCAGATATGCACGCCCTGCACCTTATCGCACACCTGCACGCAGCGCATGCACTTGACGCAGCGGTTTTCAAAGCGCAAAATGGGCGCGGAGTAGTCGACCGGCGCCGGACGCAGCTTTTTCTGATAGGGCGCGCCGAGCAGATTATAGTCGTTGGCGAGCTTCTGCAGCTTGCAGTTGCCACTGCGCGTACACTTGACGCAGTTTACCTCGTGCTGGCTGAGAAGAAGCTGCAGATTGACGCGGCGCGTCATGCGCACCTTCTGAGAGTTCGTGTGGATGACCATGCCCGCATGCACCTCGTTGTCGCACGCGGCGACAAGCGTTTCCTGTCCCTCGACCTCGACCATGCAGATGCGGCAGGCACCGATCTCGTTGAGATCCTTGAGATAGCAGAGCGTCGGGATGTCGATATTGGCCGCGCGCGCGGCGTCCAGAATACTGGTTCCCTCTGGCACGCAGACGGTTTTGCCGTTGATCGTGAGTGTTACCATCTTTCGATTCTCCCTCCCTTGAAGATGCCGTAGCCGAAGTGGTCGCAGCGCAGGCAGCGTCCGCTCTCCGCGCAGGCCTCTTCGTGCGTCATACCGCATTCAATGTCTTCAAAATCACATTTGCGCTGGGCTGCCTCACGCTCTTTGGTGTTGACGCGGCCGCGCGCGGGGCAGACGTCCAGATGCGGCGCAGGGATCTGCACATCGGTACGGATCTCATGGTGGAAACCGAGCTGCTCGTCGATATTGGCCGCCGCGACCTTGCCTGCCGCGATGGCGCGGATGGCGGTGGCCGGGCCGGTCACGCAGTCGCCGCCGGCAAAGACGTTTTCCATGTTGTCGATCTGGCTGGAGCTTTCGGCCATAAGCGTTCCCCTTTTGATGGGGATGCCGGCCTGCTCAAAACCCGCGATCTCCACGCCCTGCCCGATGGCGACGACGATGATGTCCGCCGGAATGCGTTCTTCTGGCTGGTCTGCCGCGTCCGGGCGAGGCCGTCCGGACTTGTCGGCAAGGCCGATGATCTGCGGCTGCACCCAGAGGGCGGCGGCCTCGCACGCTTCGTTTGCCTCGATGCGCACCGGCGCAGAAAGCTCGCGGATCTCCGCACCCTCGGCAATTGCGCCCTGCACCTCGTCGGGAAGCGCGGACATATCCGCAATTCTGCGGCGATAGACGCAGGTGACGCTCGAAGCACCCAGACGGACGGAGCTTCTTGTCACGTCCATTGCGACGTTGCCGCCGCCGATGACCACGACACGCTTGCCGGTGAAGTCCGGCATCACATCATCACCGATGGCGCGCAGCATTTCGACGGCGGACATGACGTTCTTGCTGTCCTCGCCGGGAATGCCTGTCTTTTTGTCCGTATGCGCGCCGATGGCGACATACAGGCAGTCGTAGTCTTTATGGAGCTGCTCGAAGGAAATGTCTTTGCCGACGGTCACTTCGGTATGTACTTCCACTCCGGTGGACAGAATGGAGGTAATTTCCGCGTCCAGCTTTTCGCGCGGGAAGCGGTAAGCCGGGATGCCGTAGCGGAGCATACCGCCGAGCTGCTTCTTTTCCTCAAAAATTGTCACGCTGTGCCCCATGAGGCGCAGATAATACGCGCAGGAAAGGCCGCTCGGGCCGCCGCCGATGATGGCGACGCGCTTGCCGGTCGACTTCCCACAGGCAGGATTCGGAACATCCCCTGCGTGGTCGACTGCATAGCGCTTGAGGCCCCGGATATTGACGGGCGCGTCGACCATATTGCGGCGGCAGCGCGCTTCACACGGATGCTCGCAGATATACGCACAGGCGGTCGGCATGGGGTTATCCTTGCGAATCAGGCGCACGGCGTCTGCGTACCGCCCCTCGCGCACCAGCGCAACATAGCCCGGCACGTCCACGCCCGCAGGACAGAGCGAAACGCAGGGCACGGGGTTCTGCAGCGACGCGAGGCACCGGTGGTGCTGAACGTGGTTCACATAATCGTCCCGGAAGCCCTCAAAGCCGCTCAGGACCAGCTGCGCCGCGTCGCGGCCGATGGCGCAGTCGGCAGAGGCGACGATGGCGCGCGCCGTTTTTTCGATGGTGTCGATGGTCAGCATCGTACCAGTACCGTCGAGCACCTGCCCCATCAATATGCTCAGCTGGCCAAGTCCAATGCGGCAGGGCACGCATTTGCCGCACGACTGCGCGTGGCACAGCTGCAAAAATGTCAGCGACATATCGATCGGACACAGTCCCGGAGGACTGGACGCGATCCTGCGTTCCATGTCCTTGTAGAGGCGGTCAACGACCGTCTGGGCCTTGCTTGCGGTTTTGATATCCAATCTGCTCAAGGCTGGCTCCCTCCTTCTGCTTTTCTGATCTTTTTGTTCTATTTTTTGATATAAACAGCATTTTTTAATCCAAAAAAATCATAGCATATCCACCGGATACCGGTCAATACTTATCGATAAAATCTTATCAAACCGTTCATTCTTCTTTTGCGGACCGTCTATTCGTAATTTGATATGTCCCATTTCAAAAGCCGGAGGCAGCCCTGATACGCGCCGGAGCAGCGGCGTTATTTTGCGCCGCTGCTCGTTTTGTTTATTCAGCCTGTACGTTTTGCCCGGTATAGATCTTTGTGTCATCCTTATGAACTGTGTTCAGTTTGGGCTCCGCCGTCTTCTGCCCAGGAATAAAAATGGGTCGAGTGCGTATCCGACGCCAGCGGTGCAGGGTCGAGGCGGAAGCCGGAGATCCCGAGCGCCTCTTCCGGGCGAACCCAGGGTTTTCCCTGTACGGCGCTCGTTTCCTCATGCGTCAGAAGCCCCCGGTAGATCGTCAGTGCCCGCCGGTAATAGCCGTCGCGGATGCAGGTCTCCTCCTCGCCGTCATTCAGCAGGCGCAGGATCAGCGGCAGCATCTGTGCTGCGTAGGCAACAGACGCAGATTGTGCAACCGCGCCCGGAATATTTGCAACACAGTAATGCACAATGCCGTCTACAATGTACCGCGGGTCTTCATGCGTGGTCGCGCGGCTGGTCTCGATCGCGCCCGGCTCGTCGTTGGAAATATCCACGATCACTGAGCCCTTTTCCATGAGGGAAAGCATGTTTCGGGTGATGAGGAACTCTTTGTTCTCCTTCTGCCATTTGACACAGTTGAGGACGATATCCATTTTCGGCAATTCTTCCGCAATATGCGCCCGTGAGCAGCGCCTAACGCGGACTCGGCCATTATACTGTGCTGAGAGCGCACGGAGCCTGTGCATATTTCTGGCCATGACCGTACAGTTGGCGCCGAGCGCCTGTAAGACCTGCAGAGCGCCTCTGCCGACTTTTCCGCTTCCGAGAATCAGCGCATGGATGCCCGGCTCCCCCGCAAGGCCGCCGACATATTTTCCCTTTCCGCCGTGGATGGTCAGCAGCGATTCCAGCCCGAACAGCGCCCCCTGCTTCCCCGCTGCCTCACAGTTCGGGGAGCCATATCGATGGGAATCCTCCGCCGTAAATGCAATGCAGCCGCTTTTCATCAGCGCATCGACCTCCTCCGGATTTGCCGCCGGATGCAGGCAACCGAGAAGCAGCTGGCCTGTCCGGATCAACGGCCATTCCTCCGGCGTAAACTCCTTGACCTTGGCAACCATATCGCAGACCTTGAACAGCTCCTGCACGGAGTCTGTCAGAAGCGCTCCCGCAGATTCATACGCTTCATCCGAAAAACCGGCTCGTTCTCCGCAGCCGCGCTGTGCATAAACAGTGTGTCCTGCGGTCGTGATGGTCTCCACCTCTTTTGGCGTACAGATCACTCGGTTTTCACCCTTCTTCGTCTCACGCAAAATCCCCAAAATCATATGCCGCGCCTCCTTTCAACAAATATTTTTCTTGTCATGCTGTGTTTTCTGTTTTTATATTATACAGGAAAATCGGCAGATCCGCAATGCTAATAATATGAAGTCTCAGTTTAATTTAGTGCTGCTCCGCATACCTCAACAAAAAACGTGCAGGATTTGAGCGGATCCCGCTCAAATCCTGCACGTTCCAAGTTTCTGTGCAGCGCTTATTTCTCACGCTCAGCCTTCTGACACGCCGGGCAGACGCCTTCAAAGATCAACCTGTGCCGCGTGATCCGATACCCGGATTCCGCCGCAAGCGTTTTGTCCAGCGTTGGGTCGTATGAAAACGGAGCATCGCAGACTGCGCCGCAGCCCGTGCAGATCAGGTGATAGTGAAAGTCTGTCCTGCAGTCATACCGATCCGCTCCGGGGACCTTTACATGCGTGATCTGCCCCTCCTCAGAAAGGATATTCAGATTCCGATAAACCGTTCCGCGGCTGATTCTCGGGGCTTTTGCACGGATCTCCAGATAGATCTGGTCTGCGCTCGGATGGTCATGGTGTTCCTGTACCGCTTCCAGAACAATTTTACGCTGCCGTGTGTTTCGGTACTGCATCTTGCTTCCGCCTGCCCTCATATCATTCAATTTCATCGTCTGCCATGAAAAATCCGGACTTTCCGCCCTTATCCATGAGCAGATATATGAATTGTACCGCAAAATATATCGGCTGTCAACATTCCAGTAATTGCGGTTTTTGGCAGCAGATTTCCTATCGCTTTTCCCCTCTTGTCAAACGAAACTGCATCAGATATACTTAAAATAGAGGAGAGAAACCGAAGTTCCGGAACAAATCCTGCAACGGAGCCTCTGTTTTCCCGTCTATAAACAGAGCGACAAACGAAAGGAGATTACACTATGAAAAAGGATCGCCAACTTGTAATTCTGCTTGCCGCCCTGCTGGTTCTGATTTTTTTATCCAGCTGTGCCGCGGGCAAAAACGCGTCCATGACCCCTGCGGCCACTGATTTTGCCTACGCCGAGGACGATTCCTACACGCGCGATGCCCCCACCGAAGAGCCGCAGGCAGAAGCGCCAATGGCAAACGAAGACAAAGCAGAAATCGGCGGTGCAATGGGCGAAATGAGCTTTGATGACACCGCAGAAGCAGAAGAAGCGCCGGCCGGAAGCCCTGAATCGCAGGGGGGTGCTGCGGACATCACGGAAAAAATCATCTACTCCGCGTACGTTTCCATCGAGACGACCGACTTTGACGCATCTGTTTCCGGACTTGAGCAGAAGATCCGCTCGCTCGGAGGCTTCGTGGAAAACTCCAACGTTTCCGGCGATACGCGCTGGAACAATGATGGAACGACCTCTGTTGTCAACCGCTGGGCCTATTACACATTCCGGATCCCCGCAGAGAAATTTGAGTATTTTCTCCAGTTGACGCACACATATGGAAACGTCCTGTCGACCAGCCGCAGCGCCCAGAACGTCACATCCTCCTATACGGATTTTGAGGCGCGGCTGTCCTCTCTCAACACACAGGAGGAGCGGCTGCTCGATATGCTCTCCAAAAGTACAGATGTGGAAACGCTCATCGCGCTGGAGCAGCGTCTGTCGGATGTGCGCTATGAAATTGAAGCCATCGAGAGAAATCTTCGCAATTATGACGCGCAGATCCGATATTCCACCATCGATCTGTCCATCCGGGAGGTAGAACTTTATACACCGACGGTTCCCATCCGGCGCAGCTTTGGAGAAAAGCTTGAAATTGCCCTTTCCGACGGGTGGACGCAATTCATGCGCGGCACACAGAACCTGCTCCTCGGTCTTGCCGCTTCTCTGCCTACGCTGATACTGCTGCTCGTTCTCGCGGCAGCCGTCATCATCTGCATCCGGATCCGGGTAAAAAAGCGCAAAGCGAAAAAGGCTGCCGCCGAGGCTGCTGCAAAGGAGCAGGAACCATGATCAGGCGGAGCAATACTACTGTTTTTTATAAATCGCTTGCTATCAGGACTCAGTATCTATTATAATATAACCACCACGGGAAACCCATATGAAAGCAGCTTTGCCCCGCCTGCACCCGCCGCCATTCCGACGTGAATATGCAAGGAGGTATTGTCTATGAGTACACAAGCCATCCGTTCCAGAGAGAATCCGAATCTCGAACTCATTGCATTCCATGGTCATTTTGCGACCCGGCATTCCCATAACAGTCATTACCTTGACATCACACGGCTGAAGCACGAATACAGTCTGGCGCACGACACTGCGCTTGCGCTCGCAAACCATTACATCTACGAAAAGTCGATCGACACCATCATCTGCATGGATGGCAGCGAGGTCATCGGCGCGTTCCTGGCCCGACAGCTAACGCAGAAAATTTTGTTCTCTGTCAACAATAACAAGAGCATCTGTGTCGTCACACCGGAATATGACTCCAACGGCCAACTTCTTTTCCGTGAAAATCTGGTTTCCATGATCCATGGCAGAAACATGCTTCTATTGATCTCGACAGTCAATTCCGGAAAAACTGCGCGGCGCGCCCTTGATTGTATCCAATACTATGGCGGCAAAACGCAGGGCATTGCAGCGGTTTTCAGCGCGATTCCTGACCTGGACGGCATCCCAGTATTAAGCCTGTTCACGCCTGCCGATATCCCGGGCTATGAGACCTATCCAACCGGCGAGTGCCGAATGTGCAAAGCCGGGCAGCGAATTGACGCGCTGGCGAACAGCTATGGTCTTTCCACCTTCCGATGATCCTTCAGACAGGCAGCGCACCCGGCCTTCGTGTCCGGGTGCGCTGTTTATATGATCAGAAAACATCTTTTGCGTAACCGCTGACAAAACCGTTTGTCAGCCCATGTCGGCGGCAAGGGTCTGGTCGATGAGTTTCTGCAACGTCTCCGCCTGCTTTTTTTCCGTGATGGCACCTACGATGGGGTCACCCACGATGTTGCCGTTGCGGTCCACCACATAGGTGGTGGGATAGGCGAAGATGTTGGTTGTGAATTTTCCGGCCTCGCCGTCGGAAGCGAAATACACGTTCTGATAGGTCGCGCCCTTCTTGGCCAGCACATCCTTCGCCTCCGAGATTGCCGCTTCGTCGCCGTCCAGCGTGAAGGTGTTGACGCCGATGAGCGTGCCGCCCTTCTCCGCAAGCTCTTTGTTCAGCGCGTCCAGCTCGGCAAGCTCTCCCACGCAGGGATTGCAGGTGGTGAACCAGAAATTCACCACGGTGACAGCGTTGCCGGAAAACAACTCATCGCTCTTTACCGGATTTCCGTCCAGATCCTTGCCCTCAAAGGCGGGGAACTTCTGCATACTGCCGTCATCGGGCGGATTGGTCATATCGCTGCCTGCGGGCACGCTCATATCGCTGTCCATGGATTCCTGCATGATCTCGGGGTACTTGTTTTCCAGCTCGGTCAGCTTGTTTTCGATATTGCTGATCTCCGTGGCCGACTCCTTCAGCATCTCATACTCTTCGTCGGTGAACTGGTCTTTGGCACCCTCGATGGTATCCAGCAGGAACTCACCATAGTTTTTTCCATCCTCCACCATGGCCATGCCCTTGTCGGCCTCCATGAAAACCTTTTCCCAGAGCGCAGTGTTCTGCGACAGGATCGTGTTCTCCTGTTCCATCAGCTTTTTGTGCAGGGCAAGTGCCTCCTCGGCGTTTTTGGGCTCGTCGGTCATGGCAGAGTCATTGCTGCTCATATCCGCTTTTTTATCGTTGTTCTTTGTGCCGCAGGCGGCGAGAGAGAGCACCAGCAGGGCCGCCAGCAGCAGCGCAGTAAACTTTTTAAACTTCATTTTGATTCCTCCGTATTTATTTTTGTTGTATTTTCTTTCCCGTTGCCAAAGCCGCAGCGGAAACATATGGCATTCGTCGGACAGGCACGAATACACATCCCGCAGCGGATGCACTCGGTATGGTTGGGTGTCTTCGTTACATCTACATCCATCTTGCAGGCTCTGGTGCATTTCCCGCAGGAGACACATTTGCTTTTGTCAACCTTCATCTGAAACAGGGATACCCGGTTGAACAGGGCGTAGAACGCCCCCAACGGGCACAGCCACTTGCAGAAGGGGCGGTAGAACAGCACGCTCAGTACGATCACCGCCAGCAGGATGCTGAACTTCCATGTAAACAGGCTGCCCAACGCCGCCCGGATGCCGGAATTGGCAAGGGACAGCGGGATAGCCCCCTCCAGCACGCCCTGGGGGCAGAGATACTTACAGAAGAACGGGGCTCCCATGCCCACATCGTTCACCAGGAACGCCGGCAGCAGGAATACCATCACCAGCAAAACGGCGTATTTCAGATATCGCAGGGGTTTGAGCTTCTTTGTGGAGAACTTCTTTGTCGGGATCTTATGCAGCAGCTCCTGAAACCAGCCGAAGGGACAGAGGAAGCCGCAGATGAAGCGTCCAAGCAGGACTCCCAGCAGAATAAGAAAGCCCGTGATATAGTAGGAAAAGCTGAACTTCGATGAGCCCACCACTGCCTGAAACGCCCCGATGGGGCAGGCCCCGGATGCCGCCGGGCAGGAGTAGCAGTTGAGCCCCGGCACGCAGACGGTCTTCCCCGCGCCCTGATACAGTCCGCCCTTGAGAAAGTTCGGCAGATGCAGGTTGGTCAGCAGCGTTGCTCCCGCCTGGATCCAGCCCCGGAAGCGGGACATGGTCTGTGAAACGCCTGAAAACTTTTTACCCAATGCCCACACACTCCAGACATAATTTGATTGCTTTGCTCAGCACCGTCGCCGCCTCGCCCCGCCATACGCCAAAGCACAGCATGGCGGCTCCGGCGAGCAGAAGCGTGATCTGCGCCGCCGCCTTCTTTCCGTGACTCAAGTTTCATCACCCTTTCCGTTTTGTGTTTCCATCATAGCACGGGAGAGTTAAAGTCCCTGTTAAGAACAGAAACTTAACACAAACTTTATCTGTTTCTGCTATACTGAAGACAATCGAATGAATGAAGCTTATAAAGGAGGGCTTTCATGCATCTTTTGGTTATTGAAGACGAACGCGCTCTGTGCGAGACCATCGTCCGCAGCCTGCGGCGTTTGGCATACAGTGTAGACTGCTGCTACGACGGGGAGAAGGCGCTGGAGCTTCTTAGCGTGGAGCGCTACGATCTGGTGCTTCTGGATCTGAACCTGCCGGGCAAGGACGGCATGACGGTGCTGCGCACCCTGCGGCAGACAGACCGGGAGACGAGAGTCCTGATTCTCTCCGCCCGCAGTGAGGTGGAGGACAAGGTGGAGGGACTGGACGCGGGTGCCAATGACTATCTGGCAAAGCCTTTTCATTTAGCCGAGCTGGAAGCCCGTATCCGCAGCCTGACCCTGCGGCAGTTCACGCAGCAGGACGTGCTGCTGACCTGCGGGGATTTAGCCTTCGACACGCGCTCCCGCACCGCTTCCGTCAATGCTCAGGCCCTGACGCTGACCCGCAAGGAAACGGGGATATTGGAATATTTAATGGTACATCAGGGGCGACCGGTGAGTCAGGAGGAGCTGATGGATCATGTCTGGGACAACAGCGTGGACAGCTTTAGCAACTCCATCCGGGTACATATCTCCGCTCTGCGCAAAAAACTGCGTGCCGCACTGGGCTATGACCCCATCCGCAACCGCATCGGCGAAGGCTATCTGATGGGAGGCGAGGAAGCATGAAGCACCTTTCTTTGCAGTGGCGCATCACGCTGATGAGCGTCCTGCTCATCGGAGTTACCTGTATTTCCATGAATCTGCTGCTCTGTTCCTCTGGCATGTACTATATGGACACGATTGCGAACACTTTTCAGGGTGGCACTGTTCTTATCGATGGTGAAGGCGAAGTGAGCTTTGATCCGCAGCTCGTAACACCTGACGAGGATTTGACAATCATTGTCGATGGGGCGCAAGGGCACTTCCGCACCACCAACTGGTACATCACGGCGGCGGTAACGCTGCTCAGCGGCATCCTCGCCTATTTTGTCAGCGGACGCGCCCTCAAGCCTCTGCGCAGCTTTGCCTCGCAGGTCGAGCAGGTGCAGATGAGCAACCTGGCAGACATGAAGATCAACGAGGACGTATTGCCGGAGTTCCGCCAGTTCAGCCATTCCTTCAATCAGATGCTTGAACGGCTGAACAACGCCTTTGCCGCCCAGCGGCAGTTCACTGGCAACGCTGCCCACGAGCTGCGCACGCCGCTTGCGCTGATGCAGGCGCAGCTGGAACTGTTCTCCGCAGAGCACCCAGACATACTGCCGGAAACAGCAGCCTTTCTTTCTTTGTTGCGGGAGCAGACGGAGCGGCTGACGCAGATGACAAAAACACTGCTGGAAATGAGCAGCCTGCAGCAGGTGCCGCGGAACGAACGGATTCAGCTTGCGCCCATGGTCGAGGAGATCTTCACAGACCTCGCGCCGCTGACAGATAAGCGCGGCATCACGCTGACGGCGGATGGCGACGGCGTCATGACCGGCAGCGACGCGCTGATCTACCGGCTGCTCTTCAACCTGACGGAAAACGCCGTCAAATACAATCGCCCAGGCGGCTCGGTGCGGGTCTGCGTCACACAGGAGCCGGAAAAGCTCCGGATCCGTGTCTCCGACACCGGCTGCGGTATCCCGGAGGAGTATCAGCAGAGCATCTTCCAGCCCTTTTTCCGGGTAGACAGATCCCGTAACCGGGAGTACGGCGGTGCGGGGCTGGGACTTTCTCTGGTGTGGGAGATCGCCGACCTCCACGGCGGCTGCGTATGGGTGGAGGCAAGCTCGGAGAAGGGCTCCACCATTGCGGTAGAGCTGCCGGTGCAATAAATTGTGTGCGAACCTCCGATGCACTGCCTGTATGGGCGGGATCTAAAGCATTCTATAAAATACCGGGATGGTTTTCGTCTTCTTTCCTGATTCCAATCCCCTGCAAACGAAGAGCCTATGTTGGCGCCTAACCTTGGTGCCAACATAGGTTCTTTTCTTTCCATGTTTCCATATTCTGATCGTAAAGGCACTCAAAAAGTATGTTAATTCCAAGGCAGTGCGGGAGGAAAAGAAGGCTGTCGCCAAATCCCTGGGCGAAGCGTTGAAGGAAAACCGCATCCGCTGCCAGATGACGCAGGAGTTTGCGGCAGAAACACTGGGTGTCAGCCGCCAGTCCGTTTCCACGTGGGAGAACGGCTTCAGCGATCCCAACACCTCCAATCTGATCGCCCTTGCAAAGCTCTATAAAATCTCTCCGGAGCAACTGCTGGAATGTGCGGCGGGGATGCCGGATGGCGAAAACAATATAGAGTAATTTCTTCAGAGCATACGACAGAGCCTCTGCCGATGCCCAGTTTGGGTGTCGGCAGAGGCTCTTTTTTATTTCTTGCCAGTCAACCTTTTTGAGTTTCTCATGTACAGTACAAGCGCCAGCAGCAGAGACAACACATCCGCCACAGGCTGCGCCCAGATCAGCCCTGTTTCGTGGAAGATCGCACCGAGAATGAACATAGCCGGAATGTAGATAAGCCCCTGACGGGAGATATTGACGATCAGGGATTCCGTCGCTGCGCCGCGGGCTTGCAGCGCATTGGTCAGCATATAGAATACACCAAACAGGAAACTGGTGCAAAGGAGAATGTGAGCAAAGGAAACGCCGTACGCCCCTTCCCTGCTTTTCAGATCAGATGTTTTCTACAATATACCGCTCCGCCTGCTGTGCAGCCGCCGCGCCATCTGCTGCGGCAGTCAGAATGCCCCGGAGCAGCTTCATCCGAACGTCACCAGCCGCGAAAACACCCGGAAGATTGGTTATGGTTGTTTCATTGGCGAGAATGTAACCCTGTTTATCCAGCGCGATCTGTCCATGAAGCAGGTTTGTTTCCGGTACGCCGCCGAGGCAGATAAATGCGCCGTCGCATGGCAGATTCCAGAGTTCGCCGCCCCGCTGTTCCCGAATGCGGATACAGGAGACCCAGTTTGCATGTAAAAATGCCTGGATCTCGCTTCCCGCGTAGCGTTCAATGTTTCGCATCATTTTCAGCTTGCCTGCATAGGCCGGACTGATCTCCATGTGGTCGCCTCTATGTACCAGACAGACTCGCTTGGCGATGCGGGAAAGGAGCATCGCCGCCTCGGCAGCCTGCTCCCCCTCCCCGATCACTGCAACTGTTTTTCGCCGGTACATCATAGAGCGGCAAGCGGCATAATAGTGAACACCGCGTCCCAGCATCTCCTCCTCGCCCTCCACACCGAGCTTTCTGGGCGGCGCACCGGTCGCCAGAATGACGGTGGGTGCCTGATAGGTCTGCTTCGCCGCTTCAATCACCTTGACTGGCTGCATCAGGTGTACGCGGCGCACCTCATCCATCACCATTTCCGCACCGAACCGCTCTGCACCGCGCTGCATTTTTTCGCTCAGGCTCAGCCCGTCGATCCCGGCGTCGAAGCCCGGATAGTTCTCAATATTTTCACTTCGGATCGCCTGCCCGCCAATGGCCCGCTTCTCAATCACAGCCACATGCAACCCTGCTCTCGCGGCATATAATGCAGCCGAATACCCGCCGGGGCCGCCGCCGATGATCACAATATCATACATGTTTGCCATACAGACCTCCTACATTCAGTCCGAGCATTTTCTTTAAAAATGCGTCGATCTCCTTCTCAGAAGAAGGATCGATCAGGAATCCAGCCACGGCTCCGTTGATAAACAGCAGCAGGGTCGGCAGCTTATGAATGTTATATCTGCGCGCCACAGCTGTTTCCGTGTCGAAATTGATACGCCCCACAGAAATCAGATTCTCATACTGCTTTTCAATTGACTCCAGCGCCGGTGCAAGAGCGCGGCAATACCCGCACCACGGCGCCCAGAACTTCACCAGAACCGGCTTTCTCGTTTTCAACACATCATCCCGGAAGCTGTCTGTTGTAATTGCCTTGATTGCCATATCCCGCTCCTTTCCCGGCGCTTCGCGCCAGTTCTTCTGTCTGCTTCCTATCTTCTGCTCCCCGGGGCTCTGCAGTCTGCAGCTATGCTTTCTCCGGGAACAACACAACACCGGACAAAATGCCAACGCTCGCGCCCAGGGTCACCACAACGGGGAGCTCTGTAATGAGCGCACGCTCACCGAACAGGATGCTGCTCAGCCATCCAAGCACACCGCCCGCGACCGCCAGAGTTGCGATCCGCAAACATCCGCGAATGATTCTCTTCTTCATCGTCTGCATCCTCCTCTTTCCAAATTTACAATTAGGTCTTTGTCTTATTTATATTTCCAATTTACCAGCAAACGCCGTTCTTGTCAAGAAACCGCCCATAAAATGCCTTCAGACCTGCCAGTTGCGGCCTCCATCGTCGCGGCCGTCCCGGTCACAGTGATCTTCGTGTTTTTGCAGCGGTGCTTCATCCAGGGTTTCACCGCCGGTGCGGTGAAAGGATAAGGCAGACTTTCCCGGCTCTGTCTCTCCTAATTGCTCCGTCAGCGCTGCTTCTTCCACGTTCGGTATCCGGATGGAGCGCGCAGAATCGGAGCCTGTATGCTTTTCTATTCCTGCTGATTTTCGGCAAACAGCGGAAACACCGTATGTTCGGTGCTTCCGCTGTCTGTGCATATGAGGCTCTTCTTTTAATCGTCGGCTTTTTTGTTGAGTGCGCGGATGCAGTCCCTGCATACGCTTTTCTCCTTAAAAGCAATCAGATTCTGCGCTGTGCCGCAGAACAGACAGGTCTGCTCAAACTTACGGACAATAATCAGATCTTCCTCCAGATAGATCTCGACCCTGTCCCGCTCCTCAATATCCATCGTCCGCCGCAGCTCAATCGGCAGGACGATTCTGCCAAGCTCATCGATTCTTCTGACGATCCCGGTTGCTTTCATACGTCTTCTTTCCTTCCTCGTTTATGGTCGGGGATGCCGCAGGCGCGGCATCCCCATGGGTGTACTCTCCTGCTCTTTCTTTTACCGCTCCAGCGCTTTCCAGTCCGGATCTGCACGCAGCTTCTTCCACATCTCATACCCGTTGGCCTTACGGATAAAATCGTGACTGTTTGCCGCCTCCTGCACATCCAGGTAGCAGCATCGTTTGCAACGGAAGTTTTCTCTTTCTTGAAAAATCTTTTCCCGGGACCTTTACGCATGCATCTAAATTTGCGGCGGTTTTCTTTATTGCATGGAACAATGCGGACCGAACACGTTCTGGATATGATTTTCTGTTCACTTGGAAGGCCTCCTTAAAAAATGTCATCATTTTCAAGGCGAAGCCTTCGATTTTTATTGATTTGTCAAGTGTTTTTTTTGAGAAATATTGCTTTTATATGTCCCCCTGCGCTGAAATAAAAACGCTCAATCACCATCATAAGTGATTGAGCGTTTTGTGTGCAAACTTAATGACATTGCTCATAAAGGGAGCATATCAGAGATTGGCTGCTGCTCTGCCTTATTTCTTTTCTGCGTTCGCCTTTTCCAGATTGATCTGGCGGCGGTTCTTGACGGCGTCTTCCATCGGGTGGATCTCGCCGGCGGCCTGCAGGGCCATTTTGGTCAGCAGCGGACCGACCAGCTCGTAGATGAGGATGGCGAACAGCGTGATGTTGCGGATGAGGTCGCCCTCCGCGCCGAGCTGGCGCGCCGTCACGCACATGCCGAGCGCGACGCCGGCCTGCGGCAGCAGGGTGATGCCGAGATATTTGCAGATCTGCGGCTCACATTTCATGAGCTTTGCGGAGTAGTGCGCGCCGAGATACTTGCCAAGCGAGCGCGTCAAAATATACACAACGCCGATGAGAACGATCATACCGTCTTTGAACACGCCCAGATCCAGCCCTGCGCCGGAGATGACGAAGAACGCCGCGAACAGCGGACTCGTCCACCGGTCGGCCTTTTCCATGATCTCGCCAGACAGCGGGCAGAGGTTGCAGAACAGCGTGCCGAGCATCATGCATGTCAGAAGCGACGAGAAGCCGATCGTGACCGGGCCGATCTTGAATTCCGCCATGGCCAGCGCCGAGGTCAGGAAGACAAACGCGATGGTCATGTTCAGACGGTTCGTGTTGGAGTTGAACAGCTTTTCCAGCTGCGTCAGCACCCAGCCGCCGAGCGCGCCGAGCGCGAGCGAGCAGACGATCTCGATGAGCGGATCGACGACAATGGAGATCACGTCGAACGAGCCGGTATTGAGCGCCTTCGCAATGCCGAACGACACCGCGAACACCACCAGACCGACTGCGTCGTCCAGCGCGACGATCGGCAGCAGCAGGTCGACCAGCGGGCCCTTGGCCTTATACTGCCGGACGACCATCAGCGTGGCGGCCGGGGCCGTCGCCGTACCGATGGCCCCGAGGGTGATGGCCTGGGCGATCGTGAGCTTGCCGTTCGTAACGAGTGCAATCGCAACCAGAGCGATATCGATCAGGAAGGTTGCGGCCAGCGCCTGCAGCACGCCGATGACGAACGCCTGCTTGCCGGTATGCTTGAGCTCCGACACGCGGAACTCGCTGCCGATGGAGAACGCGATGAAGCCCAGCGCGACCTCGGAGATCAAAGACAGGCTGTCCACAGCCTCCTGCGTCGGAAAGCCGAGCCCCTCGATGCCGAGAAGACCCAGGCAGTACGGACCGATGAGCACGCCCGCGACCAGATACGCCGTCACCGACGGTAATTTTAACGGTTTCGCCACACGGGTCATCAGCAGACCCGCGAGGACTGCAACAGAGAGTGACAATAAGGTACGCATGATGGAATTCCTTCATTTCTTCATTTTTATTCCCCATCATTATACGTACCTTTCAGCAAAATGCAAGGTCAAATATTGTTCAGGTGTAAGAATATCCATGGAATCAGACACAAACTACACATCTTTGCAAACAGGCTTCTGCTGCGCCGGGACATTCAGCAATCGCAAGGCCGCACCGATCAGCGGATAGAGATAGACAGTATGCTTTGCCCAGACGTACGAATACACAAATATCTGAACAAACATGGTATTCAGCCACTCCGGCAGCAGCCCGTCCTTACGGAACTGCGTCACCGCCAAGCAGGACAGTGATGGCAGTACGATTGAAAGCCCAGCAAGAATGATAAGAATAATCTGCACATGGACAGCCCGCTTTGTCTTCAGCGGCTTGCGCGCAGTCACCAGTGAAATGAGCTGCACCAGAAACCAGCCGAACACAAGAAGCGTTACGGGACGAAGCAAAAGCCACAGAAGCCCCTTCGGCATTACATTCAGATATACTCGATGCTGCTCCTCTGCAGCAGGGTCAAGCAGCCAATAGCCGGTCTGCAGAACGCCCCAGATCATTCCGCTCAGCACTGTGCGCAGCCTTGCATCACGCCGGTGTTCCGCCCCCGGCGGCCCATAGAGAATGGCATTGGCATCTGTCCCAAAAATCGCCGCCAACCGCAGGATCTGCTCCACATCGGGCCTCGTTTTCCCCCTCTCATAATTGGAGATGGTCTGCCTGGTTGTACACAGCTGCTCTGCAAGCGCATCCTGCGTAAGTTTCGCCCGTTCCCGCAGATCCCGTATGTTCTTTCCAATATCACGCATTTCTATCGCCCCCACATTGAGCCTACCACAGAAATGGGAATCTGTCACGCAAGGATTCTTTTACATGCGCTGCACCTGCTTCAAAAAAAGCCCATCACGCTTCATTTTACAAATCGCTATTGAAACCGGAACTCTGTCTCAGCATAATGGACAAAATACGGTTATCAATGCGACTTAAAGAAAGGAGCCTGCCATGACAAAAAGAACCGTTCCGGTCTATAACGGCACACTGCGGAATCACAGCATCCGGCTGCCGCACTGCATCCGCGAATGCAGCGGCATCCGCATTTTTGGAATGCGCATCAAATCCATTGCATTTACAATAGACGTGGCGATCATTAAGAACATCAATGCCGATGCAATATCGCCGTTTAGCGTTTGAAAGCTGCCGGTAGTACACCGGCAGCTTCTCTGTTATCGCACGCGTGGGGGCTGTTCCGGCCCCGTGTGCTGCATCATTCTGACTGACCCTGCTCCTCCAGATAGCGGCACGCCGCAAGCGCGGCTGCTGCACCATCCGAAACAGCGGTTGTGAGCTGACGCACCTGCTTTTTGCGTCCGTCTCCGGCTGCAAAGACACCCGGCAGACTTGTTTTTGTATCCTCGCCCGCCAGATAATACCCGTTCTCTACCGCAACGGCTTCCTGAAAAGGGGTACTCTGCGGAGCCTGACCGACTGCAATGAACAGGCCATCCACCGCCAGCTGCTCCACATTTCCGGTCTCGGTATGCAGAATCTCCACTCCGTTCAGGACATCTCCAAACCGAAGAAGCTTCTGTACCGTATAGTTCCGAAGGATCCGGATATTCTCCTGCCGCTCCGCACAGCTAACCAGATGAGGGCTTGCGCGGAAGGCGTTACGCCGGTGAATCAGCGTGACGCTGCGGCAGGTGTTTGCCAGGAGCAGTGCATCCTGAACTGCCGTATCTCCGCCGCCCACGACCGCAACGTCCAATCCCTCATAAAACGCGCCGTCGCAGACAGCGCAGTAGGATACGCCGCAGCCGGTAAGCGCATCTTCCGCCGCAAGCCCCAGTGACCGGTGCGCCGCACCGGTCGCAAGAATCACCGTTTTTGCCTCTCGAACGCCGTCTGTGCAGAGGACCCGGAAGCCCGCCGGCGTTTTCTCAAGCCCCACCGCCTCTGTATAAACGATCTCCGCGCCGAATGTGCACGCCTGTTCGGTCATCTGCCGGGCAAGTTCTGTGCCGGAAACCGAAGGAATGCCCGGATAGTTTTCCACCAACGGCGCGGATATGATCTGCCCGCCGGTCGATCCTCTCTCCAGAACAGCCACATGCTTACCGGCACGGGCAGCATAAATTGCCGCCGTCAGACCAGCAGGGCCGCCGCCAACGATCAGGATCTCATACATTTGCGTTCTCCTTTGCGGCAATAAACTCCCGCACACCGCTCACGCCGGTCCACTTCTGCCCGCCGGATACCAGCGTCGGTGCCTGCCGGATGCCAAGGGCGCGGACGGTGTCGCGGTTCTCCTCTGCAAACCGCACCGTATAGCGGATGCCTGCCGTGTCCAGCAGCTGCTCGGCCTGCTTGCAGTTCGGGCAGGTCTTTGTCGCAAACAGTTCTGGTATTTCATTCAACAGCTCTGCCTGCCGCTCCGCTTTCGGCTCCTGTTTCCGGACGCCGCTATGCGCCAGCTTCGATGCACCGATGTCATACGTTCTGCGATCCTTGAATTCCTGCGCTTTGCCATCGTTCCAGTTCTGCACGGGGCGGTAATAACCGGTGATACGGCTGTAGACCTCTGCTTTCTCGCCGCAGAAGGGGCAGACCGGCTGCTCTCCTGCAAGATAGCCGTGGTTCTTACAGACGGAGTAGGTCGGCGACAGCGTGTAATACGGTAGGCGATAATTCTCCGCGATTTTCCGAACGAGGCTTGCCGCCGCCTTCCAGTCCGGCAGCTTTTCTCCGAGGAAGGCATGGAATACCGTGCCGGAGGTATAGAGCGTCTGCAGTTCATCCTGTACATCGAGCGCGGAGAAGATATCCTCTGTGTATCCGACCGGCAGATGGCTGGAGTTCGTGTAATACGGCGTGCCGTTTTCATTCGCCGTGATGATATCAGGGTAGAGCATTTTGTCGTGCTTTGCAAGGCGGTAGGCTGTAGATTCTGCCGGAGTAGCCTCCAGATTGTAGAGATCTCCGTACTGCTCCTGATAGTCGCTCAACCGCTGCCGCATATGGTTCAGTACGTCTTTGGCAAACGCCTGCGTCTCCGGGTGGGTCAGATCTTTCCGGAGCCATTTCGCGTTCAGCCCCGCCTCATTCATGCCGACAAGGCCGATCGTCGAAAAATGATTCTCAAACGTGCCGAGATAGCGTCTGGTATAGGGGTAGAGCCCACCCTCCATCAGCTTCGTGATGACCATGCGCTTCGTCTTGAGCGAACGCGCGGCGATGTCCATCAGCTTGTCGAGCCTCCGGTAGAAATCCGCCTCGCCTTCGGCAAGATACGCGATCCTCGGCAGGTTGATCGTCACAACGCCGACCGAACCGGTCGACTCGCCGGAGCCGAAGAAGCCGCCGGATTTTTTGCGCAGCTCCCGCAGATCAAGCCGCAGGCGGCAGCACATCGAGCGCACGTCGTTTGGCTCCATGTCGGAGTTGATGTAGTTGGAGAAATACGGCGTGCCGTATTTGGCCGTCATTTCAAACAGAAGCCTGTTGTTTTCCGTTTCGCTCCAGTCGAAATCCCGGGTGATGGAGTAGGTCGGGATGGGGTACTGGAAGCCCCGCCCATTCGCATCGCCCTCGATCATCAGCTCGATGAAGGCTTTGTTCACCATGTCCATTTCCTTCTGACACTCGCCGTAGGTGAACGGCTGCTCCCGGCCGCCGACGATGGCAGGAAGGTTTGCCATATCCTTCGGCACCGTCCAGTCGAGCGTGATGTTGGAAAACGGTGCCTGCGTACCCCAGCGCGACGGCGTATTGACACCGTAGACGAACGACTGCACACACTGCTTGACCTCACGCTGCGTCAGTTTATCCACGCGGACGAAGGGCGCGAGATAGGTGTCAAACGAGGAAAATGCCTGCGCGCCTGCCCACTCATTCTGCATGATGCCGAGGAAGTTCACCATCTGGTTGCAGAGCGTGGAAAGGTGGGACGCCGGAGAGGAACTGATCTTTCCCGGTACGCCGCCAAGCCCCTCCTGGATGAGCTGCCTGAGGCTCCATCCAGCACAGTAGCCGGTGAGCATGCTGAGGTCGTGCAGGTGCAGCTCTGCATTCCGATGCGCCTGTGCGATCTCCGCGTCATAAATTTCGCTCAGCCAGTAATTCGCCGTGATCGCGCCGGAGTTGGACAGGATCAGGCCGCCGACGGAATACGTGACCGTGGAATTCTCCTTCACGCGCCAGTCGTTGATCCGGAGATAATTGTCCACCAGCTCCTTATAATTGAGCAGGGTGCTTCCGACGTTGCGCAGCTTTTCCCGCTGCTTGCGGTAGAGAATGTAGGCCTTTGCCACATCCGAATAGCCCGCTTCGCTCAGAACGCGCTCGACGCAGTCCTGAATATCTTCGACTGAGATCAGCTCATTCCGGATCTTCGGCTCAAACTCCGCCGTGACACGCAGAGCCAGCAGCTCGATCACGCTCGGATGCTGCTGCCGGCCAACGGCCTCAAAGGCTCTTGTGATGGCATTGCCGATCTTGGCAATGTGAAATTCTGTGATGCTTCCGTCTCTTTTTGTTACCCGGTACATAGCTGATCCTCCTCTGTGCGCCTTCGAGTGAAACGAAATGGGATGCCGCGCCTTGCGCTGCATCCCATTCTAACCTGAAAGCTTGTGGTTTGTCAATGGTTTTATACAATATATTGTGTTTATTTTAAATATTGATAACAACATATTGTTATTCATATCCCCCGGATCTCCACAGCGGGTATCTTGGGCCGTACCAGCTCCGCCCAGCAATGAAGCTGCATTTCAGATGGAGCGCTGAGGCCTGCCCGCAGGACCGTATCGCGCGGCTGGAAGCGCTGGATATAGTACCGCCTTGCGCCTGCGAGCCAGTCTGCAAGGCTTAGAAACGAGGCATCGTCGTGAATCTCTGCTACGGCAGTTGTCCGAAATTCGTAGTCTACGGTGTCGCGCAGCAAAAATGAGACGCTTTTATCAATGGGCGTAAGGTCAAGCTCCACCGCGCCAACGGTTTGTGCGTAGCGCACGGGGCTGTTTTTGACGTCCATGGCAACATAGTCTGCCAGCCCTGCACGCACAACTGCCTCCAGCTGCTCCGGAAACGCGCCGTTCGTGTCCAGCTTGATCGCATAGCCCAGCGCCTTGATCTTTTCCAGCAGAGCGGGAAGCTCCGGGCGCAAAAGCGGCTCTCCGCCGGTAACGGCAACACCGTCGAGAAGCCCCTGCCGTTTTTTCAAAAACGCCAGCAGCTCGTCTTCGTCCATGCCGTCTTCGTCCGCTGCGGTGAGCAGCGGCGCGTTATGGCAGAACGGGCAGCGGAAGTTGCAGCCAGACAAAAACACCGTACAGGCCGTCCGCCCTGGATAATCCAGCAGCGTCAGCTTTTGCAGTCCTTGTATCCGCATTCGTCCCCATCCTCTCTTTCTGTCTTCAACGCCGAAGCGGCGCCCTGCTCCGCATTTTCCGCTTCCGCCCTCAGCGTGCTTCGGCGCTCGCGCCTTTGCAGCAGCCATGCACTGAGACTTCCCTTCGTCGCCGGATACGGAAACAGCTTGACATTGACCAGCCACGCGATCGACACGCCCACGACCGTCTGTACGGCCCGCATCAAAGAGCGTAGATAGACACTGCTCTCAAAATGGCTGATTATCAAAATGACCGCGATCGAGGCGGAAAGCCCGCAGTAATCGCGGCAGTTCGCCCACTCCGCCACGCAAAGCACCGCAAGCGTTCCGGCCAGCAAAATTACGATCTCATACCAGCCTTTTTCCCACATCATATGCTCTGTGTTCCGGAGCAGATCCGTCAAAAGCAGAAACGGCATCCCGACGCCAATGGCGATCAGCGTCGCCCAAATACGCTTTTTCCCGTTTTCTTTCGTTTTCTTGGAGGACTCCCGGATCTCGATCATCGCGTAAATATAGATGAAGAGTGGGTGCGTCTCCAGTTCCGGCAGCACCAGACGAAGCAACTGCCAGAAGCAAAAGCCCAAAAACATTGCAAAAATGCTCTTCAGCTTTCGCCGGCCGATATGCAGATGGTGGTTTTCCCGGTTCCCGAATGCTAAAACAGGCACAATCTCGTCTTGACGTTGATCCTGCTTCATCTCAGGGCCACGCTCCTTTCCCGTTCAACTCGCTTGGTATTCGTTTGTGAACTTCCATGCTGGCAGCAGTTATTATTAAGACAATATCTCAATTATGGATTATAGCACAGGACCGGGCATGATTGCAAGGAGGACGTCCCACCAGGCGCAAAACGGACGCTCCGCTCACGCCGGACCGTGCCGCAGCCGCGGCGGAACCTCAGTCAGAAACGGCGTGATTGCCTGCCGGTACATCTGCTCGACGAACCGGATCACGCTCTGCTGGTCAAACCGGTCATACCCGTCCAACACGACGCTCAGAAGTCCGTTCGACAGGCAGAGATAGAGCATTTCCAGCTCGTCTGCGGACGCATTTTTCAGGGTCTTTCGCCACGCGGAAATGCTCAGATCGTGCGCATATGCGATCATCCGGTGAATCAGCTCCGTACTTCGACGCCCGAACAGCAAGACACGGCAGACCGCCTCGTTTTCCTGAACGATCCGGTAAAGCCCACCCACAAGCCCCGCAATATCAAACGAGTGTATGTAGCTCTGCATAGATCGTTCAAACTGCCCAAACAGTTCCTCCTCTATGCTCTCCAGCAGGTCAAAGCAGTCGGAATAATGGGCGTAAAAGGTCGCGCGGTTCAGTTCTGCTCGTTCGCAAATCTCCTTGACGGTGATTTTGTTGACAGGCTTGTGCTGCATCAACTCCAGCAGTGCTTTTTTCAGCACCATCTTGGTGTATTTCACTCTCGCATCCGTCTTCATTGCGCCTCCACAAAAAGTTTACAAATTAAGCCGACAGTTTGGCAGGATATGTTGCTGTTCTTTCAGCTTTCGGCAAACTGTCTATGGTGTTTCCGGTTGCTTGTATTATACTATAATTGTGAAAGATAATCAACATCTGTATGATTACCAAAGGAGGATGTGTGATGTATCAAACCTATCTGATTACCGGCGCCACCGGCTTTCTCGGAAGAGCCGTACTTCAGCTTCTGCTGGCACACAGCTGCCGCGTTCTGGCGCTGGTCATGGACAAAGACCCGCTTGCTTATACGATTCCGGAAAATGTGCCTGTGTTCTGCGGCGATCTCACAGACAAAGATACCCTGCGCAGCTTTTTTGCCGCAGGCGGAGATAGCTTCTGCGTGCTGCACTGTGCAGGCATTGTATCCATTGCCTCAAAGCCGGACGAGGCGATCTACCGCGTCAATGTGCAGGGTACGCGGAACATCGTCGATCTGAGCCGGGAATTTGGCGCTGGGCGGCTGATCTACGTCAGCTCCGTCCATGCGATCCCGGAGAAGCCCGCACCGGAAACGATCACGGAACCAGACCGATTCGTGCCGGACGAGATCCTCGGCGATTACGGAAAAAGTAAGGCCATGGCAACCGCTCTGGTCCTTGAGGCGGCTCAAAACGGTCTGAATGCCAGCGTGGTTCTGCCATCCGGCATTATCGGTCCCGGCGATCTGGCGCGCGGAAATATGACCCGGATGCTGCTCGCCTTCTGCCGAGGTCAGTTGCCACTCGGCGTCAACGGCGGATATGACTTCGTTGACGTGCGGGATGTCGCGGGCGGCGTCCTCGCCTGCGCAGAGCGTGGGAAGGCAGGGGAATGCTATATTCTTTCCGGGCATTACACGACCATTCAGGACATGTTTGCCTTGACAGCCTCCCAGCTTGGCAGAAAAGCACCTAAGCTCTGTGTGCCCGCCACGCTGGCAAGCTGCGCCGCGCCCGTTTTTGAGAAGATTGCTCAGCTCCGAGGGGAGCGTCCCTTTTTCACCCCCTATGCCATCGCCGTGCTCCGCTCCAACGGGCGTTTTTCAAATGCAAAAGCAACTGCCATGCTTGGCTACCACGCACGCCCACTCAGAGAAACGCTCCAGAGCATGATTCTCTGGTTTCAGGGGCAGAATCTGATTTCTCCTGCTCTCTAAGATAATGTACAATAACTTGCGCAAATTGAAAACCGCATAAAAGAAGACATAGCTTGCAGGCTCTGGTAGAATGAAGTCACGACACACCATTCTGAAAGGAGACAGCAAACTATGTCCGAGAAAATTGTACAGCTGAATGAGGAAATTATCAAGGGTCAGATCAAGGAATTGGTCCGCGGCAGCGTAGAGGAAACCCTGAACGAGCTGCTGGAAAAGGAGGCAGAGTCCCTGACGCAGGCGGCCCGCTAATCTTCAATATACGAACCCACGCTGTTCTCACTCGGGACCGCGCGGGCATAAAATGCCCCGGCTGGTGTTGCAAACGCCAGCCGGGTTTTTGCGATCTTCAGATGGGATCAGACGCTTTCCACCACGGCCACATAGCGCGCCGCGCGCTGCGCGATCGCGTCGTAATCCTCGTTGGCGACATCCGCTTTGGTGACCAGGATGCTGCCGATGCCGGCGCCGGCCATTCCGGCGTTCAGGTAATCGCCGAGGTTCTCCGGCGTAACACCGCTGACCGCCAGAAGCGGGATGTGGTTGATGGGGGCACGGACGGCCTTGATATACTTCAGGTCGACGCAGTCCGCCGGGAAGAGCTTGACGAAGTCCGCTCCGGCCTGATAAGCGCCTGCGATCTCAGACGGCGTAAATGCGCCGGGAATCGAGATCAGGCCCACGGCCTTCGTCGCGCGGATGATCGCGGTGTCCACATTCGGCGAGATGATATATTCTGCTCCGGCCTCCGCTGCGAGCTTCAGCTGTGCCTCGGTCATAACCGTGCCCGCGCCGACATGCAGCCGACCGTCGAACGCTTCGCGCACGATGCGGATCTGCTCCGCTGTCACCGCATGCGGAGTCTTTCCGGACTGGTCAAACGTGATCTCCATGAAGCGGAAGCCGCCGCGGTAGATCGCGTCCGCGATCTTTGTGATCTTTTCCGTCGGTGCGCCGCGGACGATCGAAATGAGCTTTTTCTCGCGCAGCCGCGCGCAGAGATCCTGTGCCATAGAACATTTTCCTTTCAAAGCAATAAGTTCAAATGCAGCACAGCGCTGCACAGGAACGCTCAACGCAGTCAATCATTCAGGTACAGCGCTGTGAGTCTGCCGTCGGCAGGAGTGGAAAAAGGGGTAAAATGGAAAAGAAAATATCAGAGTGATTTGCAGAAGGCATCGATGCGGCGGAGCGCCTCATGCAGGTTCTCATCCGAGCAGGTATATGCGATACGGATGAAGCCCTCGCCGCATTCGCCAAAGGCGCTGCCCGGGATGCAGACGACCTTCTGCTCGTCGAGCAGGCGGTTGCAGAACTCGACGCTGCTCAGGCCGAAGCTGCTGATGTCGGCAAAGACGTAGAACGCGCCGTTCGGGCGGTTGCAGCGGATGCCGTCGATCTTGGCAAGGCCGTCGAGCAGGATGCTGCGGCGGCGCTCAAAAGTCTGGCGCAGCTCTTCGCAGAGTTCCGGATGGTCGAGCGCAACGGTCGCCGCGTACTGGCCGGGCGCATTGGCGCAGGCGTTGAAGTTCTCCTGGCACTTGGTCATGCGGTCGACGATCTCCGCCGGGGCCGCGACAAAGCCGATGCGCCAGCCGGTCATGGCATAGGACTTCGAGAAGCTGTTGACAATGACCGTGCGCTCCTTCATGCCTGGGAACGAGGCAATGCAGGGCGCCTCTTCTCCGGCGTAGAGCAGGGTGTTGTAGACGTCATCGGAGATGACCATCAGGTCGTGCTTGACGGCCAGCTCCGCGATCTTCGCCATCGTCTCGCGCGTCATAACGGAGCCGGTGGGGTTGTTCGGGGTGTTGATCATCAGCGCCTTGGTGTGCGGCGTGATGAGCTTTTCGATGGTCTCCGGCTGCATTTCAAAATTATGCTCCAGATCCGTGGGAACTCGGACAGCCGTGCCGTCGCAGTACGCGACCTGGGCCACATAGTTCAGCCACTGCGGGTCCTGGATCAGGATCTCGTCGCCCTTGTTCAGCAGGACAAGGAACAGCAGGCTCAGTGCGCCCATGCCGCCGTTGGTGATGATGATCTCCGTTTTCGGGTCATAGTGCAGGTCCTTCAGATAGGACTTTTCGGCGATGGCCTGACGGAACGAGAGCGTACCGGCGTTCGGCGTATAATGCGTGATGCCCTTGTCGAGCGCTTCCTTGCAGGCCTCGCAGACCAGCTTCGGCGTCGGCATATCCGGCTCACCAATGCCGAGACTGATGACGCCGGTCATGGTGTTCGCGCGGTCGAACATGGCGCGGATGGCGCCCTGCTTCAGCGTTTTGGCTTTTTCATTGATCCATTCCATGATGCTGATGTTCTCCTTTTTATCTCTGCACGCGGCCGGTGCCGTCGCCGCCCATGAGCTTGGTGACGTCGGAGACGGTGACGCGGTTGAAATCGCCGGGGATGCTGTGCTTCAGGCAGCTCGCCGCGACTGCGAACTCGAGCGCAGACTGCTTGTCCTCATAGTGGTTCAGCCCGTGGATCAGGCCGCCCGCAAAGCTGTCGCCGCCGCCCACGCGGTCGATGATGTCCCGAATCTCGTACTTCTTGGACACATAGAAGTCCTTGCCGTCGTTCAGGCACGCCGCCCAGCCGTTCCAGTCGGCGCTGTGGCTCTCCCGCAGTGTGATGGCGATGCACTTCATGTTCGGATAGCTTTCCAGAACCTTATTGCCGAGCGCGCGGTACTTTTCGCGGTCCAGTTCGCCGGACTCAACATTGACATCAACGGTGATCTCCAGCGACTTCTGTACGTCTTCCTCGTTGGCGATCGCCACATCGACGTACTTGGCCATCTCGCGCATGACCTCGCTGGCTTTCTTGCCGTATTTCCAGAGGTTCTTGCGGTAATTGAGGTCGCAGGAGACGGTGATATTGCGTTTCTTCGCTTCCTTGACGGACTCCAGGCTGAGTTCCATCGCGGACTCGCTGATGGCCGGGGTGATACCCGTGATATGGAACCAATCCACACCCTCGAAGGCTTTGTCCCAGTCGATATCGCCGGGCTTGGCCATCGCGATGGCCGACCAGGCGCGGTCATAGACCACGCGGCTCGGCAGCTGGTTCGCACCGCCCTCGACGTAGTACACGCCGAAGCGGCCGTTGCCGGTGACGATGCGGGAGGTGTCAACGCCAAAGCCGCGCAGCTCGCGCACGCAGGCGTCTGTGATGGGGTTATCGGGCAGGACCGTCAGAAAGCCGACGTCCATGCCGTAGTTCGCGAGCGACACGGCCACGTTGGCCTCGCCGCCGCCGAAGGTAGCTTCCAGATAGTGATCGGTCAGCAGCCGCGTCATTCCAGGTGCTTTCAGGCGGAGCATAATTTCACCAAATGTCAGAACTTTCATCTTCGCCCCTCCTTACTTCTGCAGCAGATGCACGGCGAAACCGCCGAACTCATCTTTGAGGTATGCAACTGTCATACGTCCGTTTTTGTACTTTGCCGAGCTTTCGTCATATGCAAAGCCCTTCTTTGCAAGCTCTGCCACCGCCAGCTCCACAGAGTTGGTGCGGATCGCAATATGACCGTTTTTGCCCTTGAACATCGACTTCATGACCTCGATGCCGCTCGAGGCAAACATCGAAGAGCTGCCGTCTTTGACCGGCAGGTCAAACGCTTCGTTCAGCTTCTCGCAGACCGCGGACGCCGCTGCGGCATCTTCGCAGTTGACGCCGATGTGTGCCACCTCAAAGCCGAGCGCGGCAGATCTTGCCTGTTTGCAAAGCGCGGTGATCTTCTCAAAATTGCCGGCTGCAATGTCCGCTTTCGGGCAGACCCAACTGCCGCCGACCGCGTGGATGAACGGCGCGGCAATGAACTCGCCGATGTTCTGACCATTCACGCCGCCGGTCGGGATGAATTTGATCCCGCCGAACGGACCCGAGAGCGCCTTCATGGCGGAAAGTCCGCCATACACGCCTGCTGGGAAGAACTTTACGACGTTCAGTCCCAGCTTCATGGCTGCCATGATTTCCGTTGGGGTCACGCATCCAGGCGTGACGGCAATCCCGTTTTCCACACACCAGCGGACAACTTCTTCGTCAAAGCCCGGGGATACGATAAATTTTGCGCCGCACTCGACGGCTTTTTTACACTGTTCAAGCGTAATGACCGTACCTGCGCCAACTAACATGTCGGGGCAGCTTTCCGCGACTGCCTTGATCGAGTCCGCCGCAGCAGCCGTGCGGAACGTGATTTCCATCACGTCCACGCCGCCGGCCAGCAGAGCCTTCGCCGTCGCGACCGCGTCCTTTGCATCGTCCAGCACCACGACCGGCACAACAGCAGATCTTGCCAGTCTTTCAGAAACATTCATTTTGTCGACTCCCTACTTTCATTTGCGATGATTCCAATAAACATCCCATGCGTTTTCTGCAAAGATCATCTCTCGTTCCTTCTCCGTGCAGTCGGACAAAAGGAATCTTCCGTGCGCCACCAACTGCTGATAGTTTGCCGTCCCCAGCAGCCAAGGGATATCTGTCCCCCACAGCAGCTTTTCTGCTCCCACGATTCCACGTGCCAGATCAAAATACCGTTTCGTACTGGGAAACGGATATTCCTCTTCCTCCCGCACATGATATGGGAGCGCAGAAAGATCGAACCAGACGTTTGGGAGCGTCCCCAGTCGGATCTGCTCCAGCCATGCGGACCAGAGTTTTGGATCGCGCTCTGCGGTGCGTGAGGGCTGGCCCATGTGGCAAAGCACCAGTTTCAGGCCCGGATGACGCTTTGCGATGGCTGCAATCTGATCTGTCTGATAAGAGCCGTCACCAGGCCGGCCGAGGTCAAACGAAACTGTTTTCCCGCCTGCTTCCATAGCCTCCCAAAGCCATCGCAGCTCTGGCGCATCCAGCTGCACACCTGGATAGACTCCATACAGGCCGCCCGCCTCGGAAAATTCGATTTTGATGTTTTTCCAAAGTGGTCCTTCCAGTTTTTCGGTATAATACTGCCGTGCCGCGGGACTCCAAGGGTCAAAAAAAGCGGAGGCAGTAAACTGCTCCGGATAGTCCCGGCAGGCTTGGAGCACATACTCGCTCCAATCTCCATAGCACGGACAAAGGATCAAGACGGCTTTATCCACCTGTCCCTGCCGCATCTCATGCAGCAGCATCTGCAATGTATGGCTGGTGTTTTCGTTGATCGCCGGCAGCACATCCTGTGCAATGCCGTCTCCTGCATCGATCCGGCCATATCCCGCGCCATGGGTATGGCCTTTTGGGCCATACCCATTAACGTTTGGGAAAATATGAACATGCGCGTCAATCAGCATAGCTTTTCCCGCTCAGTTCATGCTGCCCTTTACGCCCTGAACCAGCTGATCGATCACGTTGATTTCTTCGATCGTCGGTCTGTATCCGTCCTCAAACATGACCGAACCGTCCTGCGCATAGATCGGGCCCTCAAACACGGCAATCTCCTTGTTAATCAACTGCTCGCGCACTTCACCAAGCTTCGCCACGATCTCATCAGAGACTGTGTCGCCAAATGTTGCCTGCTTGATCAGGTTCAGTTCCATGCCGCCGCTGATGTTCACCGGTTCATATTCTCCGTCAACCGCCTGCTTCAGATACGGAATATAGCCGCTCCAATCCGTAATGCACGCAGACAGCCACGTCTGGGGATCCAGCTCATACGCATCAGAGTTGCAGCCGAAGCAGTGCACGCCACGGCTGCGGCAGATTTCCATCATCGTCTTGATGGAATCCTGGAACGGCGCAATGACATCACAACCGCTGTCGATCAACTGGTTCACAGATGTGGTCTGCAGGCCAGTATCCGCCCACGACCCGGTAAAGACTGCGGTAATATCAATCTCAGGCTTGATCGACTGCGCGCCAAGTGCAAACGCGTCGATAGCAACAATGACATCCGGGATCGGCAGAGAGCCAATGAAGCCGATCTTGTCCGTTGTCGAATACATGGCGGCCAGGACACCATTCAGATACCAGACATCCTGCACTTCTCCATGGATGATGGAAAAGTTTCCGCCGGCGTAATCCGTGATCGGGAGCGAATAGAACGCTACCTCAGGATGACGCAGCGCGACATTGTGCGAGTATTCGAGGAATCCGAACTGCGAGGGGAACAGAATGGTGCACCCCTGTGCAATCAGCTCCTCCATGACACCTTCGCTGTCAGAGGTTGTAGGGACGTTTTCCTTGATCACGACTTCAATGCCAAGCTCTTTCTCAACAAGTTCACCAAGCTGCACGAAATTCAGGTTGAAGCCATAGTCGTCTTTTGTTCCGCTCAGGATAATGCCAAGCTTCTTTGCCCCCGCACCGGGCTTGACGTCGCCCGTCTGTTCCGTCTGCGTCTGGGTGGTGTCTGCCTGTTCCTGCGATGCAGCCGACTTTGCGCATGCCACCAGCGTTGCCGCGAGCAGAACCAGCACCAACATCATTGCAACTACTTTTTTCATTGTTTTTCCTCCGTCCTTTTTCTTTAAGTAATAATTTTCAGTTGTTCCGGCATCGACGGCTTTTTGGACGTCGAAATAATTGCCAGAGCGACCAATGTAAACAGGTAGGGCATCATCAATGTCACATACATGGAAATGGGCACTTCGTGGATCTGGAAGAATATCTGCAGCGCCTGTGCCAGGCCGAACAGATACGCTGCAAGGTATGCTCGCTGCGGCTTCCACGAGCAGAGGATCACCAGAGAGGAGGCAATAATTCCCCGTCCGTTGATCATGTTGTTTGCCCAACTCATCGCATAGATCACGCTCATATGTGCCCCGCCGATTCCAGCCAGAACACCTGCAAAAATAACCGCTCCGTATTGCAGAACCACCGGGTTATACCCGTACGCTCTTGTGACATCAGGCCGTTCCCCCACAGAACAGAGCACCAGCCCCGTTCTTGTTTTTGTCAGGAACCACCAAGCCAACACCGGAAGTACATAAGCGATATACGTCAGAATATCCTGCTGAAAAAAGGCCGGCCCAATCACCGGAATCTTGCTCAGAACCGGAATGGCGAGGGAAAACGACTTTCCAAGGCTGACGCCGAGCTGCGATCTTCCAAAAAAGGTGGTCAGGCCCTGCGCAAAGAAAATCAGGATAAACCCGGTCGCCATCATGTTGCTTTTTCTGGAGATGGAAAGGAACGCCTGGATCAGCCCAATCAAGCCGCCTGCAATCGCTGCGCACAAAACAGCCAAAAACAGGCTTCCGCTCCCGGCTGCTACGGCAAAGCCTACACATGCGCCACAAAGCATGCTTCCTTCTACGCTCAGGCTGGTGATGCCGGTTCGTTGGCCAATCAAATCCCCAAGCAGCGCGTAAATGATGGGAGTTCCTGCGCTGACCATGCAAATGAGAATCGTTGTTAGTTCATTCATGCCTTTCTCTTTCCTCCCACCGTCATAATTGTCAGCAAAACGAGCATGATCAAAATCTGCATTGTCGCCGCCGGAAGCCCGGTGTTGATCTCCATGCCGTTACCGGCGACGGTCAAACCGCCGATCAGTAAGGCGGACAGGATCAGCAAAAGCGGGTTGTTTCCGGCCATTCCTGCAGCAAGGAAGCCCATAAAGCCCATGGTCTCGCCCGCACTGATCCGCATACGGCCCTCGACGCCGACGACCATGACCGCGCCGGCAAGGCCGGCAAGTGCACCCGCGAACAAGAACACCCAGGTCTGTATTTTTCTCACCTGTATGCCTGCGTAACGTGCAGCCATCTGGTTTCCGCCGATCGTACGCACCGCAAACCCCACTCTTGTATGATAGATGATATACCAGGTCAAGCCTGCCATGGCAATCGCGACAAAGATACCGGCGTTCATTCTTGTTCCAAAATAGGTGTGAAAACGCAGCTGGGGCGCAACTTCTACCGTCTGCGGGTAATTCCATCCATTTGGATCGCGAAGGCTGCCAAACAGCATGGCAGAGATCAGGTAGGTCGCAACATAGTTCATAAGGATTGTCGTCAGGATCTCGTTCATTGCAAGCTTCTGCTTCAGAAAAACACCGACGCCTGCATACAAAGCCCCGCAGATCATACCAACCAGCAGCATCAGCGGGATTCCGATAACACCGGGCAGATTTGCCAGCACTGTGCTTCCGGCAACAGCGGTTCCGAGAGCGGCAATCGCCATCTGTCCTTCTCCGCCTGCGTTGGCCAGGCCAACACGGGCCGGAATGCTTGCCGCAAGGCCCGTCAGGATCAGATACGCCGCACGGACAATTACTTCGCCAAAGCCGTAAGCCGAACCAAAAATAGATGTAATGATGGTCTGATACGCCACAAGCGGCGATTTGCCCTGCGACAGGAGCAGCCCGGCAAACGCGATCAGAGGAAACAGGACGCAGATCAGGATCCGAACTGCCAAGCTGTCTTGAAGTTGCAGCGGCTTCTTTTGTGCCTTATTCATGTGCGTTCTCTCCTTGAAGCATAATTTTTCCGATCTCATTCGGCGTACACGCGTCTACACAGTACGGTCCAAACGCAGTGTGAGAAGACAGGACCAGGATCCGGTCGCACATCGTGAACAGCTCCGAGATATCTTCGGAAATCAGGATCGTACCCACGCCCTGTTTTTTCAGCCGGAACAGTGTCTGGTGGACTGCGTGTACTGTGGCGATGTCCAGTCCCCGGCTTGGATAACTGGCAATTAACAGGCGCGGTCTGGAGATAACGGCACGGGCAAACGCCATTCGCTGCAGATTGCCGCCAGAAAGCGTCCCGGCAATTCTTTCTGCCTGTGGGACCCGGAGGGTCTTGACCTCAGAATGTGTCTGCAGCTGACTGCGCATTGCCTGCCAGTCCATATCACCATGGCGGTAAATCGGATCCAGGCCGACCAGCGCCATGTTTTCCAGAATCGAAAACGTCGGAACAACGTTGTCGCGAATGGGATCCTCAGTCACCATTCGCATCCCCAACCGGATTCTATGCGCAATATCCGTTGAGGAGATATCCTCTTCATTTGCGCTCAGGATACCGCTCTGCAGCTTCCGCGCTCCGTATATGGCCTCCGCCAGTTCTCTCTGCCCATTTCCGGATATGCCGGCAATGCCCAGGATCTCTGCTTTGTGCATTTCAAAGCTGACATCATGCAGAATCAACTGATCGTGGTCATCCTTTATGCTGACTCCGGAAAGCGACAGCTGCAGTGCCGCTGCTTCGTTTTCCTCACTGCATTCCGGGCGTTCCAGCTCAAAGTTGACCGGAACATTCCCCATCATTGCCGAGATGATCTGCTGCTGGCTGAAGCCATCTCTGCGTTCGAAGGTACAGACATGTTCGCCCTGACGCAGAATCGTGATCCGGTCCGACACGGCAAGGATCTCGTCAATTTTGTGCGTGATCAGGAAGATTCCATACCCCTTATTGCGGAATCCGCTCAGCATCTGCAGAAAAGCCTGCACTTCGTGCGGTGCCAGCACGCTTGTGGGCTCATCGAAAATCATCACACGGGTCTGCGGATCCAGCAGAATCTTCAGGATCTCCACATGCTGCCGCTGTCCGAGGTCAAGCTTCCAAACCTCCGTGTCAGGATCCACGGAAAGGCGATACTCCGCAGAGATTCGATTAATTTCATCGCGAAGCTTCTTTTTATTGATCTTCCACCCGGCAGAATGGAGGGAAAGGAATACATTTTCCAGAACTGTGAAAGCAGGAACGAGCCTGAAATCCTGAAACACCATTCCGATGCCCTTCTCCCGGGCAATCGTCGGATTCCAGCGCTCCATTTTTTCTCCGTCAATATACAGATTTCCAGCAGTCGGCTGATAGACACCATAGAGCATCTTCATCAGCGTACTTTTTCCCGCACCGTTCTCGCCTGCTATCGCATGGATTTCACCGGCGTGGATTTCGATGTCAATCTCCCGGTTTGCCGTCAATTCTCCGAATCGTTTCGTGAGTTTTTCCGCCCGTAAAATCGGTTCCACTTGCCGTTCCTCCTGTTTTATCATCTCTGCTCACTATAGATCACAACATGATTTCCATGCGGATCAAGCAGGGTAAACGCCCGCGTTCCGTCCTTGCAGCCACAGGGTTCCTGCAAAACCTGAACCAGCGGCGCTGCCTTTTTCATGATTGCCTCAAAGCAACTGTCTGCATCCTGTGCTTCAAACATCAGCGTCTCGTTCCCCTGCGGCATCGGATCCTTTCTGCAAAGTACCTCCAGCGTTCCGTCCCCGGATCCGATTACAAATTTATGCCCCCGGTCCTTTGTTCCGTAGTCCCAGGTATAGCATGCGCGGAGCCTGAGAATATCCCGGTAGAATGCCAGGCTCTGTTCATAGTCCGCCACATCTACATACGCCACTGCGCGGTATTCACCACGGAACATCCCCGGAACTGTCGGCTGCCAACCATGCTGGTACTCCATCACATCACGACTCCAAGAGAAGATCACAATCACGTTTTCATCTGGATCGAGCAACTGGAACAGCCGGATTCCATACGGGCGGTCCGCGATATGTTCATAAACATGCAGCCCCGGTTTTCTTGCCAACCGCGAATAGCAGTCATCAACATTGTCCGCCTCCAGCATAATCGTCGTCGGCCCCTGCGGAAGATCGGCGTCGGCCGGACGCAGCTCTACTGCACCGCCTGCTGCAGCAAAGCGGCAGCCCTCCATTCCGCCGTCCCAGACCGGAACCAGTTCCAATGTCTGCTGATAGAAGTTCCGGCTCCGCTCCAAGTCTCTGACGCAGAGGACCGTCCGTACCTCTTTTTCAAAATAATCCCTGTGCTGCATACTTCTCTTCCTTTCTTCCGTTTCGGATATCGACCCAAAATACATATATTTATACTTGTAAACTTCTTAATAAATGACTATAATCAGCAAAAAAGCTGGAGGTGCTTCTTCTATGCTCCGTCTATCCTCACAAACACAACAATCCAGGGTGCGCGCACAGCTTGAACTCCTGCTGCGCAATGCGGAACCCGGCGAACGGCTGCCCTCAGAGCCTGCGCTTGCAAAGCGTTTCGATGTCAGCCGAACCACGATCCGGGAAGTCATGAGCCAGTTGGAAACAGAAGGCTTCGTCCAGCGCAGGCAAGGAAGCGGCACCTATGTGCGTCGTCAGCCGCTGCTGGAGGATGAAAGCCTGCTCCACTTTGTCGATTTTCCGACGCTGATCTCCAAGCAGGGACACACGCCCGCCATGCGGCAGCTCGGATTTGTGCAGCAGCGCGCAGGAGCTTTCTTTTCCACCCGTTTTCACATCGGTGAAGAAGATCGGATCCTCACCCGGCGCTGCCTGTACACGGCAGATGAGCATTTTTGTGTACTGGCTGAAGACAGTTTCCCGCTGGCCTTCCTCTCGGAAGGTCAGTGTGTACAGCTGCTTGGGTCAAACAATACCGATCTGCGGCTTTTCCTTTTTCGCGCAACCGGCCGCGCCGCATGTCAGGACGAAACCACAATCTCCGTTGCCCAACCGGAAGACTACCCGTTCCTTGAATCCCTGCTCGAGGACAAGCAGCATCCGCTGCTCTTTCTGAGCAGCATGTGTCTGGATAATCACAATGAACCGTTTATCAGTTCGCAGATTTACTCGGACACAGACTATATCAAGTATCAGCTGAACCGCAGGATCGTCTGAACTCAGTGATTGCTGTGATACAGGTTGATCCGGTTTCCACAGGGGTCTTCAACGGCAAAGTACCTTGTACCGTAGCTCTGTGTTACAGGCTTGCTCACAATCCGGATGCCTTCTGCAGCCGTAAGCTCCTGATAGGTCTGATCGACATCTTCGGTTTCCAGATTGACGATCACAGGGCCGGTCTTTCTGTCATGTGCCTGACAGAGTACGCTGATTGTACCGCGACCAGCCCGGAACTTTGCGCCGCAATCCTGCGCGCTTTCGTTCCAACTGTAATATGGCTTCTGTCCGAGCAGCGTTTGATAGAAGTCTCGGCAGACAGAAAAGTTTTCCTCTTCGGTGTATAGAAGGATTTGAATGTCTCCTGTAAATGCTGTCATGTTCTTATTCTCCTTTTTTGTAGACACAGACGCCGTCAATATATTTTGCACAGATGTCTCGATCATCCGACCTGGTAATTAACCGTTCTATCCGCTCATACGGTGTCCGCTGCACGCCGTCACAGAAGCGGCTGTCATCCAGAATCACCGCATCAAAACAATATCCCGGCTCAAAACTTCCGCTTTTCCAGAGTGCGCCGCCGCCTTTTGTTGCAAGGTAAAATGCATTGGGCAGAGACAGAACTTTCCGCTGATCCATATTTCGCGCGCTGTTTTTGGAAGCCCAGAAGACTTTGGATGCCAAAATCGCCTCAAATATTGTCCGGAACATATTCAGCGTGTTGCCGCCGCCGACATCCGTACCCAATCCGACTGCAATTCCGGCGTCCAGATAGTCCATGATTGGCGCCGCGCAGCCGCAGCTGTTCATGTTCGACTGCGGACAATGGGCTACTATCACATTGCGTCTTTTCAGCGTTTCCACCTCTTCCGGAGAGGAGAATATGCAGTGTGCCATCACTGCCTGTGTCTGTGGTCCAAGCAGCCCCGCGCGGTCATAGGCCTGTGCATAAAAGTCAAGATCCGGTGCAAGTTCCCGCACCCAGTCAATTTCATCCAGCCCCTCTGAAAGGTGCGACTGCACCGGGACATGGTATTCTTCTGCAAGCTGTCCCAACTGCTGTAGGCAGCTTTCCGTACAGCTGGGAAAATATCGCGGCGTGAGAATCGGATAAATTGCACCAATTCCGTTCTTTGTCTCTTCCAGCCAAAGGCGGGTCTGCGCGATCGTCTCCCGTGTCGTTTCCAGCAGACCCGGTGAAGAATTTCGGTCCATATTCACCTTTCCGACATAGCCTGCAAATCCGTATTTTGCCAGGACTCTCATGAGAATCTCTGTCGCTTCGCGGCTGGTCGTTGCATAGGCGCACAGGCGCGTTGTCGGTGTAGCCAGAAGAGACTTAGCAAAACGGGTGTAGGCCTGTTCCGCGTATGCAATATCGTTGAATCTGGACTCATCGGGAAACGCATAGCGGTCAAACCATGTGTTCCACTGACCGCTCTCAATATTCTGCCCGATTCCCTGAAAGGATGCCTGAGAGGCATGGACATGGATATCACAGGTACCGGGAATGACGAATTTGCCGCCCATATCCAGTACATCGACCTGGCGATATCGATCTGGCAGCGTTTCATAGACCCCAGCGACCTTTTTCCCCTCACAAACCAGATACGCATCTTCCATGATGGTAAACTGATCCCGCTGTGCGGTAAAAACCAGCGTTCCCTTGATCGCAAAGCTCCGCTCTGCACGATGTTCAACTTGGCTCATAGCATCCCCTACTTAGCATTTCATATAATTCCTGCCTGCATAATACCAGCGTATTTAGGCATCGTCAACACAAACCGGCTATCCCTAAAAATCTTTGGATATATGCAAAAAAGCGCCCTGTTTGCCCCACTTTCTTTTTTGTTAAAAGTGCAATTTGTACGACAACTTGCCAGTTTTTCAAAAGATGTCTGTCTGTAATCTGCTTGTTGCCGCCAGTCCAGCTTTTATCCAGCAGGAATCTGCGGCCGTCTTCCCCCTGTTTTGAAAACAGCATTCCGTCAACGCGCAGACTGCCGTTGGCTTTTTAATACGGAACCCAAGCAGAAAAAATCTGCTGCCGCTCGGAATGGGCGGCAGCTTGCCTTTTATCAAATCATGCTGACATGTTTCAGTGTCTCTGTGATTGCTTTTTCCGCCGCTGTCCCCTATAATTGAAAGGGAAACGGTATGCAAGCTGCAAACTCAGAAGCGAAAGGAGCGCAACGACATGCAGTGCTCGCCGCCAACTTCGAAGAACACGCTCTCGCAGCCTCTTCGAAAGTATTGGACGCCTTATGCCGAGCTGCAAAGGCGCAAAGCTGATGGACGGCAAGGTCTTCAAGGGCAGCGTCGGGCATCAGGAGCTTGCGGCATGGGTTGATGGACTTGGACTTTGAAAAGAGTACAAATTGGAATTTGTGGAGGTGCCTTATGCTATTAGCAATTCATCTTGTAATGATAATGGTGTTTGTTGTTATCCTTGGAGTTATCTTTTTAAACGGAAAAGGTGCTTTTTTGATTGCCGGTTACAATACCGCCTCAAAAGCCGAAAAACAAAAAACTGATGAAAAGAAGTTGTGTAGCTTCATGGGAAAAATGATGTTTATATTGGCCGGGTGTTGGCTCGTCATTGCTTCCAGCGAGATTTTCAAAGCGATGTGGTTGCTCTGGGTAGGTCTTTGTCTGTTTTTTGTCGTATGTGTCGGTGCGGTCATCTATATGAATTCCGGAAACCGATTCAAACGATAACTTCAAGTTTAACGAACAGGAGATGAACGCATGAAAATCCTATATGAACTATCTTGGCTATGGGAAACGCTGGGCATTGCGCTTGTGGCTGCAGCTGTCTGCGTGACTTGCGCCGCGCTGATTGGCAAGGCAGCAAAGAAGAAGCTCGACAAAAAGGTGTTGGCGGTCATAGGGGCAGCGGCATTTGTGGGCGCGATTCTGGCGGTCATTCTGATCGCACGGACACCGATGCCGCTTTGACAGGATATCCGGGATGATATGATTCTGGATCACAGGTATTTATATGACATTCTGACCGGAGGGAAAATACCCGGAAAGAATCCCGCTGGACAAACTGCTGACCGGCGCATAATAAGTGACCAAGGACGCCGGTTATCTTCTGATATCACACAAGGGCTTCGGGCTGCCGATTCTGTAGACCGAAGCGTAGCAAGAATCCATACGTATCAGGCACTTGATGCCATAAAGATTGAAACAGGCAATCAGACGGTACAGGAGATTCCTGATGAAATCTCCTGTAATAGAAGCTCCGATTTGTCAAGCAGAGCTTGCGTCGGAGTCATAAGCTGCGGATACCACACGGGAGAGAATCGCAATCAGATTCTCTCCCGTGTGGTATTTCCGCTCTATTCTCTGGGCGGCATTCTGCCGCAGGAATGCTTCTCCGGGCAAAAACCGATGGCTCTGCACTTCGGCATGAAGTAATGGCTGACTGTGTAGTCCCACTCCTCCGAGTAACCGCTCAGCTCCCGACAGAGGTCGCTGAACAGTGCGCGGTATTCGTGATATGCACGGCTGCACATCCTCTGGCGCGACATATCCATGAGATTCCGCAGGTTGTGCTTGCAGACGATCCTCGTCTCCATGCCGAGCGGCAGCCCCATCGCGGAATCCTCGCGCGGGACGCCGAGCTCGTCCAGCCGGGCAAGATGCTTCTGAATTTCTGCCATCAGTTCATCGTAGACCGCCTTTGCAGCCGAACGCTCCGCAATGCTGGCCGGCGTCACATAGTCAAAGCCATGCTCATAGTTGATATAGCGCGTGCTGGCCTGCAGCCGCGTCGGCTGGCCGCCGATGTGCGTGTACCACTCCCGGATCACCCTCGCCGAATATCCCTCCAGCGTCAGATAGACATCCGGAAACTCAAACGTTCTTCCATGCCCGCTCTCCAGACAGTCCAGCCCTCTGCGATAGTTCTTCTTTTCGTCTGCAGTATCCGCACCCCAGCAGATCCCCGCCTCAAACCCGATCATCGTGATCGGGTGCTTGCATGTATAATTCTGGATGGTAATTTTCCCCATTGCTCATTCCTCCTGTTCTGCGCCAATGCCGTTATGCAATTCTGACAAGCCCCCAGCTGATCCAGTCCCATGCGCTTTCCCGTCCGCTCCGTTCGGTGATGACAAGCCGCTGCTGTTCGTCAAACTGCCACGCGGCGGCATCCAGACCGATATCCGAGGCCATCCATGCCGGGCGAAAGTTCTTTCCCGTCCAGTCGTAAATATCAATATGCTGCGACCAGCCCCAGTCCGGTTCGGTTTTCCAGAACGGCCGGCTTTTTCCGAACCGCCCCCATCGCCAGACGAGGAGCAGCAGCTCCGGCGCTCCGTCATGGTCGATATCGCACCAGAGCAGGCTCTGCACCTTCTGTCCTGCCGCCGAGCGCCAGATCTCACTTCCGTCAGAGACTGCACGAAGCGTTTTTCTGTGCAGACTGAGCTGCTCCGGGCCTTCCTCCGCCGTACAGAAACAGTCTGTCTCCTGCCAGACGATCCAGCGCGGCAGGAAACAGCCCAGCCGCCAGAGGAGCAGGCCTGCGCCGCAGACAGCCGCCAGTACCGGAAGCAGGAGCCATTTTCTCACCCCTGTACCCAATAGCTTTGCGTCCACCACGGCTTCTCCGGCGATTCATCCTGATGGAAGCGCCCGTCCGGCGACATCCATTCGCCGATCATCTGCCGCCATTCGGTATCCGTCAGACGCGCCGACAGCGGCTGACGGAACTGATAGAAGTTATAGACGACGCCGGAGGCAATGCGGAGCGCCCCATCCACCGGCACGATCACATAGATCTGCGCCGGGCGGCCGTTCGCAGCCTGTAAGACCGTTCCGTTCGGATCCGTTGCGATATCCGTCACCAGAGACGCCGGGATCTCCCGTGCGTCGAGATACTCCGCATCTGTCCGGTCTTTGACAGCTTCGATCCAGAAATGCTCCAGCGTGCCGCCGTATTCCCGGATGAGGTCATATTCCTCATCCGACAGCCGCTCATTCCGCAGCTCCTTCCGGCTGATCGTCTCAAGGCTCCGCGCGAGCGAAGCGAGGCGTGTCAGATTTTCGCGATCGGCAGGATCCAGAATTCCATATACCTGAAGCCCGGCTGCCGTCTGCTCTGCCAGCTCCGCGAACCGGCGATAGACCTCCGTCTCCGGTTCCACATAGCCACGGTCATCCAGCTCCTCCGGAGGGCCGCCGCCCATCTCCGCCATCACCTGCTTGCCATAGAGCACCGTGTCGTGCTTGAGTTCCGTAAAGCTGCCCGCGTAGGTTTCCAGCGCCTTCTTCTTCCACTGCTCCGTCGTCATGAACGACGGGTATCCGGCACCCTTTTCCACCAGAAGAGGATTGAGCGTGTGCAGCCATCCCGCGTAGAGGCTCGCCGACCACAATTCCTCCGGCGCTTCCTTTACTGCTTTTCGGAGCATCTGCATCTGCTCCGGGTAGTGTGCGTAAGCCGTATCGCCCTGCTGCGTCAGAATGGACAGCGCCGTCTCGGAGCCGAGGGCCGCCGGCATATCCAACACATCCGGCAGCATCCGCCGTTCTCCCTGTGCGTTTTCCCGGACCTTGTTGAACACCAGCTGCTGCATCACGGCGGCGTCCAGCGTAAAACGCTGCCCCATGAAGCGGAAGCCCTTTCCTGCCTGTGCCAGATCGACGGTTCCCTCCGGGTCGATTACCGGGATGGAGTTGATCTGCGGCGCGGCAAGCGTCCTGATCTGTTCAGTATAGTGTTGATAGGCAGTCTCATCCGAGCGCAGCAGTTCCGTGTCTGGAATGGTGCCGTAGGCAGCCTCGATTGCCGGCAGATACTCATAATAGCCAAGATCGTCGCTGACACCCGCAAAGAATGAGGTCACGGTGTAGAGCTTTTCCCAGCTGTCCGACGCTGTGTCGTGCAGCGCCAGTGTGATCAGCAGCGCCGTGCGGTTCATATCCTCCTTCTTCTGCGTGAAATTGATCTGCCCGTACCACATCATCGCGCGGAAATACGCCTCCAGCGTCTCGTCGCCTTCATAGTAACCGCGCGGCTTGAACTGGGAATAATCCAGAAGATCTTCCGTTACAGCACACGGGGCAATACCCTCTGCTGCATAAATGGCAGACAACTCCTGCGCAGCAACATCCTTCACCTGCTCTGGCACCTGAATCTTCGGATCCTGGAGCGCAGCACCCACCGCGAAATACAGTGTGCTGTGCTTTGCCGCATTCTCCCACGCTGTTCCGGTCAGTGCGTCCAGCTGTGCGGCAGATGCGCGCAGCATGTCTCTGCTCAGCGTTTGCAGCTGCGCGGCAAGCTGCTGCTTTTCCGTCCGGTTCAGAAGCAGGCTGAAATACAGGTGATAGGTATGCATCATGGAATCTACCGTTACAAAATTCGGGATCTGCAGATAACGATTCCATTCATAGCGGCCGAAAAACTCGGAATAAAAATCCGGCTCGACCACAAACAAATTCTGCGCAAGGATGGCTTTGGCCGTGTCGGAAAGCCCGTTCCACTCCATCCATTCCAGATTTGTGATCTCATGCAAGTCCCCGGATACACTGTAGTCCGGCACGGCTGCAGCCGTCTGCACGTCAGCGGCCGTAAAACGGAGAAACTGTGGCCGCGCCAACGGCTCTGCCGGAGCCACCGCAGCCGCTGCCTGGCTGCTTGCCGTCAGTGTCCTCATCTGAGCGTCTTTCTTCCGCTGTGCGAGCTGATATACAAGTACCGTGCAGGCCACGATCAGCGCCAACGTACCGACTGCAATGGAAAACAGCTCCGTCGGCTTGATTCTGTGCCGTTTGCCGTTTCCATGGGCTGCGGCAGCGCCGCAATACGGACAGCTGCGCTCATATTCCCGGAGTTCTTTTCCGCACTTTGGACAAAACATGATACTGCCTCCTTTTCTGCGCTTCTGTTTCACCTCTTTTACAGTTCGAGCTTACCATACAACCGCGATTCTGGCAAGGCAGATCCAGAAAAAAGGTTCCTGCTATCCTAAGATTCAGGAACCTTTTTCTTTCTATTGATTGAATTTTCGCCGGTAGGCAGCAAAGGCCTCCATGATCACCGTGATGGCCTCCTCTCTTCCGTGGACGCTGTCGACCTCCGCGTTGGTATCCGGCTCCAGGTGCTTGTAGACGCTGAAAAAATGACTAATCTCATTGGAGACATGCGCCGGCAGATCGGGCAGGGCAGAATATCCGTTGAACATCGGATCGCCAAACGGGATCGCGAGAATTTTGTCGTCCATCGTACCGTTGTCGCGCATAGTAAAATATCCGACCGGATAGACCCGCACCAAGCTCATCGGGCGAATTGGCTCGCTGCACAAAACCAGCACGTCCAGCGGATCTCCGTCATCGGCATAGGTACGCGGGATAAAGCCGTAATTGGCCGGGTAGTGCGTCGAGGTGTAGAGGATCCGGTCCAACCGCAGCGCACCGGTCTGCTTGTCCAGCTCATATTTGTTTTTTGAGCCCTTTTCAATTTCGATCACCACCAGAAAATCCTCCGGCTGCATCCGCTCTGGGCTGATATCGTGCCATAAGTTCATCGGTCGACCTCCTTTTTCCTGCGCGTTCTTTTTTACATTTATTGTATCGAATACAGCCCTTTTTGTCAAATAGCGACCGCCTCGCATACAGATGAGAAGCCAGACGGCTATCCTCTACAGCTGTACGCAGATCACTTTTCATGCTTTGTAGAAGCTGCGCATCATGTGATTCACTCCTGAAACAGTTTTTCTTCCACGGGCAGTTGCATGACTACGATTTGACTACTATCACCTGTAAAACCGAAAAAGCCGGTTTGCCCAGTGTTTTCAATGGTTCTGCAACAATTCAGAAAAGACGGACGTTTTCGCCGAAAGCTGAACATTCCTTGAAAACACAGCATTTTATCCGTTGATGCCCGAAAACTCCGGCTCTGTAGGTCGGACGTTCGAATCGTGTCGGGCGTACCAAAAATTCCGTGAAATCATCTGATTTCACGGAATTTTTATATGAATTTGTTTGAATTTCAGCTTTTGAAGCATAGCGCAACCGGACAGAGCTTTTTGTGGGATAGCTTAGATTTCCAGACTACTTTGCATAATCTGGCTGGCGGCTTTCTTGTTCTTATCGAACGCGTGGGTGTAGATATCCAGCGTGGTCGATGGCTGGCTGTGTCCTAAGAGTCCGGCAATCGTGCCGACGTCCGTGCCGCTGGCGATGAACAGGCTTGCCGCCGTGTGGCGCAGGCTGTGAACATTCAGGTCCGTCGGCAGGTCGTTTGCTTTGAGAATTTTCTTGAAACGCCAAGTGAACGTTGACGGTGTCATCGGGAGTTTCATGCCTTTTCTGCGGAACACATAGTCATCTTTGGTCTGCTCGCGCCGGTCGTAACGCTCCGTTTCGGCGGCGCAGAAGGCTTCGTATTCGCGGAGCAGGCTTTCCATTTCGGCGGAGAAGTACACATATCGATTGCCTGCTTTCGTCTTCGGCGCTTTCACGATAATTTCGTCCCCGGTCGTTTTGACTGCGTTCCGGCAGACGTGGATGCTCCGCTCGGCGTAGTTGATATCCTCCCATTTGAGCGCACAGCATTCGCCGCGCCGCATTCCGGTTGCGATAATCAATTTGAAATATGTCTCATGCAGGATGCTCACGGTTTCCAGCGCCTGAATCAGCTTTTTCACCGTTTCATCGTCCGCAATCTTTTTCTCTTTCTTCTGCCCTGCGTACTTGTAAGTGCGCCAAGCCGGGTTATGATCGAGATAGCCGCCCTCCATCGCGTCGGAGAGGATGCCGCACAGACAGCTGTGGACACCCTCGACCGTCGCTTCGGAGAGCGGCTTTCCTGTCGCTTTATTTTTCTGCTTCCGCAGCTTTGTGTACAGGCTGCGGAAGTGTTCCGGCCGCAGATCGACCAGCTTGTAGCTGCCGAGATACAGTTCGAACCGTTCGATGTCCTGTTTCTCGCGCACGAGCGTCGACTTTGCCAATTTGTCCGGCGCGATGGTTTGCAGCCAGATTTCCATGTACTTTTCCAGCGTGATCGACCGGTCGATATCCGGGTTCAGCTTTTTACAGCTCATCTCGAACAGCATCGCCTGCTCCTGGAGATTCCGCGACGCGTCCCCCGCAAATCGAACGGGTTTCCGCAGTGCATATCCGCCAGTTTGCAGGATTTCCTTTTTTCGCAGGATTCTCTAAAATAATAGCAGAGCATCAAAGAAAGAGGAGGTTACTCTCATGGCATTTTCTCTCGACAGCAAGGTAAAGGACATTCTGAAGAATCCGGCGGCAGCAGCCGTTCTGGACAAGTACAGCCCCGATGCTTCCAAGAACCCGCAGATGAAGCTCGTCGGCGGTCTGACGCTGCGCAAGCTCGCCAGCTTCCCGCAGTCGGCGTTCCTGCAGCCCCATCTGGAGGAGCTGGACAAGGAGCTTCAGGCAATCGAATAATTGATCTTACACGCCTCATCCCTTCAAAATGGGCGGCGCTCCGACTGGAGCGCCGCCCGTTTTATGTGCCTGTCAAATCTGCGGGACAAAAATTCCGGCGTTCTGACCGCCGTCAGCGAGGATGTCCACGCCGTTGATGTAGCCAGCTCCGGACGAGCAGAGGAACGCGGTCAGCGCGCCCATCTCATACGGATGACCCCAGCGCCCGGCGGGGATCAGCTCGAGCTGGTTTTCTGCCGTCTCCGGCTGATTGTCGATGAGCTTCTGGTGCATGGGCGTGAGATAGCAGCCGGGCGAGATTGACAGGATGCGGCAGTGCTTTTCCGCAAATCGGGAGACATTTTTCTGCGTGAAGTAGATCACGAATTTCTTGGACATGGCATAGGCCAGACCCGCGCGGAAGAACTCGCCCTCCTCGTCCTCCGCTTCTCCCGCCAGCGTGAGCAGCCGGTCATAGAAATCCGGCTCATTCCATGCTTCAAACGCCTGCGACCATTCGTCCGTCTGCGGCATGGTGTAGGCGGCGACAGAGGAAAAATTGATCATCACGCCGCTATCGGTCAGAGCCGGATAGAACGCCTCGACCATATTGACCGTACCGGCCGCGTTGATTTTAATGATGTTTTCCGTTGCCGTGTCGCTTGGCGAAACGCCGGAGGTATGGATGACCTGCGTCACGTCACCGAGCGATGCAGCATAACGAAAGCATTTCCCTTCAATACAAAACACGCTGCTTGCAAAGTCCGCAAACAGCGTGTTTTCCTTCTTCTGTATGCCGCTCCCGTCGGGGAGGATATGCTCTTAAAGGTTCCGGGAATCTTGACTTTATCGGCGGAGGTCCGTACAATGATAGAAAATGCGGTGTTTTCGCAGGATGGAGGTGCCGGGAGATGCGGTATTTGACGAAGGAATGGTATCTTGCCGGTCAGACCTGGCCGGTGGCGGCGGACGTGCAGGCGAGGCTGGACGAGACCGGCCGCGCATTCCGCGAGGCCCGGGCGCGGGAGGATCTGCCGCCGGAGCTGATGCGGGATTTTTCCTTTCACGACGGCGTCATTCAGGAAATTCATGTAGGCGAAGACCTGACGTTCTCCATCGACTCCCCATTTTCCGGCTATCATACGGCCATTTTCCGCCATGCGCGCGTGAAGCAGGCGCTGCCGCCGGCCGGGGCGGTCTGGCTCTATGAGGAGCTCTACCGCCACAAAAGCGGCACCGGCTATGAAGCGCATATCCTGCTGGAGGCCCCGACGGGGTCCGGCCGCAGGAGACTGCAGCTTGCTGACCTGTTCGACCTGAAACTCATCTGCAGCGAGATCTGCTTCGCATAACCAAACAGCCGCCCTCACGCACCGGAGGGCGGCTGTTTGGTTTGTTTACGAGTTTGCTTTTTGGGCGCGAAGGGCTCGGAATCAGTTGGCGGCGGTGCTCGCCGACGGATATTCGGAAGAGGAGATCGCCGCCAAGCTCGGCAGCCCTGAGGAATTGGCTGCGCAGTTTGAAAGTACTGACACGGCAAAGAAAGTCGGCGGCAGCAAAGCTCTTGCCGTTACCGGCCTGTGCTTCGCCGATCTGTTCGCCGGGCTGTTCTTCGTGCTGCTGGCCGGCCTCGGCCTCGTGATGGCGGCAGCCGCGCTGTGCTTCGCGGCGCTGGCGGTCTGCCTGCTGGGCGGATGGAACATTGCCGGTCTGATCCCCGCGATGCCGTACTGGTGCGGTGCGATCCTGGCGCTCAGCTTTGCGGCGCTCACGGTGCTGCTCGTGGTCGGCTGCGTCTACTATGCGGCGTTTTTGCGGCAGCTCGTCCGCTCCTTCGGCCGCTTCCAGCATAACGCGCTGGCTTCCGTTTCGGGCGAGGCGGCGCTGCCCGCCCTTGCGATCAACCCGCAGTTTTCCGCAAAGACCAGGCGCCGCCTGCGCGCGGCCGCGCTGATCTCGCTGGCGCTGTTCGCCGCCTGCTTCGTGCTGTCCTACGTTGTCTGCGCCCTGTCCGCCGGGAGCCTCCAGTTCTGGCACGCGTGGGGCTGGTTTCAGAACTGAGGTACGCACGTTATGTACGGTCTGAATGCGGTCGCGCTGGTGTTCTTCGGCTGCATCAATGTCGCGGCCTATCAGCTCTGCAAATGCCCGGAAGGTCGGCGCAGGACTGTCGTGCGTTGGCTGTGCGCCGTGCTTCTTTCCGGCAATCTGCTGCGGTATGGCGTCATTTACCCGTTTATCAAAGGCGTTGTGATGCTCCCTGTGGAGTTCTCGACTGTCGCGTATTTCCTTGTCCCCGCAATTCTTCTGACGTCAAAACGGCGGCTGCGCAGCTGGGCCGCGTATTCCGGGCTGATGGCTGGCTTTTTCTACTACCTGGCGATGATCGCGGCGGGCGGCGTGATCTACGGCGCGTATGCCCCGCTTGACATCTACATCTCGATGTTCTGCCACGACTCCATTTACTTCTGCGGTTTCGTGATCATCGGCACGGAGCTGTGCAGTGCAAAGGACGCGCCGAAGCTGGCGTTGGGCGTCGCCCTGGTGGCCATCCGCGCCGCCATTCTTCGCCCGTTCGTCGTCGGCAGCGACCGGCTTCTGATCTACATTCTGCTGGATGCAGTCGCTGTCAAGAAGGTCCTTCCGGAAAGCACCGGGGCCGTCGCTCTGCCGGTCTACTATCTCGCCGTCGCAGCCTTCGCCCTGCTCACCATCCGCGGCTTCTTCCGCAGAAATCAGAAGCAATACCGCAAGTTTTTGCCCCGCGGAGAGGCTGCGGTCGGCGGAAAAATGGTGCCGCAGCAAATCGTTGCGTGACAAAATGGGCCCTGTCTGCTATGGTGGAGGCAGGAGGGATGATGGATGCAGGCGATTGGAACGAATCTCAGGCGGCTGCGCGTGCGCGCGGGGCTGACACAGGACGCGCTGGCCGGTATGCTGCACGTCACGCGGCAGACCGTCAGCAGTTGGGAGATTGGCCGCACGGAGCCGGATCTCGATACGCTTCTCGCGCTTGCGGAGGCGCTGCACTGCGATGCGACCGAGCTTATCTATGGTGTGAAGCGAAATGGCTACCAGCAGTACCAGCGGCGGTGGATCGTCTGCAGCATGGTCTGCGGCGCGGTCCTGCTCGCGCTGCTGGTCTTGCAGCTGGTGCTCGTCCCGGCGCTGGAGGCGCGGCAAGGCATGACGTACAGTCTGGCCTACAGCATTTACCGGCTCTGCGTGCCGCAGCTCGGGTTCTTTACGGGCGGCATTCTGCTGTGCGCGCTGGCATCCGTCTGGCTGCCGGTCCGGGTCGCAGGAAAGGGTCGCCGGTGGCTGCTGGCTGCAGGGATCCTCTCTGCCCTGCCGCCGTTGGTGCTGGCCGTAACTGCGCTGTTTGCCCAGAGCGCAGGAAGTATCCTGCGGCCGGTCATCCGCCTGTATTATCCCGCCGTCGTTCAGCCCCTCGGCCGCTTCCTGATCCAGCAGCTCGCGCCGTTCGCGGCCGCGGTCTGCGGGTTTTTGGGGTGGAAGCGGTGACGAAACTGCTCCCACCTCATCAGTCAGCCTGACGGCTGACAGCTTCCCCTCATAGGGGAAGCCACTGGATCTGCGAAAATCCCAATGCCTTCCCCCAGCGGAAGGCATTGGGTGCGTGCAAATACAGAAAACTTCTCCGCAAAAAGGTGCAGCCTGACAAATCCAGACTGCACCTTCTATTGATGGCAGTTGTTCTAAGGCAACTAGCTGCAAATTCGATACCCCCGTATCAGGCGGCGCGTACCAAGACGTCCATAGGGTGAGTTTCGAGTGGAACGCCAGACCGAAACATCGGAACTTGCCTGAATTCAGACGCAGGACGCACTAAACGTAACCCAGCGCCCTTTTCTCCCCTATCTTTTCCCGCGCAAGGGAAAAGATAGGGCCGCCGGAGGCGCGTCAGAACCGGCCTCGACGGAACGAGCCCCCGCTGTTCGCGGAGTCTCTTTTCCTCTGAGCCCGTTTCTTCCTTTCCAAACCGCAAACTGAATTTGCGGTTTGGGTTTTATGGCAAATCTGCAACGACCTCTCAGTCTCGGCTGCGCCGAGCCAGCATCCCTACCCCTTTTGTCCCTTCGGGACATTTCCCCCTGATAGGGGGAATCGGCCCCTGGAAGGGGAGCCTTACTTATGAAAAGGAGCGGCTTCCGTGGGAAGCCGCTCCTTGCTTTTAGTTGAAGCTGCCGAGCTGTTTGCCGGAGAGGACGTGGAAGTGGATGTGGTGGACGGTCTGGCCGGCGAGTTCGCCGACGTTGGTGACGACGCGGTAGCCGTCCGCAAAGCCCTGCTCCTTCGCGAGCTTGGCAATGACGCTGTAGATGTGGCCGACGACGGCCTCATTCTCCGGCGTCACCTCGGCGGCGGAGGCAAAATGCTGCTTCGGGATGATGAGGAAGTGCATGGGGGCCAGGGGGTTGATATCCTTGAAGGCGTAGCAGAGCTCGTCCTCATAGACCTTGGCCGACGGGATCTCCCCCGCGATGATCTTGCAGAACAGACAATCGGACATGACGGTCCCTCCTTTTTTATTCCTTGACGTTGGCCGCGACGAAATCGTCGACAGCGGCCAGCGCATCGTCGAGCTTGAGGGCGTTCGTGCCGCCGCCCATGGCGGAATCCGGCTTGCCGCCGCCCTTGCCGCCGACGATCGGGGCGATATTGCGGATGATGTCGCCGGCCTTGATGCCGCGCGCGATGGCATTCTTGCCGCAGACAGCGAGCAGCGTGACCTTTTCGCCGTTGACGGAGCCGAGGGCCGCGACGGTGTTCGGGTTCTTGTCGCGCAGGAAGTCGCCGAGCTTGCGCAGGTCGTTCGCGTCGGTATTCTCGCGGCTGGCGGTGACGACCTTGAGGCCGGAAACGTCCTTGGCGGAGAACATGAGGCTGTCGACGTCGCCCGCGAAGAGCTTGTCCTTCATCTTCTCGACGGTCTGGTGCAGCTCGCGGATCTCGTTCATGCTGCTTTGGGCCTTGTTGATGAGCTCCATCGGGGTGGTCTTGAGCATTTCGGCAGCCTTGACCAGGCGGGCGTTCATCTCGTCGACGAGGTTCAGGAAGGCTTCGCCCGTGACGGCCTCGATGCGGCGGACGCCGGAGGCGACGGACGATTCACTCGTGATGCGGAACGGGCCGACCTTGGCGGTATTGTCGACGTGCGTGCCGCCGCAGAGCTCGATGGACTTGCCGCCCATGTTGACCACGCGGACCACGTCGCCGTATTTTTCGCCGAACAGGGCGATGGCGCCGAGCTTTCTGGCCTCGTCGATCGGCATTTCCTTCGTCTCGACCGGCATACCTTCCAGCACGAGCTCGCTGACCAGACGGCTGATCTTCACGAGCTCATCGGCCGTGACGGCGGAGAAGTGGGTGAAGTCATAGCGCAGACGATCCGGCTCGACGAGAGAACCGGCCTGATGGGCATGGTCGCCGAGGACAGTGCGCAGGGCGTAGTCGAGCAGGTGCGTGGCGGAATGGGCGCGCATGATGGCCTTGCGGCGCTTTTCGTCGATCGACGCCGTGACGGTATCGCCGACGGACAGCGAGCCGGAGACGAGCTTGCCATAGTGCATGAACTTGCCGCCCTTGTTCTTCTGGACGTCGGTGACGGTGAATTCGGCAGTTTCGGTGCGGATGACGCCGTGGTCGGCGACCTGGCCGCCCATTTCCGCGTAGAACGGGGTCTGGTCGAGGACGAGGATGGCGTCGGTCCCGGCGGTGATGGCGCCCTGCAGCTCCTCGTCGGCGACGATGGCAACGATCTTGCCTTCGGCTTCCATGTTGGTGTAGCCGATGAAGGTGGTGGCAGGGATCTCCTTGCCGAACTCCACGCCGGCCCAGCCCAGATCACCGAGGGCCTTGCGGGCCTCACGGGCGCGGGCCTTCTGCTCCTGCATGAGCTGCTGGAAGGCGGCCTCGTCGACCTGCATGCCTTCCTCCGCGACCATCTCGTTGGTCAGGTCGATCGGGAAGCCGTAGGTATCGTAGAGCTTGAAGGCGTCGGCGCCGGAGAAGGTGCTCTCGCCCTTTTCCTTGTGGCTCTGCAGCATCTCGGTGAAGATCTTCATGCCGCCGTCGATGGTCTTGGCGAAGTTCTCCTCCTCGGTGCGGATGACGCGGGTGATATAGGACTGCTTTTCGCGCAGCTCAGGGTACTGGCACTCGTTCTCATGGATGACGGTGTCGACGACCTGATAGAGGAAGGGCTCGTTGACGCCCAGCAGCTTGCCGTGGCGCGCGGCGCGGCGGAGAAGCCGGCGCAGGACGTAGCCGCGGCCCTCGTTGGAGGGCAGGATGCCGTCGCAGATCATGAAGGTCGACGAGCGGATATGGTCGGTGATGACGCGCAGCGACACGTCGGTCTTGTCGGATTCCTCGTAATGCGCGCCGGTGATCTCGGAGACCTTGTTGGTGATGTTCATGACGGTGTCGACGTCGAAGAGCGACGAGACGTTCTGGCACACGCAGGCCAGCCGCTCGAGGCCCATGCCGGTGTCGATATTCTTCTGCTTGAGCTCGGTATAGTTGCCGTGGCCGTCGTTGTTGAACTGGGAGAAGACGATGTTCCAGACCTCGACGTACCGGTCGCAGTCGCAGCCGACGGTGCAGCCGGGCTTGCCGCAGCCGTACTGCTCGCCGCGGTCATAATAGATCTCGGAGCACGGGCCGCACGGGCCGGAGCCATGCTCCCAGAAGTTATCCTCCTTGCCGAAGCGGAAGATGCGGTTTTCGGGGATGCCGATCACGTCGCGCCAGATGGCGAAGGCCTCGTCGTCGGCAGGCGTGGTCTCGTTGCCGGCGAAGACGGACGGATACAGGCGGTCGGGCTCGAGGCCGACCCAGTCGGGGCTGGTGAGGAATTCCCACGCCCAGGGAATGGCTTCCTTCTTGAAGTAGTCGCCGAAGGAGAAGTTGCCCAGCATCTCAAAATACGTGCCGTGGCGGGCCGTATGGCCGACGTTTTCGATATCGCCGGTGCGGATGCACTTCTGACAGGTGGTGACGCGGTGGCGCGGCGGCTCTTCCTCGCCGGTGAACCAGGGCTTCATGGGGGTCATGCCTGCGTTGATGAGCAGGATGGATTTGTCGTTCTGCGGAACGAGGGAAAAGCTCGGCAGACGCAGATGGCCTTTGGTTTCGAAAAACTTCAGGTACATCTCGCGCAGCTCATTGAGGCCGTAAGGCTTGTGTGCCATGGTGAAGACTCCTTCTATATACATTAAAATTTAAACATTACGATGGCTTCCCCTCATAGGGGAAGGCAATGGGCGTGCACCCCTCGGCTCCCCTTCCAGGGGCCGATTCCCCCTATCAGGGGGAAATGTCCCGAAGGGACAAAAGGGGTAGGGATGCTGGCTCGGCGCAGCCGAGACTGAGAGGTCGTCGCAGATTTGCAGCTGGTTGCCATAGAATATCTGCCATCAATAGACGGTGCAGCCGAAATTTTGATAGGTGTTACCTTCTTGCGGGGCAGGTTGTAGGGGCGGGGGATCCCGCAAAAACATAAAACCCCGCCCCTTGTACAGGGGCGAGGTCGGTCGCGGTACCACCCTGATCATGCGTTCGCATATCTCAGCGCTTCTGTATCGGGAAGCACCCGCCGCGCTTTCGCGCGGCCGCTCCAAACTGGCTGCGGGCCGGGCCTGCTGAAGGGCTCCCACTGTCCCCTTCTCTCTGAAAGCGCTCCGGAACGCTCGGTTTTTCAACGCGGTTTTTTCGATATCGCAGATATTTTACCACATTTCCTTCGATTGTCAACATGAAAATTCACCCGTAGACCCACGCGTTCGGCAGCGGCCGCCCACCGGTGTAGCGCAGGGTCACGGAGGACGACTGCGTGATGTATTCGCCGTCGTACCACAAGATCGCGCTCGAGCCGCCGTCCATGTTGATGGCGTTCCGGCAGCCGTAGGCGAGCAGGATATCCGCGCAGGTATTGACGCTCGTGCCGCGGATGCCCTCGTCCGGGTACCGGCCCTCAATGACGAGCATATAGATGCCCTGATCGCCCGCGCCGAAGCACGCGCGCGGCTGCTCGCCGGTCCAATCCTGATTCTCGAGCTTTTCGCCATCCCGGATGAGCGCGGGCATGAACTCGGCGGCGCTGTACGTTCCCTCTCCGACCGGGTCGGACGCGGGGACGACGCGGCAGTCGAGGCCGTTTTCGCTCAGTTCGATGCGCTGATAGGCCTTGCCCGCGAAGTGCGTGCCATGCCCTTCGCCGTTCGACATGCACCAGCCCGCAAGCTGGCTGCCGTCGCCCCCGCCGTTCGGGTCGAGGAAGCCGTTGGCGTTCATGGCGAGGATGCCGCCGTGGTCGGACGCGATGTTCCCGGCCAGCTCCCCTTCCGCGCCGGGATCTGCGGCCATTTCCAGCCGCAGAAGCTCCGGATACCGGCAGACGGCAAGCACGCCGCGGTAGCCCTCGCCCGTCACACGCACAAGCAGGATGCCGTATTCGGCGTCGATGGCCAGCACCTGGTCACCCTGTTTGGTCTCGATGCTCGTGCCCGCGTCGTCAAGGCCCGCTTCGTTGATGCGGATGTGCTCCCAGCCGTCCGCCAGTGTCTCCGGGTGCTCCGCCAGATACCGCTGGAACGTCGCGTAGTTCAGCATCGGGAACGCCATCTGGAAACTGGCCTCCGGGTCGTCTTCGACGGGCTGCGGCGCTTCCATGTCGGCCGTGGGCTCCGGCTCCGGCGCGGGATGCGGCTGCACTTCCGGCTGTGCCGTCTCGGGTTCCGGCTCCGGCTGCGCAGACGCGCCGGTAAATGTGCAGGCCGCGAGCGCAAGGCACAAAAGCAGGACGAAGACGAGCGTATATGCCGCCATTTTCGGCTTTGCAATGAGCGTGATGCGCTCGGTGAGGCTCTTTTTTGCCCAGCTGCATCGTGGTCGCACCGGATAGCAGCTGGCCTCCGCCCGGTTTCGCCGTCACAAGGCCGAGCAGCGCCCGGCCGTAGTCCGCGCGGCTCTCGCCGTCCAGCCCGCGCAGCACCCGCGCGTCGCACGCCAGCTCGCAGTCCCGCCGGGCCAGCGCCGCGGCCAGCCAGACGAAGGGGTCAAACCAGTAGACGCACTGGCAGACGAGACGCACAAGGCTCCACAGCTGGTCCTTCGCGCGGAAATGCGCCAGCTCATGCCGCAGGACAAAGCCGAGCGTCGCCGGATCGGCGGCCGCCTCGGGCGTGAGATAGATCTCCGGCCGGAACAGCCCCGCAAGGCACGGCGACGGCAGCCCCGGCACGAGCCAGACCGGGATGGGGCTTTCCGCGCAGGCAAGCGGCTGCCGCACCCGCCGCAGCTTCCGGAGGAAGCGCAGATTCTGCGCCAGCATCACGCCCGCCAATATCGCCGCCCCGGTGAGCCAAACAGTTTTCAAAATCGTCCGGACCGGAAGTTTTTCCTTCGTCTGTACCTGCGCTTCTGCCACAGCCGCGGGCTGCGCAGCGGCCGCTTCGGCCGCGGGCTGCGGGGCGCGGCGGTCTTCCGGGGCGGTCAGGCGCTGCACGGCGGCAGGCACGTCCGCCGCGGCGTTCATCACGCTGACCGGGCTGCTGACCAGCGGGACCGGCAGCAAAAGCCGCAGCGCAGCCAGCAGCCACAGCGCATACTGCAGCCGCGGATCGATCCTGCCGCGCAGCAACAGCCGCAGCGCGGCGAGCGCGAGAATGAGAACGGTGGATGAAACGAGGACTTCCGTCATACCGCCTCTCCCCTTTCCTATTCGCCGCGGCCCGCGGCCTTGTCCAAAATGGCGTAGAGCTCGTCCAGCTCGTCCTTTCCGATCTTTCCGTGATCGGCAAAATTGCTGACGAGCAGACCGAGCCTGCCACCGAACGCGCGGGAGAGCAGCTGCTCGGTCTCCTCAAAGCCCGCTTCCTCGCGCGTGACGTTCGGGTAGTAGCGCCGGGGCTTGCCCTCGTAGCGGAGCAGGCCCTTTTCGCTCATCCGGGCCGCCATGGTCTTGCTCGTGCTGGCCGACCACCCCGCGCGCACCTTCAGATCCTCCACCAGCTGCATGAGCGTCTGCGGCTGCCGCTCCCACAAACTCTGCAAAACCGTCCACTCACTCTGACAAAGCTGCATCGTCATTCCTCCTGAGTTTACTATTGTAAACTCAGCATACCACACAAGTCTACCCCCGTCAACCTCTCCGCGCAAAAAAACCACCCCGCAAAAAGGTGCAGACCAGCAAATTTGGCCTGCACCTTCTATTGACTGCAAATGTTCTAAGGCAACTAGCTGCAAATTTGGCCCCCCGTATCAGGCGGCGCGCAGCAGAAACTCGTAGGGTGACTTCCGAGTGGAGCGACGCCTGAAAACCAGGGCCCCGCCTGAATTCAGAGGCAGAAAGCACCAAACGCATCCCAGCGCCCCTTTTCTCCCCCATCTTTTCCGGCAAGACGGAAAAGATGGGGCCGCCGGAGGCGCGTCAGAACCGGCCTCGACGGAACGAGTCCCCGCTGTTCGCGGAGCCTCTTTTCCTCTGAGCCCGTTTCTTCCTTTCCAAACCGCAAACTGAATTTGCGGTTTGGGTTTTTCTATGCAAATTTGCGACAACCTCTCAGTCAGCTTCGCTGACAGCTCCCCTGGAAGGGGAGCCTTGGGCTGCTTCAGCGGATGAAATTTGTGCGGGCCATGGGTTCCTGGCGGGGGGGCGGGGACGCCGGCGGCGGTGCCGGCAGCGATGCAGCGCAGGAGCCAGGCCATGTTGCGGCCCAGCACACGCATGGTGCGCAGACCCTCTTCGTCCTTCTGCACATCCTCCGGACAGGACCCGTGGACATTGTTCCAGTAGCAAGACGAGACGATGGGCATCTCCATGATGCCGGGGTATTTGAGCAGCTGCTCATAGGCCGCGGTGGTGCCCGCACGGCGGGCGGAGGTGACGACGGCCGCGGGCTTGCGGCAGAAGGTCTCCTTGGGCGCGGAGTAGAACAGACGGTCGAGGAACGCGGTCATATTGCCGGAGGCCGCCGCGTAGTGTACCGGCGTGCCGAAAACGAAGCCGTCGGCCTCCTTCGCCTTCTCTGCAAATTCGTTGACCGTGCCGCCGAAGACGCACTTGCCCGCCTTCGCGCAGCCGCCGCAGGCGATGCAGCCGCCGACCGGCTCGTTGCCGATCCAGAAGATCTCGGCGTCGATCCCCTCCGCCTGCAGCGCCCCCGCGACCTCCCGCAGTGCCGTATCGGTGCAGCCATTCCTGTGCGGGCTGCCATTGACCAGCAGAACTTTCATAAAATCATCCTCCTTGGGTTGGTTTTCTTTTTCATACCACAAATATCAAAAGAATGCAAGGGAAACGAGCGCGATAGGGCCTCCCCTTTCAGGGGAGGGGGCTAGGCGCAGCCGAGACGGAGAGGTCGTATCAAACTTTGCGGCAACCTCTCAGTCAGCTTCGCTGACAGCTCCCCTGAAAGGGGAGCCTTGGGTGCGGTTCTTCATTAAATCTTAATCTGTTTGCCGCTTGTTTGTTCATGGGATTTTGGATATGATGATAGCACAGAGAAGAAGACGGAGGAACACGCTATGCAGCATATTCTGGTCTGCGACGATGAGGAAGATATCGTTGCGGCTTTAAAAATTTATCTGGAAGCCGACGGCTACTGCGTCCATGCGGCCTATACCGGCGCGGACGCGCTGAAGATCGTGCGGGAGGAGCCGGTGCAGCTGGCGCTGATGGACATCATGATGCCCGGTATGGACGGGATCACGGCCATGGCGAAGCTGCGCGAGTTTTCCAACATCCCCGTCATCCTGCTCACAGCAAAATCCGAGGATTCAGACAAGATCCTGGGGCTGAGCGTGGGCGCGGACGACTACATCACAAAGCCCTTCAACCCCGTGGAGGTGCTGGCGCGGGTCAAATCGCAGCTGCGCCGCTTCCTGCAGCTGGGCGCGGCGGTCAAGGCGCCGTCGGTCATCTCGGTCGGCGGGATCGAGCTGGACCACGACGCCAAGCGCGTCACGCTCGACGGCGAGCCGGTCGCGCTCACGCCGAAGGAATACGACATTCTCTACTATCTCATGCAGCACCCCGGCAAGGTCTATACGCCCGCGGAGCTCTACAGTGCCGTGTGGAACGAGGCCCCGGTCGGGATCGACAACACCGTGGCGGTACACATCCGCCATCTGCGCGAGAAGCTGGAGATCGACCCGTCCAACCCCCGCTACCTGAAGGTCGTCTGGGGTAAGGGCTACAAGCTGGAAGGAGACAGGCAATGAAACAGCTCTACGGAAAACTCTGGGTCAAATGCACGGCCATCGCGCTGCTGATCGTGTTCGCAATTCTTTTTGCCGCATCTGCACTTGGTACCGCATATCTTTTCACTTACGGCGCCTACGCTGACGGCGGCGAGCAGGTGCGCCAGATCGCGGAAAACGAGATCCTCCAGCAGACGAACGGCGACGGCTGGACGGCGCTGCACGCCTGGGCCGACGACGACAAGATCACGCGCGACCTGCTCCGCGAGCGCTATGACCCGCTCACCTCCAATATCTACTTCAAGCTCACCGACAAAGACACCGGCAAGATCCTGTTCAGCACCGGCGCTCTGAACAAAGACGATTATACCGGCAAGGCTTCCGCCTATTATCAGCAGGACATGACCACTTCGCTGGACGACGGCAGCGAAGTCACGGCGGTCTATCAGGCCTACCTCAAAAGCCCGCTCGCCCCGCGCGACTCCGCGCTGTATATTATGACGTGGGTCGAACGGCTCATCAGTGCGCGCTATCTGCTGATCGTGCTGGCTGTGCTGCTTCTTGCGGTCTGCCTGTTCCTGTTCATTTTCCTCCTGTGCGCCATGGGACATAAGGAGGGCGTGGACGGCATCTATCAGTGCTGGCTCAACAGGATCCCGCTCGATCTGTTTGCTCTTCTGCTCGTCTTCCTGTTCTACGCATGGGCTACGTTCGTCAGCGAAATCTGGTACATCAACGGCTGGTATTACATTCTTCTCATCCTCGGAACAGCCGCTCTGGCGCTGACGCTCATCCTGAGCGTTGCGGGGCGTGCGAAGGCGCCGGGCTTCTTCAAAAACACGATCGTCTACATGGTCTTCGCGTGGATCTTCCGGGGGCTCGGGCGCATCCCGATGGTCTGGCGGACAATGCTGATCTGGGCAGGCTTCTGCTTCATCGATCTGCTTCTGATGTTTGACGGGAGTTCTGCGGCGGCGCTCTGGTGGCTGTTCTCCCGCGGCGTGCTGACCGTCGGGATCCTGTATCTGGCTTCCAGCCTGAAGCTCCTGCAGAAGGAAGGGCAGGCCATCGCCGACGGGCAGACCGATTACAAGGGCAAGCCCATCCCCCGCTGGCTGCCCGCGCTGAAAAAGCACGAGGAAAATCTGCAGAGCATCCGCTCCGGTATCCAGAAGGCCGTCGACGAGCAGACACGCGCCGAGCGCATGAAGACAGAGCTCATCACCAACGTCTCCCACGACATCAAGACGCCGCTGACCTCCATCGTCAACTACGTCGATCTTCTGGAAAAGGAGGACATCCAGCCGGAGAAGGCGAAGGAATACGTGGACGTGCTGCACCGGCAGTCCGCGCGGCTCAAGAAGCTGACGGAGGATCTGGTCGAGGCGTCGAAGGCCTCGTCCGGCTGCCTGCCGGTGCATCTGGCGCGGACGGACGTGAACGTGCTGCTGAGCCAGCTGGCGGGCGATTATCTCGAAAAGCTCGAGGCCGCGCAGCTCGAGCCCGTGTTCCATCCCGCGCCCTCGCAGCCGAAGATCCAGGCGGACGGGCAGCTGCTGTCCCGGGTGCTGGGGAATCTGTTCTCGAACATCTGCAAATACGCCATGCCCGGCACGCGGGTATATTTTGAGAGCAGCGCAAATGCCGGGATCGTCACGATCACGTTCAAAAACATCTCCAAATACGAGCTGAACATCCCCGCGGAGGAGCTGATGGCCCGCTTTGTGCGCGGCGACCGCTCGCGCCATACGGAGGGCAGCGGCCTCGGCCTGTCCATCGCGCAGAGCCTGACCGAGCTGCAGGGCGGCTCGTTCCGGCTGGAGATCGACGGCGATCTGTTCAAGGCCATCGTCTCCTTCCCGCAGGACGGCACACAGGAGCTGCACGCGTGAAGAAAAAGTGGAGCTGGCTGCTGCTCCCCGCGGTTTTGCTGCTGCTCGTTCTGCTGCACGTACATTCTCTCGCGCGGCTCGCGCCGTCGGAGATCGGGCGGCAGGTCCCAGTCCTCATGTACCACGCGGTCGGCGACGACTGCTGGGGCGAGGAACACCTGTTCGTCCGGCCGGCGGAGCTGGAGCAGCAGCTGCAGTATCTGTCCGAGAATGGATATGAGACGATCTTTTTTGAGGATCTTGCGCACCTCGAGCGTTATGAAAAGCCGGTCATCCTGACGTTTGACGATGGATACGACGACAATTACACGCTGCTTCTGCCGCTGCTGCAGAAGTACCATATGAAAGCGACGATCTTCATGATCGCGGGCGACATCGGGGGGCCCCACAAGCTGACGCAGCCGCAGCTGCGCGAATTGACGCAGTCCGGTCTCGTCAGCATCCAGAGCCACGGCTGGAGCCATAAATATGGCGGACATGGGCTGGACGGCGCTTGTCTGTGAGCTGCTGCGCAGCAAGCTCGCTTTGACCCTCGCCTGCGGGCGCGTCCCCACCGCCGTCTCTTACCCGAACGGTAAATGCACTGAGCGCACCCGCACCGCCGCCGGCTGGTTCTACGCCTACGGCGTGCGCACCTTCGACGGCACCTACCTGACCGGCACCGCCCCCCTCCTCATCCCCCGCACCGCCATCCCCCGCGGCATGACACCAGAACAGTTCCAAGCTGCCTGCCAAGCAGAATAGCCCCCCTCACAGAAGGTAAGGCACGGCCCCCGTAGGGGCGGATGAGGGTCGGGGAGCAGCTGCGGTTTTGCTTGAAACTGCAAAGCAATCCAAAAGTGCTCCTCGACCCTCATCAGTCTCGGCTTCGCCGAGCCAGCTTCCCCCAGGGGAAGCCATTTGGTGCCTGTAAATCAATAAAACTTTCCCGCGAAAAGGTGCAGCCTGACAAACCCAGACTGCGCCTTCTATTGACTGCAAATATTCTAAGGCAACTAGTTACAAATTTGATACTCCCGTATCAGGCGGCGCGTACTAAGACATACGTAGGGTGACCACCGAGTGGAACGCCAGACCGAAACATTGGGACTCGCCTGAATTCAGAGGCAGCATGCACCAAACGCGTCCAAGCGCCCTTTTCTCCCCTATCTTTTCCCGCGCAAGGGAAAAGATAGGGCCGCCGGAGGCGTGTCAGAAATGACCACGACGGAACGAAGCCTTGCATGCAAGGCTTCTTATCCTCTGTGCTCGTTTCTTCCTTTCCAAACCGCAAACTGAATTTGCGGTTTGGGTTTTTCTATGCAAATTTGCGGCAACCTCTCAGTCAGCCTGCGGCTGACAGCTCCCCTGGAAGGGGAGCCAAGGGGGTGTGCACCGCCGGAGGTTCTCAGCATTGAGGGACAACCTCTCAGTCTGCTTCGCAGCCGGAATCCCTACCCCTTTTGTCCCTTCGGGACATTTCCCCCTGACAGGGGGAATCGGCCCCTGGGAGGGGAGCCCTTGGGGTGCTCAGCGGGGAGGGGTGGGGTCGCCGGTGCCGGTGGTGAGGGTGTAGAGGCCGGAGAGGTAGGCCCAGGTGGTCTGGTCGATGGCTCCGGTCTGCGGCAGGCCGGAGAGCTTCTGCAGCCAGCGCACCGCGGCGACCGACGCCGCGTCGTGGACGCCCGTAGCACGGACGGCGGGCGCATTGACAAAAAACCGCCCCAGCGCCTGCAGCATCGCCTGCATGAGAAACAGGTGCGAATTCCGGCTGCCCGCGGGCAGCACCTGATTCGGCGTCCACCGGATGCGCACCGGCGCAGCCGGCAGCACGGCTGGGCTTTTTCTCGTGTAAACGGCGACGATCTGGTCCCAGGTCGCGTTGTCCGTTTCTCCCGTGACGGGCAGCTCCTGCTGCCGCTGGAATTCCCGCACGGCCTGCACCGTGTTCGGGCCGTAGATCCCGTCCGGGACGAGGCGGATGAGCGTCTCGTCCGCGTGCGCGATCGTCCGCAGCATCGTCTGCAGACTCCGGATGGGCTGGCCGACGTATTGCTCCGCTGTCATCATGCCTGATGCACCTCCATGTCCTGCATGCCGCGCATAAGCGTCCGGCCGGGGAACTGCACGAAGCGCGTCGACGTTTCATGCTGCAGCAGAAACTGCATCCCGGCCAGATCCTCCGCGGTCTGCGCGTCCGGCATGCCGCTCGCGGGGCTGCCGGTCAGGCGCTGGAAGACCGCGAGACTCGCCCTTGTCTGCGCGTCGAGCTGTCCGGTCCGCTCCGGCGCGGGCAGAGCCGGGAAGGCCGCCGCCGCGGCGATGAGCTGCTCCTGCAGCCCGGCCTCCGTGTCATCGATGCGCGGCCGCGTGAAAGGAAACAGCGCCGCGTCGCCGAAGACGGTCTCCTCGATCCCTGCGAACTGCGAATAGATGCTGTCCCACGTCTCGCGCTCGACCGTGCCGGTCTGCGGCAGGCCGTAGGCCTGCTGGAACGAGAGTACGGCCTGCGTCGTGCTTTCGCCGAACACGCCGCTCACCGGCGGCTCCTGCACGGCGGAATTGAACTGCGAGATGACGGACAGCATATACTGCAGGTGCGTCACCTTCGCGCCCTGCTCGCCGGGAAGGATCTGTTCGGGATACTCCCATGAATAGCCGTAAAACGTCTGCCCCTGCGACTGCAGCTCCCCGAGCTTCAAAACTGCCGTATAGAGCATCACGATCGCGTACCAGGTCGCCCGGCCCACGATCCCGTCGACGGCCAGCGAGAAAATGGACTGGAAGGCCCGGACGGCATTCTCCGTCGCCTCGCCGAGGATGGCGTCGACCGGGACCTTCGGGATGGCCGGATAGTTCTGCGAGATGCGGTTGAGCGCGACCTGCAGGAACGACACGTTGACGCCGATATCGCCCCGCCGCACGGGGCTGCCGGGATAGGATTCCTGCAGATCCTGCACGGGCGCGTTCGTCACGATCTGCACATCCTCTCCATAATAGCGCCGGAGGATCCGGACGGAATCCGCGCCCGCCTGCGCCAGCTCCTGCGAGCCCCACTGGCTGAGCCCGTCGCAGGTGGTGGTGACACCGTTGCAGAATTTGGCCGCCAGCGGCTCGACATAGCCCTGCCTGCGCAGATAATCGGTGAACAGCTCATCGACGAGCGCGGAGATGTTCTCATAGATGTTGCGGCCGTTGATGAATTTCTGATCGATCGCGGTCGAGGACGTGATGTCGAAGGGATAGCCGCGGCTGCGGTAGTACTCCGTATAGACGCGGTTGAGCGCGAACGAGATGACGGCCAGCGCGTTGGCCCGCAGCGCGGCCGGTTCCCAGGTCGGGTAGACCTCGCTGGAAAGCACGTTTTTGACATAGTCGGAAAACGAGACCGTGACGTTTTCTGCGCTCGCGTCCGGTGCGCCGAGGTGGACCGTGATGGTTTCGGGGATGTACGGAACGATCGGGGCCATACGCTTACAGCTCCTGCGCGGGAATGTCGAATTCCTGCGTTTCGGCATAGTTCTCCGGCAGCGTCGGCGTCGGGATGAGCACGAGCTGCTGCAGCGTCTGCACGCCGGAGAAGACCTGCGCGCCGCGGACCAGCACCCGGCCGTAGCCCGTACGCTCCGTGCGCAGATCGACGAGCGCGTAGGGGACCTCCGCCGTCTGCCGTGTCTGGCTGTCGGACGCCGGGGGCGTGGGCAGCTCGAAGGGCTCGGTAAAGCCGTCGTAGTCGGACATGCGCACGGCCAGCAGCTCCTGCCCGCCATCCGGCAGCTTGCGCGAGATGGTGAGCGTCGCGCCCGCCACGGGGATCTGCGCGGCCGAGGTCACGATCTGCGCGATGATGCTTCCATATTCCTGCATAGTGCCGCCTCCTTTTTGAAGCTTTCAGGCATTAGTATATGCAGAAAGCGCCGCATCCGGTGCATGGGCAGCGCGCCGGATGCGGATACTAGATCCGGATGAATCTGAAAGGAGCGATGCAGCTTTATGAATATGTCCAAAAAGGAATATAACCGCTATGTGGCGCGGCTGGCGCAGAAGTCGCCGCTGGGAAAGGATCTGCTGAGGAGCTTTCTGGTCGGCGGCCTCATCTGCGTGATCGGCCAGCTGATCCTGAACGGCTTTACCGCGCTGGACCTTTCTGAGCAGGACGCCGCCGCGGCCACCTCGGTCAGTCTGGTGTTTTTGAGCGCCGTCCTGACGGGCCTGAGCGTCTATGACGATATCGCGAAATTCGCCGGGGCCGGGACGCTCGTGCCGATCACGGGCTTTGCCAACGCCGTCGTCTCGCCCGCGATCGAGTTCAAGGCCGAGGGCTTCGTCACCGGCATGGCCGCGAAAATGTTCATCATCGCCGGCCCCGTCATCGTCTACGGCACCGTCGCCAGCGTCCTCTACGGTCTGATCCTCGTGATTTTCGGCGGTTAGACTTCCCTTCAGGCGAAAAGTGGGGTATAATCGAGGCGTCCCAAAGGCTCCCTTGTGTAAAGGGAGCTGTCAGCCGCAGGCTGACTGAGGGATTGTTTTCCCGCCGCAGCGGAAAAGGCTCCCCTCTCAGGGGCCGATTCCCCCTGTCAGGGGGAAATGTCCGAAGGGACAAAAGGGGTAGGGATGCTGTCAGCCGCAGGCTGACTGAGAGGTTGCTGCAAATTTGGTACGACCTCTCCGTCTCGGCGTTCCGCCGAGCCACCTCCCCTGAAAGGGGAGGCTTTGGACTTTGCGCACTCTATGGCTTTCCCTATGAGGGGAAGCCATCCACCCACCGCCTTTTCAGACATAAAGGAGATCTTCCATGCCCAACAGAACCATCTGCCTCATCAACGATTCCTTCCCGCCCGTGACCGACGGCGTGGCCAATGCGGTCGTCAATTACGCCCGGGTCATCACCGAAAGCGGCAGCACGGCCGTCGTGGCCACGCCCGCCTATCCCGGCGCGGATGACAGCGCACTCGGCTTCCCAGTCGTGCGCTACCCGAGCATCGACATGACGAAGCTCGTCGGCTACCATGCGGGCTTTCCGTTCTCGGAAAAGACGATGAAAACGCTCATGGAATACCCGTTCGACCTCATCCACTGCCACTGCCCGATCACCTCCGCCGTCCTCGCGCGCGAGCTGCGCAGCCGCATCCATGTGCCGACGGTCTTTACCTATCACACGAAATTCGATATCGACATCGCCAACGCCATCCACGCAAAGCTCCTGCAGGAGGGCGCAAAAAAGCTTCTCGTCGACAATATCAGCGCCTTCGACGAGGTCTGGACGGTCAGCCGCGGCGCGGGCGAGAACCTGCGCAGCCTCGGCTACGAGGGTGACTGGCGCGTCATGCCGAACGGCGTCGACTTTGCCCGCGGCCGCGTGCCGGACGCGCTGGTGCAGGAGACCTGCGGAGGCTTCGACCTGCCGGAGGGCGTGCCGGTCTTCCTCTTCGTCGGCCGCATGATGTGGTACAAGGGCCTGCGCATCACGCTGGACGCGCTCAAAAAGCTCAAGGACGCGGGGCACGCGTTCCGCATGGTCTTCGTCGGCAGCGGCGGGGATCATGACGAGGTCGTCGCCTATGCCGAGTCCCTTGGCCTGTCCGACTGCGTGTTCTTCACCTCGCCAAAGTATGACCGCAACGTCATCCGCGCCTGGTACTGCCGCGCGGACCTGTTCCTTTTCCCGTCGACGTTCGACACCAACGGCCTTGTCGTGCGTGAGGCAGCCGCCTGCGAGCTCGCGAGCGTCCTCGTGCGCGGCAGCTGCGCCGCGGAGGATATCACGGACGGCGAAAACGGTTTCCTGATCGAGGAAAACGCCGAATCCATGGCGAAGCTGCTCGCAAAGCTCTGCCATGAGCCCGAGCGTCTGAAGCGCGTGGGCCGGCAGGCACAGGACGAGATCTACCTGTCCTGGGACGACGCCGTCCACCGCGCGCAGCAGCGCTATGAGGCCGTGATCGAAGCCTACCGCTCCGGCCACAGCGAGCCGCGCCGCAGCCTCGCCGAAGAATACTACGAGACTCTGGCCGCCTGCGCCGCCGCCCTCAAACGCAGCCGCGCCCACCTCCGCGACCACTGGGACACCTTTGCCGAGCATTTCCAATAAACAAAGCCTTCCCCCTGGATGCGAATCAATAGTTGAACCGCAAGAGGAGGGCGGCGAAAGCGAGGGAGGAGAAAATGTGGAAGAGCAGACCGGCGCAGGAACGGACGTGCGAAGCAGACTGGATGTGCGTTTTGGCCTGCAGCCAGTTGAAAAAGACCTCAATCGGCTGCCGCAGGGCACTGATGCGGGTGGACACGGCATCTTCGGAAACAAGAACATCGTACTTTTTCCGCTTTCGCGGCGTGATGAGCGCGACGTTCCGCTCGGTTTGCAGATGGGATCTCCATTCTGCGTCGATATAGGCACGATCTGCATAGAGCCGGCCGTCTGTGACCGGTGCGCAGTCCAGATCGATCTGCTTTGCAGCCCACAGGTCGCAGAGACTGGCTTTGCTGATCTGTACGGCGCAGGGAATGGGAAGCTGATGCGGGCGCAGTTGCGCAAAAACATGCAGCTTGACGCCGTGATACCACAGGTTCTTCGTGGGATTTCGTGTTAAATTGCAGAGATCCCGTGCCGTTTTCGCAGTATTTGACCGGGAACCGACAGACACCATGACCGGGCAGGAATCCAGCACATACCCGTGCGTCGGCTCGCTGCTGGCAAGCTTTTGCTCAAACAGAACCTCGGCCAGCGCGGCAAAGGCTTCTGCCAGCCGGTTCAGCCGGCGGCAGAACGCCTGATAGCTGGGCAGCTTCTGGAACTCGCCCAGATGGTATGTTCTGATGAAATTGTAGATACTCTTCCGCGTCAATAAGCCCTGCTGTGTGCCCCATAAGTATGCGGTCATCAACTCCACGTCTGTAAATTGGGCGGACTTATTGTTGCTTCCGTGTTGCATTTTCTCCGCGATTCTGCTATCCTCACTGTGATGGCAAATCGCGCAATAGAGTTCGATCAGTTTGTTCACACCTTACTATCTCTCTTCTTGCGCCTTTTGTCATCTTTTTTTCGGTTTCTACTATTGATTCGCATCTATGAGGGGAAGCTGTCGCCGGAGGCGACTGATGAGGTGGGGGCAGTTGCGTAGACGAAGGTCAGTCCACCTCATCCGTCACGGCTTCGCCGTGCCACCTTCCCCTCATGGGGAAGGCATCGAAGTGCTCAAAAAACTGAAAATTCCCCCGCAAAAAGGTGCAGCCTGACAAACTCAGACTGCACCTTCTATTTACTGCAAATATTCAACCGCAACTAGCTGCAAATTTGATGCCCCCGTATCAGGCGGCGCGTACCAAGACGCCCGTAAGGTGACTATCGTGTGGAACGCCAGACCGAAACATTGGTTCCTGCCTAAATTCCGAGGCAGGAAGCACCAAAGGTATCCAAGCGCCCCTTTTCTCCCCTATCTTTTCCGGCAAGACGGAAAAGATAGGGCCGCCGGAGGCGTCAGCAGCTGCAAATCTGCAGCGACCTCTCGGTCAGCTTTGCTGTTAACTCCCCTCTCAGGGGCCCTTTGGGTTTTCCGCATTGATATTGGGGGGGAAATCTGGTACAGTATAGAAAAAAGCAAGGAGCTTGGGTATGAATGTTTTGATCTGCAATGTGGGCAGTACGTCTTTGAAGTATCAGCTGTTCCGGATGCCGGAGGAGCTGGTCGCGGCGTCCGGCGGGGCGGAGCGCGTCGGGACGGACGCGGGGCGGTTTTACGCGAAAACGCAGGAAAACGGCGCGCTCGTCGACGAGGCGGCCGTCTTCCCCACGCACCGCGAGGCCATCGAACGGATGCTGCTGCAGCTGCAGCAGACCGTGCTGCCCGACCTGCGGGCGCTGGACTGCGTCGGGTTCAAGGTCGTGCTGGCCCGGGGCGTGAGCGGCGTGCAGCTGCTGACGGACGACGTGCTCGCGCGGATGGAGGACTTCAGCTCCATCGCCCCCGCGCACAACCCGCCGTATCTTGCGGCCATCCGCCAATTCCGCGCGCTTCTGCCAAATACGCCGCTCATCGGCGCGTTCGAGACCGCGTTCCACCGCACGATGCCGCCCGAGGCGTACTACTATTCCATCCCCATCGACGTTTCCCGCAAATACGACATCCGCCGCAACGGCTTCCACGGCGCGTCGATCGAATATCTGACCGAGTGGACGCAGGAGCGGATGGGCAGGACCGACCTGAAGCTCGTCGTCTGCCACCTGGGCGGCAGCGGGAGCATCTGCGCGGTCAAGGACGGCCGGTCGATCGACACCTCGCTCGGGCTGACGCTGCAGTGCGGCACGATGCACAACAACCGCTGCGGTGACATTGACCCCTATATCATCTTCTACCTCGTCGAGTCCTGCGGGATGACGCTCGAGGAGGTCAAGGACATGCTGCAGACGAAAAGCGGCCTGTACGGCATGTCCGGCGGCGCGGGGCGCGACATGCGCGACGTGCAGGCGGCGGCCGAGGCCGGGAACGAGGATGCGGAGCTGGCCATCCGCGCCTACTGCTACTCGATCAAGAAATACATCGGCTCCTACGCCGCGGCCATGGGCGGGCTGGACGCCATCGTCTTCGGCGGCGGCATCGGGCTCGGCAGCGCGCTGGTGCGGGCGCTGAGCCTCGAGGGGCTGGAGTTCCTCGGCGTGAAGCTCGACGGCTTTAAAAACCGCATGGCCATCGCGGGCATGGATATCTCCATGGAGGACGCGCCGGTGCGCGTGTTCACGGTCCACACGGACGAGGAGATCATCGTGGCCCGCAAGGCAGCGGCACTGCTGCAGAAGCAGGCATAAAAAAATCCCGGACTGCCGGTCGGCAGTCCGGGGAATTTTTTTGCTTACTCGGCGTCTTCCGCTTCGTCTGCGGCCGGAGCCAGCAGAGCACGGATGGACAGGGAGATGCGCTTGTGCTCCTGATCGATGTCGATGATCTTCGCGTCGACTTCCTGACCCTCGGACAGAACGTCCTCCGGCTTGCCGATGCGGCGATCCGCGATCTGGGAGATGTGGATGAGGCCGTCAACGCCCGGGATGATCTCAGCGAAAGCGCCGAAGGTCATGAGCTTGACGATCTTGACCTTGGCAACGTCGCCGACCTGGAACTGGTTGTTGAACAGGGTCCAGGGGTTGGTCGCTTCGGTCTTGTAGCCGAGGGAGATCTTGCGCTTTTCGGGATCGAGAGCGATGACGTAGACGTCGATCTCGTCGCCGACCTTGACGACCTCAGACGGATTCTTGATGCGGTTCCAGCTCAGCTCGGAGACATGGACCATGCCGTCAACGCCGCCGATGTCGACGAACGCGCCGTAGCTGGTGAGGGACTTGACAGTGCCGTGATACTGCTTGCCGACCTCGATCTCGCTCCAGATCTTCTCCTGCGCGGCCTTACGCTGCTCGGCTGCGACGGAACGGATGGAGCCGACGACGCGGCGGCGGGCACGGTTGACCTCGGTCATGCGCAGCTGGACGGTCTTGCCGACCATCTCGCTCAGATCGCCCGCCCTTGGGCACGCCGGACTGGGAAGCGGGAACGAACACGCGGATGCCCTTGACGTTGACGACGATGCCGCCCTTGTTCTCTTCGGTGACAACACCTTCGAGGACCGTCTTGTCTTCCACGGCAGCTTCGATCTCTTCCCAGGCCTTGCCGGCCTCGAGACGCTTGCGGGACAGGCGGACAACGCCTTCCCCGTCGTTGACATGGACAACGATCGCTTCGATCTGGTCGCCGACCTTGACAGCCTCTTCGGGCTTGACGTTGGGATCGCCGGAGAAATCGTCCAGCGGGATGTAGGCCGTGTGCTTGGTGCCGAGGTCGACTTCGATCTCGGTGGAACCGATAGCCATGACGGTGCCTGTTACCTTATCTCCATTATTCAAAGTTTTGAGGGACTGCTCGAGAAGCTCGGCAAAATTCTCCTCCTGTGCAGTTTCAACTTTCAGTTCTTCGCTCATTTTGTTGTTTACCTCCTTAATTATCCACGGCGGTGTCGAGGCACCGGCCGTTATACCCACAGTAGCTGCGCCATGAAAAAGGGACATGTCCAGTTCATCGGCATGATCGACGAGTACCACCTTCGGGCAATTCTCGCTGCAGATCATGGCAAGACGCCCCGTATTGGAGCTCCTCGCATCCCCGACAACGACCATCGCATCACAACTCTTTGAAAGAAACGCTGCTTCTTCCTGCCGCATTTCCGTAGCTCTGCATATTGTATCAAATATTTCGCAGTTTGTACACACCTTTTTTGCAATTTCCCGGCATGATTCCCACAATTTTTGCGTTCCTGTCGTCTGGGAAACCATACAAAACGGCAAATCGCGCCGCCCGGGTGCCTCTGTCAGCCAGCTTTCGAGCGCTTGGGCCGTCTGAAACACGTGCGCGTCGGAGGAATAGCTCGCGATGGCCGTGACCTCCGGGTGCGTGGGCGTGCCGATGATGAGCAGATGCCTGCCCGCTTCCTCGGCCTGCTGGGCGATAACGTGGATCTTCTTGACGAAGGGGCATGTCGCGTCCACGAGCTTTGCCCCGCGCGCGGCGAGCGTCTGCTGCTCGCTGACCGGAATGCCGTGCGCGCGGATGACGACGGTCTGGCCGGGCTGCGCATCCTCAGCGCGGGCGATCTCACGCAGGCCCATGGCCTCGAAGCGCTCGACGACATGGCGGTTGTGGATGATCGGCCCGAGCGTCACGGCGGACGCGCAGGACTTCGCGGTCTGCTCCGCCAGGCTCACGGCCCGCTCCACGCCGAAGCAGAAGCCCGCCGTCTCAGCTGATCTGATCTGCATAGCTGTCACCGCCCAGTTGATAGATGGTTTTGAGAAGCGCGTCGGACGCCTGCTGGCAGGCCGCGTGATCCTCCGGGTCGACATGCACCGGATAGGGCTCGCCGAAGATCACGCGGATGGGACAGAAGGGCGTCTTGTTGCGCGTCACGAACACCGGCACGACCGGCGCGCCCGAGACCGCGGCCATGCGCACCGCGCCGGTCTTGGCGCGCACGTGCTTGTCGCGGTTGCAGCGGGTGCCCTCGATGAAGACGAGCATTTTGTCGTGCTCCTGCTCCAGCGCGTCGACGCACTGCTGATAGGCGGCGATGTCATGCGCGCCGCGATTGACGAAGATCACGCGGAATTTTTCCATCACCCAGCCGACGAACGGCACGCGCCGCAGCTCCTGCTTAGCCATGATGCGGATCATCCGCTTTTCCGGCAGCGCGAGCAGGATCCAGATCGGGTCGGCCATCCCGGAGTGATTCGCGCAGAACACGCAGCTGCCGGCGGGGATATGCGCCCGCCCCTCCACATGAAAGACGGGGTGCCAGAAAAACAGACCGATCCGCGCGATCCACCAGCAGACATGATACCAGAATCTCACCCGAGCTTCCTCCTGACGAGCGATAAGATCGCCTCGACCGATTGCTCCAGGGTATAGCCGGAGGTATCGAGCACGACGGCGTCGGCCGCCTGCCTGAGCGGCGCGGCGGCACGCTCGGAGTCCTGCTTGTCGCGCTGCTTCGTCTCGGCGAGGATCTGCGCATAGGGGGTCTTATCGCCCTTCTGCTGCAGCTCGTCGTAGCGGCGCTTTGCGCGGACCTCGGCGTCGGCGGTCAGGAAGATCTTCACGTCCGCGTGCGGCAGCACGACGGTGCCGATGTCGCGGCCGTCCATGATGACGTTGTGCGTCCGGGCCAGCTGCCGCTGCATGTCGAGCAGGAACGCGCGCACGCACGGCTGCGCGGACACGCCGGAGGCGTACATGGACATCTCGGGGGTACGCAGCTCGCTGGTCACGTCTTCGCCGTTGAGGATCATGTGCTGCACGCCGTCCGCATAGCGGATGTCGATGTTGACCTCGTCGATCAGACGGCGGATCCCGTCCTGATCCTTCGGGCCGATGCCCATGAGGCGCATGTAATAGCCGACCGTGCGGTAGATCGCGCCGGTGTCAACATAGAGATAGCCCAGTGCCTTCGCGCAGGCCCTGGCCATGGTGCTCTTGCCCGCGCCCGCGGGCCCGTCGATGGCGATGGAAACGAATTTGCTCATGTCGCATCCTCCGGTGATGAAAATTCTTTTGCCGCGGCAGACAGGCCCGCCAGCCTGCCCGTCGCCCAGGCGATCTGCAGGTTGAAGCCGCCCGTGTAGGCGTCGACGTCCAGCAGCTCGCCCGCGAAATACAGACCCTGCACCCGCTTCGACTCCATGGTCTTCGCGTTCACCTCCGAGACCTTCACGCCGCCGGAGGTGACGATGGCGTCTTCGACCGGAGCCTTGCAGGCGATGGGGACAGAAAAGCACTTGATCGTCTCGAGCAGCGCCCGGCGCTGCTGCTTGGTGATGGAGTTGACCTTCTGCAGGGGATCGATGCCGCTGCGCGCGATGACGACCGGGATCATCGACCGCGGCAGCAGCGCGGAGAGGCTGTTTTCAAAATCGCGGTTCTGCGCGGCGGAAAAGTCGCGCAGGATGCGCGCGTCGAGTGTTTTTTCGTCCAGCGCGGGCTTGAGGTCGATCCGGACGGTGTAGCCGTCTTCCCCGCGGGCCATATGTGCGCTCGCCGAGAGGATGACGGGGCCGGAGAGGCCGAAGTGTGTGAACAGCAGCTCGCCGAAATCCTCATAGACGGTCTTGCCTTTGGCGTTGACCAGCCGGACCGCGATATTCTTGAGGGCCAGACCCTGCATCTTTGCGCAGTCGTGTCCCTTCTCGACCAGCGGGACGAGGGAGCCGACCGGCTCCACGATCGTATGGCCGAGCGCGGCGGCAAGCCGATAGCCGTCGCCGGTCGAGCCGGTAGCGGGATAGGACAGGCCGCCGGTCGCGAGAATGACACAGTCGGCCGGGATGGGTCCGGCCTCCGTCTTCACGCCGGTCACGCGGCCGCCGGCCGCGGCCAGCTCCGTCACGCGCCGCGGCAGCAGCTGCACATGGTTTTCATGCAGGAAACGCACGAGCGCGTCCAATACGGACTGCGACTGGTCGGAAACCGGGAACACGCGGTTTCCACGCTCGGTCTTGAGCGCGCAGCCGTACTGCTCAAAAAAGGCCCTGGCGTCCGCGGGAGAAAAGCCCGCGAGGGCGCTGTAGAGAAAGCGCGGGTTCGTCGGCACGTTCAGCAGAACGTCCTGCCACGCGCAGTCGTTCGTGACGTTGCACCGGCCCTTGCCGGTGATGAGCAGCTTTTTGCCGGGGCGGCCGTTTTGCTCGAGCAGCGTCACATGCGCGCCGGCCTGCGCCGCCATCCCGGCGGCCATCATGCCCGCCGCGCCGCCGCCCACGACGACGATCTTATTCGACCCGTTCAAAGGCGTCATATTCATCCCAAAGCCGCTCCAGATCCTCATAGGTTTTTGCCACGCTGTCTTCCTGCTGCAGCCCGACCGACACGATGAGCACGTTGATGACGCTCATCGGCGCGACCAGCGAGTCGACGAACGAGACCATGTTGCTCTTGGCGCAGAGCACCAGGTCGGCGACCTTGCCGCCCGGCGCCTCGGGCTTGTCCGTGATGGTGACGACGGTCGCGCCGGAATCGTGCGCGTACTGCAGCAGCTTTACCGTGCGGCTGGAATAGCGCGGCAGGCTGATGCCGATGACGACGTCTTCCTTCCCCACGCGCAGCAGCTGCTCAAACATCTCGCTCGTGGCCGTGGAGGAGACGAGGCGGACGTTGTCAAAAATATTGCGGAAATAGAAATTGAGGTAATTGGCCAGCGCCGCGGACGAGCGGACGCCGACGATATAGATGTGCCGCGCGGCCAGGATCGCCTCGACGGCCCTTGCCATCTGGCCGCGGTCGAGCGCGTCGCTCGTCATGCGGATGGCGTTGGCGTCGCGCTGCAAAACGCTCGAGACCACGTCCTGATTGCCGAACTGGTCGCTTGCGACCTCGATGCGCTGAACGCTGGTGAGCTTGTTGCGGACAAGCTCCTGCAGCGTCTTCTGCATCTCAGGATAGCCCTCGTAGCCCAGCTCCACCGCGAAGCGGACGACCGTCGACTCCGAGACCTCGACGGTCTTGCCGAGGCGGCTGGCGGTCATGAACGCAGCCTTGTCGTAGTTGGACAGGATGTAGGCCGCGATCTTTTTCTGGCCCTTGGAAAAGGCGTGGATATCATTCTGAATATTGGTCAAAATGTCTGCCGACATAACAAATTCCCTCCACTGCGCCCCTGCAGCACAAAAATAATCAAATCCTTATTATTTTACCGGCTCCGCCCGCATTTTGCAAGCAGGAATCACGACCTTGGGAAAATTTTATAAAAAACGCCCACTGCAGCGCGTAACGCAAAATTTTCCCGCAAAAAGGTGCAGCCTGACGAAATCAGACTGCACCTTCTATTGACTGCAAATATTTAAAGGTAACTGCTCACAAATCTGGTCCCAATGTATCAGGCGGCGCGTACCAAGATGCCCGTAAGGTGACTGTCGAGTGGAACGCCAGACCAAAACATTGGTCCTTGCCTGAATTCAGATGCAGGACGCACCAAACCGTAACCAAGCGCCCCTTTTCTCCCCCTTCTTTTCCGGCAAGACGGAAAAGAAGGGGCCGCCGGAGGCGCGTCAGAAACGACCACGACGGAACGAATCCTTGCAAGCAAGGCTTCTTATCCTCTGTGCTCGTTTCTTCCTTTCCAAACCGCAAACTGAATTTGCGGTTTGGGTTTTTCTATGCAAATCTGTGACAACCTCTCAGTCTCGGCTGCGCCGAGCCAGCTCCCCTGGAAGGGGAGCCAAGGGGGTGCGCACCGCCGGAGGTTCTCAGAATTGAGGGACAACCTCTCAGTCAGCCTGCGGCTGACAGCATCCCTACCCCTTTTGTCCCTTCGGGACATTTCCCCCTGATAGGGGGAATCGGCCCCTGGAAGGGGGAGCCTTTTTTATTTCACGCCTTTCATGGTCAGGCTGATGCGGCCGCGTTTTTGGTCGACGTCGAGGACGGCGACTTTGACGACGTCGCCGACGGAGACGACTTCGGAGGGGTGCTTGATATACTTGCTGCTGACCTGCGAGATGTGGACGAGGCCGTCCTGGTGGACGCCGATGTCGACGAAGACTCCGAAGTCGATGACGTTGCGGACGGTGCCGGTCAGCACCATGCCGGGTTTCAGATCCTTGAGCTCCAGCACGTCCGTGCGCAGGATCGGCGCGGGCAGATCGCTGCGCGGGTCACGGCCGGGCTTGACCAGCTCCTTGACGATATCCTGCAGCGTCGGCACGCCGACCCCGCATTCGGCCGCGGCCTTCTCTGCGCCGTAGGCGCGGAGCTTGTCGGGAAGGGCGGCCATCTCGGGCTTGCCCGCGTTTTTCAGGTCGATCCCCAGCAGCTCCGCGAGCTTCTTCGCCGCGTCATAGCTCTCCGGGTGCACGCCCGTGTGGTCGAGCACCTGCCGGCTCTCCGGCACGCGCAAAAAGCCTGCGCACTGTTCAAACGCCTTCGGCCCCAGCTTCGGGACCTTCTTGATCTGCGCGCGCGAGGTGAACGCGCCGTTTTCCTCACGGTAGGCGACGATGTTTTTGGCTGTCGTCGCGTTCAGGCCCGCGACCTGCCGCAGCAGCGGAGCGGAAGCCGTATTGAGGTCCACGCCGACTGCGTTGACGCACGCCTCGACCACGCCGCCGAGCGCCGCGTCGAGCTCCTTCTCCGGCATGTCGTGCTGATATTGGCCGACGCCGATGGCCTTCGGGTCGATCTTCACGAGCTCGGCCAGCGGGTCCTGCAGCCGCCGCGCGATCGACACGGCCGAGCGCAGATTCACGTCGTACTGCGGGAATTCCTCCGCCGCCAGCTTCGAAGCGGAATAGACCGACGCACCCGCCTCATTGACGATCATATACGACACGCCGCCGCCCAGCCTGCGGATCATCTCGATGGCCATCGCCTCCGTCTCGCGCGAGGCGGTACCGTTGCCGATGGCAAGATGGCGCACGTTGTCCTTTTTGATGAGCTGAGAGAGCTTCGTGATGGCGTCCTGCTTCTGCTTTTCGCCGAAGGTGGGATAGACGACCGTGGTGTCGAGCACCTTGCCCGTCTCGTCGACGACCGCGACCTTGCAGCCGTGGCTGTAGCCGGGGTCGAGGCCCATCGTGACCGCGCCCTTGACCGGCGGCTGCATGAGCAGCGGGCGGAGGTTGAGCGCAAAGTTGTGGATGGCCTGCTCGTTGGCCGTGTCAGTCAGGGCGGTGCGCAGCTCGCGCTCCATGCTGGGCTCCAGCAGCCGGTCATAGCTGTCGTCGCAGACAGCCTTCATGAAGTCCATCGCGGGGCTCCCGGGCTTTACCACGCCGCGGCGGATGCACTGCAGCGCCTCGTCGCGGTCGACCGTCAGGCTGACCTTCAGCGCGCCCTCGCGCTCGCCGCGGTTGAGGGCCAGGATCTGATGGCTCTGCAGGCGGGAGATGGGCTGCGAGAAATCAAAATACTGCCGGTAGACGGCGGTCTTCTCGTCCTCCTCCTTTGCCGCGGCCGACTGCGCCGTGCCGCGGCGGTGCATGAGCGCACGCAGGCTCTTGCGCACCTCCGCGTCGTCGGAGATGCGCTCGGCGAGGATGTCGGACGCGCCGGCCAGCGCGTCTTCCAGCGTCCCGACGCCCTTGTCCGGGTCGATATACGCCGCGGCCAGCGCCTCGGGCGGGTCCATGCGCAGCGTCTGGGCAAAGATAGCGTCCGCCAGCGGCTCGAGGCCCTTTTCCCGGGCAATCGTCGCGCGTGTGCGGCGCTTGGGCTTGTAGGGGCGGTAGAGGTCCTCGACCTCCGCGAGCGTCGCGGCCTCGTCGATGGCCTTTGCCAGCTCGTCCGTCAGCTTTTCCTGCGCGGCGATGGAGGCCTTGACCTCCTCGCGCCGCTGGGCGAGATTGCGCAGATACTGCAGCCGCGTCTCAAGCGTGCGGAGCGTCGTGTCGTCCATGGCGCCGTGCTGCTCCTTGCGGTAGCGGGCGATGAAGGGAATGGTGTTGCCCTCGTCAAGAAGGGCGATGACATTTGCGATATATTCCTGTCTGCAGTTGAGTTCCTGCGCCAGAAGTTCAGTAATGGTCTGCATGAAGGGGCTCCTTTTCAAAAACTCTTTGTATTATAGCATAAACCATGCTACAATACAAAAAAACTTTCCCGGAGGATCCTCTTATGCCAGTGCGCATTCTGCTGATGGATATCGACGATACGCTGTTTGACTTTCAGACGGGCTACAAGCGGGCGCTGCGCGCCGCGCTCGCGCAGTTCGGCGTGGAATGCACGCCGCAGCTGCTGGAGCTCTACGGGTCGATCAACGACCGCCTGTGGGAGCGCTTTGAGCGCGGCGAGATCGCGAAGGATGCGCTGTACGACGAGCGCTTCCGGCAGCTGTTTGAGCGCTGCGGCATCGACGCCTCACCCGCGGCGTGCAACGAGGCGTATCACAACGCGCTCCGCCTGCAGCACGATCTCATGCCGCACTGCGAGCAGGTCCTGCGGCAGCTGCACGAGCGGTATCAGATCTGCATCGTGACGAACGGCAGTACCGACATCCAGACCCGCCGCATCGCCGACAGCGGCATGGCGAAATATTTTGACCGGGTGTTCATCTCCGAGCAGATGGGCTGCAAGAAGCCGGACCGGGATTTTTTCGACAAGGTCTTCGCCGAGCTCGGCGAGGAGAACCGCGCCTGCGCCGTCATGATCGGCGACAGCCTCTCGAGCGATATGCAGGGCGGCCGCAACGCGGGCCTGCCCACCATCTTCTGCGGCCCCCGCGCCCGCGCCGACGCCCGCTGCGACCAGGTCGCCGAAACCCTCCTGGACCTCCCACCCCTGCTCGCCGCAATGTGAGCACCCCAAAGGCTCCCCTCCCAGGGGCCAATTCCCCCTATCAGGGAGAAATGTCCCGAAGGGACAAAAGGGTATGGATGCTGTCAGCGCAGCTGACTGAGAGGTTGTGAGAACCTCCGGCGGTGCGCATCCCCTTGGCTCCCCTTCCAGGGGCCGATTCCCCCTATCAGGGGGAAATGTCCCGCAGGGACAAAAGGGGTAGGGATGCTGGCTCGGCGAAGCCGGGACTGAGAGGTTGCCGCAAATTTGCCATGAAACCCAAACCGCAAATTCAGTTTGCGGTTTGGAAAGGAAGAAACGAGCACAGAGGATAAGAAGCCTTGCCTGCAAGGATTCGTTCCGTCGTGGTCGTTTCTGACGCGCCTCCGGCGGCCCTATCTTTTCCCCTGCGCGGGAAAAGATAGGGCAGAAAAGGGCGCTTGGATGCGTTTGGTGCGTTCTGCTTCTGAATTCAGGCAAGCATCAATGTTTTGGATGTCGTTCCACACGATAGTCACCTTACGGGCGTCATACTACGCGCCGCCTGATACGGGGGTATCAAATTTGTAACTAGTTGCCGTAGAATATTTGCCATCAATAGAAGGTGCAGTCTGAGTTCGTCAGGCTGCACCTTTTTGCGGGGAAGTTTTGTGTTACGCGCTGTAGGGGCGGGGCTCTGCTCCGCCCCTACAGAGGTTTTGGAAAGATGTGCAAAAAGGACGAACAACCCCGTCATTCCGGATGGAATGACGGGGGTTGCGTAAACGCGGAAAGCTTGTCAATGGAAGAAGAGGAAGTAGGAGCCGAAGGCGATGGCGAGGAGGACGAGGGCGGCGACGGGGAGGATCACGAGGCCTGCGGACAGGATCATGGCAAGCAGATCTTTTTTGCTCAGCTTGTCCTTATCCTCTTCCGTCGGTTTTTTGATATCCGCCTGTTCGTTGCGCTCCTTCTGATAGCGCATGGCGCGGTCTACTTTCCTCTGAAAGATCATTTGCGTTACTCCTTGACTTCGAGCTTATGATGGCAGGCGACGAAATGGTTCGGCCGGACCTCTTCCCACGCCGGGACGACCTGCGTGCAGATCTCTGTGCAGTACTTGCAGCGCGTGTGGAATTTGCAGCCCTTCGGCGGGTTGACCGGGCTGGGGATATCGCCTTCGAGGATGGAGAGCTCCTTCGCGCCGACGGTATCCGTCGTCGGGATGGCGTTGAGCAGGGCCTCGGTGTACGGATGGATCGGGTGGTGGAAGATCTCGTCGGCCTCCGCCAGCTCGACCATGTTGCCGAGGTACATGACGCCGACGCGGTCGGAGATGTACTTGACGACGGACAGGTCGTGCGTGATAAACATGTAGGTCAGGTTCTGGTGCTCCTTGAGGTCGAGCAGCAGGTTGATGATCTGGGCCTGAATAGACACGTCCAGCGCGGAAACAGCCTCGTCGCAGACGACGAACTTCGGGTTCGTGGCGAGCGCGCGGGCGATGCCGATGCGCTGCCGCTGGCCGCCGGAGAACTGGTGCGGGAAGCGGTGCAGGAAGTACGGCGCGAGGCCGCATTCGTCCATGATGTTCAGGACGAGCTGCTGCATACGGGCGTCCTTTTTCTTGATCATGTTGTGCGCCTGCATGCCCTCGCTGATGATCTGGCCGACGCTCATGCGCGGGTTCAGCGAGGAATACGGATCCTGGAAAATGAGCTGCATATCGCTGCGCAGGCGGCGCATCTCGTTGTACTCCAGTCGGGCAAGGTCGATACCGTCGTCGCGGTAGGCCTCATACTTCTGGAATTCGGGATCGCTGGCATACGGCTGGCGCAGCGCCTCGATCTCCTGGCGGCCGGCGTCCAGCTGCTGCCGCAGCGCGGCGATCTGATCGTCACACTGCTTGAGCTTTTCCTGTGCCTTTTCGAGCTGGCCGGACTTTTCGGACTTGCCCGCCTCTTCGGCGGTCTTCTTCGCGTACTGCGCGTCGTCGACGTCGACCTGCAGCGCCTGCCGCTTTTCCTCGAGCGCGGAGATCTTGCGCGCGATGCCGTAGTCCTTGGAATAGGCCGCGATCACGGGATCGAGATCATCGACCACGAGGAAGCCGCCGACGATCTTTGTGATGTCGAGCAGCGCGTCCTCGGCCAACTTGCGCGCGGTGTCGAGCTCGGTGTGCTTGGCATACTGCTCCGTTTCGGAGAGCTTGGCGTACTCGGCCTCGAGCTTATCGCGCTTCTGCTCCAGCTCGTGGAGCTTGGCCCGGCGTGATTTGAGGTTTTTGACGGTGTCGATGACGTACTTCGGCGCCAGATCGTCCAGCGATCTTCCATAGTACATCGTGCGGCCGTAGGTCTGATGGTAGAGCTGGAGGATGGTGCGGCCGAGGGTCGACTTGCCGCAGCCGGACTCGCCGACGAGACCGAAGGTCTCGCCCTCGTAGATATCCAGCGAAATGCCGTCATTGGCCTTGACGAAGCGGCCGCCCTTCAGCGGGAAATACTGCTTCAGGTTGCTGATGCGAAGCAGAACCTTCTTGTCGTTATTTTGCATGTCTGTCCTCCTTCTTCGCGTAGAAGCAGCGAACCTGCTGGGTGTCGGAGACGTGGATCAGCTCCGGCTCCTCCTCCTGGCAGCGTGCGGTCGCGTACTTACAGCGCGGGGCGAATTTGCAGCCCTTGGGCAGATCCAGCGGGTGCGGGACCGCGCCGGGGATCGCTTCGAGCCGTTCGTCGCTGGGGGTGTCCAGACGCGGGATGGAGAGCATCAGGCCCTCGGTATAGGGATGGGAATACACGCTCTTGTGGAAGATGGTCTCCGCGGGCGCGTATTCGACGACCTGGCCGCAGTACATGACCGCGACGTTGTCGGCCATCTGGTTGATGACGCCAAGATCGTGCGTGATGAACAGCACGGCGGTGCCGTTTTTCTCCCGCAGCTCGTTCATGAGCTTGAGGATCTGGGCCTGAATGGTCACGTCGAGCGCCGTGGTCGGCTCGTCGGCGATCAGGAGCTTCGGGCGGCAGGCCAGCGCCATGGCGATCATGACGCGCTGCCGCATACCGCCGGACAGCTGGTGCGGATACTGCTTGGCGACGACCTCGGGGTTCGGGATCTTGACGTCGGAGAGCAGCTCGATCGCTTTCACGGCGGCCTGCTTCTTGGTCATGCCCTGGTGGATCATCAGCGGCTCGGAGATCTGACGGCTGACGGTAAAGACCGGGTTCAGGCTCGTCATCGGCTCCTGGAAGATCACAGAGATCTCGTTGCCGCGGATCTTGTACATCTCGTTGATGGACAGCTTCGTCAGGTCCACGCCGCCAAAGAGGATCTCGCCGGAGTCGATATAGCCGTTGCCGTCGAGCAGACGGAGGATGCTCATGGCCGAGACGCTCTTGCCGGAGCCGGATTCGCCGACGACGCCGAGGACCTTACCGGCGTCGAGCGAATAGCTCACGCCGTTGACGGCCTTGACGGTGCCGCGCTTGGTCGCAAAGAAAGTCTTCAGGTTTTTCAGTTCAAGTAATGCCACAACAACCCCTCCTTATCGCTCAGCGGACTTGGGATCGACCGCATCACGCAGCGCGTCGCCCACAAGGTTGATGCAGATCGTGCAGATGCCGAAGATCGCTGCCGGGAAGACCCAGCGCCACCAGTACTGCTGGATGACGATGGAGTTGTTCGCGCCGGTGAGCATGTTGCCCCAGGTCGGCGTGGGAGGCGCGATGCCGAAGCCCATGTAGGACAGCGAGGACTCGGTGAGCATGCAGGTCGCAAAGCTCAGCGTCGCGTTGACCAGGATGAGGCTCATGACATTCGGGATGATGTGATGGAAGATGATGTTCTTCTCGCGCACGCCGAGCGCCTGTGCGGCGGTCACGTATTCCTGCTCGCGCTGCGAGAGGATCTGCGCGCGGATCAGATGGCAGATGCCCGGCCAGGACAGGACGCCCAGCACGACCATGATGAGGTACATACGCTGCTCGACCGTGATGCGCGTGCCGATGATGGCGGAGAGGATCATCGCGAACGGCAGGAACGGCAGACCGCCGACGACCTCGGAGATGCGCATGATGATATTATCGACCCAGCCGCCGAAATAACCGGCCAGACCGCCGAGGATGATGCCGATGACGAGCTGGATGATGACGGAGATCGCGCCGACCGTCATGGTGACCTTGCCGCCGTTGATGATGCGGTTGAAGACGTCGCGGCCGAGATCGTCGGTGCCGCAGACATAGCCCTTCAGGCCCCAGGTCTCGACGTCGCCGTCGACCGTGACAGCGTAGTTCTGGTAGAAGCCCGCGTAGACGGTGACGATCTCCTTCTCATTGAAGGAGGCCGGAACGGAGGCCTGTCCGTGGGTGTTGTCGCCCCAGGAGATGACCTCGCCGTCGTCCATCAGGGCCGTGAAGTGGTAGCGGCCGCCGTAGAGCTCGACAGGCTTGCTCTCAAACGCGGGAACGTTGTTTTCGCCGTTGGTGCAGGTGCCCCAGACGACGACGGTGCCGTCTTCCTTGACCGCCGCGACCGCGTTGCTGGACGCTGCGATGTCAACAACGCCGGAATCAAGCCCCTCCGGGATGCGGACAAGGGCGTTGTCCTTCTGGAAGCCGGAATAGACGACCGCGCCGTCCTTGGTCAGCGCGACATACGCGCGGGCCGTCAGGGCGACCTTCTCGATGTTGCCCTGATATTCCTTCTTGATCTTGATGTCGGCCTGGTTGCCGTTGCCCCAGAGGAACAGCTCACCGTCTTCGGTGACTGCCGCGGAGAACTGGTTGCTGGCCTCGATCTGCTTGATGCCGAGGTTCTTGCCGTAGGCCGCAGCCATCTGGAGCTTGTCCGGAATGCTGTCCTGACCGAGACGCTTGTTGCCCCAGACGTAGATCGCGCCGTTTTCGTCGAGCGCGACGATATGGTCATAGCCTGCCGCGACATTGACGATCTTTGCATTCTGGACTTCCTCGGGAATGTTCTTCAGGTCGATCGTATCGGTGATGCGGGTATAGCCCCAGATGTAGACCTTGCCGTCGGTGTCGACGCCGACGCCGTAGGTCGTGCCGGGAGAGATATCGGCGACCTTGTGCTTCATGCCGTCCGGGATCTTCATCATGTTCATGCCGGGCGCGACGTTCAGCTGGGTATTGTCCTGATAGGACAGGTCGAGCGTGTAGAACTTCGGGCCGATCATGACCAGCAGGAAGATCAGCAGGAACACGATCAGGCCGGTCATGCCGAGCCGGTTATGCAGGAAATTCTTGAGGATCAGACGGCCCGGGCTCTGCAGCTGTTCCTCGGTCATGAAGTCGGTGACCTTGTTGCGGTTGCCGAACAGACGGGTAAGGAGGGTCGATTTTTTCTTTTTAGCCATATTCGTGATCCTCCTTTACTTATTGACGCGCACACGCGGGTCGACGATGCCGTAGCTGAGGTCGGTGATCAGCTGGCCGACGAGCGCAATGAGCACGTAGAACATCTGGATCGCCAGCGCGAGCTCAAAGTCGTTGTTCATGAGGCCCTGATAGTAGAGCTGGCCCATGCCGTTGAGCGCGAACATCTGCTCAATGATCAGCGAACCGGAGAAGATGCTGATGAACCAGCCGATCAGAACGGTGATGACCGGGAGCAGCGCGTTGCGCCACGCGTGGGAATAGATGACGACCTTTTCGCGCAGACCCTTGGCACGGGCGGTACGGATATAGTCCATGCTGAGCGCCTCGATCATGGCGGCGCGGACATAGCGGGTCATGCCGCCGAGCGAGCCGACCGTCATGACGAGCACCGGCAGCGTCATGTAGTAGACCTTGTCAAGGAAGGCGCGGAAGCCGGTGAAGTTATTGCCCGGCGTCTGCATGCCGAAGACCGGCAGCCAGCGGAGCGTGACCGCGAACAGCCAGATAAAGATCAGCGCGATGATATAGACCGGGATGGAGTAGCCGACGATGGACAGGACCTGCACGGCATTGTCCGTCTTGCTGCGCTTATGGACGGCGCAGTAGATGCCGAGCGGGATCGTGATCGCCAGCGCGACGAGCGTGGAGAAAATATTGATATAGATCGTGTTGAGCATGCGCGAAGGCAGGACGTTGGCCACGTCGGTCTTGTAGATCTGCGAATAGCCGAAATTGCCCTGGAGCATGCCGTCAAGCTTGCCGTTCACGTCCGGCCAGAAGCCGATCCAGCGCAGATATCGAACGATCAGCGGATCGTCCAGACCCATCTGCTGCCGCAGCATCTGGTACCGCTGCTCATACTCGGCAGGTTTCAGCGTTGTTTTCATCGGTTCGAGCTGGGCTCTCGCCGGGTCGGTTGGGATCAGGTTGTAGATGGAATACATCAGAAGCGAGACGAGCAGGAACACGATCACCATGTACAGCAGTCGCTTGAGTACGTATTTGGTCATCCGCATACCCTCCTTTTCTTTCGTATTTGCTTCAAAATGAAGCGCAAAAACTCTATATCAAACCGAAAACGGTCATTATTCGTAGGAAAAATAGACGAAATATGGTACGCTAAAGGGAAAAAGAGCCGCTAAAGATGCCGCAAGCGACGGGGCGGTTTGTGCCGCCCCGTCGCTGGGATACATGGGGGAAGGGATCGATATTACTGTGCGCCGTCGATGGAAGCGTAGACAATCGCCTTCTGGAAGTCCCACAGGCTGGACTCGTTGTAGTTCTGCAGCCAGGACGGGAAGAAGGTGTGATAATCGTTGCAGTACAGAGGAATTTCAGGCAGCAGCGCATTCCAGCGGACGATGAACTTCTGGAAGTAATCCAGGAAGGTCGCGTCGTCGCCAGGAGCGGACTTGTAGACCATGTCCATGGACAGGTCGTCGAGTTCCTTGTCGTAGATGTAGTTCTGGTTGTAGCCCATCTTGACATACTCAGACTCGGGATCGGAAGCGAAGTTGTAGGCATAGTCATAGACATCGGCGAAGCCGGTGGCCAGGTTGAACATGCCATAGGTGAACACGCCGTACTGATCGCCGACGGAAGTGTCGCGGTAGATCCAGTTCAGCAGCTCGGAGAAGGTCATGGTCGTCTGCTCGATCTGCATGCCGGCGTCGGTGGTCTGCTTGCCGTTGGAGAGCATGGTAGCCAGCAGGTCGGAGACGGGGTTGTTCTCGGAGGAAGCCCACATGATGTGCAGCGGCATCAGGATGCGGCCGTCAGCCAGGGTAACGTTCAGCGCGTAGTCGCCGGCTTCTTCAGCGGTGACTTCCTTGTAGCGCAGGCCGGTGCCGGCGTAGTCGTTGCCTTCTGCGTCGAGCGTCCAGCCGTCAGCCTCGAGGACTTCGACAGCCTTGGCCGGGTCATAGGAGTAGTTGTTCAGGTTGTCGTTGAAGAATTCTTCGGAATCCTGATACATCCACTGTGCGGTGGAGTACGGGCCGTGGACAACGGTGCCGTAGCCGCCGGTGAAGGTGGTAGCGAACTCTTCGCGGTCAAGCAGGTATGCAACAGCCTGACGGACAGCGGGGAACTGGGTGGGGCCGCCGTCGCACTGGAACATGATCTTGCCGTAGCCGTTACGGGTGTAGTGGCAGTAGTTGAAGTCGCCGGTCTCAGCCAGGTCGAGGGCAGCGTTGATCTGGTCGCCGTCGGACAGCTGGGACAGGAAGTTGATCTCGCCGGTCTTGAAGGCGTCCATCATGGTGTCGTCTTCCGCCTTGACGATAACAACGGTCTGGATGGAAGGCTTCTGGCCTTCGAAGTTGCCGGAGTAGTTGGGGTTGATCTCAAGGGTAGCGGTCAGAGCGCCGGTGTCGAGGCTCTTGATCATGTACGGGCCGGCGGAGACGCGGTCAGCGTACACATAACGGGAAGCGTTGATCTCATCAGCGACGAGCTCACCGCCGTCGAGGTAAGCGCCGTTGCCGTCGTCCTTGACGGTCAGGTCAGCGGAAGCGTACATCGGCAGGTACAGCGGGGACAGGGACGCGTAGGACAGCGCATAATAGTAGTTTGCGTAGTCAGCCGCGATCTGGATGGAGTAGGTGTACTCGTCGAGCAGACGGACACCAGCCAATTCCTTAACTTCGCCGTTCTGGTACTCAGGGCCACCAACAACGGAGTTAGCGGTGACGGTCGCACCGGCTTCCTTGGTGGCCGGAGGGCAGCTAAACCAGAGCATAAGCGACGTAGTCAGCAGCGGTGATGGGCTCGCCGTTGTTGTAGGTCAGGCCCTCATTGATCTTGACGGTGAAGGTGATGGTGCCGTCGTCGTTCTTGACGTCCTCAATGGAGGAAGCGGTGGTGTGGTTCATGACCATCTGGCCGAACTGATCGAAAATGACGGTGTCATAGTCGTTGATCAGGTCGCGGATGGTCTTGTCGCTGGCGTTGTTGGTCCACCAGGCGTTGCCGAGGTCACCGGAGATTTCGGTGGAGCTGCCGTAGATGACCTTGTTCTCACGGGTCTCGGTAGCAGCGGGCTCCTCCGTCGAGGTGGTTTCTTCGGTGAGTGGTGGTGTCGGTGGTGTCGCTGGGCGTGGTGGGCTCAGCGGGCGTTTCCGCGTTGTTGGCGCAGCCGGCGAACATGGCAGCGACCATGACGACGACGAGCAGCAGCGCGAAAAGCTTCTTCAGATTCTTTTTCATCTTAATCCTCCTGTTTAAATTTATAATTTACTGTGTAGATTCCACAGAAAATTATCGATCAGTCGGTGTTGTGTCCGCCCCTCGCGGTCACTCAGCCGCAGGGTGCAAACACCACTATATTCGTAATTTATTATAGCATATCCGCCCCCCAGAATCAACCAAAATGATTTTTTTCCCGCCGAATAATTGCGTTTCCATCCATTTCCGTGCCGCGCTAAAAGCTTCATTGCAAAGAGCACTGGTGCAAAGCTCCCGAGGGATCGTCTTCCGCAGATCTGCAGCCGCAGGATGTCTCCAACAGCTCAGTCTTTTCTCCTGCAAGAGAAAAGACTGAGCCAGGCACCGGATCTGTGAGCAGTTGTCTTTGAATATTTGCTGCAAACAAAAGGTGCAGTCTGAACTTGTCAGGCTGCACCTTTTGTGGCGGTGTTTTTTGTACAGGCGGGCGCTTACTTCTTCCGTACCGGGTAGCAGGCTTCGGTGACGAAGGTTTGGGGGGCCTGGGTCTCGTGGGGGCTGACGTGGTAGATGTTGAACATGGGGCCGTCGTATTCGTAGCCGTTCGCTTCGATCCAGGCGGCAAGCGCCGCGTAGACCTCACCGATGCCCGAATACGGGCCGCGGAAGATACAGCTCGCGACCGTCACGGCCGGAAGCGTGCGGAACTTCACGTGCGGCGTGTCGGGGTACGTGCCCTTGACGGTCTTCCACGCCTCGAGCTCCACGTCGGTCTCCTTGAATTCCCCGTCGAGGAAGGTGACCGCGCAGTAGCAGGGGTCATCCGGGACGAGGTGCATGTGGTCGGTCTCGGCGCAGAGCATCTGCCAGACCTGGCCTTCGTCCTGATAGCGCGGGATGACGGTATGGACACAGGCGGCATAGCGCGCCGGAATGGTCTTGATGGTGATATTGTACTGCATAAAATCTTCCTTTCCCAGCCGTTTTTCGGCTGTGTCCAGAAGCAGCAGCTGCTGCGCGGTCTTCGCGGTCTCGGCCTGCAGCTCGCGGCGGCGGGCGGCGAAGAAGGGCGCGAGCGCCTCCGCGTCCCGGCCGAGCTGCGACATCCGGCGCACATCGGCGAGCGAGAAGCCCATATCCCGCAGGGCTGTGATCCAGCCGACGGTCTGCAGCTGGTCCTCGCGGTAATAGCGGTAGTCTGAGTCCGGGTCGATATAGGCCGGGCGCAGAAGGCCCATTTCGTCATAGTAGCGCAGCATGCGGATACTGACTCTGGACAGCTTTGAAAATAATCCGATCTTCAGCATTGCGGTACCTCCGTGCTGATATTTTTGAGCTCAGAAACAGCATACTGCCTGACATGGTGTGAGAGTCAAGGGGTATCCGGAGATTTTTTCAGCAGAAAGCGCGGGCCCTCCTCCCCGAGCGTTCCGGTCGGCTGGAAGCCGAGCTTGGCGAGCACGCGGATGGAGGCGGCGTTGTCCGGCGCGGTCTCCGCCTCGACGGCGGTGACGCCCGGCTGCGCCAGTGCCCAGCGGCACATGGCCCCGGCGGACTCCGTGGCGTAGCCGCGGCCCCAGAAGGCCTCTATCATCCCGTAGCCGATCTCCGGCTGCGCCGACGGGCCCTTGAAGCATAGATCGCCGACCAGCTCGCCGGTATCCTTCCGATACGCGCCCCAGGCCGTGTACCACAGGCGCGCCTGCGGGTGCTCCCGGCTGCCGCGCAGCATATCGTTATAAGCGTCGGCCAGCTCCGCGTCGCGCGGGCGGACAGCCTCCATCAGCGTCTGCAGCTCCGCGTCCGACATCGGACGCAGGGACAGGCGTTCGGTCTGCAGTTCCATTTTGCTTTCTCCTTGTGTTACAAACGCTATGGGCCGCAGAGGGTGCTCTGCGGCCCTTGTTTTTTACTTGTTGTTCCCGATCAGGCGCAGCACCGCCAGCACGGCGGCGTACAGCACGCCCGCGATCGCCCAGATGAACCAGCTGTACCGGGCCTGCCCGTTGCCAAGCGGGCCGAAGGTATAAAACAGGAACACCGCCGTCACCACGAGCCAGTAGCAGACCGAGACCGTGCTGACCAGACGGCTTTTGGCCTTCCGCTGCCGGGTATAGTCGCCCTCCTCCAGCAGCTTTTCCATCGCGCCCGTGCGCGTCCCGGCATAGACGAACGCGAGACAGGCCAGCGCGACGAAGCCCAGCAGCAGGCACACCGCGACGATGTACGTGAGATCCGAGCGGGAAAGGCACATGGCGGCGAACAGCGGCAAAACGGAGACGATGCACAGGATCGTGCCGATGAGGTTCAGGCGGTTCGCCGTGGGCTCAAATTCCTGCCGGCGCTGCCGGACCATGCCGCTCACGCCATATTCCGTTTCGAACGGCTCTGTCTCCAGAAACGCGAACGGCTTCGCCTTCGCGCCGCACATCAGGAAGATGCCGACCGCGGCGGCGACCAGAAGGATCAGCACGCACAGGCCGATGCCGCCGGCCACGTTTTCGGAGATGCGGGCTGTGTATTCGCTCAGCCCGGCGAGCAGGATCAGCGTGATGGGCGAGAGCACGCACAGAAACGTCGCCAGCGCCAGCCACGGCGCGGCCTGCTTCCGAAGCCCGAGATACTGCGACGCCTCTTCCAGGCTGACGCGGCGGCGGACGGGCTGCTCGGGCTCGGGCTCGGCCGTCTCCTGCGCCTCGAGCTCGTCTTTTAATAAGTAGTCGGTGCTGACGCCGAAGATGCGGCTGAGCTGGACGATCTTATCGAGGTCGGGGACGGACTGCGCGCCCTCCCACTTCGATACGGACTGCCGCGAGACGTTCAGCTGCTGCGCCAGCTCCTCCTGCGACCAGCCGGCCTTCTTGCGCAGCGCGATCAATTTGTCTGCAAAGATCATTTGGGGTTCCTCCTGTGATTTGATGGCGCTATCATACGGAGTTTTGCGGTTGCAGGCAAGAAAGCGCGCCGGGAAATGTGTCAACCGGCGGTTGCATCCGCCCGGTTTTTTGATTATAGGCCCCGTTTTCTCCCGCGTCAACCGAATTTTCAGGATTTCTTTATAGTTCGTTTACAATCTGTTCACCACCGGGCGGGAAAAATCCGGTATCCTTGGAGCATAAGGAAGCTGCTTCGCGGGAAGCTCCGCGGAGGGCCAACAGCATCCTTTTCCATAGACATTCATCCATTTCTCCTCTCTCTTTTCTCTTATCTTTGATGGAAAGCCGCCGGAAGCTCCTTCCGGCGGCTTTTCCGTTTGGTCCTGTGACGCAGAAGCGGCCCGCCGGAGATCCCGGTGGGCCGCTTGCATATCGTGTTGTTATTCGGTCGGTTCGGCCGGTGTCGTCGGCTCGCTCGTCGCCGGAGCGGCGCTGCTGATGGACTTGACGTATTTGGCGTTCAGATACGCGCAGACCTCGTTGTACCAGATCTCGTACCAGGCGCCGTCCTCCGTGTCCTCGGAGACGCCGATCACGGCCACGACCGTATCGGTCGGCATGGTCATGAGGACCTCGCTGTTGGTGGACGGGGCAGTGCGGACGTTCACGTCGTTCGTGGTCGCCATGCTCTCCGCCATGGGGGTGATGACCAGGTCCTGCACGTCGTTCGGCCACTTGGCCGTATCGCGCTGCGGGGTGCCGCCGAGGCCGTTGGAGGCAAAGATGGAGGCGACGGTGCAGCTGCTCTTCGTGACGAGCATGGCCACCTGGCCGTTGTAGCGCACGGAGCCGTTCCAGGTGTTGTCCTTCCAGTCGAGTGCGACTTCATAGACCTGGCCGCTCAGGTCGACGGTGTATTTGTAATCGGCCGTCTTGCCGGTCTTTTTATAGTTGGCCTGCAGCAGCACGGTGGAGAGCGCGACGGATGCATCCTCCGGCAGCGTGACGGGATCGTCCTTGCCGTAGGTCACGACGGCGCTGGCCGTGGGCTGGGGCTCGGTATTCTGCGGGACCGAGATCATGAAGCGGCCGCTGCCGTCCTGCTCGTCGAACTGGAACGTCAGCTCCTGCGCGCCGCCGCGCGGCACGAGCGTAAAGCCGCTGTCGCTGCCGGTGACGGTATAGAGGCCGGAGGTCTCATAGAACGTGCGGAACAAAGACGAGAGCGTCTGGCCGTCTGGCAGCTTGTCCAGCCCGCAGGTGTAGGGCGTGCCTGGCTGGAGCGTGGCGAACATGGTGTCGAGCAGCTCCGCGTCGGTGATCAGGTGCAGCGGCAGCAGCAGGTCCAGCGTGCCGGACTCGAGCGCGAGCTCGCGGTGCTCGCCCATGAAGATATACCAGTTTTTCGTGTTCTGCGGGTCCTTGGCGTACAGGCACCAGGTATCGGTGCCGCCGGACTCGTTTGCCTTGGTGAACACGGCGCAGGTGCCGTAGCTGTTGGTAAAGCTCTCGGCCGTGACGCCGTCGTTATTCTTGGTGACGAGCTTGCTCATGGCGCTGAGCGATTTTTTCGTGGTGAACTGATAGCCGCCGTAGGAGACAAAGTCGGCGCTGTTGAGCTCGGCCGAGACCGGCAGACCGATCGTCGTCTTCGTGGAGAAGGCTTCGGCCTGGATCGTCGTGTCGCTCGTCTTCGAGCAGCCCTTTGCGACCAGCACAATGATCAGGATCAGCAGCACCAGCGCAGCGGCCGCGATGAGCAGCGGCAGATTTCTGCGCAGCCACAGACCTTGCTTTCTTCTTTTTTTCATAATGATACCTCCATCGTACATGACATCCGGACGGGGCGCGGACAGTGATAGTCCGCGCAGTATATTCTTAATTATCATAGCACAGCTTTCCGCAAATAGCAATTCTTCATAAAAAAATAAGATTTGGCAGATTTCCTTGCGATTTGGCGGCAGAACTGGTATGATGTCGATAAACCGAAACGGGAGGGATCGTTTTGCGCTGTAAATGTCTGGTCATGGATCATGACGACACCACGGTGAACAGCACCGCCACCATCCATTTTCCATCCTTCTGCGCCTACCTGCAGCTCGTGCGGCCGCAGGCGCACTACACGCTGGAGGAGTATTTCCGCAAAAATTTTGACCCCGGCATCCTCCCGCTCTTTACCGGGGAGCTTGGGTTCACCGACGAGGAGCTGGAAGGCGAATTCCGCTTCTGGCAGAACTGGCTGCGCACGCGCGTGCCGAAGGCCTACCCCGGCATCCGGGAGATTCTGGAGCGGCACCGGGCCGCGGGCGGGATCATCGCCGTCGTCTCGCACTCCATGCGGGAGAATATCGAGCGCGACTACCGGGAAAACGATCTTCCCATGCCCGACGTCATCTTCGGCTGGGAGCAGCCGCCCGAGCAGCGCAAGCCGAACCCCTGGCCGCTGGAGCGGATCATGGAGCGCTTTGCCCTCCGGCCGGAGGAGCTGCTGGTCGTGGACGATCTGAAGCCCGGACACGACATGGCCCGCGCCGCGGGCGTGCCCTTCGCCGCCGCGGGCTGGGCGAACGACATCCCGGAGATCGAGCAGTTCATGCGGAAAAACTGCGATCACTACTGCAAGCAGGTCTCCGATCTGGCCCGGCTGCTGGAGGAAGCATGAAGACAGAGAAACCGGCGCACTGCAGAGCAGTGCGCCGGTGTTTTTCGTCTGTCAGCGTTCCTCGCGGAAATACGGGATGCCGAGGGACTGGGGCGGCTGATCCTCCTTCTTCTTGCGCATGGAGACCATGAGCAGAACGATGATCGTCACCACATACGGGAGCATCTTGAACAGCTCCAGCGTGCTGCGGGACAGGCCCGGGATGTAGTTGTACGCCCAGTAGAGGACGCCGAAGAGGTACGAGCCCCAGATCGCGCGCAGCGACTTCCACGTTGCGAAGATGACGAGGGCGACGGCCAGCCAGCCGAGCGCTTCGATGGTGCCCTGGTTCTCCCAGGTTCCCTTGATGTAGTTCATGACGTAGTACGTACCGCCGAGGCCCGAGATGCCCGCGCCGATGCAGGTGGCCAGGTACTTGTACTTTGTGACGTTGATACCGGCGGCGTCAGCCGTGGCGGTATTTTCGCCGACGGCGCGCAGGCTCAGGCCCGTGCGGGTCTTCGACAGGAAGTACCAGATCGCAACGGCGAGGATCAGCGCGACGTAGGTCAAAAAGCCGTAGGAGAACAGGAGCGTCCCCAGACGGAGCTTGCCGGTGAAGCCGTCAAAGAAGTTGACGAGGGAATAGGAATAGTTGCGGAACGCCTGCGAGGTCACGGCCACGGAGACCTGGCCGACGCCGCCGGCGAGCTTGTTGAGGCTCCCGCCGAAGAAGTTGCCCACGCCGGAGCCGAGGATCGTCAGGGTCAGGCCGGTGACGTTCTGGTTCGTCCGCAGGGAGATGGTCAGGAAGCTGTAGATGAGGCCGCCCAGCGCGGAGGCAAGGAACGACGCGACGAGGCACATGATGACGCACAGCGCCGCGTTTGGCTCGACGCCGGCATTGGCGCAGTAGACGTTTTCATACATGAAGGTGGACGTCAGACCGGCGATGCCGCCGAAGTACATGATGCCGGGGACGCCGAGGTTCAGGTTGCCGGATTTCTCCGTGATGATCTCGCCGAGCGCACCGAACATAATGACCGTGCCGAACACGATGGCGGAATGCAGAAGGTCAGGGAATTTCACCAAAAAATCTAACATAATTCAGCTCCTCCTTACTTGTGCTTGCCGCCGGCTTTGACCTGATAGTTGATGAAGAATTCGCTGCCGAGGATGAAGAACAGAATGACGCCCGAGATGATCTGCGAGACGTATTCGTTGAGGCCGAAGTCGGAAGCGATCTGCACCGCGCCCTTGTCGAGGAACGACAGCAGGGCCGAGATCAGGATCATGACGAACGGGTTCATCTTGGCGAGCCAGGCCACGATGATCGCGGTGAAGCCGCGGCCGCCGGCCGTTTCGGTCGAGAGCGTATGGCTGACGGCGGAAACTGCCAGGAAGCCCGCGAAGCCGCACAGTGCGCCGGACAGGGCCATGGTGCGCACGTAGATGCGCGGCACGCGGATACCGGCGTAGCGCGCGGTATTCTCGGAATCGCCGACGACGGCGATCTCATAGCCGTGCTTGGTGTACTTCAGGTAGAGGTAGACGAGCGTGGCCAGGACGAGGACGACGATGACTGTCCACATGAAGTCCTTGTTGTAGCCGTCGGAGAACATATTGCCGATCCAGCCGACGTACTTGACGTCGCCCTTGGAGTTGATGGTGCCGATGGAGTTCGATCCGGGAGGGTTCTCCCACTTGGAGACGGCGAACGAGGTCAGCTGGATGGCGATGTAGTTCATCATCAGCGTGAACAGCGTCTCGTTCGTGTTCCACTTGGCCTTGAAGAAGCCGGGGATGAGGCCCCAGATGCCGCCCGCGACGATGGCGCTGATGGCCATGCAGAGGAAGAGCATCACGATGTTCATCTTGCCCGCGAAGTTGATCATCCAGAACGCGGTGGCGATGCCGCCGACGAGCATCTGGCCCTCGGCGCCGACGTTCCAGAACCGCATCTTGAAGGCAGGCGCCAGGCCGATGGCGATACAGGTGAGGATCATGCAGTCACGGATGGTGAACCACATACGCTTGCTGGTGCCGAACGCGCCGGAGGCCAGGGAGACATAGACCTTCAGCGGGTTCATCTTGACGATGGCATAGATGATGATGCCGTCGACGATCAGCGCGAGGAGAATGGCAATGGCGCGGATCGTCCAGGCCTTGCCGCGGGAAATTGTGTCTCGTTTGGAGATATGCATACTCAATTAACCTCCAATCTTCGTCATCATGAGGCCGACGGCGTCCTTCGTGGTCTTGCGCCCGTCGACAATGCCGGAAACCTTGCCGCCGCACAGGACCAGGATCCGGTCGCACAGCTCGAGCAGCACGTCCAGGTCTTCGCCGACGTAGATGACGGCGACGCCCTTCATCTTCTGCTCGGTCAACAGGTTGTAAATGACGTAGGATGTGTTGATATCCAGACCGCGGACGGCGTAGGCCGTCATGAGGACGGCCGGGTTCTGCGCGATCTCACGGCCGACGAGCACCTTCTGCACGTTGCCGCCGGACAGACGCCGGATGGGCGTGCGGCCGATATCGGGGGTGACGACCTCAAGATCGTCGACGATCTTCTGCGACAGGTCGCGCGGGAATTTCCGGTCGGTGATGGGGCCCTTGCCGCGGCGGTAGGTGCGGAGCATGATATTCTGGATGATGTTCATGCCGCCGACGAGGCCCATGCCGAACCGGTCCTCCGGGACGAAGGAGAGAAGCAGGCCCTTGCGGATGATATCGAGCGGATCCATGCCGTTGAGCAGACATTCGCTGCCGTCGGGCTCGATGTATGTAATTTTGCTGCCCTCTTCGAGCTTCTGCAGGCCGGAGATGGCCTCGAGCAGCTCCTTCTGGCCGGAGCCGGCGATGCCTGCGATGCCGAGGATCTCGCCGCCCATGGCGGAGAAGGAGACGTCGTCAAGCATCTTGACGCCTTCTTTATTCTTGACGGTCAGGTGCTCGACCTTGAGACGCTCGGTCTGGTTCTCGTTGAGCGGCCGGTCAATGTTCAGCGAGACCGCACGGCCGACCATCATATCGGTCAGCGACTGCTGCGAAGCGGTGGCGGTATCGGTGTCGCCGATGTACTCGCCCTTGCGAAGGACTGCCACGCGGTCAGACACGGCGAGCACCTCATGCAGCTTGTGCGTGATGATGATGATCGCCTTGCCGTCTTTTTTCATGTTGCGCATGACGGTGAAGAGCTTTTCCGTCTCCTGCGGGGTGAGGACGGCGGTCGGCTCGTCGAGGATCAGGATGTCCGCGCCGCGGTAGAGCACCTTGACGATCTCGACCGTCTGCTTCTGCGAGACGGACATCTCGTAGATCTTCTGGTTGGGGTCGATATCGAAGCCATAGCGGTCCGCAATCTCACGTACGGCCTTGCCGACGGCGGCCTTGTCCATCTTGCCCTTTTCACCGGGCAGGCCGAGGACGATATTTTCCGCGGCCGTAAAGACGTCGACAAGCTTGAAGTGCTGGTGGATCATGCCGATGTGCAGATCAAACGCGTCCTTCGGGGAGCGGATCTCCACTTCCTTCCCATCCACGAAGATCTGGCCTTCGTCGGGATAGTAGATGCCGGAGAGCATGTTCATAAGAGTCGTCTTGCCGCTGCCGTTTTCGCCGAGCAGGGACAAAATCTCACCCTTATGCAGCTCCAGACTGATCGATTTGTTCGCCACGACCTGTCCGAAGCGCTTGGTGATGTTTCTCAGTTCGATTGCGTTTGCCAAGCAAGTCATCCTTTCTGTCTTGGAATTCGCTCCGCATGCTTGTCAGGCAGCCGCGCCGGCGGCCCGGAGACTGTGCGGAAAGCCTGTCCTTCCAACGCGGGACGGAATTGAAAAAACAGGGAATCTCAGTTAAAAACTATAGTTATTCTATCATTTTGTGAAGGAATTGTAAATACGCTTTCTACGAAAAATACAAAAAAATACTGTGTACCTAACAAATTTTTAGTTAGCATGCAAAACCTTTCTGAAATAAAGCGCCAGCCGCCTCAAAGCCTTCCCCTATGAGGGGAAGCCTTTGGGATGCACCCTGTAGGGGCGGGCCTCCGCTCCGCCCGTTGTTCCGATGAAATCAGCACCCGTGGGCGGAGCAGAGCCCCGCCCCTACAAGGTCCCCGCAAAAAAGTAACATTTATCAAAATTTCAGTCGCACCTTCTATTGATGGCAGTCGTTCTAAGGCAACTAGTTACAAATCTGATGCCCTCCGTATCAGGCGGCGCGTACCAAGACACCCGTAAGGTGAGTCTCGTGTGGAACGACATCCAAAACATTGATGCTTGCCTGAATTCAGAAGCAGAACGCACCAAACGCGTCCAAGCACTCTTTTCTCCCCCATCTTTTCTCTTGCGAGAGAAAAGATGGGGCCGTCGGAGACATGAGGCAGCTGCAAATCTGCAGCAACCTCTCAGGCGCTGCGCGCCAGCTCCCCTGGAAGGGGAGCCTTTGATAGAAAACCCCGCGCTCTGCTGGGCAGAGCGCGGGGCTTGGTTCAGTCGACGATCTCAACGCTGACCTTCTGGCCGGTGCGCTGGGCAACGGACTTGATGATCGTGCGGATCTCCTTGGCGATCCGGCCCTGGCGGCCGATGAGCTTGCCCATATCCTCCGGCGCGACGCGCAGCTCGAGGACGGTGGTCTCGCCTTCCACTTCCGTGACCGTAACGCTGTCGGGATCATCGACCAGACTTTTTGCCATATACAGCAAAAGATCTTTCATGTCGATACCCCTAAATTACAGGACGTTTGCCTTCTTGAGAAGACCGCGGACGGTGTCGCTGGGCTGTGCGCCGTTCTTGATCCACTGCTTGGCCTTGTCGGCGTCGATGGTGATGGCGTTGGCCTCGTTCTTCGGGTCGTAGGTGCCGATCTCTTCGATGCAGCGGCCGTCACGCGGGAAGCGGGAATCGGCGACAACGATGCGGTAGTACGGCTCCTTCTTGGCGCCCATTCTTCTCAGTCTGATCTTAACCATGATTGTTCCTCCAAAATACAGTTAAAAAATTTCTTATCTCGTAAAGCTATCTCAAATTAGCTGAAACGACTGTTTTGTTACAGGCCGGGGAAGCCGCCGAGGCCGCCCATGCCGCCGAATTTGCCCATGCGCTTCATCTTTTTTGCCGCGCCGGGACCGGAGAACTGCTTCATCATCTGATTCATCATGTCAAACTGCTTGAGCAGCTTGTTGATGTCCTCGACCTTGACGCCCGCGCCGAGCGCGATGCGGCGCTTGCGGCTGGAGTTGAGCACAGAGGGGTTCTCGCGCTCATAAGGTGTCATGGACTGGATGATGGCCGCGGTGCGGCCCATCGCCTTTTCATCGACCTGCGCGCCCTTGAGCGCTCCGGCGTTCATGCCGGGCATCATGGCCGCGATCTCGTCGAGCGAGCCCATGTTTTTGAGCTGCGAGAGCTGGTCGTAGAAATCGGAGAGGGTGAATTTATTGCTCTTGAGCTTCTGCTCGAGCTCGGCGGCCTTCTTCGCGTCAAACGCGGCCTCTGCCTTTTCGATGAGCGTGAGCATGTCGCCCATGCCGAGGATGCGCGAGGCCATGCGGCCGGGGTGGAAGGGCTCGATCTGGTCGAGCTTTTCGCCAGTGCCGATGAACTTGATGGGCTTGCCGGTCACGGCCTTGATGGAGAGCGCCGCGCCGCCTCTGGCGTCGCCGTCGAGCTTGGAGAGCATGACGCCGGTGATGTCGAGGTATTCGTCGAAGGTCTTGGCGGCGCTGACGGCATCCTGGCCGGTCATGGCGTCGACGACGAGCAGGATCTCGTCGGGCTTGACGGCCTCTTTGATGGCCTTGAGCTCGTCCATGAGGGCCTCATCGACATGCAGGCGGCCGGCCGTATCGAGGAAGACCATGTCGTTGCCGTGCCGGACGGCGTGGGCAACGGCGGCCTTGGCGATATCGACCGGGTTCGTCTGCCCCATCTCGAAGACAGGGATTCCCAGCTGTTCGCCGACGACCTGCAGCTGCTTGATCGCGGCCGGGCGGTAGATATCGCAGGCGGCGAGCAGCGGATTTTTGTTCTGTTTTTTTGAAAAGCCCGGCGAGCTTGGCGCCGTTGGTGGTCTTGCCCGCGCCCTGCAGGCCGACGAGCATGACGACGGTGGGCGGCTGCGAGGCGATCTTAAGCTTCTGGTTTTCGCTGCCCATGAGGGCGGTCAGCTCTTCGTTGACGATCTTGACGATCATCTGCGCGGGCGTGAGGCTCTCGAGCACGTCAGTGCCGACGCAGCGCCCGGTGGTCTTTTTGATGAAGTCCTTGACGACCTTGTAGTTGACGTCGGCCTCGAGCAGCGCCAGACGGATCTCGCGCATGGATTCCTTGACGTCGGCCTCGGACAGGCGGCCCTTGCCGCGCAGCTTTTTGAACGCGTTCGAGAGCTTTTCGGTTAAGCCTTCAAATGCCATGTGTTACTCCTTTATCTCCTGCACGGCGCGGAGGATCGCGCCGGCCTGCGGCGCGGCCGCGGGGATGCGGGCGAGCGCCTGCGCGTTCTGCGCGATCACCTCGAGCTGCTTCTGCAGCCGCGCGTCGCGCGCGATACAGCCGAGCGTGCGCTCATAGCCCTCGAGCAGCTCTTCGGCGCGGGCGAGGGTATCGTGGACGCCCTGACGGCTGATGCCGGCGGCGGCAGCGATCTCGCTGAGCGAATAGTCCTGATCGTAGTACAGATCGAACAGCTGCCGCTGTTTCTCGGTGAGCAGCTCGCCATAATAGTCGTACAGCAGCGACATCGTAAGCGCGTCGGCCCGCATGACAAGCCCCCTCCGATCCAGCATTCTTGTCAACTATACACGATTTCTCCGCCGCTGTCAAGTATTTTTCCTTGACAGATCCTCCGGTCAGGAAAATTCTGTGGCATCTTTACTTTTTCTCTTATTTATGTTAACATAACCTTACTCTCTCATCCAAAATTCCCTGAAAGGAGCATCCCGATCATGAAAACCTGGCTGAAGCGGGCTGCCGCGGCGGTGTTATCCCTGTCGCTGCTGGCCGCACCCGTGCTGGCCGCGGCTGAGACCGCCGGCAGCAGCACCCTGAACCTGTCGGACAACACGGTCTATACATACAGTACCCAGAGCGTCACCTCCGATTCCGGCAAGCAGACCAATCTGCACGAGAACATCTTTACCTACCGCAAGGAGGCGCAGGTGCGCCCCGTCGTCGCCTTCGGCTCGACGCTCTACGGCACCAGCGCCATGAACAAGACCGTCAAGACCCTCGAGGAGCAGGGCTACAGCATGGTCGCCGGGATCAACGGCTCGTTCTTTGACCGTTCGACCGGCATCCCCTACGGCATCGTCATCACGAACAGCATCCTGCGCTCCGGCGGCTCGGCCAATGCGGTCGGCTTCCTGGCCGACGGCTCGGCCGTCATCGGCGATCCGGAGGTCACGGTCACGCTCGACTACGGCGGCGACACGCCGCTGCTGGTCAACTACAACAAGGCCATGACCACGCAGAACGGCGTCCTGCTCTACTCACAGGACTATGACACCCGCACCAAGAACACCATCGAGGGCTACCACGTCATCGTCCGCCCGTCCGGCTCGCGCGCGGCGGAGCTGCGGCTCAGCCAGACACTGACGGTCGAAGTCGTCGGCATGGTGGAGGATACGAAATCCTGCGCCATCCCCGAAGACGGGTTCCTGCTCGCCATCGCCAACGATACCATCTATAAAAACGCCCTTGCTGCGCTCCAAAGCCTGGTCATGGGCGAGCAGCTGACCATCCAGGTCACCTGCGCCTCCGGCTGGGAGAACGTCACCTCCGCCTGCGGCGGCGGCGATATACTGGTCGAAAACGGCAGCGTCTGCACCGACTTCACCCTCGACTCGGCCAAGAAAATGGCCGCCCGCACCGCCATCGGCGTCAAGAACGACGGCTCGCTCGTCTTCTACACCTGCGACGAGGCTGGCAACTCCGAGGGCCTGACGCTCGCGCAGCTGGCCGAGCGGATGCAGGCGCTCGGCTGCCGGACCGCGCTGAACCTTGACGGCGGCGGCTCGACGGCCGCGGGCGTCACCTACCCCGGCTACGCCTCCGGCGCGACGGCCAATGTCCCCTCCGACGGTAAGCTGCGCGAATGCGCGAACTTCATCTTCCTCGTCCGCCAGAAGAAGGACGCGGGCACGGCCTCGAAGCTCTACCTCTACCCCTTCGGCGGCTATACGCTGCCGGACGCGAAGATCGCCCTGACCGTCAAGGCGGCGGACAGCAGCTACATGGCGGCCGCCGTCCCGACGGACGTCACCCTCGGCGGCACGAACGTGACCGCCGCGGGCGGCAGCTATGTGACCGTCGACCACGGCGCGAAGGGCGCCGCGACCGTGACGGCCGCTGCCGGCGGTCTGCGGGCCACGGCCAGCTTCGCCATCCCGGAAGCGCTCACCTCCATCACCATCAAGCACGAGGGCAAGAACACCGCCCTTTCCTCCCTCCGCGTCGCCGGCGGCAGCACGACGGAGCTGACCGCCACCGGCTGGTACTACGGCAACAAGGTCTATTCCGCCGATACGAGCTTCACCTGGTCCGTCTCCGACGCGCTCGGCACGATCGATGAAGACGGCACCTTCACCGCCGTCCAGACCGGCAGGGACGTGACCGGCACGCTCACCGTGACCTACGGCGAGACGAACTGCACCCTGCCCGTGACCGTCGGCTCCTCGCAGCCGTTCGATGACACGAAGGGCCACTGGGCCGAGAGCTACATCACGGAGCTTTACTACGCGGGCACGCTGCAGGGCTCGGAGAAAAACGGCAAGCTCTATTACCGCCCCGACGCGAGCATGACGCGGCAGGAGTTCATCGTCGCCATGATACGCTATCTCGGCACCGACCTGAGCGCCTACGCCTCCGTCCAGCTGCCGTTTGACGACAGCGGCAGCATCGCCTCCTGGGCCAAGAGCGCCATGCAGGCGGCCTATCAGCTCGGCTATCTGACCGGCTCGAAGACGAACGGCAAGCTGCTCGCCAAGCCCGGCTCCACCATCTCGCGGCAGGAGGCCATGACGATCCTCTCGCGCACGAAGGACTTCGCGGACGCCGATCTCAATGTGCTCTCCGCCTTCTCCGACAGCGGCAAGATCGCCGACTGGGCCCGCACCGCCCTGGCGCAGATGACCCAGCAGAAGATCATCTCCGGCTCCAAAGGCAAGCTGAACCCCACCGGCAAAGTCACCCGCGCCGAAGTCGCCAAAATGCTCTATATGCTCTCAGAAACCTGATCCGAAGCCGATAAACGCCCGGCTGTTCCGCATGGAACAGCCGGGCGTTTTGTCCGGGATCAGATCTTCATTGCCGTCTCGTATGCGCGCCAGACGACGGAGCGGAGGTTGCCGACGCGCAGGCAGTCGCCGACAAGGTGAACGTTCTTATGGCCCTTCTCCTCCACCAGCGGCGTGGAGATATAGCCCGCGGAGGAGATGACGGTGTCGCACGGGATCTCGATGGCGGTCCCGTCCTTGCCGGCGCAGACGATGGCGCCGTCCCTGACCTCGCGGAGCGTGGTCTCGAGGTAGACGGGGACCTTTTTCCACGCAAACCACTCGCGCAGGTACGAGCTGTTGGCCAGGCAGACGCCCTTCTGCGAGACCAGATCGTCCTTCATCTCGACGATGGAGACGTTCTTGCCCTGCAGGGCCAGCTCATACGCGATCTCGCAGCCGGTCAGGCCGCCGCCCACGACCGCGACTGTCTCGCCCACCGGCGCGCCCAGCAGGTATTCGCAGGCCTCGAGCATCTTCTCGTGGCCGGGGACCTTTTTGAGCACGCGCGGCGTGGAGCCAGTGGCAATGATGACGGGATCGGAGCCGAAGGACTCGATCTCCTTGACCTCGGTATGCAGCCGGACCTCGACACCGAGCTTTTCCATCTCGCGGCGGTACCAGCTAAGAAGGTCGCGGAGCTTTCCCTTGTAGCTCTCGGCGGAGGCGGCGATGAACGTGCCGCCGAGCTCGCCGGACTTCTCATAGAGGATGGGCTTGTGGCCGCGGAGCGTCAGCACGCGGGCGGCCTCCATGCCGCCGATGCCGCCGCCGACGATGTGGACGGTCTTCGGCTTGTCGGTCTTTTTGATGTAGTGCTTGTCCCACTGCATCATCTCGGCGTTGACCGCGCAGCGGGCCAGATGCAGCGAGTCGCTCAGGTCCTGATCGTTCGGCACGCCCTTGTAGTGGCACATGTTGAAGCAGCCGTTGTGGCAGAGGATGCAGGGGCGGATGTCGTCTTCGCGGTCTTCGATGACCTTGGTGAACCATTCCGGGTCCGCGAGGAAATTGCGCGCGAAGCCCGCGCCGTCGAGCCTGCCTTCGGCGATGGACTTTGCCGCGGCCTCGAGCGTCATGCGGCCCGCGCAGACGACGGGGATATCGACGAAGTTCTTGATGTGCTCGACCTCGGCGAGGTTGCAGTTTTCGGGCATATAGACCGGCGGGTGCGCCCAGTACCAGGCGTCATAGGTGCCGTTGTCGCAGTTGAGCATGTCGTAGCCCGCGTCCTGCAGGAATTTCGCCGCGATCTCGGACTCTGCCATGTCACGCCCGGCCTCGACGTAGTCCTCGCCGGGCAGCGCGCCCTGGCGGAAGCCCTTGGTCTTGGAGACGACGGAATAGCGCAGCGACACCGGGAAGTCCGGGCCGCAGGCGGCCTTGATGGCCTTGACGATCTCGGCGGCGAAGCGGTAGCGGTTTTCCAGACTCCCGCCGTATTCGTCTGTGCGCTTGTTGACGTAGTGGAGCGTGAACTGGTCAAGAAGATACCCTTCGTGGACCGCGTGGACCTCGACGCCGTCGACGCCCGCGTCCTGCAGGAGCTTGGCGCACTTGGCAAACGAGTCGATGAATTCCTGGATCTCCGCCTTCGTCATCTCGCGCGACGGGACCTTGTCCGACCAGCGGTTGGGCGACGGGCTGGCCGTGGCCGTGATCTTATCGAGATCCATGAACGGCTTGGAGACGGCGCGCAGCGCCTTGTTCGTGTAGAGCTTTTCCATCATCTCCGAGATGGTGAAGCTCCGGCCGAAGCCCGCCGTCAGCTGGACGAACAGCTTCGCGCCCGTCTTGTGGAACTCCGGCATCCATTTGGCCAGATCCTCGTACATCTTCTTGTTCTTGTGCAGCCACTGGCCGTACATCGGGTTATAGACCGGCTGACAGCCGGGCAGGACGAGACCGGCGTTGTTCTTTGCCACCTCGAGAATGAAGCGCGCGCCGTCCTTGTCAAAATGGTTGACCTCCATCCAGCCGAACAGGTCGGTGCCGCCCATGCTGGTGAGCACGATGCGGTTTTTGATCTCCACCTTGCCGATCTTCCACGGCGTGAGCAGCGGCTTGTAGCTTTCCTTCAAAACGACTCTCCCCTTTTTCGTTTTTGTATGCGCGGCAGCGGCTCCCCTCTCCTTGTCGGTATTCGCGCCGCACATATCTTTCTTCTTCCAGTTTAAACGAAACGCGCCCAAAAGTCACGGTTTATTTTTACGGATCTGCCCAAAACCGGGGTGTATCCCTTGACAGTCCGCGGCGATACACGTATGATATGCCTATAAATTCTGTATGTAATGGAATGAGGTCGCTATGCTCAATCAGTTTTCAAGGACCCAGCTGCTGCTGGGCGCGGAAGCCATGGAAAAGCTCAAGGGCGCGCGGGTCGCGGTGTTCGGCATCGGCGGCGTGGGCGGCTATGTCTGTGAGGGGCTCGTCCGCAGCGGCGTGGGCGCGTTCGATCTGGTCGACGACGACAAGGTCTGCCTGACGAATCTCAACCGCCAGATCATCGCCACGCGCAAGACCGTCGGCAAGTACAAGGTCGACGTCATGCGCGAGCGGATGCTGGAGATCAACCCCGACTGCGACGTGCGCGTCCACAAATGCTTCTACCTGCCAGAAACGGCGGCGGAGTTCAACTTCTCCGACTACGACTACGTCGTCGACGCCGTCGACACCGTCACGGCCAAGGTCACGCTGGTGCTCGAGGCGCAGAAGGCGGGCGTGCCCATCATCAGCTGCATGGGCGCGGGCAACAAGCTCGATCCCTCCCGCTTCCGCGTGGCGGACATCTATAAAACGCAGGGCTGCCCGCTGGCCCGCGTCATGCGCACGGCGCTCCGGAAGCGCGGCGTCAAAAAGCTGAAGGTCGTCTACTCCGACGAGATCCCCACCCGCCCCATCGAGGATATGTCCATCAGCTGCCGCAGCCACTGCATCTGCCCGCCCGGCGCGAAGCACACGTGCACCGAGCGGCGCGATATCCCCGGCAGCACAGCCTTCGTGCCGTCGGTCGCCGGGCTCATCATCGCGGGCGAGGTCGTGAAGGATCTGTCCCGGGCATGAAAAAGACCTATGTGACCACCGTCCCCAACCACATCGGGGCCTTTCTCTCGGCCAGCCGCCTGCTGGCCGCGCTGGACGTCAACATCACCCGCGTCAGCTACAACAAGGCCGTCGATTCCCACACGATCTTCATCGAGGCCGAGGGCTCGCGGCAGCAGCTGGCCCAGGCGGACGAGCAGCTCGCGGCGATCGGCTATCTGCGCAGCGGCGGCGCGGAAAAAAGCGTCGTGCTGCTCGAATTCCAGCTGCGCGATGTCCCCGGCGGGGTGACGGACATCCTTGCCTGCATCGAGCGCTTCGGCTTCAATATCTCCTACCTCAGCTCGCAGGAAAACGGCACAGACTATCAGTTGTTCAAGATGGGCCTGTTCGTGGAGGATCCTGCGCGTATCCACGCCTTCCTGCGTGAAGCAAGGGCTCTTTGCCCCGTGCGCGTGATAGACTATGACCGCGCGGAGAAGACCTTTGACAACAGCATTTTCTACGATTCCTTCGTCTCCGGCCTGTGCCGGGCCATGGACCTGCCAGAAAGCGCCCGCCCATCCCTGCTCGTCAACGCGAATCTTGCCATGCAGACGCTGGACGAGCGCGGGCTCTCGCCCTACCGCACGTTCGATTCCATCCGCCGCTTTGCGGAGCTGTTGTCGCAAAGCCGCGGCGAGCGCTTCCTTCCGCGCGTGACGAACTGCCGTCTGACGGACGAGACCGCCCTCACCCTCATCGAACCGCCCTGCGGCAGCAACACGGCCATCCTGACGCACGGCGAAGACGTGCTGTTCATCGACAGCGGCTACGCCTGCTACCGGCCAGAGATGCTCACGCTGTTCCGCCGCCTCGTGCCAAACTTCGACGCCAGAAAGAAGACCATCCTCATCACCCACGCCGACGTGGACCACTGCGGGCTGCTGCCGGAGTTCGACGAGGTGCTGCTGAGCGCGAAAAGCGCCGAGTGCCTGCGGCTCGAGGCCGCCGGGCAGGACGGCTACCGCGAGCGCAATCCCCTGCACAAGCCCTATATCCAGATCTGCAAATGCCTGACCGGCTACCGCCCACCGGACACGGACAGGCTCTGCGTGCTCTGGGGCGGTCTGACGCCGCTGGCTTCCCCGCTGGAGCCCATCGGCCGCTTCGCCTTCGGTGATTTGGACTTTGAAGTGCTCGAGGGGGCAGGCGGGCATCTGCCGGGCGAGATCGTCCTGCTGGACGCCGCCCACCGCATCGCCCTCACCGGCGATATCTACGTCAACATCCACGGCATGACCGCCGCGCAGAGCGCGTACAACCAGTACGCGCCCATCCTCATGACCTCGGTCGACACCGATCCGGCGCTCTGCGCCGCGGAACGCAAAGCGGTCTTCGCCCGTCTCACCCCCGGCGACTGGCAGATCTTCGGCGCGCACGGCGCGAAGAAGGACGTGTCCGTCCCGGACCCCGCATGAAAGGACTGATCCCATGAAGCTCATGATCGCATCCGATATCCACGGCGCGGCCGGCTACTGCCGCGCGCTGCTCGACGCCTTTGACCGGGAGAGGGCGGACCGCCTGCTCCTGCTGGGCGACATCCTCTACCATGGCCCGCGCAACGATCTGCCGGACGAATACGCGCCCAAGCAGGTGCTGGCCATGCTGAACGAACGGCGGGAAAAGATCTTCTGCGTGCGCGGCAACTGCGACACGGAGGTCGACCAGATGGTGCTGACCTTCCCGATCCTCGCCGATTACAGCGTGTTCCCGGCCGCAGACCGCCTCGTCTATGCCACGCACGGCCACGTCTTCAACACCTCGCACCTGCCGCCCCTGTGCCCCGGCGATATCCTGCTGCACGGGCACACGCACATCCCCGCGTGGGAACCGTTCGGCGAGGGCAACCTCTATCTGAACCCCGGTTCCGTCTCCATCCCCAAAAACGGCTCCGCCCGCAGCTACATGACCCTCGAAAATATCACCTTCACCTGGAAGACCCTCCCCGGCGAAGCCTACCACACCCTCACCATCTGACGTGCCTCCTGATACGATGGAATCAAATTCGTCAGTTGTTCAGTTTGAATATTTGCAGTCAATAGAAGGTGCAGCCTGAATCTGTCAGGCTGCACCTTTTTGCGGCGAAATTCTGCATGATACGTCGTAGGGGCGGGGCTCTGCTCCGCCCGCAGGTGCTGTTTTCATCGGAACACCGGGCGGAGCAGAGCCCCGCCCCTACAATCTTCCCCGCAAGCTTTTTATATAAAAAAACAGGGCGCTGCTTTTGCAGCGCCCTGTCTGGGATATGTAGGAAATTAGAACACGCCCTGCTCGTACATGGCTTCGGCGACCTTCTTGAAGCCGGCGATGTTGGCGCCAGCGACGAGGTCGTAGCCCAGGCCGTACTCTTCGGCAGCCTCTGCGGAGACCTTGTGGATGTTCTTCATCATCTTATGCAGCTGCGCGTCGACCTCTTCCGCGGTCCAGCTCAGACGCTCGGAGTTCTGGCTCATCTCGAGACCGGAGACGCCGACGCCGCCGGCGTTGACAGCCTTGGACGGAGCGACGACCATGTGCTTCTGCGCGCGCAGGAAGTTCAGAGCGTCGTTCGTGGTCGGCATGTTGGCGACCTCGATGTAGTACTTGACGCCGGAAGCCGCGATCTTCTCTGCGGACTCCATGCGGACATCGTTCTGGGTAGCAGCCGGCATGTAGACGTCAACGTCCTTCACGCCCCAGCACTTTTCACCCGCAACGAACTCCACGCCGTACTTGTCGGCATAGGGCTTGCAGTGCATCGGGTCCTTGGCGCGCATCTCGAGGATGTAGTCGAGCTTTTCGCCGGTGACGCCGTCCGGATCATGGATGTAGCCGTCGGGACCTGCGAAGTAGGTGACCTTGGCGCCGAGCTCGGCAGCCTTCTTCATGATGCCCCAGCCGACGTTGCCGTAGCCGGAGATCGCCAGGCGCTTGCCCTCGATGGTATCGTTCTCGTGCTTCAGGACTTCCTGCAGATAGTAGACTGCGCCGTAGCCGGTGGCTTCCGGACGGATCAGGGAGCCGCCGTAGCTCATGCCCTTGCCGGTCAGAACACCGTTCTCCCAGACGCCCTTCAGGCGGCGGTACTGGCCGTACAGGTAGCCGATCTCGCGGCCGCCAACGCCCATGTCACCAGCGGGAACGTCGATGTCCGGCCCGATGTAGCGGTACAGAGCGGTCATGAAGCTCTGGCAGAAACGCATGACCTCTGCGGCAGACTTGCCGGCGGGATCGAAATCGGAACCGCCCTTTGCGCCGCCCATGGGCAGGCCGGTCAGGGAGTTCTTGAAGGTCTGCTCGAAGCCGAGGAACTTGATGATGCCTTCATAGACGTTCTTCTGGAAGCGCAGGCCGCCCTTGTACGGGCCGATGGCGCCGTTGAACTGGCAGCGCCAGCCGCGGTTGGTATGATATTCGCCCTTGTCATCCATCCAGCAGACGCGGAACGTGAACATTCTTTCCGGCTCGACCATGCGCTTGAGCAGGTCGACCTTCTCGTATTCGGGATGGGCGTCCATGATCGGGGACACGGAAGAAAGAACTTCCTCAACCGTCTGAACGAATTCAGGCTGGTTGGCATGCGTCGTCTTTACATAATCGATGACACTGGCTACATAAGCATTCATTTTGGTAAATCCTCCTCAAAAATGATACCAAATCAATCGTGAGCTTTTTACAATTTGCTCGAAATTATCATATCGCATCCGCGCCCGAAAAACAAGCTTAGATGTTTGTGCCAAATAGCTGAATTTATGCCTTGAAATTTGTGATAATGTCCACGATCTCCGCGCCGATGCGCTTCTGGGCCTCGACGGTGGCAGCGCCGATGTGCGGCGTGCAGGAGACCATCGGGTGGGAATACAGCGCAGCGTTGGAGGCGGGCTCGTCGGCGTAGACGTCCAGGCCGGCCGCGCGGACCTTGCCGCTGTTGAGAGCGTCAAGCAGAGCAGCCTCGTCGACGTTGGTGCCGCGGGAGGTGTTGATGATGCAGACGCCGTCCTTCATCTTGGCGATGCGCTCAGCGTTAATGAGAGCGCCGCCGTCGACTGCCGGAGCGTGGACGGAGATGAAGTCGGACTTGGCCAGCAGCTCATCCATCTCGACATACGGGATGCCCAGCTGCTCTTCGATGCCGGGGATGTGGAAGATATCGAACGCGATGACGTCCATGCCGATGGCCTTGGCCATGACGCCCAGGTGCTGGCCGATGCGGCCGAAGCCGACGATGCCGAGGGTCTTGCCCTGCAGCTCGATGCCCTTGCCGTAGGCCTTCTTTTCCCACTTGCCTTCGCGCATGGTGTGGCCCGCGATGGACAGGTAGCGCGCGCAGGAGAACATGTGGCCCATAGCCAGCTCTGCAACGGACTGAGAGGAGGCCTTCGGGGTGTTCTTGACGGTGATGCCGTTGGCTTCCGCATACTTGACATCGATGTTGTCGACGCCGACGCCGCCGCGGATGATGAGCTTCAGCTTGCCGCCCTTGGCCTCGTCGATGTGGTTGGCGCGGACCTTGGTCTTGGAGCGGACGACGACTGCGTCAAACTCACGCAGAGCAGCGCCCAGCTGATCCGGCTCATAGAACTGCTCGACAACCTCGTGGCCTGCCTCGCGCAGCTGCGCCATGGCGGTCTTGTCCATTCCATCAGTTACGAGAATACGCATGATAAAATCTCCTTATAATTTGTTCTGTAAAACAAGGCGCGACCTGCGCCGCGCCTTGTAAGGTTTTTTATTTGCCGTAGTTGGCTTCGAAGTTCTTGAGGAACTCGACGAGAGCTTCCACGCCTTCCTTGGGCATGGCGTTGTAGATGGAAGCGCGCAGGCCGCCGACGGACTTGTGGCCCTTGAGGTTGTCATAGCCGGCTGCCTTGGTGGCGGCGACGACTTCCTTGTCGAGATCGGCAGAGCCGGTCACGAACGGGATATTCATGAGGGAGCGGAACTCGGGCTCGACGGTGCCCTTGAACATCTTGGAGGAATCCAGGAAGTCATAGAAGACCTTCGCCTTGTCGAGATTGCGCTTGTGCATTTCCTCGAGACCACCGATGCTCTTCAGGTACTTGAAGACCTTGCCGCAGCAGTAGATCGCCCAGCAGTTCGGGGTGTTGTACATGGAGCCTGCGCCCGCGTGCGTGCTGTACTGCAGGTAGATGGGCAGATCCGTCAGATCGTCGCGGATGAGGTCTTCGCGGATGATGCAGACGACCATGCCGGCCGGGCCGACGTTCTTCTGCACGCCTGCGTAGATCATGCCGTAGTCAGAGACGTTGCAGGGCTTGGACAGGAACATGGAGGACTGGTCGGAGACGAGGACGTGGCCCTTGGTGTTGGGCAGCTTGTTCCACGTGACGCCGTGGATGGTCTCGTTCTCGCAGATGTAGACGTAGTCAGTATCCTCGGGGATCTCGAGGTCGGAGCAGTCGGGCACGTAGGTGTAGTTCTTGTCCTTGCTGGACGCGGCGACGATGACCTCGCCGACCTTCTGCGCTTCCTTGATGGCCTTCTTGGACCATGCGCCGGTCTCGATGTAGACGGCCTTGCCGTTCTTCATCAGGTTCATCGGGATCATGGAGAACTGGAGCGTCGCGCCGCCCTGGATGAACAGGACCTTGTAGTTGTCGGGGATGCCCATGAGGTCGCGCAGATCCTGCTCAGCCTCGTCGATGATCTGCTGGAAGACCGGGGAGCGGTGCGACATTTCCATGACGCACATGCCGCTGCCGCGGTAGTTCATCATCTCGTCCCGGATCTCTTCCAGAACGGGTTCCGGCATCATGGCCGGGCCGGCGGAGAAGTTAAAGGTACGTCCGTATTTCATAATACTTAGCCTCCTGAACGTTTGTGTTGTTGTTGTTTGGAGTTGCTTCCTGATTCCAGTATATCGCGTCCGTACCAAAGAATCAACCCATTTTCTAAAAAATTTTTTCTAAAACTCATAAATTTTTAGCTGTCTGCACAAAAAGTGCCGGACCTTCTCCAGAAGCAGGAAAAAGCCCGGTAAAAACCAACAATTCAGTATCCCTTGTATTTTTTTCTGGTCGCCAGACCGCCGCGGATGTGGCGCTCGGCCTTGTTTTCGTCAAGGATCTCGCGGACCGCGGCGTACAGCGCGTGGTTCGCGGCCGGCAGCCGCTCGGCAAGGTCCTTGTGTACGGTCGATTTGGAAAGTCCGAAGTGCTTTGCCGCCTGCCGGATGGTGGTGCGGGTCTCGATGATGTACACAGCCAGCTCCCTGGCTCTGGTGAGTAAGTCCTCTGTCATACGGGCACCTCCAGGCTGTGTATGCTATTGGAGTATATGCCCGCGCCTGAGATAGTATGAACCGCCGGGGCAGGGCCCCGGCGGCGGTTTGCTCAGTGATGGCGGTAGATCTTTTTGTCCAGCGCGAAAATACGGCCGGAGAACGTGCCCTCCGGCAGTTCCTGCAGGGCCTCGGCGTAGATCTCCATGCGGCTGTCGACCAGGTCGATCAGCGACAACAGCTCCGCCTCGGCGCACATGGGGCGCACGGCCGCGCCGAAGTCCGGCTCGCCGTGGTGCGAGAGGATCATGTGCTGCAGCAGCAGGCTCTTTTCCTGCGGCAGACCGAGGGACTCGGCGCACTGCTGCACCTCCTGCGCGCCCATGACCAGATGGCCGATCAGCTGGCCGGAGAGCGAATAATCCGTGACCATGCCGAGCCCCGAGAACGTAAATTCCCGCTCCTTGGCAAAATCGTGCAGCAGCGTGCCGGTCAGAAGCAGACTGCGGTCAATGATCCCGGCGTAGAGCCCGGACAGGTAATCGGCCAGCCGCAGCATGTTGGACGTGTGCATCAGAAGGCCGGACAGGAAGCTGTGGTGCACGCTCTTGGCCGCCGGAATGGACCGGAAGGCCTCGAGATGCCGCTCGAGCATCGTGCGGGCGACGGACTGATAGTCGGCATCCTCCATGGAGTCGATCAGGCGGCGGATCTCCTGCAGGCGCTCGTCCGGATCGATCGGGGCGACCGGCACGAGGGCCGACACGTCATACTGATCATTGCCGTCCGCCATGCGGATGCGGCCCGCCGTGAGCTGCGGCGCGCCCTTGAACTCGGAGACCTGCCCGCGGATCTTGACGATCCGGCCGGTGTCGGCCGGGTTCGCGCCGATGGGGCCGGAGTAGTCCCAGACCTTCAGGTCGATCGTGCCGGAGCGGTCGGCCAGTACGCCGGATAAAAACGGCTTGCCTGCCGCGGTGGTCTTGAGAAAGGCATCCTTCAGGACGTAAAACCCCTCCACATCGTCGCCGGTATGCATCCCGGCGATCAGCTTGTTGTATTCCATATACGCATCCTCGCTGTTCTTATGTTTTATGATGATTATAGCAGTCTTTTCGCCCGTCTGCAATCATACAATGAAAACCTTCTTCCATACATAACACAGGACGCACCCGCGGCTTTTTTGGGAGCTTTGGGTGCGTCCTTTTTGTGTTTGCTCAGGCCAGGCAGCGGTGCAGCAGGGCGGCTGCTTCGGCTCTGGTGGTAAGGCCGGCCGGGTCGATCCGGCCGTTCTTGCCGTTCATCAGGCCGCTGCCGACGGCCCAGCGGACCACGTCGACGGCCCAGCCGGAGACGCTCGCCGCGTCCGCGAAGGCGGACAGCGAGGCGCTGGCGGTCGTCTGCAGGCCCTTATAGGCCGCGTAGCGGTAGAGAATGGCGACGAACTGCTCTCTGGTGATCGGCGCGTTCGGGCGGAACAGACCGCCGCCGAAGCCGTTCACGATGCCGCGGGTCTCGGCCCAGGCGATGGCCGCTTCATAGTAGCTGCCGGAGGCCACATCCTTGAACGGATTAGCCGGGGCCACGGGCTCGCCCTCCACGCGGTAGAGGATGGTCACGAGCATGCCTCTGGTGATGTCGGTCTTCGGGGCGAACTGCGTCGTGGTGACGCCGTTCATGAGGCCGTTCTCATACACGTAGCGCACGTCGTCATAGTACCAGTCACCGGTATTGACGTCGCGGAACGGCAGCTCGCCGTCCAGCAGATCCGTCAGGGCGAAGACGCCGAGGCGGCTGCCGGTGAAGCTGAGGGTATAGACGCTCTTGTCGTTCGCTGCGCGCAGGGCGGTACCCGGATTGGTGTTTTTTCATTAGGATGTGGTATCCTAGGGGCATAAAAATTCTGGTTTCAGGAGGTACGGATATGGAACTGCTGCAGGGAAAAACAGCGATCGTGACGGGCGGAACGCGGGGGATCGGGCTCGCTGTCGTCCGGGTCTTTTTGCAGAACGGCGCGCGCGTCGCGCTCTTCGGCAGCCGGCAGGAGACGGCCGACCGGGCTGTCGCCGCACTCAAGTCCGAGGAGCCCGGCTGGGATGTGATCGGCCTCGCGCCGGATCTGACCGACTTTGCGTCCGGGCGCGGTTCGGCGGGGTGGATATCCTTGTCAACAACGCGGGCATCTCCGCGCGCGAACCGCTGGCGGACTACAAGCCGGAAGCGTTCAAGGCGATCATGGATCTGAACGTGACCGGCACTGTCGTCAGCGTCGACGGCGCGGCGCAGACCTGAGCACATCAAACGCATCCCGGCCGGAACCCTCCGGCCGGGATTTTTTTGCGGATCCGGTTTTACTTCTGCCGCCGGATGCGATATACCGGGAAGCAGAAAGGAAGGATCGCATGAAGAAAAAAAGCGTTCTGCCCCAGCTGTTTTTTTCCACGCTGTATCTCAGCGCGTTCACCTTCGGCGGGGCTATGTGATCGTCTCGCTGATGAAAAAGCGGTTCGTAGACGAGCGGCACTGGATCGGCGAGGATGAGATGCTCGATCTTGTCGCCATCGCGCAGTCCTCCCCCGGCCCCATCGCGGTCAACGGCGCGATCGTCGTGGGCTACAAGCTCGCAGGGCTGGCCGGGGCACTCACCGCGGCCGTCGCCACCGTCATCCCACCGTTCGTCATCATCGCGCTCGTCTCCTATTTCTATCAGCTGTTCCGGGACAACGCCGTGGTCAGCCGGGTGCTGTCCGGGATGCAGGCAGGCGTCGGCGCGGTCATCGCGTCGGTCGTGTGGGACATGGGCGCGGATATCGCGCGGCAGAAAAGCGTCTCGTCGATGCTCATCATGGCCGCCGCCTTTGTGCTCTCGTGCGTGTGCAAGGTCAATGTGGTCTATATCGTGCTCGGCTGCATCGCGCTGGGGACGGCGCGGACGCTGCTCGGAAGGAGGAAGGCCGGATGATCCTGCTGCAGCTGTTCTGGAGCTTTCTGCAGATCGGCCTGTTCAGCTTCGGCGGTGGCTACGCGGCCATGCCGCTCATCCAGGCACAGATCGTCACGCAGCACGGCTGGCTCGGTATGGCGGAATTCACCGACCTTGTCACAATCTCGCAGATGACGCCGGGGCCGATCTCCATCAACGCGGCGACATTCGTCGGGCTGCGCGTGGCAGGAGTTTCGGGCGCACTGGCGGCGACGGTAGGGTGCATGCTGCCGTCGTGCGTGCTGGTGACGCTGCTGGCGCGGCTGTATCTGCGCTACCGCAAACTTTCTTTGCTGCAGGGCGTGCTCACCTCGCTGCGCCCGGCTGTCGTGGCGATGATCGCCTCGGCAGGCGTCAGCATTCTCGTCACCGCGTTCTGGGACGAGGCCTTGACGTTCGCGGGCACGAACTGGCGGCTGGTCGTGATCTTCGCAAGCAGTCTTCTGCTGCTGCGCAGAACGAAGCTCAGCCCCATCCTCGTCATGCTACTCGCCGACGCAGCAAACCTGCTGCTGGAGCTGATCCCCCTCCCCTTTTAATCCGCCATTCGCCCGGCCAGCGCAAAAGCGCCCGCCGGGCGTTTTGTATCAAGATCCTCTCCACTGGGATGGCCGTGAGACTGCAGCTTGCACAAAAAGTTGACTGAATTTTTGTGAGGCAAACTAATTTTTTGTCTTGCTTTACGGATTCTTAACGACTATACTGATCCTGAGGCCAGAATAACGGTTGGCGCGGGTCACTTTTCCCTTTTCGGGCCCGGCGTCTGCCACCGGAGTCCCGGTTCCGGCCATCAAATAAAAGGAGATTTTACAAATGAAAGACCAGAGATCCCGCGCACCGGCCTCCGTCGACAACATCTATAAGCTCGACGGACGCGTGCCGGTCGGCAAAGCCATCCCCTTCGGCCTGCAGCACGTGCTGGCCATGTTCGTGGCAAATGTCACGCCCGTCATGCTGATCGCGAGCGTCGCCGTGTACAACGGCCAGGCGTTCACCGCCATCGACACGGCCCTGCTCATCCAGGCCGCGATGCTCATCGCCGGTATCGGCACGCTGATCCAGCTCTACCCGGTCTGGCGGATCGGCTCCCGGCTGCCCGTCGTGATGGGCCTGAGCTTCACGTTCCTGTCGGCGATGATGACGCTGGCCGCGAAGGACTACGGACTGATGATCGGCGCGGTCATCGTCGGCGGCTGCATAGAGGGACTTCTCGGTCTGACTGCGAAATACTGGCGGCGGTTCGTCAGCCCCATCGTCTCGGCCTGCGTCGTGACGACGATCGGCTTCAGCCTGCTGTCCACAGGCATTTCCTCGTTCGCCAGCTCCTCCGTCTACCCCACCGGCGCGTGGCAGAATCTGCTGGTCGCGGTCATCACGCTGGCGGCCTGCCTGGTCTATAACTCGCTCGCCAAGGGCTTCTGGAAGCAGTTGTACGTGCTGTTCGGCCTGATCGTGGGCTATATCGTATCCCTGTTCTTCGGCATGGTCGACTTCGCGTCCATGAAGGAGACGGTCTCCGAGCTCGGGATCATCGCGCTGCCGAAGCTCTTTGCCTTCACGCCGAAGTTCGATCTCGGCGCGATCATCTCCGTGACGCTCGTGTTCCTCGTCTCCGCGGCGGAGACCATCGGCGATACCTCCGCGGTCTGCACCGGCGGTCTCGGCCGGGACATCACGGAAAAAGAGGTCTCCGGCTCTCTTGCCTGTGACGGCTTTATCTCTGCCGTGTCCGGCGGCGTGTTCGGCTGCCCGCCCATCACGTCCTTCAGCCAGAATGTCGGCCTTGTCGCCATGACGAAGGTCGTCAACCGATTCACGATCATGTTTGGCGCGCTGACGCTGATCCTCGCGGGCCTGTTCCCGCCGGTGGGCGCGTTCTTCTCCACGCTGCCCGACTGCGTGCTGGGCGGCTGCACGGTCATCATGTTCGGCGCGATCATCGTCTCGGGTGTCACGATGCTCGGCGAGTGCGGCTTTGACCAGCGCAACACCATCATCGCCGCGACCTCCTTCGCCATCGGCATCGGCGTGACGCAGGTGCCGGAATTCTTCTCCGGCATGCCGCAGATCATCAGCGACATCTTCGCGGGCAACCCCGTCGCGGGCGTGTTCGTCGTCGCGATGATCCTGTCTCTGACGCTGCCGAAGAAGGTCAAGGGTGAAGACATCGGCGCGCTGACCGAGGAAACGATTGAGCGCAAGCCGGACGAAACCAACTGAGGTTTTTCATCTGCATGCAAAGCAGCCTGCCGCAGGTCGCGGCAGGCTGCTTTTTTCGAAACTGCCGAACGAGATCCGGCTTTACTTTCCTCCGGTAACGCGCTATCCTAGTCAAGCATTACCGAAGGAGAAAAAACATCATAGAAAAGAAAGCGAATCATTTTTCCGGGCAGCTCGGCTTCGTGCTCGCGGCTGCCGGAAGCGCAGTCGGCGTCGGGAATCTCTGGCGCTTCCCCTATCTCGCGGCAAAGGACGGCGGCGGGCGTCGTGGTGGGCGCGCTGTTCTTTGTCACGGCGATCTTCGCCACGCTGACCTCCTGCATCTCGGTGCTCGAGTCGATCACGGCCAACTGCGTCGAGATCTTCCACTGGGAGCGCAAAAAGGCCGTGCGCATCCTGTCGGTCATCTATCTTGCGGCCTCGGCCGTGATCGCGCTGGGCTACAGAGGTGCAGCTGCCCAACGGCTCGGCCGCGCAGCTACTGGACATCATGGACTATGTCAGCAACAGCGTCATGATGCCGTTCATCGCCCTGCTGTCGACCATCCTCATCGGCTGGATCAAGACGCCCGACTATGTGATCGGCGAGATGGAACGCAACGGCGAGCATTTCCGCCGCAAGAGCGTCTACCGCGTCATGATCCGCTACATCGCGCCCGTCATGATGCTGATCCTGTTCCTGCAGTCCACCGGCATTCTCTCCTGATATGGCGAAGCCCCTCTGCATGCGTATGCAGAGGGGCTTTTCTGTCTCTGGTCGTTCACTCCGTGCCCAGCTCGACCAGCACGGCTTCTTCCGGGGCAAAGTAATCGTCTGAGTTGCTGCTCAGACCGGCGGCCTTCGCGGCCCGCTCGAAGGAGATCTCCGGCACGTTGCTCAGGTAGACGAACACGGAATCACAGGCAGCTCTGCTCAGCCTGCCCCGGATCTCCAGCCGGTAGGCGTAGCTCCTGCCGTCGCAGGTCCAGGTCCCGTCCGTCATCTCGGCGTAGGTCTTCATTCCCTCGATTGTCCGCTTCACCTTCGGTTCTCCGGCACATCCGGCCAGCAGGAGCAGCAGGCAAAAAACTGCCGCAAGACATCTGATTTTTTTCATGCTCCGACCCTCCTGTCGATCATACGCGAGTATAGAGTTGTGTTCTTGTTCCGATCATAGCAGAATCCATGGAAAATTTCCACTGTAAAAACCCGCCCGAACCACAGTTCGGGCGGGTTTTGCAGCATATTTACCTGGCGGCGGACTTTTTGGTCAGGTGGAGCGTCCGGTCGCAGAGGGCACAGAAGACCAGGCCGCAGGCCAGCGCCTCCTGCTCCGTGCCGCCGAGCTCCGGCGTGAAGGAGAACAGGTCACGGCAGGCCTCCGCCAGCGTCGGCGCTTTGCCGTCCGGCTTGCCGAGCAGCGACTGCACGTCGTAGACCGTCCTTCCCTCGCCCGCGCAGCCGATCCCAGCTGCGGGCAAAAACGCCAGCTCCTCCGACTGAAAGAGGACGAGCGGCGCGCGCTCGCCGAGAAACGCTTCGATGGAGGCGGCGACTTCGGCCGCCGCGGGAGCAGACGCGACCATAGAATCTGTCACACCGGCCTCCCGCGCATAGCGGGTCAGGCCCTTTTCCGGGCGGATGGACACCGTGAGGATGGTCTCCGGGGCGAAGCGGCGGAATTTCAGCGCGGACAGCTGCACCAGCTCGTCCCGGCCCGGGTGCTTGCCGGTGGTCTTGAGCGCGAGGACGCAGAAGGTATCCAGCGTCTGCAGCGGCGTATCCGCGTGCAGGGCGGACGGCTGCGGGAGCGGCCCCTGCACGGCTTCTCCGGCAGCACCCTCCTGCACGGCAGGCTGCACGCGGCGCAGCTGCCTGCAGATGGACTCGAACCACTGCTCGGCGCGCAGGGCGCTCTGCAGGGCGCTTTCCTGTCGGGAGGTGCGTTTTTTGACGGCGGCGGTCAGATCGTCCAGCAGCTCGCCGGAGGTGCGGCGGCCGTGGATGCGCCCGCGTTTGCCGAAGCCAGGCAGGAGAAATTCGTCGGTATAGTCGGTGTAGCGCGCCTTCGCGCGCACAAAAGACGCAAAAACGGGATCCTTCACCGCCGCCTCCCACCGCTCACAGAACGCGCGGCACAGGCGGATGTCCCGCTCGAGCATCCACGCCGGGCCGCGGCAGGTCAGCTCGTCGATGCGGGTATAGGCCTCGGCCAGCGTCCCGAACAGTGTCTGCGCGTCGGCCGCGGGAGGCGGCTCGGGCTTTTTTTGCGCGGGCGGGTCGGTCAGGATGTCCGGCAGGGCCTCGGGCCGGAGCTCCGGCGCGGGGTCCTCGGGCTCCGGCGCGGGGGCGGGCGGCTGTTCTGCCTGCGGCTGCTGCGTCTTCTTCGGCAGGGCGAAGATCACGACCGCGGCCAGCCCCGCCGCGGCGAGCACGCCGCCCGCGATCAGGCTGTAGCTTGTGGCGGCAAAGCCGAGCAGGATCAGAAGAAAGCCGATGATGATGCCTTTGATGGAACGCACGGCGGATCCTCCTTCAGGTGCGCGGCTGCGGGAACTTCTCGAGGCAGTAGAGCTGCTCTTCATCGAGCGTGTCGCCGCCGGGCGCGAAGGTATAGCCGAGGCCCTGATAAAAATGCAGGGCGTTGATGGACGCGGGGATGATGACGCGCCGGGCCGTCAGGAACCAAGGGTCCCGCTCGATCGCTTCGATCAGCGCGCGGCCGACGCCGCGATTCTGCTTTTCCGGCAGCACGAAGACGGAATACAGGCAGCTCTCCGCCGGATCGTCCCGGTACGGGCGGCCGATGGCGGCGCAGCCGATGACGGTCCCGTCGTCCTCACAGGCGACATAGAAGTGCATCTGCTCGCCGCGGCGCAGGAAATACGCCCGCGTCTGATTTTCGACCATCTCCTCCACAAAGGCCTGATCGTAGACCTTGCCGGAGGTGATGCGGGTGGCAAGCTCGGACACGCGGACAACAGCGTCGGCGTCCGCGGGGGCAAAACGGCGGATGTTCATGGTGCATTCCTCCCATGCGTCTGTTCGTAGTGTTCCAGTTCCTTCAAAAACGCGTCGCCGAAGCGCTCGGCCTTGGCCTGGCCGATGCCGGAGACCTCCAGCAGCTCCTCGATGGTACGCGGGCGTCTGGCCGCCATGTCGAGCAGCGTCGCGTTGGTGCAGATGATGTAGGCCGGGATGTGCTGCTCCTGAGAAAGGCGCAGCCGCAGCGCCTTGAGCGCGGCGAGCAGGTCGTCCTCCGCCTTTTTGGGCCGTTCGGCCTTGGCTTTGGCCCTGCCCCGGGCCGGCTGGTCCTGCAGGGGCTGGCGCTTGACGGAGACCTCGACCCGCTGGCCGTGGAAAAGGACCTCGGCCGCCTGCGGCGTGGTGTCGACGCCGCCGTGGACCGGGTCGGTCTGCAGATAGCCGCCCGCCTCCAGCAGCTCGAGAAGCTCGCGGATGCGCCCGGCGGGCAGATCGCGCATGAGCCCGTAGGTCGGCAGATCCTCCAGCCCGAGCTCGCGCACACGGGTCGCGCGGCTGCCGCGCAGCACCTGGCCCAGAAGCGCCGTGCCCACGCAGTAGCCCAGCCGGGTGCGCACGCGCACGACGCACGAGAGGATCATCTGCGCCTCGCGCGTCAGATCCTGCAGGTCGTATTCCGCCTGACAGTTGCCGCAGTTTTCGCAGCGCGGCGCGTGCGGCTGGCCGAAATAATCGAGCAGATACCCGCGCAGGCAGCCGGTGGTCTTGCAGTAGCCGGTCATCTGCTCGAGGCGGATGAGGTCCTGCGCCTGCACGGCCTGCCGCTCCTCGTCGGTCAGCTCGTCGTTTTCCGTCTGGTTGAGGATCAGGTATTTGGCCGTCGTGATATCGCCGGGAGAAAAGAGCAGGATGCAGTCGGCGGGAGCGCCGTCGCGTCCGGCGCGGCCGGCCTCCTGATAATATGCCTCCACGCTCTTGGGCATGTTGCAGTGGATGACGTAGGAAACGTTCGACTTGTCGATGCCCATGCCGAAGGCGTTCGTGGCGACCATGACGGTGCAGCGGTCGCAGATGAAATCCTCCTGATTCTGCCGCCGCTCGTCCGGGCTGAGTCCGGCGTGGTAGCGCGAGGCGGCGAAGCCGCTGCTCTGCAGCAGCTCGCAGATCTGCTCGACGCCCTTGCGCGTGGCACAGTAGACGATGCCGCTCTTGTCCCGGCGTTCTTCGAGCAGCTCGAGCAGCGCCCGGCGCTTGTCCTGCGGCCGCAGGACCTCAAAGCGCAGGTTCGGCCGGTCAAAGCCGGTGACGACCGTCACCGGGTCCTGCAGCTGCAGGATGCGGACGATGTCGCTGCGCACCTGCGCCGTCGCCGTGGCGGTGAAGGCGGCCAGGGCGGGCCGCCGCGGCAGCTTTTGCAGAAAGTCCAGAATTTTCAGATAGCTCGGGCGGAAATCCTGCCCCCACTGGGAGATGCAGTGCGCCTCGTCGACCGCGAGCAGCGAGATCTCCAGCTCCTGCGCGAGCGCGCAGAAGCCGTCGGTCAGCAGCCGCTCCGGCGCGATGTAGAGGATCTTGTAAGCGCCGAAGCGCGTGTCGCGGTAGGCCTCGCGCAGCTCCTCGACGGACATGGCGCTGTGGATGCAGCCGGCAGGGATGCCGGCGTTCTGCAGGGCCATGACCTGATCCTTCATGAGCGAGATGAGCGGCGAGATGACGAGCGTCAGCCCCGGCAGCAGCAGGGCGGGCAGCTCATAGCAAAGGCTCTTGCCGCCGCCCGTCGGCATGACGCCGAGCACATCGCGCCCGGCCAGGACCGCGTCGATAAGCGTCTGCTGCCCCTCCCGGAAGGAAGAAAACCCAAAATACTGCCGCAGCACCTCCATCTTCTCCATCCCCGCACCCCGTTTCGTCGTTTTTCTCCATTATACCATATCCGCACCGGTTTACAAGGGAAAGAAAAAGCCCCCGGCTCCCCTCGCGGCAAGGGGCGCTGTCAGCCGGGGATATAAAGAACGAACGCACCTTGTAGGGGCGGGGCTCTGCCCCGCCCGTTCTTCCGACGAACCCGGCGCCAGCGGACGGAGCAGAGCCCCGCCCCTACAAACTGCCCCGCAAGAAGGTAACATTTATCAAAATTTCAGTTGTACCTTCTATTGACGGCAATTGTTCTAAGGCAACTGGTTACAAACTTGATACCCCCGTATCAGGCGGCGCGTACCAAGACGCCCGTAAGGTGACTCTCGTGTGGAACGACATCTAAAAACTAGGGACTCACCTGAATTCAGAGGCAGGATGCACCCCGCGTCCCCACGCACTCTTTTCTCCCCTATCTTTTCTCTTGCGAGAGAAAAGATAGGGCCGCCGGAGGCGCGTCAGAAACGACCACGACGGAACGAATCCTTGCAAGCAAGGCTTCTTATCCTCTGTGCTCGTTTCTTCCTTTCCAAACCGCAAACTGAATTTGCGGTTTGGGTTTTTTTCATGCAAATCTGCTACAACCTCTCAGTCTCGGCTGCGCCGAGCCAGCATCCCTACCCCTTTTGTCCCTTCGGGACATTTCCCCCTGATAGGGGGAATCGGCCCCTGGAAGGGGAGCCAGGGGGGTGTGCACCGCCGGAAGTGCTCAGAAATAGGCGACGACCTCTCAGGCGCTGCGCGCCAGCTCCCCTGAGAGGGGAGCTGAAAAACCGCGCGGGCTTTTCGGCCCGCGCGGTACTGGAGTTGGCTTATTTCTGTTCCTGAATGTAGAGGCTGACGCGGCTCTGGATGAGCTTGGAGGCCTCTTCGACGGTCTTGCTGCCGGCAAGATAGCCTGCGGCTTCGTCGGAAATGATGTTCAGGACGTTCTGGTCATCGTCGACGAAGCTGGTCGTGGAATCGATCACGGCCATGACGGCGTCGTACTGCTCCTGCGTGACGGCGTAGAGCTCGATCATCGGCTCGTCGCCGTAGCTCATGCCGCCGGTGGAGATGGGGATGGGGTTGCCGTTCTCGTCGAGGATCTGGTTGCCGTCGGCGTCGGTCTCATACTCCTGCGTCATGGCTTCCTTGGCATTGGCCTCAAAGGCGGACTTGAGGATCGGGAAATTCCAGAGGCTCTTCTGGAAATCCTCCTCGAGCGTTGAGCGGATGAAGGCCCAGGCGCCCGCCTTGTCCCTGCAGGTGGTGGTGATGCAGAGGGTCGCGTCGGAGTTGAAGGCGTTGCCGGTCGAGCCGTCTTCGCGCGGGAAGCCGACGAAGCGGGCATCGTTATTGAGGGCGGCAAAGGTATAATACAGATCGTCGAAGCTGTAGAGCGACGTGGGATAGAGCAGCTGCTTGCCGTTTTTCAGGCGGGAATAGTCGCTCTCATACTCCTCGCTGTACGACTGCCAGTCGTATTCGGCCGGGAAGGGCTTGACGAACTCGAGCAGGGCGCGGAACTCGTCGGAATCGAAATTGCAGGTGCCGTCCTGCCAGTTCATGAAGCTGTCAGCGTTCATGGCGACGCAGTACTGCAGCATCTCGTCCTGGGTGTAATACTTGTTGAAGACGGTCGCGCCCTCGGGCAGCTTGCTGAGCGCGTCGTTGACGTCGGCCAGCGTCCAGGTGTCATATCCGTCCACGACCTTGCCGAGGCCGATGGCCGTGGTGACGCCGAAGTCGATGGGCAGCTGATAGAGCTTGCCGTCGGTCTGCAGCGACTCGAGCGGCTTGGTCATGAGCTTGTCGCGGGAATACTCGGGGTCCGCGTCGATGTACGGCCAGAGATCCTCGAGCAGGCCCTTGGCCGCGTACTGCCGGATGGGCAGCTGCATGCTGTTGGCGATGAGATCGGGCACATTGCCGGAGATGATCTCGGTATTGAGCTTGGTGAGGCCCGCGTTGTAATCGTCGTCGGTCGCGTATTCGGAATAGTCCTTGACAACGATGCGGTAATCGGCGCTGCTGCGGTTAAATTTGACGATCTGGCTGCGGAGGTTATAGTCCAGGCCGAAGCAGGCCAGGGTCAGCTCGGTCTTCTTCTGGATGCTGGCGGCGTCCACCCGGTTCAGGACAACGAGGGCCTGCCGCGAGGGACCGTCGGCCGAATCCTCGTAGGTCACGGCGACGATGCGCCCGTCGGAAAGGACGCCGAAGCTGCCGTTGTTGATGGTGTTGCTGTCAACGTCGCAGGCCAGCCAGTCGACGACCTTCTCGACCGCGCCGGTATCCTTCCGCTCGCCGAAGATACTGCCGTTGTTCGTGAAGAAGTAGGTATAGACGTCATTGCCCGGGTAGATATTCCACGCGCGGGAGGAGATGGGCGTCTCCTTGCCCCAGTCCTTCGTCTCGGGGTCGAGCTGACGGAAGACCATCTTGCCGTCGGCGGAGGACGCCGTAATGCCGACCTCGCTTTCCGACAGCTGGCAGAGCTGGCCGTTCAGCTCGTCGCCGGACTTGCTGAACACGAAGCTGCCGTCCGGGCCGTAGACGTTGACGGTCTGATAATCGTAGGTGTAGACATAGCCCTTGTCATCGGAGAGGATGGTGTCGATGTAGGTATAGCGCCAGCTGTCCGTCTCGTCCGCGTCTTCCTCCTCCGTCGGGGTGATGGTGCGCAGCAGCGTGCCGTGGGCGTCGAGCTGGATGAGCTCAGAGATGGAGGTGCCCTCCGTGCCGTCGTCCGCGTAGCTGTTGGTCTGGCGGAAGAGCCAGATCGTGCCGTCCGCGCCGGGGGCCATGGTCTGGATGTTGGTGCTGCTGTTGAACACCTGCATGCTGCCGTCCTGGCCCATCGTCACGCCGTTCGCTCCGTTCGGGTCCTCCACGACGGGCTCGGCGACATAGTTGTCGAGCTTCACACACTCGCCGGTGTCGAGATCAAAGCGGAAGATGACCTCGGAATAGGTATCGTAGGAGACCTCCGCACCGGTCTCATCGGTATAGGTCTCCTTCCCGCCGTCGGGGACGCTGGCGGTAAAGTAGAGCGTGTCGCCCGAGACGCAGATCGAGCCGATCCACTGGATGTCCTCCGGCAGGTCAAAATACTGCGGCTGATAGGCGTACTGCGACGTGGTTTCCGGCGCGGCGTCGGTCTGCGCGGCCGGGTCTGTATCGTCTGTCTTCGTCTCACTCTTGCTGCAGCCGGCAAGCACGCCGAGCAGCAGCACGAGCACGAGGCAGAGGGAAAGAATGCGTTTTGTCATCAACGATTCTCCTTTCTCATTGTTACCATAATATTTTTCTTCGCTGCCACATGGTAACAGATTCCGCCGAAAAAAGAAACCCCTGCGGGGGTTTTTTAAGAAAAACTTAAGTAATCCGAAGCTTCGCCGTCCGGCTTGGAATCCGGCGGTTTTCGTGCTATACTGTAAAAAACGCAGAACAGGAGGGGCTTTCATGCCTGCGCATGTCATCACCAGTGAGCAGCAGCGCGACCGGATGCTGCACACGCCGATCCCGCGGCTGATCCTGTCTTTGTGCCTGCCGACGCTCGCCACGCAGCTGATCTCCGTCTTCTACAATACCGCCGATACCTATTTTGTCTCCAAGCTCTCGACGAGCGCATCCGCGGCCGTCGGCGTCGTGTTTTCGCTGATGTCCATCATCCAGGCCTTCGGCTTCGGCATCGGCATGGGCTGCGGGTCGATCATCAGCCGCAGTCTCGGCGGCAAGGACAATGACCGTGCCGACCGCATCGGCAGCAGCGCGTTCGTCTTCGCCGCGGCGGTGGGACTGGCGCTGTGCGCGGCCGGGCTGTGCACGCTCCGGCCGCTCATGCGGCTGCTGGGATCGACGGACACCATCCTCCCCTACGCCGAGAGCTACGCCCGCATCATCCTGCTGGCCGCGCCGGTCATGTGCGCGTCGTTCGTGCTGAGCAACGTCCTGCGCGCCGAGGGCGAGGCGACGCTCTCGATGTACGGCATGTGCGTCGGCGGACTTCTGAACGTGGGGCTCGACCCGCTGTTCATCTTCGTCTTCGAGATGGGCATCGCGGGCGCGGCGCTGGCTACGGCGCTGAGCCAGCTGGTGAGCTTTCTGATCCTCGGGTGGCAGTTCCTGCACGGGCGGAGCATCGTGCGCCTCCGCCTGCAGGCCGTCAGCCGCAGCCTGCGCGACTACGGCCAGATCCTGCTCATCGGCTTCCCGACGATCTGCCGGCAGGGCTTCGCGAGTCTGTCCTCCGCGCTGCTCAACAACGCGGCCGCCGCCTATTCCGACGCCGCCGTCGCGGCCGTCACGATCTCCAACAAGGTCTATCTGCTCGTGCGCTCCATGATCATCGGCATCGGGCAGGGATTCCAGCCCGTGGCGGGGTATAACTTCGGCGCGGGCAGCAAGCCGCGCACGCGGCAGGCGTTCTGGTTCTCCACGCTGTTCGGGACGGTGGTATGCGTGGCGGGCGCGGCGCTCATCGCGCTGTTCCCGGAGCAGATCATGCACTTTTTCCGCGACGATCCGGATGTCACGCGCATCGGGCGGCAGGCGCTGTTGTACGCGTGCGCGGTCATGCCGGTGATGGCGTATTCCACGTATGTGAACCAGCTGTACCAGTGCCTCGGCTTCCATCAGGCCGCGACGCTGCTGGCCTCCTGCCGCAACGGACTTTTATACGTGCCGCTCATCCTGCTGCTGCCGGGGCTGCTCGGCCTCTCCGGCGTCGCCATGAGCCAGCCCGCCGCCGATTTTCTTACCTTTCTCGTCTCCATTCCCTTCCAGATCTGGTTCTTCCGCCATAAACTCCGGGGATAACGACCATCCAAAGGCTCCCCTTCCAGGGGAGCTGGCAGCCGAAGGCTGACTGAGAGGTTGCTGCAAATTTGCATAGAAAAACCCAAACCGCAAATTCAGTTTGCGGTTTGGAAAGGAAGAAACGAGCACAGAGGATAAGAAGCCTTGCTTGCAAGGATTCGTTCCGTCGTGGTCGTTTCTGACGCGCCTCCGGCGGCCATATCTTTTCCCTTGCGCGGGAAAAGATATGGAAGAAAAGGGCGCTTGGACGCGTTTGGTGCATTCTGCATCTGAATTCAGGCGAGCACCAATGTTTTAGACGTCGTTCCACGCGATAGTCACCTTACGAGCGTCTTGGTACGCGCCGCCTGATACGGGGTATCAGACTTGTAACTGGTTGCTTTAGAACGACTGCCATCAATAGAAGGTGCGGAGGAAATTTTGATAGACTTTTCCTTCTTGCGGGGGAGTTCTTGGTTTGTACGCACCAAACGGCTTCCCCTATGAGGGGAAGCTGTCGCCGCAAGGCGACTGATGAGGTGGACTGCGCCGCGGAAACGCAGCTGCCCCCACCTCATCCGTCACGGCTCCGCCGTGCCACCTTCCCCTCGTAGGGGAAGGCTTTTATATGAAAAAGGCTCCCCTCTGGGGAGCCTTTTTTGATCAATTTATCGTTTTTCCGTCAGGATGCCGCGCAGGTCGTAGATGGCGTGGCGGGGGCATTTGACGGCGCATTGGCCGCAGGAGAGGCAGAGGGATTCGTCGATGTGAGAGAGGTTGTCCTGCACGGTGATGGCCCCGGCGGGGCAGAGCTTCTGACAGATGCCGCAGCCGATGCAGCTGACCTCGCACATCTTTCTTGCATCCTTGCCGGGATCCCGGTTCGAGCATTTGACGACGACGGGGTTGGCGCATTCGTGGATGCGGATGAGCTCGCGCGGGCATTCGCGCACGCATTTGCCGCAGGCGATGCACTTGTCCTCGTTGACCTCGGCCACGCCGTAGTCGTTGAGGGCGATGGCTTCAAATTTGCACGCGTTCACGCACAGCTCGCAGCCGACGCAGCCGTACTGGCAGTCGGCCGTGGCGCGGCAGCCGCCGTTGCAGGCGACGAAGGCGGCCTTGTAGGGGAAACGTTTTTTGATGGCCATGGTTCATCCCTTCCTTTCGTACGGCGTGTTGGCGAGCGGCAGCTTTGTGCGGCGTTCGCCGTCGAAGCGGAAATAGGCGTCGGCGATGGCGGGCGCGGTGGGGATCGAGGTGATCTCGCCGATGCCGATGGCGCCGCAGGCCACGTCGAGGCCGGGCTTATCGACCACGATGGGCGTGATCTTCGGGATCTCATGCGCGCGGAAGAGGCCGAGCTCGCCGTATTTTTCGATCGGCTTGCAGTTGTCATCGATGGGATACTGCTCGCGCAGGGCGTAGCCCATGCTCATGACGACGCCGCCCTCGATCTGCCCCTCGCACGACCGGGGGTTGACGGCCTTGCCGACGTCGTGCGCGGCGACCATGTGCTCGACCTTGCCGGTCTTCTTATCGAGGATGCACATCTGCGTCGCGTAGCCATAGGCCACGTGCGAGACGGGGTGCGGCACGTCCGCGCCGAGCTTGTCGGTCTTGGCGAGGTATTCGCCGTAGAACTCCTGCCCGACGAGGTCGGACAGCGTATGGCCTTCGAGCGCGGCGGCGAGCTTTTCGCAGGCGCGGCGGCAGGCCTCGCCGGTGACGAGCGTCTGGCGCGAGCCGGAGGTATCGCCGGAGTCCGGCGCGATCCAGGTGTTCGAGCGCTCATAGACGATATCGCCGCGGTGCAGCGGCGTATTGGTGACGATCATCTGCACGAGGACGGTTCCGACGCCCTGGCCGATGCAGGATGCGCCCGCGTAGATATGGACCTTCGCGTCGTCCTCCACGATCAGCTTGCAGCGGCCCCAGTCGGGGATGCCGACGCCGACGCCCGCGTTCTTCATCGCGCAGGCCAGGCCGACGGGCTTGCCCTGCTTCATCGCCTCGTCGAAATACGGCTTGACCGCCTCGAGCGTCTCGACCAGGCCCGTCTCCGAGCCGACGATCTGGCCGTTCGGCAGCTCCTGCCCGGGCCGGATGGCGTTGCGGTAGCGGATCTCCCAGGGGGTGATGCCGACCTTGTCGGCCATCTCGTTCAGAAGCGTCTCCGTAGCGAAGCACGTCTGCGTGACGCCGAAGCCGCGGAACGCGCCCGCGGGCGGGTTGTTGGTATAGTAGGCCGTGCCCTCGATCTCGAAATTCTGATAGTTGTAGGGGCCGGCCGCGTGCGTACAGGCACGCTCGAGCACCGGGCCGCCGAGGGAGGCGAACGCGCCGGTATCGGAGTAGACCTTGGCCTTGACGCCCTGGATGATGCCGTTTTCGTCGCAGCCCATGGTGAAGTCCATCCAGAAGGGATGACGCTTCGGGTGGATGAGCAGCGATTCCGGCCGGGTCAGCTTGACCTTGACCGTGCGGCCGGTGAGGTAGGTCATGAGCGCGGCGTGGTGCTGCACGCTCATATCCTCCTTGCCGCCGAAGCCGCCGCCGACAAGCTGGTTCTGCACGCGGACCTTGTCGGTGCCGAGCAGGAGCTTACACTCGTGCAGCGTGGTATGGGACGACTGGTCGGTGGACAGGACCATGACATAGCCGTCCTTGTCCATATACGAGACCGCGCACTCCGGCTCGAGGAACGCGTGCTCGGTCCACGGGGTCTCAAAGTGCTGGGAGATGACGTATTTGGAGTTCTGGATCGCCGTCTCGGCGTCGCCGCGGGCGATGTGCTTGTAGGCCTGCACGTTGGATTCTTCCTCGTCGAAGACGCGCGGGGCGTCCTCGGCCCAGGCCTCGGGGGGATTATGGACGGCGGGCAGCGGCTCGTAGGTCACTTTGACGAGCTTTTTCGCCTTTTCGAGGATCTCGGGCGTTTCTGCGACCACGAGCGCGATCGCGTCGCCGAGGTAATGCGTCAGCCCGCCGATGGGGATGAGCGAATACTGGTCGTGCTTGAGATGGCCGACCTTGTTTTCCCCGGGAATATCCGCCGCCGTGATGACGCGGACGACGCCGGGCAGCGCCGCGGCCTTCGACGTGTCGATGGCGAGGACGCGCGCGCGCGGATACTGGCTGCGCACGGCGGAGCCGTAGCACATATCGGGCAGATACCAGTCGTCGGGGTATTTGCCGTAGCCGAGGACCTTTTCCTCGACGTCGATGCGGTGGACGCTCGAGCCGAGCTTCCAGTCATCCTCCGACGGCGCGGGGATGACGCCCTCGCGCCGGCATTTGGCGGCCAGACGCACGGCGGCGAAGATCTTTACATAGCCCGTGCAGCGGCAGTAGTTGTTGCGCAGGGCATAGCGGATCTGATCGTCGGTCGGATCGGGGTTTTTATCGAGCAGCGCCTTGGTGCAAAGCACCATGCCCGGGATGCAGAAGCCGCACTGCACGGCTCCGGCCTCGCCGTAGGCGTAGGTATAGAGCTTCTGTTCTTCCTCCGTCAGACCCTCGACGGTGATGATGTGACGGCCCGCAAGAGAATCGGTAAACGGGGTGCAGGCGCGGATGGGCTCGCCGTCGATGAGCACGGTGCAGGCGCCGCAGGCGCCCTCGGAACAGCCGTCCTTGACGGAGGTCAGGTGCAGCGTATCGCGCAGGTAGCGCAGCAGCCGCTGGTTCTTCTCCACCGACACTTCCGTTCCGTTGACAAAAAATACAGCCATGGCAAAAACTCCTTCTGATTCGAATTTCGGCCCTCACGTCACAGCGGAGCTGTTCTCGGCATCATGCCACCGTAATTCCGAAGGTTTCCCGGCCAAAGGGAAAAGTAACTAAAAATCTTTTTTGATTATACAATATTTTTTTGCAGGTTGCAAGAAATGACAGCCAGAGTCGTTATTCTATTTATAAATAACGCCGTCTCAAAGCTCCCCTTTCAGGGGAGCTGGCGCGCAGCGCCTGAGAGGTTGTCGCAGATTTGCCATAAAACCCAAACCGCAAATTCAGTTTGCGGTTTGGAAAGGAAGAAACGGGCTCAGAGGAAAAGAGGCTCCGCGAACAGCGGGGACTCGTTCCGTCGAGGCCGTTTCTGACGCGCCTCCGGCGGCCCTATCTTTTCCCTTGCTCGGGAAAAGATAGGGGAGAAAAGGGCGCTTAGGGGTACGGGGTGCATTCTGCATCTGATTTTAGGCAAAGCCCTATTTTTCGGGCGTCATTCCACACGATAGTCACCTCACGGGCGTTTTGGTACGCGCCGCCTGATACGGGGGTATCGGATTTGTAACTAGTTGCCTTAGAACAATTGCCATCAATAGAAGGTGCGGTGGAAATTTTGATGGATGTTCCCTTCTTGCGGGGACTGTGCATTTCTCGGTCAGAGCTCACACAGGTGGTACCCCTCGACCTCCAGATCGAGGGAGGTGAGGGCCTCGACCTGGGGGCGGGTCTCGGGGGGTGTGCGCCAGCCGAGGCCGCAGTCGCTGGTGATCTGACGCGGGACGGGGATGATGCGGCCGGGGACAGCCGCGGCCAGGCAGGCCTTTTCGGCCGCCATGGCGGCGCTCGTCGTGTAGAAGGTCACGACGAGCCAGGTCTTCTTTTCTCTCATGTTGCTGCAAGCTCCTGTACGGCGCGGATAGCCGCGTCGGTCTCCTGTTCCGTATTGTAAAAAGCCGAAGCTGAAGCGCACCGCGCCCTGCTCCTCGGTGCCGAGCGCCCGGTGCATCCGCGGGGCGCAGTGGGCACCGGCGCGGGTGGCGATGTCGTAGGTCTCGGCCAGCTCGTCGGCGGCCTCCGACGATTCGTAGTCCCCAATGTTCAGGCTCACGACCGGCGCGCGCTCCCAGGTGGAGAAATCGCCGTAGACCGTCACGCCGGGAACCGTTCGCACGCCCTCGTAAAACCGCCGGGCGAGCGCGAGCTCATGCGCGCGGATGGTCTCCAGCCCGGTCCGGCGGATGAACTGCACGGCGGCGAGCAGGCCCGCGATGCCGTGGCCGTTGCGCGTCCCGGCCTCAAGGCGTGTGGGGTACTGCATGGGCTGTTTCTCCAGAAACGTCTGCACGCCCGTGCCGCCCACGCACCACGGACGGATCTCCACGCCGGGCGCGACGCACAGGCCGCCGGTGCCCTGCGGCCCCATGAGGCTCTTATGCCCCGTGAAGCAGAGGACGCTGATGTGCATGCGCTGCATGTCGATGGGGAACACGCCCGCCGTCTGCGACGCGTCGACCACGAACAAAAGCCCGTGCGCGGCGCAGAAATCGCCGATCCGCTGCAGGTCAAGCAGGTTTCCCGTCAGGTTCGAGCCTGCCGTGCACACCACGGCCTTCGTCTCTGGCCGCAGCAGACGTTCAAAGTCCGCATGATCGATCCGGCCCTGCCGGTCGGCGGGCAGGAAGTCCGCCTGCACGCCCCGCTCCATCTGCCGGTATAAGGGGCGCAGGACGGAGTTGTGCTCCAGATCCGTCGACAGCACGTGATCCCCCGGCGCAAGCAGGCCGGAGATGGCGATGTTCAGCGCCTCGGTCGAATTGGCGGTCAGGCAGACGTGATCCGGCTGCGGGCAGCCGAACAGCGCCGCCAGCGCCTCGCGCGCGGCGAAGATCGTCCGGGCGGCGGCAAGGCTCTCGGCGTGGGCGCTGCGGCCGCTGTTGCCCATAGTCTGCATGGCCTGCACGACCGCGTCGATGACGCAGGGCGGCTTGCGCAGGGTGGTCGCCGCGTTGTCCAGATAGATCATAGCCTCGCCTCCTGTCATTTTCTGTCCCCATTATAAACGGAAAACAGGCAGACTGCAACGCAGTCTGCCTGTTTTTTGTTCGACAATTCCGAAAAGGCATCCTTTCCGGGCATCCAATTTTTACAGCCGGCTGTCCGTCCGCGAGGCGCGGCGCAGACAGACGTCCGCCGTGATGAAAAACGCGGCCACAAAGGCGTAAAACGCGATCACAGCCCAGCGGCTGCCCGCCGCGAGCAGGAAATCCCAAAGCCCGTGCAGCAGCGTCGGGACCGCCAGCGCCAGCAGTGCCAGCATCCGCCTGCGCCGCAGCTGCCCGCAGCATTCGGCCTGCTTGGCCCGGCTGAGCAGCAGCCCCATGCTCACGGCGAAGAAAAAATGCCCCGGCACGGACAGGATCGCCCGCGACACGGCCGTGCGCAGGTCCGACTGCAGCACGTACAGGATGTTCTCCACCGCCGCGAAGCCCAGCGCCGAGGACACAGAATAGACGACGGCGTCGAAGCGGTAGTCGAAGGCCGGATGGTCCCATGCGGCGAGGCGCACGGGCAGGAGCTTGGCCAGCTCCTCGCTGCAGGCAACGATCACGAAGTTGTCCAGCAGCAGATACCACACGGTCGAGCGCCCCAGCGCCGCGCCCGCCGCCCGCGTCAGCAGCAGCTGCGCCAGCGCCGCCGGAACGGCGGCCAGCGCCCCGAACAAAACGAGCTTGCCCAGCAGCCGCCGCGGCTCCTTTTCGATATGATCGAGTTGATAGATGCGGACGAACAAAATCGCCGCCGGGATCAGCGCCGCGAGAGACAGATAATAATTCAGTTTCACGTCCGTCTCCCTCTTTTTACATCAGTGGAGCGAACATCCGCAATAGCGCGCGCAGGATGCGCTGATAGAGGTGCACGTGGCGGCACTGCTCATACGTGATCGCGCGGCACTGCGGGAAGGTCTGCACGAAGTCCTCCTCGATCTGCGCGTTGGCGGCCGTATCGCAGAGATAGACGGCGTCTTCAAAGTGCAGATACAGGCTGCGGAAATCCAGATTGACCGTGCCGACGACCGCCTGAACACTGTCGGCCAGATAGACCTTGGAGTGGATGAAGCCGGGCGTATATTCGTAGATCCGCACGCCCGCGCGGGTCAGCTCCTCATAGTTCGCGCGTGTGACCGCATGCACGTACCACTTGTCCGGGATGGCGGGCGTGATGATGCGCACATCAACGCCGGTCTTGGCCGCGACGCACAGGGCCGTGGTCATCTTATCGTCCAGGATCAGATACGGCGTCATGATCCACATCCGCTCCTGCGCGGAGGAGATGACCGACTGCAGCATCGTCGCGCCGACGTCCTCATTGTCGAGCGGACTGTCGGCGAAGGGCTGCAGGAAGCCCGTGCCGCCCTGCTTCTCGGCGCAGGCGACGCGGAAGCGGCTCACATCCTCCTCGCAGCGGTCGACATAGCCCCAGAGCGACAGGAACATCACCGTCATCGACCACACGGCCTTGCCGCGGACGAGAATGCCGCAGTCCTTCCAGCGGCCGAAGCGCTCGAGCTCGTTGATATATTCGTCCGCCAGATTGACGCCGCCGGTGAAGGCGGCCCTGCCGTCGATGATCATGAGCTTGCGGTGGTCGCGGTTATTGAGCCGGGCGGAGAGGATGGGCACGTAGGGGTTGAAGGCGTGCGCGCGGATGCCCATCTCCCGCAGCTTTTTCGCGTACTGCATGGGCAGGCGCGTGATACAGCCGAAATCATCGTAGACCACGCGCACGTCGACACCCGCCGCGGCCTTTTCCCGCAGGATCTGCAGGATGGGATCCCACATCTTCCCCTGCGCGATGATGAAAAACTCGATGAAGATATAGTGCTCGGCCTTCTGCAGCTCCTCGAGCATGGCCGCGTAGCAGCTTTCGCCGCTCGGGAAGTAGGTCGCGTCGGCGTCGTCATAGATGGGATAGCCGGAGGCGGAGAGCAGATAGCGCGCATGATTGAACGCCGGGGTCCGGGCGGCCGCAAGCTCCCAGAGGGGCTCTTCCTCCTGCTGCAGCTGCTGCATGGTGACGGCCTCGATCGACTGCATCTTCCGGTGCTCATAGCTCGAGATCTTGTTGCCGCCAAAGAGCAGATAGATCGTGAGCCCCGCCACCGGGAAGGCCAGGATCAGCACGATCCACGCGATCTTGTAGCTGGGATTGACGCCGCAGGAGATGATATAGATGACCATGGCCCAGCTCAGCACGTTCATGGTGATGCGGATCCAGAAAAAATCGGCCCGCAGATACGTCGCCATGACGATCAGGAACCCGATCTGCAGCAAAATGCCGACCGAGACCGCCACGACCCGCTGGAACACCAGCTTGGACAGATTCCGCACAGTGCCGCCTCCCTTCGCGTTTCTCACGCAGACTTTCTGCCGATACTATAGCATGTTCCGCGCCCGCCCGCAAGGGACAGGTTTCTTAAGAACTTCTGAAGCTCCCCCTCCCCGCGGGCGGCGGAGCTTTTCCGGCGGTTCTCTCGATCGCGGCTTCTCCCAATTTAAAAACTTTTGTTTGAAAATGATGTTGTAGTCCGGAAAGAAATCTGCTATAATGGAAAGACTTGATCTGTTACTATTTTTTTCAGGAGCGAAGCATGGAAAACTGTATCCGCGTGCAGGGCGCACGCGTCAATAACCTCAAAAACATCTCGGTCGAGATCCCGCGCGACAAGCTCGTCGTGCTGACGGGCCTGTCCGGCTCCGGCAAATCCAGCCTGGCCTTCGACACGATCTTTGCCGAAGGCCAGCGGCGGTATGTCGAGTCGCTGTCCTCTTATGCCCGGATGTTCCTCGGGCAGATGGACAAGCCGGACGTCGACGCCATCGACGGCCTGTCCCCCGCCATCTCCATCGACCAGAAGACCACCAGCCGCAACCCCCGCTCGACCGTCGGCACGGTCACGGAGATCTATGACTATCTGCGTCTGTTATGGGCCCGCTGCGGCACGCCGCACTGCCCGAAATGCGGCAAGGAGATCCGCCGCCAGACGATCGACCAGATCGTCGACCAGATCATGGGCCTGCCGGAGCGGACAAAATTTCAGATCCTCTCCCCCGTCGTGCGCGGCAAAAAGGGCGAGCACCAGAAGGTGTTCGACGACGCCCGCCGCGGCGGCTACGCCCGCGTGCGCGTGGACGGGAGCCTGTATGAGCTGACGGAGGAGATCCCGCTCGACAAGAACAAGAAGCACCACATCGAGGTCGTGGTCGACCGGCTCATCATGAAGCCGGATCTGGCCCGCCGCCTGACTGACTCGGTCGAGACGGCGGCGAACCTGTCCGGCGGTCTTGTCATCCTCAATGAATTGGATGGCGACAAGGACACCCTTTTCTCCCAGAACTACGCCTGCGAGGACTGCGGCATCTCCATGCCGGAGCTGTCCCCGCGCATGTTCTCGTTCAACAATCCCTACGGGGCCTGCCCCGTCTGCTCGGGTCTCGGCACACAGCAGGTGGCCGACCCCCTGCTCATCATCCCCGACCGCTCGAAGTCCATCCTGCAGGGCGCCATCCAGGCCTCCGGCTGGAACAACGTGCGCGACGATTCCATCTCCCGGATGTATTTTGAGGCGCTGGCCAAGAAATATCATTTCTCGCTGAACGACCCCATCGAGTCTTTGCCGCAGCAGGCGCTCGACGTCATCCTCTACGGCACGGGCACGGAAAAGCTCACCATCTATTATGAGCGCGCCAACGGGCGCGGCACGCTCGAGCGGCCGTTCGAGGGCGTGGTCAACAACGTCGCCCGCCGCCTCACCGAGACACAGTCCGACGCCATGCGCAAGGAGCTCGAGGAGTGCATGTCCGAGCGCCCCTGCCCCAAGTGCCACGGCAAGCGCCTGTCCGACATCAGCCTCGCCGTCACCGTCGGCGGGATGAACATCATGGACTTCTGCGCGCTGCCGATCTCTGAGGAACTGAAATTCATCGACAGTCTGAAGCTCACCGGCTCCATGGCCGTCATCGCCGAGCAGATCGTGCGGGAGATCCGCTCCCGGCTGTCGTTTCTGCAGGCCGTGGGCCTGAGCTACCTGACGCTCTCGCGCTCGGCCGCGACGCTCTCCGGCGGCGAGAGCCAGCGCATCCGCCTGGCCACGCAGATCGGCTCGAGCCTCATCGGCGTCCTGTATATCCTGGACGAGCCGTCCATCGGCCTGCACCAGCGTGACAACGACAAGCTGCTCGACACCCTTCGCCGCCTGCGCGACATCGGCAACTCCGTGCTCGTCGTCGAGCATGACGAGGATACCATGCGCGCCGCCGACTTCATCGTCGACGTCGGCCCCGGCGCGGGCGTGCACGGCGGCGAGATCATCGCCGCGGGCACCATCGACGACATCATCGCCGCCCCGCGCTCCATTACGGGCCAGTATCTGTCCGGCGCGAAGAAGATCCCCCTGCCCGAAAAGCGGCGGGCGGGCAACGGAAAATCCCTGAAAATTTTCGGCGCGGCGGAAAATAACCTGCGCCACATCGACGTCGAGTTCCCGCTCGGCACCTTCACCTGCGTGACCGGCGTGTCCGGCTCGGGCAAATCGAGCCTCGTCAACGAGATCCTCTATAAAAAGCTCGCCGGCAGCCTCAACCGTGCCCGCACGCGGCCGGGGAAATTCGACCGCATTGAGGGCCTGGAGCATCTCGACAAGGTCGTCGGCATCGACCAGAGCCCCATCGGCCGCATGCCGAGCTCCAACCCCGCGACCTACACCGGTGTCTTCAACGACATCCGCGACCTGTTCGCCTCGACGGCCGACGCGCGCACGCGCGGCTACGGCCCGGGCCGGTTCTCGTTCAATACCAAGGGCGGCCGCTGCGAGGCCTGCAGCGGCAACGGGCTCGTGAAGATCGAGATGCACTTCCTTGCGGACGTCTTCGTCCCCTGCGAGGTCTGCCACGGCAAGCGGTATAACCGCGAGACGCTGGAGGTCCTCTATAAGGGCAAAAATATCGCGGACGTGCTCGACATGACCGCGGAGGAGGCGCTGGCCTTCTTCGACAATCTGCCGCGCATCCGCAATAAGATCGCCACACTCGTCGACGTCGGCCTCGGCTATATCAAGCTCGGCCAGAGCGCCACGACGCTCTCCGGCGGCGAGGCCCAGCGCGTCAAGCTCGCCACGGAGCTCTCCCGCCGTGCCACGGGCCGCACGTTCTATATCCTCGACGAGCCGACGACCGGCCTGCACATGGCGGACGTGCACAAGCTGATCGAGGTTTTGCAGCGGCTGGTAGACGCAGGCAATACGGTGCTCGTCATCGAGCACAATCTCGACGTCATCAAGGTCGCGGACCATATCATCGACCTCGGCCCCGAGGGCGGCTCCGGCGGCGGCCAGCTCGTCGCCTGCGGCACGCCGGAGCAGATCGCGGCCTGCCCGGGAGAGCTTCACGGGGCAGTATCTCAAAAAAATGCTGAAATAAGCGGCCGCAACCGCATGCTGCTTTTCGGACACATTGTTCTGGCGGAGGCCGTCAGCAAATGGGGATCCGGCGCCTCCGACCCCTCGACCTCCAACCTCCTCGCCCTCGCAAAGCTCTACGGCGTCTCTGCAGAAGACCTGCTGCGGGAAGCGGCGGGGGAATGAACATCTCCAATGCCTTCCCCTATGAGTGGAAGGTGGCACGGCGGAGCCGTGACGGATGAGGTGGGGGCACTTGCTTCTTCGCAGCGTTGTCCACCTCATCCGTCGCCTTGCGGCGACAGCTTCCCCTCATAGGGGAAGCCTTTGGGATGCACAAAACCAAAGCCTCCCCTGGGAGGGGAGGTGGCTCGGCGAAGCCGAGACGGAGAGGTCGTATCAGATTTGCAGCAACCTTTCAGTCAGCCTTCGGCTGCCAGCTCCCCTGCAAGGGGAGCCTTGCTGCCCCGCAAGAAGGTAACATCTATCCGGATTACCACCGCATCTTCTATTGACGGCAGTCGTTCTAAGGCAACTAGTTACAAATTTGATACCCCCGTATCAGGCGGCGCGTACCAAGACGCCCGTGAGGTGACTATCGTGTGGAACGACGCCTGAAACATTGGTTCCTGCTTAAATTCAGAGGCAGAATGCACCGAACCGTAACCAAGCACTCTTTTCTCCCCTATCTTTTCTCTTGCGAGAGAAAAGATAGGCCGCCGGAGGCGCGTCAGAACCGGCCTCGACGGAACGAGTCCCCGCTGTTCACGGAGTCTCTTTTCCTCTGAGCCCGTTTCTTCCTTTCCAAACCGCAAACTGAATTTGCGGTTTGGGTTTTATGGCAAATCTGCGACAACCTCTCAGTCTGCTTCGCAGACTGCTCCCCTGGGAGGGGAGCCTTGTATTTTACATTCTCAAAGGAGGCGGCCTATGGCGATCCATGACGGGCATCGGGAGCGGATGCGGAAACAACTGAAGACGAGCGGCATGGACTCTCTTTCAGATGTGCAGGTGCTGGAGGTGCTGCTGTATTACGCCGCGCCGCGCGGCGATACGAACCCCGCTGCGCACGCGCTTTTGAACCGCTTCGGCACGCTCGACGGTGTATTTTCCGCGCCGGAGGCCGAGCTCAAAAAGGTCGACGGCGTGGGCGACGCTGCCGCGCAGCTCATCGCGCTCGTGCCGCAGGTGGCCCGGCGCTGCCTCATGAGCCGCAGCGCGCAGATCCAGGTGCTCGACACCACGTCCAAATGCGGCCGGTACCTGCTCCCCTATTTCCACGGCGAGCACGAGGAGGTCGTGTATCTGCTGTGCCTCGACGCCAAGTGCAAGGCGCTCGACTGTGTGCTCATCCACCGCGGCGGCGTGAACGTCGCGTCCATCGCCGCGCGCAAGGTAGTCAAGACCGCGCTGGACGCCAACGCGACCTCCGTCGTGCTGGCGCATAACCACCCCAGCGGCCTCGCACTGCCAAGCCCCGAGGACCGGCAGACCACGCTGGTCTTAAAACGGGCGCTCGAAGCGGTCGGCGTCGTGCTGGCCGACCATATCATCGTCGCGGACGGCGATTTCGTCTCCATGCGCGACGACGGCATTCTGGAGGATCCCTATGGACTTTAAGCTGCACTCCCAATTCAGACCCACCGGCGACCAGCCGCAGGCCATCGAGGCGCTGACGCGGGGACTCAACATGGGCCTGAGCGATCAGGTCCTGCTCGGCGTCACGGGCTCCGGCAAGACCTTCACCATGGCGAACATCATCGCCAACGTCAACCGCCCCACGCTCGTGCTCGCGCACAACAAAACGCTCGCGGCTCAGCTGTGCTCGGAATTCCGCGAGTTTTTCCCGGAAAACGCCGTGGAATATTTCATTTCCTACTACGACTATTACCAGCCGGAGGCGTATATCGCCCAGACGGACACGTATATCGAAAAGGATTCCTCCATCAACGACGAGATCGAGCGCCTGCGCCACAGCGCGACGAGCGCCCTGTCGGAGCGGCGGGACGTGATCGTCGTCTCGTCCGTCTCGTGCATCTATGGCCTCGGCGACCCGATCGACTACAAAAACATGGTCATCTCCCTCCGGCCCGGCATGGAATATGACCGCGACGAGCTGATGCGCAAGCTGACCGACATCCGCTACGAGCGCAACGACATCAACTTCGTCCGCAACGCCTACCGCGTGCGCGGCGATACGCTCGAGGTCTACCCCGCCTACTGGGCGGGCCGGGCCATCCGCATCGAATTTTTCGGCGACGAGATCGACCGCATCTCCGAGATCAACGCCGTCACCGGCGTGCCGGAGCGCATTCTGAACCACGTCGCCATCTACCCCGCGTCGCACTACGTGGCCTCGAAGGAGAAAATGGCCCGCGCCATGAAGGACATTGAGGCGGAGATGTGGGAGCAGGTGCGGTTTTTCGAGGAGCACGACAAGCTGCTCGAAGCGCAGCGCATCCGCCAGCGGACGCAGTACGACCTGGAAATGCTGCAGGAGATCGGCTTCTGCACGGGCATCGAAAACTATTCCCGCGTCATCGCCGGCCGCGCCCCCGGCACCCCGCCGACGACGCTGCTCGACTACTTCCCCGACGATTTCATCCTCTTCGTCGACGAGAGCCACGTGACGCTGCCGCAGGTGCGCGCGATGTACAACGGCGACCACGCGCGTAAAAAGAGCCTCGTCGACTACGGCTTCCGCCTGCCCTCGGCCTATGACAACCGGCCGCTCACCTTCGACGAATTTACAGACCGCATCCATCAGGCCATCTACGTCTCCGCCACGCCCGCGGACTATGAGCGCAGCCGCGCCGGGCAGATCGCCGAGCAGGTGATCCGGCCCACGGGCCTTCTCGACCCCGAGGTCTTCGTGCGTCCCATCGAGGGGCAGATCGACGATCTCATCGGCGAGATCAACGCCACGACCGACAAGGGCGAGCGCACGCTCGTCACGACGCTGACGAAGAAGATGGCCGAGGATCTGACCAAATATCTGACCGAAAACGGCATCCGCGTGCGCTACATGCACTCGGACATCGGCGCGATGGAGCGCATGGAGATCATCCGCGATCTGCGCATGGCGAAGTTCGACGTGCTGGTCGGCATCAACCTGCTGCGCGAAGGGCTCGACCTGCCCGAGGTCTCGCTCATTGCCATTCTTGACGCAGACAAGGAGGGCTTTTTGCGCTCCGAGACGAGCCTCATCCAGACCATCGGCCGCGCCGCGCGCAACGCGCAGGGCCGTGTGCTTCTCTACGCAGACAAGATCACGCCCGCCATGCGCGCCGCCATGGACGAGACGGCCCGCCGCCGCCAGATCCAGGACGACTATAATCAGGCGCACGGCATCGTGCCGAAGACCATCGTCAAATCCATCCGCGATCTCATCGAGATCTCCGCCTCCCCCACGCCGGAGCGCAAGGGCAAAAACGGCGTGAAGATGACGCGGCAGGAGCTCGCGCGCGAGATCGAGAAGCTCGAAAGCCAGATGCGCAAGGCCGCGCACATGATGGAATACGAATACGCCGCCGTGCTGCGTGACGAGATCATCCGGCTGCGCGCGGAGGCGGAGAAGAAATAAGATGACAACAAGACTCGAACTTCTGCCGGACGTCTACCTGACCGCCGTGCAGACTAGCCGCTTCAAGACCGCCTGCTTCAGCCTCAGCTTCCTCCGGCCGCTCCGGCAGGAAGAGGCCGGCATGAACGCGCTGCTGCCGAGCGTTCTGCTGCGCGGCAGTGAAAGCGCGCCCTCCATCCGCGCGATCGCGGACCGGCTGGACGCGCTCTGCGGCGCGTCCGTCGGGTCGCTCGTGCGAAAAAAGGGCGAGATCCAGCTGACGGGCCTGTTTGCCGACGGTCTGGAGGACCGCTACGCGGGCGAGCCGGTGTTTTCCCGCCTGCTGGAGCTGACGGCGGAGCTTCTGCTGCGCCCGCGGACGCAGGGCGGCGTCTTTGTGCCGCAGATCGTCATGCAGGAGCGGCAGAAGCTGCTCGACACGATCGAAAGTACGCTCGACGACAAGGCCGAATACTGCCAGACACAGCTGCTGCGGCAGATGTGCCGCGGTGAGGCCTACGCCGTAGGCCGTCTCGGCGAGGCGGGGCCGCTGGCCGCCGTGGATGAGGCTGCGCTCTGGGCACACTATCAGAAGGTGCTGGCGTCGTCCCGCGCGGAGCTGTTTTATCTCGGCAGCAAGCCTGCGCAGGAAGTCGCCGCGCTGCTGCGGCCGCTGCTGAAAGATCTGCCGCGAGGCGCATGCGTCCCCGTGTCGACTGCCCCTGGCCCGCAGCCCAAAGCGCTGCGCCGGACGCGCGAGCGACTGCCGCTCGCGCAGGGGCGCATCGCCCTCGGCTTCCGCACGGGCATCACGCTGCACGACGGCCGCTACCCCGCGATGCTCCTGTGCAACGCGATCCTGGGCGGCGGCGAGCAGAACCGGCTGTACACCGTCATCCGCGGCGAGCAGTCGCTCTGCTACGAGGCGGGGAGCTGGTATGACGGGCACAAGGGCATCCTCTGCGCCGAGGCCGGGTGCGATTTTGCCGACCTGCCCGCCGTGGAGGCGGCCATTTTGCAGCAGGTCAGCGCACTGGCCGCCGGAGACTTTTCGCAGCAGGAGCTGGACACCGCCCGCGCGGGGCTCCTGTCCGACCTGCGCGCGATGCATGACAGCCCCGGGCGGCTCGACGAATTCCTGACCGGCCGGGCAGCGGAAGATCTGCCGCAGGACCCGGACGCGCTGGCCGCGGCCCTGCGCCGCGTCACAAAAGAGGATGTCCGGCAGGCCGCGGCCGCCGTGACGCCCGATACCGTCTGTACGCTGGAGGAGGACGCATGAGCTGGACCGATTATCCTGCGCTCGGCGAGCGCTGCTATTTTCTGACGCTTCCGAACGGCCTTGCCGTGCGTGTGCTCCCGAAGCCGGGCTTCGCGGAGAAATTCGCGTTTCTCGGCACCAATTTCGGCTCTGATGACGTGTGCTTTACGTGGAACGGCGAACGCCATACCGTGCCGGACGGCACGGCGCATTTTCTCGAGCACCGCATGTTTTCCCTGCCGGACTGTGACCCGGAGGATGCCTTTTCCCGCCTCGGCGCGCAGGTGAACGCCTTCACCGACTACGCCATGACCGGCTATTATTTTTCCTGCACCGAACACTTTGACGACTGCCTGCGGCTGCTGCTGCGCATGGTCACGACGCCGGATTTCCCGTGCGCGGCTATGGCGTCTGAGCGCGAAGTCATCGCCGACGAGATCGCGCTCTACGCCGACTCCCCTGCCGACTGCGCGCAGGAGCGGCTGTACCGGGCGCTCTACCGCCGCCACCCCATCCGCACCCCGATCACGGGCACGCGCACGTCCATCCGCCGGGTGACGCCGGAGGTTTTGCAGCTGTGCTTTGACGCGTTCTACCGGCCGGACAACATGGCGCTCATCGTGATGGGCGACGTGGACGCGGAGCGCGTGGCGGAGCTGGCACACGCCTGCACGCCGGAGGTGTCTTCCGCCAGGGTCCTGCGCGAGCCGTTTTTGCAGGAGGACCCCGGCGTCTTCCGCCGCCGGACGGTGCGGCACGCGGCCGTCTCGCTGCCCTCGTTCTCGATCGGCTTCCGGGCCGAGCCGGGAGAGGATCTGATCCATCAGGCCGCGGTCGGCACGCTGGCGGCCGAGCTGCTGCTCGGCGAGAGCTCGGCGCTGTATGAGACTTTGTACGAGGCTTCTTTGATCGACGCGGATTTTTCCGCCTGCTTCACGCAGGTGCCGGGCGCGGCGCTGCTGCAGGCCGGCGGCACGGGAAGACGGCCAGATGCCGTGCTTGCCGCCATCCTGCGGGGCGCGGAACAGGCGCTGGCGCAGGGCTTTGACCCCCGCCGCTTCGCGCGGCTGCAGAAGTCCGCCTGCGGCAGGCTCATCCGGGAGCTTGACGGATCGGAATCGACCTGCTATCGTATATGCGAAGCGTATTTCGCAGGCGCGGGCTGCTTCGACGAGCTCGCGGCCCTGCAGGCCGTTACGCTGCGGGAGGCGGAAAGCTTCCTGCGCCGGACGGTCACACCCGCCCGCGCGGCGATCAGCATCGTCTGCCCCGGCAAATAAGGAGGAATGTTTCCATGTTTCTGGCTTCGCCCATCACCTTCCCGAATCTCGGCATCACGGTCGACCCGAGCCCCGTGGCCTTTACCGTCTTCGGCAAGGATATCTACTGGTACGGCATCATCATTGCCAGCGGCTTTCTGCTGGCCGTTCTGTATATGCTGCACCGCGCAAAGGACTTCGGCGTCACGCAGGATGACGTGCTCGACATGATCCTCTGGGCCGTGCCCATCGGCGTCGTCTGCGCGCGGCTGTACTACTGCATCTTCTACTGGGAGCTGTATGAGGACGATCCCATCTCCATGCTCTATATCTGGGAGGGCGGACTTGCCATCTACGGCGGCATCATCGGCGGCGTCATCACGCTGCTCGTCGTGTCGAAGGTCAAGAAGATCCCCGCGCCCGTCCTGCTCGATCTGGCGGGCATGGGCGTGATCATCGGCCAGTGCATCGGCCGCTGGGGCAACTTCATGAACCGCGAGGCGCACGGCGCCGTGACGGAGGCCTTCCTCAAGATGGGCCTGCAGGACGCGGCGGGCGTCGTGACCTACTATCACCCGACGTTCCTCTATGAATCCGTGTGGAACCTCATCGGCTTCATCGGCCTGCATCTGTTCTCGAAAAAGCGGAAATTTGACGGCGAGGTCTTCCTGCTCTACGTCGCCTGGTACGGCCTCGGCCGCGCGTGGATCGAGGGTCTGCGCACCGACAGCCTGTATCTGTTCTCCACGGGCATCCGCGTGAGCCAGCTGGTCGCCATCGTCTCGTTCCTGGCCGCCGCCGGGATCCTCGCCTGGGTCCTGCTCAAAAAGAAGCCCGCGCCGGACGCGCTCTATGTCAACCGGAAGCCCGCAGAGCCTGAGGCGGCTGACGGCAAAGACACGGACGATTAAAAGAAAATTTACAAAAATCCTCACAATTCCGACCCCTTGCCTATTCCATTTTTTAAAAATCAGTGTTATACTGGTGATTAAAATAAGAGACCGAAAGGAGTTTCCTTATGAGTTTTTCTGAAAATTTTGAAGCTGCAAAGAACCTCGCCATGGAAGCCGCCCAGACCGCTGCCGCCAAGGCAAAGGAGCTGGCTGCCGTAGCAAAGGCCAATATTTCCATCTACGCCGAAGAAGACAAGGTCAAGAAGGCTGAGATCGAGCTCGGCAAGCTGTACTACCGCGATTACGCCGTCGGCGAAGAGCTGGATTCCGCGGAATACCTGCCCTGGTGCCAGAAGATCGACGAGTCCAAGAAGGCCATCGCTGACCTGAAGGACTATATCGCCTCCCTGCGTACCGAAGAAGACCCCGCCGAGACCGAAGATGCCCCCACCGACGACGATTTTGAGATCGTTGTCGCCGACGAGGCCCCGAAGGCCGAGGAAGCGCCCGAAGCACCGAAAGCGCCCGCCGAAGCGGCACCTGCTGAAGAAGCACCCAAGACGGAAGAATAATTGCCTGAAAACGGGCGTGCTGCTTGCAGCGCGCCCGTTTTTTGTATGACGGGAGACAAGCGATGCGAAGGCTCTGCCTCTTTTCCGGCGGCCTCGCGCTGGCCGCCGCCCTGTATGTGTACGCCGTCCATGCCGCGCCCTGGCCGTTGCTGCTGGGGCTGGCGGTCTTGTGCGGCGGGCTGTTTCTGCTGAGAAAAGCCGGGACGCGCCGCGCAGCGGTCTGCGTGCTCGGGCTTTTGACGGGCTTTGCCTGGTGCCGCGGGTACGAGGCTTTGTTTCTGCGCCCGTTGGAGCGCTATGCCGGGCAGGAGCTGCCGTTTGCGTCCGAAGCCCTCGCCGCACCGCAGCAGACGACCTACGGCCAGTCCTGCGAGGTGCGGCTGAAGCTTGGCGGGCAGAGCTGCACGGCAGTTTTGTACTTTGACGAGGCGGATGCGGACATCCGCCCCGGCGACACGCTCAGCGGCCTTGCCCGCATCACGACGGCGCAGGAGCGGCTGCGCCGCGGCAGTGATTACGATATCAGCCGCGGTCTGCTCCTCTCGGCCAGCTGCCGCGGGACGCTCCATATCCAAGCGGCCGAGACCGTCCCGCTCCGCCTGCTGCCCGCGCGCTTTGCGCAGCGGCTGCGATCGGCCGTCACGGCCGTCTTCCCTGCCGATACGGCCGGATTTGTCCGCGCGCTGCTGCTGGGCGACCGCTCCGGGCTGCGCTACGCCGCGCGCAATGAGCTGGCGATCGCGGGGATCTATCACGCCGTCGCGGTCTCCGGCATGCACGTGTCCATCCTGCTGGGGATGATCCTGCTGCTGTGCGGCGGCAACCATCCGCTCGCCGCCGCGCTGGGTCTGCCCGCCGCCGCGTGCTTCATCCTGATGGCCGGCGCACCGGCCTCCGCCGTCCGCGCGGGCGTCATGCAGGCGATCGTCCTGTGCGCCCCGCTCCTGCGGCGGGACTATGACCCGCCGACGGCCATCTTCGCCGCGCTGCTCGTGCTGCTGGCGCAGAACCCCTGGGCCGTGCGGGACGTGGGGCTGCAGCTCTCATTTGCCTCGACGGCGGGCATCGTACTCTTTGCGGGCCGGCTCTACCGCGCGCTCACGGATCACCGGCGGCTGCAGCGCTGGCTGCGGCCCAAGACGCCCCTGCGCTGGCTGCTGCGCGCCATGCTGACGGCGCTTTGCTGCACGCTCTCGTCCATGGTCTTCGCGCTGCCCATCACGGCGGTCCAGTTCGGCGAGATCTCGCTGGCCGCGCCGGTTGTGAACGTGCTGGTGCTGTGGCTGCTGTCGATCGTCTTCTGCGGCGCGATGCTGACCGCGCTGCTCGCCCTCGCCCTTCCCGCCGCGGCGGCGATCCCGGCGGCGGTGCTGAGCTGGCCGGTCCGGCTCGTGCAGCTCGTGGCGCATGGCGCGGCGAAGGTGCCGTTTGCCGCGCTGTATCCGGAAAACGGGTATCTGATCGCGGCGGCGGTCTTTCTCTACGCGCTGGTTTTGCTGCTGGCGCTGCGGCCGGGGACAGTCCGGCTTTGGCACGCGCTGGCGGCCGCGGTGGTGGTGACCGGGTGCTGCATGGCCCTTTCCTGCGCCGATGCCGCCCTGCCCGCGAGCAGCTTTGCCATGCTGGACGTCGGACAGGGGCAGTGCCTCGTCAGCCGGACGGGCGGCAGTGTCACCGTCATCGACTGCGGCGGCGCAGAGGACGCGAGCGGCGAGACAGCCGCGCGCTACCTGCTCGCCCGGGGCATGCCGAGGGTCGACCGCCTCATCCTCACGCATTTTGACGCCGACCACTGCAACGGCGTGCGCCAGCTGCTGCGCCGCGTGCAGGTCGACACGCTCTACATCCCGGAGCTCTCTCCAAGCAGCCGCCTGCGCACGCAGATCCTGCTCGCCGCGGCGGAGGCCGGGACGAGCATCCGGTACGTCACGCAGGACCTGGTGCTGCCGCAGGAGGGCGGCAGTCTGACCATTTTCGCGCCCACCGGGGAGAAAGACGAGGAAAACGCGGGACTTTGCGTCTTGGCAGCCTGCGAAAAATATGATATTCTAATAACCGGCGACCTCACCGCACAGGCGGAGTACCGGCTGCTGTCGCTGCACACGCTGCCGCAGGCAGCGGTGCTGGTGGCCGGGCATCACGGCGCGGCCACCTCGACATCCGAAGCGCTGCTGCGCGCCGTCCGGCCGGAGGCCGTCTTCATTTCCGCCGGGGCGGACAACCGCTTCGGCCATCCCGCCGCGCAGACGCTCGCGCGCATCCGGCAGTCCGGCGCGGCCGTGTACCGCACAGACCTGTCCGGCACGATCACCATCAGGGGGTAAGAACATGGCAAGAAAGGCACCTGACCAGGACGCCGGGGAAGCGCTGCGCCGCTTCAAGAGCGACCTCAAGGCAGGCACGCTCGGCAATTTTTATATCATCAGCGGCGAAGAGGCCTTTCTGCGCAGCCATTACGTGGATCTCATCACGAAAAAGATCGCGGACGGGCCCGCGGGCGAGTTCAACTGCCACCGCTTCTCCGCCGACGACTGCACGCCCCAGGCTCTGGCCGACGCCATCGACGCCATGCCGATGATGGCCGAGCGGACGCTCGTGCGCGTGGACGACGTCGATCTATTCAAACAGCCGGAGAGCGCGCGCGAGCAGTACGCCGCCATTTTCTCCGACCTGCCCGACTACTGCTGCGTGCTGTTCGTCTACGACACGGTGGAGTTCAAGATCAACGGCACGATGAAAAAGCTCGCCGCCGCCATCCGCGAGCACGCGCAGATCCTCACGTTCGGCAAGCAGTCGGAGCGCGATCTGTGCGCGTGGATCACGCGGCATTTCCGTGCCCACGACAAGATGGTCACGGACGAGCTGTGCCAGTACCTCATTTTCCGCACCGACGGCCTCATGACCACGCTCGCCGGAGAGATCGACAAAATCGCCGCCTACCAGCAGGGCCCGGCCATCACGCGCGGGGCCATCGACGCCGTCGTCATCCCGGCGCTCAGCGCCCAGACCTTCGATATCAGCGACGCCGTCGTCAAGGAGGATTTTGAGACAGCGCTCAGCAAGCTGCAGGAGCTCTACGCCATGCAGACCGACCCCATCGCCGTGCTCGGCGCCATCGGGGCGCAGCTGCGGCGGCTGTTTTACGCGCGCGTCATCCTGTCCGCGGGCGGCGGGCAGAAGGAGCTCATGGAGCTGACCGGCCTCAAGAGCTACCCCGCAGGCCTGACCATGACGGCTGCGCGCCGTGTGACCGACGGCTTCTGCCAGAAGGCGGTGGAGCTGGTTCTGCAGACCGACGTCGCCATGAAGACCGGCGCCGACGACCCCGAGCGGCTGCTGGAGCTGCTGCTCGTGCAGCTTTCGCAGGAGGCGCGGCATGGATAAGCTTCGCATCCGGCAGGCGATCGTCGTCGAGGGAAAATACGACCAGAACGCCCTGCGGCAGCTGGTCGACACTGCGATCTTCACCACCAACGGCTTTACCGGCATGAAAGACCCCGCGCTTCTGCGCCTGCTGCGGCAAGCCGCAGAGACGACGGGCCTCATCATCCTGACCGACTCCGACGGCGCCGGTTTTCTCATCCGCAACACGCTCAAAAGCGCCCTGCCGGCAGAAGGCGTGCTGCACGCCTACATCCCCGACATCCCCGGCAAGGAGCGGCGCAAGACCGCGCCCGGCAAAGAGGGCCTGCTCGGCGTGGAGGGCATGCGCCCGGAGATCCTTCTGCAGGCGCTGCGAAACGCCGGCGCCGATTTTGAAGACGCGCAGGCCGCGCCCGCGCGCGAGCCTGTCACAAAACAGGACTTTTTCACCCTCGGCCTTTCCGGCCGGCCCGACAGCGCGGCAAAGCGGGCGGCGCTCCTGCAAGCCCTTTCCCTGCCCGCGCACATGAGCGCGAACGCCCTGCTGCAGGCCGTAAACGTGCTGTTCTCCCGGGAGGAATTCCTGGCGCGGTTTGTGGAACCGTAAAGTTTTTCCTGCCCGGGACGATCTCTCCGTCACGGCTTCGCCGTGCCACCGTCCCTGGAAGGGAAGGCCTAAGATCTTCGCACGAACCAAAGGCTCCCCTTTCAGGGGAGCTGTCAGCCGCAGGCTGACTGAGAGGTTGTCCCTATACCGGACAGCCTTCCAGACTGAAACATAAAGAGGAATCACCATGATCGATATTTCCGTAAAAGACCTCGTCAAGAGCTTTGACGCGGATACGAATCTGCTCGACGGCGTCAGCTTTGACGTGCAGGAGGGCGAACGGGTCGGTCTGCTCGGGCGCAACGGCGCGGGCAAGACGACGCTGTTCAAGATCCTGACCGGCGAGCTGGACTACAATTCCGGCGAGGTGCGCTTCGCGCCCGGCCGCAAGGTCGGCCTCATCTCCCAGATCCCGCACTACCCCGCGGGCTACACCGTCGAGGACGTGCTGCGCACGGCCTTCCGGGAGCTGACGAACATCCAGAACAAAATGCGCCAGCTGGAGCAGCAGATGACGGCGCATCCGGACAAGGCCACGCTCGCCGAATACGACGCGCTTTCCACGCGCTTTCAGACCGGCGGCGGCTACGAGACGGACATGCAGACCGACAAGATCTGCAACGGCCTCGGCATCCCCGCCGCGCAGCGGCAGCAGGACTTCGACAGTCTCTCCGGCGGCGAGAAGACGCGCGTGAACCTCGCGCGTCTGCTGCTCGAGAAGACCGATATCCTCCTGCTCGACGAGCCGACGAACCACCTCGATATGCACGCGGTGGAGTGGCTCGAGGGCTATATCGAAAAATTCAAGGGGACCGTCCTGACCATCTCCCACGACCGCTATTTCCTCGACCGCGTCGTCACGCGCATCGTGGAGCTGCACGACGGCAAGGCGGAGTTCTATTCCGGCAACTACTCGTTCTACGTGCAGGAAAAGCAGGCGCGCTTTGAGCTGCAGCTCAAGCAATACGAAAAGGAGCAGGCCAAGCTTGCCCAGCTGGGCTTCACGCTCGAGCGCATGAAGGGCTGGGGCATCAACAACCGCACGCTCTACCGCCGCGCCATGTCCATCCAGCACCGGATGGAGCGCATCGAAAAGACCGACCGGCCCACGCAGGACAAGACCATGCGGGCGAAATTCGCCCAGCGGGACTTCTTCGGCGACGAGGTTCTGTCCGTCAAGGGGCTCGGCAAGGCGTATGACGGACGGACGCTGTTTTCCGATGTGGAGCTGCAGGTCGCGGGCGGCGAGCGCATTGCCCTGCTCGGCGACAACGGCACCGGCAAGTCCACCTTCCTCAAAATTCTCCTCGGCGAGGAGGCGGGCGCGGGCCGCATCAAATTCGGTCCCACGGTCAAGTGGGCCTACCTGCCGCAGATCATCCACTTTGCCCACCCCGAGCGGACGCTCCTCGACACGATGCTCTATGAGAAGAACTGCACCGTGCAGACCGCGCGCGACCGGCTGGGCGCGTATCTGTTTGAGGGCGAGGACGTGTTCAAGACGGTCGGCTCCCTCTCCGGCGGCGAGCAGAGCCGGCTGCGGCTGTGCATGCTGATGGACGAGAAGATCAACCTGCTCGTCCTCGATGAGCCGACGAACCATCTGGATATCGACTCGCGCGAATGGCTCGAGGATGCGCTGGAGGACTACGAGGGCACGCTCATCTTCGTCTCGCACGACCGGTATTTCGTCAACAAATTCGCCACCCGCATCTGGGAGCTGGAAAACGGGCAGATCCGCGACTATCTCTGCGGCTACGAAAAATACCGCTCCATCAAGGAGAAGGAGGCCATCGCGGCTCCCGCGCCCGAAAAGCCCAAAAAGGAGCACAAGGAAAAGCCGAAGACCTCCGGCAGCAAGATGCTCGAGAAGAAGGTCCGCGCGCTCGAGCGCGAGATCGAGAAGCAGGAAGCGCTGTCGGCGGAGCTGGACGCGAAGATCGAGGCCGCGGCCGCCGATTATCAGGAGCTGGCGCGGCTGATGGAGGAAAAGCAGCAGGCGGAGGACACGCTCGCGCAGATGATGGAGCAGTGGGAGGCCCTCTCCTGCGAGCTGGAGGACGCAACATGATCCCGGTATGGCTGATCGCGGCGATCGCGCTGCTCGGCGCGGTCTGTCTGGCGCTGCCGCTGCACATCGGCATGACGGGCGTGTGTCTGCTGCTTCTGGCGGCGGTGCTGCTGGCGCTGCGGATCCTGAAGAAAAAGGACGCGCCGCGGGTCTGGAGCCGGATCCTCATCGCGCTGACGGCTGTCTCGATGGCGGTCATCTTCGGCGCGATGGGCTATATCAGCGTGCAGGGAAAGGACAGCGCCATGACACCAGACGAAACACCGGATTTCATTGTCGTGCTCGGCGCACAGGTCCAGGGCGACGGACCGTCGCTGACGCTCAAAAAGCGGCTGGACAAGGCGCTCGAATTCCTGCAGGCACACCCGGACCGGACCGTGATCGTCTCCGGTGGGCAGGGCCCGGACGAGGCGCATACGGAAGCGTCGGTCATGGCGCAGTACCTGCTCGCGCACGGCGCCGACGCATCGCAGATCCTTGAGGAGCCGCAGGCGTCGAACACGCGGGAAAATCTGCTGTTTTCGGCGAAGCTCGCCGAAGAGGCGGGGTTCGACACGTCGCGCGTGCTGATCGTAACGAGTGATTTTCACATGTGCCGGGCAAAATATATCGCAAAGACGCTCGGCATGGAGCCCTATGGGCTATCCAGCGGCACATGGCCGTGGATCCTGAAGCTCAACTATACGCTGCGCGAGGTCTTTGCCTTCTGCAAGGCGGTTTATCAGGCGCACCATTGACTTTCCGTGCCTCTGTGATAGAATGATGCAAAGAACGACACAAAAGGAGTGTTTTGATTATGAGCGGATGCAGCGGCAACTGTTCGAGCTGCGGCGAAAGCTGTTCTGACCGCAAGCAGGAGAGCCTGCTTGCCGAACCCAACAAAAACTCGCAGGTGAAAAAGGTCATCGCCGTCGTCTCCGGCAAGGGCGGCGTCGGCAAATCGACCGTGACCTCCATGCTGGCCATGGCCATGCACAAGCTTGGCTACAAGACCGCCATTCTCGACGCCGACATCACCGGTCCGTCCATCCCGAAGGCCTTCGGCCTGCACGAACAGATCGTCGGCAGCGACGACGGGATGCTCCCGGCCATCACGCCGGAGGGCATCAAGGTCATGTCCATCAACCTGCTGCTGCCCAATGAGACGGACCCCGTCATCTGGCGCGGCCCGGTCATCGGCGGCGCGGTCAAGCAGTTCTGGACCGACGTGTGCTGGGGCGAGGTGGACTATATGTTCGTCGACCTGCCGCCCGGAACAGGCGACGTGATGCTGACGGTGTTCCAGTCGCTGCCGATCGACGGTGTCGTGATCGTCACGAGCCCGCAGAGTCTCGTGTCCATGATCGTCTCCAAGGCCGTCAACATGGCGCGGATGATGAACATCCCGGTCTACGGCTTTGTGGAGAACTACAGCTACTTCCAGTGCCCGGACTGCGGCAAACGCGTGGAGATCTTCGGCAAGAGCAAGCTTGACGAGCTGGCACTGCAGTTCTCCCTGCCCGTCCTCGCCCGCCTGCCGATCGACCCGGCTGTCGCCGCCAGCTTTGACGCCGGCCGGATGGCCCAGGTCAACACCGACCCCGTCATGCCCGCCGCCGAACTGATGGCCAAAGCCTGACCTGCCCCGCCGCAGCGGACCAAAGGCTCCCCTTCCAGGGGAGCTGGCGCCGAAGGCGACTGAGAGGTTGTCGCAGATTTGCATAGAAAAACCCAAACCGCAAATTCAGTTTGCGGTTTGGAAAGGAAGAAACGGGCTCAGAGGAAAAGAGGCTCCGCGAATAGCGGGGATTCGTTCCGTCGAAGCCGGTTCTGACGCGCCTCCGGCGGCCCCTTCTTTTCCGTCTTGCCGGAAAAGAAGGGGGGAGAAAAGGGGCGCTGGGTTACGGTTGGGTGCTTTCTGCGTCTGAATTCAGGTAAGCACCAATGTTTCGGTTTGGCGTTCCACTCGGTGATCACCTTACGAATTTCTTACTACGCGCCGCCTGATACGCGGGAACCAGGTTCGCGAGCAGTTGCCTTTGAATATTTGCAGTCAATAGAAGGTGCAGGCCGGATTTGCTGGTCTGCACCTTTTTGCATTGGTCTTCTGTATTTGCACACACCAAAGGCTCCCCTTGCAGGGGAGCTGGCAGCCGAAGGCTGACTGAGAGGTTGTATCAAATTTGCAACGACCTCTCCGTCTCGGCTTCGCCGAGCCACCTCCCCTGGAAGGGGAGGCTTTGGGACTGCGCACTCCAAAGGCTTCCCCTATGAGGGGAAGCTGTCGCCGCAGGCGACTGATGAGGTGGGGCAGCTTCATGCCGCATGCAATACCCCCTTGTTATTTGCCGCAGCTTCGTGTAAAATAGATATAATATTGCGATTTCTGAACAGAAATCAGGAGGATCATCATGCAGTGGATTGAAGTGACCATCAAGACCGCGCCGGGGGCGATCGACCTTGTGTGCGACCGGCTGACCGTGCTCGGCTTTGACAGCTTTATCGTGGACGATCAGGATCAGTTCCACGAATTTCTCGAGGAAAACCGCCAGTACTGGGACTATGTGGACGAAGGGCTCGAGCAGCAGATGCAGGGGCTCTCGCAGATCCGGCTGTATCTGGAGGAGGGCCCGGCCGTGCCGGAGACCATCAGCCATCTGAAGGACCAGCTTGCCGCGCTGCGCGCGCAGTACCCCGCGACCGACTTCGGCTCTCTGGACGTGCAGCTGGCCAACGTCAAGGATGAGGACTGGGAAAACAACTGGAAGCAGTATTACCAGCCGCTGCCCATCGGCGAAAAGCTGCTGGTCGTGCCCGAGTGGCTGCACCCGGAAAACCCGGAGCACCGCGTCGAGGTCCTGCTCGACCCCGGCATGATCTTCGGCACCGGCGCGCACGCGTCCACGCAGATGTGCATGCGTGAGCTCGAACGCGCCATCCAGGGCGGCGAGCATGTGCTTGATCTCGGCAGCGGCAGCGGCATTTTGTCCATCACGGCCATTCTGCTCGGCGCGGCCCACGCCACGGGCGTCGATATCGATCCCAAGGCGGAGGATATCGCCCGTGAAAACGCCGCCATCAACCAGATCTTTGCCGACCGCTTCACGGCCGTCACCGGCGACGTCATCGGCGACAAGGCCATGATGGAGTCTCTCAAGGGCCATTACGACGTGGTGCTGGCCAACATCGTGGCCGACGTCATCATCCCCCTCAGCCGCGTCGTGCCGGAATTTCTGCAGGAGGACAGCATCTTCATCTGCTCCGGCATCCTCAATACGCGCCTGCCCGAGGTACTGGACGCGCTGGAGAAGAACGGCCTGCAGATCCTTTCCACCGAACAGCAGGAGGACTGGTGCCGCGTCACCGCCGCCCTGCTCGAGACCTGACGGGAGGGGTCATCTGTGCGTATTTTTTCCTACCGCAACAAACGGGCGCTGCGCCGTGCGCTTCTGATCGCGCTGCTGGCCGTGGTGCTGATCGGGCTGCTCATCCTCGCGCGCATCAGCTACTTGGGCCGCTACGCGGTCTATTCGCCGGATGGCGTCTACTTCGATAAGACGCAGAAGCTGCAGCGGGAGGACGTCCCCGCCGCCGCGCCGGCGGCGGACCCGGAGGAATATCCGTTCGAGACCATCCTCTCCGCCTCCTCCGGCGAGGAGGAGACCGGGCCGGATACCGTCCAGCTGCAGGGCTACTATATCTCCACGACCATGCTGGCCAACGGCGTCGACGAGGTCCGCCAGGCGCTGCAGGACGCCGACGGCTATAACGCCGTGCTCATCGACGTCAAAAGCCCCCTCGGCAACTTCTACTACTCCACCGATATCGCCGACGCGCAGACCGCCGACGCGGATATCTCCGCCTGTGACGCGCTCATTCAGGAGCTGACCGAGACGCCCGACCTGATCGTCGTCGCCCGCGTCCCCGCGTTCTCCGACCCGAACTTCGTCGCCAAGCACTATTCCTCGGCCCTCACCACGACCTCCGGCGATCTTTGGATGGACGAGCGCCGCTGCTACTGGCTGCGGCCGGACTCCATCGACGCGCAGAGCTATCTGGCCGCCATCGCGCTCGAGCTCGATTCGCTGGGCTTCGACGAGGTGCTGTTCGATAATTTCTACGTGCCGAGCGACAGCTCCATCGTCTGGGATACCGAGGCCATCACGCCGGTCGCCGCGCTGGAAGACTGCGCAGAAAACCTGACCGCCAACCTGACCGGCAGCAGCATCCGCCTCGCGCTCGGCACGAGCGTGCCGTCCGTCGCGCAGTACGCCAGCCGCGTCTTCGTCACGACGGAACGGGCCAACGACGTGCTCTCCGTGACCGACGCCATGACCGAGGTCCTGCCGGACCCCGCCACCCAGCTCGTCTTCGTCACGACCTCTCACGACACCCGCTTCGACGCCTCCGGCGTCATCCGCCCCCTCCTCGGCGACAGTAGCGGGGAGTAAGCTCGGTATGGCTCCCCGCCCCTACAGCACATAACGTAAATCTTTCCCGCAAAAGGTGCAGCCCGGCAAATCCGGCCTGCACCTTCTATTTATAGCAGTTGTTCTACGGCAACTAGTATCAAACTTGATACCCCCCCATATCAGGCGGCGCGTACCAAGACGCCCGTGAGGTGACTATCGTGTGGAACGACGCCTGAAACATTGGTTCCTGCCTGAATTCAGAGGCAGGAAGCACCAAACGCATCCAAGCACTCTTTTCTCCCCTATCTTTTCTCTTGCGAGAGAAAAGATAGGGCCGCCGGAGGCGCGTCCCCTGCCTTCCCCTGCCTTCCCCTATGAGGGGAAGGTGGCACGGCGAAAGCCGTGACGGATGAGGTGGAGGCACTTGCGTCTACACAACACCGCCCACCTCATCAGTCGCCTGCGGCGACAGCTTCCCCTCATAGGGGAAGCCTTTGGTCCGCTGCGGCGGGGTTATTTTTTGAGGCCGTATTGGTCGGCGAGCTGGCGGAAGCGGGGGAGGCTGCGCTCGAGCATGGTTTTGGGGACGCAGTAGGCCAGGCGGACGTAGCCCGGGCAGCCGAATTCGTCGCCCGGCACGACCAGCAGGTCGAGCGCCATCGCCTTTTTGCAGAACGCGGTCGCGTCCGGCTCCGGCGTTTTGAGGAAAAGATAGAACGCGCCCGAGGGCTTCACACAGGTATAGCCCATATCCAGAAGCGCCGTATGGATCAGATCCCGGTTCTGCTTGTAGACGGAGATATCCGCCGTCTGCCCGACACATTCCGCCGCCACGAGCTGGAACATCGTGCTGGCGTTGATATAGCCGAGCGCCCGGCCCGCGCCGTAGATGGCCGCGCGGACGCGCGCGTAGTCGGTCAGCTCCGGATGGATGGCCAGGAAGCCGATGCGCTCGCCGGGCAACGAGAGGGTCTTGCTGAACGAATAGCAGTAGATGGTGTCCTTGTAGATGGCGGGGATGAACGGCACCTCCTCGCCGTCATAGGCCAGCTCGCGGTAGGGCTCGTCGGCGACGATGTAGATGCGGTGGCCATATTCGACCGATTTTTTCTCCAGCAGCTCCGCCAGCTTCGTGATGCTCCGGCGGGAGAGGATGACACCGGAAGGGTTGTTCGGGGAGTTCAGGAGGACGACGGCGGTCTTCTCGCTGATGGCGGCGGAGAAGGCGTCCAGATCGATCTGGAAATCCTCCGGGTTCGAGGGCACGGCCGTGAGCGTGCCGCCCGCGGCCTCGGCGTAGAGCTTGTACTCCGAGAAATACGGGCTGAGCGTCAGCACCTCGTCGCCCGGCGAGAGCAGCGCATAGGCCAGCATCGCCAGCGCCGAGGATGCGCCGGAGGTCATATACACGTCCTCCGCGCGGTAGCCGACGCCGAACGTCTTCTCGAGATACGCCGCCATCTTCGCGCGGACGGACGCAAGGCCCGGCGCGGCCGTATAGGCGTGCAGCTGCTCGGCCGGGACGGTCTGCAGCAGGTGCTCGATCGTCTGCCGGACGCAGGACGGCGCCGGGACGGAGGGATTGCCGATGGTAAAGTTGAACACGTTTTCCGCGCCGACGACGGCGGCGCGCTGCTCGCCGTAGGCGGCGAGATCCCGGATGACGCAGCCCTGGCTGCCCCAGGCGACCATTTTTTCACTGACCATATTGCATACTCCTTTACAGTTGATAGTTACAAAAACGCCCATATGACGGCTATGAGCAGCGACGGCAGCAGATTTGCCACGCGGATCTTTTTGCCCCAGACCAGATTCAGCCCCACGCAGAACACCAGCACGGAGCCGACCAGCGACAGGTTGCTGAGCGCCGCATCGGTGAAGACCGGCTGCAGGAGCCTTGCCAGCAGCGTCACGCTGCCCTGCAGGATGCCGACCGGGATGGCGGAGAAGATGCAGCCCTTGCCCATCGAGGCCGTCATGACCATGATGATCACAAGATCGAGCACGGCCTTGGCGAACAGCGTCGCGTGGTCGCCGAGGATGCCGTCCTGGATGGAGCCGACGATGGCCATCGCGCCGATGCAGACCGTGAGGGACGCGGTGACGAAGGCGCCGATGAAGCCGCCGTCCGACTCGCTTTTCGTCTTGACCTTGAGCCAGGCGCCGAAGCGCTCCATCCGGTCCTCAAGATCGAGCAGCTCGCCCAGAACCGTGCCGACGGCCAGCGAGAGGATCATCATCATGGTCCCCTGCACCGTCAGCGCCCCGCCTTCCGCGCGCAGCATCTGCGAAAGCGTGCCCGAGACGCCCACGAACAGCACGCTCACGCCCATGGCGCTCATCAGCGTTTTCTGCAGCCGCTCCGGGATGCGCCGCCCGCCGAGCAGGCCCGCAAGTCCTCCAACCACGATCGCCGCAACGTTGACGATCGTCCCCAATCCGTGCATCCGCGCTTCTCCCCTTCTATCTCTTGTTAGCAGCCAGTATAGCACCGGTTTTCGCCCGCTGCAAGCAAAAAAACGGCCCGTTTCGGGCCGTTCATTTGTCATATCTGAACAAAAGGAAAAGCGCACGCGAATGCGTGCGCTTGTTGTATCCGATCACTGCGCAGTCTCCGCCAGCTCGAGGCCGGGGTTGCGCTTGAGGATGAAGTTGATCGACCACTGCGAGGCGAAGACCAGCAGGCTCCGGCCGTGGTAATCCTCCAGCAGCTCCGCGTCGGTCGAGAGGTACAGGTCCTTGAGGTCGGCGACGGGCGCTTTCGTGATGAACCGCAGCTGCTCATACGGCAGCTGCTGCATGCGCAGGTCGACGCCGTATTCGGCCTTCATGCGGTACTGGAACACGTCGAACTGCAGCGTGCCGACGACGCCGACGATGACCTCCTCCATGCCGGAGTTCGGCACCTTGAAGATCTGGATGGCGCCCTCCTGCGCGATCTGCTCCGTGCCCTTGAGGAACTGCTTGCGCTTCATGGAGTCCTTGGCGCTGACGCGGGCGAAGTGCTCGGGCGCGAAGGTCGGGATGCCGCCGAATTTGAACTTTTTGCCCGGGACGGTGATGGTGTCGCCGATGGAGAAAATGCCGGGGTCGAACACGCCGATGATATCGCCCGCATAGGCCTCATCGACGATCTCACGCTCGGAGGCCATGAGCTGCTGCGGCTGCGACAGGCGCATTTTCTTGCCGGTCTGCACGTGGTAATATTCCGCATCGCGCTGGAACTGGCCCGAGCAGATGCGCATGAAGGCCAGCCGGTCACGGTGGGCCTTGTTCATGTTCGCCTGGATCTTGAAGACGAAGGCGGAAAAATCGGGGCTGAACGTGTCGATCACGCCGCAGTCGGCCTCGCGCGGCAGCGGGCTCGGGGTCATGCGCAGGAACTCCTCCAGGAAGGGCTCGACGCCGAAGTTCGTCAGCGCGGAGCCGAAGAACACGGGGGACAGGCGGCCCGCACGGACCTCCTCCAGGTCAAATTCGCGGCCTGCGCCGAGCAGCTCTACGTCGTCGATGAGCTGCTGGTGGCGGCGCTCGCCGATGAGGTCTGCGACCTGCGGGTCATAGAGGTCGATCTCCATCTTGTCCGCGCGGTTTTTGCCCGAGACGCCGGAGAAGAAGATCAGCTGGCTCGAGCGGCGGTCGTACACGCCCTGGAACTCCCGGCCGGAGCCCATGGGCCAGTTGCAGGCGTAGGTCTCGATGCCGAGCTCGTTTTCCAGCTCATCGAGCAGCTCGAAGGGATCGCGCGCCTCGCGGTCCATCTTGTTGATAAACGTAAAAATCGGGATATGGCGCATGGCGCAGACCTTGAAAAGCTTCCGGGTCTGCGGCTCGACGCCCTTGGCCCCGTCGATGACCATGACGGCGGAATCCGCCGCCATGAGCGTGCGGTAGGTGTCCTCGGAAAAGTCCTGATGGCCGGGGGTATCCAGAATGTTGATGCAGAAGCCCTCGTACTGGAACTGCATGACGGACGAGGTGACCGAGATGCCTCTTTGCTTTTCGATCTCCATCCAGTCCGATACGGCGGCGCGGGAATTTTTCTTGCCCTTGACCGCGCCCGCCTGCGCGATGGCCCCGCCGTAGAGCAGGAATTTTTCTGTCAGGGTGGTTTTACCGGCGTCGGGGTGCGAGATGATCGCAAAGGTTCTGCGCCGGGAGATTTCTTCTTTCAGGGATGCCATGTATGTTCCTCCAGATCCTGTTTTTTTAAGTCCAAGCAGCGCCGCTGTTACATGGGACACCCTCCAAATCTATCCGTTTTCTTCATTTTCGTCATAACTGGATTAGTTTATCACATGCGTTCCCCTTTTACAAGTGCGCGCACGGCTTTTTCCGCAAAAATGGGACGCATACCCAAAGGCTCCCCTTTCAGGGGAGCTGTCTGCGAAGCAGACTGAGAGGTTGTCTCTTTCCGGCACAGCCTCTCCGTCTCGGCGTTCCGCCGAGCCACCTCCCCTGGAAGGGGAGGCTTTGGATCTGCACCCCAAGGCTTCCCCTATGAGGGGAAGCCTTGGGGCTCCTGCCTCGGCCTGAAAAAAGCCCGCTGCCTGGGCAGCGGGCTTTGAGTGCATGTATGGGATCAGGCGTTCTTCTGGGTCGCTGCGAAGCGGTTCAGGATGGCGGCGAACTGGCAGCGGGTGGCGGTGCCGGCGGGCTGGAGCTTGCCGTCGGAGCCCTTGATGAGCTCTGCGCCGACGGCCCACTGCAGGGCGGGAACGGCGTAGGCGCTGATCTCGGCCTGGTCAGAGAAGCTGGAGAGGTTCTCGGAGAGGGTCACGGCGTCCATGCCCTGATAGACCGCGTAGTTGAACAGGAACTTGGCCAGCTGTTCGCGGGTGACGGCCTTGTTGGGCTCGAACGTGGTCTCGGACGTGCCTCTGGCGATGGCGTTCCTGGCGGCCCAGGCGACGGCTGCTTCATAGTAGCTGCCGGAGACGACGTCGGTGAAGGCGGCCTTCTCGGTCACTTCGGGGCTGCCGGCCAGACGGTAGAGGGTCGCGACGACCATCGCGCGGGTGGTGACACCCTTGGGGTTGAAGGTGGTGGCGGAGGTGCCGGTCATGAGGCCCAGCTCCACAGCCGCTTCTACGTCGGCCTTGAACCAGTCGGTATCCTTGACGTCTGTGAAGCCGGTCTTTTCCTCAGCGGGCTTCTCCTCGGCGGGCTTTTCTTCCGCCTTGGCAGCGGTGACGACGATCAGCTCAACGACGCCGGACGGCAGGCGCTTGCCGGCGGCCTTCTCAGCCGTGAAGTCGGCCTCGGTCGTGCCGCAGACGAAGCGCAGGGAGCCGGTATCCTTGGCGGTCTTGGCGATGTCGGCGACGGTGCCGTCAGCGGCAGCACCGTTGCCCCAGACCAGAGCGATGGCAGCGGGGACTTCCTCGCCCTTGCCGTCCTTGAAGGAATACTTGCCCTCGGTAATGTCCTTGTAGGTGGGATTGAACTTGGTGTACGGGCCGTCGTCGCAGACGAAGGCGAGGCTGTCACCGTCGGCGAAGGAGACGTCGGCGTCGGTCAGGAGGGTGTCGAGGGTCACGTATTCGGTGACGACGACGTCCTGCTCGCCCTTCTTGAAGTACTGATAGCCGTAGCCGTCAGCCTTGGTCTCGGCGAGCTTCTTGAGCTCTTCGGCGGTGTAGCTCTTGGCGAGGGTCTTCTCGCCGTCCGCACCGGCCTGCGTGCAGACGGTCAGGGCGGCGTCCGCGGCGCTGGCCGTGATGGCGAGACCCGCAAATACGGTCACGAGCATTGCAAGCACGAGCAGCATGGATACAAGTTTCTTCATGATGATCTTCCTTTCGGTTCTTTATATTTCAAAAAGCCGTCGATCTTCGCCAGACTCTTTGAAGCAGATCAGAGAGCATGTGCGCGAGCTCGGCGCGGGTAGCGCTGGCCTGCGGCGCGGCAAGGCACGCGGCATAGCTGTCCGCGATGCCGAGGGCGTAGGCCGATTGCACATCGCTTCCGGCCCAGGCGCTGCACTCGGCGACGTAGACCGGCGCGGCATCCGCCGCGGCCTGCACGCCGCGCGTGCGCGCGAAGCGGGCAAGCAGAGCGCAGGCCTGTTCCTTCGTCACGGCCTTATCGGGCGCGAAGGTCGTCCGGCTCGTGCCGGAGACGATGCCGTTCTGCGCGCCCCAGACGGCCGCCTGGCGGTACCAGTCGGCCCGGAGGTCGGTAAAGCCGCCGTTTCCCTGCGCGGCGGGGCTGCCCGCCATGCGCCACAGGACCGTCACCAGCATGGCGCGGGTCATGGGCTTTTCAGGCGAGAAGCGGTCCTGCCCGGTGCCGGTCATGAGTCCCGCGGCGGTGCAGGTCAGCACGTCCTGCAAATACGCGTTCTCCGCCCGCACGTCCGCGAAGCCGGAGGCTATGAGCGTCCGCACGCCGGACTGCTGCGCGAGCGTCTGCAGGGCCTCAACACCAGTGGTCTGCGAGACGGTCTTTGCGCTGTTGCCGCTGTGGCCGGAGGCATAGAGGCCGCAGTTTGTCAGCGACACGCAGCCGAGCACGGCGTGGACGGACTTTTCCGCCTCCACGCACAGCGTGCCGCCCGTCACCGTGACGGTCTCGGCGGAGAGGACCGCGACGTTGTCGCTGTCCGTCCGGCCGGAGAAGCTGGCGTTCGTCAGCGTCACATCGGCGCCGTTGGCGCAGAACGCGCCGCCGTCAAAGCCGAGCTTGTCGGACTTCAGCAGCGTGAGGGTACAGTCCTCGATGGAGATTTTGCTCTTTTCCGCGCCCAGGAAGGCCGCGTTGTTGACCAGCGCCTGCAGCTGGAGGCTGCCGGTGCCGTTGATGGTCAGATTGCCGCCGGAGACGACGGTCGGGCAGGCGTTGCCGGACGCGTCGGCGCAGCCGATGAGCTCGTTGCGGCCCAGCAGCGTCAGGGTATTCTTGCCCGCGAGGGACAACAGCGTCCTGTCGCCCGTGATGCGCACGTCCTGCAGCGTCAGCTTCGTGCCGCTGCCGACGGTGAGGGTGAGGTTGTCAAACCGGTCCGTGCCGGAATCCAGCCCGATCAGCGTCACGTCCAGCCCGCCCGCGATGGTGATCTCGCCGCTGGCAAGCCAGGGGATGAAGTAGGTGCCGGACTTCGTGACCCTGCCGCCGGAGACGAGGTTCTGGCGGTAGACGGCGGTGATCGTCATGTCGCGGCCGGTCGGGGTGAAGGCCGGCCAGGCGGCGGTATAGCCCGCGAGCTGCGGGAGCTCCGGCGCTTTCACGCTCCGGTCGCCCTTTCTGCCGGTCACCACGGCCACGGTCTCTCCGTTGGCGAGGAAGGTGACGGTGAAGCTTTCAGGCAGGTCCGCGTCCTGCGGCGCTTCCCTGGCCGTGTAGTCGGGGCAGGTCTCTGCGGCGGTCTTTTCGGAGACCTTGCCGCTCCGGCCGAGCTGTGGCAGACTGCCGCCCGCCGCCGTGCAGCCGCCCCAGATGAGGTTCTGCGCATTGCCGACGATCGCGCCGGTCGCCGCGCGCGTCTCGGTGTTGGAAGACGAGACGGCGGCTTCGTTTTTGCTGGCAAGGATGGTCGTTTTGTTCCGGGCCGTGGTGTAGCCTTCGAGGCCGCCGGTATAGCGGTCCGCACCGCCCACCGCGCCATAGTTGGCGCACTTCGTCATGACGCCCGCGAGCCGCCCGGCGATGCCGCCGGTGCCGTACGCACCGGTGCCGGCGCCGGTCACGGCGCCAAAATTGGCGCAGCCGGTGATGGTATCCGAGGCCGAGTAGCACAGGCCCACGATGCCGCCCACGCCGGACTTGCCGCTGACAGAGCCGTGGCTGAAGCAGCTCTGCATCGCCGTGCCGTCACAGATGTAGGCGGCCACGCCGCCCGCGTGCGTCCCGGCGGCGGTCACGTCCACGTAGACGTTGATGTCTTCGATCTCGCAGCCCTTGGCGTAGGACACGAGCCCCGCCGCGTAGGATGCGCGGGCCTCGCCCGCGGCGCTGCCGCAGACGGTCAGATCCTCGATCCTCGCGTCCACACAGCAGCCGAAGAGCGCCGCATAGCTGCCGGTATTGTAGGCCTCCATGGCGAAGATCGTATGTCCCTGCCCGTCGAAGGTCCCGGAGAACGGCTTCTGCAGGCTGGAACCAATGGCCGTCCAGGTGCAGCTGCCGCTCGAGCCGTCGATGGAGGCGAGCGAAATGTCATTTCCGAGCCGGATGGTCACCCCTGCAAAACTCACGCCCTGCTCGCTCACGAGCTTGGCCAGCCCCGCGAGCTGTCGGGCAGTGGTCAGCGTGTAGGCTGTTTCCTTGCCGGTGTACCAGCCGGTATCGGCGAAGGTGAGCCAGCTCTTGCGGCGCGTGGCCCGCACGGCCTCGATGACGACCGCGCCGTCGCCGGTGACGGTATAGGTCCCGTCGGTGTTCTTCTCCGCGCCCGAGACCGTGAACTGATAGCCCTCCCGGTATTCCAGCGCACCGTCGGCGGGGATGGCGTCGGCGTAGGAATGCGTCTGGAGCGTGATGACGTTGCCCTCGAGCACGGTATCGCCGGTGTGCAGCGCCTCGCGCTCGACATATTCCATGCCGTCCGCCGTGAGCCGGTAGCCGGTCCGGGCGGCGGCAAGGTAGAACGCGTCGTATTCCGGCACGGTGATTGTGGCCGTCTTCACCTTCTGGAAGACGGCGGCCAGCGCCGTATCGCCGGTCAGCGTGTAATATCCGCCGAGGATCGGCGCGCCGTTCGCCGTGAAGTAGGCCAGGCGGTAGCCCGCGTCGGGCTGCGCCGTGAGCGAGACGGACGTGCCGAAGGCGGCCTCGCCGGTCCGGCTGACAGTGAAAGTGCCGTTCGCGGCGGCAGTCTGCGTGATTTTGCAGACCTCGGTCCGGGGCTGGGTCTCAAACCACAAAACCGGGTAGCCGCCGTTTTTCCCGGCGGTGTCCTGGGTGAAGACCGCGCCGTTGGCGTTCAGCGCCGCGATCACGGTGCCGGACTGCAGGGTCTTCTGATCCGCCGCGGTGACGCTGACGGAGATCTTGCGGCTGGTGCCCTTGTAGTAGCCGTTGGAGGCCGGATCGTCGTCGCAGCCGGTCAGGTACCAGCAGCCGGCCACGGTATAGCTGCCCGTGTCGTGGCCGCCGATGCCGCGGCCGTACTGCGCGCCGTTCGTATCGATGCGGCCCGCGTTATAGCAGTTGTAGACGTCCATGCCCTCGTTCGTGCCGAGGATGCCGCCCGCGGGGCAGGTATAGGTGGTGGAGATGGTGCCGGTATTGTAGCAGCCGCGGATGGTGCCCGCGCCCCAGGCGGAGCCGCAGATGCCGCCGACGCCCTTGGAGTCGGTGTTGCGCACGTCGGCGCGGTTGCCGCAGTTTTCGATCACGACGCCGTTCGATGTCTCACCGACGCGGCCCACGATGCCGCCGACCATGCGGCGGCCGTAGATGGAGCCGGAGCCCAGCACGAGGTTGCTCACGGCGGGCTGCCAGCCGTTTTTAAATTCCGCCTCGGTCTTCTCCCCGCTCCCACCGTTGGTGTAGTCGGCATTGCCGCCGAGGAAGCCCACGACGCCGACGGCCATGCTGTACGGGAAGCCCTTGGCCGCGTAGCGGTCACAGTAGAGATTATAGATGGTATGGCCCTGGCCGTCGAGCACGCCGTTGAAGCGGGTGTCGAGCGTGAGGCAGTCGCCGGAGGCCTCCTGCGGCTTCATGGGGAATTTGCCGCCGATGGGCGTCCAGTTTGGGCCGGTCCAGCTGCCGTCGGCGGCTTTCCGGCCGCCCATGTCGAGATCGGCGGTCAGATAGATGGTCTTGTAGGCGAAGTCGACGCCGCCGGTGTAGACGGTATCGAACACATTGCCGCCGCCCGCGCCTCAAGCGGCAGCAGGCACAGCAGCATCGCCGCGCACAGCAGCACCGGCAGCAGCTTTTTCATTCCGCATCCCCCGTTTTCTGATTTTCCACAATATAATACGTGCCGGTCTCTTTGTCATAATAGACCTTGCCCATCTCGGTCAGGTCGCCCTCGATCGTCCCGGCGCTGCTCTGCGACTCGGTCAGGTCGTCCTGCACGAAGGAGATGGCCGGGTCGGCAGGCGTGTCGGCCGTCTGTCCGGCCGAGGAAATGTCCACATTCCAGTTGATGATGAGCGCCAGCATGATGCCCACGGCCAAAACCAGCATGGCGTCGGCCAGATTGCTGATGGAGTCCATGGGGTTGACGGGCGCATCGTCGCTGCGGCTGCGCAGCGAACGGGCCGAGAGCCTTCTCATCGGGCCTCCCCCTTCTTCGTCAGCTCCAGCACCTCGGTGCAGAGCGCTTCCAGAACGGAGCCGTACTCCCGGTACCAGCGGCGGCGGATGGCGGAGACCACGATGGCCAGCGCCGCGGCCACAAGCCCCGCGATCGTCGTATCGAACGCGGTCAGCAGCGACGTCGAGAGCGTGTAGGTATCGCCCTGGCCCAGCGCGATGATGCCGGGGCCAAGCGGGATGAGCGTGCCAAGCAGGCCCAGCATCGGGGCCAGCCGCGCCAGCAGCTCACTGAGCTTGACGATGCTGTCATACCGGTCCTGCTCGCGCTCGAGCAGCTCGATGGCGAGCGCCTCGCGCGTGGCGTCGGTAAAGTCGGGGTGGCGCAGCAGCTCGAGCAGAGTGTCCTTCTGCCGGCGGAGCAGGCCGCTTTCCTCCACGGCGGCCTCCCGGTCCGGCGCGGTGCGCAGCGTCTCCATGAGGGCGGGCAGCGCGAGCTTCAGATGGCGGCGCTCCGTGCAGGATTCGGAGATCAGCCAGCCCACGAGCGCGGCCGCGGCCAGCAAAAACAGAACGAGCAGCACGATGACCGGCACTTCCAGCGCCCCGGACACCGCGCGGAGAATATCGTGGATGCGGAACGCTTCGTCCGCGGTCTGCGTTACAGCAGCAAGCAGCATGTTTTTTCCCTCTTAATCGTGAATTTTATCGAAATTTATCGCAGTTTTTTATACCGGATCAGGCCGTAGCTGAAGCCGAGCAGCACGCTCAGCGCCAGCGCAGCCCAGACGGGCCAGATCTTTGCCTCCTGCCTGTCCGGCAGGAGGAGCTGGACGCTGCCGTCCTGCATCCCCTCGCCCGCGGTCGTGCCGTTTTCCCCGGTCGAGACAGCGCCGCCCGCGAGCACATACACGCTCCGCGCGTCGACCGGCTCCGTGACCGGCGCGGCTTCCGTCTCGTCCGGCTGCGGCAGGTCGAGCTGGCCGGTCCCGGCCTCGCCGCCGGGGGCCGCCCCCTCGCCTGCGGCGCTGCCCGTGCCGCTCGCGCCGCCGGAGCCGACGTGGACCTGCACGCTGACGCTCGACTCACCGAAGGACGCGGTGATGACCGCGTCGCCCTCCGCGTTCACATGGAGCCTGCCGTACTGGTCGACCGAGACGACCGCAGGGTCGCTCGACGTGTACTGCAGATGCTCCTGCACGTAGGCGGTCAGCGCGTCATCCTCCGCGTCGGCGGTCACATGCAGGGCATGGTCGCTGCCGACGACAAGATCCAGGTTGGACTCTTCGCTCGACAGCACCGGCGTGCCGGAAAACGTCACGAGAATTTTATAGACATACTTGGCCGCTGAGCTGGTCGCGGCCTCCTCCGGGCTGGCCTGGCCGAAGAAGAGGTGGAAGCGGCTGCCCGTGGAGAACAGGCTCTCGTCCGCGTAGCTCTCAAAGTCAAAGCCGGCGGTATCCCACTCGGTGTAATCCTCGAGCGCGAGCATCGGCTCGACCTGATACGCGCCGACCCACAGATCGTCGCCCCCGTCCCAGGCGTAGAGCTCGCCGGTCTCGGCGTCGCCCGCGAGGTTCGGGAAATAATAGCGCGGCTGGTCGAGCAGGGCGTATTTCGTGAACGAGCGGTAGGCGCCGACGGAATGGTCTTTGGTAAAAAAGTCGATGGAGGCGATGGAATTGACGTCCACGCCCGCGTAGTCCAGCAGATCGCGGATGTAGAAGCCGCGGGCGAAGGCCAGATAGGTCCGGCCGCTGCCGTTGCAGTAGGAATAATACTCCTCATGCGTGTCGAGCGCGCCGCCGTACCAGTCGTCGAGCTCCTGCCAGGAGAATTTCGTCTTTTCGACGTACTTGTCCTCGCTCCAGCCAAAATAGCCGATGCAGACTGAGATGGAGTCCGTGACCGCGTCGGCGAAGACCGGCAGCGCCAGCGCCGCGCACAGGATCATCAGCAGCGCGAGTCGGGTCAGCAGTTTTTTCATGGCGTATCCTTCAGCGTGGAGTTGGCGAGCATCTGCCGCGCTTCCTCCCCGCTCAGATCATAATCCCAGAATAATTGGAATATTTCCTGTGTTTTTTCCACCATATCATAGTCATAATACTGCGGATACAGCAGATTTCCCAGCCACCAGATGCCGAGCAGCATGTTGAGGCTCGGCGGGTTCGACAGCCAGTTGTAGGGCATGGACGGGATCTCGTAAAAGTCCCCCTCCTCGATCGCGCGCAGCGGCTGCCACGCCGCGTCGTCCGCGGCGGCGGCGTAGATGCTGCCCGCGGCAAAGAGGATCACGTCGGGGTCGAAGCGGTAGAGCTGCTCGAGATTGATGGGATTGCCGCCGCCCTTGTTGCTCACATCCTCGACCACGGCCGCGTTTTCCAGGCCCATAAGGTCCAGGACCTGCGCCTGCGTCGAGCCCTTCGCATCCGTATTGAGGCCGGACGAGCCGGACGTATAGAGGACGGACAGGCGTTCGCTGTCCTGAATTTTCGCGGCGTTTTCCTCCGCCATCGAGACCGTCTGCTCCACGAACGCCGCCAGCTCCTCGCCCCGCTCGGCCTTTCCTTCCAGAATGCTGCCGAGCGTGCGGAAGGCCGCGGCCATATGCGGCAGGTCCGCCTCGATGAAGATGACCGGGATGCCGATCTGCCGCTGCAGCGCGTCAAGGTCGGCGGCCATGTTGTCCTTTTTGTCGCCAATGTCGATCACGACCTGCGTACCGGAGGAGAGGATGGACTCAAGATTGAGCGTCGACTTGCTGCCGTACATCTGGCCGGTCGTGGGGAGACCAATGAGGCGCGGGTTTAGGTATCTGTACTGGCTGGAGGACGGCGTGGCGTTGATCGTCGACATGTATTCCGGCGCGACGACCGCGAGGAACATCGACGCGACCGCGCCGCTGGGCGCGACGCGCGTCAAAGACGCCGGGACCCTGACCTTCCGGCCGAGCGAGTCGGTAAACAGGACCATCGGCTCCGCCGCCGTCTCCGACGGCTTCGCCGCGCAGCCGGAAAGCATCCCAACCAGCAGCGCCAGCGCCAGAAGGCAGGCAAAAAAACGTTTTACAAGCATGGTTATTCTCCTTAAAATATAACAATCTATAAAAAAATTTCTACAGCTGCATTATATCAGCCGAAGCGTCAGATTGCAATGGATCGTTTTACAATTTCAAACGTTTTCTTTTATGATTCGCCAATCCCGAACAGCGCGGCACACCCGCTGTCCGTCTCAGCTGGTCTCAGGATACCAGAACCAGCGCGGAAGCGCAAGCGCTTCTTTCGGTATTGGAGGATTGTTGTATCGTATGTCGAATGTTTTGCATAGATGGCTATATTTCCGTAATGTCGAATAATTTTACAGATCAGCACGGAGCAAAGCCTCCCCTTCCAGGGGAGGTGGCTCGGCGAAGCCGAGACGGAGAGGTCGCTGCAAGTTTGATACAACCTCTCAGTCAGCCTCCGGCTGACAGCTCCCTACCCCTTTTGTCCCTTCGGGACATTTCCCCCTGATAGGGGGAATCGGCCCCTGCAAGGGGAGCCTTTGGGGTGCGTTCTGTAGGGGCGGGGCTCTGCTCCGCCCGTGCTTCCGACAAAATCAGCACCCGCGGGCGGAGCAGAGCCCCGCCCCTACCGAGTGCAGAGCAAATAAAGATAATCTCCCCGCAAAAAGGTGCAGGCCGGCAAATCCGGTCTGCACCTTCTATTGATGGCAGATGTTCTACGGTAACCAGTCGCAAATTTGGAACCCCCGTATCAGGCGGCGCGTAGTAAGACATACACAGGGTGACTATCGAGTGGAACGACGCCTGAAATATTGGAGCTTACCTAAAATCAGAGGCAGAATGCACCAAACGCGTCCAAGCACTCTTTTCTCCCCTATCTTTTCTCTTGCGAGAGAAAAGATAGGGCCGCCGGAGGCACGTCAGAAACGACCACGACGGAACGAATCCTTGCAAGCAAGGCTTCTTATCCTTTGTGCTCGTTTCTTCCTTTCCAAACCGCAAACTGAATTTGCGGTTTGGGTTTTTCTATGCAAATCTGCAGCAACCTCTCAGTCAGCCTGCGGCTGCCAGCATCCCTACCCCTTTTGTCCCTTCGGGACATTTCCCCCTGATAGGGGGAATCGGCCCCTGGAAGGGGAGCCTTTTAAATGAGGTCCAGCAGGAGCTGGAAGACGGCTTCGGCGGCTTGGGTGCGGATGGCGGCGCGGTCGCCGGTCAGATGGAGTTCGCGGCAGAAGGAGAAGCCCGCAGTGTCGATCGCGATATAGACCAGCCCCACCGGCCGTCCCGTCCCATCTCCGTCCGGCCCGGCCAGCCCCGTGACCGACACGCCGCAGTCCGCGCCGCAGCGCTCGCGCGCGCCGCGAGCCATCTCATGCGCCGTCTCGCGCGAGACGGCTGTGCAGACGTCCAGCGTCTCCTGCTCCACGCCGAGCAGCGCGTGCTTGACTTCGTTCGTATAGCTGATGACGCCGCCCTTATAGACCTGCGACGCGCCGGGCACGTCGGTCAGCAGCTTGCCGATCAGCCCGCCGGTGCACGACTCCGCCGTCGCCAGCGTCAGTCCCTGCTCCCGCAGGTGCGAAAGCGCCTGCTCAGCGCTGCTGTTCATCTTCATAGTACCGGATCTGCGTCTTTTCGGTGTTGGCGATGGCGCGGGCGATAAGGCCCTCGACGTCCAGCTTCTGCTCCTCGGCCTCGACCTGTGCGAGGACCGGCTTCGTCTTCGGGTGCTTGGGGGTAAAGACGGTGCAGCAGTCCTCATACGGCAGGATGGAGGTCTCCAGCGTGCCGATGCGGCGGGCGACGGTGACGATCTCCTCCTTGTCCATGCCGATGAGCGGATGGAAGATGGGCATATGGACGACCGCGCCGGTCACGGCCATAGCGTCCATAGTCTGCGAGGCGACCTGGCCGAGGTTCTCGCCCGTGACGAGGCACTTCGCGCCGTGGTCCCGGCCGATCGCCTCCGCGATGCGCATCATGAAGCGGCGCATGATGATGGTGAAATATTCCTCGCGGCAGTGATCGCGGATGGCCTCCTGGATCTCGGTGAAGCCGACGATGTCGACGGTCATGCGGCCGCAGAACTTCGTCATGATGTGCGCCAGCTCCAGCACCTTTTCCTTTGCCAGCTCAGAGGTATAGGGGTAGGAGAAGAAATGGATGCACTCGATCTCCACGCCGCGCTTGGCGATCATATAGCCCGCGACCGGGGAATCGATGCCGCCCGAAAGCAGCACCGCCGCCCGTCCGCCCGTGCCGGTCGGCAGACCGCCCGCGCCGGGCACCGACGGGCCGTGGACGTAGGCCGCGGTCTCGCGGACCTCGATGTTGACGGTGTAATCCGGGGTATGGACATCGACCGCGACATTCGGGAATTCCTCGGCCAGACGGCCGCCGATCTCCTGCGAGATCTGGATGGAGTTGAGCGGGAAGCGCTTGTCCGAGCGCTTGGACTCGACCTTGAAGCTCCTGGCCATGGACAGCTCGTCGCCGAGATAGTCGCAGACGGCGGCAAAGATGGCGTCGAGATCCTTCTCGCACGCGCGGCAGCGGCACATCTGCGCCACGCCGAAGATGGTGCCGCAGGCCTCCCATGCGCCGTCGAGATCACAGTCGTCGGTCTGCGGCTCCACATAGAGCGTCGACTGGACGATGGAAATTTTGAACTCGCCGAATTTTGTCATGCGGCGGCGGGTGACGGTCTTGAGCTTGTCCTCAAACACGCGGCGGTTCTGCCCCTTCAGGACGATCTCGCCAAGCTTCAGTAAAAAGAGTTCTTTCATGATGTGTGTCCTATCTTTTAAAAAATTTATACATGATATTGTCGGGGAGCCTTGGCTCATCTTGCGTTCTCTCCGCCGAGCTGGAAGGAGCGGTATTGGACGGCTTCGGCGATGTGCTCGGGGCGGATGGACTCGCTGCCGGCCAGGTCCGCGATGGTCCGGGCGACCTTCAGCACGCGGTCATAGCTCCGCGCCGTCATGCCGAGCGCGTCGAAGGCCTGCTTCATGAGCACGGTGCTGTCCTCGTCCAGCTGGCAGAACCGGCGCAGCTGCGCGGGCTGCATATAGGCGTTGCAGCGCGTGGGGCTGCCGGCATAGCGGGCGGTCTGGACGGCCCGGGCCGCGTCGACGCGCGATTTGACGGCGGAGGACGGCTCAGCCTCACTTCTTGTGCGCAGCTCCTCAAACTTCACGGAGCTGACCTCGACGATCATGTCGATGCGGTCGAGCATGGGGCCGGAGATGCGGCTGAGATACCGGTCGACCGCGGCCTGCGAACAGGTGCACCGGCCGCTGGGGTCGCCGTACCAGCCGCAGGGGCAGGGATTCATCGCGCACACGAGCATGAACTGGCTTGGGAACGTCTGTGAGCCCTGCACGCGGGAGATGGTGACCTGTCCGTCCTCGAGCGGCTGGCGCATGGCCTCGACGGCGTCGCGCCGGAATTCCGGCAGCTCGTCGAGAAACAGCACGCCCTTGTGCGCGAGCGAGATCTCGCCGGGGCGCACATAGGTCCCGCCGCCGGCGAGCGCAGCCGCCGAGACGGTATGATGCGGCGCGCGGAAGGGCCGCGATTCGATGAGCGGATGCTCCGCAGGCAGAAGGCCGAGGACCGAATAGATCTGCGTGACCTCCAGCTGCTCCTGGCGCGTCATATCCGGCAGGATCGACGGCAGGCGCTTGGAGAGCATGCTCTTGCCGGAGCCCGGCGGGCCCACCAGAAGGATATTATGCCCGCCTGCGGCCGCGATTTCAAGTGCCCGTTTGGCATTTTCCTGGCCTTTGACATCTTTGAAGTCGAGCAGCGCGTGCGGCTGCGGCTCCGGCTGCCAGACGGGCGCGGGCTCCATCGGCGCTTCGCCGGTCAGATGGCGCACGAGCTGCGGCACATCCTCCACGCCGTAGACGGTCAGGCCCTCGGCGAGCGTCGCCTCGCGCGCGTTGGCCGCGGGGACGTAGATCGCCTGGTAGCCGAGCGCCCGGGCCGCGAGGGCCATCGGCAGCACGCCCGGCACCGACCGCAGCCCGCCCTGCAGGCTGAGCTCGCCCAAAAACGCACTTTTTTCCTTCGGCAGCCGCACCTGCTCCGACGCGCAGAGGATGCCGAGCAGGATCGGCAGGTCGTAGAGCGTACCGGATTTCTTCGTCCCCGCCGGGGCGAGGTTCACGATGATGCGGCTGACCGGGAAGCGGAAGCCGCAGTTTTTCACGGCGGCGCGGACGCGCTCGCGCGCCTCCTTGACCGACGCGTCCGGCAGACCGACCAGTTCAAAGGCCGGCAGGCCCGTGCCGATGTAGCATTCCGTCTCCACCCCGTATCCGGCAATGCCGGCCAGACCCAGCGAATGTACCTTACTGAGCATCTGCATCCCTCCGCTTTCTCTATTGTATCTCTATCATACAGCATTTCCCGCGAAAAACCAACCAGTTTTTCTCTTTCGCGGCAGCGCGGGGCGGGAATTTCGAAAGTTTTCCGCAGATTCCAAAAAGGTTATTCCAAATTTGATTTACATTGACAAGAAAATGTGATATAGTCAAGGTGCATGAATATGTAATTACTTTTAGGAGGTAATTGTTTTGGTTCGTAAATTCAAAACCATGGACGGCAACAATGCTGCGGCTCATGTATCCTATGCTTATACAGAAGTCGCCGGCATTTATCCCATCACGCCGTCCTCCCCGATGGCAGACTTCGTCGACCAGTGGTCTGCTGCAGGGCTGAAGAACATCTTCGGCACCAAGGTCAAGGTCGCCGAGATGCAGTCTGAGGCCGGCGCAGCCGGTACTGTCCACGGCTCCCTCGGCGCAGGCGCTCTGACGACCACCTACACGGCGTCCCAGGGTCTGCTGCTGATGATCCCGAACATGTACAAGATCGCTGCCGAGCAGCTGCCCTGCGTGTTCCACGTCTCGGCCCGTACGGTCTCGACGCATGCGCTGAACATCTTCGGCGATCATTCCGACGTCATGGCCTGCCGCCAGACCGGCTTCGCCATGCTCTGCGAAACCAACCCGCAGGAAGTCATGGATCTGTCCCCCGTGGCGCATCTGGCCGCGATCGAAGGCAAGGTCCCGTTCCTGAACTTCTTTGACGGCTTCCGTACCTCCCACGAGATCCAGAAGGTCGCTGTCTGGGACTTCGCCGACCTCAAGGAAATGTGCAACATGCAGGCGGTCGAAGAGTTCCGTCAGCACGCGCTCAACCCGGAGCATCCGGCTGCCCGCGGCTGCCACGAGAACGGCGATATCTTCTTCCAGCACCGTGAAGCCTGCAACCAGTACTACAACGCGCTGCCCGCAGTCGTTGAGAAGTACATGGGCAAGATCAACGAAAAGCTCGGTACCAACTACCAGCTGTTCAACTACTACGGCGCGCCCGACGCTGACCGCGTCATCATCGCGATGGGCTCCATCAACGACGTCGCTGAGGAAGTCATCGACTACATGAACGCCCACGGCGAAAAGGTCGGCCTCGTCAAGGTCCGCCTGTACCGTCCGTTCTGCGCCGACAAGCTGGTCGCCGCCATCCCGGCTACCGCCAAGAAGATCGCGGTCCTCGACCGCACGAAGGAGCCCGGCGCCCTGGGCGAGCCTCTGTACATGGACGTTGTCACCGCTCTGGCCAACGCCGGCGTGCAGGCGACCGTCATCGGCGGCCGTTACGGCCTCGGCTCCAAGGATACGCCTCCCGCTTCCATCTTCGCCGTCTACAACGAGCTGAAGAAGGATCAGCCGAAGCGTGAGTTCACCATCGGCATCGTTGACGACGTCACGAACCTCTCCCTCGAAGAGGACAAGAACTGCCCGAACACCGCGGCCGAAGGCACCATCGAGTGCAAGTTCTGGGGTCTGGGCGGCGACGGCACCGTCGGCGCGAACAAGAACTCCATCAAGATCATCGGCGACCACACCGACAAGTACGTGCAGGCCTACTTCCAGTACGACTCCAAGAAGACCGGCGGCGTGACCATCAGCCACCTGCGCTTCGGCGACAAGCCCATCAAGAGCCCGTACTACATCAACAAGGCTGACTTCGTCGCCTGCCACAACCCGTCCTACATCACGAAGGGCTTCCCCATCGTCCGTGACGTCAAGCCGGGCGGCGTGTTCATGATCAACTGTCAGTGGACGCCGGAAGAGCTGGCCCACCATCTTGACGCCGCTTCCAAGCGCTATATTGCTGAAAACAACATCCAGCTCTACACGATCGACGCCATCGACCTTGCGCAGAAGATCGGCATGGGCAAGCGCACCAACACCATCCTTCAGTCCGCATTCTTCTCCCTGGCCAAGGTCCTGCCGGAAGAAGACGCCATCAAGTACATGAAGGAAAAGGCGACGCAGTCCTACTCCAAGAAGGGCATGGACGTCGTCGAGATGAACCACAAGGCCATCGACGCCGGCGCCACCGCCTACGTGAAGGTCGACGTTCCCGCCGACTGGGCGAACGCTGAGGACGTTGTCACCGAGCATGATCTCGAGGGCAAGCCCGAGCTCGTCAAGCAGGTCAAGAACATCCTCTTCCCGGTCGACAAGATGGACGGCGATTCCCTGCCTGTCTCCACGTTCGTCGATCATGTCGACGGCCAGTTCGAGCTGGGCGCTGCCGCTTATGAGAAGCGCGGCGTTGCCGTTGCGGTTCCGGAATGGGATTCCAAGAAGTGCATCCAGTGCGGCAACTGCGCATATGTCTGCCCGCACGCCACCATCCGCACGGTCGCTCTGACCGACGAGGAAGCCAAGAACGCACCCGCTGCTGCCAAGATCGTCCCGGTCAAGGCCGGCAAGGGCAAGGGCGTTTATCAGTTCACGATGGCCATCTCCCCGCTCGACTGCATGGGCTGCGGCGTCTGCGTCGGCGCTTGCCCCGAGAAGGTCCAGGCCATCAAGATGGTCCCGCAGGAGACCCAGCTCGATCAGCAGGAAGTCTTCGATTACTGCGTGGCCAAGGTCGCAGACAAGAAGGAGCTCCAGACACCCGACGTCAAGGGCAGCCAGTTCCGCAAGCCGCTGCTTGAGTTCTCCGGCTCCTGCGCAGGCTGCGCCGAGACCAGCTACGCGCGTCTCGTCACCCAGCTGTTCGGCGACAAGATGTATATCTCCAACGCCACCGGCTGCTCCTCCATCTGGGGCAACCCGGGCGCTACCAACCCGTACTGCACGAATGCCGAGGGCAAGGGCCCCGCATGGTGCAACTCCCTGTTCGAGGACAACGCGGAGCACGGCTTCGGCATGTACCTCGGCCAGAAGGCCATCCGTGACAGCCTGATCGAGAAGACCAAGGCCCTCATCGCTGTCGAGTGGACCAACGCCGACCTGAAGGCTGCCGCCCAGAAGTACCTCGACACCGTCAACGATCTCGAGGCCAACGCCGAGGCCACCAAGGCCTACGTTGCGGCTCTGGAAGAGAACGTCACGACCGTCGACGAGCTGGCTGCCAACGAGAAGTTCGCGGCTCACGCTGCCGAGCTCAAGGCCAAGGGCGAAAAGTACTGCGACTGCGACGCCTGCGCACTTGGCGCGGACATCCTGTCCAAGAAGGATTACCTCAGCAAGAAGTCTGTCTGGATCTTCGGCGGCGACGGCTGGGCTTACGACATCGGCTTCGGCGGCGTCGACCATGTCCTCGCTTCCGGTGAAGACGTCAACATCTTCGTCTTCGACACCGAGGTCTACTCCAACACCGGCGGACAGGCTTCCAAGGCTTCCAACATCGGCCAGGTCGCACAGTTCGCGGCTGCCGGCAAGGAGACCAAGTCCAAGTCCCTCGCTGAGATCGCCATGAGCTACGGCTATGTCTACGTCGCGCAGGTCGCCATGGGCGCCAACGCCGCGCAGACCCTCAAGGCCATTCAGGAAGCGGAAGCTTACCATGGCCCGTCGCTCATCATCGGCTATGCTCCGTGCGAGATGCACTCCATCAAGGGCGGCATGCAGAACTGCCAGAAGGAAATGAAGAAGGCTGTCGACTGCGGTTACTGGAACATGTTCCGCTTCAACCCGGCTGCGGAGAAGAAGTTCACGCTGGACTCCAAGGCGCCCGCCGGCGGCTATCAGGAATTCCTGATGAACGAGGCCCGTTACAGCCGTCTGACCCGCGAGTTCCCGGAGCGTGCGACCGTTCTGTTCGCAAAGAACGAGGAGAACGCCAAGGAGCGCTACGAGCACCTGCTCAAGCTGGTCGACATGTACGACAAATAAGCAAAATTCCCGTAAAAAGGGCAGTACCGCAAAGGCAGGCCCGCATAAGAAAACAATGAAAAAAGTCCGCCGGAGGCTTCCGGCGGACTTTTTCGCGCAGCGCCGCAGACAGATGATTTTTCGCTCCTGACAAGCAGTTTTTTCCGCAGCGCTGCTTTGTGTAACGCAAGGAAAAAATGCGAAGTCAGGAGTGAAAAGGCGCTGCCTGCGGGCGTTGGTTTCTTGTGCGGGGCTGCCCAAGGTACTGCCCTTTTTTTCTGCATAATCGGCGCGATTCTGCAAACGCTGTCAGAGAGGTGACTGTTATGACAAGCGACGAGACCTTCCGCTACGATCCCACGCCCATGAACCACGCATTCCCCGGCCAGCCGGACGACTGCTTCGACATGGTCAACCAGTACGGCACGTACAACATCCAGAAGACCGCCGACACCGACAACCCCTACCCTGCCATCGCCCAGGGCCTTCCCAAAGTCGGCCACTTCGCCCGCCGCAGCAAAGCGATGTACGACCTGACAGGGAGTCAGAAAAAGAAAAAGTGACCCGCCGCCGCGGACCAAAGGCTCCCTCATCGAGGGAGCCTTTGGTCCATATGCATTCCCAACACCTTCCCCTGGGGTGAAAGGCATTTGCCGCATGCAAATACAGAAAACTTCCCCGCAAAAGGTGCAGTCTGACAAATTCAGACTGCACCTTTTTGCGGGGAACTTTTATTCCCACGTTTCCCACACGTCGGGGCGGTAGCCGGTGGTGGCTTGTTTGCCGTTGCGGACGATGGGGGTCTTCATGAGCTCAGGGTAGTCGAAGAGCTTGTCTTCCTTGGCGCGCTTGTCGTCCATGTAGCGCATGAGGTCGATCTCGGGGCTCTTGGCGTCCCAGTCGATCAGTGCGTCGACGCCGCCGACGGCGCGCAGGACGCTGTCAAACTCGCCGCCGGACAGGCCGAAGCGCAGCAGGTCGACCGACTGGAATTTGATCCGCCGCTCCTTGAACCACCGCTCGGCCTTTTTCGTGTCGAAGCATTTTTTCTTTCCGAAAAGCTGAATATTCATCGTATTTCCTCTGCGTTTTGGGTCTCAGCCGCCGCTCAGACCCATGCGTCGTCGCTTTCCCAGCGGGCCGTGACCGTCAGATCCTGTGTTGCAAGCAGGTTGGTCAGCAGTGTCCCGTCTTCGGTGTACCAGCCGAGGAAGATCTCGCCGTCGTCGGAGGTCGCCTCAAAGGCCGGGTCATAGGCGCTGCCTGCCTCATAGAAGGCGATGTCGCGCGCGCGGTCGCCCTTCTCCGTCTGCTCGAAGCGGACCGAGTAGAAGCCGGTCGCCTCGCCCGAGTAATTGCCGTAGAGGAAGACGTTGATCTCCGAGATGCGGCGGGCGACGAGGCCGTCATGGATGCTGGTCACGCCGTTCGATTTGACGTGGCACCAGATGCCGATGGCGGAGGCCAGCTCGTTATTGCTGTATGTACCATTCTTCAGGAGCGTGGCGAGCGCGCTTTCCTTCATCCAGCCGGAGCCGATGTTGTAGGTCAGGCTGATCAGGGCGTCATACTGGTTGTCGCGGAGCGTGATGTAGTTTTCCTGCAGGAACTTGTCCAGCTTTTCCTCAAAGCCCTGCAGCATCTCGCGCAGCAGGATGTCCGCCTGCGCCTCGGTGATGCCGTTGGGGTATTCGTCCTTCGTGCAGGCGCTGCCGTAGCCGATGGAATACTGGGAATAATCCCAATAGGCCGTGGCGCGGAAGCCTTCCTTGGATTTGAGCAGCGCGATCATCTGCTCGGTCGTGCGCAGCTCGATCTGCGAGGGATCGATGTCAAGATCCGTATCATTGTCCGCAGGCAAAGACGGCTCGCGGCTCTGGTAGATGCGGTTTACGATCGCAGCGATCTCCGCGCGGGAGATGGACGCGCCCGGGCGATAGGTCCCGTCCGGGTAGCCGCCGACGATCCCGGCGGCGCAGAGCGCCTCGACATAGGGGCTGTCGGTGTCGGTAAAGGTGCCGTAGGTCCCGGGGTCGGAAAGGCCCAGCGCGTTGGCCGCGAGCTTGGCAACCAGCCCGCGCGTCATGTTGACGTCCAGGTCGGAAATGTCCTCATAGCGGGTCAAAAAGCCCTGCTCGATGGCAAAATTCAGATAGCCGCGCGCCCAGTGGGACGCGGCGGGCTCCGGCTCGGGATAGCCCGCGGCCAGCAGGATCATCTTGAGCGCCTCGCCGGTCGTGACCTTTTTGGTCGGGCGGTAGGTCCCGTCGGGGTAGCCGCCGATCACGCCGGATTCGGCGAGCGTCATCACGTCGGTATAGAACCAGCTGTCTTCCGGCACGTCGGAGAAAGAGACGTCGTACGCGCAGGCGACGCTGGTCATGCCCAGCACGAGAAGCAGCGCCAGGCAGCTCAAAAGCATGGTGCGAAGTTTGGCTTTCACACACTCACGCTCCTTTCTTCGGATCAAATCAGATGTAGTATATCAGATTTGATTACAAATTGCAACCTTTTGTGCGCCGCGGCACGCTCAGCGCTCCAGCCAGTCGAGAATGTCCTGATAGACCTCGGCCTTGTTGCGCTCGTTGAGCATCTCGTGGCGGCCCTCGGGATAGAGCTTGATGGTGATATCCTTCATGCCGCTGCGCTTGAACGCGTCGATGCAGCGCAGCACGCCCTTCGCCATACCGCCGACCGGGTCCTTGCTGCCGGAGACGAAGAGCAGCGGCAGCTGCTTATTCATCTTGTCGAGGTTCTCCGGCTGCTCGTTCATCTCCACGCCCGTCAGAAGATCGCGCGCGAGGCCGACCGTCGCATCAAAGCCGCAGAGCGGATCGGCGTCATAGGCCGCGACAACGGCCTCATCCGAGCAGATCCAGGCGTTGGGCGACGTGACTGCGCCGAAGGGCTTGTTGTAGCTGCCGAACATCAGCTTCGTGACGAGCTTGCTCGTGCTCGTCTCACCGACGCGGGCCTGCTCGAGCCTGCAGACGAGCTTGCCAAGGCGGACCTTGGTCGGGTCTTCCCAGCCGGTGCCGGAAATGACGGCCTTGTCCACCGCGTCCGGGTAGGTGTAGAGATAGGTGCGCAGCAGGAACGAGCCCATGCTGTGGCCAAGGATGTAGTACGGCAGGGCCGGATACTGCGCGGCGATCTCGTCGTGCAGGCGCTTTTCATCCTCTACGGCCGAGAGCCAGCCGCCGGAGAAATAGCCCTTCACGCCGTTTTCCACCGAACCGCCGTGGCCCATGTGGTCATCCGCGGCGACGACATAGCCGTGCGCGTTCAGAAAACGCGCAAAGTCGTCATACCGGCCGATATGCTCGGCAATGCCGTGAATGAGCTGGACGACGGCCTTCGGCTCGCCCTCCGGCATCCAGATCGCGCAGTGCAGGCGGCCGCCGCCGCAGGAATCGAGATAAAATTCTTTCATAAAGAACGCTCCTTTCGAATTGGTCGCATTGATTTTCACTTGTAAAATTTGTTTTCCGCGCCAGTTGACTTCAGCAACTCTGTGGAATACAATTCATATAGAACCAGATCGTTGCAGAGTGATAGGCATTTGGAAGCCTATTGTTCTAAGTAACGGGACGGTTCTTTTTTTATCCGCATTTTGTATGCCCCATAAGGGGCACGCTCATTCGATCGGTTCGATCGTGCCGTCCGCGCGCAGCAGGTACGCCGGGCAGCGCTCCGAAGCACAGGAGAAGCTGCGCCCGTCCGCGCCGAGCATCCGGATGACGACCGGGTCGCCCGCGCGCAGCTGCGGCAGGACCTGTCTGGCGAAGGGCGCGCCCTGCTCCAGCGCGGTCAGCTTCTGCAGAAGGGGCAGGCGTCCGGCGGTGCGGAGCGCGGCGGCTTCGTGATACGCGCCGCGCTTTTCCAGCCGCAGGCACTGCGCCGCGCTGACGTCCAGCACTGCGGTCGGCCCCGGCTTGACCGCCACCACGCGGCAGACCAGCACGCCGCCGCCCGCGGCGAGGAACCGCCCCGGACTCATGGACAGCTGCACCCCCTGCAGGGCCTCCGGCAGTGCGCACGTCTGCGCCCGGAGGGCCTCGGCACAGGCGGAAAGATCCGGCCCCGGGCAGTCCGGCCGACAGCTGACGCCGAAGCCGCCGCCAAGGTCGAAGATCCGGACCGTGAGGCCCGATTTCTCCCGCAGCCGCGCAGCGGCGGCCGCCAGCTGTGCGAAGACGGCGGGGTAAAAGCCCTCGTCCATGCACAGATCGCCGAGCGACATACCAAGGCCAAGCGTCCGCGTGCCGCCCGCGTGCAGACCGGCGGCCAGACGGCACAGCTCCGCCTCCTCCATCCCCGCGCTGCTCACCGGCGCGCCCATGATCGGGCGGCCGCTTATACGCAGCGGCCCCTGCTGCCGCAGAAGCAGCACAGCCGCTTCCGGCGCGAAGGCCGGGAGAACCTGCGGCCCGTCCAGCACAAAGACGGCTCCGAGCTCCCGCGCCAGCTGCTCCGCCGCAGCATCCGGGCGCATAGGCGCGTAGGCGACCGCGGGCCCTGCGAAGCCGCAGGCGGCGGCGAGCCGCAGCTCGCACCCATCGCGGCAGAGCGCGCCGCAGCCCGCGCCGCGCAGGATGCGCAGCACGGGCGGATCCGGATCCATCCGGACCGGGAAGCGCGGCAAAAACCCCGGCTCCCACGAAAAAGCCGCAAAAAGAGCCTGCACAGCTCGTACAAGGCTCTTTTCGTCATACACAAACAGCGGCGTCGGCGCCGTCTTCAGCAGCGCTTCGAGCTTTCTGGCTGATATCCACAATGGCGTGTGCGTTTCCGGCACGAATCGGTCACTTCTCCCGGCGGTTATTTTCATAGAGAAGGGCGAGGCCCTTCAGCAGCAGATCGCGGTCATATTCGATCGCATGGCGGCACATCGGCAGGACGAACCGCGCGATGCCGCCCGTGGCGACGACGGTCGCGCCACCGCCAAGCTCGGCGTCGATGCGGTCGATCATGCCGTCGACCATGCAGGCCGAGCCCAGCATCACGCCGCTGCGCATGGCGTCGATGGTGTTCTTGCCGATGGCCTTTTTCGGGCTTTCGAGGCTGATGGCGGGCAGCTGCGCCGTGCGGGCGGAGAGGGCCTCCGCCGAGATCTTCGGGCCGGGGCTGATGCAGCCGCCGACGTAGGTGCCGGTCTTGTCGATGGCGGTGATGGTCGTAGCCGTGCCCATGTCGATGATGATGAGCGGCGGCTCGAAGCGGCTGAGCGCCGCGACGGCGGCGACGATCAGGTCGCTGCCGATCTGCGCCGGGTTCTCCATCTGGATGTTGAGGCCGGTCTTGATGCCGGGGCCGACGATCATCGGCGTCTTGCCCGTCAGCTTGCGCACGGCCGTCCGGCACGAGTTCAGGACCGGCGGCACGACCGACGAGATGATGACGCCCTCAATGGCCTGCAGGTCGACCTCGTACAGGTTCAGCAGGTTTTTCAGCTCCACGCAGTACTGGTCGGACGTTTTGAGCAGGTCCGTCGCCATGCGGGCCTCCACGAGGATCCTGTCGTGCTCCATACAGCCGAGCACGATGTTGGTATTGCCGATATCGATCGCTAAAATCATAGTCTCACTCCGTATCCGTTTCCAGGCGGCATTCAAACGTACCGCCGCTGATCGTGACGACGCCGCAGCCGCTGCGGCCGAACCGCCCGGCTGCGCCGGGGTTCAGGAGCGTCACGCCGCCGATGGTCTCAAGGCACTGCACATGCGTGTGGCCGAACAGGGCCAGTTGCGCGCCGCGTTCGCGGGCGGCATCCGCCAGCGCCGTGAGCTCCCGCTTGACGCCGAAGAGATGGCCGTGCGTCGCAAAGATCCGCACGCCGTCAAATTCCAGCGTCAGCATTTGCGGGACGGTGGGGGCATAGTCGCAGTTGCCGGGGACGTAATAAAAGTCCGGGTCCTGATACGCGAAGGAGAGGTCCTCCGCATCGCCCAGGTGGTCGCCCAGGTGGATGACCGCGTCCGGGGCTTCCTTTTCTATGGCTTCGCACGCGAAGCCGAGGCTCCGGTGCGTATCCGACAAAATCAGTAATTTCATAGGGTCACATTTCCCGCGCCGCGCGCATATAATTAAAAGAATCCATATAGACTGGAGGTTTCCCGATGGACGTTTCGTTTTCGGCCGATCAGCTGCGGCGCGTGCTGGGCTCGGCGGAAGGACGGCAGCTGCTGGCGCTGCTGGCCGCGGATGGCGGCGGGCGGCTGCGGCAGGCGGCGGAGGCCGTAAAGGCCGGTGACCACACGCGGGCGCAGGCGATCTTGCAGCCGGTCTTGCAGACGGAGCAGGCGCAGGCGCTGCTGCAAAAGCTCGATGGATGAGCTCGAGCGCGCGCTGCGCGCCGTATTGGACGACCCTGCGCAGCTGCAGGAGCTGCGGACGCTCGCGGGCTCGCTCGGCCTCGGTCAGCCGGATGCGGCCGCGCCGCAGGAAGCCGCTGTGCCGCCCATGCCGCCCCCGGCTCCGCCTCCCGCGCAGCCGCCGAAGCCGCCGGTGCAGGAGACCGTTTCCCTGCCGGAGCCTGCAGCCGCCATGCTGCGGCAGGCGGGCAAGGCAGATAAGAAGCAGGAGGCTTTGCTTCTGGCCCTCAAGCCGTTTCTGCGCAAGGACCGGCAGTCGAAAATTGACCGGGCGCTGCAGGCCGCGCGGCTTGCCAGCCTCGCTTCCCTCGCGCTCAAAAACCGGGGCCGCGGCCCCGGGCCAAAGGAGACGCCATGATGTATAACCGTTATGTCCCCGACGCCGCGGGCGTCTACCGCCCCACGCGCGTGGAAGACGTCCCTCCCCCGCCGCCGGTGCAGCCGCCGGCGCCGCCTCCTGTGCCAGAAGCCCCGCCGGAGCCTCCGGCGCCGTGTCCGCCGCTGCCTGTCCGGCAGGATGCGGGCGGCGGCCTCTTGTCGCGGCTGCTGCCGCGCAGCATCGACACGGGAGATCTGCTGATGCTCCTGATCCTGCTGCTTCTGGCCGTGGATGGAGAGGAGGAGGATTCGCTGTCCGTTCTACTGACGGCCGCAGCCTTCCTCCTGTCGTAAATCGCTTACATAATTATATCGATCATTGGAACGGCGACGTGCCGTCCGGCAGGACGAAGACGTCGTCAAAGGCCTCGTCGCCCGCGGCCAGGATCTCCAGCCCGGTCTGCAGGGCGTCATAGACCGTCTCGTTCTCCCGCTTGAGGATGCTCTCGGTCAGAAGGCCGTAGTCGAGGCTGATCCAGCACTCGCGGCGGACGCCGTCCTGCTCGGCCGCGGCGAAGATCTGGCGGCCGGAGTCATAGCGGTCGTCGGTGATGAACTCGCCGTCGGTGATGGTCTCGGGCGGGAGGGTATCGAGCTGCTCATAGGTGGGGATGCCGGTCAGTTCGTCCATGGTCACATCCGCTGCGACCGGCAGCTGCCGAACCTTCTCGTCGGACGCGTACCAGACGTAGAGCGTCTGCCCGTCGGTCAGCAGATGCTTTTCTCCGGCTGCGGACGTCAGCACCGCGCACACGCGCGTATCCGACACCCACAGCTCCGCCGTGCTCTCCGATGACGCGCCGCCCATCTGGCGCGTGATGGTATAGGACTGGTGATAATACTGCGGCCGGTGCAGATAGCGCACAATGTTCTGCACGTTGCTGCGGCTGACCTCCAGCAGCGACGGTTCCTCCCCCGGCTGCTGGGCGGCAGGCTGCGCACTCTGCGCCGCGTCGGGCAGCACGATGGAGTCGCGCTGGCTCTGGCGGAAGTTGCCGATGAACAGCACCGCGATCACACCGATGACGGCCAGCGTCGCAAGTGCGAACAGCATCAGAAGGCGCATGTTTTTCCGGTTCTGCTCCGTCGTCCGTCACCTTCCTTTCGGGTTTTCCAAAGAAATCTTGCTCAGGCGTTGAAATCTGCGGGCTTTTCCTCCGTACGGCCGAAGTGCCACAGGATGGCCTGCACGATCCGCTCGCTCGCGTGGCCGTCGCCGTAGGGGTTGACGGCCTTCGCCATGCCCGCGTAGGCGGCCGGATCGTCCAGCAGCTCGCTTGCCAGCCGGACGATCTCGTCCGGGTCGACGCCCGCAAGCTTCGCGGTCCCGGCGGCGATGGCCTCCGGCCGCTCCGTTTCGCGGCGCATGACGAGGACGGGCTTGCCGAGGGCGGGCGCTTCCTCCTGGAGTCCTCCGGAGTCGGTCATGACCATGTAGCAGCGGGCGATGAGGTTGTGCATCTCCTCGACATCGACGGGGTCGATGAGGTGGATGCGGTCATGCCCGCCCAAAATCGGGAAGACGCATTCGCGCACGACCGGGCTCAGGTGGACGGGATAGACGACCTCCACGTCGGGATACGACTCCACGACACGCAGGATGGCGTGCATGATGTCCTCCATGGGCTTGCCGTAGTTCTCCCGCCGGTGGCAGGTAACGGCGATGACGCGGCGGCTCCGGAAATCCAGCTCGTTGAGCAGCTGCGTCGGGAAGACGAAATCAGGCTTCACGGTGTAGCGCATGGCGTCGATGGCCGTGTTGCCGGTGATGAAGATGTCGCCCATGATGGCCTCGCGGCGCAGATTCTCCGCGTTCGCGCGGGTGGGCGAAAAATGCAGATCGGCGATGTCGCCGACGAGCGTGCGGTTCATCTCCTCCGGGAAGGGGGAGTATTTGTCCCACGTGCGCAGGCCGGCCTCGACGTGGCCGACCTTCACCTGATGGTAAAACGCGGCCAGCGCCCCGGCAAACGTCGTGGACGTATCGCCGTGGACGAGCACGAGATCGGGCTTGACGGTGTCCAGCACCTCGTCCATGCCGAGCAGAGTCTTGGTGGTGATGGTGGAGAGCGTCTGGCGCTTTTCCATGATGTGCAGGTCATAATCGCCCGTCAGGCGGAAGATCTGCATGACGGAATCGAGCATTTCCCGGTGCTGGCCGGTGAGGCAGACGACGCTTTCGATCTGCTCGCTGGCCTGCAGCGCCTTGACGAGCGGCGCCATCTTGATGGCCTCCGGCCGCGTGCCGAAGACGGACATGACTTTCAGCTTATTCATGCGGTTCCTCCTGTTTTTCTTCCGGCTCCGGCGAAGAGGCGTCCTCCGCGGGGTCGTTCTTCGAGAAGATCAGCCTGAAGCCGATGGCGCTGACGATAAAGATCGCCGCGATGAGGATCAGCGCCTTGAGCTCGCCCGAAGACGTCAGCAGCACGGCGGCCAGCCCCAGCATGCCCGTGAGCATGTAGGCGATGGCGACAGACTGCTTCTGCGAGAAGCCCATGTCGATCAGCCGGTGGTGGAAATGGCCGCGGTCGGCCTTCATCGGGTTCTGGCCGTGGGCGATGCGGCGCAGGAATGCAAAGCAGATATCGAAGATCGGGATGCCGAGGATGAGGAACGGCACGGCGAAGGAGATGATGGCGTACATCTTGAACAGGCCCGTAATGGAGAGCGTGGCCAGGATGTAGCCCAGAAACGTCGAGCCGGTATCGCCCATGAAGATCTTCGCGGGGTTCATATTATACGGGATGAAGCCCAGGCAGGCGCCGAAGAGCGCGCAGAGGATGATGACGATGTTGACCTCCTTGACCATGAGCGCGATCACGATCAAAGACGCCGTGGAGATGGCGGAGACGCCGACGGCCAGCCCGTCGAGACCGTCAATGAAGTTGACGGCGTTCGTGATGGCGACGATCCAGATGATCGTGACCGGGATGGACAGCCAGCCGAGGTTCAGATACGTCGCCTCGGAGAAGACGTTCGGGTTCGAGATGAACTGGATCCTGCAGCCGTGCCAGACCGCGACGCCCGCCGCGGCGATCTGCACGAACAGCTTCGGCAGCGCCTTGAGCGCCATGATATCGTCCAGCACGCCGAGGATCACGATCATGATCGCGCCAAGCAGGATGCCCTGCATCTGCCGGTCGATCTCCGCGAAGACGAGCACGGAGAGCAAAAACGCCAGAAAAATGGCCAGACCGCCCATCCGGGGGATCGGCACCTTGTGCATGCGCCGGTTATCCTTCGGCACATCGATCGCGCCGACCTTGCACGCCAGCGTCTTGACCAGCGGCGTCGCCGCAAATGAGACCGCCGCCGCAACGAGCATCGCCAGCAGCATATAAACGACTTGTTTTGTTGTCATAAACAGTTTACCCTCGTAGAGGCCGAAGCCCCCGCATCGGCCTTTTTGCGCCCGCAGGCGCACATAACAAATTTCCGGGCACCGATTCAGCCATCACCAACGATGACGTGCGCTTTCGGCAGAAATTCCCTGATCAGTAAATGGGACGCCGCAGAAGCGCGTCCATCTATAGAGCAGATACGTGATGGCGGTTTCTGCGTCAACAGCGCCCTTTTCTCCCCTATCTTTTCCCGCGCAAGGGAAAAGATAGGACCGTCGGAGACAACCTGCAGCTGCAAATCTGCAAGAATCAATCCCTCAGGCGCTTCGCGCCAGCTCCCTTTACACAAGGGAGCCTTGGTACGGGCGCAGGTCGAAAGCCTCCCCTTCCAGGGGAGCCTTGGGGATGTTTTACCGCGCGACGAAGCCGACCTTCTTGTAGACCTTGCGGAGGGTCTTGTTGGCAAGGTAGGACGCGCGCTCGGCGCCTTCTTTGTAGATGCTCTCGAGATATGTCTTGTCGGCGAGCAGCTGCTCGGTCTTTTCGCGGATGGGGCGGACGAGCTCCACCACGGCTTCGCCGACGGCGGGCTTGAACACGCCGTAGCCCTGGTCGGCGAACTCCGCCTCGGCCTCGGCGATGGTCTTGCCGGTGGCGGCGCAGTAGATCGCGAGCAGGTTCGAGATGCCGGGCTTATTGTCCTTATCGAAGCGGACGGCGGTCTCGCAGTCGGTCACGGCGCGCTTGAACTTGCGCATGATATCCTCCGGCTTGTCCATGAGGAAGACGCAGCCGTCGGGATCGGACTTGGACATCTTGTTTTCGGGGTTGCCGAGGCTCATGATGCGCGCGCCCATCTTCGGGATGAACGCCTCGGGGAGCGTAAAGGTGTCGGGGAAGGAATTGTTGAAGCGGGCGGCGATGTCGCGGCAGAGCTCGACATGCTGGCGCTGGTCCTCGCCGACGGGGACGAGATCCGACTGGTACAGCAGGATATCGGCCGCCATCAGAACCGGGTAGGTGAACAGGCCCGCCGTGATGTTGTCAGCGTGCTGCTGGGATTTCATCTTGAACTGCGTCATGCGCGACAGCTCGCCGAACTGCGTATAGCACCCCAGCACCCAGGAAAGCTCCGCGTGCTGCGGCACATGGGACTGGATGAACATGATATTCTTCTTCGGGTCCAGCCCGCAGGCGATATACTGCGCCAGCTGCTCCAGACTTCTGCGCCGCAGATCGGCCGGCACCTGCCGGACCGTAATGGCGTGCATATCGACGATGCAGTAGACGCACTCATATTCGTCCTGCAGCGCGACCCAGTTTTTGATCGCCCCCATATACGAGCCGAGCGTCAGATCGCCGCTGGGCTGGATACCGGAAAAAATACGTTTCTTTTCGGCCATGATACGTCCTTCTTTCTATTCGATAGTTGGCCTTATCATACCACAAACCGGCCGCATCCGCAATCAATGATTGACTGTTTCTGAAAAAAACTATATAATGTTTACACTTATAGTATTGGAGGAACTGGCAACATGGATTTTTTTGAGCAGATGGAAGCGCGCATCCCGCATGGCGAGGTCCGCACGCGCTTCGCTCCGAGCCCCACGGGCTATATGCACGTCGGCAACCTGCGCACGGCGCTCTATACCTGGCTGATCGCCCGCCGCCACCACGGCAAATTCATTCTCCGCATCGAGGATACCGATCAGGGCCGTCTGGTCGAGGGCGCGGTCGACGTCATCTACAAGACCATGGCCGAATGCGGCCTTGACCACGACGAAGGCCCCGACGTCGGCGGCCCCGTCGGCCCGTATATCCAGTCCGAGCGGCGCGAGCTGTTCGGCAAGTACGCGAAGCTGCTGTGCGAAAAGGGCGGCGCGTATTACTGCTTCTGCCAGAAATCCGACGAGGATGAGAGCGAAGCCGCGCCCGGCGAGATCAAAAAGCACGTCTGTGCCTGCCGCGATCTGCCGCTCGAGGAGGCAAAAAAGCGCGTGGAGGCCGGTGAACCCTTCGTCATCCGCCAGCGCATCCCGCACGAGGGCACGACCACCTTCCATGACGCGTCCTTCGGCGATATCACCGTGGAAAACAAGGAGCTGGAGGATCAGGTCCTGCTCAAATCCGACGGGCTTCCCACCTACAACTTCGCCAACGTCGTCGATGACCATCTGATGGGCATCACGCACGTCGTGCGCGGCAGCGAATATCTCTCCTCCGCGCCCAAATACAATCTGCTCTACGAAGCCTTCGGCTGGGAGATCCCGACGTATGTCCATTGCTCCCCCGTCATGCGCGACGCGCAGCACAAGATGTCCAAGCGTCACGGCGACCCGAGCTATGAGGACCTCATCCGCGAGGGCTATCTGACCGAGGCCGTGCTCAACTACGTCGCCCTGCTCGGCTGGAGCCCGAAGGGCGAGAACGCGGAGCGCGAATTCTACACGCTCGCGGAGCTGGCCGAGATCTTCGACATCTCCGGCATCTCCAAGTCCCCCGCGGTGTTCGACATCAACAAGCTGCGCTGGATGAACGCCGAATACATGAAAAAGCTCAGCCCCGAGGCCTTCTTCGCCAAGGCGGAACCCGTCCTGAAGACGGCCGTCACCAACCCTGCCGTCGACCTCCGGGCCGTCGCCGCGCTGGTGCAGCCGCGCTGTGAGATCCTGTCCGACCTGCCCGAGCGCGTCGACTTCATCGACAAGCTTCCGGAATACTCCACGGAGCTGTATGTCCACAAGAAGTCCAAGACGACGCTCGAAAACAGCCTCTCCTCCCTGCAGGCCATCCTGCTGGTGCTGGAGGGTCTGCAGACCTGGACGAACGAGAGCCTGTATGAGGCGCTCGTCGCCCTCGCGGCAAAGCTGGAGGTCAAGAACTCCATCGTCCTCTGGCCGCTGCGCGTGGCCGTCTCCGGCAAAGCCTCCACCCCCGGCGGCGCCACCGAGCTCTGCGCCCTGCTCGGCAAGGAAGAATCCCTCGCCCGCATCCGCACCGGCATCGAGCTTTTGAGCAGGTAACGACAACAAATTACGCCCCGGCCTGCATAGCAGGCCGGGGCGCTTTCTTTGCTTTGCTTACACCCCGCTGGCGCCGTAGTTGGACAGGACGCGGGCGGAGGGGTCCTGGACGTCGCAGCCCTTCCAGGACTTGTTCGGCATCCAGAAATCCTTGACCATTTCCGCCTGGCCGGGGTAATATTTCTCGAAAATATCGCGGTAGAGGAGGCTTTCCTTCGTAAACGGCTTTGCGAAGCTGTATTTCTCGCAGCCCTTGGCGAAGGCCTCATCGGAATAGAGGCTCTCGGCGTATTCCTTCAGATCGTCGACCATCGAATGGCCGACGGCGTCGGAGAAGGCCGCCTTCTGCCGCCAGAGGATATCGTCGGGGAGGATATGATCGTCGGCAAAGGCCTTGCGCAGGAGGTACTTGCCCATGTCGTAGGTGTTCATTTTGAGCTCCGGGCGGATGGACATGACGTACTTGACGAAATCCAGATCGCCGAAGGGGACTCTGGCCTCGATGGAGTTGGCGGAGATACAGCGGTCGGCGCGCAGCACGTCGTACATATACAGCTCGTCGACGCGCTTCTTCGCCTCCTGCTGGAAGGCTTCGGCCGAGGGCGCGAAGTCGGTATATTTATAGCCGAACAGCTCGTCGGAAATTTCGCCGGTCATGAGCACGCGCACGTCGGTCTGCTCGTGGATGGCCTTGCAGCACAGGTACATGCCCATGCTCGCGCGGATGGTGGTGATGTCATAGGTGCCGAGCAGCGCGATGACCTCTTCGAGGGAATCGAGCACCTGCCGGCGCGTCATGGTGACCTCGGTGTGGTCCGCGCCGATGAAATCGGCAGTCTCCTTCGCGTATTTGAGGTCGATGGGGTCAAGATCCATGCCGATTGCAAACGTCCGGATCTTTTTTCCGAGAATCTTGGCCGAGATGGCGCAGACAAGGCTGGAATCCAGGCCGCCGGAAAGCAGGAATCCGAGCGGCGCGTCGGCGTCAAGCCGCTTTTCCACGCCCGCGATGAGCTTTTCGCGGATGGTCTTCGTGACGGTGTCGAGATCGTCGTCCGAATACTTTGTGACCGTCGTCAGGTCCGCGTAGCGGACGAATTTGCCGTCCTTGTAATAATGACCCGGCGGGAAGGGGAAGACGTGGGCGCAGAGGCCGACGAGGTTTTTCGCCTCACTGGCGAAGATGATCGAGCCGTCTTCGAGATACCCGTAGAACAGCGGGCGGATGCCGATGGGGTCGCGCGCGGCGACGAGGGAATCGGACGCCGCGTCATAGATGATCATGGCGAACTCCGCGTCGAGCTTTGCGAACATGTCCGTGCCATATTCCTTCCACAGGGGCAGGATGATCTCGCAGTCGGAATCGGACTGGAATTGATAGCCCTTCGCCTCGAGCATGGCCTTGACCGGGCGGAAGCCGTACAGCTCGCCGTTGCACACGGCCATGTCGCGGCCGAGGTGGAACGGCTGCATGCCTTCCGGATGCAGGCCCATGATGGCGAGCCGGTGGAAGCCGAGCAGGCCGCTGCCGGCCGGCTCCATCCGCGTGTCGTCCGGGCCGCGGGACTTTGTCTTCTCAAAATACGGCAGGACCTGTTCCTTCTTGAGCCTGGGGGACGTAAAACCGATAATTGCGCACATAAAAAGCACCTCCGAATCATTTGCGCAGCATTGCCTGAAATAAATTCTAGGACGAATTGCTGCCGATCCGCGGTGCCACCTAACTTACTGTCTGAAACAGTCTCTTTTCCGGAGCTCTGACAAGCCCCTGCGCTTTAACGCCGCGCTGCGCGTCTTCCCTACTGCGGAGGCTTCCGGTTCAGGTCGCTGCTAAGAAGTGTTCGTTCACGAAGGCTCTGGCGTCGGGTTCCCAGCATCCCCGGCTCTCTGGATCCGTGTCCTGCGCTACTTTTCTTCCTCACTGCATTTGGCGATATTCTTTTCCGATGTAAAGCTTTTCTTTGGTGAAGCTTTCAACGATGGACTGATTTTACACCCGTGGGCGGCATTCGTCAAGCGTGCAGATTGGACAAAATCCGCCCCGGGCAGCCGTATTTTTTTGTCAGCCCTGCATGCGACCCAGCCGCGCGGCAAAGGCGCTCAGCTGCGCGTCGATCCCGTCGGCCTTCTGCACGGAGCCGGGGTCGTGCGCCGTCTGCATGAGGCAGAACTCCGGCGGCAGGATGGCCGTCTTGTTGAGGCACATCGCGCCGAGCAGCTGCCGGGCGACGATATCGCTGCCGGAATACCCGGAGACGACGATGCCGTAGAGATACTTTTCATACAGGTCCTGCCGGACCAGCAGATTGGTCAGGCGGTTGAACAGGGCCATGAGATTGGCGCTCACGGCGTCATTGTAGTTCGGGCACAGAAACAGCATCGCGTCGCAGCGGCTGATGGCGGGCAGCACGTCGTCGGAGATGCTGCCGCCGTAGAAGCAGCGGCTCTGCGCGGCAAAGTGCAGGCAGGCCTCATACGAGCAGCCGCGGCAGTCGTGGATGGAGCCGTTCTGCAGGGAGATCGTCTTGGTTTCAAACGTGCTTGGCAGACGCTGCAGCACCTGCTCGCCGAGCCAGACGGTGTTGGACCGCCGGTTGTCGGACGCGTGGAGCATGAGGAGCTTCGGCCGCTCGAACCGCGGCAGCCGGAAGCGCAGCAGGCGTCCGGCCAGCTGCGCCATCTGGTGCGCATAGGTCTGCTCCCAGCTCAGATGCAGCAGCCCTGCCTGGATGTGCTGGTTATAGAGCGAGCCAGTCCCCTCGACGAGCGGCTTGCCCGGGAACGCGCAGCCCGCGAGGTTCGCCGTCAGCACGAGCTGCCGCGCGAGCTGCTTCGTGTCCAGCTCCCCCGCCCCGTCGACGATCACGCCGCCGATGCAGCCGCACAGACAGTCCGGGTTCTGCCGCAGCGTGCGCAGCAGGCGCACGAAGGCCTCATCCGGGCCGTAGGCGTCGACCGCGACGGCAAACAGCAGCCGCCGCCCGGCGGCGGACGCGATCTGCTCCGCCGGAAGCTCCGTGACCGGGAATTCCGCCAGCGCCGCGGGCAGCAGGCGCTCCAGCCGCGCGCTGCGGCCGATCCTTACCAGCGTCAACGTCTCCATCAGTACTCGAACGCCTCCAATGCCGCATAGGTCTTCTCCAGCTCCGCCCGGAGCGCGGGCGCGAGCGCCTCCCGCCGAAGCTCCGGGCCGAAGCGCGTCATGCGGCTGACGCAGCCGAAATACGCCCTGCCGAGCGGCACCGCGCCGTAATGCTCCTGCCCGCGCACGAGCCGCAGCAGACTTGCCGCCGCGGAGGAGAGCGCGGGCGCGAGATACGGCTTGAAGCCCAGCTCCCGCACGCGCAGATTCGCCGTGCGGGTCTTTTCGGTCAGCTCCGCGGAGATCGCCGCGTCGTAGCCCCCGCCGCAGCAGTTGGCGCAGACGAGCCCCTGCCCGTGCGGGCCGTAGACGCGCAGCGCGTCCTCGTCCAGCCCCAGCTGGCGCGCGTAGTAGGCGCAGCGCGCGGCCATCACGCCGAGGCCGAAGCCCTGCACCTGCTCAGGAAGCAGGCCCGCAAAGTCAAATTCCCCGGTTTCCTTCTGATTGCTCTGCAGAAAGACAGACCGGGACAGATGGTCGACCGGGTCGGAGATCTGGCAGAACAGGCCCGTAAAGTCCGCCTGCCGCGCCATGCGCGCGTAAGAGCCCACCATGGCCCGGTTGGCCTCGTACTGCGCCATGCGCACGTCCTGCACCTTCGTATCCAGCCCCGGCACGCCGCGCGAGGCCGTAAAGGCGAACAGGTCACAGCGGAACAGATCCTGTTCCTCACAGATCACGACCTCCGGCAGCGTCCGGCCGTCCGCGGAGAGGACCTGATTCAGCTCCATCTCATACCGCTGGCACTGCGCCCGGTTCGGGTCGAAGATCTGGACCTCCGCAAGCTCGCGGCCCAGCAGCTTCAGAGCCAGCAGCGCCGTCCCGCCCACGTCGCCGAGGCCGACGAGCGTGAGGACGAGGCCGTCCTTCTTCGCCGCGCTCCATGCCTGCAGGATGGAAAACGCGCGGGAAAACGCTGCATTCAACACGCCCGCGCCGTGCGCGCGCACGAATGCCGCCAGCTCCCCTTCCGCCGGGGAAGACGGGGTCAGGCAGCCGATGCCCTCGGGCTCGTCCAGCTCCGATAAATCCCGGATGGGATACAGGCCGCGCGCGCGCAGCGGATCGCGCCGCACCAGAAACACCAGCGGCGCAAACGCCTCGCCGCACATCTCCGCCCCTCGCGGGAACAAAGCCTCCTCCTCTGCCGCCAGGCAGAAGCCCTTCCATCGTCTCAGGATCATGCTGATCACCTTTCTTTTCATATTTTCCCCAAGGGCGCCCCTTCCAGGGGCCGATTCCCCCTATCAGGGGGAAATGTCCCGAAGGGACAAAAGGGGTAGGGATGCTGTCACCGAAGGTGACTGAGAGGTTGCCACAAATTTGATACGACCTCTCCGTCTCGGCTTCGCCGAGCCACCTCCCCTGGGAGGGGAGGCCTTGGGGAACGCACTCCAATGGCTTCCCCTATGAGGGGAAGCTGTCGCCGCAAGGCGACTGATGAGGTGGGCTGCGTCGCGTAGACAGGGTGCCTCCACCTCATCCGTCACGGCTCCGCCGTGCCACCTTCCCCTCGCAGGGGGAAGGCTTTGGTACACTACCTGCAGATCCGGTCCAGCCTTGCGAGGTCCTCTTCGAGGTAGGTCGAGGCAGGGAGGGAGAAGTCGAAGGTCATGCAGTCGCCTTTGTCGGGCAGGCGGGGCTGGAGCAGGGCTTCGCCCAGGCGGCGGATGGTGAGCGCGGCGGAGAAGCTGCGCTGGTGCTCCCGCTCGAGCGCGCGCAGGATCTGCATGGCGTTCTCCAGCGCCGTTTTGGAGAGGTTCCGAATGCTCGTCTCCGTCACGTCGAAGAAATAGCTGGGGTAGACATACGGCAGGATCATATTGACCGACGGGAGCATCCGCTCCTTCTGCCGCCGGCCGGCGACGCTGTCGCCGCCGATGAAGGGATAGAGCAGACTCTCGGTCACCCAGTAGTGGAGGTTCGGGATGAAATATTCGCACTCGGCCCGCCGCCCCTGCACGCGCATCAGGTCCCGGCCGTAGCCGGACATGACGGCGACGAGAATGCGGTCGACGGCGATTTTTTCCTGCCGGAACACGCGGTCGAGCTTTTCGATCCGGTAGCCCTTGTGGAGCAGATCGTCCACGAGGATGATCGGCCGGTGGAACGAACGGAGCGCGCGCACCTGGCTCGGCAGCGGCGAATAATCGGGGTATTCCTCGATCGTGAAGCTGCGCACGTCGGGCGCATAGCACTTTTCGACGTGCAGCGTCTTCGTGACCGTGTTCGGCACGATGGCGTCGGCGAAGATCTTGCCGTAGGGCACGCACATATACGGCCCCAGCCGCCGCACGCCGGGCGGCACGTCCTGCACGCCGTTCATCTGCTCGATGCGCTGGGCGATGGCCTGGTTGAGCATCTCGGTGTCAAAGCACAGCAGAAGCTTGCCGGGGAACATGGCGCCGAGCGCCATGCGCAGCCGGGGTCTCGTTTCCCGGACGGCCTGCTGCACGGCGGGGGCATCCTTGTGCGGGGGCTTGATGCAGAGCATGGCGTCCTGCAGGAGCATGACGGGGTTGCGCATGTCGACGCAGAAGATCTCCGCGTCCGCCTCCACGGCGGCAAAGCCCAGCTGCCGCAGCGCGTCCTGCAGCGCGGGCGCGTTTTCCGGGCAGCGGCAGAGCGCGTACGTGCTCCCCTGCTCAAGGCTTCTTGCCAGCAGCTCATTGAGGAGCATCCGCAGCCGCTCGGCCGCGTCGTCCATATCCGGCACCCACCAGCCGTCGACGAGCAGGATCTGCCCCGAGACATGCTGCCGGACATAGCTGCACGCCTCAAGCGACCCCAGCGCCGCATACAGATCGTCCAGCAAGATCGGGTGCCCGGCCGCCCAACCGAGCAGCCGCGCCGGCCGCGCCAGCAGCAGCGCCGCCCGGGCGTCCTTTTTGCCCTGCATGCAGGCGCGGGCGGCCTCCGGCAGGGCCTCGTCGCCGTCCGAAGCGGTCCTGAAATACAGCTCCTCGCGCCGCAGCACGTTTTTGAGCTCGGGCGAGCGGACATACAGGCCGCATTCGTAGATATACGTCTGCACGACGGGCGCGACGAGCATGGAGATATCGAGATTCTGGTCGACCGAGGCGCGGATGCGCGTGGAGCTGACCGTCTCATAAAACGGCGGCAGGGCCAGAAGCAGCAGCTTCCCGCGGATGGCGGCGGAGAGCGCCGCGTGGTCGGCGCTGCCGTCGCGGCAGAAGATGATGTGGTTATAGTCCGCCGCCGTGCCGGGCTCGTGGCTCTTGTAGGCCGAGGCGTTGGCGATCACGTCGCTGCCCGCGACGAGATACAGCTCCCTGCCCGCAAACAGCGACTGCAGCCGGGAAAGATCGTCCGGCATGGCGATGTTGACCGGGATATCATCCGGGAACAGATACGTATCCCACTGGTCGGCCACGGAGATGGAGACGATCCTGCGCCGCAGGAGCTTCGGGAGCGTCTTTTTGCTCCACGAGAACTCGTCGACGGCCAGATAGACCTCGAAGCCGCGGGCGCGGATCTCCTGCACGATCTGCTTGTGGCCGACGGAGAAGGGGTCGAAGGTGCCGGGGAAGAACGCGGCGGGCTTTTCGGGCAAAAAGCGGAAGGGCCCCTCCTGCAGCTCCTGCCGGACGGTGTAGCGGTAGAGATGGTTCAGCATGGCCGCGCAGTTGAAGAACGTGAGCTGCCCCGCGCGCGGCTCGGACAGAAGCGTCAGCAGCTTTTTATGCAGGCGCACGAAGATGGCGTGCTTTCTTGCCATCGGCAGCTGGCTGCGGCCGAAAATATCCCGGCAGAGGACGGCCAGCGCCGTCTGGTGGATGGTCTCGTCATAGTGGGTGATGCCGGTGAGGATGAGGCCGAGGATGCGGTCCTCCACGTCCGTCTGCGCCTCCGGCAGCACGTTCAGCGCCTCGCCCAGCGTAAACAGCGCCACGCGCGCCGGCCGGATGGACGCCCCGCACGCCAGCGCGCCGATGCTCTCGACCGACTCGTGCAGCTCCTTTTCCGGCAGCTGGCACAAAAGTCTTCCGAGATACGGCGGGATGAAGCGCGAGATCTGCTCCTGCCCGGACTCGAGCTCGCGGGTCAGGTCGATGACGATCTCGTTGATCTGGTCGACGAGCAGCTGCGGCGCAATGGCAAGCAGCGCGTTGCCCGCCGCCTCACGCACGGGCAGATGCTCGCTGACGCACAGAAGGTTGGAAAAATGCAGCGCGGTATGGAACGCCGCGTCCGGATGGCTGCGCACATACTGGGTCAGGATGTTGATCTGCGTCAGCTTGACGGTCCAGTGGACGGCGTTTTTGAGGTTGCTCAGGTGGATGCGGGAGATCGTCTGCGCGTCCGGCTCCGGCTGCGCCTCGCCGAGCAGGCGCGCGCGCAGCCAGTCGTGGGCCAGATGATCCTCCCACTGCGGGCGGTAGCCCCGCATGGCCTCCCGGATCTGCGCCTGCAGCGCGGGGACCGCGTGCGCCAGCCGCAAAAGCTCATGCAGCACGATGATGTCGAGCTCCGGGTTGCCCGTGCCGGGCATGGCCGCGAGCTGCCGCACGAGCTCCGGCAGCTTCTCCTGCGGCAGATACCCGCACGGCACATGGCACAGCGCGTCGACCAGCACGAACCGGTCCTCCGCCCCGGCCTGCGCCAGCGCCGCGAGCAGCGGCCGGACGAGCGGCCCGGCCTCCTTTTCGTCGCAGGCGGCAAAGAGGCTCTGGCAGATGGTCTTGAGCGAGTTGGAGATGCGCAGCGCGTGCTTGCTGGAGATCTTATAGTCCGGGTGCAGGCAGAGCCCGATATATTCTGCCCAGAGCTCCCCCGATTCCGCCAGCAGCGACATGACCGCCGGGGGCATCTGCCCGTCCTTGGCCGACAGCGGCCGCTCCTTGCGGTAGCGCGGGCCGGCGTTCGCCAGGATCTTGCCCATGATCCTGCCCGCGATGCGGCGCACGTCGCCGTCCGGGTGCATGAGCAGCTCGTAGAGGAGCACCAGCGTCTTGCGCTTGTTGGCCCTTGTCATATAGGTGCTGTATTCCTCCAGCAGCCGCAGATACATGCGGATGCGCTGGAGATTTTTTTCGCCCTTGGCCTGCTCGAGCAGCTGCTCGAGCGTCTGGTCGGTCGAGAGCGTGTGCATGAGGCGGATAGAGCCGTCCAGCGTCAGGTCCCGCAGAGCGCGCAGCGCCTGCGGCGCGTCCATGAGCGAGGGGTCCTTCGTCTCGTGCGGCAGAAGCTCGTCATCCTCCAGCCGGGGGCTGACGCCGCGGCTCAGGAGCAGGTTTTCAAAGTCGGTCAGCTTGTGGTAGACGTTGCGGTAGCGGAGCGTCTTTTCCTGCGTCATGTCGGCCAGCTTGCAGAAGATCATCTCGTAGGCCTCGGCGAGCGTATGGATGCGCATGACCTCTTTTTCGCCCGGCTGCCGCGTGCCGCGCACGCGGAAATCCGCGTAGATGAGCAGCAGCGACTCGATGGGCAGGTTTTCAAATTCCAGATCCCAGGTCGAGTGGTTGGCGGAGATGTAGCCGATCTCCTCCATCCGGTTCCGGCTGAACCACTGCCAGGTATAATAATAGTGCAGATAGGCGATGCGCCCGAGGTCCTCGCCGCGGCAGCCGAACTTGCCGATGTCATGCCCCAGCGCCGCCGCACGCACGAGCGGCAGATCGACCGGGAAACCCGCCCGCTTCGCCAGGATCGCCGTATGCAGGGCGACATTGTGCACGCCGATGGTGTGCGAGGCGGGGTCAAAGGGCGTCGCCTCCATCCCCAGGCGCATGACGGCCATCAGATGGTCCTGCCGCACGGTGTCGGTAAACAGGCGGTACTGCCCCTCCACGCGGCTGCCGGGGATGGAATCCTCCGGCAGGGGCAGAAGGTCGAGGCAGGGGTCAAAGCTGTCCGCCGGGTTCTGCAGCGCGGACTCGAGCGCGGCAAGATAGCCTTCCTCGTCCGCCGTCAGCGCCGGGATCTCCGGCAGGCCGTCGGGGAACATCCGGCCGCAGAGCTTCTGGTAGAGCGAAGATAAAAAGACCTGCGTGGGCGGCGTCGGCGCTTCAAACTCCGGCGCGCAGAGCGCCAGCACCGCGGCGCACAGATCCCGCCGGTGCGGGTCAAGAGCGGAAAGCAGAACACGGATCTCGTTCGACATGGCAATATCCTCTGTAATCCAATCAGATCGATCGTTGTTACCTCAGATTTTACGCGCTTCGGAAGAAAAAGTAAAGTTTTTTTCAAACTGCACAAAACACGCTGTATCGGCGCATGAGTATGCATCGTTTTTGACGTAAATGAATATTTATAAATTTTATGCTTGACTTTTCTGCATAAAATGTGTATATTACGTGCATAAAGAAAAACGCCCACACAGACAAGTGCTTTACGGAGGTTTCAATCATGGATAAGAGCAAGATCAAGAAAATCGTTCTGGCCTACTCGGGCGGTCTCGATACGTCCATCATCATTCCCTGGCTGAAGGAAAATTACAACGATCCGGAGATCATCGCCGTCGCGGCCGACGTCGGCCAGGGCGACGAGCTCGACGGTCTGGAGGAAAAGGCCATCAAGACCGGCGCGAGCAAGCTCATCATCGCCGACCTCACCGACGAGATGTGCGACGAGATCATCGTCCCGTCCGTCATGATGGATGCCAAGTATGAGAAGTACCTGCTCGGCACCGCCTTTGCGCGGCCCGTCATCGGCAAGAAGCTCGCCGAGATCGCGCTGGCCGAAGGCGCCGACGCCATCGCCCACGGCGCGACCGGCAAGGGCAACGACCAGGTCCGGTTCGAGCTGGCCATCAAGCGCTTCGCGCCCGACATGCCCATCATCGCCCCGTGGAGAGAGTGGGACATCAAGTCGCGTGACGAAGAGATCGACTATGCCGAGGCGCACAACGTGCCGCTGAAGATCTCCCGCGAGACCAACTATTCCAAGGACAAGAATCTCTGGCACCTGAGTCACGAGGGTCTCGACCTCGAAGACCCGGCCAACGAGCCCGATCTCGATAAGGCCCTGTTCCTCGAAATGGGCGTCTCCCCCTATCAGGCGCCCGATACACCCACGACAGTCTCCGTCAGCTTTGAGGCGGGCGTCCCCGTCGCGGTCGACGGCGAGAAGATGAAGGTCTCCGACATCATCCGCAAGCTCAACAAGCTCGGCGGCGAAAACGGCGTCGGCATCCTCGACATCGTGGAAAACCGGCTCATCGGCATGAAGGACCACGGCATCTATGAGACCCCGGGCGGCACGATCCTCTACTTCGCGCACGAGCAGCTCGAAATGCTGACGCTCGACAAAGAGACGCTGCACATGAAGGAAAAGCTGGCTGTCGACTACGCCGACCTCATCTACAACGGCAAGTGGTACTCCCCGCTGCAGGAGGCGCTGACCGCCTTCGCCAAGAAGTCCAACGAGTACTGCACCGGCACCGTCAACATCAAGCTCTACAAGGGCAACATGATCAACGCCGGCATCACCTCGCCGTACTCCCTCTACTCCGAGAACCTCGTCACCTTCGGCGAGAGCGATTTCAACCAGGCCGAAGCCGCCGGCTTCATCAACATCTGGGGCCTGCCCACCAAAGTCCAGGCCCTGCGGGAACAGGGGAAGCTGTAAGCAGCCACCCGAACCCCTGCCTTCCCCTATGAGGGGAAGGTGGCACGGCGGAGCCGTGGCGGATGAGGTGAGGGCACTTGCTTCTACGCGGCGCTGTCCACCTCATCAGTCGCCTCCGGCGACAGCTTCCCCTCATAGGGGAAGCCACTGGGGTGCGTTCCCCAAGGCCTCCCCTCCCAGGGGAGGTGGCTCGGCGAAGCCGAGACGGAGAGGTCGTGGCAAATTTGATGCAACCTCTCAGTCAGCTTCGCTGACAGCTCCCCTGGGAGGGGAGCCTTTCCCCGCAAGAAGGTAACATCCATCTGGATTTCCAAAGCACCTTCTATTGACAGCAATTGTTCTACAGCAACTAGTTACAAATTTGGAACCCCCGTATCAGGCGGCGCGTACCAAGACGCCCGTAAAGTGAGTCTCGTGTGGAACGCCAGACCGAAACATTGGGACCTGCCTGAATTCAGATGCAGCATGCACCCAATCGTAACCAAGCACCCCTTCTCCCCTATCTTTTCCGGCAAGACGGAAAAGATAGGGGCCACCGGAGGCGCGTCAGAAACGACCACAACGGAACGAATCCTTGCAAGCAAGGCTTCTTATCCTCTGTGCTCGTTTCTTCCTTTCCAAACCGCAAGCCAAACTTGCGGTTTGGGTTTTATAGCAAATCTGCTACAACCTCTCAGTCAGCCTTTGGCTGACAGCTCCCCTGAAAGGGGAGCCTTTGGGCTTTCATCAGAAAGGATACACTATGAACAAACTTTGGGCGGGCCGGTCGGAGGCGGAGACTTCGGCGCTGGCCGACGCTTTCAACTCCTCCATCGCCGTTGACGGCCGGATGTACCAGCAGGACATCACCGGCTCCATGGCCCACGCCGCCATGCTCGCCAAATGCGGCATCCTGACGCAGGCGGACGCCGACCAGATCATTGGCGGTCTGGCCGGGATCCTCACGGACCTGCAGTCCGGCGCACTGCAGCTCGATCTGCAGGCCGAGGACATCCACATGTTCGTCGAGGCCGAGCTCACCAGCCGCATCGGTGACGTCGGCAAAAAGCTGCATACCGCCCGCTCGCGCAACGATCAGGTCGCGCTTGACCTGCGGCTGTATCTGAAAGACGAGATCGCCGCGCTGCAGTCGCTCGTGTTGGCCGTCATCTCGTCCCTGCACGCGCAGGCGAGCGCCCACAAGGATACCATCATGCCGGGCTACACCCACCTGCAGCGCGCGCAGCCCATCACCTTCGGCCAGCAGCTGCTGGCCTACGCCATGATGCTGGAGCGCGACTATGGCCGCCTTGCCGACGCCGGCCGGCGCATGGACGCCTCCCCCATCGGCTGCTGTGCCCTGGCCGGGACGACGTACCCGACCGACCGCGTCTTTGAGGCGCAGAAGCTCGGCTTCTCCGCCATCTGCGAAAACAGCCTCGACGGCGTGTCCGACCGCGATTTCTGTGTGGAGCTCATGAGCGCCTGCGCGCTCATCATGATGCACCTGTCCCGGCTTTCCGAGGAGCTCATCCTGTGGTCGAGCTGGGAATTCCAGTTTATCGAGCTCGACAGCGGCTTTACCACCGGCTCGTCCATCATGCCGCAGAAGAAAAACCCCGACATGGCCGAGCTCTGCCGCGGCAAGACCGGCCGGGTCTACGGCGATCTCATCGCCCTGCTCACCACGCTCAAGGGCCTGCCCCTTGCCTACAACAAGGACATGCAGGAGGATAAGGAGGCCGTGTTCGACTGCGTCGACACGACGAAGCTCTGCCTGCAGATCATGGCCCCGATGCTCGCTTCCATGAAAGCCAAGCCCGAAAATATGCTGCTCGCCGCGCAGAAGGGCTTCATCAACGCCACGGATCTGGCCGATTATCTGACGAAAAAGGGCGTTCCGTTCCGCAGCGCGTACAAAATTTCCGGCCAGCTGGTGGCGTACTGCATCGCGCACGACACCGTCCTTGAGCAGCTGCCGCTCGAGACCTATAAGACCTATTCCGACGTCTTCGAAGACGATCTTTACACCGAGATCTCGCTCAAGGCCTGCGTCGCCCGCCGCATTTCCGCCGGCGGCACCGGCCCCGCGTCGGTGCAGGCCCAGCTCGATTCCGTCGCCGCCTTCCTCGCGGCGCATCAATAAAAAAGGAGAACCGCATGAACATCAAAGGACAGAGCTTTCTCAAGCTGCTTGATTTCACCCCGGAGCAGATCACGGACTTTCTGACGCTGGCCGCCGATCTCAAGGCAAAGAAAAAGGCCGGCATCCCCCATCGCCTGTGCGAGGGGAAGCAGGCCGCGCTCATTTTCGAAAAGACCAGCACGCGCACGCGCTGCTCGTTTGAGGTCGCCGCGCACGATCTGGGCATGACGGTCACGTATCTCGACCCGTCCGGCTCGCAGATCGGCAAAAAGGAGTCGATCGCTGACACCGCCCGCGTCCTCGGCCGGATGTACGACGGCATCGAGTACCGCGGCTACGGCCAGTCGATCGTCGAGGAGCTGGCAAAATACGCAGGCGTGCCCGTCTGGAACGGCCTGACGAACGAGTTCCACCCCACACAGATCCTCGCGGACTTCCTGACCATTCAGGAGCACTTCGGCGCGCTCCAGGGCAAAAAGCTCGTCTACATGGGCGACGCCCGCTACAACATGGGCAACTCCCTCATGGTCGGCTGCGCGAAGATGGGCATGCACTTCGTTGCCTGCGCGCCGCAGGCGTATTTCCCGGACGCGGCTCTGATCGAGACCTGCCAGAAGATCGCCGCCGGGACCGGCGCGACGCTGGAATTCGATACGGATCCGATGCACGCGGTCCAGAACACGGACGTCATCTATACCGACGTCTGGGTCTCCATGGGCGAGCCGGACGCGGTCTGGCAGACGCGCATCCACGATCTGCTGCCCTATCAGGTGAACGCCAAGCTCATGGCCCAGGCCGGCCCGCAGTGCCGCTTCATGCACTGCCTGCCCGCGTTCCATGACCTCGGCACCACCATCGGCAAGCAGATCAGCGAAAAATACGGCCTGACCGCCATGGAGGTCACCGACGAAGTCTTCGAAAGCCCCCAGTCCATCGTCTTCGACGAAGCCGAAAACCGCATGCACACCATCAAAGCCGTCATGGCCGCCACCCTGGCATAACCAAAATCCCGCCTTCTCCGCAGGGGAAGGCGGTTCGCATCTTAAAAGCCTTCCCCGCAAAAAGGTGCAGACCGGCAAATCCGGCCTGCACCTTCTATTGATGGCAGAGATTCTACAGCAACTAGTTACAAATCTGGAAGCCCCGTATCAGGCGGCGCGTACCAAGACGCCCGTAAGGTGACTATCGAGTGGAACGACGCCTGAAAGATGGTTTCTTGCCTGAATGCAGAGGCAGGAAGCACCAAACCGTAACCAAGCGCCCTTTTCTTCCATATCTTTTCCCGCGCAAGGGAAAAGATATGGCCGCCGGAGGCGCGTCAGAAACGACCACGACGGAACGAGCCGCCGCAAGCGACGTCTCTTATCCTCTGTGCTCGTTTCTTCCTTTCCAAACCGCAAACTGAATTTGCGGTTTGGGTTTTTTCATGCAAATCTGCGGCAACCTCTCAGTCTCGGCTGCGCCGAGCCAGCATCCCTACCCCTTTTGTCCCTTCGGGACATTTCCCCCTGATAGGGGGAATCGGCCCCTGGAAGGGGAGCCGGGGGCTCCGGGGGCTTAGAGGTCGTCGGCGTCCTGGACGGGGGTCTCGTGTTCGTCGGCGGGCAGACCGGTCCAGCTGCCTTGGGGGTCTGTGAAGCTGGGCGGCGTGTCCATGATCTTCTGCACCGCGTCCGCGCGGTCTTTTTTCCGTTTTTTCATGCTGCACCTCCTGTTTTCTTTCAGGATGCGCAGCTTTTGCAGCTTTTATTCGAAATGATGCCCGTTGTGGTCGCAGCTCGGCGCGATATCGTCCGCTTCTTTGGAAAAATCGAGCGTTGGCGGCGCATAATGCCGGAGATCTGCGAGGAAGGCCGCGTAATCCGGGCGATTCGTCGGGATGAGCACCTTCTGCGGCTGCTCCAGCAGCCGGTCGGCCGCGGTGAAGCAGAGCGCGTCGACCAGCTCACGGTCTACGCGCACATGGTGCAGCAGGCAGACCTCGCGGAGCTGCGCGATCTCAAAATAAATGACCGTGCGCGAGCAGAAGATCTCGATGGCTGCGCCCGCGCCGTCTTCGGGCGGGAGGATGCGGAGGGTATCCTCCGGGATCAGAACATAGCGATTCATAAGCTGCCCCTCACTTCAGATAAATTCTTGCGCCGCCCGCGTAGGGCTGCACCGTGCCCACGCGCTGCGCACTGGGGACCGCATCCTTGAGCGCGGCGAACAGTGCGTCCGCGTCGACCGGGTCACAGGCGATGAGCAGACCGCCCGCGGTCTGCGGGTCGTAGAGCATATCCTGCACGGCCAGCTCCACGCTGCCGGCGTCGACCATGGGCTCGGCAAACGTGCGGTTGCGGTACATGCCGGCGGGAAGGATGCCCATGCGAGCAAAGTCCAGCGCCTCGGGGATGAGGTCGATGGCCGCCGTGTCGATTCTTAGCTGCACGTCGCTGCCGGCCGCCATCTCGGACGCGTGGCCGAGGAAGGAGAAGCCCGTCACGTCCGTGCAGGCGTGAACGCGGAAGGGCACCATGGCGTCGCGCGCGGATTTGTTGAGCGTCGTCATGAGCCGCTGGGCAAGCTGTTTGCCGTCCTCGGACAGAAGCTCCGCCTTCTGCGCCGTGGTGAGGATGCCGATGCCGAGGGGCTTGGTGAGGAACAGCACGTCGCCGGGCTTCGCGCCGGAGTTCGTGAGGATCCTGTCGGGATGGATGAAGCCGGTCACGGCCAGGCCGTATTTCGGCTCGTCGTCATAGATCGAGTGGCCACCGGTGATGAGCGCCCCGGCCTCATAGACCTTGTCGTAGCCGCCGCGAAGGATCTCATGGACGGTCTGCTTCGGCATGGACTCCGGCACGGCCATGATATTGAGGCAGAGCTTTGGCTCGCCGCCCATGGCGTAGACGTCGGAAAGGGCGTTCGTCGCGGCGATCTGGCCGAAGACGTAGGGATCATCGGCGATGGGCGGGAAGAAATCGACGGTCTGCACGAGTGCAAGCTCGTCCGAGACCTTGTAAACGGACGCGTCGTCGCTCTTGTCGAAGCCGACGAGCAGATTGGGGTCGCTGTGCACGCGGATATCGCCCAGCAGCTGCGCAAGGATCCCCGCGCCGACCTTCGCGCCGCAGCCGGCGCACTTGGCAAGCTTTGTCAGCTTGATCTCATCTTTCATTCTATTATACCTCCCATGCATTTTGACCCGTGACATTCGAAAGAACGCCCGTATATTCGAGGATCGCCTGCAGCACGCCGCCGCCGATGGCGATGGCCTTGTCCGAGGCGGTATAGCAGTAGGAAAGCTCGCCGCGCGGGTCGACATCGCCGGATTTCATGCCCTTATAGACTGGCGTCCCGTCGGCCAGCATCCCGCGGATGACGCCCGCGATCGTGCAGGCCATCGGCTTGCCGTTCACCTCGCCGACCACATCGCCCGCCTGCACGTGTGCGCCGATATCGGCGAGCTGATGGAAGATCCCGTCGTCCGGCGCGCGCAGCACGCGCTCGCCGGTGAAGCCGCCGATGAGGCCGGGGATATTCGTGTTCGGGATAGGCTCGCCCGAGCGGATGACACGGCCGAGGGTATGGCCGCGCATGGTCTCGATGACCGCGTGGCAGTCCTTCCCCGCGCAGAAGCCGGGGCCGACGCCGATGACGAGCGGCGCGTCGGTGATCGCGGTGCCGAGATTCTTTTTTGCGAGGATCGCGTCGACCACCACGTCCGGCCGCAGCCACGCGCGGCAGACGGCCCTGGGGTCGGCGAGCACGGGGATCTGCCCGGCTGAGAGGATGCGGCGAACGTCATCTTCCGTCTCCGCCCGCTCTGCCGTCACGTCCTCGACCTGATAGCTTCCATATAAGATCGCCTGCGAAAAGCAGACCGTGCGGCGGATAGCCGTCGGCTGCGGCAGGTCGGTCATGGCCACGCGCAGGTGCGACCGGAACAGCCGCAGGGCGATGCCCGTGGCAAGATCGCCCGCACCCCGGATCAGGACAAGCATTCGATCCACTCCTTCTGTAATGCCGCCGCGCAGACCGGGCAGCAAAGTCCCGCCGCCAGCCGTCGGGCCAGCTCTCTGCCCTGCGGCAGATCAGCCTGATTGACGAGCACACGGGTATGCAGGTGCTCATGCTCCAAAAAACGCGCCCAGAGCGCCGGCGTCACGACCGTATCCTCCGGCACGCCGAGCGCCTGCGCGGCAAGCGGCGCGCGGTGGACTGTCTCACACATCGGCCGTCCGAAGCCGGACGCGCCGACGACCAGAATGGTCTGGTTCGCCTCCGGCGGGATGACAGGCTCGTGGGCCGCATGCGCCTTCAACGGCAGCCGCTTGGCCCCGTCGGCCTCGACGATCACGTAGTCCGCCAGCCGGGCCAACGTCCCGACCGGCAGCTCCGGCGGGCCGAATTTCCCGTTTTCCGACCACGCGCCCACACAGATGCAGGGGCTTTTCTCCAGCGCCGCGGCGATCTCCGCCTGCGCCGGCGAGACGAGGCAGGGCATGGTCTTTTCGGGGTAGATATGCGTCGTGGTGCAGACGATGACGCGGGCCTTCCCAGAAAGCTCATGCGCGAGCCGCTCCATGAGCGTGGTCTTTCCGCCGCCGCCGATGATGGCCGTCACACCGGGTCTTATCTGCAGCGCTTCCGACAAGTTCACGGCGCATACCTCCCTTCTGTTTCCTTTCTTAAGGATAACACCCGCGCGGTTCTTCGTCAAGAATATCGGAAGAATGTTGACAATCCCGAACCGAACATGGTAAAATTCAGACATGGAAAATAACTTTCGGCCTGTCCTGACGATTCGGATCTTCGGCGAGGACAAATGCTTCGGCCCCGGCGTAGCCGTGCTGCTGCGCAGAGTCCGCGAGCTGCACTCGCTGCGCGCGGCGGCCATGTCGATCGGCATGGCCTATTCGAAAGCATGGACCATCCTCAAAAACGCCCAGCTGTCGCTGGGCTTCAAGCTGCTCGATTCCACAACCGGCGGAAAACACGGAGGAGGTGCGACTTTGACGCCGGAGGGCGAAAAACTGCTTGATGCTTACGACAGCTACTGCACCCGGCTCCGCGCCTATGCGCAGGAGCTGTTCGGCGAGACCTTTGATGAAATTCTTCCGTAAACCGTCCTTCTCTGCGCGCCTCCGGCAAAAAACTTTCGTTTTTTCCGCCGGGGGTGTTGTCTTGCGCAGAGCTGCGTTGTATAATGGAGACTAGATAATTGCGGGATTTCCGCAAAATGGAGGTAACACACCATGTTTACAAAACTGATCAGCGCCCTCAAGGCGACCCGCCGCACCATCGTCTTCACCGAAGGCCCCGACGCCCGCATCCTCGAAGCGGCCGACCGCCTGATCAAGGACGATCTGATGGACGTCATCCTCATCGGCAATGTCGACGAGGTCAAGGCTGCCGCAGCCAAGGGCGGCTTCGACATCGCCAAGGCCGAGATCATCGACCCGGCCACCTACGCCGGTATGGATGAGATGGTCGCAAAGATGGTCGAGCTGCGCAAGGGCAAGATGTCTGAGGAAGACTGCCGCGCCGCGCTGGCCAAGGGCAACTATTTCGGCACCATGCTCGTCAAGATGGGCAAGGCCGACGCGCTGCTCGGCGGCGCGACCTACTCCACCGCCGATACCGTCCGTCCGGCTCTGCAGCTGGTCAAGACGAAGAAGGGCGCGCACCTTGTCTCCTCCTCCTTCATCCTCTTCCGCAAGGACAAGGACGGCAACGACGAGAAGTACTGCATGGGCGACTGCGCCATCAACATCGACTATCAGGACACCGTTGACAAGGCGACCGGCGCCGTGACCTTCACCGCAGCCCAGAAGCTGGCGGAAGTCGCCGTCGAGTCCGCCCGCACGGCAGAGTTCTTCGGTATCGACCCGAAGGTCGCGCTGCTGTCCTTCTCCACCAAGGGCTCCGGCAAGGGCGGCACCGTCCAGCTCAGCCACGACGCCACCATCGAAGCGCAGAAGCTCGCGCCCGAGATGGCCATCGACGGCGAAATGCAGTTTGACGCGGCGGTCTCCCCGGTCGTCGGTCAGCTGAAGTTCCCGGGCAGCAAGGTCGCGGGCTACGCCAACACCTTCATCTTCCCGTGCATCGAAGCCGGCAACATCGGCTACAAGATCGCCCAGCGGCTCGGCGGCTTTGAGGCCTACGGCCCCATCCTGCAGGGTCTGAACGCGCCCATCAACGACCTCTCCCGCGGCTGCAACGCCGACGAGGTCTACAAGATGGCCATCATCACGGCTGGCATGGCCTGATCGGACAAGTCTTACATATACCGGTGGCTCCCTTGTGTTAAGGGAGCTGTCACCGAAGGTGACTGAGGGATTGCTGTCGCAGATTTGTGACTTCCCTATGTCTCCGACGGCCATATCTTTTCCCGTGCGTGGGAAAAGATATGGAAGAAAAGGACGCTGATTACTCAAAAACCGCCATCACGTATCTGCTCAATGGACAGGCACACTTTTACGCCGTCCCTTTTGCCGATCGATGAATGACTGCCGAAAGAGCACGCCATTGTTGGTGATGGCTGAATCGGATTTTTGAAATTTGCAGCGTGCGCCTGCGGGCGCAATAAATCCAAAACGCAAGTTCAGCTTGTGTTTTGAGAGGAGGGACCGGGCTCGTTCCGTCGAGGCCGGTTCCGGCGAAAAGGTCTCTCACGCGACCAATCGAAAAACTTCGTGGGGATACCGCCTTGGGGCGGCATCCCCATATTTTTGCCTTGGAGTATTTCTTCTATGAAACTGACTGATTATCTGGGCGATAAGCCCTTCTGGCGCGTGACCGCGCGGCTGGCGCTGCCGGTGGCGCTGCAGAACGTGCTGACGAGCTCGTTCCAGCTGGTCGATACGATGATGGTCTCGCGGCTCGGCGACGTGACGCTCTCGGCCGTCGGCATGGCCGCGCAGTGGGGCTGGCTGTGCAACCTGCTGAACTTCGGCCTGTGCTCTGGCATGAGCGTATTCATCTCGCAGTACTGGGGCGTCAAGGATCACAAGGGGATCCGGCGCGTCATGGGGCTGGGGCTGGTGTTCTCGCTGTTCGTGTCGCTGCTGTTTCTGGCCGTCGCGCTGGCGGCCCCGGCATGGGTCGTGGGACTTTTTAATCAGGACCCGGGCGTGTTGGACGCGGGCTGCCGGTATCTGCGGATCGTCTGCTTCTCGTATCCGGCCGTCGCGCTGACGTATCTGCTGTCCAACGTCCTGCGCGGCACGGAGCGTGTCCGGCTGCCGCTCTATGTCTCCATCGTCACAACCATTGCCAACGCGTTTGCCGACTACGGCCTGATCTTCGGCGCATTCGGCCTGCCGGAGCTCGGCGTGCAGGGCGCGGCGATCGCGACGTGCATCTCGTCGTGGCTGGGGCCGGTGCTGATCCTGCTGTTTTCCGTGTTTGAGAAAAACATACTCATCGGACCCGTGCGGGAGCTGTTCGCGTTCAGCTGGAAGCAGCTGGGCGAGTTCTGCACGCGGGCGCTGCCCGTCATGTCGAACGAGGGACTGTGGGCCCTCGGTATGCTGACGCTCAACCGCATCTACGCCAACATGGGCTATGAATATTACGCGGGCATGACCATCTTCAAGACGTTTTCGGAACTGGCCTTCGCCTTCTTCGTCGGCCTTGGCGGCGCGTGCGTCATCATGGTCGGCAAATCCATCGGCCAGGGCAAGATCCGGCGCGGCGTCGCCGACGCGCGGCGGTTTTCCGTGCTGGTGCCGCTGATGGGCCTCATCGTGGGTCTGGCCATGATCGCGGCGCGGCACCCGCTCGTGTCGCTGTTCGCCGCGGGCGACAATCTTTCGGCCACGACGATCTCGACTGCCTACGCCGTGACGATCTTCTGCTCGCTGGAATACTGCTTCCGCAACATCTCCTACGTGCAGGTCGTGGGCGTGTTCCGCTCCGGCGGCGATACGCTGACGGGCATGCTGTTCGACCTCGGAAGTCTCTGGTGCGTGTCGATCCCGCTGACGCTGCTGGCTGCGCGCGTGCTGCAGCTGCCGTTTATCGGCGTCGTGATCTTCGCGTATCTGGGTGAGGACATCCCGAAGAGCATCCTCTGCCTGCTCCACTTCAAGAGCATGCGCTGGATCCGCCCCGTCACCGAGGAGGGCCGGGCCGGTCTGCGTGACTATCAGGGCAAATGAGCCCATTTCCCGGCATTCTGCCGCCGCTCCTTCCCTTTGGAAGGCGCGGCGGCTTTTTATTTTCTTTTTACATTCCCCGAAAGATTTGACCAAAGTTTTACCGAAATCTGCTTTCACATTTTAGGTCATAGCAGTATCTTGATGCACGTAGACAAGATGTCGAATCAATTGAAAGGAGATCATCAAAATGAAGAAGATGACCAAAGTTCTCACCACTGTACTTGTAATTGCCCTTGCCGCGCTGACGCTCGCCGGCTGCGCAAAGAAGGATACCTCCCCCGTCACGACCGACGGCTCGACCTCCATGGAGAAGGTCATCGGCACGCTCGGCGAAGCTTTCACCGAAAAGGAAGGCATCAACGTCACCTATAATCCCACCGGCTCCGGCTCCGGCATCCAGGCCGTCTCCGAAGGCCGCTGCGACATCGGCCTGTCCAGCCGCGCGCTGAAGGACGATGAGAAGGCCGCCCTGACCGAGACCGTCGTTGCCCTTGACGGCATCGCCATGATCGTGAACCCCGAAAACCCCGTCTCCGATCTGACCGTCGAGCAGATCGCCGACATCTACACCGGCAAGATCACCAACTGGTCCGAGGTCGGCGGCAATGACGCCGAGATCGTCCTCATCGGCCGCGAAGCCGGTTCCGGCACGCGCGACGGCTTCGAGTCCATCACCGGCACCAAGGACGCCTGCCAGTACCGTCAGGAGCTGACCTCCACCGGTGACGTCATCACGACCGTCTCCCAGAACCCGGATGCCATCGGCTATGCTTCCCTCGCAGCCCTCAAGGATACCGTCAAGGCTCTGACGGTCGGCGGCGTGGCTCCCACGGAAGAGACCGTCAAGGACGGCAGCTACGTCATCCAGCGTCCGTTCGTCCTCGTGACCAGGACCGGCGAAACGCTCTCCGACAACGCCCAGAAGTTCTTCGACTTCGCCCTGAGCGCGGAAGCTGCCCAGTACATCACGACCGCCGGCGCAGTTCCGGTGAACGGCTGATATGAAGAAGAAACAGACAATGGAAGGCGTCGTACACGGCGTCTTCCTCTTCTTAGGACTCATCACGGTCGGCTGCGTGCTGCTGATCACCGTGTATCTGATCGTTTCCGGCCTGCCCGCCATCTCGAAGATCGGGCTTGGCAAGTTCCTGTTCGGCAGCGAATGGGCCTCGACGGCGGCGGAAGCGAAATTCGGCATTCTCCCCTTCATCCTCACGAGCGTCTACGGCACCTGCGGCGCGATCCTGATCGGCGTGCCGGTCGGCTTTCTGACGGCCGTGTTCCTGTCGAAAATGGCGCCCAAAAAGCTCCGCACCGTCATGGAATCCGCGGTCAGCCTGCTCGCGGGCATCCCGTCGGTCGTCTATGGCCTTGTCGGCATGCTGGTGCTGGTGCCGGGGATCCGGAAGCTGTTTCACGTGCCGGACGGCGCGAGCCTGCTCGCGGCCATCATCGTGCTTGCCATCATGATCCTGCCGTCCATCATCAAGGTCTCCGTCACCGCGCTCGACGCCGTGCCGAAGGAGTATGAAGACGCGTCTCTGGCCCTCGGCGCAACGCCGGTCGAGACCTGGTTCCGCGTGTCGGCCCCGGCGGCCAAGAGCGGCATCGCGGCCGCCGTCGTGCTCGGCGTCGGCCGGGCCATCGGCGAGGCCATGGCCGTCATGATGGTCTCCGGCAACGCGCCGAACATGCCGTCGCTGTTTGAAAGCGTGCGCTTTCTCACCACAGCCGTGGCGAGCGAGATGTCCTACGCCTCCGGCCTGCAGCGGCAGGCGCTGTTTTCCATCGCGCTGGTCCTCTATGTGTTCATCATGCTCATCAACGCCGCGCTCAATTTCTTCCTGAAGCGCAAAAAGGAGTGACCGTATGCTGACGAATCGACTCTCCGCCTCCCGGCGGATCTTCATCACCGTCATGCGCGTGCTGCTAGTGCTGGCCGCCGTATTGACGGCCGCGCTGGTCGTGTTCATGATCGTGTACGTGCTCAGCAAGGGCCTGCCGTATGTCACGTGGCACCTGCTCTCGACGAAGCCGAGCTACGTCTCCGGCACGATCGGCATTCTGCCGGATATCTGCAACACGGTGCAGATCCTGCTCGCTTCGCTGCTCATCGTCCTGCCGCTCGGCGTGGGCGCGGCCGTGTACCTCACGGAGTACGCGCAGAACAAAAAGCTCGTCGCGGCCATCGAATACGCCGCCGAGACGCTCTCGGGCATCCCGTCCATCATCTACGGTCTGGTCGGCATGCTGTTTTTTTGTGAATTTCTGGGGATGCAGACCTCCCTGCTCGCGGGCGCGCTGACGCTCGTGATCATGAACCTGCCGACCGTCCTGCGCACGACGCAGGAAAGCCTGCGGACCGTCCCGCAGAGCTACCGCGAGGGCGCGTTCGGCCTCGGCGCGGGCAAATGGCGCGTGGTGCGCACGGTCGTGCTGCCGGGCTGCATCGACGGGATCGTGACTGGCTGCATTCTTTCGGCCGGGCGCATCCTTGGCGAGTCCGCCGCGCTTCTGTTCACCGCGGGCTTCGCGCACACGCTCAATAAATTTATCGTAGGCCTTGCCAGCCCCGGCGCGACGCTGACCGTCGCCCTGTACGCCTATGCCAAGGAGGAGGGCGAGTTTGACGTGGCCTTCGCCATCGCGGCCATCCTTATGATCCTCACCCTGCTCATCAACCTCGCGGCCGGGATCGTCGGCAGACAGATCCAGAAACGGAGCCAGGCATGAAGGCAGTCAATCCCTGCGGCCTGAAGCGGGCCGCGCTCATCAACGATCTGTCCTGCTTCGGCAAGTGCTCTCTGAGCGTCTCGATGCCGATCCTGTCCAGCTACGGGATCGAGACCGTCCCGCTGCCGACGGCCCTTCTCTCGACGCACACGACCGGCTTCACCGGCTATGTTGTGCAGGATATGACAGCGGCCATGCGCGCGTTTGCCGCGCACTGGAAGCAGGTCGGCGTGCAGTTTGACTGCATCGCCACCGGCTACTGCTGCTCGCCGGAGCAGATCCGGCTCGCGGCGGAGTTCATCCGCAGCTTCGCAGACGAGCGGACGCTCGTCGTGGTCGACCCGGTGCTGGGCGACCATGGAAGGCTCTATAGCGGCTTTACCGACGCGCATGTCGACGCCATGCGGGAGCTGTGCAGTCTGGCGGACGTGATCACGCCCAACCGGACGGAGGCGGCGCTGCTCTCGGGCCTCGCCTGCTCCAGCGCGGACGAGACGCTTCTCTACGCGCAGCAGGTCAAAAACACCATTCTCACCAGCGTCCACACCGAGACCGGCATCGGCTATCTTGCGCGGCTGGACGGCGGCATCCGCCTGGTGCTGCGGCCCTTTGTCGAGCTGACGCTGCACGGCGCGGGCGATGTCTTTACGAGCGCCCTGTGCGGCGAGCTGCTGTGCGGAAAAGCGCCGATGGACGCGCTGGACAGCGCCGCGGACTTCTGCGACCGCTGCATCCACGAAACGGTCAAGCGCCAGCCGTGGCACTGGTACGGCCTGGCCTTCGAGCCGGTATTGAAAGGAAATCACGTATGAACGATATCATCACGGTGAAAGACCTGCGGCTCTGGTACGGCCAGACGCAGGCACTCAAGGGCGTGTCCATGGACATCCCGGAAAAAAGCATCACGGCCCTCATCGGCCCCTCCGGCTGCGGCAAATCGACGTTCCTCAAGACGCTCGACCGCATGAACGATCTCGTGCCGGGCGTGCGCATCGAGGGCGAGGTCCAATACAATGGGCAGAATATCTTCGCCCCGCAGGTCGACGTCAACGAGCTGCGGCGGCAGATCGGCATGGTTTTCCAGAAGCCGAATCCCTTCCCCATGAGCATCTATGACAACATCGCCTACGGCCCCCGGACGCACGGCGTGCGCAAGAAGGACGAGCTCGACGAGATCGTCGAGCAGTCGCTGCGCGGCGCGGCGATCTGGGACGAGGTCAAGGACCGGCTGAAAAAGAGCGCCCTCGGCCTCTCCGGCGGCCAGCAGCAGCGGCTGTGCATCGCGCGGGCGCTGGCTGTGCAGCCGCAGGTCCTTTTGATGGACGAGCCGACGAGCGCGCTCGACCCCATCTCGACCTCCAAGATTGAGGAGCTCGCCACGAACCTCAAGGAGCAGTACACCATCATCATCGTCACCCACAACATGCAGCAGGCGCTGCGCATTTCGGATAAAACGGCGTTTTTCCTGCTCGGCGAGCTCATCGAATACGATGACACGCAGAAGCTGTTCTACCAGCCGAAGCAGAAGCGCACCGAGGATTACATCACCGGGAGGTTTGGCTAATGAGAAGTAAATTTGACCAGCAGCTCGCCGCCCTCAACCAGGAGCTGACCGAGATGGGCGCGACCTGCGCGCAGGCCATCGGCCTGGCCGCACAGGCCCTGGAGCAGCAGGACGTGGCGCTCGCGGCCCCCGTGGGGCAGCTCGAGGAGCAGACGAACGAGCAGGAGCGCACGATCGAGGCCCTGTGCCTGAAGCTGCTTCTGCAGCAGCAGCCCGTCGCCCGCGATCTGCGGCAGATCTCCGCCGCGCTCAAGATGATCACCGACATGGAGCGCATCGGCGATCAGGCCGCGGACATCGCGGAGATCATCCCCTTCTTCCTCAGCCACAACACCTTTGACTGCACACTCGTCTGCCGCATGGCGCAGCAGGCCAGCTCCATGGTCACGCAGAGCGTCGACGCGTTCGTGCGCCGCGACGTGTATCTGGCCCGCTCCGTCGCCGGGCAGGACGATCTGGTCGACGAGGACTTCACCGCCGTCAAGCAGGCGCTCATCGCCGCCATCGCCCGCGAGCCCGGGCAGGGCGAGGTCGCGCTGGATCTTCTGATGATCGCCAAGTATTTTGAGCGCATCGGCGATCACGCCGTGAACCTCTCCGAGTGGGTCGAATTCTCCGTCACCGGCGTTCACAAGCACGACGGCGTGGAATACGAATAAGGCCGGTTTCGCGCAAAAAAGCCGCCCAAATGGGCGGCTTTTCGTCGTTATTCGGCAGAAGGCTTTCTGCATTCGTCGGTGATCTCCCGTTTGAGCTCGCGCAGGGCGGGCGACTCGGGGTCGCGGGGATAGGAAAAGCCGGTCAGGTCAAAGGAGCGGAGCGTGCTGTCCGGGTGCATGACGAGGATCCGCTGGCCCAGCAGCAGCGCCTCTTCGAGCTGGTGCGTGACCAGCACGATGGTGCGCGGGAGCTTCCGCTGGATGGCCAGCAGCTGCGTCTGCAGCTCGCCGCGGGTCAGAAAATCGAGCGAGGCGAACGGCTCGTCCATCAAAAGCAGCTGCGCCTGGCTGGCAAGGATGCGCGCAAGGCCGAGCCGCTGCTTCATGCCGGTCGAAAGCTCCATGGGCGTGAGGTCGGCATAGTCCTCCAGCCCGACCAGACGGACGAAGTCCGCGGCCTTTTCATACCGCTCCTGCGGCGTCTTGCCGACGCCGCAGGCCATGGCGACGTTGCGCTGCACGTTCGTCCAGGTGATGACATAGGGGTCGGGGCTCAGCATGGCGCTGTGCCAGCCCTGCGGGATGCTGATCTCGCCGGCGTCCGGCTGTTCCTTCCCGGCCAGCAGCTTCAGAAGGGTGCTCTTGCCGCAGCCGCTGCGGCCGACGATGACCGTGAGCTGCCCGGCGGCGAACGTCACCGAGAGGTCCTTCAGCACCTGCCGCGTGCGGCTTTGCCGCTGCTCGCCGGTGATGACGATCTCCGTACTGTAGGATGTATAAGCCTTGTCCACATGCCGCAGGGTCACCGCGTCCATAAATATGCCTCCGTTCGGTCTGATTTCCTGCTATTTTACCAGATTTGGCGGCTGAACTCAAGCTTCTTTTTCCGTTTTCGCCTCTTGCATTCCCCGCGGCGGGAGCGTATGATAGTCGCGCAAAAAATGATCGTCAAAAGGGTATCTTTTTATGAGCAAAGGCAAACATGATCAGGTCGACATGCTGCACGGGCCGCTTCTCGGGAAACTGGTCCTGTTCGCGCTGCCGCTGGCGCTCAGCAGCATCCTGCAGCAGCTGTTCAACGCTGTCGACATCGCCGTCCTCGGCCAGTTCGCCACCAGCCAGGACCAGGCCGCCGTGGGCTGCACGTCGGCCGTCATCAACATGTTCCTCAATCTGTTCCTCGGCATCTCCGTGGGCGCGAACGTCGTCATCGCGACGTACATCGGCCAGCGGGATAAGGAGAAGGTCCAGGCCTCCGTGCATACCGCGATGCTGATCGCGCTCATCAGCGGCTTTGTGATGATGCTTGTGGGGTTCGTGACCGCGCGGCCGATCCTGGAGCTCATCCAGACGCCTGAGAGCGTGCTGGACAAGGCGGTCTTGTACCTGCTCATCTATTTTGCCGGAATGCCGTTCATCATGGTGTATAACTTCGGCGCGGCAATTTTGCGCAGCGTCGGCGATACGAAGCGGCCGCTCATCTGCCTGACGGTGTCCGGCGTTCTGAACGCGGGACTCAACATCTTCCTCGTCGCCGTGTGCGGCATGGACGTCGACGGCGTCGCGATCGCGACGGTCTTGTCCAACGTCGTCAGCTGCGTGGTGGTCGTGTGGATGCTCTGCCGGGAGAAGAGCGAGATCCGCCTGTCCTGGCGCGCGCTGCGGATGGACCGGGCGCTGCTCGGCCGGATGCTCGCCATCGGCCTGCCGGCCGGCCTGCAGAGCACGGTCTTCACCTTCTCCAACGTGTGCATCCAGTCGACGCTCAACTCGTTCGGCACGGCGGCCGTGGCCGGTTCGTCCGCGGCCCTCAACTATGAGTTCTTCTCCTACTTCCCCGTCGTCGCCTTCGGACAGGCGGCCGTGACCTTCTCCAGCCAGAACTTCGGCGCCGGGCAGTATGACCGCTGCCGGAAGATCTTCCGGCAGACGATGCTGCTGTCGCTGGTGTGCGCGGAGGCGATGGGGCTGGGCTTCGTGTTCGGCAAGGAGCTGTTCGTCCGCTTCTTTACCGCCGAGGCCGACGTCGCCGAATTCGCCTACATCCGCATGTGCACGCTCCTGCCGTTTTACTTCCTTGTGCCGCTGTATGAGGTCGGCGGAGCCGCGCTGCGCGGCATCGGGCATTCGCTGGCCCCGGCCGTGCTGACGGTGCTGGGCACATGCGTGCTGCGGCTCATCTGGGTCTTCACGGTCTGCCGCATCTGGCCGGATTACCGCGTGCTGATGCTCGTCTACCCCATCACGTGGGCGCTGACCGGCGCGGCCATCATGGTCTGCTACTTCCTTGTCGACCGCAAGCTCGCCAAAAAATTCCTCACCGCCCAGACACACTGAATCTTGTCCGGCGCGGGCACGTTTGGTATAATGACAGGGCAGCCCCGCGCAATTGCGTCTGCGCGCTTCGACGGATCTTTTCCGCCAATTCTGCGGTTTGAAAAGCTTGAAATATTGCGCAGCCGTTGGCGACAAAGGAGCCTTACGGATGCGGCATGCCCCTTGCGGGTACATACAGGATTCCTGCGCTTTTCAAACCTTGCCTTGGCGAAAAATCTCTCGCCGAATCTGCTTGCCGAATTGTGCGGTGCTGCCTTAGAAAACACCTGAAGGAGTCTGCCATGAAACGACGGATCGGATCTTTGCTGCTGTTATGTTTGCTCTGCGCGTGCCTGTGCACGCAGGCGCTCGCTGTCTCCCCGCAAAGCTGCGCGGAGGAGCTTTCCGCCATCGACGTCTTCCGCGGGACCGACACGGGCTTTGAGCTCGACCGCGCCCCGAAGCGCAGCGAGGCCGCCGTCATGCTCGTGCGCCTGTACGGCGCGGAGGAGGAAGCGCTCTCGCTCTATGAAGCAGGGCTGATCGCCCACCCGTTTGAAGACGTGTCCGGCTGGGCCGCGCCGTATCTGGCGTGGCTGTACAGCGAGGGGCTCGTCCGCGGCGTGAGCGAGACGCGCTACGGTGCGGACGCCCCCTGCCGCGCGCGGGACTATGCGCTGTTTCTGCTGCGCGCGCTGGGCTATCAGGACGGCGCGGACTTTGCCTGGGCCGAGACCGAAGACTTCGCCGAAGCCTGCGGCTTTTACAGCCGCGCGCTGTTCGGCGGTACGTTCACGCGCGGGGATCTGGCGCTCATGACGTGGCTGGCGCTGCAGTGCCCGTCCGCGGACGGCAGCGGCACGCTGCTGTCTGGCCTGACAGCGCGCGGCGCGATCGAGCCGGACGCCGCCCGGACGCTCGAGGCCTCGTTCCGCAAAAGCCCGGTGCATGTCAAGGACGGGACGGTCACGCTGGACGCCGCGGCCTGGCGCAGCGCCTGCGCGGAGCTGGAGATCACGGTGCAGTTTGAATCCGGCACAGAAACGCTCAGCGGCGAGGCGCTGCGGGCGCTCGTCGCGGCGGACGGGCCGGTGCGGACGGACGAACTGGACGCGCTCGTCTCCGGCTGGGCCGGGCAGTACGGTACATACAACACGCCCTACCGCTTTGATTCCTACGTCAAGGGCGTCACCCCCATCGACTTTATCCCCTGCGACTACCGCATCGACGAGGCGGGCGTCAAAAAGCAGCTGCTGCAGGCCATCTGTGCCATGGAGCCCTGCACGATCACCGCGGGGCTGACGTGTTACCGCTGGGGCGCGCCGTTTGACATTTCGCTGACGCATGTCGAGGTCGATCTGGACAACCAGCAGCTGACATTCATCAAAAACGGGACCGTGATCGTGAACACCAATATCGTCACCGGCATGGTCGGCAGCCACCGCACGCCGATCGGCTTGTACGAGGCGCACAACAAACAGACGAACTGCACGCTGACGGGCGCGGATTACGAGGTCTTCGTCAAATACTGGGTCAGCGTCATCGGCGATTCCATCGGCCTGCACGACGCGTCCTGGCGCAGCGTCTTCGGCGGCGACCAGTACATTTTCAACGGCTCGCACGGCTGCATCAACATCCCGGAGGCGGCGATGGTGAAGATCTTCAACAACATCGAAGACGGCACGCCGGTGCTGATCTTCGGCCAGAACAAATGGTATCAGCCCGGCTCCGCCGACTCCCCCGCCACCAAAAACCCCCTCCGCGGCACCACCGCCGGGAAATAAATAGGCTCCCCTCCCAGGGGAGCTGTCTCGGCGCAGCCGAGACTGAGAGGTTGCCGCAGATTTGCATAGAAAAAGCCCAAACCGCAAATTCAGTTTGCGGTTTGGAAAGGAAGAAGCGAGCACAGAGGATAAGAAGCCTTGCCTGCAAGGATTCGTTCCGTCGTGGTCGTTTCTGACGCGCCTCCGGCGGCCCTATCTTTTCCCTTGCGCGGGAAAAGATATGGAAGAAAAGGGCGCTGGGGGATGTGAGGTACTTTCTGCCTCTGAATTCAGGCGAGCACCAATGCTTCAGGCGTCGTTCCACTCAGTGGTCACCTTACGGGTGTCTTGCTACGCGCCGCCTGATACGGGGGTTCCAAATTTGAAGCTAGTTGCCTTAGAACAATTGCTGTCAATAGAAGGCGCTTTGGAAATCCGGATGAATTTTACCTTCTTGCGAGGAAAGGCTCCCCTTCCAGGGGCCGATTCCCCCTATCAGATGCGAATCAATAGTTGAACCGCAAGAGGAGGGCGGCGAAAGCGAGGGAGGAGAAGATGTGGAAGAGCAGACCGGCGCAGGAACGGACGTGTGAAGCAGACTGGATGTGCGTTTTGGCCTGCAGCCAGTTGAAAAAGACCTCAATCGGCTGCCGCAGGGCACTGATGCGGGTGGATACGGCATCTTCGGAAACAAGAACATCGTACTTTTTCCGCTTTCGCGGCGTGATGAGCGCGACGTTCCGCTCGGTTTGCAGATGGGATCTCCATTCTGCGTCGATATAGGCACGATCTGCATAGAGCCGGCCGTCTGTGACCGGGGCGCAGTCCAGATCGATCTGCTTTGCAGCCCACAGGTCGCAGAGACTGGCTTTGCTGATCTGTACGGCGCAGGGGATGGGAAGCTGATGCGGGCGCAGCTGGGCAAAAACATGCAGCTTGACGCCGTGGTACCACAGGTTTTTCGTGGGATTTCTCGTTAAATTGCAGAGATTTCGCGCCGTTTTCGCAGTATTTGACCGGGAACCGACAGACACCATGACCGGGCAGGAATCCAGCACATACCCGTGCGTCGGCTCGCTGCTGGCAAGCTTTTGCTCAAACAGGACCTCGGCCAGCGCGGCAAAGGCTTCTGCCAGCCGATTCAGCCGGCGGCAGAACGCCTGATAGCTGGGCAGCTTCTGGAACTCACCCAGATGGTATGTTCTGATGAAATTGTAGATACTCTTCCGCGTCAATAAGCCCTGCTGTGCGCCCCATAAGTATGCGGTCATCAACTCCACGTCTGTAAATTGGGCGGACTTATTGTTGCTTCCGTGTTGCATTTTCTCCGCGATTCTGCTATCCTGACTGTGATGACAAATCGCGCAATAGAGTTCGATCAGTTTGTTCACACCTTACTATCTCTCTTCTTGCGCCTTTTGTCATCTTTTTTTCGGTTTCTACTATTGATTCGCATCCAGGGGAAGGCATTGGGATTTCCGCATATCTATGGCTTCCCCTATGAGGGGAAGCTGTCAGCCGGAGGCTGACTGATGAGGTGGACAGCGTCTCGTAGCCGCAAGTGCCTCCACCTCATCCGTCACGGCTTTGCCGTGCCACCTTCCCCTCGTAGGGGAAGGCATTTTGAAAAAGAGCCGCCCGGAGGGCGGCTCTTTTGTTTATTGGTCATCCCAGGGCCTGCAGTCTGGTGCGGAGGAGGGAGAGGGCGTAGTACATGGTCTCGTAGCGCAGGTATTGGTCGGCGGCGGCGTCCCAGAGGAAGCGCAGGCGGGGAGAGAATTCTTCGTCGCCGTGCCAGAACTGGACAGCGATACGGAGGTCCTCAAAAAACGGCAGCGCGTAGCTCACGTCCGCGCCCGGGAGGGCTTCGCCGCCGAGCGTTTCGCAGGCTGCGCGCAGGCGCGCGGGATCCTTATCGTACAGCAGCTCCAGCGCATCCGGCTTTTCGTTTTCCAGCAGCCCGCGGTGCACCTGACCGCCAAAATCCAGCGTGGTCCTCCACGTCCCCGCGGCGTGCCGCCCGGGCTTCGCGTCGCAGAGCAGGTCGAAGATGGTGAGCGTCTCGTCAAAGCCGTCCGCCGGGAGCCAGCGGCTGTCTTCCTCGCGCTCGATGCGCCCGTTCCGGCGGCTGACACGGTAGGGTTCTCCCAGCAGCCGCAGATGCAGCCACTGCCCTTCCTGCCGCAGCCCATGCTCGCGCGCGACCGCGTCCAGATCGCGCGCGCAGAACAGCGCGCGGGCCTGCGCGGCCTGGATCTCATAGTTGTTCTTCCGCTCCATCCTTTACCCCTCCGTGCGCACACCGGCAAGCAGCCGCTGCCAGACCTCTGTGCTCTGCCCGTCCGACAGCCGCAGGGAATACGCGTACTGCCCGTCCGTCCAGACGGCGAGCGTATAGCGCTCCGCCGCCTCGCCGCGCAGCTCGGCGGTCACGGTCCCGACGGTCAGCTCTGTAACGGCCGGATAGTCGGTATAGTCGCCGGAATTATCCTCCGTGCCCGCGGAGGTACGCAGGTCGGCGATCTGGCCGCCGCCCGCGTAGCAGATCTCGGCCAGCTCGCCCCAATAGCTTGTATAGGTCGTCTCCTCCACGTCGAACGGCAGCTCCGCCGCCTCCGCCGCCGGGAAGCCGACCGCGTCCGCGAGCGCCGCGGCATCCGCCACCTCGATCATACCGTTGGCGATGGCCACCTGCTCGCCCTGCGGCGCGGGATCCATCAGCTTCGGCACACAGACCGCGCCGAGCAGCACCACGGCCAGACAGGCCGCGAGCAGCGCATAGCGCCGGACAGGCGTCTTTTTCGGCGCGGCAGCCGATACATTCCGCAGGATGCGTGCGCGCATCGCATCGGTCACCTCGATCTTGTCCATGAGCTCGTCATACTTCAAAGTCGTACGCCTCCTTCAGGATCCGCTTCAGCTGCTCCCGTCCCCGGTGCAGGTCGGAGCGGATCGTCGCTTCGCTCCGGTTCAGCACAGAGGCGATCTGCCGGGTGCTCAGACCCTCGTAATAAAACAGGTGCACCGCCTCGCGGTACTGCACCGGCAGCTGCCGGACCGCGTCCCAGACGAAGGACAGATCCTCCCGCCCTTCGGCAGTCAGCTCTTCGTTCAGCTCGTCCGTCTGCCGGAGCTTGTTGTAGGACAGGCGGTTCTTACTGAGGTTCGCCGCCACGCGCAGCAGCCACGCTTTTTCGTGGGCTTTGTTCAAAAACACCGGCGCGGTCTTCAGAAACTGCACCAGCGTATCCTGCAGGACCTCCTCGGCGTCGGCCATGTTGTGCAGGTACGAATACGCGTAGCGCAGCAGCAGATCGCCGTAGGCGTCCAGCAGCTTTTCCGCGCGGGCGTTGACCTCCGGCCGCGCCTGCGCGCGGCTCTGCGGAGCCGGATCTTCTGCGGCAAACAGCCGCGCCAGCGCGGACAGCCATCCGCCCGGCCTGAGACACAATTCCATCGTATGTACTCCCATGGCCGCGCCGGAAGCTCCGGCGCGGCCTGTTCTGATTTTTCTTTTACCGGACCTGTGCGACCAGCTCCGCCATCGCATCGGCGGTCAGGCCGTTTTCCACGGATACAGCATAAGTATAGCCGTCCGCCTGCCAGATTGCAAGCTGCGCAAGGCCGTCCGCGCCCTTCATGGTGACGGCCGCGTCCCCGCTCGTCAGCTCTGTCTGCTCGGCGTAGGCGTTGTAGTCGCCGCTGATGTCCTCGGCGCCGGGGGCCTTGCGGATGCGGGCGATCTCATCCTCGCCGGACGCGTAGATCACCTCGATCATTTTGTCCCCGTCCGCATCCATCGCGCGGAACTGCTTTTCGCTGCAGCCGTCCACGGCGTCTGGGATGGCGAGGTCAAAGCCCGCGGCGGCTTCCGCTTCGTCCAGCGATGCGTAGTCGGTCCAGGGGTTCGGGATCTGCTGCGTGTCGGTGCTGATCGCCGGCTGCGGCTGCCTGGCGCAGGCCGCGAAGGCCAGCAGCATGCATGCGGACAATACGAGTGCAAGATACTTTTTCATGATAAGTTTCCTCCTGTGGTTGGCAGCACCGTACAATTCGGCAAGCAGATTCGGCGAGAGATTTTTCGCCAAGTCAAGATTTGAAAAGCGCAGGATTGGCGGAAAAGATCCGCCGAAGTGCGCAGACGCAATTGTGCGGTGTTGCCTGTGCTTTTGTGGGCAGCGCTTGATTCGCGCCGCCGGTGTTTTTGACCGGCTCACTTGCCGTTCTGCCCTGTAAACAATCCGGGCAGAGGAAATGTTGCAGACAGGAAGAAAAAAATTTTTTACAGGCAGTTCTGCAGGATGCAGAGGATCAGCTGCGCGTGCTCGCATTCCTCCTGCGCCATGCGCAGCAGCATGCACCGGTGCGTCCCGGCATTCTCGGCGAGCGCGGCGTAGGCCTCGTGCGCGGCGTGCTCCGCGGTGTACTGCTGGCGGAGCGTTTCGTTGATGCAGGTGACGCAGGGGCGCTCCGGCCTGCCGGGGCAGGCTTTTTTTCCGGTGTTCAGAAAATAGACGGCTGCGAGCTTTTTCGCGTGGCAGGCCTCCTGCTGCGCGATGGCGTGCAGCATCGCCTGTGCCCGCCCCTTCATCCGGGCGGCCAGATGGGCATACAGAGCGCTGTCGGCGCGTTCGCCGTCGATCAGAGAAAGCAGTTTTTCCGGCGTCAGCGTTTCGCTCTGCGCCTGTGCGGCGGGGGCCGGATTCTCCATCGCCGCGGCGGGCGCGGTCTGCGCGCTCATCACGCGGCTCCAGACCCGCTGCGTCTGTTTTTCCGTAAGTGGCTGCATGGGATCTCCCTCCTTCGCCCCATTGTATGCCTCGCGGCGGCGGATTGTGCGCTTTCACAAAAAGCTTCCCGTAAAAATTGTGATTTTTCACGATTTTGTTCCAGAAAAATCTTGTATTTCCCGGATGACTGTGTTAAAATTCTTTTTTGTGAGATTTTTTATGTGAGATTTTTCGGTTCAGAAGGAAGGGGCGCCATTATGACGCAGGACAAAATTCGTAACATTGCAATCATTGCGCACGTCGACCACGGCAAGACCACGCTGGTCGACCAGATGCTGAAGCAGGGCGGCGTTTACCGGGAGAATCAGGCCGTCGTGGACCGCGTGATGGACTCGGGCGATCTCGAGCGCGAGCGCGGCATCACGATCCTGGCCAAGAACACGGCCGTCCACTATAAAGATTATAAGATCAACATCGTCGACACCCCGGGCCACGCCGATTTCTCCGGCGAGGTCGAGCGCATTCTGAAGATGGTCGACGGCGTTCTGCTGCTCGTCGACGCAGCCGAGGGCCCCATGCCCCAGACGCGGTTCGTGCTGCAGAAGGCGCTCGAGCTCGGCCACAAGGTCATCGTTGTCGTCAACAAGATCGACCGGCCCGACGCCCGCGTGCACGAGGTCATGGACGAGGTGCTCGAGCTGCTGCTCGACCTCAACGCCACGGAGGAGCAGTTCGACTCCCCCACCATCTTCTGTTCGGCCCGCGAGGGCACGTCCTCCTACGGCCCCGACGAGAAGGGCACCGACCTTGTCCCGCTGTTTGAGACGATCGTCAACTATATCGATCCTCCCACGGGCGACGAAAACGGCCCGCTGCAGGTGCTCGTCTCCTCCATCGACTACAACGAGTTCGTCGGCCGGATGGGCATCGGCCGCATCGAGCGCGGTACGGTCCACCAGAACCAGGAGGTCATCGTCTGCGACTACCACGATCCGTCCATCAAGAAGAAGGAAAAGGTCGTCGCGCTGTATGAGTTCACCGGCCTCGGCCGCAGCCCCATCCAGCAGGCCTCTGCGGGCGAGATCGTCGCCTTCTCCGGCATTTCCGACATCACCATCGGCCGCACGCTCTGCGATCTCGAGACCATCGAGCCGCTGCCGTTCGTCAAGATCTCCGACCCGACGATCGAGATGACCTTCTCCGTCAACGATTCCCCGTTCGCCGGCCGCGAGGGCAAATACGTCACCTCCCGCAACCTGCGCGACCGTCTGCAGCGGGAGCTTCTGAAGGACGTGTCGCTGCACGTGACCGAGATGGGCACCGACGCCTTCAACGTCGCGGGCCGCGGCGAGATGCACCTGTCCATCCTCATCGAGACCATGCGCCGCGAGGGTTATGAGTTCCAGGTCTCCACGCCGCACGTGCTCAACAAGACCATCGACGGCAAGCTCTGCGAGCCGATCGAGCGCATGATCGCCGACGTGCCGGAGACCTCCGTCGGCTCCGTCATCGACAAGATCTCCCAGCGCAAGGGCGATCTGGTCTCCATGACCCCGATCGGCAGCCGCATGCGGCTGGAATTCCTGGTCCCGACCAGAGGCCTGTTCGGCTACCGCAACGAATTCCTCACCGACACCCGCGGCGAAGGCATCATGGCCTCCACGCTCGACAGCTACGCACCCGTCAAGGGTGAGATCTCCCGCCGTCTGACCGGCTCGCTCGTCGCATTCGAGACCGGCGAGACCACCGCCTACGGCATCGGCGGCGTGCAGGACCGCGGCTCGATGTTCATCGGGCCGGGCGTCGAGGTCTACGCCGGTATGATCGTCGGCCAGTGCAACCGCAATGAGGACATGGCCGTCAACGTCTGCAAGAAAAAGCAGCTGACCAACATGCGTGCCGCCGGTTCCGACGCGGCCATCCGCCTCGTCCCGCCGGTCGTCCTCTCGCTCGAGCAGTGCATGGAATACCTCGCCGACGACGAGCTGCTGGAGGTCACCCCCAAGTCCCTCCGCATGCGCAAACGCCAGCTCGACCACGCCGCGAGAATGCGCACCCTGATGAAGTCCAGACAGTAAACCAAACGCCCCGCCGGTCCCGGCGGGGCGTTTTTTCTTGTCAGCCGTATTGCTCGGTCATGTACAGGCTGGCGCGGGACTAGATGCGGCGGGCGGCGTCCTCTGCCGTGCCCTCGCCGCGCAGCAGCTTCTTAGAAAAATCTTTCTGAAATTTCCTTGGATAAACACAGGGAACCCCCGCCGGAAGATCCGGCGGGGGTGTTTGCGTTATTCCCAGCGGAAGAAGCGGAGGGAGAGGAGGGTGCAGCCTGTTTTGCTATCTTTCGTCATGAATGAACTTATGGGAGACAATGCTCATAAGGGCAATTCGCACCGTTCCCCTTTACCATTTTCAAAGTGCCTCTCACAGCCGCCCGTTCATGGAAAATTTACAAATAGATTGCTGCCGCCATATTGAAAAAGATGGTCATTATATGGTAGACATATTATGCGGATAGAATACCTATCTGACAAACTATGATTGGAGGTAACACCATGTATCGTCCCAATGATGCCCGGTTCGGATTCTCGCTTTGGTGGTATTGGTGCGGCTCCCGATTGTGGAGAGGTCGTATCAAAATCGTTTCTGTTGGCGCATAGGCCGGACTGGTGATTAGTCGGCTTATGCGCTTTTTCGTTAAGAGAAACATTCTTACTGAGTAGCACAAGGAGGTAAAATTAATTGAACAAATGTGTGTATGCGTTTTTTCTGCTGATAATCGTAATGTTGGTTTCTTTGACAGGTTGTGTGGGTTCCGTAGGGTTACCACCTGATAGCAACATGGCGTCAGTGCCTTCTTCATCTAATACTGAGAAACATTCAGAGCCAACAAGCACCGGGACGGAATCATCGACAGATGATATTCTGTCTGTCAGTATTGAAGCTGTGGAAGATCAGGTTGCGAAAGCCGGTTCTTATTGTCAGTACGTAAATGATGAAAATGGAATTTTTTTGGTAATTTCTCCTAATGCAGTTATCCGTTCTTTTAGGTTTGTAACCGTTCAGGTTGATGATACAGAATTAGGGCTGATTTACTCTATTTCTGATGAACTATACTCAATTGACGAGCTAACTCAAGACAAACCCTTTTTGGTTAAGATGCAGTTCGTTGGTCTACTTCCTACGTATGGCATTGTTTTTGAGGATCAAAAAAACAATGAGAGATTCTACACGATTAATATGCGCGGAATTGATCATACAGAAGGTCAGCCATATTATTTGAACGAAGTAATACCCTCAAAGAGTCCATAGCCTTGGTTATTAATATTTAAACGCAGGCAAGAGTTTGAACCATTATTTAGGTCAAACTCTTGTTTGATTTTGCCTTACGGAGTTGCGGGGCGACTGTTCATATTATTTTGCAGCTTGCTTCTCTATGTAACATGAGCATTGGCCGCGGGGTTGTCCTGGCCGTAGCCTTCCAGAAGGTTGATGCCGCCCCACACGCAAAGGCCGCCGCTCAGGTCGCTGACCGCCTGCGCCATCCAGTCATACCCCGGGTACGCCAGCGGCGCAAGCGCGACCGCCGCCGCGTAGGAAAGGAAGCTGAGCACGCCGAGCAGCCCCAGCTTCTGTGTCAAAGTCCGTTTCATGTTTCCCTGTTTCCTCCTTTTTCAGGCGTCAAAAAACGCAGCGCTGACCACGACCTTCGGTGGTCAGCACTGCGTCTTTGCGTCTGGCTGATAAACGGTTTCGATCTGAAAATTTCTTGCGCTGATCACGCTCTCGCGCCTGCATTTGGGGCAGTAGAGCGGAAACTCCCGCAATACCGTCCGCTGCAGCAGCCGCAGGCGCGTCTTCGCGCCGCAGACCGGGCAGAGAAGCCACTGCTCCTCACGGCTCATCGTCCTCGCTCCTTTCGTTCCTGTCTGCCTGAAAGGTCCGGTAGAACAGGCGGACGTGCGCCTCGAGCTTCTGCAGGCACGCAGCTTCGCGCTCGGGCTGGCGGTCACAGATGCCGATGAGGGTGATGACCGGGGCCACATAGCAAAGGGCCATCGCCCCGGCGTCCTCGTCCCGGAGCTCCCCGGCCGCGATGAGGCTGCGGAAGATCCCCGCGTGATACTCCGTCACGCGCTCCACATAGCGCCTGGAATAGAGCGCCGCGAGCTCCGGCGAACGGAACTGCTCAAGCGTCATCATCCGGCGGAAGCGGCTGATGGTCTCGTTGTGGAGCGAGTAGAAAAAGATCTGCCGGACCTTTTCCAGCAGCCCGTCCTCCGTGATGCGGGTGAAGACGGGGATATCCTGCCGCGCGTTCTGCACGTGGATGTCGATCCTGTCGGTGTCCGCCTCGTACTGCGCGGCCGTCGCCTCCACGATCGCGTCAAAGATGGCGCGCTTGCTGGGAAAATGGTTGTAGAGCGAAGGGGCCTTGATGCCCACGGCCGCCGCGATCTGGCCGACGCTGACCGCGTCGTAGCCATGGACAGAGAACAGCTCCAGTGCCTTGGCGAGAATTTTCTGCCGGGTATCCTCCTGCTTCATCCCTGCATCACGGCTCCTCTACGGCTAACTAACGTTCGTTAGCCAGCATTCTACCACCACTTCCCTCCCCTGTCAAGCCCATCCGCAGAAAAAACCGCCCCGCCCGGCGGCGGAAGCGGTTTTCCAGCCTGTGCAGACCCAATCCCCACGGCACGGTCACGCATAGGCTGCGCCCGGCTTGGGCAGCGCGGCCCATTCCGGCAGCTCCTGCACCAGCTTTTGCAGCGCGGCCACGGTACGCACGAAGCAGGCGGCATTCGGCTCTGTATCCGTGTATCCGGCTGCCGTCTCATCGCCGCGGATCACATCATGCTCGCCCTGCGCCGTGACTTCGATTTCATAGAAGCAGTTCGGCGTCACGGCAAGGCGGTCATCGCCCTGCGCCAGCGTCTCGCTGCACATCTCCCGCCGGATCGACCGGAAGTCTTCCGCGCAGACCAGGTCATACAGCTGCCGCAGAAACGCCGGATCCGGCTCGAATGCCGCCGAGGCCGTGCCGTCGGTGACCAGATCCTTCTGCAGCGTCCCCGCCCCCGTATCCATGACGTTTTTCCGGTCTTCCACATACCACCAGGAGAACCGGACCGAAAAATCTTCCGGAATCTCCTGTGCTTCCGGTTTCGTTTCCGCCCCGGTATCCTCCACCGGTGCGTCTTCTGCCTGTCTGCCCGCGCAGCCCGCCAGCGCCAGCACGCAGACCAGCAGGCAAAGAAACACGATCCATTTTTTCATCTATGCCACACCCTTTCATTTTTTGATCTCTATCCATACAGACGATATCCAAGCGTCCTCGTTGCAAGATTTTCAAAAAAGCGGACCATGCGACAGCGGCCCGCGGGTCTCCCCACGGGCCGCTGCCAACACAAATGAAAAGAGGAATCACGAAACGAGCATTTTGAACGTGCGCGGATCGCACAAAAGGGACATTCAGCGGACGCTGAACAGCAGATCGCCGTAGGACGGATACGGCCAGCAGGCGCGGGAGGTGAGCGTCTCCATCTCGTCGACGGCCAGCCGCAGCTCGGTCATATCCTTGAAGACCTCGGCCTGATAGAAGCTTGCGGCCTCCTGCGCGGTCGGCAGGTCACCGGCCTGCAGGAGTGCGTCGTCGAGTTTCGCGGCATCCTCGCTGGCGATCTCCGTCAGCGAGGACAACCGCGCGGCGGTTTTCTGCTCATAGCCTCCGGCAGCGCTGCCCAACAGCGCTTTCTTGTCTTCGGCCGTCCGCACGAGCTTTGCCGTGTAGTCAGAAACAGCGGGCAGGATATCGGTATTCACCATTTCCAGCATCGTGAGCGCTTCGATGCGCAGGACCTTGCTGTAATTCTCCAGCATGATCTCATAGCGCGCATGCAGCTCGGTCTCGCTGTAGATCTTATGCGTGGTAAACAGGCGGACATTCTTTTCCTTCAGCAGATACGGCACGCAGTCGGGCGTGGTCTTGAGGTTGAGCAGGCCGCGCTTTTCGGCCTCCTCCAGCCAGCTCGCGTCGTAGCCGTTGCCGTTGAAGATGATGCGCTTGTGCGCCTGGATGGTATTGCGGATGAGGTCGTGCAGGGCGGTCTCAAAATCCTCCGCCCGCTCGAGCACGTCCGCGTACTGCCGCAGAGACTCGGCCACGGCGGTGTTCAGCACGACGTTCGCGTCGGAGATGGACGCGGCGGAGCCGAGCATCCGGAATTCAAACTTGTTGCCGGTGAAGGCGAAGGGCGAGGTACGGTTGCGGTCGGTGGTGTCCTTCGGGAATTTTGGCAGGACGTGGACGCCGATCTTCAGAAGCTCCTTCTCCTTCGCGTCATAGGCCGTGTCGGACTCGATGGCGTCAAGGATCTCCGTCAGCTCCGTGCCGAGGAACATGGACACGACGGCGGGCGGCGCTTCGTTCGCGCCCAGCCGGTGGTCGTTGCCGGCGGAGGCGACGGAGATGCGCAGCAGGTCCTGATAGTCGTCGACCGCCTGGATGACGGCGCAGAGGAACAGCAGGAACTGCGCGTTCTCACCCGGCGTCTCGCCGGGCTCGAGCAGGTTGACGCCCGCGTCGGTCGAGATGGACCAGTTGTTGTGCTTGCCGGAGCCATTGACGCCCGCGAAGGGCTTCTCGTGCAGCAGGCAGACCATACCGTGCTTGCGGGCGATCTTCTGCATGAGCTCCATGGTGAGCTGGTTGTGGTCGGCGGCGATGTTGGTGGTGGTGAAGACGGGCGCGAGCTCATGCTGCGCGGGCGCGACCTCGTTGTGCTCCGTCTTGGCGAGCACACCGAGCTCCCACAGCTCCTTGTCCAGATCGTGCATGAACGCGGCGACGCGCGGCTTGATGATGCCGAAGTAATGATCCTCCAGCTCCTGCCCCTTGGGCGGCTTCGCGCCGAACAGGGTCCGGCCGGTATAGATGAGGTCCTTGCGCTTGCTGTAAAGCGCCTCGTCGATGAGGAAGTACTCCTGCTCCGGGCCGACCGTCGTGCGGACGGCCTTGACCTCGTCATGCCCGAACAGCTTCAGGATACGCAGGCCCTGCTTGTTGATGGCCTGCATAGAGCGCAGCAGCGGCGTCTTTTTGTCGAGCGCCTCGCCGCCGTAGGAACAGAACGCGGTCGGGATATACAGGACCTGATCTTTAATAAAGGCGAAGGACGTCGGGTCCCACGCGGTATAGCCTCTGGCCTCGAACGTGGCGCGCAGACCGCCGGAGGGGAAGCTGGACGCGTCCGGCTCGCCCTGGATGAGCTCCTTGCCGGAAAACTCCATGATCACGCCGCCGTCGGCGGTGGGAGAGATGAACGAGTCGTGCTTTTCGGCCGTGATGCCGGTCATGGGCTGGAACCAGTGGGTGAAGTGCGTCGCGCCGAGCTCGATAGCCCAGTCCTTCATGGAATTGGCGACGACGTTGGCTGCGGCCAGATCGAGGCGCTTGCCCTCGTGGATGGCGGCGTAGACATCTTTAAAAACAGCCTTCGGAAGCTTCTGCTTCATCACGGCTTCGCTGAACACATGGCAGCCAAAGAAATCCGATACAGTCTGCATAAGAAACTCCTCACTTTCTAAAAGCGGCAAAGGCACGCACAGAATCGATGCTGTACGACGCCTTTGCCGTTTTTACGTTTCCATGTGAACCGGATCCGGCGGGACCCAAGCCGTTTGTTTGAGCGCATTATACGCGCCGCGGCGGAAAATGTCAAGCGTCTGCCGCAAAAAAATGGTATTCGTTTTACTTATTGCTGCGTTCAGCAGAATCAATAAAAATGATAGTGCCTTTTTGTTGACATCAACGAAGCAGCTCGCTAAAATAGAACCAAAAATTCTTCGCCATGCAGACAAGTGTATGTTTGGAAGAAACACAAAGGAGGCGGGACGATGCAGGAACCACGAAAAAGCACGCTGCTTTTCGTGCAGGACGCCGCGGCGGAACCAGCGGCGCTCGGCGCGTTCGCCGCAGAGCAGCCGGCGCTGGCGCTCGTCACGGCGGACGGGCTGGACGAGGCGGAGCGGAAGCTCGCGCAGCTCGATCCGGCGCTCGTCGTCTGGCAGTGCGACGCGCCGGGGCTGCCGGCGCTGCGGCAGTGCGTCCGGCTTGCCGAAAGCAGTGAGGCGGTCTTTTTATTGTTGGTCCGCCCGGGCACGTATGAGGCGGTCTGGCGGTTCGTGCAGGCGGCCGGGATCTGCGTGATGAGCTGGCCGGCGCCGCAGGAGGTCTTCCGGCAGACGCTGCGGAACCTGCTGCTGCTAAAGAAGAGCCTGCGGGCCATGCAGGAGAAGACCGACCAGCTGCAGTCGCAGCTGCAGGACATGAAGCGCATCCAGAAGGCCAAGAGCCTGCTCATGAACCAGCTCGGCATGTCGGAGGCCGACGCGCACCGCTGGATCGAAAAAGCCGCCATGGACCGCTGCGTCAAAAAACGCGAGATCGCAGAGACCATCATCCGGATGTACGCATTATAATCATAAAGAAAGGGGCCAAAGCCATGAAACAGCCGCACCAGTACCGACCTTTGGAGCAGCAGCCGCAGCATGATGCCTGCGGCATCGGCGCTGTTGTCAATATCAGCGGACAAAGAACACATGAAACGCTCGACGGCGCGCTGAAGATCGTCGAAAAGCTCGCGCACCGCACCGGCAAGGACGACGACGGCACCACCGGCGACGGCGTCGGCGTTATGACGCAGCTGCCGCACGCGCTGTTTCAGAAGGCGGCGCAGCAGGCGGGGCAGACGCTCCCGGACGCGGGCGATTACGGCGCGGCCATGATCTTCTTCCCGCAGGATTCGCTCAAGCGCATGCGCAGCCGGAAGCTGCTGGAGATGATCCTCTCGCGCGAGGGGCTGGAGCTGCTGTTCTGGCGGGACGTGCCGGTCTGTCCGGAGATCCTGAGCGAAAAGGCCCGGAGCAGCATGCCCTACATCGCGCAGTGCTTCATCCGCCGCCCGGATACGGCGGCGCGCGGGCTGGATTTTGACCGCAGGCTGTATCTGGCCCGGCGCGAGTATGAGCACTCCGTCTCCGGCACCTACGTCGTGTCCATGTCCAGCCGGACGATCGTCTATAAGGGCCTGTTTCTGGTCTGGCAGCTGCGGCAGTTCTATCCGGATCTGCAGGACGCGGACTATACCTCCGCCCTCGCGCTCGTCCACTCCCGCTTCTCCACCAACACCACGCCCTCGTGGAAGCGGGCGCATCCGAACCGCATCATCCTCCACAACGGCGAGATCAACACCATCCGCGGCAACATCAACCGGATGCTCGCCCGCGAGGAGACGATGGCGTCCTCCATCCTCGGCGACACGATCGCCCGCGCCTACCCCGTCGTGGAGACCGACGGCTCCGACTCCTCCATGCTCGACAACACGCTGGAATTTCTCATGTACAGCGGCATCGAGCTGCCGAAGGCCGTGATGCTCTGCATCCCCGAGCCCTGGGGAAAAGATAAAAACATGTCCCGGGAAAAGCGCGACATGTTCCACTACTACGCCACCATGATGGAGCCCTGGGACGGCCCGGCCGCCATCCTCTTCTCCGACGGCGAGCAGGTCGGCGCCGTGCTCGACCGCAACGGGCTGCGCCCGGCGCGGTATCTGGTCACGAATGACGGGTATCTGATCCTCGCCTCCGAGGTCGGCGCGCTGCCGGTCGCGCCGGAGAAGATCGTGCGCAAATCCCGCCTGCAGCCGGGCAAGATGCTGCTTGTCGACACCCGGACCGGGACGGTCCTCGAGGACCAAGCGATCAAGCACCGCTACGCCGCGCAGAATCCCTACGGCGAATGGCTCGATCAGGAGCTGCTGCAGCTGGCCGATATCCCCATCCCCAACCGGAAGGTCCCGGAATACACGGCGCAGGAGCGCAGCCGCCTGTACAAGATCTTCGGCTACACCTACGACGAGATCCACTCGGCCATTTTGCCCATGGCGAAAAACGGCACGGAGCCGACGGCCTCCATGGGCGCGGATATCCCGCTGGCCGTGCTGTCGGAAAAGCACCAGCCGCTGTTCTACTACTTCAAGCAGATGTTCGCGCAGGTCACGAACCCGCCCATCGACGCGCTGCGCGAGGCGATCGTCACCGATACGACCGTCTACGCCGGCTCCGACGGCAATCTGCTGGCCGACTGCGCGGAAAACTGCCGCGTCCTGCAGATCAACAACCCCGTCCTTTCCAGCCGCGATCTCATGAAGATCGAGGGGCTCCATATGCCGGGCCTGCAGGCGAAAAAGGTCTCGCTGCTGTATTACAAGAATTCCTCGCTCGCGCTTGCGCTCGACCGGCTTTTCGTCGCCTGCGACAAGGCGTATTACGCGGGCGCGAACATCCTCATCCTCTCCGACCGCGGCGTGGATGAGAACCATATCGCCATCCCGTCGCTGCTGGCGGTCTCCGCCGTGCAGCAGTATCTGGTGCGCACGAAGAAGCGCACCGCGATCTCCATCATCCTCGAAAGCGCAGAGCCGCGCGATGTGCACCACTTCGCCACCCTCTTCGGCTACGGCGCGAGCGCCGTCAACCCCTATCTCGCGCAGGACTGCATCGGCGAGCTCATCGCGGGCGGGGCGCTCAACAAGGACTATTACGCCGCCGTCGACGCGTACAACAAGGCGATTCTGGACGGCGTGATGCGCATTGCCTCCAAGATGGGCATTTCCAGCATGCAGTCGTACGAGGGCGCGCAGATCTTTGAGGCCGTCGGCATCTGCAAGGACGTGGTGGACCGCTATTTTACCAACACCGTCAGCCGCGTCGGCGGCATCGGTCTGCAGGAGATCAACGAGGCCGTCCTCTGGCGGCATGACCGGGCGTACGATCCCATGGATCTGACCGCCGACCTGACCGTCGATTCCTCCGGCTTCCACAAGCTCCGCTCCGGCAGCGACATGGAAGACCATATGTATAACCCCCTGACCATCCTCACGCTGCAGCAGGCGGTCCGCACCGGCGATTTTGACTGCTTCCGCCGCTACTCCGCCATGGTCGACGACGAGCAGCTGCCGCATACGCTGCGCGGTCTGCTCGGCTTCCGCTTCGATGAGACGAAAGCCATCCCGCTCAGCGAGGTCGAGCCCGTCTCGAGCATCGTCCGGCGCTTTAAGACCGGAGCCATGTCCTACGGCTCCATCTCCGAGGAGGCGCACCGCTGCCTGGCCGCCGCCATGAACCGTCTGGGCGGAAAGTCCAACTCCGGCGAGGGCGGCGAGGAGCCCGCGCGGCTCGGCACCGAGGAAAACTCCGCCATCAAGCAGGTCGCCTCCGGCCGCTTCGGCGTGACGAGCGAATATCTTGTGAGCGCGAAGGAGATCCAGATCAAGCTGGCGCAGGGCGCCAAGCCCGGCGAGGGCGGCCATCTGCCCGGCAGCAAGGTCTGGCCGTGGATCGCGCGGACGCGGCATTCCACGCCCGGCGTGGCCCTCATCTCCCCGCCGCCGCACCACGATATCTACTCGATCGAGGATCTGGCGCAGCTGATCTACGATCTCAAATGCGCCAATGAAAACGCGGAGATCTCCGTCAAGCTCGTCTCCGAGGCGGGCGTCGGCACCATCGCCGCGGGCGTTGCCAAGGCGGGCGCGCAGACGGTCCTCATCTCCGGCTACGACGGCGGGACCGGCGCCGCGCCCCGAAGCTCCATCTATAACGCGGGCCTGCCCTGGGAGCTCGGTCTGGCCGAGGCGCACCAGAGCCTTATCGCCAACGGCCTGCGCGGCCGCGTGCGCCTCGAGACCGACGGCAAGCTCATGACCGGCCGCGACGTGGCCATCGCCTGCATGCTGGGCGCAGAGGAATTCGGCTTTGCCACCGCACCGCTGGTATGCCTCGGCTGCGTCATGATGCGCGTGTGCAATCTCGACACCTGCCCGATGGGCATTGCCACCCAGCGGCCGGAGCTGCGGAAAAACTTCTGCGGCAAGCCCGAATACGTGGTGAATTTCATGGAATTCGTCGCGCAGGAGCTGCGGCTGATCCTGGCGAAGCTCGGCGTGCGCACCGTGGACGAGCTGGTCGGCCATACAGAGTATCTGCAGATCCTGCCGCACCAGATCACCCAGCGCGCGGCCATGGTGGACGTATCCGGCATTCTCGCCCGCTGCGGCGGGGAAAACTGCCGCTATGACCCGGCGCAGCGGTTCGACTTCAAGCTCGATGCGACGCTTGACAAAAAGGTCCTTCTGCCGCTGCTGCCGAAGAAGGGCAAGCCGGCCGCTCCGAAGCAGTGCGCGCTCGACATTTCCTGCACCGACCGGGCCTTCGGCACGCTTTTCGGCGCGGAGATCACGCGCCGCTGGGGCGGCACGCTTCCGGACGATACCTACCAGATCCGCTGCCGCGGCGGCGCAGGGCAATCGTTCGGCGCGTTCCTGCCGAAGGGCGTGACGCTCACGCTCGAGGGCGACAGCAACGATTACTTCGGCAAGGGCCTGTCCGGCGGCAAGCTGGCCGTCTATGCAGACCCCGCGAGCATCTTTGACCCGGCCGAGAACGTCATCATCGGCAACGTCGCGCTCTACGGTGCGACGAGCGGCAGCGCGTTCATCTCCGGCGTCGCGGGCGAGCGGTTCTGCGTGCGCAATTCCGGCGCGACCGCCGTCGTCGAGGGCGTCGGCGACCACGGCTGCGAGTACATGACGGGCGGCACCGTCGTCGTGCTCGGGCGCACGGGGCGGAACTTTGCCGCCGGCATGTCGGGCGGCGTCGCCTACGTGCTCGACCCCGAGCATAAGCTCTACCTGCGCGTCAACAAGGAGCTCGTCTCCGTCGAGACGGTCTCTCAGAAGCAGGATATCGCCCGCCTGAAGGAGCTCCTGCGCCGCCACGTGGAGGCGACCGGCTCCAAAAAGGCCCGCCAGATCCTGGAGCACTTCGACGAGCGGATCCCGGATTTCAAGAAGATCATTCCGTACGACTACAGTCACATGCTGCAGCTGATCGGCCGCTTTGAAGCCGCCGGGATGACGCGGGACGAGGCCGAGCTCGAAGCATTTTTGAAGCGGGAGGAATAAGCCATGGGAAAACCGACTGGATTTCTGGATTACGCGCGCATGGACTGCCCGGCGCGCAGCGCCGAGGCCCGCGTGGCGGACTGGGCCCCGCTCGATCTTCCGCTCTCGGAAAAAAACCGCCGCCGGCAGTCCGGCCGCTGCATGGACTGCGGCGTGCCCTTCTGCCAGGCCGGCGTGACGTTTGACGGCGCGCTGCTCGGCTGCCCGCTGCACAACCTCATCCCGGAGTGGAACGACCTGCTCTGGAACGGGAATTATGAGGGCGCGCTGCAGCGCCTGCTGAAGACCAGCCCCTTCCCGGAGTTTACCGCCCGCGTCTGCCCGGCGCTGTGTGAAAAGGCCTGCGTCTGCGGCCGGGTCTCGCAGCCGGTGACAGTGCGGGAAAATGAGCTTTCGATCATCGAATACGCCTTTGAAAACGACCTGATGCAGCCCATGCCGCCCGCCGCGCGGTCGGATAAGCGCATCGCGGTCGTCGGCTCCGGCCCGGCCGGGCTCTCCGCCGCCTATTATCTCAATCGCCGCGGCCACCACGTGACGGTCTTTGAACGCGATCCGCTGCCGGGCGGACTTCTGACCTACGGCATCCCGGAGATGAAGCTGCCGAAGCGGATCGTCACCCGCCGTATCTCTCTTCTCGAGCAGGAGGGCGTCGTGTTCCGGACAAATTGCTGCGTCGGCCGGGATCTGAGCCCGGAGGCGCTGGCCGCGGAGTTTGACCTTGCGATCTTCTGCTGCGGCGCGCAGCAGCCGCGGCCGCTGCCGTTTGCAGAGTCGGGCGGGGTATTCTACGCGCTCGACTACCTGCGCGCCTCGGCGCAGGCGCTCCTGGCGCAGGCAGAACCGGCCGTCACGGCGGCCGGGAAGCACGTCGTGCTCGTCGGCGCGGGCGACAGCGCGTCGGACTGCGTATCCGTCGCCCTGCGGCAGGGCTGCCGCAGTCTCACGCAGCTCATCCGCAAGCCGCGCACCGCAAGCACGGAAAAGCGCGACCATGCGCATGAGGAGGCGGAGGCCGTCTTCGGCGCGGATATCCGGCGCTATGAGACACAGATCGACAGCCTCAGCTGCGGCGCGGACGGCGCGGTCAGCGCCGTGACCCTGCGGGAAAGCGGCGAGCAGCTGCCCTGCAATCTGCTGCTGCTCGCCTCGGGCTTCTCCGGCTGCGAAGCAGCGTCGCTCGGTGCGTATGAGGCCGTCCGGCAGGCGGGCATTCCGGTCCTGACCGCGGGCGATATGGCCTCCGGCGCATCCCTCGTCGTCCTCGCCATCGCCAGCGGCAAACAGGCCGCCGCCCGGGCCGACGCCAGCCTCATGGGCTACACCAACATCCTCTGACCCCGCAGCCCACGCATACAAAACAGCCGGAGAGCAACCGCTGCCCCCTGACAGGGGTAACAACGTTGGCGGGGGATACCCGGCTGGTGCTTCAGGCACCAGTCGGGTTTTATAATTGGCGTATAGCTGGGAATGGTTCAGGATACCATCGGGATTTCTTTATGTTGCTCCGGTTTTGCTGTTTGTCTGTTCTCCATGCACCCAATGTCGGCGTAGTGAATTTCCACCGTCTGTGGTGCGTGTTTGGACCATTTTACTTCCTTTTCATGCACCACAATTTTCTGGATGAAGAGCTGCAGCAGCTCCGGTGTCAGCGCTTGAATGTCCGTGTACCGCGTTGCTTTGTCGAGGAACGCTGCCGTATTGCTTACCGTCTCTTTCAGGCACTGGATTTTCGATTCTCGCTGCGGAAGAGATTCTGTCAGCTTTGCCTGTTCATCTGTGTAGCTGGCTGAGAGCAGCTGGAACTGTTCTGCCGTGATGCGCCTCAGTACGCTGTCCTCATAGAGCTTCTTGAAAATCGCATCCAGCTCGGCTTTGCGCTTCTGCATGGCGGCTTTCTCCTTTTCCAGTCTGCGGATCTCCTTTTGGAGTTCCGCAGACTGTTTGCTGTTTAAGTATTCAGCAAATTCCTGCGGATGCTCTCTGGCTTCCGCCGTTACCCGGCGCAAATCCTCCAACACGATCTCATCGAGAATGCACTCTCGGATGTAATGTGCGGTGCAGGCTTCGCCGTCCTTTTTGTAGGTACGGCAGGTGAAGTGATTGTAATCTGCGGACATCGTATGCGCCCGGTGGAGCACCATTGCTTTGCCACAATCGGCACAGATCACAAGCCCTGAATACTTGTTCTGCTCATCCATCTTCGTTCTGCGGCGTTTGTTCTTTCGCACCCGCTGCACAATATCCCAGACCTCTTTGGGAATGATGGCCGGATGGGTATTTTCGAACACCAGACATTCCTCACGCGGATGTTCAATTTTGCGCTTGTCCTTGTAGGATTTGGTGCTGAACCGGTAGTTCACAGTGTTGCCAAGATAGAACTCACTTTCCAACAGGTTTGCAACCGCGCTGTCTGACCAATGATACGGCTTTGTAACGTCCAAGACGGAATGCGTCAGGCCGTATTTCTGGTAGGTGTAATAGCTGGGACAAAACACCTTTTCTTTGGTCAGGATCGTTGCAATCCGGCTGGGGCCATTGCCCGCGGCACACAGGGCGAAGATTCGTTTCACAACGGCAGCAGCTTCCTCGTCTATGATCAGCTTTTTTGTTTCCGGGTCTTTGGTATATCCATAGGGAGCGCGCGTCCCGAGTCGTTCTCCGCGCTCCGCTTTGGCCTTCTGAACTGCGCGGATCTTTCGGCTGGTGTCCCGAATAAACCACTCGTTGAACAAATTTTTGAACGGCATGAGATCATTGCTCTCTGCGTTTTCCGTGTCCACATTGTCATTGATCGCAATGTACCGGACGCCGAACATGGGGAAGCGCTCCTCAATGTAGAGACCGGTATGAAGCTGATTTCTGCCAAGGCGGCTGAGATCCTTGGTCACGATGATCCCAATCTCCCCGTTTTCCATGTCTGCGATCATCTGCTGAAATGCGGGTCTTTGGAAGTTACCGCCTGAAAAACCGTCATCCACATAGAAACACGGATTTGGAAAATGATGATCTTCTGCGAACCTTTGCAGGATGCTTTTTTGATTCTGGATGCTGTTGGAATCGCCATCTAAGCCGTCGTCCTGACTGAGCCGGCAATAGAGGGCGGTTTTCTTCTGGTTTGACATTTGTCTTTCCTCCTTTGAGTCAAACCGCTCAGAGCATTGTGAGCACACAATACTCTAAGCGGCGCGAGAAGTCTAGCCCTTATGCCGACTTTTTTCGCTGAAGTTCCAACGCGGCCAAAACCCTGAGTTTTTCTTCCACTGTCTGACTTCCGTTTTTCGGAAAAACGGAGACGACGCGGATGGCTCGTCCGTGCGAGATCTGAATGCGCTCGGTACGGACGGAATCAGGGCAGGCCGCTGGTTTTGTAGTTTGGTTCATGACGACCTCCCTGATTTGATTTTCAAAAATAGTACTTGTAAAATTGCAGCAAGAGAGTTAACATCCGACAAACCGTTTGAGGAGGATCGCCGATGGTAACTGCTTGTTTTTCCGTGATGATTCAACTGCTGCTTTTGCTGATTCGTATTGCAATAAGATTGAGATTGTCCATTCCGCTGGTGTACTTGGTGCTGATGCTCACAGTATTTCAACCGTGGTATCGTGCGCACACGGCACTGGCGGACGAGATTTTTCTGGTGATGCTGGGCTGTGTGATGCTGTCATGGATCATCTCCCTCGTTCGATTTGCAAGGCGAGGGCTGGCTTGATGACAGCCCTCGTTTTTTTGCGCCGCACGGTGGGCGGACGTGGCGTTTGCGTGGTACAGACCTGCACGGATGCGCAGTCGGCCCATAAAGCCGCACACATCGGCACAACGCGCCTTACCGCTGGTGCGTGTCAGACACACGCTGTGGCTGCTGTTCAACGCGGTCGATGTCCCGCTGCATGATGACTGCCGTCTCCGAGATTTCCTTGCATTGCTTGAGCTTCCAGCGCTTTTGCCGGATCTGCTGATTGACCTGCGCAAGCTGTTCATAGAGATCCGCTTTTTCTGCCAGCAAGGCTTCGCGTGGAATGCCGCAAGTATCCAGAACCTCTTTTGCATCGTCATATTCTGCTTTTCGCGGTTTAAATCCGGCGAAGGCAGCTTCTGCCGCCAGAGCATCATAGAGCGTCTTTCGCTTTTTCTTACGCACGTTCAGAGCCGTTCGCTGTTTGGACAGTTTTGCAATCTGCTGCTCTGCATTCTGTATACAGGCAGTCAAATCGTCCGGCGTACAAATATTCTGTTCCTGTAAAAACTTCAGACGTGCTTTGTAAATATCAGCCTTCATGATCTCTTTTCGTAAGTGCGGCGTCATGCGCGGCGGATACTGCCGCTTTTCGATGCGGCCGAGCAGATAGCAGTAGTGATAGTAAAGAGCAAGAAATCCTTTGTACTTTGGATGTGGGCGGTATGGCTGGGGCTTTGGGCGCGGGAGGAACGCCGGTCTGGTACCAGCCTCGATCTCTGCCAGATTGCCCGCAATGGCGCGTTCAATGTTTTCTTCTGAATATGCCGCGTTTTTGCGTTCCGGATACATGAAACGCTCCTGCCCGCGCAATCGGAAACCCAGCCGGTTGCCGTGGTGGATCTCGTAGCCCTTATGCTCCATGAGCAAGAAGAAGTGGCCGAGATCGTTGGCGTCCTCGATGGCATCGTGCAAGTCCGCTTCGAGCATAGAGCGGAACGTCGGCTGGCTCTTTTTCTGACGCAGCCACTCCGCATAGCTGACGGCTTTCTTTTCATCATTTTCCAAAACGATGCTCAAACCATGCGCTTTGCACAGCTGGTCTGAAATGCCGCGAATCTGCCTGTAGTAATTCTCACAGGTGCTGTGATACATTTTCCCAGTGACGGCATTGACCGAGTTGAACACAATATGTGAGTGAATATGTGCTTTGTCCACATGGGTCGCAATGACGGCTTCGTATCCCGGCAAATGCACGGCTGCGAATTGCTTGGCGATCTCATGTGCCAGCTCCGGTGTAATCTCGTCCGGCTTGAAAGACTGAATGATGTGATAGCACTGCCGTCCGGCGGTCTTGCCAAGGGCGCGCTTTGTGTCCATCATCTGCTGTGCGGCGTAGCCGGGATCGCAGCGGACATAATCGGTCAGCAGTTGCTCGTTCGTTTTAACAGGATTCGTGATGTAATCAATCGCCTGCCGCAAGCCGCCGTTCCGGTACAGAATCTTTGTAATTGCCATTATCGTTTCGCAACCTCATAGAGTAGACCGTAGACCTCGTCCAGCATTCGTAACGCTCGTGTGGTTTCTTCCCGAGTGGCAAATCTGGCATTTGCTTTGCGGGCGATCTGGTTGATGTTGTTGCCGATCTGATGGATTTCAGTGCGCAGAGCTTCCGGCTCTGCGCACGGTCTGGGTTTGAGATCATATCCGTTCAGCAATCTGCGCAGGTACGCGGTTCGTGTCAGACCGCAGGCTTTGGCGTTCGTGATCAGCTTTTGGGCTTCATGGGTGCTCAGCCGCAGACAGATTTTGTATGGTTCTTCGCTCATCCGTTCTCCTTTCTTCCGCCAGTAGGCGACATATTAGGGTCAGGGTTCTCCTTGCAAGTGCCGTTTTGATATCAAACGGCGATGCTTGCGCTTTTCTTGCGCGGCAAGAAAAGCCTAAAACGCAGCCTGAGTCTCATGCCACCGTTTCGTACACCGCATATAATCTAGCTTTTTTTGCACTTTGAATTCTGTAGTCGCTACATTAGTCGCTATGGAAATTTGAAACTCGGATTTTTGCCTTTTGTAGTCGCTAGTATAGTCGCTATGGTTTTCTTTTCCGCCGTATTTGCAGCTCGCGCCCCGGCGATGGGGAACAGCGAGGACAGAGCTTGGCAGCTCTCACAGCCTGTGACTTGGGTCTTTACTGCTTTCAACCCCAGCGCACGGCAGCCTGTCTTACGTGCAGGCCGGACATTGTGTGTCCAAGCAGATTGGGCGGCATGATGCAGCCTGCCAAGGCTGCCCACGGTGCGTTTCCCGCTCGCCGGAAGCTCACTGCCTCCGGGTCGTCGCGCGCGCTGTGCGCGTTTCCTAACCTGCGGTGTTATCCGCGTTGCTGGCTATTCAGTTGTTTGGGATTATGATCCCACCCCCATTTCCCCTAAAGAGCACCAAAAGGAGCGCTGCGGCCATTTTCGGTCGCAGCGCTCCTTCATTACGTTTTATGGTGCGCTTCGGAATATTCTGTTGTCGGCAGGATTTCCTGCCATGTTCCATATGATAACATTGAAACAAATGTTTGTCAATGACTCTTTGCAGAAAATTTTCTCTCGCCGATTTCACTCCTGAATCGAGTCCATCAGCAATTCAGGATTTCTTTCGATGACGTCAATGCGACTAGCATACTTATAGTTATAGCGTCCTCGAGTAAATTGCATTCGTGCTATACTTTATAGCTGCGCCTCCAACAAATAGCATCTTAATATCCATTAAAACGGACTATCCCCACACTGACCAGTGTGGGGATAGCCTTTGATTTCGGGTCTTATTCTGCTTCAACCAATGCTCTATAGAAACAGACGCAGGAAGTTATCTTGCCCGGTAAAGGAATGTGACGATCTGTGCTCGCGTGCAGGCCGCATCCGGGCTAAATACACCAAAACCAGTACCGGTGGTGATGCGCTGGAAGACTGCCCATGCGACTGCCGTGGCGTAGTATTTGTCAGCGCTTACATCTGCAAAGCCGCTGTTACCAGCTGTGGGCCGACCGTTCGCTCTCCAGAGGAAGGTAACGACCTGTGCACGCGTGACAGTTGCGTCGGGGCTGAACGTCTTTGCGCTGGTGCCGTTAGTGATGCCGTTTTCAACGGCCCAAAGGACGGCATCGTAGAAGTAATCATCCGCACGGACATCGGTGAAGGGGTTCACCTTGGAGACAGGCTGCGGGCACCCCGCAGCTCTCCAGAGGAAGGTCACAACCTGCGCACGCGTGCAGGGGGCGTCCGGGCTGAAGGTATAGCGGCTTGTACCGGAAGTGATTCCCCGATCCACAGCCCACTTGACAGCATCGTAGAAGTAATCCCAGACAGTTACGTCATTGAACGGCAGCGAACCATTTCCGAGTGCGCCGATGATTGCAGCCAGACCAGCATCAGAGAGATTCTTCGTCACGGTTACCGTGCAGCTTGCGGTGATGTTCCGATCGGCAGTGCTGGTAACCGTGATGGTCACTTTGCCTTCAGCAACGCCTCTGACACGACCGTTCGCATCGACCGTCGCGGTCGTTCTATCAGAGCTCGTCCAGATGACATCGCGCTGCGTGGTGTCTGCGGGCGTGAAGACCGGCTCAAGCTGAATGGTCCCGCCAACGGAGACCGCTGCGTCGCGCAGCGCGATCGTCTCGATGGGGACGGGCTTGGCGGTGACGGTAACGGTGCAGGTCGCGCTCTTGCCGCCGGCGGTGGCTGTGATGGTCGTGGTGCCTGCGCCGACCGCGGTAACCAAGCCGTTCTGGTCAACAGTCGCAACTTTTGCATTGCCGCTTGTCCAGACGAGTGTGCTGTCATCTGCATTTGCAGGCGCTACTGTAGCGGTCAGCTGCTTCGTATTGCCGACCACCAGCGCCGTGCTGGTCGGGTTCAGCGTCACTCTGGAAACAGGGATCTTTACGGTAACCTCGCAGGTCGCGGTGTGATTGCCGTCCGCAGTCGTAACGGTAATAGTCGCAGTGCCCTTGCCGACAGCGGTCACAACGCCGTCCGCAACAGTCGCAACAGCCGTGTTGCTGCTTTCCCACGTCACATTCTTATTCGTTGCATTGGACGGGGTGAACACGACCATCAGGTTCTTTGTTTCGCCAACATACAGTTCAGCATTGTCCGGGGTCAGCGCGACTCCGGTGACCGGGAAGATCTGATCTGTGACCGTGACATCGCACGTGTCAGTCACTGTGTCGTTCGACACCGATTTAACGGTGATGGTCGCTGTGCCCTGCTTGACAGCGGTAACTTTGCCGTTCTCGTCGACTGTTGCAACTCTCGAATCGGAGCTTTCCCAAGTTACGTTCTTGTTTGTCGCGTTATCAGGCAGGACAGTGGCAGTCAGGGTCTCGCTGCGGCCAACAGTCAGAGCGAGTGTATTCTCGTTCAGCGTAATGCTGCTAACAGCAACGGGTGCGGATGCAATGGTAAGCGTAGCGGATGCGCTTCCATGATTCATTACATATACCGTGCTAAAGTCCTTTGCAAGGTCGCACTCCGTAATATTGACAGTAAACTCACCGGAAGTATTCGCAGGGACCGTATAGACACACTCTGCAAGCGCGTTAATCGTCGTGTTTTGCATGTCACTTGTCATCCACACGACCGTGCCCGACGGCAGGTCATAGTCGGCCGCCGTTATGGTCACTCCGCTGTTTTCAATCGAGTTGAATCCAATCAGTTCCCAATTCGTCGGTACAGAAACTTTAAATCCCACCGAGCTGACCTCTACAGGAGCAGTCAGTCCAATTCTCAAATGCACTGTCTGTGCTTCGCTTGATGCTGTTAAATTTGTTTCTGTAAATGCAGCTGTCAGTCCAACATCATTCGCCGCAAAACTGGTCACGCTCATTCCAACACACATTGAAAGCAGCAGTGCCAATGCCAGCAAAACCGACAATCCTTTTGTCTTGCGATTCATCATTACAATTCTCCTATCACCATTCTAAAGATAGCTTATTAAGCGAGACGGCTTTGACCTGTGCCGCATCGATACTATTGATTACGTTTGTGTTATCAACGTCCATAATCAGTGTTTGCAGTGCATTAAACGTTATTTTATTAAGCGCGGCAGCTTTAGCCTGCCCTGCATCAACACTATTTACCATACCATCCCCGTTTGCGTCACCCTTAATAGCGATCTTAATGACTGCATTCGTGGGAACATTCGTGAGGTCAAAGTCATAGCCGCCTGCTCCGTTTGGAGTAGCAGCGAGCTTCGTGTAGGTTTCGCCGTTGTCGATGGTGTAAAGCACCACGCACGCTGCATCGTTCTGCACGTTCAGCGTGTTGCCATCTTCACTGAGCGTGTACTCTGCCGAGTTGCCCTCGCCAATCTTCTCGATCGTGCGGTCCGGATTCGTCGGATGGTCGGGACCATCCGGATTCGTCGGGCCGTCCGGGTTTGTCGGGCCGTCCGGGTTCGTCGGGCCGTCCGGGTTTGTCGGGCCGTCCGGATTCGTCGGGCCATTCGGATTCGTCGGGCCATCCGGATTCGTCGGGCCGTCCGGGTTTGTCGGGCCGTCCGGATTCGTCGGGCCGTCCGGGTTCGTCGGGCCGTCCGGGTTCGTCGGGCCGTCCGGGTTCGTCGGGCCGTCCGGGTTCGTCGGGCCGTCCGGGTTTGTCGGCTCCGTCGGTTCGGTCGAACCCGTCGGCTGAGACGGAGGCGTCGTCGTGCCGGGGAGCTTGACCATAGCGGTCAGAATACTGCCTTCGCCAGCAGTGTATTCCGTGGAATTGTTGTAAATTTCCGTTCCACTGAGCCGAAGTTCAGTATCGCCGCTGCCCGCTACCTTAAAAACTACCGTTAAAATCTCGTTTTCCTCTTCGCAACGTACAACGTCCACATCATCATATACTAGTATAACTCTGCCTATTGTCGTAGAATTGACTTTTGCACTCTCCACAATACCGGCTGCTCGTGCCGAATTGACCGATAGTGCAGCCTGCTCATACTGTAAGCAAAACTTGAGTCCCTTAAGGCCTTCGCATGAACCAAGCTTAACCGTAGCAGTCACCTGATTCGTAGCTTCGTCATAAGTAGCCGCCAGTTTGAGCACTGGGGAAGCGTTCTCTGTGTCCGCCGCAAATGCCGGGACCGTCAGCTGGACCAACAGCAGCAGCGCCACAAGGAACATCGATAATAGTTTCTTTTTCACGATCTTCACCTTTCTTTTTGATTTAGAAAAAGTGCAGCCACTTTTTCCATGACCGGGAGCCTTTGTGGGCTCCCGGCTTCTCAATCCCCGTAAGGATATAAGACATGTTATTGGTTCACTGGCTCAAAGTTGGCATCACGGAGACCGAGGAGGTATTCGCGTAGCCAAATTACATCTGTGATGCTGACCTTGCCATCCTCGTTAACATCCGCAGCTTTCAACTGCTTATCTGAAAGCTCGGTAATGTCGAGAAGATATTCGCGCAGCCAGATCACATCCGTGATGCTGATCTTTCCGTCTCCGTTTACATCGCCTCGCGTGACCTCCGGGACGCCCGCGTAGACCTCGTCGAGCTTGCTCAGACGCTTGGTGATCCAGCTTTGCAGGTCATTGATGACGGATCCGTAGCTGGCGCCCTGCCAGATGTGGCCTGCCGCCTCGGGATCGCCAACACGGATGTAGGGCCACAGCGTGTAGTTCATCGCGGCGCTGTCATTGAGTGCGGCGTACTGGGCACTGATGCGGCTTTCCAGTGCGCTTGCCGCGCTGCGGAACGTGCTGTAGTATGCCTGTACTGCCACCCTGAAGTGCGGGATGCGGATGAGCGCTTTGCCCAGGTCAAAGTACTCCATGCTGTCAGGTCTGGAGTATCCGCTCCAGCCGCTGCCGAAGGTCATCTCCTGGTCCCAGACGGGGCCTGCGTAAAGCTTGCCGTTCGTGAAGTAGAAGAACTGGGAATAGCGGAAGCCGTCGCAGTTTTTGGCGAGCTCCTGCAGAACGAACGTCCTAACCAGCGAGTCAAGGTCCACATAGTCGTAGTAGTACTTGCCTTCGCTGTTTCTGCCGCTTGCGTCGGAGGCATAGACCGCATCCTCAAAGCCCTGATAGAACTCGCTGATGTAGTCCATCGCGCCCTTGCCGCACCACTCGGGGCTCTTGACATTGATGGCGTAGCCCTGGCTCGTCATGAAGCAGCTGGCTTCTTCCATCGTGTGGTAGTTCATCTCCAGGAGGTAACCGCCGGTCTCGTCTGTGGCCGTCCAGGTATCCTGCACGTTCTTCGTGTAGCGCACGGTGTTGCCAAAGCTGTTTTTCCCTTCTTCGACGACCATGCCGGTGCCATAGTTTTTGTTCACCAGTTCGTACTGCTTTTCCAGCTGGTTGATGTTGACGGAGGTCTCACCGATCCCGTTCTTTTCGCTCAGCAGATACACGCCGCGGTACTCGCCGTCGTAGTAGAGGTTGACCCAGCCGCAGCTTGCCGTGTACTCCAGCCCCAGCTGCGCAGCCAGATCCTTGACGAGCTTGTCATGCATCTGCGTGGCATCGAAGTATCCGGCCAGCAGCACCCATGTCTTTGCCTTGTTCTCAGGCTTGCCTGTTCTGAGCAGATCTTCGCCGGCGGGGAGCTTCATCTGGTAGGACTTCTTGTCCGTGTTCAGGAACGTGGAGTTGCCGCGTGCTTTGAGCTGCTTGACGCTGCCGTCATAGATGGCCGCGCCGTCCGCGGAGATCATATACGCCGACGCGGTCGTTTTGTTTTCCTTGCTTGCGTCCACCCAGTCGCGGTTCTGGTCTTCCGTGCTGCTCGTCAGATAGAGCGTCGGGAGTCCCGTCCCCTGCATCACGTGCACTGTCAGCGCGTCTCCGCCGCCGATGCGTGCGGTAACTGTGTAGCTGCCGTTGCTACTGCTCGCCAGCGCCGTCAGATCGATGGTCTGCTCGGCAGCGTCCAGCGTCAGACTGCTCTTGTCGCCGCTGAGGACCAGTGCGCCCTTGTTTTCGGAGAGCTCGAAGCGAAGCGGCAGCTTCGTGAGATCTGCCGAAGCCGGCAGGAACAGATATTGTGCTCCGTCTGCCTCGCTGAGGCTGATGCTCCGGCCGTCCACGCTGGCTGTCATGGACACAACGTCGGCCGAGGCCGCATTCGTCTTCACCTCCAGCACGTTGGACCAGCCGCTGTTGTAGACCATACCGTCTACAGTCTTCGTGCCGCGAATGACAAAGTGGTAGGTCTTCTGCATCTCGAGCCCCGTCACCGTGTAGCCGGTCGTGTTGCCGACGTTGGTCATAAGCACATACTTCCCGCTGGCTGCATCGTACCGGTAGAGCTCATAGCTGTCTGCACCGGAGGAGATCGACCAGTTGAGCTTGGCGTAGGTGTCCATCACCTTCGTCGCCTTCAGGCCGCTCGGCGCTTTCGGGTAGATGTAATAGTTCAGCTGTACCTCACCGTAGTAGTCGCCGCGGCCGCTGAGTTTGACGGTCGCTTTTCCGACCTGCTTATTGTTCTGATATTCAACGAACAGATCGACGATCTTGCCGTTGACCAGTGCATCGCCTCGGCTGTAGCCGAGAAGCTTGTCTCCGTATTTTGCATAGAAATACGGGATCGTCCCGTTGGGGTTGTAGTTGTAGCGGTAGCCCTTGGCATCCTGCCCGATCGGTTTTTCCGGCGTGCCGAGCTGAATGTCTACTGTGCTGCTCGTGATATCGATGCCGTGGAAGCCGCAGACCGTGCAGACGTGGCTGCTGTCCCATTTGTGGCCGGTCGGCATACCCACCGACACAGTATGCGTGTCTGCGCAGGCTGGGCAGGTGTAGGTAATGGTCCCGTATTGGATACAGGTGCCGTTGTATTTTGCCGCCGCAACATAGGCATAGCCGTCCGTGCAAGCATGGTACATGGTTTCGCCCAGCTGCCTGAACTCGCCGGTCAGCGGCTTTCCATCCACGAGAATGACGTGTTTACCGTCTGTCGTCGCCAGAAGCAGGCTGAACGTATCCGGAACGGCGGCATACTGCCCGCAGATCGTGCACTTCGCCGTATGGCTGGCCATGTCGTACAGGCTCTCAGAAGTGATTGTGTGCTTTCCGAGCTCACAGGCCGTGCGCGTTTTGGTATACTCGTCGAGAAGATCTCCGTTATACTTATAAGCCCGGATCGTGATCGAAGCGGTACCGGCCTCCGCGGTCATATACATGCCGTCGTAGTCAACGTGCGGGATCGATACCGCATAGCAGCTGCGCGTCTGATATTCGTTGCTCTTTTCGCTCAGATCGCCGCAGACGTAATAGACAACGCCGTGTCTGTCATCGTCTGTTTCTTTGCCGCCCAGCATCGGAACGGTGCGGGCATAGGCGTGGTCGTCACCGCCGAAAACGAAATCAAACTTTGCCTTTTCGATCGCCGCAAGCACCTCCGGGCTGTCAGACGCCGAGGTGGGGTTGGTGCCGTAGATCGGCTCGTGGGCGACAAGGACCTTCCAGATGCAGTCGGTCTTGAGATTGTCCGCAATATCCGCGAGCGCTTCGGAGAGCTTTGCGCCGTTGTTCACAACGACCACGCAGACATTGCCGTACTCCATCTTGTACCAGCTGTTCTGTGCGCTGGCCGGCAGATCGTAGATCGTGCCGCTGATTTTGCCCTCGGCGTCGCCGTCATACTCATGGTTGCCAAGCGTGTGGATCAGGTCCGCGCCATTCAGACTTGCGGCATTGAGCGTCGTAAAGAACTTGCTCCAGTTTTCCTGATAGTTGCCGACCTTGTCGATGGCGTCGCCGGTCTGGATGCCGAAGTCATAGCTCTGCCCGCGCAGGTTCGTCAGCGCCGCGGCGAGGTTTGCGGTACTGCTCGTCTGGATATCGCCGAGGATGAAGAATTTTGTGTCTGCCTGCGCGCCCGCCGTGCGGAAGGACAGCGTGTCAGACCAGTTTGTGCCGTCGCCGACCTGATAATAGTAGGTCGTGCTGGGCTCCAGACCGGTCAGGCGCACGCGATTGCTGCGCACTGCGTCCATGCTCAGGTCAAAGTTCAGCATACTCGATGTTGCGTCGGCCGACTCCGCATCGGAAAGCTCCTCTTTCAGACTGTATCTGACCTGCGCCGTGGGTGCCGAGCTTCCGATGGCAGAGATCCAGCTGATGCTCTGGCAGGCAGACGGACCTTCCGTGCCGTTGGTCAGGATGCCGAACGGCTTTCCATCGTTGATCTCGGTCTGTCTGCAGACGGTCACGCGCGCCTGCCAGGAGCGCACGCCGTCTTTGACCGCGTAGATCGTCTGATCGCCGGCCTCTGTGAACGTATGCTCAAGCTGGCCGCGCAGATTGGTCGTGCCGATTTTTCCTGTGCCGCTGTAAACTTCCGCTTTTGTCACGGCTCTGCCGTTTGCGTCCGTCACGGTGATGACTGCGGGGAGTCCTGCGATGGCCTGCGCGCAGGAGATCTTGTACTGCGCTGTCAGAGCGATCGTCTGCTCCGTACCGGAGAAGCTGCTCCGGCTCGTCTTGCCGTCGGACGATAGCGTCGTATAATCGCCCTTGGTAATGGTGTATTTCAAAGATGCGTCCGTAGCCGCATCGGCCGGCATGGTGAGGACCAGGCAGCCGATCTCGGAAACATAGTCATAAGAGGCGCTCTGTGCGGAGAACGTCTGCACCGCGGGCTTTGAAATGGTGATGTGGGCCTGCCCCTTGGAAAGTGCGCTCTCATCCAGCGTCAGCTGATATCTGCTGTCGAGGGATTCGACCGCCGCACCGGCGAGATATTTTGCCGGCATGTCGATGACAAGCTCTGCGCTCTTTAAGTGCTCTCCGGTCTGGTTGACGATCCAGAGCGAGAACTCCTTGCCGACCTCCGGGGCCTCCGGCTGCGGCAGAACGGCGATACCGGCCTCGGTGCCGCTGACTGTATCTTCCACAAGGAAGCTGCGGCTCTCGGTTGTGACGTTGCCGTAGAAATCCTTGAGGCGAACGGTGATCGTGTGCGTACCGTTGCGCAGGTTCATACCTGTGAGATACAGAGAACCGTTGTTGATCTCGACCTCAGACGTGTGGTCCACACCGTCCAGAAGCACGCGGATGCCGCTTGTGTCAATGCCGGTCGCGTATTTGTCGGTGAGCTCGCTGTCGGAATAGACCGCCGAGAAGCTCAGGTTTCCGCTGGAAAGCACCGCAGAGCCGTCCTCCACAAGCACCGTGCCACTGCTCGTCTCCGTGATGGATTCCAGGGCCGGCTTTGTAATATCGTTTGTATTCGTGCCATAAATGAACTGAAGATTATCAATGTAGAGGTAGCCGCTTGCTTTGGTGCAGTTCTGCGGCGACGTGACGCGCACGGTATAGGCGCGGCAGATATCAAGCGGCATCTGGAACGCGGAAATATCCGCCTCGACCCAGGTCCAGTCCTTGCCTGCCCAATCGGCAAGTGTGCTTCCGCTGACCGTGCCGTCTGGATTGTAGCTGTGATACTGCACATAGGCAGCTGTGCCGTTGAGCTGCTTTCCTTCTACGTAGCTCATGCTGCCGTCATCATTGAGCTTCATATAGGCCGTTGCAAGGTCTGCTTCAAAAGCGCCGCCCTTCACAACTGCTTTCAGTACAGACTGATCATCTGCGCAGTCCGTCGGCACTTTGATCCACATACCGATTTTTGTCGGCTGTACCGTATTGACCCAAAGGTCTCCGGAGAAACCGAAGTCTGCCGCATCGGCTACAGTAGGATCCACCTTTGTGAAATCGTATCCGAGTTTATAAGCATATTGACCGAAGCGGACATTTTCATCTTCGTCCGCGCTCACAATACGGTTCTGATTGTTTTCCGTTGGGAATAATGCGCCTTTCCCTGTCGTATCGCGAATCCAAAGGCGGTCGCTTTTCACCTCTTCCGGGAGGAGCTGGCCGCTGCCGCCCACAGACGACGCGCCGACATGGCAGGACCAGTATTCCCGCGCACCAATATTGCCGTGATCCTCAAAGTCCATCAGCATGTATGGTTCCATGCCAACGACCACGTCAATTGAGCCTGAAAGTGCAGGAGCAGTTTTCAGCGCAACTTGGATCGTGCCCCGCAGGGACGTATCCTTATCAGCAGTAAACTTATTATTATCGAATTTACCAAGAGAGAATTTAAAAGAGTTTTCCTCTTTCAGATTTCTAATACCATAGCTTTTACCATCTGACAGCGCTGTCGCCTCAAAGTTTTCAATGACGTTTTCTTTGATGACTTTTGTTGCATCCCCGTAAGCATACAGCGTACCAGTCTTATGTGTCAGAACTTCTTCTACCTGCACCGTGCCATCATCAAGTGTTTGAACCACTCGACTTGACTCCGTATATACTGAATCATAAAGCACATCATTGTCATACTTATAGATAAGGTGGATCTCATCTCCGATATTTTCAGCACCTGTCAGCGGTAGGGTCATCTGAGCCCATCGCGCTGCGGCTGCCTGCCAAAATGGCGTGTAATACTGTTCCAGTTTCACGGAGTGTTTATATCGCAAACCATTTTGATCGATGCTCCACACAAAGTCCCCATCCTTATAATGGACCTCTCTGCCCTGCCAGGTGGGCTTGAAGGTTAGGTCGCTCTCGCCGCCGAAGTCGATGGAGACGCTGGTGTTGGTAAAGCCCAGCTTGTCCGGCCACCGCATGTGCACGGTGGTCTGGCCGACGGTCTTGTTGTTATACGTCAGGCCGACCGTCACATCGCCTTCGTCGGAAGCCGCCGGAGTATAGAGGCCTTCCGTGCTGATGCTGCCGCCGCCGGAAAGAACGGTCCAGGAAGCGCCATCGGGGATATCCGCATGTCCGCCCGCTGTGTCGGCGCCGGAAGCCCTGAACTGCACGGTGCTGCCCGGCGTATACACTTCGTCGTTCGGCGTGATGGCCGCGCGGGCAAATTTGCCGGTCGCCTTTGCCTTGGAGAGGACCATGATGGTATTGGACACCTTGCGCTCATAGCCGTCGGACGGGCGGCAGCGCAGCGTAAGACCCGCTGTACTGTTTTCTTCCTCGCCCTCGCGCTGGGTGGCAAATGTAGACGAGCCGCCGCCGTCCAGATTGACGGCCTGCACGCAGCCCAGCTTCTCCATGGCGGCAGCAACCTCCGCCATGGTCATGCCGACGGAATAGGGAGCCTGACGGCCGTCCACCATCAGCATCACCACCGTGCCGTCCGCCTTAATGCCGATGGCTGTGCGGGAAGCGCGAGTGATATCGTCAAGCCCGCTGCGGGCATGACCGTTTTCAAAAATATCGCCGAAGCTTGCAACAGCTTCCATGACGTTTCCGGCTGCAAAGGCGACATTGCATTCCTGCGCGCTGGTAATATGCGCGGCGCCGCTTTTGTCGATCCAGAAGGTGGTGGCAGTCGGCACGTTGATCTGCGTGCCGCTCATGATAAAAGCGCCGCTGGGTCGACCGTTGCTCATATCATAGCCGCCGGCATTGATCGCGCCAACAACATTTATATCACGGCGCGTCTGCATACTCTGTGCCTGTTTGGTCGTCTCCGTCATGGTCCAGTTTGTGCCGGTCTTGATGGCGTCAATGTCGTCATCGCCATAGCCGACTGCGATGGACGCGGTAGAGCCGCTGCCGACCTTGACCTCCATGACGTGACCGACCATCTGCTCGGTCAGACTGCTATTGTTGAGCAGCCATTCATACTCCGTCACGTCAGACGTAACGTTGTATTTCGTCTTTGAAATTTGGCGTATGCCCTTGCCGCCGCCAACGGCCTGCGCAGTCGGCAGCAACACTACCAGTGTCAAGACCAGCACAAGCAACACTGAACAAATGCGTTTTTTCATTCCCTTTCCTCCCGATTTTCCTTTTGAAGTCATACCGAAGGAACACTTCTAGCCAGAATATTTCGGATACAAAAGTACGCATTTTTATCGAGATTAAATTGGAATCAGGTCTTGCAAAATACATATGAAAATGTTATTATTTAGGTGTGTCCAAAGTTGCCGAGGAAACGGCTTACCTCTGGTTAACAAACTGTACTTATGTATCCGCATTGTCCCTTGCCCACCGAAGGAAGGTCCGGTGGGTGATTTTTAATGCCTTGGCCGCTTGACAGGCAGAGACTTCACCTCTGCTCCACCGCTCTTTCCATTCCGGGAATTCCGCCGGTTTTGGAGATGGCCGTCGACCAAACTGAACGCCCCGCGCCTTTGCCGCCGCAATGCCCTCGGCCTGCCGCTGACGGATAAACTCGCGCTCGGTCTGCGCAACATAGCTGAGTAACTGCAAAACGATATCCGCAATCAGCGTGCCTGCTAAATCCCGATTTTGCCGCGTGTCTAACAGCGGCATATCCAGCACCACGATTGCTGCGCGCTTCTCTTTTGTAATGACGCGCCACTGCTCCAGAATTTCCTCATAATTTCTCCCAAGGCGGTCGATGCTCTTGACAACAAGCGTATCGCCGTCTTTCAGTTTGCGCATCAGTCGTCGGTACTGCATCCGCTCAAAGTCCTTTCCGGACTGCTTGTCCACGAAAATTGCATTTGCCGCAATCCCAAACGCAGCCAATGCAATCAGTTGGCGTTCTTCATGTTGTTCCTTTGTCGATACACGTGCATACCCATATTCCATTTTCAGACCTCCAATCTAGTTCGGATACGATAGATTGTAAGTCAGCTGTTAACCATGCCGTTTTAAGAATGCGTTTCCGTGTTCACCTCGCTCAAAATATTAAAGTTATTATAACTCCATATTAACTCTGTTTCGGATTTTTGGCAAGGTAAAAAGTTATTATGAGTCCATAATAACTTTAATTGGAGATGGTAACATGGATAAAACAAACGAAAAGCACTTCGGCTTGCGTGTAGACGGCGATATTTTGGCAAAGTTCCGTTATGTATGCGGATTTGAGGGACGCTCAGCCAATGCGCAGATTATTCAACTCATGCTGAAGTTCATTGCAGATTACGAGAAAGAGCACGGAAAAATCCAGTTGGACTGACAGATAAACAAAAATCCGCCGCACATCAGAACAAGTTTGATGTGCGGCGGGTTTTAAAATGTTTTGCAATCCAAATGCTTGATATCATATAGAATCTAACAGCTCAAAACGAAAATGTTTGATTTAACAATGTCGGAAAATGAAAGCCAGCAGTCAGTTGCATTTCTTCTCTAGGGTGTATCTGAAAACTCCTAACGTACCCGGCCAGCGGGTCTTTTTGCGGTGTGCCGCGTCATTTTTCCTTGAAATACGTCAGTATTCCTGCGAAAAAATGTCTTGCTCAACGTAAAAATCCCTCGCTGCCGGTCACATCATGCGTTTTCAGATACACCCTAAAGAATCAACGGGGACCTTCCTTCTTTCAAAAAGGTCCCCGTTTGCTTCTGAGCGGTATTTCGTTGTTGTCCTTATGCGCGTTTGCCTACTGCTCTCCGGCTGTTTTTCTTATGGCAACACCGCACAATTCGGCAAGCAGATTCGGCGAGAGATTTTTCGTCAAACCGCAGGATTGGCGGAAAAGATCCGCCGAAGCGCACAGACGCAATTGTACAGTGTTGCCTTATACCACCACGAGGCCCTTGATGAAGATGAGCAGGGCCATCAGAATGCAGAAGGTCCAGCCGATGTAGCGGCTGGCGATCTCCCAGTCGGAGGGTCGGCCTGCTCCACGTCGCGGACCCGGAAAGACAGGTCCCAGCGGAACAGCTCGTCCGCGAACAGGATGGAGAACGCGGTCACGGCGCAGATGAACACACCGCCGAACCACGCGGCCCAGACCCCCTTGTGCTGCAGCTCCGGCCCCTCCGTCAGCTCGAGGATCGTCCGGGCCGACAGCTCCATCGGGTCGACCTCGTTCCCGTTTTCATCCAGCGTCACTCCGCTGCTCGTAGCAGTGATGGACAGATCCAGGTCTATGCTTCCGTCCTCGTGATACAGCAGGGTCTCGCCTCCGTTCTCCATCACGCCGCCGCGGAACAGGATCGTATCCCCGCAGCGGACCTCCACGCCGGTCAGATACCTGCTCAGCTCGCTGTCCGGGCGCGCGTCCGGATCCTCCGTCACGGTATAGGGGCCGTAGATCTTATCCCCGTACTGAAATTCCACCGACTTGTCCGCATGCACGGTAAAGCGCGCGGCCTCGCCCCGGAGCTTGCCGGAATAGACGGTCGCGTCCCCCTCCTGCGCGGGCGTCAGGATCGTGTCCTGATACAAAAACCCCACCCGCGCCGTCGTCACCGGATAGAGCACCGAAAACACCAGGATCATCACCGCACCGCACACCAAAAGCGCGATCTGATACCGCCCCAGCCCCCTGAGCCGTTCCATAAGCCGCCTCCCTCTCATCCCGATCGCCGGTTCTCTCTGCTTCCATTATACATGCAGCCGGACCGATGTCAACCCCGCAAGTCAGTGCGCCGTCCTGCGGAGCAGGCGTTCGTGCATGAGGATCATAAGAGCCAGCAGGGCGATTGGGCATCGAGAATGGGTCTAACGGCCCTGCGCTTCGCGCAGGGCCGTTTGGTGTTTCAGAAATTCGCGTTCTGGTATTCTGTGGGGCTCATGCCGGTGAGTTTTTTGAAGGTGCCGGAGAAGTAGGTGATGTCTTTATAGCCCACGGCTTCGGCGACCTCGTAGACGCGAAGCTTTCCCTTCTTGAGAAGCGTCATGGCCTTCTGCATCCGGCAGCGCGTGAGATAGCTCCCCACTGTACAGTCGGTCTCCTTCTTGAACAGGTGGCTCAGGTGTCCCTCGCTCAGGCCAAGGCTTGCCGCCACCTGCCCTACGGACAGGCCGGGATCCGCGCAGTTTCCTGCGATATAGTCCATCGCCTCCTGCACATAGCGGCTCTTGGCTCCCGCGCGGATCGCGGGAAGCTGCGCTTCCGGCTCCTTTTTCCGGCTGCTCAGCTTTTTCTGCAGCGCAAGCACCGCGTTTTCCAGATCTCCGTCATGAAACGGCTTGAGCAGAAAATCCACCGCTCCCAGCCGAAGGGCCGTCTGCGCGTAGGTGAAGCTGTCATAGGCCGTGAGGATGATGATATATGCGTCGCATCCCGCCTCGCGCAGCTTCGCGATCATCTCGAGCCCGTCCATTTTCGGCATTTTCAGGTCCGTGATGATGAGCGACGGCCTGCATTTTTCCGCCTGCGCAATGCCCTCCTCGCCGTTGGCCGCCTCGCCGACGACCACGCAGCCAAGGCTCTGCCAGTCCGTCGCCAGCACGATGCCCTTCCGGATCATTTCTTCGTCTTCCACGACCAGGACCCGCATCATTCCGCATCCCTCCTTCTGACCGGCAGTCTTGCCGTGATACAGGCGCCGGTCCCGTCCGTCCGGTTGTCCAGACGCAGACCATAGCGCTCGCCGTAGTGTTTTTTGAGGATCGTATCCACATTAAAAAGCCCCAGATGCCGTGTCTGCTTCTCAGGCGGCCGGTATGGGCCGAGAAGCGCCTCGGGCAGCCCCGCGCCGTTGTCGCAGACGCGGATCTCGAGCGTTTCATCTTCCAGTTCTCTCGCTTCCACCGTGAGCTTTCCGTCCGGTACGCCGGAAAGACCGTGCAGGATCGCGTTTTCCGCCAGCGGCTGGAGCATCATCTTGGGGACCATGCACGAAAGCAGCGCCTCCGGCACGGTCTGCTCGTAGGTAAAGCTGTCGGACAGGCGGATGCGCTGGATCTCCACATACCGCCCGAGGATCTGCAGCTCCTTTTCCAGCGGCACAAACTCGTCCGGCAAGATGCAGAAGCGCAGGATGTCGGCCAGGTTCGTCGACATCAGCGCGACCTGCGGCACCTGATTGATCTTGCTGATCCACTTCATCGTGTCCAGCGTATTGCACAGAAAGTGCGGGTTCAGCTGCGCCTGCAGCATCCGGATCTGCGCGTCGTTGAGCGCCTGCTGATTTTCCAGCAGCGCCTGCTGGTTGCGGCGCAGGGAGAGCACCATGCGGTTGAACTGCTGGGCGAGCTCGCTGAGCTCGTCGCGCCGGTCTTCCTCAATGGCGACCTGCACCTGCAGATCGTTCTGCCCGACCTGCGAGATCGCGTCATGGAGCCTTCCGATGGGCCGGAACATCTGCCGGCTGAGCTGCAGACTCAGGAAAATGCTCACCGCCGCGCCGCCCAGCGCGCAGAGCGCGCTCACCGTATATAACAGGCGCAGCGTCCCGCGTGTAAACACCTGCGGCTGCTGCAGGACCAGATAGAGCCCCGTCACGCTGTCCTGCCGGGCGGTATAGAGAAAGTCGTCGGAAAATCCGGTCAGTGCCTTCCCGGCCAGAAGCTGCGACCGCAGCGCGCTGGCCAGCGTCTGGACCTGCGCCGGCTTGGTGCAGTAGATGCCGTGCCAGAAGCGGTCCATCACAAGCAGCTCGTTCTGCGCGCCCGCCATACCGTCGAGCGCCTCGCGCAGCTGCTGTTCGTACATGACCGCCACAAGAAAGCCGGCCGTTTTTCCGCTCACCGTCAGCCGCGCCGCGGCGCGCAGGACCGGCGCGTCCGGATCGGTCGGGTCTTCGCTCGCGCTGTAGACGAGCGTCCCGTTTTCGGCCTGCGCCGCTTCGTATAAGATCCCCCAGTCGGGGCTGAGCGCGTCTTCCCCGGGCGCAGCCTGCGTGGAGTATAGAAGCGTGCCGTCCGCGCTGTAGAGATCGAACCGCGCGGTGCTGCGCACCGCGGCCGTCGCGGTATAGAGACTGCTATAGACCTTGGCGCTGTCCTCCTGCGCGCCCGCGAGGGCCCGCGTGACGAGTCCGTCCCGCTGCAGACTTTCCGCCGCGGAGAGAATGCCGTCCTGCATCGTGTTCAGCGCGTGGCAGGCGCTGCTCAGCTGCTGCTGCGCGTTCTGCTGCTGGTCGGCGGTCATGCGGAACCGGAAGATCTGCAGCAAAAGCGCCGAGCACAGAAGCAGCGGCGCGAGCGACACGGCAAGAAACGCCGCGTTCAGCCGCTGCCGGAAGGAATGGAAATGAAGCCGCTTCATGCGCCCGCCTCCGTTCCCAGATAAAATTCCCAGCTCATCAGCAGCGCTTCGCGGCTGCGGCTGGCCCAGCCGACGTCATAGTCGACCTGCGGGATCTGGCTCAGAGCCGGGAGCGTCCCCGTGCTTTCCAGATCCCCGCGCACCGAGCGGCGGCAGAAGCGCTCCTGCAGGAGCTTCTGCACGCTGAGGCTGACCGTGAAATCCACGAACAGCTTTGCGTTTTCCTCGTGCGGCGCGCCCTTCAGGATCGCGCAGCCGTCCGGTACGCAGCTCGTCCCGTCTGCCGGGTAGACCATTACAAGCTCGTCGCCCGCGGCGATGCTGCGGCTGGCCGTCTCTTCGAGCGTCACGCCGACGACGGCCTGCCCGCCCGCGACGGCGGTCAGGACCGCGCCGGAGCTCTGCAGCTGCTTCCCATCAAGATTTTCGGCAAAGGCCTGCAGAATTTCATCCGTTTCGCCCGGAAGCGCGCAGAGCATCGTGACGAGCGCCGTATAGCTCGAGCCGGAGACCGACGGGTCGGCAAAGGCGATCTTTCCCGCAAGCTCCGGCCGGAGCAGATCGGCCCAGCCGGTGATCTCCTCCGCGCCGACAAGCTTGGGATTGTAGACAAAGACGAGCGGCAGCGACGAAAACGGCGTCCAGATATCGTCCTTCGCGCGGTACTGCGGCAGGATCGCGTCGGCATCCGCGCAGGTGTAGGGCGCAAACAGGTCCTGATACGATTCCAGGCTTTCCACGCCGCCGCCGAACATCACGTCCGCCTGCGGCGCGTCGGTCTTTGCCGCAAGCTGCTCGAGCAGCTCATTGGAGCCTCCCTCGACCACCGTGACCCACACGCCGGTCCGCGCCTCAAATTCCTTGACGATCGGCTGCCAGACCTCTTTTTTATGTGAGGTATATAGGATCAGCCGCTGCGATTCCTCCGGCGCATAGTCCGGCAGCGGCTCGGAGGCGGCGCAGCCGCACAGCAGTGCGAGCAGCAGCGCCAGAAGCAGCATCCGCCATTTTTTCATCGTTTCACCCTCCATCGGGGCAGTAATTTTAACCTAATTATAGCACACCGCTCCTGCTCTTTTCATCCATTTATCACAAGAATGTCAGAGGATTACAAGAAAACGCAGAATTGTCCCCTGTCCTTTTGTGCAAATAGCCGGTAAAATAGAGCTATCCAAACAGTGCCAGGCACTGCCCGGTGAAAAATTTTACAGGAGGAAACACACATGAAAAAGATTCTTGCATTTCTGCTTGCAGTTTCTATGATCCTGGCGATGGCCGCGTGCGCAGCCGCTCCGGCCCAGACCACCACCGAAACCGCGCAGACCGAACAGACGGAACAGACCCCCGCGGCAGAGCCCGCCGCAGAGGAGCCCGCTTCCGAGCCCGCAGCTCCGGCTGAGGAAGAAAACCTCACCGAGACCCAGAAGATCATCAAGGAAGCCGAAGGCATGAGCCTCGAGGATCTGGCCAAGAAGGCCATCGAGGAATCCAACGGCAAGATGTTCTACGGCGTCGGCAACTCCAGCCGCGGCAAGAGCGCCCTGCCTCTGTTCATCGAGTACCTGCAGTCCATCGACCCCAGCTACAGCATGGAGTTCGAGTGGCAGCAGCCCAAGAACAACAAGATCTTCGATCAGCTGACCGCTGACTCCCTGAAGGATACCGGCACGTTCGCCATGACCCTCATCCAGGACGGCAACCAGATCGAAAGCAAGATGGTCCAGACCGGCATCCTCGATACCTTCATCCCGAAGGATTGGGCAGACGCCAACGGCACCACGGCCGACGCTTACACCGGCTTCCTGCCGCTGCAGACCCTCAACAAGGTCTTTATGTACAACTGCACCGGCGACAAGACCTATGACAACTGCTGGGACTTCGTTGCCGAAGGCGAGCACGGCCTGTACATGGACATCGACTCCGAGATCGTCGGCAAGAATTTCCTGTACATGCTGACCCGTGACGACTACGCAGCTTGGATGAAGGAGTCCTTTGAGGCTCTGTCCGCTGACGAGCAGGCATACTTCCAGCCCACCATCACCGAGATGGAAGCGGACGCTGCCGACCTCGGCCTCGGCGCTGACGGCGCTTACGCGCTGGCCTGGATCAAGCTGTGGGTCGAAAGTTACAACGCCCAGACCGACGACGGCCCCATCTGCAACACCCTGGTCGACGCCTCCGCGAAGGATCAGTTCGGCCTTCTGGTCTACTCGAAGCTCCGCTCCGTCGAAGAGTCCAGCTCCGTCTCCGTCAACAACATCAAGGTCGCCGCTTATGAAGACGGCTATCAGGGTATCGGCGGCTACGGCTACTGCCACTACCTGTTTGTCACCGACAACTCCCCGCTGCCCTGGACGGCCTGCGCCTTCATCGCCTACATGACCTGCACCGCCGACGGCTTCTCTGCCTGGGGCAAGGACATGGGCGGCTACTCCTCCAACCCGACCGTTGCTGAGGAAACGGAAGCCAACTTCCATCACTCCATCGGCGGCATGGCCGAGGACGGCACCACCGTTGAATTCGCAGCCAAGAACGACCGCGGCTACGAATGGTGGACCACCAACGGCAAGCTCGTGCTGGAAGATCCGGAATACTGCGCGGACGTGGCCTTCACCGTCGGCAGCTGGATCGAGATGCTGACCAAGTACTCCGCAGGCTAACCTGTCATTTCGCACCGTTTCCGGCGCCCCTGGATGCGCGCATCCAGGGGCGCCTTTCAAAAGCGCTGTTTCCTGGATCCTTTTTGTAGGGGCCGATGCCCACATCGGCCCGTTCTGCCCCCGTGCGGAGCCGTACGGATGGGCCGGTGCGGGCATCGGCCCCTACTGCAGGCAGCGTTTTCACGCCCCCTGATCTGTCCCTTCAAACCTGAGAAAAGAGGAGGAAGCCATGAGCAAACCAACCACCCTCCGCGCCAGCCGGACCACCATCGTCCTCAATAAGGTCAAGACCTTCTTTTCCAAGCCGCACAACGTCATTCTGCTTCTGCTTGGTATCGTTCTGACCTTCACCACCGTCGCGCCGATCGTCGCCATCGTGCAGGATACCTTCAAGATCCACGCCGGCACCATCGACGCCCACCTGACGGGGCAGGCCTCCGGCTATACCACGGTCAACTATATTGACCTCTTCACCAGCCGCATGGCGAAGACAAACCTCTGGACGCCGCTTCTCAATACCGTCCTGCTTGCCGTCGGCACCTGCATCGTCTCCATTCTCTACGGCGGTCTGTTCGCCTTCCTGATCACAAGAACTGATCTTGCCTGGAGAAAATATCTGAGTTCCATTTTCATTTTCCCGTACATCATGCCGCAGTGGACGCTCGCCGTCGTGTGGCAGAACCTGTTCAATTCCAACGCCGTTACCGGCACGTCCAACGGCCTGCTTGCCGCTCTGTTCGGCATCAACATGCCGATATGGTGGTGCAAGGGCCTGTTCCCGAGCCTGATGGTCCTTGGCCTGCACTACGCGCCGTTTGCCTATATCCTGATCGGCGGCATCTTCCGCAACATGGATGCGAACCTTGAGGAGGCTGCTACCATCCTCGATACCCCCAAATGGAAGACCATGTTCCGCATCACGCTCCCGATGGTCAAGCCCGCGATCCTGTCGACGATCCTGCTTGTCTTCGGCAGCGCCATGGGCTCGTATCCGGTGCCGCATTATCTGGGCCTGAGCACGCTGTCGACCAAGTACGTCTCGATGAACTCCAAGTACACCGGCGAGGCGAGCATTCTTGCCATCATCATGATGATCTTCGGCGTAGCGATCATGCTGCTCAACCAGCTGTCTCTCCGGAGCCGCAAAAACTACACCACCGTCACCGGCAAATCCGGCCAGATCTCCAAGATCACGCTCGGGAAATACGGCAAGTACATCATTGCCATCATCCTTGTCATCTTCACGTTCTTCACGAGCATTTTCCCCATCATCTCGTTCGCCTTTGAGACCTTCCTGCCGAACCCGGGCGACTATTCCTTCCTCTATACGGGCGATGCCTCGAACCTCACGACCAAGTGGTGGCTCACGAGCGAGAACGTCACCGAAAACGGCATGTACGGCCAGAAGGGCATCTTGTACAATGAGACCATCTGGCGGGCCTTCAAGGGCACGATCCTCGTCTCCGTCGCCTGCGCGCTGCTGGCCGGCACCATCGGCACGATGATCGGCTACGCCGTCTCCAAAAACCGCCGCAGCCGCTGGGCCAACTACGTCAACTCCGTCGCGTTCCTGCCCTACCTCATGCCGTCCATCGCCGTCGGCGTCGCGTTTTTCATCCTGTTCTCCACCGAGAAGCTCAACCTCTTCAACACCTACACGCTGCTGATCATCGTGGGCACGGTCAAATACATCCCGTTTGCCAGCAGAAGCTCGCTCAACTCCATGCTGCAGCTCTCCGGCGAGATCGAAGAGGCTGCCATCATCCAGGATATCCCCTGGATCCAGCGTATGACGCGGATCATCATCCCGATCCAGAAGTCCTCGATCATCTCGGGCTTCCTGCTTCCGTTCATGACCTGCCTGCGCGAGCTGTCTTTGTTCATGCTGCTGTGTGTGCAGGGCTTCATCCTCTCGACCACGCTCGATTACTTCGATGAGATGGGCCTGTACGCCTTCTCCAGCGGCATCAACCTGATTCTGATCATTACGATCCTCATCTGCAACACTCTGGTGAACAAGATCACCGGAGCAAGCCTTGACAAGGGAATAGGAGGTTAAGCACATGCCTGAAATCAAACTCGAACACGTCACCAAGCGCTGGGCCAAGTTCTACGCTGTGGAAGACCTGAATCTTACCATTGAGAATAACGCGTTCGTCACGCTGCTTGGCCCCTCCGGCTGCGGCAAGACCACGACGCTCCGCATGATCGCGGGTCTGGAGACCCCGACGTCGGGCCGCATCACGATCGGCGACAAGGTCGTCTTTGACAGCGACCTCGGCATCAACGTCCCGGCCAACAAGCGCAAGGTCGGCTTCCTGTTCCAGAACTATGCGCTCTGGCCCAACATGACGGTCTACCAGAACATCTCCTTCGGCCTCTCCAACATCAAAGAGGAGCTCCCGAAGATCGACTTCGAGGCCAAAAATGCCGCGCGTCTGGCTCAGATCCTCCAGACTTCGTCCGATGTGACCGCGGTTCTGGACGAGTGCCGCGACAAGGACGGCAAGCTGGAAGAAAAGAAGGCCGTCCTCAAGCTCATCGACGCTTTTACGCTCTCGCAGTACACGGCGAAGAAGCTCTTCGGCTATCATCTGGAAAACGGGGCCGACTGCGCCGCCGCGATCGCCGCACTGCAGGCAAAGGTCGACGCAGCCCATAAGGCCGCGAAGGACGCGGGCTGCACGCTGGACGAGGAGTTCCGCTTCTGCAGGGACGGCAGCGTCGTCAAGCAGACGAGAAAGCTCACGAAGGAGGAGATCGACCTCTCCGTCCGCCGCGTCAGCCGCATCGTCAAGATCGGCATGTTCATGGACCGGTATCCGGCCGAGCTCTCCGGCGGCCAGCAGCAGCGTGTCGCCATCGCAAGAACGCTCGCGCCGGAGCCCACGGTTTTGTTCATGGACGAACCGCTGTCGAACCTCGACGCGAAGCTGCGGCTCGAAATGCGCTATGAGCTGCAGCGTCTGCACGTGGAGACCGGCTCGACCTTCGTCTACGTCACGCACGACCAGATGGAGGCCATGACGCTCGCCACGCAGATCTGCCTCATCAATAACGGCGTTCTGCAGCAGTATGAAGCGCCGCTGGAGGTCTATCATCACCCGGCGAACCTCTTTGTCGCCGACTTCGTCGGCAACCCGTCCATCAACTTTGTCGAAGCCAAGGGCAAGCAGGCGGCCGACGGCTCGCTGACCCTCACGGTCCTCGGTGGGCTGACAGCCAGATTCTGCCCGGCAAAGGCGCTCGAGCTTTCCAAGTGGTTCGCAGACCGCGACGCAGCTGCCGCCAAGAAAGCCGCCGACCTCAAGGAGAAGGCCGCGCAGAAGGGCTACGTCGAAAAGGGCAACAAGGATGAGGTCTTCCGCTATCATATCGCAAAGGTCGACGAGGAAGACGACTCCCTTGCGGAGCTTCCCGAGATCACGAACGAAGATTTTGTCCTCGGCATCCGCCCGGAGTTCCTCGACATCGCGGACGAAGGGAACCTCCGCGGCGAGATCTACGGCGCCATGCCCACCGGCATGGAGTCGACGATCAAGGTCCGCGTAGGCGGCTTCCTGCTGACCGGCGTCGTCTTCGGCAGCTCGCTCTTTACCATCGGCACCGAGGTCCCGCTCTCCGTTACCGGTGACCAGATCATGCTCTTTGACCGCAAGTCCGGCCAGTGCATCACCTCTGGCACCCTGAATTTCTGATCCAACCGCAAACCGGCCGATGCACCTGCATCGGCCGGTTTTCTTGGAGCCCCACCTGGACACTATGCACAATAAGGAGGCAATTCCATGGACCTTTCCCGCTCCCGTTTTTCCGAATGGCTGGCGCAGCCGCTGCTGGACACCGATCTGAAAGAAGAACTGCTGGAAATGGCCGACATCCCGCAGAAGATCGAAGACGCCTTTGGCTGCGAGCTGCAGTTCGGCACCGGCGGCCTGCGCGGCATTCTCGGCGCGGGCACGAACCGCATGAACATCCACGTCGTCCGCCGCGCCGCGCAGGCCACGGCGGACGTTCTGAACGCTGCCGGTCTTCCCCGGCGCGCTGCCATCGGCTATGACAGCCGCATCAGCAGCGAGTGCTTTGCCCGGGAGACCGCCTGCGTGCTGGCCGCGAACGGCATTGAGACGTATCTCTACCCGCGGCTCGAGCCCGTCCCGGCGCTGAGCTTTGCCGTGCGGACGCTTTCCTGCGGCGTTGGCATCTGCATCACCGCCAGCCACAATCCCGCGCAGTACAACGGCTTCAAGGTCTACGGCCCGGACGGCTGCCAGCTGACGCCCGACCGAGCCGCGCAGATCGCGGAAAACCTGCGGTCACGCTCGTACTTTGACGGGCTTAAGACGGAAAGCTTTGCTTCGCTTCTCGCCGCAGGCCGGATCCGCTGGATCCCGGACGCCGTTCTGGACGCGTTCGTCGACGCGGTCCTTGCCCTGCGCATGGGCAGCGGCGCGCTTTCGGACCTCAGCGTCGTCTATACGCCGCTCCACGGCTCTGGCCTGGAGTGCGTGGAGAAGCTGCTCGGAAGACTTGGCGTCGGACGGCTGACGCTCGTCGAGGCGCAGAAGGACCCGGACGGTCATTTCCCGACCTGCCCCTATCCCAACCCCGAGATCCCCGAGGCCATGGCGCTCGGCCTTGCCTGCTGCGGGCGCGTGCATCCCGATCTTCTGATCGGCACGGACCCGGACTGCGACCGCTGCGGCGTGGCCGTCCCGGACAAAACGGGCGGATACCGCCTGCTCACGGGCAACGAGATCGGTGTGCTTCTGCTCGACTATCTTTGCCGGCGGCGGCTGCAGAACGGCGCCATGCCGGAAAACCCCGTCGCCGTCACGACCATCGTCTCGACCGATATGGCCGACGCCGTGGCGCAGAAATACGGCGTGGAGCTGCGCCGCACGCTCACAGGCTTCAAGTTCATCGGCGAGCAGATCGGCCTTCTCGAGCGGGAGGGGCATCCGGAGCGCTTCGTGTTCGGGTTCGAGGAAAGCTACGGCTACCTCTCCGGCTCGCACGTGCGCGATAAGGACGGTGTGAACGCCGTCCTCCTCGTCTGTGAGGCGGCGGACTGGTATCGCAGGCGCGGCATGACGCTGTCGGACGCCATGGACGCGCTCTACCGCGAGTTCGGCTATTACGCGTGCGCGCAGAAAAGCGTTTGCTTCTCAGGCGCGCACGCCATGCAGGAAATGGCGGCCCGGATGGCCCGTCTGCGGGAAGACCTGCCCGAGACCATCGCCGGCCTCCGCGTCGCCGGCGTCACGGACTACCTGACGCAGCAGACCGGCCTGCCGCGCGCCGACGTCCTCGAATTCCGCCTGGAGCCCCGTGCCAAGCTCATCCTCCGCCCCTCCGGCACCGAACCCAAACTCAAATGCTACCTCACCGCCCCCGCCCCCTCCGCCTCCGCCGCAAAGCCCCTCCTCTCCGCACTGGAGCAAGGCTGCTCCGCCCTGCTGAAAGGGCCGTCCGACGCATAGTGTGCAGCAGAAAAACCGCAAAAAGATTCCCGTCCGCAAAGAAAACCAGCACCGGCCCACGCACGCCCCCCGTCGCGCCCAAGCCGGTGCTGGTTTTTATTCGGAATGGATAAAAGCAAAACTCCGCATCTTTCGATGCGGAGTTTTGTGGGGGGAAGGTGGATTCGAAGTCTGGCAACCACGTTTTTAGAAACATTTTTCGTATAAATCCGTAATTTTATGTTCAGAATCCGTAGAAATTCGTATCAGTCAGTCTATTGTTTTATTGCCTGTCTAAGCTGTAAAGGGTCAAATTTGTGGTCAACCGAAAAACGTTCAAACGTCAAATCGGTCATATGTCTCATAGCAGTCCAGGCACAGCTTTTTGTCACCGGACAGCCGAATCCAGTTTGCGCCGGTCGTCTCACCGCAGCAATCACAGACATAGGAATCAAAAATTCTGGCCTGTTCCGGCAGCCGGATTTTTGTTTCCTTGACATCAAACATCTCATCATCTGCACAGCTATGATAATAGTCGAACGTTTCTTCCCGCGTCATGTCGCGCAGCTTTGCTTTCAAGACAAGGCGGACAGACTTCCCAGTCTTCCGATTATAGAACGAAAATGCCTGTTTGCCGCGCATATGGAACAGTAAATTGCCCTTTCCGATGCTGCATCCAAGAATTGCTTGAATCGCATCAACGCCGCAGGCATCATTTTCTGTAATACAGACAACCTGTTCATCATCCGAAAACGTCAGCCCCAACAGATCAATCGCATACAGCGCCGCACGGTAGCCAATCGTCAGGCCGGGGCATACATGGCCGTGAAAGGCTGCGGCCTTTTCCCAGAGCTTTTTTTCTGAATCTAATTTATGTGCCATATTGTTTCTCCCTTTTATGAACGTGTTGCGTCCTTTTCATCAACAAGGACAATACTCTGTTTTTGAACTGCTACGACCTCCGCGTCTACATGGTACACATCCCGCAGCGCATCTCTGTCCAAGACTTCTTTCCCGCCGCAGGCGTAGACACCGCCCTGACGTAACAGAACGAACCGGTCACAAAACCGCAGCGCAAGGTTCAGGTCGTGAATCACGACAATCGCTGTCAAATGCTGTTCATGGCAAATATCCCGAACGATCTGCAAAACCTGATACTGATTTTGAATATCCAAGCTGCTCGTCGGCTCATCGAGCAGCAGGAGCTTCGGCTGCTGCGCCAGCGCACGCGCCAGCATCACCTTTTGCCGTTCCCCGCCGGACAGTTCATTGAGAAAACGCCCACGTAGCGGTTCGACCTGAAGCTCGGCCATTGCATGATGGACGATCTGATGATCGTCTTCCGTAAATCCCCATTTCATATAGGGTCTGCGTCCCAGCATGACCATATCGTGAACCGTCATTTGTGTACTTGGCACGTTTTGCGCAACAAACGCTACTCGCTGCGCAACCTGTCTGGCGCTCATTTGCAGGAGATTTTCATCATCCAGTATGATTTTTCCATCGTCTGGTGTAAGAATTTTATTAAAGCATTTCAGCATCGTGCTTTTTCCAACGCCGTTGTTACCCAGAATCGCCAGAAATTCGCCCGTGTTCACTTTGAAGTTCACGTCTTTAAGAACCGCCGGTCTGCCTTTGTAGTGGTAGGTAAGATTTTCAACGCTCAGCATTTCCGATCTCCTCCTTTGAACAGGAGATAGAGGAACATCGGGCCGCCAAGGAACGAGGTAATTGCACCAATCGGCAGGATAATCGGGCTGATGACAACACGCGCAAACAGATCACCCAGCAGCAGAATGAGTGCGCCTGCCATCGCAGAGCCGGGCAGCAGATAGACGTGGTTATTGCCAACGACCAAGCGAACAATGTGCGGCGCAATCAAGCCGATAAAGTTGATCAGACCGATATAGGACACGATCACCGAAGACAGCAGGCAGCAAAGTACCATGTTGGAAAGCGTAAGCCGCTTCACGTTAATTCCTAAACTGACGGCTGTTTCCTCGCCGCTCAGCAGCGCGTTATAATCCCAGCGGCGCAGGAAGAAGCAGGCAGAGACGCAAATAAGCACGACCAGCATTTTCCCAACGTCGCCCCAGTTTGTGTTGCCGAGACTGCCAAACGTCCAGAACACCAGCGTATTGAGCTGAATTTCATCTGCGAAATACTGCATCAGCGTCGTTGCACCGGAAAACATGGCGCTGATCGCCGTGCCTGCAAGGACAATTCCCTGTGTGGAAACCTGACGAAATCGACTCAGGCCCAAAATAACCAGTGCAACGGCCATACTGCCAACGAACGCACACAGCGGAATTGCAACGCTGCCAAGGTTTCCTACCGCGCCCATGTTCAGCACGATAATTGCAAACGCCGCACCAAAGCCAGCGCCCTGTGAAACACCCAACGTGGACGCAGATGCAAGCGGATTGCGGAGAATTGCCTGCATCACACAACCGGCAAGTCCCAGACCAGCACCCGCAATCAGTGCCGTGCAGATCCGGGGCAACCGGTTGTTGCGAACGACAAGGTTGATTTTATCGTCGGCTGCTTTTCCAAGGATTCCTTTGACCAACTCCGCAATCGGCGTATTGTAAGAGCCTGCCCGCAAGGACAGCACAAGCGCGATCAACAGACAGAGAAACAATATTCCAAGAAAGCAGCAGCTTTTGACTTGATTTCGGCGGTAGGCTGTGCCCGAATCGTTATTCGCCGATTGTGACAGATCTGAATTCATAGCCAGCATCCTTTAGGTCCTGATAAGGGTTGCTGCCCAGCAGCATTTCAAAAATTTCTCCGGTTTTCGCTTCTACATCCACATCCGCAAACTGCTCCGGATAGAGAATGGTCGCACCATAATACGCATCGGCCAGTGCAGTTTCCAGATTCGATGCGCTGGAGCGGAATGAAATCTGCGAGTAAACATGTCCCTCTTTCACAGCCGTCAGGCTGTTATAGAAATCTGCGTTCGTTGCATAATCTTCCTTGATTAGATCCATACCGTTAAAGTCAACGAAGATCACGTCCGGGTCCCATGCAAGAACCTGTTCCGTGTCAATGTCAAATGCGCCGGTCTGTCCGGTCGTATTGGCAAGGTTATTCGCGTGAATCAGCTCAAACGGGCCATAGAACGCTTCTGTACCCTCGAAACCGTGCGCGCCCTTAAAGGATACGCCGCAGACATAGACAGAGGGTTTTTCTTCCTCTGCAACCCCCTCCGTGCGGGCAGCAAGATCGTCTTCAATCCCATGCAGATAGGTTGTCAGGGCTTCGGCGCGATCTTCTTTGCCGTACAGCTCGCCAAGAATACGCAGCGTTTCATATGCTTTATCATCAAGGGTCGTATCGCTGCCGGGAACCATAACAACTGGAATCCCGGTTTTGCTTTGCAGCTCGTCGGGGTCAACGTTTGCATACGAGGACATGACAATGACCTGCGGACCAACATGGATGATTTCCTCGACAAACGGTTCGCCGTTCGTTCCGGTTACCGGCAGCGTGCCGAACTTGTCAAAATTCACATAGTTATACAGGCGGGACATTCCGGCTTTGGTTTCGTAATCCTCAACGCCGACAACCAAGTCCTGCGCCTGCATATAGCAGGAGTAGCGCAGCGCGCCTACGCCAACGCAAACAATACTTTCAACCGTCTGCGGAATTTCCACTTCGCGGCCATTTCCATCGGTGATCGTCCGAGTGACGGCTTCTGCGTCCGTGGTTTCAGGTTCGGTGCTGATTTCTTCCGTTTCTGTGGTTGAAGCTGCTTCATTCGTTGCAGCCGGTGGTTCCGTAGTTTCTGCTGGCGTTTGTTGTGCGCTGCAAGCGCACAGTCCAAGCAGCATCAGCGCGGCAAGCAGCGCCGCGAGGTAGCGAGTTGTTTTTTTCATCATCTTTCACCTTTCATTTGTACTTGCTCCCGGTGCCGTTTCTTCATGCTCGAAGTTGCTGCAAAAACGGCATCACGCTACTTCTTCCCCAAGATAGCGCGATACCGTTTTTGCATTCGAGGATTGAGAGTGTATGAACTGTGCCTTTATCCTATCAAAGCATTTTTTGATTGTGAAGCTCCCCCGGGGGATGTTTTTTGAAAAATAGACAAAGTTTTTGCGAAAGCTTTTTGTGTATGAGAGCAGCCCGCCATCGGCGGGCTGCTCCTGCTTTGCGTCCTCTTGGCTGCTATCGTTCCGATGGGGGCGCACTGTCAAGGTCGGCGCAGTTTGCAAAACTGCGCCGCTCGCGCTGGATTGCCCCAGCAATCCAGCGGCCTTGACCGTGTGCGCACAGCGGAATACAATCCCAACCTCTGAGGACGCAATGGGAACTACTCCTGTGCGCTCATCGAAACGCGTCTCTGACCATCATGTAAGCTTCATTTACACGAACGGCTGCTTCATGGATTTCCGCCTGTGAAGCATACCCCTTGCTGTTCGCCCAATGCGCAATCTGATTGACGTTATTCCCGATTGCAGACAATTCTTGAAGCATGTCTACATACTGTTCTGGTGGCTTTTCGCAAATCCGAATGCCTTGAACCAGATTGCGGATAAACGGGTCAATACCTAATCCGCTTCGCACCGCCTGTTGCTTTAGATGTGTATATTCCTGTTCGGTCATCCACACACTGATGTGCTTGTTTCGTTTACGCATGAATCGCTCCTTTCTGATTTTATTACGTCTCACGGTTTTGCGTCTCACGAGGAGACGCAAACGCGCTGGGGTTTCAGGGTTCTCCCTGACAAGCGGGCATTTGTGCTACCAAATGCCATACTTGCTAATGCAAATGGATACGTTTTTGCTCTGCTGAAATCTGCATAACACTGTGCTGCGCGTGACGACCGTCACGGCTGTCACCGGAGATAGGTCAAAATGATTTGTCTCCCGGCGTGTGTCCGGATTGATTCGTAACGAATGTGGTAATCTTGCTCCAGCTTCGCCGCGCGGATATTCAGCCGCATGGAAAGCGCGTTTGGCTTCAGTTCCGTACCGAGTGCTGCGGCAAGTTCCGTTGAGCTACCACACCATTTTGTATTCTCCGGCGTGACCAGCGATGCTACCGCCGACAAAACCGGGTCTGGCGGCGCGTTCCATAGCTCCGTCTCCTGCCGCTCCAGATTCCATGCAAGCGTCTGCTCGTCACGCGACAGATACAGCCGTTGATCCTGTTGATCTCTGCCGGAAATGTCCAACGTAGCAGTTTTCGCGGTGCGAAATTCTTTTTGCAGAATCAGCGCCCCATCTGCGCAGCCGAGCAAACCGTTTGTTCCGGAGATCATATCGAACCGATCTTCCGCCTGCTGCTTGCGCGTATGGTGTACCAGAAGCAGACAGATTCGCAGCTTTTCGGCAAGCGATTTCAGTTTGCTGATAAGCCTATTAGAGAGGACGTGATGCCGTGATTCCCGGAAAACCGCACCCAACCCCCAACGAAAAAATCTGGGTGGCAGCCTATACAGACGATAGAACGGAGTATGTAGAGCTGCGTACAGCCTGCCCCGACGGAAAAGCGCCGTATCAACGCCTGTGGCACAAAGAGCAGCCGCTCGGTATGGCGATTGCCGATTTTCTCTATGTCGATCTGCAACCGCTGGACGCACATATCCGGCAAATCGGGCAGTTGATCGAGCAGATTGATCGAGGGGATTGTGTGCAGGACTGCTTTGAGCGTGTATTTGAAATTGCGCTGTTCTGGCTGCGGAAAACACCGCTCTTTGCGCCGCTGACCGCCGAGATGGAGCGTCTGCGTCTGCGCTATGACCGTGGAGAACCGCACGGAACAGCACCACTGCAAGCGATGGCAGAGCGATATAAAACGCTGCAACATCAGCTTCAATTTGTATCCGACCAATGCTTCGCCGTGGAAGATACTGCGGATATGACGGCGCGCTATCTGGAACTGCTTGCAGCGAATCCAGTCAAAATGCTGCCGCTGAAATATGGAACGCTGCAAGTAGAGGACGCAATAAAAGGCGGTAATATCTCTCTGCCCTACGATGATCTGTTGGAGTTCTATCTTTCGGGCGCAGAACTTGTGCTGCCGGAACAGTTTCATACCGAAGTCCTTTTGACGGAAACACTGGATGATCTGGCTGCGTTTTTGCTGGCGCGCTATGCGCGGGAAAATCTGCGCTATCGGAAGTGCAAATTCTGCGGACGCTATTTCGGCGTGGTGCGCAATTACAAATCCGAGTATTGCGACCGTTTGATTGACGGCTCTACAAAAACGTGCAAGGACAGCGGTGCGCTGCGGCTCTATGAAAAACGCAAGCTGGAAAATCCGGCAGTCAAGGAATACAAACGCTCCTACAAGGCGCACAACGCCCGTATTCGCTATGGTCTAATGACCCGTGAGGAATTTCAAGCATGGTCAAAAGAAGCGCGCCAAAAGCGCGACAGGTGCGTTGCTGGGGAACTGTCCTTAGAAGAATTTGTCGCTTGGCTGGACAGCGACAGACAATAAAACAATAGACTGGCTGAACGATTCTGCGAATTTTGAGGAAAGAGAGGTTATCTTGGCAAACAACACAAAACGAAACGCAAAGGGCGGCGGCACCATCCGCAAGCGCGCAGACGGAAGATGGGAAGCCAGATTCAGCATGGGTTTCGACCCTAAAACCGGAAAGCAGATTCAAAAATCCGTTTACGGCCAGACGCAAAAGGAGGTGCGGCAAAAGCTGTCTGCCGCCCTGACTGAGTTAGACAGCGGCACATACATTGCGCCGACTTCCATGAAGCTGGGCGCATGGCTCGATCAATGGCTGCAAGCCTATACCGGCAACGTCAAACCGGCTACCAAAGGCGCTTATGAGGAACACATCCGGGTGCACATCAAGCCATATCTCGGAGAAGTAAAGTTGGCAAAGCTGACTGCACCGATGGTGCAGAATGTCTATAATACGCTCTTGGAGGAAAAAGGTCTGTCTCCGAAGTCCGTCAAGAATATTCATGGCGTTTTGCACCGAGCGCTGGAACAGGCGAAGAAGCTGAACTATCTGCGGGAGAATCCCTTGGATGCGGTCATTCTTCCGCGCACGGAAAAGCCGCAGCTTCAAACGATGGACGATGCGGACATGATTGTGTTTCTGCAAGCCATTGAGGGTGATGCTTATGAGATCGAGCTGTTCGTCGATGCGTTTACCGGACTGCGGCAAGGCGAGCTTTTGGGTCTGACGTGGGACTGCGTGGATTTTGAGCATCAAACGCTGCTCATCAACAAGCAGCACAACCGCGCAAAAGGCGAAAAGGAGTTCCATTTCAGCAGCTTGAAAACAGAAAAAGTCCGCAGCCTTACGGTTACAGACGAAGTGATGGATGCGCTGCGCAGACAAGCAGCATGGAAAGCCGCTGCCGGGAAGCTATGGTCAAATCCGGACAATCTGGTGTTTACAACAGAGTTTGGGCGCTACGTCAACAACAAGACGCTCTATATGAACTTCAAGCGTGTAATGCGGTCACTGGGGGTATCAGAGCTTCGGTTCCACGATCTCAGACACCCGTATGTCAAGCACACGACAAAAATTTTTAGCTTGCGCTCGATGGCTTTTCAAGCGCAGGCTTATCCTGATGCTCGGCGAAAAACTCGCGGAGCTTGTCAGCTTCATCGGGGAGGACAAAGCCAAAGCCCTGTCCGTCCACTCTGCAATAGAAAGCGATTTTCATGACTGCCACCTCAATCAAAAATGTCCTGGATTTTGTATGCGATCTCGATGCGCTTATCGGGATATACCAGCACCCGGTCGATCAACAGCTCGGCCAGCTCGGTGGTCAGCGTGTCCGCATCGAAAATCGCCTTGGACGCTTCCTTGCGGCTGTCCTGCCGTGCCTGTTCGTCCTGCTTCTGTTTCGCCTGTGCCAATACTGCGGCATAGGCGTTTTTTGTTTTCAGCAGCAGCTCGTTACATGCGGCCTTTTCCGCCTTGTAGGTGTTCAGGTCAATCTCGCCCATAAGATAGTGTTCGTAAAGTGTGCGCTTGCCGTCTTGCAGCGTCTCGATCTGCTGCTCATATTCGGCGCGTTCCGGTACGGAGGCATCCACCCGGAGCGAACCGTCCGGGGCAAACGGTGCGGCGGCTTCCATCTGCTTTTTCAGCGTCAGGAATACCGCTTGTTCCAGCTCTGCGGCGTTCAGACGCATCTTGTGGCAGCGGCTTTCTACGTCCGCCTCGGAATGGCGGCAGTAATAATACGAGGTTTTCTGCATGGTGCGGGACAGCGCATGACCGCAGCAGCCACAGAAGGCTTTGCCTTTCAGCGGGTAGTCCCGCTTCTTTTTGTTGGGCTGGGAAAAGCGGAGCTGGCTGGCCTGCACGGTATCAAACACGGCTTTCTCAACGATGGCCGGGTGATGGTCGGGGATGATGTACCACGATTCTCTGTCCTTCAGACGGCTTCGGGTGCCGCCTACTTCGAGAACTGCCCGCTTGCCGATCACATACACGCCGGTGTAGCGTTCGTCCTCCAAAATGCGGAGAATGGTGGATGCACTCCAAATCCCGTGACAGCGAGAAATATCGTGGGTATGATTGCCCCGCGCCGCTTTGTACTGGCCGGGAGTAGGAATGTTTCTGTGGAACAGCTCCCGCGTGATAGCGGTGGCATTGACGCCCTCGGCGGCAAGCTGGAAGATAAGCTGCACAACGGCAGCGGCCTCCGGGTCAGGCTCCATTCTACCATCGGCGCTTTTGCGGTAGCCGTAGGGACAAATCTTACTCTGATACTCGCCGCGCTGCATCTTGGCATACTTGGCGCTCTTAGTCTTGATAGACATATCGCGGCTGTAATACTCGCTGATGAGATACTTGAACGCTACGTCCATGCCGCCGGTATCGCCCTTGAATTTGCTGCTGTCAAAATCGTCGCTGATGGAAATGAAGCGGGTGTGGAAAAGCGGGAACACGCGCTCAATGAAGTAGCCGGTTTCAATGCTGTTGCGCCCGAAGCGGGAAAAATCCTTGACGATGATGCAGTCGATTTGATTGGCCCGCACCAGCTCAATGAGCTTCTGTACCTGCGGACGCTCAAAATTCGTGCCGCTGTACCCGTTGTCGATGAACTCCATGACCTCCGCGTTCAGGGCTTCGGGCATGGAAGCCGCGTACTCGTGGAGGACAAGGCTCTGATTTTCAATGCTCAGGCTGTCGTACTTGTAATCCTCGATGGAGAGGCGGATGTAGAGGGCGATCACATATTTCTGCATTGTTCCAGCACCTCCGCATAGGTTTCAAACTCGCTCTGGAAGCGATAGCGCACCGTGATCTGCTTGTCGTGGGATACCTCAATGCGGTCGATCAGCCGCTCGATAAGAGCGCCGGTCAGCGCACGGTCGGTCTTGATTTGTGCGGCGTCCTGTTCCAGCGCCCGCTGCTGTTCAATCTGCGTATCCATCGTCCGCAGACCGTCCTCCAACTGTTCCATTTCCACGGCGAGGTCGGCAATGCGGCTTTCGTACTTTTCCTTGTAGTCGAAATATTCATCCTTGGTGAGAACGCCTTGCACAAGGTTTTCATATAAGCTCCGCACGATACCGCGAAGCCGCTGGATTTCCTGCTTGCGGCTGGTGATCTTCTCCCGCAGCTCAGCGCGGTCAGCGGCCTGCCGGGACAGCTCTGCAAGGGAGAGGGTATATTGCCCCAGCGCCGTATCAAGCGCGTCCTGAAGCATATCTGCCAGCATATCCAGCAACGCATCCTCGCGGATGGTCACGCCGGGGCAGGCATCCTTGCTGATTCGGCTCTTGCTCAGACAATGGTAGAAGTACACATCATCGGACTTCTTGCGGATGTTTCTCTGCCGGTGCAGACTGCCGCCACAATGGGCGCAGAACACCTTGCCTTTGAGAAGATTCGGCGTGAAGGCTTTGACCTCCCATGCCTTGGCGCGGCTGGCGGTCTGATTGAGAATTTCCTGCACCGCCGCGAACTGTTCCCGGCTGATGATGGCCTCGTGGGTGTCCCGTGCCACCGTCCATTCCTCGGCATCGGCCTTGACCTGCCGGTGATCCACGGTTTTGGTCTGTCCTTGAACGAGATCTCCAGTGTAGACCTCGGAACGGAGAATAACGCCGACCGTTCGGGTTTGCCACTTGCCGCTGCCGAGCAAATTCTCATGAGTGATTTTGCCCTGCATCTTCTTGTAGTGGCTGGGGGTAAGAACGCCTGCTTCGTTCAGCCGCACGGCAATGGTATTCAGGCCAGCGCCCTCGGAAGCCCAGCGGAACATCCGCTGCACCACAACGGCGGCAACGGGGTCGATGATAAGCTGGTGGCAATCGTCCTCGGCTTTCAGATAACCGTAAGGAGTACGCGCACCGATGAACTTGCCGTCCCTCATGGCCTGCCGCTGCTGTGCCCTGATCTTTCGCCCAATGTCCAAAGCGTAGGCTTCGTTTATCATGTTCCGCAGCGGAATGATGATACCGGAATGGGCATCCTCCGGGGCGGCGGTGTCGAAGTTTTCATTGACCGCAATGAAGCGGATGCTGCGGATGCGGAAATACTGCTCGATGTAGTAGCCGGTGTCGATGGTGTTCCGCCCCAAGCGGGAGAGGTCTTTCACAATGACGCAGTTGACGTGACCGGCCTCAATATCCGAGAGCATCTGCTGAAAGCCCGGACGATGGAAGTTTGTCCCCGTCGCGCCGTTGTCGATGTAGGTATCGTACACACTGATCTCCGGGTACTGCTCCAGATAGCGGGCAATGATCATCTGCTGGGTTTCGATGGATGCACTGTGCGTGTGGGTATCCTCCACCGAAAGGCGGACGTAGATCGCGGCGCGGCAAGCGGCGTCGGCCTCCTGAACGGCCACCGCAGCCGTTTCTTTTCTGCTTTTTCTTGCCATGCTCAACCCACCTTTCTCTGTTCGTAATCTTTCTGCTGCGCCGCCAGCGTCAGAAGCTGCAACGCCTTTTTGTATTCGTCCTCATGGGTAAAGGTAATATCCAGCTCCTTTTTCCCACGGACGCGGATGCTCTGTACCATGTGAATGAGCGCCCTGCGGTCTAAGGTTTCCAGCGTGGAGAACTGCGTAAACTGAGAAATCCAGCGGTTGCGCTCACTTCGGTTTTCCAGCACCTCCGTGAGCTTTTCCTTGAGAACGCGGACGCTCTCGCGGATGTCCTCGGCCTGCTTGGTGTACTTGGCCTTATAGGAAGCGTATTCTTCCTTGGTAAGCATACCTCCCACAAGGCTCTCATAAAGCCGTGCCTTGAACTCCAGCACCTGCTCCAACCGGCGCTCATTGTCGGTGATGTGGTCGCTGTATTCCTTGGCAAGTGCCTGATTGATGCTGGACTGGTCAATGCCCGAAAGCAGCGCCTCCAGCGAAGCGATGTTGCCGATATAGGCTTTCAGGCTGTCCCGCACACAGTCGATCAGGCTGCTTTCTTTCAGCATGACCGGATGGGCGCAGCCCTTTTTCTTGCCGGTTGGACAATAATAGTAGTGGTACTCCTTGCCGTTCGCACGGTTGGTCTTGCGGGTCATGCGGCTTCCGCAGCACCCGCAGATCAGAATACCGGAGAACAGGTAAACCGTATCCTCGTTGGGAGAAGTCCGGGTATCCAGTCCCTTAATGCGCTGCACCAGCTCAAAATCCTGACGGGCAATCAGCGCTTCGTGGGCATCCGGGACACGCACCCACTCGGAGGCGGGGCGCTGCTCCATCTGCTTGATCTTGTAATGCGGCGTACCCTGTTTGCCCTGCACCAGCGTTCCGGTGTAGGTTTCATCCTGCAAGATGCGGATGATGGTGGTAGCCGACCACTTGCAGTCAGCCTTGTCCGCGTACCCCTTTTTCGCGTAGGGCAGGCCGTTGTTCTTCTTGTAAGCCAGCGGGGAGAGGATACCCAGCCGGTTCAGCTCTGATGCGATCTTGGAGGCACTTGCGCCCTCCAGCCGCATACGGAAGATGTCGCAGACAACGCGGGCGGCGTAGGGGTCAGGGACGAGTAGGTTTTTATTATCCTCGGCTTTCATGTAGCCATACACCGGGAACGCGCCGACGAAATCGCCGTTGCGCCGCTTCACGTCCAGTGAGGTGCGGGTCTTGATGGAAATGTCCCGGCAATAGGCTTCGTTCATAATGTTCTTGACCGATACGGTCAGATCATCGCCGCTGTCGTGGGCGGTGTCGATGCTGTCGGTGATGGCAATGAAGCGCACCCCGTAGGCCGGGAATACCCGGCGCAGATACCGGCCAGTTTCGATGTACTCGCGCCCCAGCCGGGAGAGGTCTTTTACGATGACGCAGTTGATGTTGCCATCGGTGACATCCTGCATCATTTCCTTGAATGCGGGGCGGTCGAAGATGATGCCGCTGTATCCGTCGTCGATCTTTTCGGAAACGACCTCAATATCCGGGTTGCGCTCCACAAAGTTTTCAATGAGCTTGCGCTGATTGGAAACGCTGTCGCTCTCGCTGGAATGATCGTCGGTGTAGGACAGGCGGATATAAGCGGCTGCTTTGTATTTAGACATGAAAAAGCACTCCTTTCTCCCGGACTGCTCCCGCATGAAAAGAGTGGTTATCTGGCTATTAGGTTTTCATCCTTTTCCACACCGATCATAGCACTCTCTGCGGAAAAAAGCGAGGATGTCGCTCAGCGCAAAATGCCTTGCAGACATTCCTCCAACGTAACGCCGTTCCCGGCAAAGCAGGCGTTTACCACAAAATCGCCGCAGCGGAAGCGGTAGGGATTTTTGATCTGGCGGATAAAGGCGGCAATGCGTTCTTCCTTGGGAAGATTTTTGTCAACAGATACTTCCCGGATGTCCACCAGCTCATCCGTGGGGACGTGGGATTCGTTTGGTGTTGGCTGCATCATGGCGATCTCCTTTCTCGGTTTGGTGGTTTTCCTCAAGGTCACATGAATGCGCTGACGGGAAAGCCCGTCAGCGCATGGTATCTGACATTGAGAGGCGGCTGCGCGGGCAGAATTGGAGCCACATAACATAATGGTGAATACCGGCGCAGCCGCTCTGCTTGTCTATTTGAGAAGATCCATCCTATTTGCCACGCACCCCGGATAGAGGGCATGATGCAGGCCGCCCTTGGCAGGGCTGTCATAACTCCACGATACCGCTGTCCCAAAGGGCTGGCGCATACCGCAGGGTTCCCCCTCAAGTCTGTGGGAGGGCGTGAGCAAGTTTCATTATCCGCCGCGCTGTCATCGCGCCCGATTTGCCGAATCGGGTCTAAGGCTGCGTAGATCGCTCGGATGGCTTTTCCGGAATCACCTCCTTGAAGCCATCGTCGTGGCGACGCACCTTATGCCGCTATCACGCGGGTTTTGTGCCTGCATCATGGTCTATTCAGTTTTCAACGTTCAACGAAAGGCTTCGTGGAGAATGTCCCTTCACCTATCATCTTTTTTAGGGCATTTTTGCACCCTGTTTTTGAGCTTACGGGAAAAATTTTTTGATTTTCTTCATTGCGGAGCCAATGCTTTTGGAAATGTTCTGGTGTCTGATGCCCTCAATCCGCCCAATTTCATCAACGGTCATTCCGCCAACGTAGTACATCCAAAGTCTGCGGAACTGTGTTTCCGTCAGTTTGTCCCTGATCTGAGAAACCATCGTGGAAGCCATTCTGCGCCGCTCAGATTTCTCGTGCTGGCGCTCCATAACCACATCAATGGCAGGAATGGAAAGTGCGGCTTCGGACAGATCATCAATGGACGTATTGTGTTTCCCCTCTACCACATCCTGATTGTCCTCGGTGTGGTAGTTTCCATCTGACCAAGATTTCCATTTCAGAAATTCTTCCTCGCTGGCAAAGTCCTCGCGAGTCAGGCGGATGATGACTTCATTGGCATCCATATAAACGATGGCATCGGGGTCTTTCTTATTCAGCGCATAGATGCTTTTTCTATTAAACATTTTGTTCCTCCGTTCAGATCCGAGTGGGTAAAAAGGTCTGAACGAAGGGCGGCGGGGAGCGGCAGCCCACGGCGAAAAAGTGCCGGGAACGACAAAAAGCGCCCACACAGGCATAAAAGCCTGCATGGGCGCTTCGGTGCGGTTCAGTATGGAAATTGTCGGCGGCTGTCGGAGGGCATAGGTATCCTACGGTGTCCGGGTATCGTCCGGCTATGCTCCCGGCGCGGCTCGTTGCCGCAGCATTAGCGGCACCTCCTGTGCTCTCCTGTCATACGCATAGGTCCCTTTCATCTGAAAAATGTTGGGACAGCAAAAACAACGGCCGCCCCGTACAGAGCAGCCGCCGTTTTCCCTATACCATACGCTGCTTTTCAGTACCGCAAGGATGGGTGTCCTGTTATCGTCGTATTCTGATTTCTTTTAGGGCATTTCAGGACTATCCACAAGGGATACGCTGAACTCCTGCGCGGGTGCCCCCTCCGGCAGCAGCTTTGCCATGACCACCAGCCGCTGATTGCCGCTGTTGGCCTTGTCATACTTCCGGCAGCAGGTGGAGAGGGTCAGAACGGTATCTTCCTCGGAGAAGGTCACGCCATCAAAGTCAAGCCAGTTTTTCCGCGCAATCGTCTCAAAGAAGCTGGTCAGATCATCTCCCGTGGGATCAGGCGCAATATAGTCAAAGCCAATATCCGTGACGAATAGCGCGGTGATCTGGAAAATCATGTCCTCGCCATCCACAGAGAGATAGATATACGGATGCTCCTTTACAAAGTCTGCGTCCATATAACGGTAGAGCTTGGTGAACCGCACACCGTCCGGGTCGCAGTTGCTGGCGGAGTGGCCGAAAATGGTGGTGTTTTTGTCCAGCTTATCCCTGCCGCCGATTTCGTTTTCACAATGGGCATAATAGCAGCCCCACATGGCATACTCGCCGTTTTCATCCAGCTTCAGGTAATAGCCGTTGTCCTCCGCCTGCATCACGGGATCGTCTACCTCCGCATCGGGAATATACAGCCATGCCACGGTGTCGGGATTCTTCGCTCTGGCTTCCGCCAACTCTGCCTGCCTGTCCACCGAGGGGATAACTTCGCCCGCGGGAGTCGCTGATGGCTGAGACGCAGATGTGCCGGAAGGCGTTCTGTCGGGAATGTCGATAGGCTCCGTCCCTTTCTGATAGCAGCCCATGACTGCCGTGGTCATGGCAAAGAGAAGGACGGCCATGCAGATGATCGGACGAATGATTCTTGTGATTCTTTTCATAATGCTGTCTCCTTGCCGCGCTGGGATAGCGGCGCAGCTCAAAATGTCATTGATTTGTTTCTTGTAGCGAAAAGAGAACAGCGCAGCTTCAGGGCGAGATGCCCGTCCGCTGCGCTGTCCGATGTTCGCTTATGGGGTCATGCCAGCGGCTTTGATGTTTAGCCGTATGTCAGCCGGTCACTTCTTGCAGCGCCAGAGGAAGGTCACGATCTGCGCTCTGGTGCAATCCGCGTCGGGGCTGAATGTGGTGTTGGTGGTTCCCTTGGTGATGTTCTCCTTGACCGCCCACAATACCGCATCAGCATAGTAGGCTGTGGACTTCACATCGGCAAAGGGATTGGCTGTACCCGCTGCCGGGGACTTCTCGGAACGCCACAGGAACGCGACGATCTGGGCACGGGAGCAGGTCATGTTGGGGCTGAATGTGGTAGCGCTGGTGCCCTTGGTGATGCCGTTTTCTACCGCCCACAGCACAGCATCGTAGCAGTAGCTGCCCACAGGAACGTCGGTGAAGGGCATGGCGCGGGTTTCGGGTTCGGGACTGCCAGCGGTGCGCCACAGGAAGGTCACGGCCTGCGCACGGGTGCAGATGCCATCCGGATCGAAACGGCTTGCACTTATGCCGGTGGTGACGCCGTTTTCAACTGCCCACATGACCGCCTCGTAGAAGTAGCTGCTCGCCGGAACGTCGATAAATTCGTTCGCCCTTGTAAAACTAACCTCGATGGTGTGGGCACGCTTTACGTTCTCAAAGGAATAGGACTTCACTGCGCCGATGCTCCTGCCGTCAATTTTGACGTTGAAAACAGCGCAGCCCTTGTCCGGGGTGATGGTGAAGGTCTGATCGGCTCCCTCGCGGACGCTGACATTGCCGGAGGGAGAAATGGAACCGCCCGTCCCGGCATCTGCCTTGATGGTGTAGTAGCTATAGCCGCTGCTGCTGCCACCACCGCCGCTGGACTTATGATACAGCTCGATCTCGCCGGTCAGGATTGTGTAGTTGGTGTTAGTAGGCGTGAAGCGCCACTTATAGGTCTTGTTCGCTTCGACCCTGGTGCTATCAGGCAGGACGTTGCCCTTGTCATCCACCCATTCCAGCTTGCCGTCATTGGGATTCAATGTGCTGCCTTCGGTGGTCAGCGCCGCGTCCTTCAGCGTCTTGCCGCTGGTGGTGATCTTGGTGTACTTGGGCTCACCGGTGGGAGTGGCCGGTTTGATCATGAGCACGAAGGGGGCGCTGGTGACGTCGTTATAGTTGTTGTCGCCTGCCTTGGTCGCGATGACACTCACAGAGCCGACCTTGACCGGAGTCAGAACGCCGGTGTTGGGATCGATGGTCGCCTCGCCGGTGCTGATAGCATTGTCGATGCGGTAGGTTACAGCGCCTGTGCCGGAGCCGCCGGTGGTGGTCAATGTCAGCGTCTGACCATAGACCACACCGTCCGCGCCCTGAATGGTCAGGGGCGCCTGATTCGCCTTGTTCACCGTGACCTCAAGCTCGATGTCCTCCACCGTGTTGTAGTTGGTGATGTCCGCCGGGGTGAACTTCGCCTTGAACTTCTTTGCAGCGGTCGAAGCGTTGCCCACGGATTCGCTGCTGTTCATCCAGCTCCAGCCGTCTGGCAGCGTCACATCCGCCAGCGTCTGACCGTAAATCGCTGTCAAGCCGGTGGGCTTCGTGTAAGTCGGTATCGCCATCGATACCCGAAACTGCACACAAGCCGTGGTGAACGAGCCGTAGTTCTCCGTCTCGCCAAGCTCCGCGTACATATAGTAGGTTCCGGCGTTCAGCGTGTCCGCCTGAATGTTCTCCCACGTTGTGCCGCCGCTGTTGGAATTGGTGGTGCTATAGTAGTAGGTCACGCTTCCGTCGCCCGTCCAGTCTGTCAGGCTTGGTGTGCTGGGCGCCTCGCCGTAAACATAGTCGCCCATGCTGACCTTGCCGTACTGTTGGGGCTTGGCTATGGTAATAGACAGATCCTTCGTACCGCTGCCCACACTGTTTTCCGCCTTGACTGTGAAGGTCGCAGTGCCCACCGCAGTGGGCGTGCCGCTGATCTCGCCGGTGGCTTCGTTCAGATTCAGGCCCTTGGGCAGCTCGCCGTATGTAACGCGCCATTCGATGGACTCTGTACCGTTTGCAAAAAGTCGCTGGCTATACGGCGTGCCGACCGTGCCGTCGGGCAGAGCATCGGTGATGATGGTCGGCGCGGCAGCCGGGCCGATGAGCTTCACCCGGATCGCAGCTGTTACCGCAGGGTCGGGCTGTTGGTAGAGGCTTTCTTTGTATGCACTAAGCACCAGAGTGCCGGTGAGGGTCTGCCAATCCGGGGACTGCGCGTCATAGGACGACGCATCCCACGCGACATCTAACGAGTAGACGATGTAGCCGTCAACGGCCACGGCCCACACAGATTCCGGCAGACCAAGCTCTTCAAAGGGCGTGCCGAGCGCCTTGTTCGTGATGGGCGCTTTCTCCACGGTTTCCTTGAGCGTATTTTTGACGACGTTGATCTTGATGGAGGTCTCCACTGGAATGTGGGCGCGCGGGTCGTCTGGCGTGAATACCACATTCACGTCGTATTCGCCCACAGGAGAGAAGATGTCGGGTGCCTCCTGCTTGATGGAGAATGTGCCGGGGACGACGGTATCCGTGCCCTTGACCTTTACCACGCCGCCAACAAGCCTGGTGGTTTCGTTGCCGTTGGTTTCAGCCCGGAATTGCCGACGGACAAAGATCGTATTATCGGGAAGCGCAAACTCGCCCTTCTTCCACCGGAGCACGGGAAGCTGCGTGATCTCCGTCTCGGCCGGGTCAGCCTGCAGCGTGACCTTGATCACGCCTCTGAGATCGGCGCCCTCGGGTATGGTGAAATACTTCTCCAATTCGGCGCGGTTGACCTCACCGTAGATGGTTTGCTCCTCATAAGAATTGGGGTCGTAGCTCGATTCATCCCATTTGGTGATGACAGGCATACCGTAGTCCATCCCGGTTTCCTCGGGTTTATTTTCATCGCCCACCGCAAAGAAGTAGAACGAATTCGAGAGGTTCAGCTCCGCAAAGGGCGTGCCGATCTTTCTATTGTCAATGTATCTGGCGTTGGAATACATATATTTGCGGGGAATGACGTTCACGTTGACGGTGCATTCCGCTGCGGCGTACTTCGTCTGGTCGTTGGGCGTGAAGATGACCTTGAGCCCCAGCGGTCCTGCCTGCAGGTATTCGCTGTCCGTCAGCAGGTGACCGTATATCTCCTGATTTTGATCCAGCGTAAACATGCCCGGAACCTCTATACCGTTCACCGTGGCCTTTCCGCCGGAGAGATAGAGGCTTGAAAATACAAGATTGCACAGATCGCCGCCGTAGAGCTGCTTGGAATAGGTGGGCGACTCCAGTGTGGGCACAGGTGGCGTATCCTTCTCGAAGATGGCCTTGACCTCCACGTTGTCGTTCGGCATGGTGAACTTGTCGTCCACGATTGTCACGCCGCCGCTGATGACCTTCCACTCCTTGAGGTGGTAGCCGGCGTTGGGCGTGGCGGTCAGGGTGATCGTCGTACCAGCCGCAGCGGTGGAAGGAGTTGCGGTGCCGGTGCCGTTGCCGTCATTGGTGACGGTTACGGTGTGCTCGGCTGCGGGGGCGTTGGTTATCGTAATAGACAGCTCCTTCTTATCGTTGCCCACGCCGTTGAGAGCCCGAACGGTAAATTTGGCAGTCTCTTCCGCAGTGGGCGTGCCGCTGATCTCGCCGGTGGTTTGTTTCAGCGTCAAGCCATCGGGCAGCTCGCCACTGAAAAGCTCCCACAGAATGAAGCCTCCCCCAGTTGCCTGAAGCTGATGGTGGTACGGCGTGCCGACCGTGCCGCCGGGCAGCGTCGTGGTAGTAATTGCCGGCGCATCCTCCGAACCTAGGAGCTTCACCCGGATCGCGGCTGTTACCGCAGGCTCGGGCTGCTGATACCTGTGATCGTCGTTAGCGTCGAATACCAGCGTGCCGGGGATGGTCTGCCAAGCCGTGGACTGCGCGTCATAGGACGATTCCTCCCACGAAACCTCCATGCCAACCCTGAGACCGTCGATGGCCTCGACGACCACAATTTCCGGCAGGTTAAGCCCTGCAAAGGTCGTGCCGAGTTTTTTCTCCGTAATGGGATCCGGCTCCTCGCAACGCTTGAAGGTATTTTTGATGACGTTGACCTTGATCGTGGTCTCCGCCGTCCTGTAGCCGTACTGGTCAGTCGGCGTGAATACCACCGTCACAACGTTCTCGCCCAGCTCGTCAAACCATCCGGGCGTACCCTCCTTGAAGGAGAACGTGCCGGGAACGACGGTATCCGTCCCCTTAACCTTTGCCACGCCGTCCGCAAGATTGGCGCTTCCCCCGCCTGTGGCTCCCATCTCGAAGATCCGATTGACGAACATGGTATTGTCGGGCAGCGTAAAATCGCCGTTTTTCCACCGGAAGACAGGCAGCTGCGTGATCTCCGTCTCCACCGGGTCGGCCTGCAGCGTGATCTTTACCACGCCTCTGAGGTCGGCGCCCTCGGGTACGATGTAGTACTTCTCAAATTCGGCGCGGTTGACCTCGCCGTAGATGGTCTGCTCCTCATAAGAATTGGGGTCGTAGTTTGAATCGTCCCACTTGATGATGCCGGACACATTGCCGTTCAGCCCGCTTCCCTCGTGGTTTGGTTCATCGGCCGCCGCGAAGAAATAGAACGCGTTCGGCAGACCGAGATCTTCAAAGGCTGTTCCAATCTTTTTATTGTCAATATACGATGTATTGGCTTGCCTGAATTTGCGGGGAATGACGTCCACGTTGACGGTACATTCCGCCGTGCTGAACCTCAGCCGGTCATAGGGGGTGAAGGTGACCTTGAGCGCCAGCAACCCCACCTGAACAAGCCCGCCGTCTCTGCGCCAGTAGCCGTATTTTTCCTGCTCCTCGTTCAGAGTGAACACGCCGTTAACCGTTTCGCCATCTACCGTGGCTTTTCCGCCGGAAAGATACTCGTCGGAAAAGGCGAGCTGGCAAAAATCGCCGCTGTATATCTGCCTGGAGTAGGAGGGCGGCTCCAGCGTTGGCACAATGGCCCCGTCGCCAATGAGCGTGATTCTGGCGGTTGCCCTGACCGTGCTTGTCGGCTCCAGTTCATCCTCGTAGAAGGTCCTTTCAACATGCAGCTCGCCGGTAATGATCTGCTCGCCATATTTGTTCGGGTCATAGGAGGAGCTGTCCCATGTCACGGGGATGTAATAGAAGATATCGCCGGTGTTGGTTTTTACATTGACTTCGGAAGGAAGCCACAGATCCTCAAACGCCGTACCCAACGGCACGTCGCGGAGGACTTCCTCTGTGACGCTTGTGATCGTGTGCTTAAGCCCCGTCACGGTGACGATACATTCCGCCGTGGCGTATGTCTCCGTATCGTCGGGGGTAAAGAGGATCACCATGCGGTTTTCGCCCGGGTGTACTATGCCGCCCCAATTGTTCTTGAAGCGGAACGAGCCGGGAACAATGGTATCCGTCCCCTGGGCCTTTGCTTCGCCGCCTTCAAGATCCCCATCAAAGTACTGATCGCCGACGTACCCCTCAGAGGGCAGCGTGGGCGGGGTGGTGATGACCGTTTTGATGAGCTGCAAAAGCTCTCCGTAGGCCGTATGACAGGTTTCGCAAATGGCCTTCTCCGTACCGGTGGCCTTGCCGCCGGAGCAGCTGCCTGTTTCGGTATGGCTGCTGTCCGTGTTGCAGGTGCGTGTGTGCGTTCCGTTGCCGTTGGAGGTCCATTCGCCCCAGCTATGGGTGTGCAACTCCCATATGGCGTAGATGGTTGTGCTCATATCCCTCCCATGTACTACCAGGCACTCGGTATAACCGCCGTTTCCGCCATATATCGGCTTACCAGTCCGAGTATTCGCCCAACCCATGAAGGTATATCCGTCACGGGTTGGAATTTTGTCCGATATGGGAACCCATACATGAAATTCCGAACTGGTCACGCTCTGACTTGGCGGCGCGCCGCTGCCGCCGTTGGCATCGTAATGCAGCGTATAGGTGTATTGGGTGGCAGCGGGACGGACTGTCCTGGTCAGAGTCCTTGGCATTGCAGCGCCGGATGTCCCTGTCGAGTCAGCCGGGGCAGCGCCGCCGTCTCCGGATTCACAGATTTCGCACACATGACCGCAGGGTGTCCCCGCGGCATCCTCTGTCTGCGGCGTATAGCCGCAGGCTTCGTCATGCTCCGGGTGGTGTTCGCACAGACCGCCCGTGTCCGGCGAGAGCGCGTAAGCTTCTTCGTCTGCCGCAAAGGCAGGCGCGGGCAGCATGGTCAGCACCATGCAGCACAGCAGCAGGATGCTGAGGATTCGTTTCTTCATTGGCTTTTCTCCTCCTGTTCGTATTGGTTCGGCTTGTCCGCCCCGTCTTTTTTCTGGTTTTCTCTGTTTCTGAGCCGGAAGCACAGCGCAGTGATCGCTGCCGCCGCGGCAAAGGAGACGACGGCCACCAGCACATAGCCGCCCGCGTCCTCCCGCAGCAGCATTGCGCCGAACACGCCCCATGCTTCCGGTTGCCCCGGTCCGACGACCGTGCCCGCCGCCTGCATCAGTGCCGCGAACAGCAGCATACACGCGGCGCTCAGTCCATAGATGCCGCGCCGCTGCCTCCGGCGGGTGTTTTCCCGCACCCGCTGCTTGACGAGTGCGACCCGTCTTGCGGTATCGTACATTTCGTTTGAACCTCCTCTCTGGATTTTTTGAAATGTGGCTTAAAAACCCCTTCACTTATATAGGTACAAAAAATCGAAAAAACTCTCACCCAAAACGCAAAATTTTTCAAAAAATTTTGAGAATCGCGCCGAATACGCCCCACGTGGCGGTCTGTCCCTGCACTGCAAATGCGTCCGCCGCCTGCATCAGCGCCGCGAACAGCAGCATACACGCTGCGGAGAGGCTTATTGCCTCGCGCCGCTGCCTTTGGCGGGCGTTTTCCCGCACCCGCTGCTTGACGAGTGCGACCCGTCTTGCGGTATCGTACATTTCGTTTGAACCTCCTCTCTGGATTTTTTGAAATGCGGCTTAAAAACCCCTTCACTTATATAGGTACAAAAAATCGAAAAAACTCTCACCCAAAACGCAAAATTTTTCAAAAAAATTTGAGAGCCGCCAAAAAGGCAGCTCTCAGAGAGTAAATGTTCGGTTATTTCCTCTGCGATAAGCGGAAAGCGGACCATCTTCCCGCCGCTACCAGCAGCACCGGCAGGACATAGGCCACATACTGCGCCGCGCCGCCGTAAGCAATGAGCAGATTATAGATGGCGTGGAGGGTGATGGCCGCGCCCAGCAGCCCACACGTACCGGCTATTTTAAGCCACGTCCGCCGCCACGCATAGGCAAGCCCGCCGCCCACGATCAGGCCGCAGAGGACGTGCATGGCTCCCGTGCCGAAGCCCCGGAAGAAGATGAAGGAGAAGCGGTCCGCGCCGTTTTGGATGAGATAGCACACGTTTTCAAAGGTAGCGAAGGCGAGGGCGACTGTTATTGCGGCAGCCTTGATTTTATCGCCCTCCGGCTCGAATACCAGAAGATAGAACACCAGCGGCAGCAGCTTCATCATTTCCTCCACCACCGGCGCGATCTCCGCTGTGGCGGCAAGGGCGTCCGCCCGGCATACCGCCGCGAGGAAGGTGTTGATATAGGCCGAAAGCAGACACACCCCCATTCCGGCAATGCAGAACAGGAAGAAGCGGAGCTGCCGCCTGCCCATGCACAGAGCGGCCACCAGCAGCGGGGACACCATGCAGATGAAGATGTTTTCGATGTAGGTCATGCCGCCACCGCCTTTCTCATGGCGGGCAGCAGCCCGAAAATGGCAAGGGTCAGCAGTATATCGCACCAGAAGGTGGGACTGGCCAGAGAGGTATCCGGCCAGAAGCAGCCTGCCGTCCAGAGCAGATACTCCGCGAACGCAAAGCACAGCATGCCGATGTGGAAGTACCGCATATTCCGCGCCGCCCCCGTCTGCCCATTGGCGTATACCAGCCCCCGGATGGCGCAGTAAGAGAGAACGATCATCATGCCGCACCAGATCAGGTTGGAGAGGATGTCCCCGAAGGTGCAATAGAACGCCAGCAGCGGCACACCGAACACAGGCGCAAGCCATGCCCTGCGGCAGCGGAAGGCGCGTTCCTCTGGGGTGGAGAGCGTGGCCTGCAAAATGCGCAGGAAAATGACGCTGGCCACCCAGCCGAACTCCGACACATAAAAGACGCGCGGCGTGGTGTCGAACAGCAGCAGATACAGCGTCCAGTAGAGCGAACCAAGGGCAAAGCAGCCATAGAAGCACAGCAGCAGAAAATACGCCTGCCTGCGGCTTTTCCGGTAGGAGATACCCGAAAGCAGCGCACCCACGAACGTGACCAGCAGTTGCAGCAGGTTCTCAATCAGCTCCATGAATCCCCTCGCTTTCTTTGTTCTGATCGTCCTCCCGGCTCATCTGGCGCAGCCGGAAGCACAGAACGCTCACGCACACGCCGAGCAGAAATGCCAGCAGCCCGATGACGATGTATCCCAAAGCAGCGCCGCCGTGAAAGATGCTGGCCGCCGTCTCAAAGCCGGAATAATCGCCGGTCTGGATGCTTGCGGCAATACCGGGCATGGCGAGGGACGCGCCGATGAGCAGCACAAGGCACGCCGCCACGGCGGAAGCCATGGTGATCGTATTGCGCCGCCGCCGTTTCTCCTGTTCAATTTTGGCGATACGCCGCTTCGTCTCCGCGACGCGCTCTTCATGACTCCGCATTTGTGATCCCCTCCCGTTCTAAGAGCCTTCGCAGGCTCTCCTTTCCGCGATACACCATGTTGGTGATCTGTTTTACCGTTTTCCCCGTGACCTCCGCCGCCTGCGCGTAGCTCATACCTTCAAAATAGGTGAGATAGAGGACTTCCCGATAGTCCGGGTTCATTTCGCTCATGCAGAAGTGCAGGATGCGGTTTCGCTCCTCCGTCCGGATGACCTCCTCCGCCAGCAGCCGTCCGTCCGGCTCGCCGGTCAGCGCATCGAGGCTGAACAGGGGCTTTCGTTTGCTCTTATGGCGCAGCGCCATGTGCCGCGCCGCCTTATAGAGATACGCCTTGAAGCCGCCGTCCCGTACCTTTGGCTTTTTCGTGAACAGATAGGCGAAAACATCCAGCATCAGCTCCTCCGCCTCGTGAACGTCGTGCAGATAGCCGTCGATATACAGGGTCAGGGGGGTCGCCGTATTTTTTCATCAGGGCATTAAGCCCTTCGTCGTCACCGCTCAGATATTGGCGGTACAAGCTCTCGTCGCAAGTCATAGCGTTCACTTCCTTTTTGCGGATGCATTATATACGAATATCCGAAGAAACACAAGGCATCCGGCGAAGTGTTCAGAGAAAAGTTACGGATAGGAGCGACATTTTTTGAAAAAGTCCTCCGAAACTGGCCAAAACGCCCCTTTCGGATTGTAGTATGGGTAGAGGGGAAAACGGGGTACGAACGGGGGCAAGAAAGCGGCAAGCAATGCAAAGCGGTACCCACTTTGCGAAAACAGGCGGATTCCGTTTACACGGAGCCCGCCTGTTTCATGCTTGTTGGGGCGCTGCCCCAATCCCCGCAGAACACAAAAACTATGTTCTGGAACGATGGATAAATCCATCGGCTGCGCGATTTTTCAAATCGCTTGTAGGCGGGCAGCTCAGCGCTGCTCCGCCTCTTTTTCCCGTCGTTCATTCGCTTCCTCCTGCTCCTTATCCAACTCCAGAATACGGTCGATATTGGCCTTGGCCGTCAGCAGCTCTTTCATTTCCTCACGGGCTTTTCGGTAGTCGGCGTAGGCCGCTTTCTTCTCCGCCAGCAGCTCGGCGTACTCGGTATTCAGCGCCTTGATGGTGGGCAGCTTCTTGAAGCCCAGTCCATCAAAATAGTTCTTTGCGGCCTTGTGGATCGTGATCTCGCTTTCATGCTCTGCAAGAAATTTCTTGGAGTACCCGGCCTTGCGATAGGCAACGTAGGTATCGCGGGTCTTGGCATAACCCACGATATGCTCCCGCAGCACGGCAATCTCGGCCATGCGTGTTTCCGCAGATTTGATCCTTGCGGAAAGCTCGTTGAAGTGAGCGGACGCTGCCGCCGCTTTCTCCGAGAGAATGGCGTAATCTAAAAGCTCATGGTCTTGCAGATAGGCCACCGTCTGTGCCATCTGCTTCAAATTGAACAACGTCGCCCAACGCGCATAACCGGCACCCTTGCCAGCGCGTAATTTTGTCTGAATGTCCACCAGCAGATTCCCGCTGCGCTTTTGCGGTTTGACTGGCGCTGCGGCGCTCTTTCGCGGCGTATGCGCCTTTTCACCTGCGATCACCGCGCGGAGATCTGCGGGAGTATAGCCGTCACCGAGGGTATCCATGCGAATGGACTTTTTCTGTTCGCTGCCTAACAGGGACGGGACTTTCTTGCCCTTGACCTCATACCCGGCCTGCCGCAGCAGCTCCAGAAGCGTTTCAAAGCTATCGGGCTTTTGTGTCAGCGCATCGTCAATGGCCGCGCAGATTCGCTCCCGGTGGGAGGGCTTCTTTTTGTCGCCCAGCCACTTGTTGTAGCTCTTGCCGTGGCGCTTCGGATTCTCCACGATGGAGTAGCCGTTCTCGATGCAGATGGTATCGTTGAGCCGCCGCACGGCGCGGCTGCTACCCCAAAAGTTTCTGAATTTCCGGGCCTGGCTGAGTGCGGTGGAGTTCCAGATCACATGATTGTGAATATGAGCTTTGTCGATATGGGTGCAGACGATATAGGCGTGATTGCCCTTGGTGAAGCGCTTGGCCAGCTCACAGCCTAAACGGTTCGCTTCCTCCGGTGTGATCTCACCGGGGACAAAGGATTGCCGCAGATGGTAGGCGATCACATCATCCTCGCCGCGCACTCTGCCGGTCTTTTGGGTGTATTGATTTTTGGCGAAAAGGAACTCGGCATCGGCGATCCTGCTGTCGCACTGCCAGCTTGTTATCAGCCTGCCGCCGTCTGTCTTTTGCGGATTTTCGGTGTAGTCGATGATGGCGCTGATGGCCTGCCCCACCGTACGGCCTTTGCCGGTGTGCAGGGGCATCAGGCGTGTGGTTGCCATGTTGGACACCTCCTTGAAAAGTAAAACGGCCTGCCGTAGCAGACCGCTTTACACTATTCTATTTCTTCTGCATCATCCAGCTCATCACAAGTGTGCGTGTATCCAAAACGCACTTCGTATTGCTGCTGGGCAAGTGCTTTGACCTCGGTGCGGCGATCATGCGTCCTGCGCCTTAACCAATCTTTTTGTTCTTTGGAAAGCTGCCACGGAAGATTCAGCAGTCGGTTGATTGCCAGCATCTCAGCTTTCTTTTCCGGTGGCAGAGTAGAACAGGCTTTGCAGATGTGGGCAGCATGACCTTTGCCAGAGAATTTTTCGTTTGCCTTATACTCGCCGCAGATTTTACAGTAATGTCCGTGCTTCTTCATACTGGCCTCAGTCCGTTCCTGCTGCGGGCTTATTCTGCCTATCGCTGCATTTCCAGAGTGCCATCGGATGCTGCCCGATACGAGCGAGAATATCTGCGTCTTGGAAAAGCAGCTCCGGGCGGTATTCCTGCTGGCCGAACGAAGTCCAGAAGGAAAGCTCCCGTTCGTCCGGTATCAGCAGTTTTTCCAGATAGGCGATAACCTGTTCATGCGCCTGCTGCGCATCGAACCAAGTGCCACGGCGCAGCACCGGGATAAGGTCGGTTTTGACACGCTGCTGGGACACCGAGGCGATCTGCTCGAAATGGAATTGGTCTGGAACGCTGTCGGAGCCAATGGCGCTATAAAACATGACGCACTTTTTCAGCATGGGTTCCTGCGATTCGTCAAACAATCCATACTCCATCATTGTATGTATGTCGTAGAGGTCGCGGGGAGCTGCGCGGTTGAGAAGTGCAACGATCTTTGAACCGTAGATTTCCAGCGGATCGACGCTCAAAACAGTAAGCTCCTGTTCCAGCCAAGGCAGATTGACCGTCCTGCGCACCGGCGCTAACACATGGCAGCGAAGCATATAATTGATCTCGATTTTGAGGTTGTCTTTCATCCCGCCAGTATTTTGATACTCATAAACAAAGGAGTCCAGAGCGTGATACGTTTTGGATTTCTGGCTCAGATGATACCCTGCGGCGGTCATGTATTTACTGATCCGCTCCGTGATCTGCTTCCGTATTGCAAGCATTTCTTCACGGGGAACATTCTCAGAAAAGTCCATGTCGATGTCAACAGACAGCCGGGGTAAATTAAAGATAGTCAGGTTAATGGCCGTTCCGCCTTTCAGCGCCAGCGCGATGGAAAGCAGCTCATCCTTTTGAATAAAATCCAGCACATCGGCCAGACGGCAAACCTTTTCAAAGGTATCACGGACGAAGCCCAATTCACGGGCTTTTTTGCCCAAAGCCATTCTGTCAAATTGCATCATAGTCTGTTACCCCTTTATCTATCATGTGCATCAGATTATTCGGCGCATACAGCTTCCAGTCCTCGTGCCAGATGAAGCCGTGGCTCTCGCTTGATAAATAGGATTTTCCTTTCGGGAGGTGCGATTTGCACATGGCGAAAAAACTATCAGAGAGGCCGAGGCTGGCTGCAAAGGCGGACAGGATATAGCCCGTTTTTTGATAGAGAAAGCCGCTTTCATACTCCGCGAGGCAGGCCGAAAGCGCTGCTTCATCCAGCGCGGGGATCAGCGCAAGGCAGCGCAAAAGTTCTTCCAGCCCACCGATTTTCTCAAACAGATTGATGGAATCAATCACCGTCCGCTCCAGCGTTGTGACACGGGTGCCGTTTATCTCGGTGATACCGCCAGTAATGCGCGGAGCAATCCGCCGGTATGTCACGCCGTCGTACTCAAAATCCCGGAACCGGCTCTCGCTGGTCACTTGCGTTTCGTAAAAGACCTGATTGCTGTAACCATAAAACTCGAACGCGCTGTGATACGACACGGCGGCATCGTTACTGATGTGAGAGGCGATCACATAGCGGTTGGCAATGGGCTGTTGAGTTTCCAGACTGATAGCAACATACAAATCCCGCTTTACGCGCTCAATGTAGCCTTTCTTTTGATACTCCCAGCAAAGCCATTTGGCCGCAGCTTCGCTGCCGGTGATCTGCTCCAGATCGTTTTTGCTGAAACAGCCTAATTCCAGTAGCTTCTCATAGTGCTTCATAATGCTCACCTCTCTAACGCTCGTAGACATTATAGCACAGAAAGGTAGTTTTTACAATCTCTTTGAGTGAAATCAAAAACAGAATTTATGAAGAAGCAAGCCGAGGCGTTCGCCCCGGCTTGCGCTTTAACTATGGATGAAGTTTTTCATGGCAGCGTTCACGTCTTGCAGCTTGCCAAGTCCCTGCACCGCCAGCAGCGGAAGTCCCATCGGGCTGATTAGAAACGCCAGCACAAGGAGGATAATGCCGTTTTTTACAGAGTAGGTAATCATCACGGCGATGGCCAACAGGGAGAGCAGGCCGCTTGCCAGCTTGAACACGAAGCCGGAGCAAGACAGCAGCCCCGCGCACAGCCAGACGAACAGGGACAGGATAAGCGATAGCGGCACAAGGATAATTTTCAGAATAGACATTTGACGG